>Ga0207655_1000025_pt1 | contig 449261 bp, 411 predicted proteins | sample KBSM44metaG_FD_184398 | JGI IMG/M metagenome (GOLD analysis project Ga0207655, IMG submission 184398) | Miscanthus rhizosphere microbial communities from Kellogg Biological Station, Michigan, USA - KBS M4-4 metaG (SPAdes) (version 2) | ecosystem: Host-associated > Plants > Roots > Rhizosphere... | reverse complement strand
ATTAACTTTCGTAATAATTCACTAAAATGAATTACTGCTTGGTCACTCTTTAAGACTTGATATTTTTTTGCCACCGAGGTGGCTGATATCGTCTTGTGAGTGCCCACACAGATTGTCTGATAAATTGTTAAAGAGCAGTGAGTTACGCGCTTTCGCTTGGCAACTCGAGGTGGCGTATGTTACGCCTTCCTCTTTCAGTGTCAACCGTTTATTTTACTCGGTTGCCGCTGTTTTTAATCTTTTCGACTCGTTCACTTCGTGATGTTGTTCACGTTGTTCCCTGTCGATGGAGCGGCATTATAGGGAGTTGGGATGGAATGGCAAGCAAATAAAATCACTTTTATTCTGCTTGCCGTTTTTTTATTCATAAAGCCTTATTTCTGAGCTTTTTTGATGAAAACAGGCAGCTCTGCAAGGGTATCGAGCACTGCATCCGCCAAATTCTCACCTTCGGCAGTGACAGGTTTGCCGCTTCTCACCAGGATTTTGTGCCCAACGCCTGCGGCAATACCGGCCTGAAGGTCTTCGATTTTGTCTCCTACTATATAAGAAGCGGCCATATCGATGTTTAACTCGTCTTTGGCGGTCAGGAACATGCCCGGCATCGGCTTGCGGCAATCACAAACTTGAGCGAACTCTTTTACTGAACCCTCAGGATGATGAGGACAGAAATAGATACCGTCCAGATCCACGCCGCGATCGGCGAGGGACCAATCCATCCACTCGGTCAGCGTCATAAACTGAGCTTCGGTGAATTTGCCACGGGCAATACCAGACTGATTGGTTACCAGCACCAGAGCAAACCCCATTTCCTTTAATTGCAGGCAGGCTTCGATAACACCGTCTATAAATTGGAATTGGTCTATTTCATGAACGTAACCATGATCGACATTAATTGTGCCATCTCGGTCTAAAAAAATTGCTGGGACTGTCTGTGCCACGTGTTTGCTCCTGATAACAACATATATAGGTGCAGTATCGCATGTTTTAGCCCACAGTGAGAGTGCTCCGCTGGTTGACTTAGACGTCTAGACGCCTTAGCATCCACCGCATACTTCTGGTTTAACCAGAGAGTTACTCATTAAAGTCACGGCACAAAAGATAGAATAAGAAGAATATGATTAAACTTTCTAATATCACCAAGGTGTTTCAGCAAGGCACGCGTTCAATCGTCGCGCTGTCGGACGTGAATCTTCACGTTCCTGCTGGGCAGATTTACGGCGTGATTGGAGCTTCTGGTGCAGGGAAAAGCACCCTAATCCGCTGTGTTAATTTGCTGGAACGCCCAACTAAGGGTCAGGTTATCGTTGATGGCCAAGATCTGATGGCATTCTCGGAGAAAGCGCTGACTCGCGCTCGCCGGCAGATTGGCATGATTTTTCAGCACTTTAACCTGCTCTCTTCTCGTACTGTCTTCGGCAACGTGGCTTTGCCGTTGGAGCTGGATAACCTCTCCTCTGGCGAGATCCAAAAGCGCGTTAGCGAATTGCTGAAATTAGTCGGCTTGGAAGATAAGCATGATGCTTACCCGGCCAACCTGTCTGGCGGCCAGAAACAGCGTGTGGCTATCGCCCGTGCTTTAGCCAGCAATCCAAAGGTGCTGCTGTGCGATGAAGCCACCAGCGCGCTGGACCCGGCAACCACTCGTTCGATTTTGGAACTGCTGAAAGACATCAACCGTCGTTTGGGCCTGACCATTCTATTGATCACCCATGAAATGGACGTGGTGAAGCGCATCTGTGATCAGGTGGCGGTTATCAGCAATGGCCAGCTTATTGAGCAAGATAAAGTTAGCGAGATGTTCTCTCATCCGAAGACGCCGCTGGCACAGCAGTTTATTCAGTCAACGCTGCATCTCGATATTCCTGATGACTACGCCGATCGTCTGGTTGCTCAGCCAGCTGCCGATCTGGTTCCTTTATTGCGTCTGGAATTTACCGGCCAGTCGGTAGATGCCCCGCTGTTATCTGAGGTGGTTCGCCGCTTCAACATTAACAACAATATTATTAGTGCTCAGATGGATTACGCCGGTGGCGTTAAGTTCGGCATCATGCTGACCGAAATGCACGGTGAAGAAGCGAGTACGCAGGCTGCGATTGAGTTCTTGCAGCAGAATCAAGTGAAAGTAGAGGTGCTCGGTTATGTCTGAGGCAATGATGTGGTTAATGGGCCGAGGCATTTGGGAAACCGTTGTGATGACGCTGACCTCTGGCTTCTTTGGTTTTGTGCTTGGCTTACCGTTCGGCGTGCTGCTGTATGTCACTCGTCCGGGGCAAATCGCTGAGAATAAGAAGGTCTACCGCGTGATGTCGGCGGTGGTGAATATTTTCCGCTCGATTCCTTTCATTATTCTCTTAGTGTGGATGATTCCATTCACGCGAATGATTGTTGGGACATCAATCGGCCTTCAGGCAGCCATCGTGCCTTTAACCGTGGGCGCCGCGCCATTCATCGCGCGTATGGTTGAGAACGCGCTGTTGGAGATTCCTAGCGGTCTGGTGGAAGCGGCTCGCGCCATGGGTGCAACGCCGATGCAAATTATCCGCAAAGTCCTGCTGCCTGAGGCACTGCCGGGCTTGGTCAACGCCGCGACTATCACGCTCATCACGCTGGTTGGTTATTCCGCCATGGGTGGCGCAGTAGGTGCTGGCGGTTTAGGTCAGATTGGTTATCAGTATGGTTACATCGGATATGATGCCACCGTAATGAATACCGTATTGATTTTGTTAGTCGTATTGGTTTATCTGATTCAGTTTTGTGGCGACCGCATTGTGAAAGCGGTAACCCACAAGTAAAGCAGCACGGTTCTACCTAAAAAACATTGCGAATAATTTATCTCCCTTATAGAGGAAAGGATATGTCTACAAAATTCAAATCGATTGCAGTTGTCGGCGCGCTTTTGGGAACGCTGGCTCTGGTAGGATGCGGGCCGAAAGAACAAGATCCAAACCACATCAAAGTGGGCGTGATCGTGGGTTCTGAGCAGCAAGTGGCTGAAGTCGCACAGAAAGTGGCTAAAGAGAAATATGGTCTGGACGTTGAACTGGTGACCTTCAATGACTACGTTCTGCCGAACGAAGCACTGAGCAAAGGCGACATCGACGTTAACGCCTTCCAACACAAGCCTTATCTGGATCAGCAAATCAAAGACCGCGGCTACAAACTGGTGCCAGTCGGCAACACCTTCGTGTACCCAATCGCTGGTTACTCTAAGAAAATCAAATCTATCTCTGAGCTGAAAGCGGGCGACCAGATTGCTCTGCCGAACGACCCAACTAACCTTGGCCGTTCCCTGTTGCTGTTGCAGAAAGAAGGTTTGATCAAACTGAAAGACGGCGTGGGCCTGCTGCCAACCGTTCTTGATGTGACTGAGAACCCGAAAAACCTGAAACTGGTTGAGCTGGAAGCACCACAGCTGCCACGTTCACTGGATGATGACAAAATTGCTCTGGCCGTGATCAACACCACTTACGCCAGCCAAATCGGCCTGACGCCTGAGAAAGACGGGATCTTCGTAGAAGACAAAGAGTCTCCATACGTTAACCTGATCGTTTCACGCGAAGACAACAAAGATGCTGAGAACGTTAAGAAATTTGTTCAGGCTTACCAGTCTGACGAAGTTAACGCCGCAGCGAATAAAATCTTCAACGGTGGCGCAGTTAAGGGTTGGTAAGTTTCATCAGACGATAAATTGCCCCTGATGAGGCAAACTCTTGCTAAATAAATAACAAGGCGGGCATATGCTCGCCTTGTTATTTTCCTCATACCTTGCTTCAATAACGCCACATTATTCCCAACAACATAGTACAAAGCAGAGGATATACCATGCGTGCTTTACCTCTCTGTTTGTTAGCTCTCTTGCTAGCTGGTTGTTCTGCGACTCACAAACCGCTGCCACCCACGCCTGAAAAGCCAACTCCGGTAGAACCAAAACCTGTAAAACCAAAACCAGCGCCAGTTCGCCCTGCACCGGTGAAACTCTATAAAGATGCTGAAGCTTTGGTAGGCACACCGTTCCGCGATCTGGGCGAAGTCTCTGGCGAATCATGTCAGGCCGATACTCAGGATTCACCGCCGAGCTTAGCCACGGCCCGTAAGCGCATGCTTACTCGCGCGTCTTATATGAAAGCCAATGCCGTATTGCTGCACCAGTGCGAGATTGTGACTGGCGTTCCAGGTTGCCACCAGCAAGCTGTTTGTCAGGGTTCGGCGCTTAACGTTACCTTTAAATGACATCATTTTCGTTCGCCCAAATAGGGACCATTCACTCTCCCTATAAAGAGAAATTCGCAGTGCCGCGTCAGCCCGGTTTGATTGAAGACGGCGGCGGAGAACTGCACTTGCTGCCTCCTTACAATCAGGCCGAAGCGGTAAGAGGGCTGGAAGATTTTAGCCATATTTGGGTGATGTTCATTTTCCACCAAACGATGGAAGGCGGCTGGCGCCCGACGGTGCGACCGCCTCGTTTGGGCGGCAATGCGCGAGTCGGCGTGTTTGCGACTCGCTCAACCTTTCGACCTAACCCTTTGGGCATGTCGCTGGTTGAACTGAAAGGCATCCGCTGTCAGGGGCAACATGTGGTGCTCGAGCTAGGCAGTCTGGACTTGGTCGACGGCACGCCTATTGTCGACATCAAACCTTATCTGCCTTTCGCCGAGAGCCATCCTGAGGCACGGGCTGGTTTCGCCCAGTCAGCGCCGGTTGCCACTATGCCGGTAACCTTCTCTGCCAGCGCAGAGCAGCAACTGCTGGTTAATGGTGCCAAGTACCCTCACCTGCGCCGTTTTATTACGCAGGTTTTAGGTCAGGATCCCCGCCCGGCTTACCGTAAAGGTGAGGAAGTTGAACGAGATTACGCCGTCCATCTGCTGGAATTTAACGTCCGCTGGCGGGTGATTGACGATGTGAACCACGTCTTGTCTTTGGACAAAAACTAAATTTCCATCCCTTCTCTTTTGACAACCCGCAGTCGCTGGTAAACTAAACCACTTTTTCACGTTTTGGCTGCCCACTGGCAGCTCGATTGCAATTAGCAGTGCTAACGGAATCAACACAACATGCGTACAACTCAATATCTGCTCTCCACACTAAAAGAGACGCCAGCCGACGCCGAAGTGATCAGCCACCAGCTGATGCTGCGTGCCGGTATGATCCGCAAATTGGCCTCAGGTTTATACACCTGGTTGCCGACCGGTCTGCGCGTCCTGCGTAAAGTTGAAAATATCGTGCGTGAAGAGATGAACAACGCACACGCCATCGAAGTATCAATGCCGGTGGTTCAGCCCGCAGACTTGTGGCAGGAGAGTGGTCGCTGGGAGCAGTACGGCCCTGAGTTGCTGCGTTTCGTCGATCGCGGCGATCGCTCATTTGTGCTCGGCCCAACGCATGAAGAAGTCATCACTGACCTGATCCGTAACGAGCTCAGCTCTTATAAGCAACTGCCGCTGAACTTCTTCCAAATTCAGACCAAATTCCGTGACGAAGTTCGTCCACGCTTTGGCGTGATGCGTTCGCGCGAATTCATCATGAAGGATGCTTACTCCTTCCACACCACGCAGGAATCCTTGCAGGAAACCTACGACGCGATGTATGCCGCTTATAGCAAAATCTTCAGCCGTATGGGTCTGGATTTCCGCGCTGTGCAGGCTGATACCGGGTCAATCGGCGGGAGCGCGTCTCACGAGTTCCAAGTTCTGGCCTCAAGCGGCGAAGATGACATCATCTTCTCAACTGACTCTGACTTCGCGGCTAACATTGAGCTGGCTGAAGCCGTGGCTCCGGCCACTCCGCGCGCAGCGGCAACCGAAGAGATGCGTCAGGTTGCTACGCCAAACGCCAAAACCATCGCCGAGCTGGTTGAGCAATTCCAAGTGCCGGTTGAGAAAACCGTTAAAACGCTGATGGTTCACGCTACCGAAGAGAGCGGCCACAAGCTGGTTGCGCTGCTGGTTCGCGGCGACCATGAGCTGAATGAAGTGAAAGCCGAGAAGCTGCCACAGGTTGCTTCGCCACTGACTTTCGCCACCGAAGCTGAGATCCGCGCAGTAGTCAATGCAGGTCCAGGCTCTTTAGGCCCGGTTAATCTGCCAATGCCAATCGTGGTAGACCGCACCGTTGCCGTGATGAGCGACTTCAGCGCTGGCGCTAACATCGACGGTCAGCACCTGTTCGGCATCAACTGGGAGCGCGATTTGCCGCTGCCACAGGTTGCGGATATCCGTAACGTGGTTGAAGGCGATATCAGCCCAGACGGCAAAGGAACTCTGCTGATTAAACGCGGTATCGAAGTGGGTCACATCTTCCAACTCGGCACCAAGTATTCTCAGGCGATGAATGCCACCGTGCAGGGCGAAGATGGCCGTAACCAAGTGATGACCATGGGTTGTTACGGTATCGGGGTGACTCGCGTGGTGGCAGCTGCTATCGAGCAGAACCACGACGATCGCGGGATCATCTGGCCAGACGCCATCGCACCTTTCCAAGTCGCCATCTTGCCAATGAACATGCAGAAATCTTTCCGCGTGAAAGAAGCCGCAGAAACCCTGTACGAGACGCTGCGTGCCAAAGGCATTGATGTGATTCTGGATGACCGTAAAGAGCGTCCGGGCGTGATGTTTGCTGATATGGAGCTGATTGGCGTGCCTTATCAGGTGGTTATCGGCGACCGTAATCTGGACGCGGAAGAGCTGGAATACAAAAATCGCCGTACCGGTGAGAAGCTGATGATTAAGCAAAGCGACATCGTCGAGCACCTGCTGAGCCAAATCGCGCGTTAATCCACGCTATTTGAGCCATTAGCAGCAATAAAAACGCCCGTCTAAAACGGGCGTTTTTTTATGCTTTGCGTCTAACAGGCATTTAGCCGTGAGAACTGAGCAGTGAAATTACGGACAGCCTTTGCTGGCGTCGAATTTAACTTTGTTATCAGCCACGACGGACTTCTGCATCACGCCCTGCTCACTGGATGGCTCAACGATGAAGTGACCGTCCATTGAAACAAACACCAGCTCGTTCGGCTTTTTGTGCGCCGCAAGATAACCCTGCTCGAAAGCTTTGTTATTGGAAACGGGGAAAACCTTGCCAGTCGCGCAATCGCTAAAGGTGGCGATATCTTCGCTAAACTGCACCATACCTGTCAGCGCCATTGGCGTTTTCGGCATGTCTTGCTTCGTCGGGGTCAGCTGATAATTAAACTGCGAAACAATCGGCTCACCGTGAATATCCAGCATTTCCAGATTTTCACCTTGCGGGCGGAAGTAGCGTTTCTCCCCTTTGCCGTCAGTCAGCACCAGTTTGTCGGCGGTACGCGCCCACTTACCGTAGCTGGCCGTGGCCAAGTCACCATCGCGTGCGCCTTGGTAGGTTTCCTGTAAAATATATGTCCCATCCTGTTGCAGGAACAGGGAGGTTTTAATCCCGCTGCAATCAGCGCAAGGCACTACGCCGCTGAAGCTCTGCTGCATTGCCTCAAAAGGCTGTTCGTGGTTGCTGGCCAGCGTATGGCAGCCAAACAATGACAACGAACCCAGCGCCAGCACTGCGCCAATAATTAATTTCTTCACCCTTATCTCCCTTTACATCCCATGTCACTGTGGCAAAAGGACCCATTCCACAGTTGAGCCGATTACGGCTGCCGAATCTTTCCACGCAATGCTTTGGTTGCGCCTTTTTTAACTTTTCCTTCTACACGACGAATTTTAGACCCTCTGGTGGGTTTCGTCGCTTTTCTAATCTTTTCAACCACCATCGCCTGCGAAATCAGGCTATTGAGACGAGCTAACGCGGCTTCACGATTCATCTCCTGACTGCGATACTCCTGCGCTTTAATCACCACCACGCCCTCTGCGGTAATTAAGTGGTGATTAAATGCCAGAAGCCGCTGTTTGTAATAATCAGGCAAACTTGAGGCTTTAATATCAAAGCGTAAGTGAATGGCGGTCGACGTCTTATTGACGTTTTGCCCACCCGCACCTTGAGCGCGGATGGCAGTTAATTCTATTTCACTGTCTGGGAGTTCAAGCTTTCCGGAAAGAATTTGCACGTCTGCTACCTTACATCCTACTCTGCGGGCGTTTTCCATTCAGAAAATTGTATTTCCAAATTATTCTGAGCATCAGAAAGCCAAATAGTTCCGTCCTGCAACGTGGCTTGCAAGTTCATGTTGCGATTGGCAAAGGCGGTGAGCTTGGCTAACAGTTCGTCATCAATGAATCGCACGCTTAAATTGCCGAAACCGCTGATCTTACTTTCAATCGCCGACCACCAAACTTTTGCCGCGCGCTCGCTATACACATAGAGCACTACCTCACGCGACTGGTTACACCCTTTCTTCAGGCGTTTCTCATCTGGCAGGCCAAGTTCAACCCACAGCTCAATGCCGTTGTGATCGTTCTTACGCCAGATTTCCGGCTCATCTTCGGCGCTCAGGCCACGGGTAAAGCTCAAACGCTCATCGGCGTGGCAAATCCATGCCAGCAGGCGCAGCATCATGCGTTGTTCTGTTTCGGAGGGATGCTGAGCCAAAGTCAGGTTGGCATCGTAGAAGAAATTGCGGTCCATATCTGCAATGTTAATCGCCGCTTTGTAGATCGTCGCTTTTAATGCCATGGAAAACCTCTTGATATTAGACGCACAGTGTACTGTAAAGCAGGCCTTAGCAGCCAGTTTAACGCTGGATTAACTCTGTCTCGGGTGTAGAGAAACCTCTATCTGCTCGTTAATAACTGGCATTCTCCTGTGCTATAGTCGTTTAATACTGAGAGTTTATCTTTCTGGGCTTTCATTAGGGTTACTACCCCAGCGGGATACGCTTTTGAAGGAGGACCTATGCAAGAGTACTGTGAGTCTATACGGCGTAAATATGCTGAGATTGCCAGTGGTGATCTTGGCTATGTGCCCGATGCGTTGGGCTGTGTGTTGAAAGCATTGGACGATGTCGCGGCGAATGCCGAACTGCCGTCTTCTATCCGGGAACAGGCGGCCTATGCCGCCGCTAACTTATTGGTGAGCGATTATGTCGATGAATGATGAGTACCAAGCCATCAATTGCGATGATTACGATAATCTCGAGATCGCCTGCCAGGAAAGCCTCGTTTTGACGTTGAAGTTGCGTAGCGGAGAGACTATTGAAGGTAAAGCTCGCGATCTGTTGATGCGTAAAAAAGTAGAATATCTGATTATCGACGTGGCCGGTGAGCAACGCGATTTACGTCTCGATTATATCGAAAGCTTCAGCCATCCAAAAATCGGCACTGTGACTGTTAGCATCGAATAACGTTTACTATCATTTAGTTAAACGCTTAACGGGCAATCTTCGGATTGCCCGTTTGTATTTCAGCCGTCTGCAACGCCTCTGTGCCATACCATCTGGTATTGCGGCTGGCCCTGCTCTGCTACGCCCTGTTGGGTGATAAACAGGCCCGGCGCTGCTACCAGTTGCTCATTGTAGAACACCAGCGGCGTGCGCTCGCGTTCCCACGGCGCAACACCCAGCTCCGGCCACAGCTTCTTCAAGCTACGCCCGTGCTGCCGCCCCACTTTTTCCACCCTCCCCTGCGCCGTAAAACGAATTGTTACCACTTCGTCAGACGCGGGCAGCCGCAGGCCTTGTTGCGAAGAGTCAGCAAGCCGTTCGACAGTTAACCTACCCAGCTCCTCGGGCAGAACTAGCTCGTTGGCGATATCCCAAGGCACAACCACCTCGCGCAGTGAAGGCAGCTTGGCAGGCAGCAGATAGAGCCGCTGGCGAAAACGCCTGATACTCAGGGTATTGAGCCTGAACTGCGGCTCGGCGTCGTCGCGGCACATTGCCACTTCATCCCAAATACGCTGGAGCTGCTCCCGTGAAGGCATCTTCACCCCCAGCTGCGCCAGCCAGCGGCGTAACAGAGCCTGACGGCGCGGAGAGGACATCGCCTGCATTGGCTCAATCTGCAAACCGCCGTCGCTGCTCTGCAAAGCCTGCAATGACTCGGCCAGCAGCTCATCCAGCAGTGATTCTTGCTCGGCACAAAGCGCGGCGCTTCGCGCTACAGCATCGGGGAAATGCGGCCAGCGCTGATAGAGCGCGGGAAGTACCTCCAGCCGCAGGAAGTTGCGGTCAAAGCGCGCATCGCGATTGCTGTCATCTTCAATCCAACTGAGTTGGGCCGCTGAGGCAAATTCTTCAAGTTGTTCACGTGAAAGTGAGAGCAAGGGGCGCAGCAAACGATAGTGCTGACGAACCCCGTCCACCGCCATGGATGACAGTCCCGCAGGCCCGCTGCCGCGCTTTAATGCCAGCATAAAGGTTTCGCACTGGTCATTAAGATGCTGGGCCGTAAGCAGGCATTCATCACCAGCAAGGCTGTTGGCGAAAGCCTGATAGCGCGCCTTGCGGGCCGCCGCCTCAATGCCATCTTGCTGGCTATCCACCTTGACCCGAATGACCTCCAACGGCACGCCCAGCTGTTGGCAAAACGCCTGACAGTGGCTCACCCAGCTATCGGCAAACTGGCTCAAGCCGTGATGAACATGGATCGCCCACAGAGACAGTTCCGGCCACTGGCTGTCGCGCAGTTTAACCAGCGCGGACAGCAGTACCGATGAGTCCAGCCCGCCGCTAAAGGCGACACAGAGCTTGCGCTCGCTGCCAATGTGCTTAACTAGCTCGGCGAGAACCGGGTTTGGCGCGGGAGAGTTCATAAGCGTGCTCAACTGAGTTCGTACAGCTCCAGTGGTAAATCGTCCGGGTCGGCGAAGAAGGTGAAACGCTTGTCGGTGTAAGGGTCGACGCGCACCGGCTCACACTCTACCCCAGCGCGGTTAAGCTCGGCGATCGCCAGCTCAATGTCATCCACCGCGAAGGCTAAATGGCGCAACCCGCAGGACTCTGGGCGGCTGCCGCGCGCGGGCGGATTCGGGAAGCTAAATAGCTCAATGGTGTAATTGCCGTTGAGCGCCAAATCCGCCTTCCATGAGTCGCGCTCTTCACGATATACCTCGGACATCAGGCTAAAACCCAAGATGTCGCAATAGAAGGCTTTGCTGCGCGCGTAGTCGGAAGCGATGATCGCAATGTGGTGGATCTGGCGTAAGTTAAGCATAAAACTGTCCTGTAAAATTTTGGGTGCACGTTACTCAGGCTGCCCGGCTTCGTCAATAAAAGCCCTCACGCGAGGGCCAGCCAAGACGATTATTGCGCCGGAAGCTTGAGCACTTTCACCAGATAGCGGCCATCTTCCGTCAGTTTCGCGCCGTGAATGTCGGTTTCGAAGCCCGGATAATGTTCGCCAATCGAGCAGAGCATGATCAGGAAATCCAGCACCGCGCGGCTCTCCTGGGTGATCATCTCGCCTGGCATCACCACCGGAACGCCCGGCGGATAAGGCAAGATCATATTGGCCGAAACTCTACCGATCAAATCATCAATTTCGCACTCTTCAATATGGCCACGCACCTGATGCTGGAACATCTCATACGGCGTCAGCATCATTTCTGGCAACACATCAAAGGCTTTGATCATCAAACTCGGCAGATCGTGATGGCGAATCAGCTTGTGAATGCCCTGCGCCAGATCCTGAATGCGCATGTGGCGGTAAAAATCCGGATCTTCAGCATAGAGATCCGGCAGCATATTCTTCACCCGTAGGTTGAGATCGTAAGAGCGTTTGAAGTCGGTCAGCCCGCGCATCAGGCTCATCGCCTTGGTTTTGTCGATGCCGATGCTGAACAGGAACAGCAGATTATAAGGCCCGGTCTTCTCCACCACCACGCCGCGCTCGTCGAGGAACTTCGCCACCAGCGCGGCCGGGATCCCCTCTTCGGCTAACTGCCCCTGCTCATCCATTCCCGGCGTCAGGATTGTGACCTTAATCGGGTCGAGATACATGTGGTCGCTGTCGGCATTGGCAAAGCCGTGCCAGTTCTGGTCTGGGTTGAGCGGCCAACACTCGGCCTCATCAATCTCTTCAGGCTGCCAAATGTCGTAGAACCAGCCCTCGGTCTCTTCGCGCAGGCGTTGGATCTCTTTGCGGAAATGCAGCGCCCTTTCCACCGAACGGTTGATCAATCGCCGCCCCGGATTACCGCGCAGCATGGCGGCGGCGGTTTCTGCCGAGGCCACAATGCCGTAATTCGGCGAGGTGGTGGTGTGCATCATGTAGGCTTCATTAAAGGTGTTTTCGTCATAATCGCCTTTAATGTGGATCATCGAAGCCTGAGAAAACGCCGCCAAGAGTTTGTGAGTTGACTGGGTTTCGTAGATAACTTTCCCCGCGATACGCTCGCCGCTCATGCCGCTTTTGCCTTCGTAAATCGGATGGAAATTGGTGTAAGGCACCCATGCCGAGTCGAAGTGAATAGAAGGCACATCCAAGGTTTTCTTAATATAATCAGTATTGTAAAGCAGGCCGTCGTAGGTCGAGTTGGTGATCACCGCGTGCACCGGCCACGTGGCGTTCTGGGTGGCTGCCACCTTCTGCTCAATGTTCTCCCGCGTGAACTCGCGCTGCGGAATGCCGCCCAAGATCCCATAGGCATTGCGATTTGGCCGCAGATAAATCGGGATCACATTGGTCATCATCATCAGATGGGCCAGCGACTTATGACAGTTGCGGTCAATCAGCACGGTGCTTCCCGCCGGGGCAGCGTACATGCCGACAATTTTATTGGCCGTCGAGGTGCCGTTGGTCACGATGTAGCTTTGCTCCGAGCCAAAGGTGCGGGCAATGTACTCTTCCGCCTCAAGATGCGGGCCGGTGTGGTCGAGCAGCGAGCCCAGCTCGGTCACCGAGATAGAAACGTCAGCCTTCAGGGTTTTCGCCCCAAAGAAATCATAAAACAGCGTGCCCACCGGGCTTTTCAGAAATGCCGTCCCGGCCATGTGGCCCGGCGTACAGAAGGTGTATTTCCCCTCTTCGACATAGCGAAACAGCGCCTTGGTCAGCGGCGGCGTGATGGCATCAATGTATTCGTCGGTGTATTGGCGAATGCGATTGGCAATGTCTTCAGCGGCGTTCAGGGCATATTCGAAGAAGTAGATCACCATGCGCATGTCGTTGACGGTGACATCCAGCGACGAATGGGTGTTGATGAAGCCGTAGAGCGGCAGATATTCGTTTAATTCGTTGATCTCTAAACAGAGCGCTTCGCTATGCTGATCCCAATCGAAAATCGCGCCGCAGATCCGCGCATTATGTTCGATCAGTTTGAGGAGATCGCTCGGATCCCGTGGATAAATGATTTTGAAGCCCAGGTTCGTCAGGGCGAGATCCAATTCGCGGATCGGCTCATCTTTGTAATAGACGCCCTCGGGGCGCAGGATGGCGATAATATTCATCTGACAAATCCTTCTGGTTTTTATATCTCAGATAATTATAGAAACATGGTTAACTTCACATGTGTACCTTTTCGCGAATAAGAAATGAAAAATCAGAATGATGGCGTTCGCAACGGCAGTGGCTGGATGGCAGAAACGAAAAAGGCCGTGCAAGCACGGCCTTTGAAAACGAATTGAGCTGTATGACTTAGCAGTAACCGTAAGTCATCAGACGCTGGTAGCGACGGTTGCGCAGTTCTTCATTATTCAGAACATCCAGATCGCTCAGGTCAGCTTCCAACTGGGCACGCAGAGACGCGGCCATAGCAGGAACGTCGCGATGCGCGCCGCCCAGAGGTTCAGGGATAACAGAGTCAATCAGCTTCAGCTCTTTCAGGCGTGGCGCAATGATACCCATTGCTTCCGCAGCCAGTGGCGCTTTATCGGCGCTTTTCCACAGGATAGACGCACAGCCTTCCGGTGAAATCACTGAGTAGGTGCTGTACTGCAGCATGTTAACTTTGTCGCCAACGCCGATGGCCAATGCACCACCAGAGCCGCCTTCACCAATAACGGTACAGATAACCGGCACGTTCAGACGGGACATCTCGCGCAGGTTACGGGCGATAGCTTCGGACTGACCACGCTCTTCAGCGCCCACGCCAGGGTAAGCACCCGGAGTGTCGATGAAGGTGATGATCGGCAGCTTGAAGCGCTCGGCCATTTCCATCAGACGTAATGCTTTGCGATAGCCTTCTGGTGCTGGCATACCGAAGTTACGGCGGATTTTTTCTTTGGTTTCACGACCTTTTTGATGACCAATGATCATCACAGGACGCTCGCCTAAACGCGCGATACCACCAACGATAGCTTTATCGTCAGCATAAGCACGGTCACCGGCCAGTTCATCAAAATCGGTGAAGATATGTTTGATGTAATCCAAGGTGTAAGGGCGACGCGGGTGGCGCGCCAGTTGGGCAATCTGCCAGGCACCCAGATCAGAGAAAATCTTGCGAGTCAGTTCAACGCTTTTTTCACGCAGGCGCTCAACTTCTTCGTCCAGATTAATATCCAATTTTTCGTCTTGACGGCTGACTGCAGTCAGCGAGTCAATTTTCGCTTCCAGCTCCGCAATCGGCTGTTCAAAATCCAGAAAATTCAGACTCATAGCATTCCTATTTTAGTCAAATTCCAGTTCCACCTGCTCGGTACCTACAAGCGTTCGCAGATCCAGCAACAGTTTATCGGTCGGCGTTACACGCCACGTTGCACCGAATCGTAGCCGGGCACGCGCATTTTCTCGTTGGTAGTACAGATGTACTGGTATCGTCCCCGATCGATGAGGTTCCAACGATTGGCGGAGACGGTTTAAAAGCTGGTCATCAATTTGCCTGTCAGTCAGCGAGATAGCAAGACCACGAGCATATTTTTCACGTGCTTCACTGATGTCCATAACGTCGCGGGCCATCATTTTAAGCCCGCCGCTGAAGTCATCAAAGCTGACCTGTCCAGTGGCGATAAGGATACGGTCTTTTTCCAATAAATGCTGGAATTTTTCTAGCGCTTCGGTGAACAACATTACTTCCAGACGCCCGGAACGGTCGTCCAACGTACAGATACCAATACGGTTTCCCCGTTTGGTAACCATTACTCTCGCAGCGATAACCAAGCCCACTGCGATAGTCATTTTGCCCCGGTCGGTCGGGTGCATATCTTTTAGGCGCTGGCCGCCGCCGTAACGCTCAATCTCTTTCAGATATTGCGTTATCGGGTGACCGGTGAGGTACAGCCCGAGCGTTTCGCGTTCGCCATCCAGCACCGTCTGTTCTGGCCACGGCGTGACATTGGCATAAGACTTTTCGACCTGTTCAGGAGCCTCGGCCAGTACGCCGAACATGTCCACCTGGCCGATAGCCTCGGCTTTCGCGTGCTGATCGGCGGCCTTCAAGGCATCACCTAAAGAGCTCATCAATGCGGCGCGGTGCGGGCCGAGACGGTCAAAGGCACCGGACATGATCAGCTTTTCAAGAATGCGTTTATTGAGCTTTTTCACATCGGCGCGGGCGCACAGGTCAAACAGCTCTTTGAAGTAGCCGCCCTCGTTTCGCGCTTCGATAATGGCTTCGATTGGGCCTTCGCCCACGCCTTTTATCGCGCCAATGCCGTAAACAATCTCACCTTCGTCATTGACGTGGAAATGGTACAAGCCGCTGTTGATGTCTGGCGGCAGGATTTTTAACCCCATGCGCCAGCATTCGTCAACCAGACCAACGACCTTCTCGGTGTTATCCATATCGGCCGTCATTACTGCCGCCATAAACTCAGCCGGATAGTGCGCCTTCAGCCATAAGGTCTGATAGGAAACCAGCGCGTAAGCAGCGGAGTGAGACTTGTTAAAGCCATATCCGGCGAATTTCTCTACCAGATCGAAGATTTTAACCGCCAGTTCGCCATCAACGCCACGGGCTTTTGCACCATCTTCAAAACCGCCGCGCTGCTTGGCCATTTCGACCGGGTTCTTTTTACCCATTGCGCGACGCAGCATGTCCGCGCCGCCCAGCGAGTAACCCGCCAGCACCTGTGCAATCTGCATAACCTGTTCTTGGTACAGGATGATGCCGTAGGTCGGCTCCAACACAGGCTTCAGAGACTCGTGCTGCCATTGAATGTCGGGGTAGGAGAGCTCTTCACGGCCGTGTTTACGGTCGATGAAGTTATCTACCATGCCTGACTGCAACGGGCCCGGACGGAACAGGGCCACCAGTGCGATCATATCTTCGAAGCAGTCGGGCTTCAGGCGTTTGATCAAATCTTTCATACCACGGGATTCGAGCTGGAATACCGCCGTGGTTTCAGAGCGCTGCAACATGTCGAAGCTTTTCTTATCTTCGAGCGGGATGGCAGCAATGTCGATTGGCTCAAGTCCGGATTTCGCGCGCCGGGCGTTAATCATGCCCAACGCCCAGTCAATGATGGTCAGCGTACGCAGCCCGAGGAAGTCGAACTTCACCAGACCGGCATATTCGACGTCGTTTTTGTCGAATTGGGTGACCGGATGGTTACCCTCGGCGTCGCAGTATAATGGCGCAAAATCAGTAATTTTGGTCGGCGCGATCACCACGCCCCCGGCATGTTTACCGGCGTTACGGGTGACCCCCTCGAGCTTACGCGCCATGTCGATCAGCGCTTTAACCTCTTCATCTGCTTCATAAATTTCTGGCAGCTGGGGTTCAGCAGCAAAGGCTTTTTCGAGCGTCATGCCCGGATCGGGTGGTACCAGTTTGGAGATTCGATCGACGAACCCGTAAGGGTGGCCGAGCACGCGGCCCACGTCGCGGATAACCGCTTTGGCCGCCATGGTACCGAAGGTGATGATCTGTGAAACCGCTTCTCGGCCATACATTTCGGCCACGTGGTCGATAACCAAGTCGCGTTTTTCCATGCAGAAGTCGACGTCGAAGTCGGGCATGGAGACACGCTCTGGGTTCAAGAAGCGTTCGAACAGCAGGTCGAACTCCAGCGGGTCCAGATCGGTAATTTTTAAAGCGTAGGCGACCAGCGAGCCAGCACCGGAGCCACGCCCCGGACCTACCGGTACGTCGTTATCTTTCGACCATTGGATAAATTCCATCACGATCAAGAAGTAACCGGGGAAGCCCATCTGGTTGATAACCCGAAGTTCTACGTCGAGACGCTCGTCGTATTCCGGGCGCTTCTCTGCTCTTACTTCCGGATCGGGGAATAAAAACTCCAGACGCTCCTCAAGACCTTCCTTCGATTTGGCGACTAGGAAGTCTTCAGTGGTCATCTCACCGGTCGGGAATTGCGGCAGGAAGTATTCGCCAAGACGAATGGTCACGTTACAGCGTTTGGCGATTTCCACCGTGTTGAGCAGGGCTTCGGGGATATCCTCGAACAGCTCGCACATCTCATCTTCGCTGCGCATGTACTGCTGCGGGGTGTAGTTGCGCGGGCGTTTTGGGTCATCGAGGGTGAAACCGTCGTGGATAGCCACGCGGATTTCATGGGCGTCGAAGTCGCCCTGCACCAGAAAACGCACATCATTGGTGGCAACCACCGGCAAATCGCGCTCAATCGCCAGTGCGACGGCGGCGTGGAGATAGTTCTCCTCTTCGGCGCGGCCGGTGCGGATCAACTCAAGGTAGTAACGGTCAGGGAAGTATTGCTGGTAGAACTCCAGACATTGTTCGACCTGAAGCTGGTTGCCGCGCATCAGGAACTTGCCCACGTCGCCCATTTTCGCGCCGGAGAGCAAAATCAGCCCCTCATTCAGCTCGGCCAGCCAGTCGCGGTCAATAATTGGGCCAGCGGCACCGTAGCCACGCTGGTAGGCGCGGGAGATGAGTAGCGTCAGGTTCTGATAGCCCTGATTGTTCATGGCCAGCACGGTGAGCTGTGCCAGTTCGTCACCCAGAATTTCACTCTGAACGTTAAAGTCGGCCCCGATGATTGGCTTAATACCGGCACCGTGCGCCGAGCCGTAAAACTTCACCAGACCGCAAAGGTTGGTGAAATCGGTAATGGCTAAGGCTGGCATGCCGAGGGACGCCGCGCACTTCACCAACGGCCCCACCTTGGCTAATCCATCCACCATGGAGTAGTCACTGTGAGTTCGAAGATGAATAAAACGAGGTTCGGCCATATCCAGAGTCCAGAGATGAAGATTGAATGAACGCTTGTCGGAATGACAAACTGACTAAAACGCTTACAGACTTACTGCCCCAGCGCCCGCCTGACGGGTGCGAAGCTGCGCCGATGGTGCGGCGTGGCACCCAGCTTGGCCAGGCTTTCGAGATGCACCGGCGTTGGGTAGCCTTTGTGTTTGGCAAAGCCGTAATCAGGGAACTGAAGGTCTAGCTCAACCATCTCACGGTCACGGGTCACTTTAGCTAAGATTGACGCGGCGCTGATTTCTGCCACTTTGCTGTCACCCTTCACCACGGCCTGAGAAGCCATAGGCAATTTGGGGCAGCGATTGCCGTCAATCAACACCATGTCGGGCGTGATATGCAGACCGGCCACCGCGCGCTGCATTGCCAACATGGTGGCATGCAGAATGTTTAGCTCATCAATTTCGTCTGGCTCAGCGCGGCCAAGACTCCACGACAAGGCTTTCTCTTTGATCTCAATATAAAGAGCTTCGCGGCGTTTTTCAGTGAGTTTTTTGGAGTCCGCCAGCCCGAGGATCGGCTTGGCAGGATCCAGAATCACGGCGGCGGTGACCACGGCGCCCACTAAAGGCCCGCGCCCTACCTCATCAACCCCGGCGATACACAGCGCCTGAGGGTAAACGAAGATATCACTCATCGATTTGCCAACTCCATCACCGCCTGTGCGGCCTGTTCGTCGGCATCCCAACGAATGCTTTCATGCAGCGTAAGGAAGGTTTCCTGCAACTGATGACTCTCTGCTCCGCCAGCCAGCAAAGGCAGCAGCGCGGCGGACAGCTTTTCCGGCACACATTCGGTTTGCAGCAGCTCTTTGACGATTTCGCGCCCTGCCAGCAGGTTTGGCAAAGAGACATATGGCGTTTTAACCAGACGCTCGGCCAGCCAGAATGTGAAAGGTTTCATGCGATAGCCAACCACCATCGGGCATTTCGCCAGCATGCATTCGAGCGCCGCCGTGCCGGAAGCCAGCAATGCCGCGTCGCTGGCGATCATCGCGTCTCGTGCCTGCCCGTCGAGCAGGTGAGCCGGCAAGTCAGGTGCAATCTCCGCCTTAATGCGTTCGAACTGCTCACGGCGCTTGGCGTTGACCAAGGGAACCACGATGTGCAAATCAGGGTAAGTCTGTCGCAGCTGGAGTGCGGTTTTCAGGAAATCGGCACTCAGCATTTCGACTTCCGCGTGGCGACTGCCCGGCAGCAAAGCCAGACAATGAACGCCATCGGGAATGCCCAGCCGCGCGCGCGCTGCCGGTTTGTCCGGATGCAGCGGCATGGAATCAGCCATGGTATGGCCGATAAACCGGCAAGGAACGTTGAATTTATCGTAAAACGCTTTTTCAAAAGGCAGGAAAGCCAGCACCATGTCGGTGGCTTTACCTATTTTGAAAACGCGTTTTTGACGCCAAGCCCAGACTGAAGGGCTGACATAGTGAATAGTGCGGATACCGCGCTGCTTGAGGCGACCTTCCAGCGTGATATTGAAGTCAGGCGCGTCAATGCCCACGAAGACATCGGGCTGCAACTCGCTAAAACGCTGAGTCAGGTCTTTGCGGATTTTCAACAGGCGTGGCAGACGTTCGAGAACTTCCACCACGCCCATGACAGCCAATTCTTCCATTTCGTACCAGGCTTCACACCCTTCGGCCTGCATCAGTGGGCCAGCAACTCCCACGAAGCGAGCATCAGGATGGTGTTTTCTCAGGGCTCGAATTAAACCAGCACCAAGAATATCGCCGGATGTTTCACCGGCCACCAGGCCAATAGTCAGAACAGGCTTTTGCATTTTTTACCGCTTATTTGCCAAATTACAGGTTTACCAGAGGGTTAGCCCCTCAGCGAATGATACCGCGCGTAGAGCGCGCGAAGAAGTCGCTGAACGGTTTAACCGCCGGGAACTCTGCTGCAATTTCGGCGATTTCAGGTTGCGCTTCTTCCAGCGTTTTCCCGCTGCGATACAATAACTTGTAGGCATTACGGATAGCATGCAATGAAGATTTATCAAAACCACGACGCTTCAGGCCTTCGATATTAATACCAAATGGCGTGGCGTGGTTTCCCTGAGCAATCACGAAAGGTGGGACGTCCTGAGCAACGCCAGAACAGCCGCCAACCATCACGTGAGCACCAATGACGCAGAACTGATGAATTGCAGTCATACCACCAATGATGGCGTGATCATCAATCTCGACATGGCCGCCCAGCGTCGCATTATTCGCCAGAATAACGCGATTACCGATAACGCAATCGTGGGCAATATGCGCGTTAACCATCAACAGGTTATCGTTACCCACTTTTGTTAATCCACCGCCCTGAACGGTACCACGGTGTATGGTCACGCTCTCACGAATGCTGTTGCGATCGCCAACTTCAACACGTGTTGGCTCTCCCGCATATTTCAGGTCTTGGTTAATCTCACCGATGGTGACGAACTGAAAAATGCGGTTGTCGCGACCAATTTTGGTCACGCCATTAACCACAACGTGTGATTTAAGCTCGGTGCCTTCGCCAATCTCAACTTGAGATCCGACATAACAGAAAGGACCGATTCGAACACCAGCACCAATAACGGCACCGTCTTCGACAACAGAGCTTGGGTGAATAAAGGCGGTTTTATCAATCATTAATTAAGACTCCCGGCGACGGGCGCACATCATTGATGCCTCGCAAGCAATCTCGCCATCTACCTTTGCGACACCTTTAAAACGAGCAACGCCACGACGCTCTTTAATGAATTCAACTTCCAGAATCATCTGGTCGCCTGGCAACACTGGACGTTTGAAGCGTGCGTCATCAATAGCAGCAAAATAATACAGCTCGCCTGGCTCTAATTTACCTACGCTTTTGAAGGCAAGAATGCCGGTGGCCTGCGCCATCGCTTCAAGAATCAATACGCCAGGGAAGATAGGCTTACCCGGGAAATGGCCCTGGAAGAACGGTTCGTTGAAAGAAACGTTTTTCACTGCACGCAAAAACTTCCCTTTTTCAAAATCCAACACGCGGTCAACCAGCAAGAACGGATAACGGTGTGGCAGCAGATCCAATATCTCTTCAATACGCAGAGTATGAGTGTCAGTTGTCAAAATACTCTTCCTGTCTAAAAAAACTGATGGCATCAATAACACGGCCTGCTTGATCCCCAAAGAAGATCATTAGGCAGGCCGCAAATAGAAACGAGTGCCGCCGGAAGGTGGCATCCACTGCCAATTTCCAGCAACACAGTAGTCGGTAATTTAGTCTTCTTCGATTTTACGCTCGACAGCTTTTAAGCGCTTATTCATCTCATCGATATTCATTACCAACGCAGCGGTTTTACGCCACACTTTATTGGGCTGTAACGGAATACCGGAGGAGTATACCCCAGGTTCGGTGATTGGTCGCATCACCATTCCCATTCCAGTCACTACAGCCTTATCACAAATTTCCATATGGCCGTTGATAACACTGGCGCCGCCGATTTGGCAGTAACGGCCAATTTTCAGACTACCGGCCATAATGACTCCACCTGCAACAGCCGTATTGTCTCCAATCACGACGTTGTGCGCAATCTGACATTGGTTATCAATGATAACGCCGTTGCCAATGATGGTGTCATCCAGAGCGCCGCGGTCAATCGTGGTGCAAGCACCAATCTCTACGCGATCGCCAATCAGCACGGTACCTAGCTGAGGGATTTTAACCCAGTTACCACGGTCATTAGCATAGCCGAAGCCGTCAGCACCAATCACGGTACCAGACTGAATCAAGCACGATTCGCCAATTTCGACACGATGGTAAATAGAGACGTTGGCCCAAATTTTGGTGCCAGCGCCTAATTTTGCATTCTTACCAATGAAACAGCCAGCCCCAATGGCAACATTGTCACCAAGCACAACACCTGACTCGATAACCGCGTTGGCGCCAACGGAGACGTTGTTGCCTAAGGTCGCGGTGTCGGAAATAACCGCGCTGGCGGCAATGTCCGAAGCTGGCGCTGGAGTGGTATCTAACAATTGCGCCATACGGGCATAGGTCAGGTATGGGTTTTTAACCACTAATGCCGCAGTGCGGCAAAACGGCAGATCCGCTTCCGTCAACACTACAGCCCCTGCGGCGCAGGTAGCTAACTGTTCACGGTAACGGCTGTTTGATAAAAACGTGATTTGCTCAGAGTGCGCGGAATGCATTGAAGCAATGCCGGTGATGACGAGATCGCCATCACCGTGCAATTGTGCATCCAACTGCTGTGCGAGATCAGCCAGTCGAATTGAAGACATGTTTATTTAACCTGTTTCAGCACATCAGCAGTAATGTCTTTTTCATTGCTTGCGTAAGCAACAGCGTTAGCATCAACAACGATGTCGTAACCTTGTTTGCTAGCAACAGACTTCACTGCATCCTGGATACGGCTCAGGATCTTGTTACGTTCTTCAGCCTGACGGCGACGGTTATCTTGTTCAAAAGCCTGAGCTTTTGTAGAGAAATCTTCGCGCTGAGCCATTACGTCTTTCTCAAGCTTGCTGCGATCGCTGGCTTTCATGGTAGAGCCATCGCGCTGCAATTTCTGCATCTTAGTTTGCAGATCACGTTCTTGAGCTTGCAACTGAGTTGCACGGCCTTTGAACTCGTTTTCCAACTGTTTTGCTACAGCATCACGTGCTGGCATTTGTTGGAAGATGCTCTGGACGTTAACAACAGCAATTTTGTCAGCAGCTTGGACGCTTACTGAAGAAGCCATAACTAAACCGAGGCCGGCGGCATATAACCACTTTTTCACTATAAACTCCTTCCATCACCCGTTGTGCCATATGGCACGATAATTACACAATAAGAATGAGCTTATAAAACAACTTCACGGGCGATGTGCCCGTGAGCTGATAAAAACTCAAACATTGCAGCCCTCATAGCATTGAGAGCCGCGAATGTGTTACCACGTTTTACCGATGTTAAATTGGAACTGTTCCGCTTTATCACCATCGTAATCTTTAATCGGACGTGCGTACGAGAACACCAATGGCCCTAATGGAGACTGCCATTGCAACGCCAGACCGGAAGAAACACGGAAGTTGTTCGGATCACTGTAGTCAGGAACGCCTGCTGCTTCAGTTTGCGCAGTGTTCTTCCAGTTAGTATCCCAAACAGTACCACCATCAACAAACACAGAAGTACGTACTGAGTTTGAGTATTTCTCACTGATAAACGGCGTCGGTACTACCAACTCAGCACTCAACACGGCCATGGCGTTACCGCCGACTGCGTCGTCAGAGTTGTTAACAGCACAGTTGCTGTACGAGGTCGCACCCGCAGCACAGTTATAGTATGCCGCTTTAGGACCGATGGTGTTCGAACGGAAACCACGAACGCTGCTTGAGCCACCCGCGTAGAAGTTATCGTAGAACGGTACTTCTTTCCCGCCGATACCATCTGCATAACCCGCACGAGCACGACCCAGTAACACCCACTGACGGTCTTCGCTCAGAGGGAAGTACGTCGTAGAGTCGAACGTAATTTTGTAGTACTCGTTGTCCGAACCTGGGACTGTCACTTTGCCGTTCAGGCTAGCTTTAGTACCAGACGTCGGGAAGTAACCACGGTCAAGGTCGTTATAACCCCAACCCAGGTTCGCAAAGAAGTCGTTCGCGCTGAAGTCTGCATCAGACGTGGTATCTGTACCCACGGTGACTGGCGGGTTGATACCCACAGAGTTCAGGTAGCGGAACATACTTACCTGCGGTTCCATATTGGACAGGTCGTTATGTACGTAATCCAGGCCCAAGCGCAATGAGTTGTTTTCATTGATTGGGAAGCCAAGCGTACTGCCTACACCATAGCTCTTGTTGGTATAGTCAGACAGGTCTGCGTTATCAGCTTTAAAGTCGTTATAGAAGATACGACCGCCCAAGCTCACACCGTCGACGGTGAAGTAAGGGTCGGTAACCGTGAATTCTGTATACGTCTGATAATCGTTTTTAGTTCCGCTAATGCCTACGGAATAACCAGAACCTAACCAGTTATCTTGTTGGACACCAACCTGGAAGCTCACGCCACTCTCGGTGCCGTAACCTACGCCAAAGTTAAAGGTACCGGTGTTACGCTCTTTAACTTTATAGACCACGTCGACCTGATCTGGGGTGCCCGGTACGCGCTGAGTATCAACATCAACGGTATCGAAATAGCCTAGACGGTTAAGACGCTCTTTGCCTTTATCAACCAGATCATTACCCAGCCACGCACCTTCCATCTGGCGCATTTCACGGCGCAAGACGCTGTCTTTACTGGTGTCGTTACCTTCGAAGCGAATGTGACGCACATAGAAACGGTTACCCGCATCTACGCTGACGTGCAGCTTAACGGTTTTATCCGCGTCATTGATTTCAGGCTGAGTCTGAACGCGCGGGTAAGCGTAACCATAACGGCCCAACATCTGTTTGATGTCGTTTTCCATTTTGGTGACTTTAGCGCCGTTATACAGCTCGCCTTTGTCGATCTTAGTCAGGCTTTCAACTTCGGCAGAGTGACCGGCCATATTGCCGTTAACTTCAACGCCTGAAAGCTTGTACTGATCGCCTTCAGTGATGTTAAGGGTAATATAAATGCCTTTCTTATCTGGCGTCAGGCTGACCTGAGTCGAATCGATGTTGAAACGGGCGTAACCGCGATCCAGATAGAAGCTGCGCAGGGTTTCAAGGTCACCCGCCAGTTTTTGCTTCTGGTATTTGCGATCGCCAACCACGTTCCACCATGGCACTTCGTCACGCAGCTGGAAACGAGCAATCAGCTCATCCGTGCTAAACGCGTGGTTACCGACGATGTTGATCTGCTGAATTTTTGCAGACACACCTTCGGTGAAGACCAATTTCAAATCGACGCGGTTACGCGGCAAAGGCGTAACAACGGCCTTCACTGACGCGCTGTATTTACCGACGCTGTAGTAGAAATCTTCGAGACCTTTCTCGATGCTGGTAAGAGTTGTTCGATCAAGCGCTTCGCCAACCCGGACGCCAGAAGCCTCCAGGTTCTCTTTCAGCATGTCATCTTTCACAGACTTGTTGCCTGAGAAAGTGATGCTGGCGATTGTAGGACGCTCTTTGACCTGAACAATCAAGGTGTCACCATCACGCAGAACGCGAACGTCCTCAAAGTTGCCAGTGGCAAACAATGCGCGAATAGTATTACTGATGTCGTCGTCAGTGATGGTATCACCAACGCGAACCGGCATATTGAGTAACGCCGCACCGACGGCAACTCGCTGCAGGCCTTCGAAATGAATGTCCTTCACCACGAAACCATCTGCACCGTATACGGTGGCGCTGCCAAACAGCAGCGACGCTATGAGCAACTTTTTGATCGCCATCGTTGTTATGCGTTCTTCCTAACCTAATCCCCAGCCTTAAAGACGGGAGAAATCATTGAAAAGTGCAAGCCCCATTACCATCACCAGCACTATCGCGCCGATACGGTAACTGAAGTTTTGAACTCGCTCGGAAACTGGCCCACCCTTTAGCTTCTCGATAGCCAAGAACACCAGGTGTCCACCATCTAACACTGGCAACGGAAAAAGGTTCACGATACCGAGATTGACACTGATAAGTGCCAAAAACATCAGGTAGTACACTAAACCATATTCCGCCGACATTCCTGCTCCCTGTGCGATTGAAATTGGACCACTCAGGTTGTTCAGCTTAACGTCGCCAGTTATTAACTTACCCAGCATGTTTACCGTGAGCTTCATCAGCTGCCAGGTTTTATCCCCGGCCTCATAGAATGCAACAAACGGCCCATACTGACGGATAGTCTTGTACTCATCAGGCAGTGGTATAACTTTGGGCACCACTCCGGCAAATCCTTGTTCCTTACCCTTGCCCACCGACTTAGTGTCCGGAGTCAGTGTGATATCAACCGATGAACCTGCGCGCTCGACTTCTAACGCGATAGGCTTGCCCGGGTTATCACGAACCTGCATGGCAAAAGTACGCCAATTCGCCAAAACTTGACCATCGACTTTAACGATCCTGTCACCAGCTTGCAAACCGGCTTTCTGAGCTGCCGAATCGGTTTGCACTTCTGCGAGCACAGATTCTATCTGTGGGCCGCGAGGAATAATACCCAGCGCGACAACGGGATCTTGCTTTTCGGGGTCAAACCGCCATTGTGTTAAATCTAACTTTTTCTCAACGACTTCAGATGCACCGAATTGTGAGACACCTAAAGTTGTCTGATTGTTTCCGATTTCACCAATTAAAGACAAACGAACTGAATCCCAATCAGGCGTTTCGATGCCATCGATTGACTTAAGTTCCATGCCAGGAGAAATATTCGATTGTGCCGCAATCGATTGTGGGGTGACTTCACCCACCACCGGACGCACGGCTGGGACGCCGATAATAAACACCAGCCAGTAGGTGAATACGGCGAAAATGAAGTTAGCAATCGGCCCAGCGCTGATGATGGCGGCGCGCTGCCAAACGGTTTTGCTATTGAATGACTGGTGACGCAGTTCGTCAGGAACGGTTTCGTTACGCTCATCGAGCATTTTAACGTAACCGCCAAGGGGAATGACGGCGAGAACGTACTCGGTCCCGTGTTTATCGGTGCGGCGCCATAACGTGCGGCCAAAACCCACGGAGAAACGCTGAACGTAAACGCCACAACGACGAGCAACCCAGAAATGGCCAAATTCGTGCACGGTGATTAGCACCCCCAGTGCAACGATAAAGGCGGCCAAACTCCAGAGTATGTTCATCATATTCCTAACGATCCCTTAGAAGACATCCCGTCTCGGACGGATTAATAAACCAGCAGCATTAAGCATGCAAACACTGGCACTGCCGCAGTCAGGCTGTCGATACGATCCAGTATCCCACCATGACCCGGTATCAAGTTACCACTGTCTTTAATCCCCGCCTCGCGCTTGAACATGCTTTCAGTTAAGTCGCCCAGCACCGAAGCCAGAGCAGCAATCACCGAACACACCAACAGCGTGACAGGAACAACATTTAACGGCGCATAACGCCCGAACAGCCAAGAAATCAGGGCCGAAGTGACCAGACCGCCGATAACGCCTTCCCATGTCTTACCAGGGGAAACTTTTGGAGCCAGCTTGTGCTTGCCGAACAGCTTGCCGAACAGGTAAGCACCGGAGTCAGCTCCCCAGACCAGCAGCATGACATACAGTAGCCACCATGCTCCAGTGTGATGATTTTCCGCGTAGCCGTACTGGCGCAGCGCCACCATACCCCAAAAGAAAGGAACAATGGTCAATAAACCGAAGGCCAAGCGCAATATGCGCGATCCGCGCCAAAATGAGGCAGATTTAGGGTAGAAAATAACCAGAACAAAGGCCGCAATCCACCATATCAGCGAAGCCCACAAGGAGCCGCTCACTTGAGGAAGGTAAATTGGCTGACGATAAGCTGGCATGCTTAGCATCATTGCAATAAGGACAAAGCCACAGAGCACGGCTAGCCAGATACGCTGACTGCGCGTCTTAAAGCCTGAAAGTTGCCCCCACTCCCACGCGGCCAACATACAGATGACTAACGCCACAATGGCAAAACCAAGAGGCGGCAGCATAAACAGTGCAGCGATAACAATGGGGATCAAAATCAACGCCGTGGCGATGCGATACTTCAGCAAAAGTTCTCCCTAGGACGCATTGGCGCCAATAGGTGTAGTGCCCCCGAAGCGACGCTCGCGTTGTGCAAAAGCATTCAGCGCGCCTTCAAAGGTGTTTTCATCAAAATCAGGCCAGAGGACATCGGTAAAATAAAGTTCTGCATAGGCGATTTGCCACAGCAAAAAGTTACTAATACGGTGTTCCCCACCGGTTCTGATCACCAAATCGACGGGTGCCAACTCGCTCATACAGATAGTGCTGTTTAAGGCTTCTTCTGTGATCTGCTCTACCTGCAAAGAACCAGCTTCAACCTGACTCGCCAGTTTTTTCACGCCCTGGATAATATCCCATCGACCGCCGTAATTAGCAGCGATGTTAAGCGTAAGGCCGTCGTTATTTTCTGTAAGTGTTTCTGAACGACGGATCCTTTCTTGCAGACGCGCACTAAAGCGGCTGACATCACCTATGATTTTTAGCCTGACGTTATGCTTGTGCAGGCTTTTAACTTCACTGTCCAGTGCACGTACGAACAGCTCCATCAAGGCTGAAACTTCCTGAGCAGGTCGGTTCCAGTTCTCACTACTAAAGGCATAAAGCGTCAGCGCGTTAAGCTGATGATTAGCCGCAAAGCTTACTGCTTTACGGACAGATTTCACCCCAGCTTTATGGCCGAAAACGCGCATTTTCCCCTGAAGTTTCGCCCAGCGACCATTGCCATCCATAATAATGGCAACATGGCGTGGCATTGCGCAAGGCGCGTCAGATATCTGTTGCTTTTCGAGGGACATAACGCGTACTCATTTCCTTATTAGGACAGAACTATGTTAACTGACCGCCAGCGTATTTCTATGCGCAAAAAAGCCGTGTTCCTGTTCAGGCACGGCTTGCCCTGACTGTTTACCGTTTTTATCGAGTAAGCGGATTCAGGTATCAGCACTGAAGGCGCAGTCAGGTGGCGCAGACTATATCATTTCAATGTGATGCGAACAAATTACCGCACGGCCCTACTGGCAACATCATAACGCAAAAGTTTGCAATTTCTGGTGAGCTGACGCACGCGCCGCGCGGTCAATTTCTAATACTTCTTCAACAGATTGCGGTTCGTTCGCCACCGATTGCTGCATAACTTCGCGATTTATGTTGGCAATGTCGGTAAAGCGGATGTGCCCGGCGAGGAACGCGGCGACCGAAACTTCATTGGCCGCGTTCAATGCCGTGGTGGCAGCCTGCCCCGTCCGGCTGGCTTCAATCGCCAGTTGCAAACACGGATAGCGGGTAAAATCAGGCTCGCAGAAGGTCAAGGCACCGATTCGGCAGAAATCTAAGGCTTCTACGCCGGAATCGACACGATTTGGATAAGCCATGGCGTGGGAGATTGGCGTGCGCATGTCCGGCGAGCCGAGCTGCGCCAGAACGCTGCCATCGTGGTAGCGGACCATCGAGTGGATCACCGATTGCGGATGAATAATCACTTCCATCTGTTCGGCAGAGGCATTAAACAGCCAGCGGGCTTCGATGTATTCAAGGCCCTTGTTCATCATGGTGGCGGAATCGACAGAGATTTTACGCCCCATCGACCAGTTCGGGTGCGCGCAGGCTTGGTCTGGCGTGACCTGAGCAAAATCAGCTAACGGCAATTCGCGGAACGGGCCGCCGGAGCCGGTGAGGATAATGCGCGATACGCCATTCTCTTCCAACGAGGCGTAGCCAAGCTGCTGCTGAACCCGCTCTGGCAGGCTCTGGAAAATCGCATTGTGCTCGCTATCGATTGGCAGAAGCTGAGCGCGGCTTTGACGCACGGCATCCATGAAGATGCGCCCGCAGGTGATCAGCGACTCTTTATTGGCCAGCAAAACCTGTTTGCGCGCTTTGACCGCGGCAAGAGTAGGCAACAGACCGGCTGCGCCAACAATGGCGGACATGACCTGATCAACTTCATCCAGCGCGGAAAGCTCACAAGACGCCTTCTCGCCAGACAGCACCTCGGTTTTGATTCCTTGCTCGGCAAGTAGGATCCGCAATGCTTTGGCAGAAGTTTCATCCGCCATTGAGGCAAAACGAGGTTGGAATTCAATACATTGCTGCGCCATGACTTCCACGTTTTTACCGGCAACCAGTGCAGTTACCTTGAAATCTTGTGGGTTAGCGCGAACGACCGCGAGGGTACTGCTGCCGACAGAGCCTGTCGAACCAAGGATGGTAAGTTGTTTCATGAAAATACCCGGAAGAACCAGTGCATGATCGCAATGCGCATTAGTCTGAAACCTCTTGAACGGCTTGTCTATGAGATTTAAACGGCAGGTGAAAAAAGAGAGCGACCACAAAAAATAAAGCGCCGCAAAGGCGGCGCTTGGAGGAAAACAAATTGCGGATTAGAAATCCATCAACTCGGTTTCTTTCTCGGCTAATGCTGCATCGACTTTCTTGATGAACATGTCAGTCATTTTCTGAATTTCGTCCTGAGAACGACGATCTTCGTCTTCGCTGATCTCTTTATCTTTCAGCAGAGCTTTGGTTTTGTCGTTAGCATCACGGCGCACGTTACGCACGGAAACACGGCCTTGCTCAGCTTCTGAACGCACAACTTTGATCAAGTCTTTACGACGTTCTTCAGTCAGCGCTGGCAATGGAACGCGGATAGTTGCGCCAGCAGAAGATGGGTTAAGACCCAAATCAGAGGTCATGATGGCTTTTTCAACAGCAGCGCTCACGGTGCGGTCAAACACGGAGATAGCCAGAGTACGGGAATCTTCAACCGTTACCTGAGCTAACTGACGCAGTGGCGTAGAAGAACCGTAGTAGTCGACCATGATGCCATCGAGGATACCCGGTGAAGCACGGCCAGTACGGATTTTGCTGATATGGTTTTTGAATGCTTCAACGCATTTTTCCATGCGGATTTCAGCATCTTTTTTAATGTCGTTAATCACGTTGCGAACCCTTAAGAACTGGTTACTTGGCAGACCATAGCATTAGTATAGTCCGTGAATACTCATGCCAGCCAAGGCTGGCAAACTTGCTTATGAATCTCTTGCCAGCAGTGGCAGGGGAAGATTATTCGCCGCGAGAAATCAGCGTACCTTCGTTTTCACCCATCACTACGCGGCGCAGGGCGCCCGGCTTATTCATATTGAAGACGCGAATTGGCAAGTTGTGATCGCGAGCCAGCGTAAAGGCTGCCAGGTCCATCACTTTCAACTCTTGCTCAAGCACTTCTTGGTAAGTCAGTTGTTCGTACAGCGTGGCGTCTGGGTTTTTCACTGGATCAGCAGAGTAAACGCCATCAACTTTGGTCGCTTTCAACACGACGTCGGCTTCGATTTCGATACCGCGCAGGCAGGCTGCTGAGTCAGTAGTGAAGAAAGGATTGCCGGTACCCGCAGAGAAAATCACCACGCGGTTGTGACGCAGCAGGCTGATAGCCTCGGCCCAGCTGTAGTTGTCACACACGCCGTTCAGCGGAATAGCGGACATCAGGCGAGCGTTCACATAGGCACGGTGTAATGCATCCCGCATTGCCAGACCATTCATAACCGTAGCCAGCATACCCATGTGGTCGCCCACAACGCGGTTCATACCGGCTTGTGCCAGACCTGCACCACGGAACAGGTTCCCACCGCCAATTACCACACCGACCTGAATGCCGAGCTCAACCAGCTCTTTGACTTCCTGAGCCATGCGATCCAAAACGCTTGCATCGATACCAAATCCTTCGCTGCCTTGCAGGGCTTCGCCACTGAGTTTTAGCAGGATACGCTGATAAACGGGTTTCGCATTGGTAGCCATGGTGTCTGTCCTAAGAAGCAATAAGTCGTAATGGGAATCAATCTATACATCATAGCGTTGTTATAAAGAGACAGCGCACAATGTTATTGGAATTTGGGGCTGGATAAAACGGAACCGCCAGTGTTCAGCGGTTCCATTTCAGAGCATCAACTACGAATTAAGACTGTTTAGTCATTGCTGCAACTTCAGCAGCAAAGTCAGTCTCAACTTTAGCGATACCTTCACCAACTTCGAAACGGATGAAGTTGATAACGTCAGCTTTGTGCTCTTTCAGCACTTCGCCAACAGATTTGCTTGGGTCGATAACGAAAGGCTGACCAGTCAGAGAAACTTCGCCGGTGAATTTCTTCATGCGGCCTTCAACCATTTTCTCTGCGATTTCTTTCGGCTTGCCAGACTGCATCGCGATGTCGAGCTGAACTTGGTACTCTTTCTCTACCACTTCAGCAGACACGTCTTCTGGTTTAACGAATTCTGGCTTGCTTGCAGCGATGTGCATAGCAACTTGCTTAACCAGCTCGTCGTCAGCGCCTTTAGCAGCAACCAGAACGCCGATGCGAGCACCGTGCAGGTAGCTACCCAGAACTTCGCCTTCCAGAGAAGCAACGCGGCGAATATTGATGTTTTCACCGATTTTAGCAACCAGAGCGATACGCTCTTCTTCGAACTGAGCTTTCAGAACGTCAACATCAGTGATTTTGCCAGCAACAGCGGCGTCCAACACTTTGTCAGCAAACGCTTGGAAACCAGCATCTTTAGCAACGAAGTCAGTCTGGCAGTTAACTTCCAGAATCACACCGTAGTTGCCTTCGATCTTAGTTTTGATCACGCCGTCAGCAGCAACGTTGCCTGCTTTCTTAGCAGCTTTGATCGCGCCAGATTTACGCATGTTTTCGATTGCCAGCTCGATGTCGCCTTCAGCTTCAACCAGAGCTTTCTTACAATCCATCATGCCAGCGCCAGTACGTTCGCGCAGTTCTTTTACCAGGGCAGCGGTAATATCAGCCATTGTATTTTCCTCGGTTATCTCGCTGCAAAAGAGACTTTTGCGGTGAGATATTTCTCGCATTTAAGATAAGCAAAGGGGGCCAATAAAGGCCCCCTAACCAACATATTCAATACCTGGTTAATAAGGGCTCTATACCCGTCATAGTTCGAATTGTTTGTGCGTTGGCTACGTTCGTTCACCCTAGTCACATAGTTATCTATGTTCCCAGGGATTCTCTCTCTTGCCGCCTTCCTACAACTCGAACTCTTTAGGGTATATATGGGAGCCTGTCTTATTATTCAGCTTCTACGAAGCTTTCTTCTGCCTGAACAGCCAGATCTTGCGAACGGCCTTCACGGACAGTGGCAGCAACAGCGCTCAGGTACAGATTAACTGCACGGATTGCGTCATCGTTACCTGGGATAACAAAGTCAACGCCATCCGGATCGGAGTTGGTATCAACAATGGAGAATACCGGGATACCCAGGTTGTTAGCTTCTTTGATTGCGATGTGTTCGTGATCGGCGTCGATGACGAACAGAGCATCAGGAAGACCACCCATATCCTTGATACCACCCAGGCTATTTTCCAGCTTCGCAAGCTCACGAGTGCGCATCAGCGCTTCTTTCTTGGTCAGCTTTTCGAAAGTGCCGTCTTGAGACTGAATTTCCAGGTCTTTCAAACGTTTGATTGACTGACGAACTGTTTTCCAGTTGGTCAGCATGCCGCCCAACCAGCGATGGTTCACGAAGAACTGGTCGCAGTTGTGTGCAGCTTCTTTTACCGCTTCGCTTGCAGCGCGTTTAGTACCAACGAACAGGATCTTTCCTTTGCGGGAAGAGATCTTCTGCAACTCAGCCAGAGCTTCGTTGAACATTGGAACAGTTTTCTCAAGGTTGATGATGTGAACCTTGTTACGAGCGCCGAAGATGAATGGCTTCATTTTCGGGTTCCAGTAACGGGTCTGGTGACCGAAGTGTACACCGGCCTTGAGCATGTCGCGCATGGAAACAGTTGCCATGATAAAACCTCTATAAGTAGATGCTGGGGTTATGCCTCCACGTATCCCATAACGCCGACCCTGTAGAACGAATTCCCAGAGCACCCCGGCGAATGTGTCGATACGTGTGTGTTATTACTTACGTTAATAAGTACACATATGAGTGAGTGTTCGGCTTTAATCTCGTCCAGTTCCGAAGAGCTGTAGCGGATTGCCGGCGCGCTTTATACCATAATTCACGACCTGACGGCAACTTTTGTTGGGAACTTTAGTTCGCGGAAAATGATAGTTTGGCAGGCAATATCAGGGCTGATACCATAAGTCTAAGCTAATTATTGACGACGTTTTAGCAGAATGAAAGGCGTCAACACAGGATACCCGCAGGATCACCCATGGCAATTTCAATCAAAACCCCTCAAGACATCGAAAAAATGCGCGTTGCTGGCCGTCTGGCTGCTGAAGTGCTGGAAATGATCGAACCTTACGTTAAGCCCGGCGTGAGCACTGGCGAATTAGACCGCATCTGTGCTGATCACATTAACAATAAGCAGCAGGCCGTTTCCGCCTGTCTGAATTATCACGGCTTCCCGAAATCAGTCTGCATCTCGATTAACGAAGTGGTTTGCCACGGGATCCCAAGCGAAGACAAGATTCTGAAAGACGGCGATATCGTGAACATCGACGTGACCGTGATTAAAGACGGCTTCCACGGCGACACTTCCAAGATGTTCATCGCCGGTAAACCGACCATTCTGGGCGAGCGCCTGTGCCGCATCACCCAAGAAAGCCTTTATTTGGCGCTGAAAATGGTTAAGCCGGGCATTCGCCTGCGCACGCTGGGTAAAGAGATCCAGAAATTCGTCGAAGCGGAAAACTTCTCCGTGGTTCGCGAGTACTGCGGCCACGGCATTGGCGAAGTGTTCCACGAAGAGCCGCAGGTGCTTCACTATGATGCCGATGACGGCGGCGTGGTGCTGCAAGCTGGCATGGCATTCACCATCGAACCTATGGTTAACGCCGGTGATTACCGCATTCGCACCATGAAAGATGGCTGGACAGTAAAAACTAAAGATCGCAGCTTGTCGGCGCAATACGAGCATACTATTGTGGTCACCGAGAACGGTTGTGAAATTATGACGCTGCGTAAAGATGACACCATCCCCAATATCATTACGCACGACCAGCAGTGATCCCCTTCTGAAGAAGGCGGTTTAAATCTGGTGATCAAGCCGACGCAAGTCGGCTTTTTTGTCTCTTACTGTAAGAATGGGCTGCGCACATATGATTGAACATTCACCTGCTGGACAACTCCCAGCTGAACAAAGTCTTACTACTCCGCCATCTTCGGAATCTCTTCGCGCTATTCCCCCGCAGCCCGCCTCCCCTATTACCTATCCTGACGACGACTTAACTCGCCAGAGCTTGAAACAGCACATGGAGCAGTTCCAGCTGTGGCTGGCCGATGCCTTCAATGCCGGGCAGCGTGCGGAAGAGCTGGTCGACGCGCGATCCTTGTTCATTGACCATCTGCTACAGCGCCTGTGGACCTTTTACGGCTTCGACGATGTGCCGGAAACCGCGATGGTGGCGGTCGGTGGCTACGGGCGCGGTGAGCTGCACCCACTTTCCGACATTGACGTTTTAGTCCTCAGCCAGCGCCGCCTCAACGACGAGCAGGCGCAGCGCATTGGTGAACTCATCACCCTGCTGTGGGACTTAAAGCTGGAAGTTGGCCACAGCGTGCGCACCCTCGAAGAGTGCCTGCTGGAAGGACTGGCTGACCTCACCGTCGCCACCAACATGATTGAATCGCGGCTGATTTGCGGCGACGTAGCGCTGTTCCTCAGCATGCAAAAACACGTCTTTAGCGACGGCTTCTGGCCTTCGCCAACCTTCTTCCGCGCCAAGATTGACGAGCAAAATGAGCGCCACCAGCGCTACCACGGCACCAGCTACAACCTCGAGCCTGACATCAAAAGCAGCCCCGGCGGCCTGCGCGATATCCACACCATTTTATGGGTAGCCCGCCGCCACTTTGGCGCGACTTCACTTGACGAGATGGTGGCCTTCGGCTTCCTGACCAAGGCCGAGCGCAACGAGCTTATCGAATGCCAGAGCTTCCTATGGCGCATTCGCTTTGCGCTGCATCTGGTGCTGCCGCGCTATGACAACCGCCTTCTGTTCGACCGCCAACTGAATGTTGCCCAACTGCTGCAATATCAGGGGGAAGGCAACGAGCCGGTCGAGCGGATGATGAAGGATTTCTATCGCATGACCCGCCGGGTCGGCGAGCTTAACCAGATGCTGCTTCAGCTGTTTGACGAAGCTATTTTGGCTATCGGGCCGAATGAAAAACCGCGCCCGCTCGATGAGCATTTCCAACTGCGCGGCGACCTGATTGACCTGCGCGACGAGTCGCTGTTTACTCAGCGCCCGGAAACCATCATCAGCATGTTCTACCTGATGGTGCGCCACCGCGAAATTAAGGGGATTTACTCCACCACCGTTCGCCTGCTGCGCCACGCGCGTCGTCATCTGAAAACGCCGCTGTGCATGATCCCCGAAGCGCGCAGCCTGTTTATGTCGATTCTGCGCCATCCGGGTGCCGTCTCCCGCGCGCTGGTGCCGATGCACCGTCACAGCGTGCTGTGGGCCTATATGCCGCAGTGGGGGCTGATTGTCGGCCAAATGCAGTTTGACCTGTTCCACGCCTACACCGTGGATGAACACACCATTCGCGTGCTGCAAAAGCTGGAAAGCTTCGCCGACGAGGCCACTCGCCCGCGCCACCCGCTGTGCGTCGAGCTTTACCCGCGCCTGCCGCAGCCTGAATTGCTGCTGATGGCCGCGCTGTTCCATGACATCGCCAAGGGCCGTGGCGGCGACCACTCCATTCTTGGCGCACAAGACGTCTTGGAGTTCGCCGAGCTGCACGGGCTGAATTCGCGCGAAACCCAGCTGGTCGCCTGGCTGGTGCGCTGTCACCTATTAATGTCAGTCACAGCCCAGCGCCGCGATATTCAAGATCCGGCCGAAATTCAGCAGTTTGCAGCCGAAGTGCAGAGCGAAAACCGCCTGCGCTATCTGGTAAACCTGACGGTGGCGGATATTTGCGCCACCAACGAAACCCTGTGGAACAGCTGGAAGCAGAGCCTGATACGCGAGCTTTATTTTGCTACCGAGAAGCAGCTGCGCCGTGGCATGCAGAACACGCCGGACCTGCGCGAGCGCGTGCGTCATCACCGCCTTCAGGCTCTGGCCCTGCTGCGCATGGACAATATCGACGAAGAGGCGCTGCACCGCATCTGGAGCCGCTGCCGTGCCGACTATTTCCTGCGCCACTCGCCGAACCAGCTGGCGTGGCACGCCCGTCACCTGCTGGAGCACGACTCCACCAAGCCATTGGTGCTAGTCAGCCGACAGGCGACGCGCGGCGGCACGGAGATTTTCATCTGGAGCCCGGACCGTCCTTACCTGTTTGCCACCGTGGCCGGGGAGCTGGATCGCCGCAACCTGAGCATTCACGACGCGCAGATTTTCACTAACCGCGACGGCATGGCGATGGACACCTTTATCGTGCTTGAGCCGGACGGTAGCCCGCTGGCGCTGGACCGCCACGAAGTGATTCGCCACGCCTTGGAGCAGTCCATGACGCAGGCTTATCAGCCGCCGCGTGCGCGCCGCCCTTCGCCAAAACTGCGCCACTTCAGCGTGCCGACCGAGGTCAGCTTCCTGCCGACCCATACCGACAGACGCAGCTATATGGAGCTGGTCGCGCTCGATCAGCCCGGCCTGTTGGCTCGCGTGGGTGAAGTGTTCTCAGATTTGGGGCTGTCGCTGCATGGCGCGCGCATCTCCACTATCGGCGAGCGCGTTGAGGACTTATTCATTCTGGCAAATGGCGAACGCCGCGCGCTGGACAAAAAAACCCGTCAGGAAATTCAGCGTCGTCTCACCGAGGCGCTCAACCCTAACGATAAAATGTGATACAAAGAATATTAACTTTTTAACACCACTATCAGGAAAGAGAACAGGATGCAGCAACTACAAAACCTAATTGAAGAAGCCTTCGAACGTCGCGCGGATATTACGCCGACAAACGTAGACAGCGTAACCCGCGATGCCGTGATTCAAGTGATCAATAAGATCGACAGCGGCGAACTGCGCGTTGCAGAAAAAATTGATGGTCAGTGGGTAACGCATCAGTGGCTAAAGAAGGCAGTGCTGCTCTCTTTCAGAATCAATGACAACGAAGTGATGGAAGGCGCAGAAAACCGCTTCTATGACAAAGTCCCAATGAAATTCGCTGAATACGACGAAGCTCGCTTCAAACGCGAAGGCTTCCGCGTCGTGCCACCAGCGGCAGTGCGTAAAGGTGCGTTTATCGCACGTAACGTGGTGCTGATGCCGTCTTACGTCAACATCGGCGCTTTCGTTGATGAAGGCACCATGGTTGATACTTGGGCGACCGTAGGTTCATGTGCGCAGATCGGTAAAAACGTCCACCTGTCCGGCGGCGTGGGCATCGGCGGCGTTCTGGAGCCACTGCAAGCTAACCCAACGATCATCGAAGACAACTGCTTCATCGGCGCGCGTTCTGAAATCGTGGAAGGCGTGATCGTTGAAGAAGGCTCGGTGATCTCCATGGGCGTTTACATCGGTCAAAGCACCAAGATTTATGACCGCGAAACTGGCGAAGTGCACTACGGCCGCGTGCCAGCAGGCTCCGTCGTGGTTTCCGGCAACCTGCCTTCTAAAGATGGCAAATACAGCCTGTACTGCGCGGTGATTGTTAAGAAAGTGGATGCCAAAACCTTGGGCAAAACCGGTCTTAATGAGTTATTGCGTTCCATCGACTAAACTCAATTTGGCGGGTTAATTTACCCGCTATTTTATTGATGTGATTCCCTTTTATGACGGCCCTTTTTATCATGGGAAACTGTGCCTTAAATCAATGATAATGGCCGTCGTTTCGCTCATTATGACAACTTCCTAGTAGAATCTAATAAAGGTGGCGCTATGTATGACAACCTGAAAAGCTTGGGTATTACGAATCCTGACGACATCGATCGTTACAGCCTGCGTCAGGAGGCCAATAACGACATTCTGAAGATCTACTTCCGCAAAGATAAAGGCGAGTTTTTTGCTAAAAGCGTGAAGTTTAAGTACCCACGCCAGCGTAAAACCATCGTGGCCGACAATGCGGGCCAAGGCTATAAAGAAATTCACGAAATCAGCCCGAATCTTCGCTATGTCATTGATGAGTTAGATCAAATCTGTCAGCGCGATCAGGTTGAAGTCGATCTGAAACGTAAAATTCTTGATGACCTGCGTCATCTGGAATCCGTGGTGGCAAACAAGATCACCGAGATCGAATCTGATCTGGAAAAACTGACTAGCGGCCGATAATTTTTCGACGCCCGCCGCGTTCGGTTGATATAAAAAAAGGTCAGGTGATTAACCTGACCTTTTTTATTGCCGCTGCAAAGTGAAAGCTTACTTCAGCAGCTGACCCCATTTCTCAACCCAAGGCAGAGCAACGCTTTCCGGCTCGGCGGTCTCCATGGCGTCAATTTCCAGCAAATCGCCAAGACGCGATGCGCCCTGCTCTTGCAGCAAATCATCCATTTTATGGCCGCCGCCGCAGAAGTGGTCGTAGCTGCTGTCACCCAGAGCAATCACGCCATAGCGCAATTCAGGCTGGTAACCGACGGTATCGCGGATAGCCGCAAACAGCGGCGCGATGCTGTCTGGCAGGTCGCCCTGACCGGTGGTAGAGGTAATGACCAAGGCAAAATGGTGACGATAATATTGCCAGGCTTCCAATGTGCCTTCTTCGAACAGTTTCACCTGATGCCCTTGCTTCTTAAGAACAGTTTCAGCCTCTTCTGCTACCAGCAGCGCATTGCCGTAAACGGTGCCGACAAAAATACCAATCTCAGCCATGGTGTAATTCCCTCGTTAATCTAAAAGTCATTGAAAAATGGTTAGCTATCCTGACCGCAGTCGGCAGCAAACTCAACCCTTTCAAGTGCAGGGACACGCGCCTGCCACCCGAAACGCTCCACCAGATTTTGCCAGCGACTATCCCACTTGGCGGTGATCTCCAGCATGTCGCCAGTCACCGGATGAGGCAATTGCAGATGGCTGGCATGCAGCATTAATCCGGGGCAGCCAAAGTGCTCGACCATGCCCCGATTTTGCTTCAGGTCGCCGTGGGCGCTGTCGCCCAAAATCGGATGGCGAAGGTGAGTCATATGGCGACGCAGCTGGTGCTTGCGGCCGGTCTCCGGTTTAAGCTCAACCAAGCTGTAGCGCGCCGTGTCGTAACGCCCAACCGGCACGGGCATCTCCACCTGCGCCAGCACGCGATAATGGGTCACCGCAGGCTGAGGGGCTTTGTCAGGGTTGGCGAACTTGTCAGCAATCTTGTCCAGCTCTTCGGTCAGAGGATAATCCAGCGTGGCGTCTTCAGCCACATAGCCGCGCACCACCGCGTGGTAAGTCTTATTCATTTGGCGCGTTTCAAGCTGCTGTGACAGCAGCCGAGCGACCTCGCTGGACAGCGCGAACAGCAGCACGCCCGAGGTCGGCTTATCCAGTCGATGCACGGTAAACACATGCTGACCAATTTGATCGCGCAACGTTTGCATCGCAAAAACGGTTTCATGTTTGTCCAGCCAACTACGATGAACCAACATGCCAGCGGGCTTATTCACCGCCACCAGATGCTCGTCCCGATACAAAATTTCCAGCATGTCAGTCTTCTATATTCAGCAAATCGTCTAAGCGTTGCAGTTCGGCCAGCAAGCGGGAAGCATCAGGCAGGGCAACTTCAAAATATGGCGTAATGGCAAAACGTGTCGGCAAATCGGCTTCTGCGGCCAATAACGCAAACATTCTCGGCACCAGCACCCATTGCAGCCACTGCTCGGCATTCATGGTGTCTACGGAGAAAGGCTCAACGCTTTCAAAGGCTTCCGCCTCGGGTGGCACTTCGCTCCACAGGTCGAGCTGACGCATAGCCTGTTCAATATCATGTAAAATATGGCGAACCTGATTTTCTGTACTTTCTGAACTCATCGCACTCTCTCTGCATTCATTATTCGTGGGCGTCAAAAGCTCTCACAAAGTGGCAAAGCATAGCATTGAAGCCGTAAGCCCCCAACTGCCAGCTGTGCCCCCTTCTAAGCTTAAACGCTAATTCTTATCTATTCGTTTTTCATACTGGTACTTAGTTTGCTCTGCGGGCAAAATAATCCAACTTTACATAACTTGACGCTGACTATGCCTGCCCATCACTCCAAAAAAGCCCACGCCACTCCGGCAAAAGCGATGATTGCCTCCGTCACTGGCTATGCCATGGATGGTTTCGACCTGTTAATTCTCGGATTCATGCTGCCCGCCATCGCCACAGAGCTGGGTTTAACCTCCTCGCAAAGTGGCTCGTTGGTCACTTGGACCCTGATTGGTGCCGTACTCGGCGGCGTGATCTTCGGGCCAATCAGCGATCGCTTTGGCCGCATTCGCGTTCTCACCTTCACAATTTTGATGTTTTCCCTGTTTACCGGCCTGTGTGCTATCGCTCAGGGGTACTGGGATTTGCTGGCATACCGCACGCTGGCGGGCGTTGGCCTAGGCGGGGAGTTTGGCATTGGCATGGCGTTAATCGCCGAGGCGTGGCCTGCTGAGAAGCGCAACCGGGCTTCGGCTTACGTTGGCATGGGCTGGCAGCTTGGCGTCTTGCTTGCGGCCTTCCTGACGCCGCTGCTGCTGGGCGTTATTGGCTGGCGCGGTATGTTCTTGGTCGGCTTACTGCCTGCCCTCGCCTCCTTCTTGATTCGCCGCACCATGGGCGAGCCAGAAGAGTTCGTCAAACATGCCAGCAAAGCGCCAACGGAATCGCTGTTCAGCCGGGTCAAATTGCTGTTTAAAGACCTGCCGACCACCAAAGCCAGCATTGGCATTCTGATCCTCTGCTCGGTGCAGAATTTTGGCTATTACGGGCTGATGATCTGGATGCCGAGCTACCTGTCGAAGAACTTCGGCTTCTCGCTGACTAAATCGGGCCTGTGGACCGCCGTGACGGTCATTGGCATGACCTTTGGTATCTGGCTGTTTGGCACGCTGGCGGACCGTTTCCCGCGCTGGAAAATCTTCCTGATTTACCAAATTGGCGCGGTGCTGATGGTGGTCTGTTACGCCCAGCTTACCGACCCTACGGCGATGCTGTTCGCCGGTGCGGTGATGGGGATGTTCGTGAATGGCATGATTGGCGGCTATGGCGGTTTGATATCAGACACTTATCCAGTCAATGTCCGCGCCACGGCGCAAAATATCTTGTTTAACGTCGGGCGGGGCGTGGGCGGGTTCGGGCCACTGGTGATTGGCATGCTGGTGTCGCAAGTCTCCTTCACCGCCGCCATTAGCTTGCTGGCAGCCATTTACCTGCTGGATATCTATGCCACTTTATTCTTACTGCCAAAACGCCAAGGCAAAGAAGATGCTTTAGGCGCAATTGGGTAAGGTATTGGCAAACAGGTATTGAGAAGGGAACTGCCTGAGCTGCTGAACGGGGCTTGGGCAGAGAAATGCGCGATTGAAAGTAGAAGAAGTTAAAGCTGAAGATGTTGAAAGCAGAAGATTGATACAAAAAGTTGGGGGCACTGTTTGCACAGTGCCCCCGGTTCGTTTTATAGCAATCCAGCTACCTAAGTGCTCCCTGCTCAATCCCTGAAAACTTTTCCTTTGGTTATCCTAACCAGCCATCCTTTGCATCGTCCAACTTTCATCCTGACGAGTCTTCCTAATATCTTCCTAATATTGATCCTTTAGTCTTCCTGACCCACTCGTTATCCTTTCCGAGCTCTCAATCTCCGTCCTGGAGGTGTCCCTTGTTTCGTCCTGAAACATCCTAGCATGCTCCGATGCTGTCCTGACTCTTCCTGAGCCTATCCCCTACTTTATGAAACAGCCATCATCCTAATGTTCTGTCTCATGTCATCCTTCGACACAGTTAGAATCGTCTATTTTGTGACGCCGAACAAGGTAGCTTGTGAGACAAATGATAGCTAAGTAACTATCACTGATGGGCAACTACAACCTAACCCATTGTTATTAAAAGATTGTACTAATGGGCTGGAGAAATAGCGCGAACGATTAAACGACATATCTTACAGGCCGTGTGAGAGATCTCTCACACGCTTGTGAGCCAATTTGCTTGAATCAACTCGCTGACTTAATCCGGAAAAGCAGGAGAAAGCCCTGCTAAAAACTCAGACAACGTAGGCGCCAGTAGAGTTCGCTTCTTACTGCCGAACTGTTCCAGCACCACTTCACCACTGACATTGCACAGCGAAACCATGCTCATTTCGGAGTCAGTGGTCGCAAGGAAAATGGTCGGTGTAAGCTTAAGACGCTTCTGGGTTACCAGATGGCCAATCAGGTTTTCTTGCAGACGAGTGAAGTCTTCCGGGCTCCAAACCTGAAGCAGAGTCAGGCGCTGATCCTGCCACTTTGCCGACATATCTCCGGCAAACTGCGTGGTGTAAAACGCGTGAGCCTCGGGGCGCAGCTGCAACTCCAGCGCGCGCTCGACGTTAGCTAAGGTCTCTTCAGGGCTGAAAACCTGCGTCAGCCAGTAGACGGCGGTGTCGCTGCTTTTCACTACGCACGGGGAATCAACGCCCAGCAAATCCTCACTCGACGGCGGGAAACCCGTCTCTTGTTGCCAAAAATCCACATAACGCTGGGTAAACTCTCGTAATGCTACAGAAACATCTGAAGCCATAAATTCTCTCATCTTCATACCGGGCTAAGTTAAACTAGCGTGAAAGGTTTTCTCAAATTCTATTGTACCCAGAACTTAGACTAAGGTGACAGCATGTCCTTATATCAGGATAACCCCGCCCTCTCGCAGCTGACATTGGGCAAATCGACGCCTTATCGCGACCAGTATGACGCGTCGCTGCTGCAAGCCGTTCCGCGCAGCATGAACCGTGAGCCATTGGGGCTGTTCCCCGACAATTTGCCGTTTCACGGCGCGGATATCTGGACACTCTACGAATTGTCCTGGCTCAACGATAAAGGCCTGCCACAGGTGGCGGTGGGCGAAATCAGCCTGAATGCCAACAGCATTAACCTGATCGAATCCAAGAGCTTCAAGCTCTACCTGAACAGCTTCAACCAGACCAAATTCGCCAGTTGGGATAAGGTTTTAGAGACACTAACGCGTGACCTCAGCGCCTGTGCCGAAGGGGATGTCAGCGTCACCCTCACTCGCCTTGAAGAAGTAGAAGGCAGCCCGGTTGGCCGCTTTACCGGCGAGTGCATCGACAACCAAGACATCACCATCGACAACTACGAATTCAGCACTGACTATCTGGCAAATGCCGCTGGTGATGAAATTGTTGAAGAGTCGCTGGTCAGCCACTTGCTGAAATCCAACTGCCTGATCACCCATCAGCCCGACTGGGGCTCGGTGCAGATCCAATACCGTGGGCCGAAGATCAACCGCGAAGCCTTGCTGCGCTATCTGGTTTCCTTCCGCAATCACAATGAATTTCACGAGCAGTGTGTTGAACGTATCTTCAACGACATCATGCATTTCTGCGCGCCTGAAACATTAGCGGTTTATGCTCGTTATACCCGTCGCGGCGGTTTAGACATTAACCCGTGGCGATCTAACTTCCCGTTCACGCCTGCAACTGCTCGCCTTGTCAGACAATAATGCGAGATGCCGCTCAAGAACTGAGCTAACAGTCAGCTTGAGTTGGTAAAAGCCGGAGGACGAGGTTACTGTTAATTCTGAAGGCGTTACGCGGCGTATCTCATCGTCGCGGCGCTTTCAGAATCAGCTAAATATTCCTGCCATCAGGATCCGGCACGCCGCAAAAAGCGAGATCCCAAAAATCATGTGCAGCCTTTCTGCCGGCAGAAGTGAATACCGCCCATCGGGCGTAAAGGAGCAACTTTGATCACACATATCAGCCCATTGGGCTCAATGGATTTGTTGTCGCAGTTGGAAGTCGACATGCTCAAGCGCACGGCGAGCAGCGACCTGTACCGGCTGTTCCGTAATTGCTCACTCGCCGTGCTTAACAGCGGCAGCCAGACTGATAGCAGTAAAGAGCTGCTCGACCGCTACGAAAGCTTCGATATCAACGTGTTACGCCGCGAGCGCGGCGTGAAACTGGAGTTAGTGAACCCGCCGGAAGATGCCTTTGTCGATGGCCGGATCATTCGCTCCCTGCAAGCCAACCTGTTCGCCGTGCTGCGCGATATCCTGTTTGTAAACGCGCAGATCGCCAACAATAATCGCTTCGAAAACTTCGACAAAGAGAACTCCGTTCACCTGACCAACATGGTGTTTTCCATCCTGCGCAACGCCCGCGCGCTGCATCTGGATGAAGACCCTAACATGGTGGTTTGCTGGGGCGGCCACTCCATTAATGAAGTGGAATACCAGTATGCGCGCAACGTCGGCAGCCAATTAGGGCTACGCGAACTGAACATCTGCACCGGCTGCGGCCCGGGCGCGATGGAAGCGCCGATGAAAGGCGCGGCCGTTGGCCACGCGCAGCAGCGCTATAAACTTGGTCGCTTCATCGGCATGACCGAGCCTTCCATCATCGCGGCAGAGCCACCTAACCCACTGGTCAATGAATTGATCATCATGCCAGATATCGAAAAACGCCTTGAGGCTTTTGTTCGTATCGCGCATGGCATCATCATCTTCCCCGGCGGCGTCGGTACGGCCGAAGAGTTGCTGTATCTACTGGGTATTTTGATGAACCCGGAAAACAGCGATCAGGTGCTGCCACTGATTCTGACCGGGCCGAAAGAGAGCGCCGACTACTTCACCGTGCTCGACGCCTTCATTAAAGACACGCTGGGTGAAGAAGCCCGCAAGCACTACACCATCATCATTGACGATCCGGTGGAAGTAGCGCGCCAAATGAAACGCGCGATGCCTTTGGTGAAAGAAAACCGTCGCAACAGTGGTGATGCTTACAGCTTCAACTGGTCGATTCGTATCGCGCCAGACCTGCAAATGCCGTTTGAGCCAAACCACGAAAACATGGCCGCGCTGAATCTCTACCCGGACCAGCCGCCAGAAGAGCTGGCCGCCGCGCTGCGCCGTGCCTTCTCGGGGATTGTGGCCGGTAACGTGAAAGAGTTCGGCATCCGCGAAATCGAGAAACATGGTCGCTTCAAACTGCACGGCGACCCGGCATTAATGAAGAAAATGGACAGCCTGCTGCAAGGTTTCGTCGCCCAGCACCGTATGAAACTGCCGGGCAGCGCCTATATTCCTTGCTATGAAATCTGCGCCTGACGCCAAGTGAGGCTCAGATTTAAGGGAAACGTAGGGCGACGCGAGTCGCCCTATTTATTGATGGAATCAATCTGACTATGGCTATACATCTCCTAATTATTGACGCGCTGAATCTCATTCGCCGCATCCATGCAGTTCAAGGCTCCCCTTGCTTACTGACCTGCCAAAACGCCGTGGGCCAGCTGATTCAACACGTGCAGCCAACCCATGCCGTAGCCGTGTTTGACGAAGACGATCGCAACGACAGCTGGCGTCACCAGTGTCTTCCCGACTATAAGGCCGGGCGCTCGCCCATGCCGGATAACCTGTTTGCCGAGATGCCGAGCCTGAAAGAAGGCTTTGCTGCACGCGGCGTTGCCTGCTGGCACTCGGCAGGGAATGAAGCCGATGATTTGGCCGCGACACTTACCGCCAAAGTGGCGGGCAGTGGGCATCAGGTGACCATAGTGTCGACCGACAAAGGCTACTGCCAGCTGCTGGCCCCGAATGTGCAAATCCGTGATTACTTCCAAAAGCGCTGGCTTGATATGCCTTTCGTGCAGGAGACGTTTGGCGTATTGCCGCAACAGCTGACCGACTATTGGGGGCTGGCGGGCATCAGCAGCAGCAAGATCCCCGGTATTCCCGGCATCGGCCCCAAGGCGGCAGTCACCCTGCTCTCCCAAGCTGGCAGTCTGGACGCGCTGTATGACAATCTCGAGGCTGTACCAGAGAAGTGGCGAGCCAAGCTGCTCGAACATCGCGATTTGGCTTATGCCTGCAAGCGCGTTTCCACGCTGCAAACCGATTTAGCCCTCAGCGGCAACCTGCAACAGCTGCGTTTGCCCGGCTGATGTCGCGCCCATAAAAAACGCCGGGCTGCGTCAGCACCGGCGTTTTTATCATTATGGCCCTTAACCAGACTTAGGCAGAAGCACTCATCAATGGTCGCGCTCGTCGCGACGCCCACCTACGGCGGCCCAGAAGCGGCGCACGTGTACCGTGACTTCTTCACGGTCGTGGTAGAGCTGCTTGGCGAAGATCTCGGCGTTAATGCCGTTTTCTTGCAGGCGCTCCTTCATGCGTTCGAGAATGTTCGACACTTCCTCATAACGCTTTTTCATCGGCAACTTCAGGTTGAAAATGGTTTCGCGGCACCAGCCGTTAATCAGCCAGTCACCCATCAGAGAAGCCACTTTCGCTGGCTTCTCAACCATGTCACACACCAGCCAGTAGTTTTTGGTACTGGTCGATTTGTAGCGGAAGCCGTCTTCACGCAGGTGAATCACCTGCCCGGTTTCCATCAGGCTTGGCGCCATCGGGCCGTTATCAATCGCCGTCACCATCATGCTGCGCTGCACGAGCTGGTAAGTCCAACCACCGGGACAGGCCCCGAGATCTACCGCGTACATACCGCTGGCGAGACGCTCATCCCACTCATCGGCAGGGATAAATACGTGAAACGCCTCTTCCAGCTTGAGGGTTGAACGGCTTGGCGCTTCGGATGGGAATTTCAGACGCGGAATGCCCATGTAGAACGGCGAGTTGTTGTTGCTGTAGGAGTAGCCGACGTAGCAGCAACCCGAGGCAATAAAGAAGACGTGGACCACCGGGCGCAGAGGGTTCTCTTTCTTGCCCAAGATGCGCTGTTCGCGCATGGCAGAGCGCAGCGGCACGGTGAGCTTACGGCAGAACTTGGTCAGCTCTTTGCTTTCATTGGTGTCAGGCACTTCAACGCGCAGCTCGCCGCCGTTAGTGATAACCCCGTGCAGCATGCCGACAATTGGCGAAACGCGATCTTCCGGCGGCAAGTCTTTCAGCAACTCACCCACCACAATCAGCTGGCGAGCAAAAATCAGCTCGCGGAACGGCAAGTCGCGCGCCAGACGGTCGGCGTCTTCCGGCTGGTAGCATTCAAACAGCACATAACCACTGTCTTCTTTCACCCGAGCAAAGCCGAAGATTTCCATCTGGGCGGCTTTGGCGGTAATTTCGGCTGCGCACTCTTTTTCGAACCCAGAGCGGCAGTAGAGAGCAACTTTATTCATGGCGTTTTGCCTTATTATTCAGACGCAAAGCGCCGATCAACATCAGTATCCAGCCGATCAGGAAGAAGGTCCCGCCGATCGGAGTGACAAATACAAATAATCTTAAGTGGGAGAGTGCCAGACAGTAGAGGCTGCCACTAAACAGCACCGTACCCAGCGCCAGACAGGCGCTGCTCCAGTAGAACCACAGGTTGCGCTGGCGCTGCATCGCGACGCCAAGCACTAACACCGCCAGAGTGTGGACACTCTGGTAGGTCAAACCGGTTTGGATCCAAGCCATTTCGGCTGGACCCAGAGATTTACTCAATATGTGTGCGCCGAACGCACCAAAGGCAACATAGACAAAGCCGCTGATGGCGGCAAAAATCAACATTGAACGACTGGTCATGGGACGTTACCTGTTCTCGTTGTTAGTGGGTGATTCACGTTCAAGCCTGATCGTATCGAAAGCGTAGTTTTTCTTGTTCACTGGCCGCCCGCGCCAGTATCCACTGACGAAAGGCGGCTATTTTACCCAGTTCTGCCTGACTGTCATGACAAACCAGATAAAAAGCATTTTTACTGATTAACACCTCGTTGAAGGGGCAAACCAGACGCCCTGCTTCAATCTCGGTTTGCGCCATCACGTTGTTGGCCAGAGCGATGCCCTGCCCGTGAACCGCGGCCTGAACCACCATGGCGCTATGGCTGAAAATCGGCCCTTGCTGCACATTAATATGCTGCAAACCGAGCTGTTTGGTGTAAGCCAGCCAGTCGCGGCGCGAAGCATCATGCAACAGCGTGTGATGAGCCAAATCTTCCGGCAGCTTCAGCGGCTTATCGCCGAGCAGCAGCGAAGGCGCACAGACCGGCAGCAGATATTCAGCATATAAACGCTCGGCGCGCAGCCCCGGCCAGTTTCCGCGACCGTGGAAAATAGCCACATCCACGTCGTCAGCCAGTTTATCCTCTTCTCGGTCAACGGCTTGAATACGAACGTCAATTCCCGGATAAGCTGAGTTAAAGCCAGACAAACGCGGAACCAGCCACTGAATAGCAAAACTTGGCGGCAAACTGACGGTCAACGCGCCTTTAGCACTTCGTGCTTGAAGCTTACGCGTCGCCTCATTGAGAGCAGAGAATATCTCTTTGATATCCAGATAATAACTCTGCCCTTCTTCGGTCAAGAGCAGCGAGCGGTTGCGGCGACGAAACAGTTTTAAGCCTAAAAAGTCCTCAAGTGACTTGATCTGGTGGCTTACTGCCGCTTGCGTCACGAATAGCTCTTCCGCCGCTTTAGTAAAACTAAGGTGGCGTGCCGCTGCGTCAAAAACGCGCAGAGAGTTGAGAGGTGGTAAACGTTTTGACATTGAGTGGATACTTATTATTCGCCGGTCAGCAAAGCGCTTCACCGTGGATTTTACTATTAGTTTTTTTAATCCGAGACATTATAAATTGTCCGTTGAGGATGTACAGGCAAAAACCTATAGTGGCGCCACTTCCTAGGCCGGAACGAAAAGTAGATTGGTATGAGGATGCTGAAATACTTTTGGCTTGTGGTTGTGATGTTGTGTTTGCAATTGTCTGGCAATCCAGACGCGTAGCTTGAATGCTACAAATTTTCACTTCCTGTACATTACCCTGTCTGTCCAAAGTGATTTTTTAGCACCGCATTTTGCGGTGCTTTTTTTTGCCTGTCGATAGCATTCTGCGTGAACCCACAACCTTTACAGAACCCTCAGGCTTTACCTAGTTTATAAAAGAACAAAACCGGCAACATCCGAAGATGGCCGGTTTTGTCGATGGGCATTTTCATGCCACATTCAGTAAGAGCGCTTCCCGCAGTGGAAAGACTCGACTAAGGATTAGTTACCTTTAGCCATCTCTTTCACTTCAGCTTTATTGATCTGCTGTTTGTTGCCATAAGCATCGGTATAGCTGATCATACCGGTATCGTCATCGGTACTTGGCTTCCCTTCTGCAACAATTGTACGACCATCATTGGTGTGCATAACATAGTTGCTTGAACACGCAGCAAGAGTACAAGTCAGCAGTACAGCTGAAACAACGGCGGCGATCTTTTTCATCATAGACTCCTTGTTATACCCAAAGTTTTGGCACTGTTTAAAGTCACGTTACAGCGCCAAGTACGAAGGGGATAGATTAAAATGCTTTAGTTGCCAGATAAGTCATCTGACTAATTCTTCTAGCCTTCGTAATTCAGCATAACAAGCTTCTGGTATATTTCCACGGTAACCATTCCTAAAATGAATAAATGCGGAGTACCAGAGGGGAGAATTTTCATGTTTGTCAGCCGATTCAAGAGATTTACTTCACTATGACCGATTTCGACTTTTCCGCTTTTCGTGAGAATTTTCCGTCACTTACCAACGAGCAGTGTTATCTCGATAGCGCAGCAACCGCGCTGAAGCCGCAAACTGTAATTAATGCAACTTTAGAATTTTATTCTCAAGAAGGTGCGACGGTTCATCGCAGCCAGCACCGCGCTGCGCAATCTTTAACCGAAAAGTATGAGCAGGCGCGGTCACACGTTGCACGGCTGATCAATGCGCCAACAGCAGAAAATATCGTCTGGACCCGTGGCACCACCGAGTCGATTAATCTGCTAGCGCAGAGCTATTTTGCCCCGCGCTTACAGCCGGGCGATGAGATTATTGTCAGTCAGGCTGAGCATCACGCCAATCTGATCCCCTGGCTGATGCTGGCCGAGCGCTGCCAAGCCAAAGTGGTGACTCTCCCCCTTGACGCACAATTCATGCCTGATGCCGAAGCCCTGCCCGCGCTGCTCAACAGCAAAACGCGTTTAGTGGCGATTGGGCAGATGTCCAACGTTACCGGAGGCATGCCCCAGCTCGAGTGCATTATCACTTTGGCCCATGCCAGTGGCGCTCTGGTGGTGGTAGATGGCGCGCAGGGCGTGGTTCACAGCCCGGCGGACGTGCAGGCGCTGGACATCGACTTCTACGCTTTCTCCGCCCATAAGCTTTATGGCCCGACCGGCATTGGCGTGCTGTATGGCAAAACCGAGCTGCTCGAGGCGATGCAGCCTTGGCACGGCGGCGGGAAGATGCTGACTCAAGCCTCGATGCAGGGCTTTACGCCGCAGAAGGTTCCCCAGCGTTTCGAAGCTGGCACGCCAAATATCGCGGGCGTTATCGGCTTTGACGCCGCGCTTGAATGGCTAGAAACTATTGATACCGCTGGCGGCGAAAAGTACGCGCAGCACTTGGCTACGCTGGCGGAACAGCAACTGGCGCTTCTGCCGGGCTTTCGCAGTTTCCGCTGCCAAAACGCCTCTATTTTGGCTTTTGATATTGCCAGCGTACACCACAGCGACTTGGTCGCGCTGCTGGCCGAGCAGGGTATCGCGCTGCGCGCCGGGCAGCACTGCGCACAGCCGTTGATGGATGCCATGGGGGTCAGTGGCACATTACGCGTCTCATTTGCGCCTTATAATACGCAAAATGATGTGGCGCGCCTGATTGCTGCGGTGAAATACGCCCTTGAGCTTCTCGCTGATTAACCCGTTGATATTAAGCTGAATAAAGAGAATTAACATGTTAGCGCCCCACCCTTTTGGACATGAGATAACCACCCAGTCGCTGTCTGAGACTTTTTCCGGCCTGCGCCAGTGGGAAGACCGTTATCGCCAGTTGATCCTGTTGGCGAAGAAGGTTCCGGCACTGGATCCCCAGCTGAAAACTGCCGACATCGAACTTTCGGGTTGTGAAAATCGGGTATGGCTTGGGGGCGAGCTGGAGGAAAACGGTGGAATGCACTTCTACGGTGACAGCGAAGGCCGCATCGTCAAGGGCCTGCTGGCGGTGATACTGACCACGGTGGAAGGCAAGACGCCCAAGGAGATCTTGCAGACTGACCCTCTGGCGCTGTTCGACACTTTAGGGCTGCGCGAGCAACTAAGCACCAGCCGGGCCAGTGGCCTTTCCGCCCTCGCCGCTGGCGTGTTGGCTCTCGCTGGCCAACACGCCTGACTGACTGGTTTTACGCCATAAATAGACTTACGCGGCGGCCTGCTGGCGCTGCGCCTTGGCCATCATCTTCTTCAACACGTGCGACACGGCGACAAAGCCGAAGGTGGCGGTCACCATGGTGGCCGCGCCAAATCCGGACGCACAGTCCATCCGCTTCGGCCCTTCTGCCGTGGCCCGTGATGCACACACGCTGCCGTCGGCCTGCGGGTACATCAGCGGCTCACTCGAGAACACGCAGTCAATCCCCAGCTTGCCTTTGCTGTTTTTCACCACGCCAAAATCGTTCTTCAGGCGCTCGCGCAATTTTGCCGCCAGCGGGTCTTGAATGGTTTTCGCCAGATCGACGACCGCGATTTGGGTTGGGTCGATTTGCCCGCCCGCCCCGCCGGTGGTCACAACCGGGATTTTGTAGCGGCGGCAGTAAGCCAAAAGCGCGGCTTTAGGGCGCACACTGTCAATGGCATCAATGACATAGCTGAAATCGCGATTCAGCATTTCCGCTACGTTTTCTGGCGTAATAAAATCATCAATACAGGTGACTTTACACTCAGGGTTAATCGCCAAAATGCGCTCGGCCATGACTTCGGTTTTCGCCTGCCCGACATTCTCACGCAGCGCGTGAATTTGGCGGTTGGTGTTGGTCACGCAGACATCGTCCATATCAATCAAGGTGATAGCGCCAATGCCGGTACGCGCCAATGCTTCAGCGGCCCACGAACCCACCCCGCCGATACCGATAACGCAGACGTGAGCCTGTGAGAACAGCGTCAATGCCTGCTGGCCGTAAAGGCGCGCGGTGCCGCCAAAACGCTGTAAATAGGCATCGGAGTAAGCTGCTGTCATGACGGATTAACCTCTGTACTTGCTTTAAAATTCAAGGAAATAGCTTCTAGAGCGGAAAAACAAAGCAGCCCGGAGGCTGCTTTTGATGGACTATTTTAACTCAATTAGGCGCGAAGCCGAAATAATGCTACTTCAGCAGGAAGGAACCGCCGTTGCTGCTCGCCGCCGGAGCCGGAGCTAATGTGGTGGTTGGGCCGGATGACCCGCCAGCCGCGTTATAAGCAGTAAACAGCGGCTGCCCGCTCTGTGCTGATTTCAGCACCCAGACGCGACCATAGTGATTATAGAAGCCCGCCGAGTGGCCTGCATCAGGTCCAATCCCTTGATACATATCGAAATGCTGGCCTTTGATTGCTCCGCCGACATCGAGCGCAACCATCAAGCGCATGTGATATTTACCGGTGAATTTACCCTTATTGTCTAACTCAGGCACTTCCGCCAACAGGGTAGAACCCGCCGGAATTAGCGAACGGTCAGAAGCCACAGAAGCTTTAGCAATCAGTGGGATACCGCTCGCGCCGCGCACCGGAGTGAAAGGTTCTGGCTTAAAGAACACGAAAGACGGGTTCTGCTCAAGCAGCTCACGCACTTGCGCTTCGCTGTGAGTATCAGCCCACTGGCGAATCGCCTGCATCGACATGTTCTCACGCGCCACTTCGCCACGGTCAATCAGCACTTTGCCGATACTGCGGTATGCATGGCCGTTTTTGCCCGCATAGCCAAAGAAGGTTAATGGGCGGCCATCGCCATAATCGACATAACCACTGCCCTGAACTTCCATCATGAAGTTGTCCATCAGCGAGTTGGTGTAGGCAATGACGTAGTTATCGCTCAGCGCGCCGGAGTAGATTGAAGCGCGATCCGGCAGGCGACCGCGTTTTGGCGGCATGCGATATAAAGGATATTGGAACTCGCCCTGACGGGTGTAGCGCGCCTGAAGCACCGGCGTGTAGTAGCCGGTCAGCTGCACGTTACCGAAGTTATCAGCGCCTTCCATCTGATAGGCGCTGATGCCGTACTGGCTGAGGGTGCGGGTATCGGCACCGGCGCGGAGCCACTGCTCCACGGCTTGGAACGTCGTGTTATTTCTGCCATAAAGCGCGGAAGAGGCATATTGCACTTCCATCACCTGATTGGCGTAATCTTTGGCATTTACCGGTTTGCCCGTGGCGTTCGGCTCATTCACATACTCGAGCGCATTCTCCAGTCGACCATCTTTATACTGCTGCCCGCGATCGGTCGGTCTGGATGAACAGCCCGCCAATATCGCGATGACCAGACCACTCAGCAGATATTTACTCCAACGTCCTTTCATTATTGCCGCGCTCTCTTGCTTTCAGGGGGGGAAACCACCGGCAAAACGATAACAAACGCCCTATCAGAAAGGAATTGTCACCTTCGAAAAAAATGAATTCGGTCAAGCTGTTTAAAAACGCAGCAGAGTGTATAAAAAGCAGTTAAACAGGCGGTTTATCACATTAATTTGGAAAAAAGGGTTGCACGAAATCTCATGCAGCGTATAGTTCGCCCTCATCGGACGCGGGGTGGAGCAGCCTGGTAGCTCGTCGGGCTCATAACCCGAAGGTCGTCGGTTCAAATCCGGCCTCCGCAACCAACTTAATGCTGAAGTAAAAGCTTAAGTGGAATGAAAGACTTACCGATGAAGCAGTACAGCAATGACGGACGCGGGGTGGAGCAGCCTGGTAGCTCGTCGGGCTCATAACCCGAAGGTCGTCGGTTCAAATCCGGCCTCCGCAACCAATTGCAGTATGGATGGGTAGTAAAAAAAGCAGTACATTGTAGTGACGGACGCGGGGTGGAGCAGCCTGGTAGCTCGTCGGGCTCATAACCCGAAGGTCGTCGGTTCAAATCCGGCCTCCGCAACCAACTACAAATCAGCATAAAAGAAAGAACAACAGACACCTTAACGGGTGTTTTTTTGTTTCTGGCGTCTGAGAATTTTATCCGCCGATCAAAAAAGGCCAGCGACCTTCACCGCTGACCTTCTTCTCTCCAAGCCTCGGCCCATTACCTTCTGACCGACATGCCGCCATCGGCAAAATAAGCCTTGATGCCCGCCAGTATTGATTCCGCCACCTTCTGCTGGAAGTGGCTGGTCTTGAGCTTTCGCTCCTCTTCCACATTACTGATAAACGCCGTTTCCACCAGAATGGAAGGAATATCGGGCGCTTTCAGCACCGCAAAACCGGCCTGATCCACTTTGTTCTTATGCAGATGGTTGATTTTGCCCATCCGCGTCAGCACCTCTTTGCCAAACTTCAGGCTGTCGCTGATGGTCGCGGTCTGCACCAAGTCGAACATGGTATGGTCCAGATAGCGGTCGCCGCTTTTGCCGACGCCGCCGATTTGGTCAGACTCATTCTGAGTCTGCGCCAGAAAACGCGCTGCGGCGCTGGTCGCCCCTTTGGTCGATAAGGCGAAAACCGAAGAGCCACGGGCGGCGCGGTTGGTGAAAGCATCGGCGTGAATCGAGACAAAAAGGTCAGCCCGCAGCTTCCTCGCCTTAGCGACACGGACTTTTAGCGGGATGAACACGTCTTCATTGCGCGTCATAAACACCTTCATGTTCGGCTCGCGCTGGATCAGTTTTTGCAGCTTGCGGGCGATCAGCAGAACGATATCTTTCTCACGCGTCTTATATTTGCCGATGGCTCCCGGGTCTTCCCCGCCATGTCCCGGATCGAGCATGATAATCAGCGGCCGCTCGCGCCCCGCCTTGCCATCTTTGGCGGTCTCTGGCGGCAGAGTTCGCGCCACATCGCCCTTGTTGTAATCTTCCAGCAATGCCAATAGCGGATCATCCTCGGCGCTCACTGCCCCTTCTTGCGGGTAGAGGTCTACCACCAAACGGTTGTGGATCCCGGCAACTGGCTTGAGGGTGAAAACGTGCGGGTTAATCTGCTTTTTCAGCTCCATCACCAACCTGACCGTCGTTTTATCAAACTGGCCTACGCGGGCCTGTTTGATAAAAGGATCATTTTGCTGGATCTGCTTACCCACGCCGTTAAGCACGCTATTAAGGTGTACACCTTCAATGTCGATAACCAGACGATGGGGGTTGGTAAGGGTGAAATGCTTATATTTCAGCGGGGTACTGGATTCTAGCGTCAGGCGAGTATAGGAAGAGGCGGGCCAAACGCGCACGGCAACCACTTGTGAACTGGCGGCGAAACCCACCCGGCTGACGCTGAGCATCCACGAAGCAGCTACGCTTTGTAACAGGCGTCTTCGGCCAAAATTGTGATTATCGTCAGTCATGCAGTCTCAAAGGTAAGGGCTCGAAAATGAGGAAAAAACAGAACAGCCAAAAGGCTCAATAGGAAAATTCTAACGAATCGACCCTGCCCTGTCATTCATAAACGGGATTGGCTAAATTTTAAGCTCGTTGATGCTTTGTGAACAAAAAGAGAGATTTCTTACTTGCCACATCGGCATAAAAGAATAAAAATACAGAAATTACGAATAAAAATTCAAATGAGGTTTTGCCGTGAAGGAACGTAGTACTGAATTGGTCCAGGGTTTTCGCCACTCGGTTCCCTACATTAATGCACACCGTGGCAAAACGTTCGTTGTCATGCTGGGCGGCGAAGCTATTGAGCATGAGAACTTTACCAATATCGTCAATGATATCGGGCTGTTACACAGTCTAGGCATCCGTTTGGTGGTGGTTTATGGTGCTCGCCCGCAGATAGATGAGAATCTGGCGGAGCATAATTATGAGCCTATCTACCATAAAAATACCCGCGTCACCGACGCCCGCACCCTCGAATTAGTCAAGCAAGCGGCGGGCTTATTACAGCTCGACATCACCGCTCGCCTCTCCATGAGCCTGAATAATACGCCACTTCAGGGCGCGCATATTAATGTGGTCAGCGGCAACTTCATCATCGCTCAGCCTTTGGGTGTCGACGACGGTATCGACTACTGCCACACCGGCCGTATTCGCCGTATTGATGAAGAAGCTATCCATCGCCAACTCGACAGCAACGCCATTGTGCTGCTCGGGCCGGTTGCCGTGTCCGTCACCGGAGAGAGCTTTAACCTGACCTCCGAAGAGGTGGCAACCCAGCTGGCAATCAAGCTGAAAGCCGAAAAAATGATTGGTTTCTGCTCGTCTCAGGGCGTGATCGACGAAGACGATAATATTATTTCCGAGCTGTTCCCCAACGATGCGCAGGCTCGAATCGACACCATGGAAGCCCGTGGCGACTACCAGTCAGGCACCGTGCGTTTCCTGCGTGGTGCAGTCAAAGCCTGCCGCAGCGGCGTGCGTCGCAGCCACTTAATCAGCTATCAGGAAGACGGCGCGCTGGTTCAGGAGCTGTTCTCCCGCGACGGTATCGGCACGCAAATCGTGATGGAGAGTGCCGAGCAGGTGCGCCGCGCCACCATCAACGATATCGGCGGCATTCTTGAGCTGATTCGCCCGCTGGAGCAGCAGGGTATCTTGGTGCGCCGCTCCCGCGAGCAGCTAGAGATGGAAATCGACAAATTCACCATTATCGAACGCGATAACCTGACCATCGCCTGCGCCGCGCTCTATCCATTCCCTGAAGAACGCATTGGTGAGATGGCTTGCGTGGCGGTGCATCCTGACTATCGCAGCTCGTCACGCGGCGAAATGCTGCTGAAACGCGTTGCCAGTCAGGCGAAGCAAATGGGGCTGGATCGCCTGTTTGTGCTTACCACTCGCAGCATCCACTGGTTCCAGGAGCGTGGCTTCCAGCCAGCAGAAGTAGACGTCCTGCCAATCCAGAAACAGGAAATGTACAACTATCAGCGTCGCTCTAAAATCCTGCTGACTGAGCTTTAAAGCCGGGTTAGTGCAAGTTTAGAGATAAAAAATAACGGGGCTTCTCACGCGTGGAGAAGCCCCGTTTTGTTTTCACTTATCAGGTAGTTGGATGAGTACTAGTGCTGCTCGCTAAGCCTTTCTGCCAGCCCGCTGCGGCGTCGCGTTCGGGTGCGGGTCGCGATACTAAACACCTTCTCACTGGCGTAGAGCGACAGCCGTTTCTTAGCTCGGGTGATAGCGGTATACACCAGTTCGCGGGTTAGCACCGGCAGGAAGTGGTTAGGCAGCACCAGCAGCGTATGGTCAAACTCAGAGCCTTGAGACTTGTGAACGGTCATGGCGTAAGCCGTTTCATGGGCGGGCAAACGGCTCGGCTGCACGGATTTCACTTCACCACCGGGAAGCTGGAAGTAGACTCTCAGCTCGCCACTTTCGTTATGCAAGGCAATACCGATATCGCCATTGAACAACCCCAGCGCGCTGTCATTACGGCTGATCATCACTGGCCTGCCGGGATACCATTTCCCCGCCAGCACAGCAGGTCGGCGGATCAGCCCTTTGCGGTTTAGCAGCTGTTCGATGCGCTCATTCAGCCCTTTCACCCCAAACGGCCCTTCGCGCAGCGCGCAAAGCACCTGAAAACGGCCAAAATCCTGCAAAATGCTGTCAGGCGATGCGCTGTGCCTAACACCTTGGAGATAAGGAAGATAGCCCGCTACGCAGGCATCGAGCAGCGGCTGGAAATCCTCCGTTTCGTTGAGCGGATATCCTGTGACGTCCGGCAAGCCCTGCGCCAGCACGGCAGATGCAGCGGCGCTCTCTCCGGCATTGACGGCTTTCGCCAACTGCCCAATACCTGAAGCAGAATCAAACCGGTAGCTGCGGCGTAGTAAGCACAAGCTATCGCGCACGCTGGCGGCATTTGCCACCTCTGTTGGCGCGACAGGGCAGCTGGTCAAATAGCTCAGTTGGGTGGCGCGCTCTGCGCTATACCCCTGCTCTGCAAACCGGCAGATATCCCCTAACACTGCCCCCGCCTCCACCGAAGCCAACTGGTCACGGTCGCCGAGGAAAATCACTCTCGCCTGCGCTGGCAGTGCTTCAATCAGCCGCGCCATCATCGGCAGGTCGACCATTGAGGCTTCATCAACCACCAGCACGTCGAGGTGCAGCGGATTCCCACGGTGGTAACGCATGCGCTGGCTGCCGGGCTGTGCGCCCAGCAATCGGTGTAATGTCGAGGCTTCCGCGGGGAAAGCGGCCCGCTCGGCTTCAGTAAGAGGTAGGCGCAGGCTGGCCTGCCCGAGAGAGTCTGTCAGACGCGCAGCCGCCTTGCCGGTGGGCGCAGCCAGCTGAATACGCAGCTTCTGCTGGGGGTAGAGCTGAACCAGCGCGGCCAGAAGTTTAGCCACGGTAGTCGTTTTGCCGGTGCCGGGCCCGCCAGAAATAATCGAAATCCGCCGCGTAGCCGCCACCGCCGCCGCGACTTTCTGCCAATCAATCTCGGCCAAGTCCGTGTGACCAAACAGGTCATCCAGAATCGTTTTAAGCCGGGCTTCGTCCACGGTCAGTGGCGAAATAAGCGACGCATCCAGCCGCTTTTCAGCACTGAAGAAATCGGCGACCTCGCCCTCGCTTTGCCACATCCGCTGGAGATACAGGCGGTTTTCTTGCAACACCATCGGCGTCGGCTGGCTGCCGTCGCTGACCGCAGGATGACGACTTAATAGCGCCAGCCACTGCTCGCTATCCGGCTCTCCGGCCATTTTCCACAGTTCGATGGCAATCTGCGGGTAACGCCCGTCAAACAGAGAATCCGGGCTAAGCTGGTCCAAATGCAGGCACACGTGACCACTCCCCGCCTCACTGCTCAGGCAGGCGGCTGCCAGCATGAGGGCGGCATATTCAGTCTCTGCCTGCGTCCCGCCAGCTATCATGCGGGCAAACTGCACGTCCAGTGACCTGAGCGTGCCTTGCATTAATGCCTGCTCGAACAGAGCATCTACTGCCGAACCATTTTTCACTGTCACCGAGGTGTTCATAGCTGCCCCTCCAGCATTCTGGCTTGTTCTAGCATGGCTTCATCAGGGACAAACTCACCTCTAAATAGTTGGTCGAGGCATTCGACGAACTCCTGCGACGGACGGCGGCGGAAAACACCGTTGCCCGGATGCTCTGGGTCGACGCCGCGCAGGAACAGATAAATGACGCCGCCAAAATGGCGCTCATAGTCATAATCAGCCAGCCGATGGCCCAAATAGCGGTGGAGTGCCAGCGTGTAGAGTTGGTATTGCAGGTCATAGCGGTGTTCCGCCATCGCGCTCTCCATCGCCTGCTCGGTATAGGCACTGCTGTCTTCACCCAGCCAGTTGGACTTGTAGTCCAGCAAGTAAAAACGCCCTTCCCGGAAGAATACCAAGTCAATAAAGCCTTTAAGCATCCCCTGAACCTGCTGGAAATTAAGCGACGGGCAGCGAGCAGATAAGCTGTCGAAATGTTTCACCACCGCGTTGAGCTGCGAAGCCTGAAGCAGGCTGTCAATTGGCAAGTAGAATTGCAGTTCAGACTGCAATTTACCTTGGTCAATGGCGCTAAGTTTCATCTCAGGCTCACCCAGCGGCGTGTTTAAGATGGCTTCAATCCAGGCCTTAAGCACCGGCAGCCACTCGGCCTCAAGGCCTTGAGCAGTTAACTTCTCCATCAGCCATGCGTCTTCAACTTCTGCGTCAAAGGCAATTTCTTCGAAAATGCTGTGCAGGAAGGTCCCCGGCGAAGCGCCGCGTGGGAAGGTGTGGGCGTTCATTTGTGGCTCGACGGCCTCTTGCTGCTCACCAGCGGCTTCTACATCCAGCTTTGGCAGCAGGTCTTGCGCCAATGCCGTGCCGTGCTGCTGAAGGCCGGAGTAACTGGTGATGCGCCAGCTATCCTGAATTTGGCGCGTCATCTGGCGCGCGGAGAGCGCTTTTAGCTCATCGCTTGGCGCGGCCCACGGCGCTTGCTCTGGCGATTCAATTGCAGAGAACACCACATCTTCATTGCTGAGGTTACTGAGGCAAGCAATCAACCCTGCGGCATCGGCGGCCTGAGCCTTCTGCACCAAATAGCCCATCGCCCCAAGGTGTAAATCGGTATCACCCTGCTTTTTGCGATTGCCCTGCATCAGCGGCGCGATGCCCACGCTACAGTGGTAAACCGAACGCGTCAGCGCCACATACAGCAGACGGAGATCTTCCGCCAGACGCTCCTCTTCGGCCAACTCTTTGCTTTGCTCATCACTGTTGAGGTCAAGCATGGCCGAGAAGGTGGTGCGGTCGTGGTACAAACCTTGCTGCTGCTGGCGGAAATTACTGATAAACGGCAGCCAGACCAGCGGATACTCCAGCCCCTTGGACTTATGAATGGTCACCACCTGCACCAAGTGTTTATCGCTCTCTAGCCTTAATTGCTGGCTTTGCGATTGGCGGTCGGGCGAGGATATTTGCTGTGCCAACCAGCGCACCAGTGCGTGCTCACTATCAAGCTGGGCCGCGGCCTCCTGCAATAACTCGCCGAGATGCAGTAAATCGGTAAGTCGCCTTTCTCCGCCGGTGGCGGCCAGCAGGTTCTCGGCTATGTGGCGATGCCCCATCAGGGATTTCAGCATCGGCAGCACTCCGCGTCGCGCCCAGCGCTGGCGGTAGCCGTCAAACTCTTCAACTAAGGCATCCCAAGCCCGCTCATCTTTACTTAAGTTATCGAGCGTCAGGGCATCAAGGCCAATAATGCCCGTCGCCATAGCACTGCGCAGCGTGCGTTCGTGTTCAGGTGTCAGCACCGCCTGCAACAGCCACAAAACGTCTTTGGCTTCTGCCGTTTCGAAAACGCTGTCGCGGTTGGAGAGATAAACCGAAGGGATTTCGAGCGCGCTCAGGGCATCGCGGATCAAGGCCGCTTCTGCGCGGCTGCGCACCAGAACGGTAATATCCGACGCCTGAACTAATGCACGTTCCCCTTTGGCATTCACCAGCCACGCCTGCTCATTTTGCCCGGCCGTCAGCCAGTCGCGAATCTGCGCCGCGCACTGGCGCGCCATAAGCTGTTGGTAATCACTGACTCCAATCCCTTCTCCCTGCTGCAACCAGAAATGCAAAGCAGGTTGGCTCACCCCATCCAGTTCAAAGTCGAGCTGAGCATTTTTCTCTGCCGGAGAGACCTGAATAAAAGGAATCTGGGAGAACACAAACGGGTTATTAAGCTGGGAAAACAGATGGTTAACGCCTTTCACCATACTGACGGATGAACGCCAGTTCGTGTCCATGGTGTAGTGAGCGCTAACTTCCGAGCGAGCACGCATATAGGTAAAGATGTCAGCGCCGCGAAACGCATAAATCGCCTGCTTAGGGTCGCCGATAAGCAGCAAGCCGCACTGGGGCTGGTTGACATAAAGACGCTGGAAGATGCGATATTGCTGGGGGTCCGTATCCTGAAATTCGTCGATCATCGCCAACGGATAGCGGCTGCGAATCGCCTGTGCCAACAGCTCTCCACCCGGCTGGTGCAGCGCGGCGTCAAGGCGGCTCAAAAGGTCATCAAAACCTAACTCGGCGCGCTGGCGTTTCTCTTTCTGAATGGTGAAACGAATCTCGCTTAATGCCCGCGCAATAATCAAATCACGCAGCGTCAGAGGCTCAGTGAAGATGGCGTCTATGCTGTCGAAAACGCTGTGCTGCGGAGCATTCCCTTTCTTGGTTTTCTCCAGCAGTACCGACTGCCGGAAACGCTCAAGCTCCTTCGGCAACTGGTAGTCTTCAGTGGCTTGCGCGGCCCATAACCCCACGGTTTCCAGCCACACCGGCAGATATCGCGAGCTGTAACTGCGTTTATCGACGCCGGAATCATTGATGATGGCGGCGATATCAGCCGATGCTGCCAGCCATTGCTGCTTGATGCCGTTGATGCGTTCGAGTATCTGCTGGTGACGCGTTTCAATGGTTTCGTCTTCAGCCGGAGGCTGACGGATCTGGGGCATTTCACCATGTAAATAAGGCGATAAGTCACTGAGCAAGGCTTCCGGCCCGCTCCATTCCTGCGAGATCACGCGCGCGATGTCCAGAGGCAGCGGATAGCAGTGACGACGCCAGAAGTCAGCACAGGCTTGGCGGCGCAGGGGTTGCTCATCCTGCACTAGCGTCTGTTCAAACAGAATGCCTGACTCGAATGCGTTGTGAGTGAGCATTCGCTGGCAAAAACCGTGAATGGTGTAAATCGCCGCCTCATCCATCTGCCGCTCTGCTGCCAGCAAAATATGAGCCGCCGAGGCTAAATCCTCGATTTGCGCCATCAGCGATACCATCATCGGGTTGCCACTCTGGCCGCGCACGCAGGCAATTCTTAGCTCATGAATGTTGCTGCGGATACGGCCACGAAGCTCTTCGGTGGCCGCCTCGGTGAAGGTCACCACCAGAATCTCTTCCACCGTCAAACTGCGGGGGAAAGCCGCCTCCTTGCCCAACCCGAGCAATAGCCGCAGGTAGAGCACGGCCAGCGTGAAGGTTTTACCCGTGCCCGCAGAGGCCTCAATCAACCGTGCTCCGGTGAGGGGCAGCGTCAGCGGTTCAAGCTTCTGCGGGATAATCTCAGTCATTTACTGTTTACCTGATGAGGAAATGTTTTCTGAATCGAAGAGGTATTCGGATACGTTTTGAACCCAGCCGGTTTGGCGTAGTCAGCCGTTTTCGCGTCATTGCCTGATACTTGCGAAAGCATCGCCAGCCCGTTCATTTTGATCACCGCTTTATGGAAGTAATCCGCCAATTCCTCTTGGGTCAGCGATTGGATAACCGCCAGCACTTTATCGCGCGTATTGAAACGACTCTCTCCACGGCTGAAATCATTGCCAAAACGATCGGCTTCTTCATCAAGGGTCTGCGGCCGCTGCTGCATTTCGTTAATCAGCGCCTGTTTGTACTGAGCAAACTCGTCAGGTTTCATGGCACGCAGGCGTTTTTCTGCCTGAGGGTAAAATGCCAGATAGCGCTGATAGAGGTACTGAGGCTGCTTGTTGTTGCTTTGCAGCAAGAAGCCAATCCCCCACTGCTTACCGACCGGGATTGGGAAGGCAAACACCGCATACCCCAGTTGCTCCTGAGTACGCAACTGGCTGTAGAACCAAGGCTGGATAATCTGGCCGAGTAGCGAGCTGTAGGCCATGCTCTGCACTTCATCATAGCCTGTCGGGATGTAAACCGCTGCCAGCGCGCAGTCGGTGCTGCTGCCCTGACGCTGAATATTCACTTTCTGCGGCTTTTTGATTTCAACGTGGCTTCCACGCCACCACTGAGAGCCATGCACCCCAACCTTATTGACGATAGCTTCTGACATGGCCTTCACTTCAGGCTCGGTCATGTTGCCGATCACCATGATCTCTACCGCCGCGTTATGGATCAGGCTTTCACGATAGGCGTTGATTTGATCAAGGGTGATGCCAGCAACCAGCTTTTCGCGCTCTTCTCGCTCGGTATAAGGGATGCGTGACACCAGTTGGACGGGCTGAAGCGCCAGCTCGAAGGCCTTGCCTTTGTCCGCCGACGCTAAACGCTCGAGATACCAAGACTTAGCCTGATCAAGCTGCTCTTGGGTCGGTTTGAAGTCCGGATAGCTGTCCACCAGCTTGCTGAGCAACACCGGCAAACGCTCGGTGAAACCCGTGGCGGCAAACTGCAACCCATTGTCCGGTGAGGTGGAGAAGCTGATGCCACCAATAGAAGCCTGATAGCTCAGTTGGTCAAAGGCAACGCCGGTCAGATAATCCGTCAGGCCATACAGCACCTGATTTTTGGCGTTATCCAGCGCCTGAGCATTGCGGAACGACACCATCACGTTGGCTTTAGGTTCTTGCGAGAAGTAGCGGCTTGGCATATAGAAGACGCGCAGGCCATTTTTCTCCACCACCAGCTCGGGCTTGGTCTGATCGCTCTTCTTATTCACTATAGCGAGTGAGTCTGGAATGTATGGATTCAGCGCAGGCAGAGAGAGGGAAATTTGCTGGCTCTGCTGTTTCCACTGTTCAAAGGTCGCGGCCGGGACTTTATCTACCTGATAAGGCGCATTCACAAAATAAGCCACTTTGTTGTGCGGCTCGTCAGGGCTGATGTACCAGTAGCGAGCATTCTGCGGCGTCAGTTGATCAAGGCGGGCAGTGATAGCCGCAGGGTCAAACTGGTCAGTCAGATAAGGCGAATCCAGAACGTGCTCGACCGGCACTCGCAGCATGGTATCAACCAGCCATTCGACATAGTCCATATCGCGAGTTAAGGCCGGATAACGATAATCTAGAGCCATTACGTGGGCAATTTCGTCGAAATACTCCTTTTTGATCCCCTGCTGGCGCATCTCATTCAGATAGCTAAACACTGCCGCAATCACTCGGTCGCGCTGGGCTAGGCCTTTGTCAGTAAGGGAAATGGAGATATTGAACACGCCCTGATTGCGATCCACCATCGGATCGGCTCCGGCATTAATCCCATCAGCCAGCCCCTCTTTCTGTAACCAGTCCGATAAGGTATTAGGGCTCCGGTTACCAATTAAGTAGCTGATGTAGGTATCAGTTTTACTGCGGAAAGCCGCGCTGTTGTTATCAATGGCGAACTCAATACGCAGCTGTTTACGCGGCTGCGCCGGAATGAAATGGATAATCTCACCCTTTTGCGCCTCGGTAAGCGTTGGCACCGTGATGGCCGGAACGCTGGCATTGTGGTTGCCAATTTTACCAAAGGTCTCGGCGGCTAGCTGGGCCAGCTCTGGCAGCGGCTTATTGCTGTAAATCACCGCAACCATCAGATTTGCCGAGTAATAACGATGATAAAACGCAGTAAGTTCATCATGTAATTTACTGCCCGGTTTATCTTTTAGCGTATCAAGGTTGCCGCCAGAGAAACGGGCGCTTGGGTGGGCCGGGTTGAGGGTTTCAGCGCGAACTTGCGCCATACGCATGCCGTCTCGGGAACGCGCCATCGTTAGCTCGGCATTGACCGCGTTACGTTCACGGTCAGCATTTAGTGGGTCGAGCAATGGCTCGGCGATGGCGTCCGCTAATCTATCAACCGCGGGTTGCAGTGCATCATTCTCCACCTCGAGGTAGAAAGCCGTGCGATAAGAGGCGGTGCTGCCATTGTGGCTGCCGCCGTGCTTTTTCAAAAACTCCGACAGGCTTTCCGGCTCGGGATACTTTTTTGAGCCCATCAGCAGCATGTGTTCGGTATAGTGCGCCAACCCTAATTGGGAGTTGGGATCTTCTAAAGATCCCACGGGAATCGCTAACGCCGCCAGAGACTTGCTGGCTTCGCTATCAGATACCAACAGCACGGTCATGCCGTTATTTAGCGTGATAGCCTGATACTGACGCGGATCGTTCTGACTCTTATTGATTGCTTGTGCATACGGCTGCCAGTCAGTTGCACACCACGCTGCCGGTATCCAAAAGACTGATAACAACAGTAACCCGGAAACACGGGTAAGCTGTTTTAACATTGCCACTCTCCCCCAATAAGGTAAATTTGCGAACTCATGCCACTATGCCAGATTGTGTCGGGCTAGGGGCAAAAGGAAACGTTCCGCTTCGCGGATAATAGTTTGTAATTTTTGCGTGTCTAACTGGCGGAATACCCGCTGAATATAAGGATCGGCCCCTTCTCCGGGAACGCGAATATCCCCCTGCCATGCCTGAAGTAACTTGTTGCGCGCTTTTTCGAGCTTTTCCTCATCATGGCTTACCGCGCCAGTATCTTTATCAAAGCACTGGGAAAGCCATGCCCAGCCGCTTTTATTGAGTAAAATCAGAGGTTCAGACATCCCCTCCAGATAGCCATTAATCAAGTCCTGTAGATGCTGCGTTGCACGCTCGGCAGGCATTGCGGCAAAGCGCCACGCCGTCGCACCGCGACCATACATTCGGCTGTCTCCCTTGCCACCCGCGGCGCAATAGGCCAAGTGTTCAATCCACAATAGTAGACCGTCTCTCGCCAGCAAGGCCGCAGGACGCCAGCGCAGCAGCCCATTGTCCTGCACCTGATGCAACCACCCCGTCAATTTGATATCGCCCACGGACAAGTCCAGCTCAACGCTGCCGTACTCCTGACGCTCGCTGCGCACGCTGTCGGCTAGCTCGGTCATCTCCTCAAGCTGCTTCTGCCAGTAAATCTCGCCAAACGGGCCATAAGGCAGACCGCCCGACGCGCGAACTCGAGTAAAGAGCTGGGCAGGATCCTGCTCTTCAATCAGGGTGTTGAGCAATTGGGTATTGAACTGGTAGCGGTCCAGATTATCGAGAATAAAGGGCTCTTCATCCGACAACTCGGTCTCTTCCAATACGAAACTCACATTCAGCCGCATCTGGAAAAATGCCTTGATGGGATGACGATAAAAACGCAGCAGGTTTTCCAGCGTGACCTCGGTTGTCATCACCGGCTCTAAAGGCTGATTAAAGTCCAACACTTCATCGCCCTGTCGGCTGGCCGCAGGCAGCCATTCCGCCGCAAAGCTTTGGTGCTCATTGCCTGCTTCGAAATTATTGGCATCGAAAGGCGTGCGCGGATGCCAGCACAGCAGATGCTTAGTCACGCGCTCCGCGCTTTGGTCCGCCGTTAAGCTCTCATCGCCGTCAAGACAGTAGCTTTGGCTAATGTACTCCAGCAGCTCAGTCACTAGCACGGAAGGGTATCGCTCGCTGTTATCCTGAATCGAGCGGCCAATATAGCTGATATAGAGATGTTCCTGAGCTGAGAGCAGCGCTTCGAGGAACAGGTAACGGTCATCGTCGCGGCGGCTACGATCGCCCCTTTCCACTTTCTGTGCCATCAGGTCAAAGCCCAGCGGCGGCAGCGTTCTTGGGTATACACCGTCGTTCATTCCCAGCAGGCACACCACTTTGAAGGGAATCGAGCGCATTGGCATCAGGGTACAGAAGTTAATCGGCCCGGCCAGAAAACGCTGGCTGATTCGCTCCTGATCAAGCTTTGACGCTAGCTCGTCACGCAGGATAGACAGCGGTACCAAGTCTGGGTATTGCGCCGCAACGCCGTGGCTCAGAACTTTTTGCCACTGCTGCTCAATCAGTGCCAGCGCCACTTCCGTTTCCCCTTCGGCGGAGAAAAATGTGGTGAGCAGCTCCTGACACAGCGGCAGCCATTCGCTGACGCTGCGCGGCTTGGATAAGGTGATACGCCACTGGCTTAGCTGCATCAGCAATTCGGCTAAATGCCCGGCCAATTCGGCGGCCAGCCCGGTCGATTCGTCATAAGGCAAGACGCCCTGCCACTCCCCTGACTGGCTGTCCATGGCGTAGCCCAACAGCATGCGGGTCAAACCAAAGTGCCACGTGTGCTGGCCGGTAGCGGGTAGCGCCAGCTCACGCACGTTGTCATCATCCAGCCCCCAGCGAATGCCTGATTCCCCCACCCACTGGCGCAGTAGTCGCAGACCGTCTTCATCAATGGAGAAGCGAGAAGCCAGCGCGGGGACTTCCAACAGCCCGAGCACTTGCTCAGCAGTGAAGCGACTTTGCGGTAAATCGAGCAGAGAGATAAAGGCTTGCAGAGCGGGGTGGGCCTGACTGGCCTTACGGTCAGATAGGGCAAATGGCAGGTAGCGCTCTGCTGGCGCATTGCCAAATACCGCCTGAATATAAGGCGCGTAGCTGTCGATATCCGCCACCATGACAATAATGTCGCGCGGGGTGAGTGTTGGGTTTTCAGCCATCAGCGCGAGCAGATTGTCATACAGAATCTCAACTTCGCGCTGCGGGCTGTGGCAGACATGCAGACTCAAGGAGCGATCATTAGGGTTGAGCACCCTTTTTTGATCACTGCTAAGTAAGGTTTCTGGCGTCATACCAATGATGGCATGGTCCTCTAATTCCAACATATCTTGCTGAACGGCGTGGAGCAGGGAGCCATCGCCGACATCAACAAAAGCATGAACTTCCTGAATATCATCCACCTGCGACAACAGGAACATGTGGTCACGCCCCAGCTTACCCCAAGAAGCCAGCAGCGGATTACTCAGGTTCTGCATGCCTTCTTCGTTAAATAGCTGGGCGGCTTGAGCAGGCTCGCGGAATAGCGAAGCCTCTTCCAATTTTTCAAGATAGTGGCGGCGCTTGCGGCTTTGCAGCCGGGCGAGAAAGGCGTAGTTCTGAATATCACCCCAATAATATTTGCACGGATTGGTGAACATCAGGTGAATATCAATGTGTTTACCCAATGCCTGTAACGCCTGCAAATAGACCGGCGGCAGTGCCGAAATACCGCAAATAAACACCCGAGAAGGTAAGCCCGGCGGAGTGGCTTTGGCGTTTTCCAACTGGGAAATAAAGTTCTGATAAAGATTGGCGCGGTGCCATTCCGGCTGCTGCAACTCTTGGGTATAGGCACAGAGCGCGCGCCATAGAGATGATTGCCAGCGCTGCGCGTCATCAAGCCCGTCAATCTGACGCTCGCTCTCCCAGGCCTTTAGCCACTCAGGGCGATAAACCAGATATTGGTCAAACAGGTCAGCCACGCGCGCGGCGAGCTGATGGATTTTACGTTTGTCTTCATCGTCATCTAAATAGTGGCGCAGCGAGGCAAAGTCCTCTTCACCCAGTTTCTGCGGCAATAGCCACATGAGTTTCCACGTCATCGCGTCTTTGCTGAAGGCACTCTCTTTGGGAATGCCCGGTAAGACCTTGGTGAACATATCCCAGATAAAGGTCGCGGGCAGCGGGAATGCGATATTCGCTGCAATACCAAATGTCTGCGCCAACTCCATTTGCAACCACTGCGCCATGCCGGGGCTTTGTACCAGAATCACTTCCTGACTGAAAGGATCGGCGAGTGGACGCCCCTCAATCAGCGCCGTGGTCAGCGTTTTCAGAATATCTAATTGGTTTGAGTGATAAACCGTAAACATTGGCGCTTCCTTGGGGAAAAAAGACGAATTTATATGAGCTATTTTGAAGATTCAGCAGACTACTCTAAACCAGCTTAGAACCTAATGAAAACCCGTGACCTAGGCTGAAGGTCTTCATAGGGCCGGTTCGCTATCTGAATCACACAATATTCTTGCGCCACGGGCGAGATATCCCGCAGGCGCTTGCACCTGAGCCACCACTCTTTGGCACCCGCCGAGCCGATTTGTTCTTGTTATCTGGCTTTTCCAGCCCGCAGCCAGCGGGTAACCTTTGCCACTCGCCGCGTAGACCTCAAGCTGACCGTGCGCCTCTGACTTTGCCTGTTTAAACTGCCACTGGCGGATAAACCCGTCACTCAGTGACTGGTAGTACTGCAATAACGCCAACAGAGAGACCGAAAGTAGCAGAGTCGCTATCAGCGCTTCTGGCAGGCTAAATCCCTTTTGCATGGTTCAACTCCTTTGCTTCGGCATCACAATAATCGGCGTCGGACTCCGGGCAGAAGTCCAACCAGCCCTGTGCAATTGCGGTAAATCTGCGGCTGCCGTCTGGCGAACCCAGCAACTTGGCCTGCTGATACACCACCAGCGGTCGTGCATGTTTACCCGCCGTACTCTCCCCTTTAAGCAGAAAAACACCTTCGCGCAGTGATGGCCTAACACAGCTGTGCAGGCTCTGCGACAGCTGGCCAGGAATAGGGATCTCAGCTTGCTGGCACTGCCACTGTTTGCTCGCTGAAACCTGCCATGTTTGGTTTAGCCCCCAGTTCAGTGAGGATTCGGCCTGCTCCCGCGCCGTTAAATAGCGGTGCTCATGGGCCGTCAGCGCCAGACTATCCGCAAGTTGCTGCCCGAGGTTGGTCAGCAGAATAACCCCCAAAGACATCATCATCATGATGCTGAGCATCATGGCGCTACCTCTCTGCCGCTGAATGCACCACGCTGAAGGCGTCATCTCGCCCGCCCCGCTACGTGGGCTTGCACCCGGCGATGAACCGTTGCCGCGCCACGCCAGTGGGCCGCGATATTAATCGTAAACAATGACTTACCGCGCGGAGTCAGCAGTTTGGTGATTTTAAAATCAGTCACTTTAACTTCAGCAGGATCCAGCAGCTTTTCCCACCCACTCCCCTCGCAGCTCACGGCGCCTCGCTGAGTTTCAATGGCTCCCGCGCGTAAGCGATAAGCGAAATACTCGGCTTCGTCATTACCCGCAGGCTCCCAGCGCCCATTGCGATTAAGGTCATAGGCGATGATGACGCAGGAGTGTGAAGGTTCTCCCATGCTCTGCCCCATAACCGTGGCCCTTCCGCTGCACTCGCCATTACAAAATCCGGCGCGACGCAGGTCTTTCTCAATATTAGAAACCGTGCTTCTGAGCAATTGGTCTAATTGGAAGTGGTGAGCAAGGTTTTGGCTACGCTGGCGCAGCAAAGGGTAAAGCTGCGCCGAACTGAGCATCAACATGCTGCCAATCCCCAAGGCCATTAGCACTTCCGGTAGAGTAAAACCGCGCTGCTTCAGCCACATAGCGGCACTCCAAGCATTGGTTTACCTTCACTGCATATGCGCAGTCGCCCTCTAGCAGAAAGAATAATGCGCAGGCTTCCGGCCGAATTACGCAGGGTGATGTGCCCAGCCTGAGCCGCATTGCGGATGCCATAAAAACCCATCACCTTGTTGGTAAAGTTGATAATTTCCACGTCAGCATTTGCAACGCGAAAGTGCGGCAAGTCGTTCTCAGCGCCACAACCTTCTGGTCTGCTCCCTTGCCCCACGCAGCCTCCGACACCGTTGATAACCCATAAAACAATAGAGCGGTTATAAGCATTAGCCTCGGCCTGTAGCTCGGTCAGATATGAACGCAATTTCTGGGCGTGTTGCTCCAGCACCAGCGATTGTTGGTAAGCCCGCCAGCCCTGTAGCCCCCATAAGCTGCACATCGCGATAAGCGCTATCACCAGCAGTATTTCAATCAACGTCATGCCACGCTCTTTTACTTGGTTGGTCATTTCCATGGAGCGAGTGTAGCCAGACGCCTTCTTGATGCTAGCAGTAACCCTTTGATTTCCAAGAAACCTCGTAATGATTTCTTGCAACAAACGGCAGTGACAAAGTTTTTGCGTAATGCCTCGCAAACTCGAAAAGTGGGCGGAAAAATGGCGGATAAAAGCACAAGGAAAGGTGTAGAAAAGAGTTGTGGGGAGTTGGTGAGAAGAGAGGGAAAACGAAGAAAGAGAGAAGAAAGAGGGAGTTTCCCGCCAGCGGGGGGCTGGCGGGAGTAACGCGAGGTTAGATAGCGACCGGCGCTTTAATTGGCGGGTGAGGGTCATAGCCCTCGATAGCAAAATCGTCGAACTCGTAATCAAACAGCGAAGCCGGTTTGCGTTTGATAACCAGTTTCGGCAAGGCACGTGGTTCACGACTCAGTTGCAAATGAGTCTGTTCCATGTGGTTGCTATAGAGGTGGGTATCACCGCCTGTCCAGACGAAGTCACCGACTTCAAGGTCGCACTGCTGGGCCACCATATGCACCAGCAGTGCGTAGCTGGCAATGTTAAATGGCAGACCAAGGAAGACATCGCATGAACGCTGATAAAGCTGGCAGGAGAGCTTGCCGTTAGCCACGTAGAACTGGAAGAAAGCGTGGCAAGGGGCCAGCGCCATCTGATCCAATTCGCCGACGTTCCATGAAGAAACAATGATGCGACGAGAGTCTGGATCTTGTTTCAACTGCTTGATGACGTTGCTTAACTGGTCGATCTGCTTACCGTCGGCCGCGCCCCAGGCACGCCATTGCTTGCCATAAACCGGACCGAGATCGCCATTCTCATCTGCCCACTCGTCCCAAATGGTGACGTTGTTTTCACGCAGATAAGCAATGTTGGTTTCACCTTTGAGGAACCACAGCAGCTCATGAATGATAGAGCGTAAGTGGCATTTCTTGGTGGTTACCAGTGGAAAGCCATCTTGCAGATTGAAACGCATCTGATGACCAAAAATTGACACCGTACCCGTACCGGTACGGTCAGCTTTAGGTGTGCCCTCATCGAGCACTTTCTGCATTAAATCCAGATACTGTTTCATGTTACCTCAAGATAATTGTTTCTGCGGGCGACGGTAGGCCCAGATCATCATGATGATGCCAGCGATAACCATCGGCAGCGAAAGGATCTGTCCCATGCTGATGAAGCCGTCGAACAGCCCCAGTTGAGCGTCCGGCTGGCGGAAGTGCTCAACGATGCTGCGGAATGCGCCATAACCAATCAGGAATAGACCTGAAACAGCACCCATCGGGCGTGGCTTACGGATGAACAAGTTGAGAATAATAAACAGCACTACGCCTTCCAGCAGCAGCTCATAGACCTGCGAAGGGTGACGCGGCAGAACGCCATATTGGTTGAGCAGTGGCTGCCATTGCGGGTCAGCAGAGGCAATCGCGATATCTTCCTGACGCGAGCCAGGGAACAGCATCGCCCAAGGCACCGTGGTCACGCGGCCCCACAGTTCGCCATTAATAAAGTTACCCAAGCGCCCTGCACCGAGGCCAAATGGGATCAGCGGAGCAATAAAGTCAGAAACCTGGAAGAAAGTGCGTTTTGTGCGACGAGCGAACCACAGCATCACCACGATCACGCCAATCAAACCGCCGTGGAAGGACATACCGCCATCCCAAACTTTGAACAGGTAGAGTGGATTATCGAGGAACAGTGGCAGGTTGTAGAACAACACATAGCCGATGCGGCCGCCGAGGAATACGCCTAAGAACCCAGCATAAAGCAGGTTCTCAACTTCTTCTTTTTTCCAGCCACTGCCCGGCTTGTTGGCACGGCGCACGGCCAGCCACATTGCGAACACGAAACCGACCAGATACATCAAGCCATACCAGTGAAGTGAAACCGGACCTAGCGAGAAAATGACCGGATCAAACTGGGGAAACGCCAGATAGCTATTGCTCATCTATCACCACAAGTAGTTTATTGTTTTATACCCTTCATACTTCGGGTGCAGGTGTGCTCGTTGCCTTCCTGCAACACGACGTACACAGATATCGCCCGGTTAGGGGTCAGCAGGTCGCGGATCATAGCACAGGCAATACGAGCCACGGACAAACAGGGCTGGAAAAGTTCTGTAAAAAAACGTCTCATTACCGCCAGCTTAAGGCTGACTGGCGGTTGGAAAAGCAGTGATTTAGCGCCTTGGCGCTACTTGCCGCCGCGGATTAAACCGCCTAAACCTCGGCGTTCCATAAAGGCGGCGGTCATATGTCGCACGTCAGTAGTGAACTGGGCTTCCAGCACGCGGCGCGCCAATTCTTGGGCATCCGCCAGCTCAATGCTGCGCAGTAAATATTTAATTCTCGCCACGCTGCGGCCGTTCATACTGAGATTGCGGTAGCCCATGCCGGTCAACAGCAGCGCGCCCATCGGGTCGCCCGCCATCTCACCACAGAGGCTGATTTGTAAACCCGCCGCTTCGCCTTCGGTCACAATCTGCTTCAAGACACGCAGCATCGCCGGATGCAGGCTGTCATACAGACCCGCGACTCGCGTGTTGTTGCGATCCACGGCTAGCAGATACTGGGTCAGGTCGTTGGTGCCGACCGAGATGAAGTCCACCCGCCCTGCCAGCGATGGCAGCATGAAAATCATAGAAGGCACTTCAATCATCACGCCAATACGTGTTTTTGGTAAATCGTAACCCAGTTGCTCCTGCACTTCGCGCCCCGCACGGTCAATCAGGCGGCGCGCTTCGTCAATCTCTTCCAGACTGGTGATCATCGGCAGCAAGATGCCGAGATTGCCGGTAGCGGCATTGGCGCGCAGCATGGCACGCACCTGTATCAGAAAGATTTCCGGCTGGTCGAGGGTAATGCGGATACCGCGCCAGCCGAGGCAAGGGTTCTCCTCGCTGATCGGCATGTAAGGCAGCTGTTTATCTGAGCCAATGTCCAGCGTACGCAGCGTCACCGGCTTGCTCGGGAATAGCTGGAGCATGCCCTGATACTGCGCCACCTGCTCCTCTTCAGAGGGGAAACCGCTCTGGAGCATAAAGGGAATTTCAGTTCGGTAGAGACCCACGCCATCAACACGGCTGCCGAACAGCTTTTCGTGGTCGGCGCTCAGACCCGCATTCAGCATTACCTGAACGCGCTCACCGGTTTTCATCGCCGCGGGCTGTTCCACGTCATATTCAGCGCGCTGGCTTAGCTCCATCTCTTCGCTAATCAGGCGCTTATATTCGTTGACCAGCACCGGCTCGGGGTCAATCAACAACTCGCCGCGATAACCATCGACGATTAACTGGCGCTGGCTGAGCAGCGATGGCTGAATATCCGCCCCCATGATGGTCGGCACGCCCATGGCGCGAACTAAAATCGCGGCGTGCGAGTTAGCCGCGCCGTCGCGCACCACCACGCCAGCCAAGCGATCTTGAGGCATTTCCGCCAACAGCGTGGCGGTCAACTCGTCGGCCACCAGAATGAAACGCTCTGGCCACGTCGTATTACCCTGAATGGTGTCATCAAGGTGGAACACCAGCCGCTGGCCGAGCGCGCGCAAATCGCTGCCGCGTTCGCGCATATAAGTGTCTTGCAAGCTGGCGAACTGCGCGGCGAACTGCTCGACCACTTTCTTAACCGCCCACTCGGCCACCGCGCCCTTATCAATTTCAGTGAATAAATCACGTTTGAGGCGCGCGTCGTTGAGCAGGTGCGAGTAGAGGTCGAAAATAGCCGCGCTCTCTTTTTGCGCGCTGGCGGTGAAACGCTTACTGAAGCGGCGGAACTCGGCACCGGCTTCTTCCAGTGCGCGGGTCAGGCGTTCGCGTTCACGCACGGTGTCCAGCGTGGACGCCATGTAGACTTGGTCGAGCGAAGGCTGAGTGCTGTCCTGCCAGCCAATGCCGATAGCCACACCCGGCGAGGCGGCCAGCGCTTTGACGCGAGTCTGGCGAAAGCGGCCATAGAGAACGTTGAGCTGCGCCTGCGAAAGTATCCCCGCCAACTGGTTAGCCAGCGTGACCATAAAGGACTCTTCACCTTCGTCGAATTGCCGATGCTCACGCTGCTGGATAACCAACACGCCAAGTAGCTGACGACGATGAATGATCGGCACGCCGAGGAAGGATCTGAAGAGATCTTCTTTTACTTGAGGGATATATTTGAAACTAGGATGGCTCTGAGCGTCGGCGAGGTTGATGGGTTCGGCAAGCCGCCCTACCAACCCGACGATCCCTTCGTCAAAGGCTAGCGTGATAGTGCGCCCGCGAGGTTTTCTCAAACCTCGCGTCGCCATCAGGTAGTAACAACGGCGGTCATTATCAGCGAGATAAACGGAACAGACTTCTGTGTCCATCGCCAGGCAGGTTTCATTGACCAAAACGTCCAGCGCATCATTCAGGCTGGACGCCATTGCTACCTTTTCAACAATTTCTCGCAAACGCGTGAGCATCTCTTTGCGACTTAGCCTCTTTTCCGACGGTAAGCGGGCGATGTCCGGGGCACGGGCGTTTCCTGTATTGGCATCACAGTCGTGGAAAACTCTTTCATTACGCGGCGGTAAACATCACGTTTGAAGGACACGACCTGACGCACCGGATACCAGAAGCTCACCCAGCGCCAGCCATCAAATTCTGGCGTACTGCTGCGCTGCATGTTGATGTCCGCATCATTGCACATCAATTGCAGCAAGAACCATTTTTGCTTTTGGCCGATACACACCGGCTTTGTATCCCAACGCACCAAACGTTTTGGCAATTTATAGCGCAACCAGTTGCGGGTCGAAGCCAGAATACGTACGTCTTTTCTGCTGAGACCTACCTCTTCAAACAGTTCACGGTACATGGCCTGTTCGGCGGTTTCGCCAGGGTTGATGCCCCCTTGCGGAAACTGCCAGGAGTGCTGGCCGTATCGTCTGGCCCATAAAACTTGGCCCTGCTTGTCGCAGATTACGATACCAACATTCGGGCGGTAGCCATCATCATCGATCACCGGACTACCTCAATAACTTCAAATCATAGATGTCTTGATTGTTTCATACTACCAACAGGCGGTAAACCACTGCTTACCCCCTATCTTCACGAATAAAAATGGGATAACTCACAGAGAATGGCAAAGTTATAAACAGAAGCTCAGGCTGCCATGCGATTTTATTCACTTTTTCTGTGGATAGATGTGTGAAGAACTTCATAGTAAGAGGGGTGAAACTATTTTTAGATTTTTCTTACCCTCAGATGACAGTTAAATTAAAATCATTAAATTCAGTTAATTAAAAGTAATTCACAGCTTCTTCACTGGGTTTACTTATGCCCTAATAAGTTATCGAGATCGTCATTGGCGAAAGATCCACCAACGCCGTTTTTATCCACAGAGAAAGTCACTAGTTTGTCTAATTATGGGACAAAAAGACAAAATACCCCCTCCGTCAAGCCTGTAAATCGAACCAGTGATCGGAATAAGCCGAGGTTATCCAGAAAATCTGTGGATAACTAGGGGGAAGATCCTGTTCATTGTCACCCGCAACTGTGGATCAACTTTAAAATCGGCGCTGGGTCATCGCGGGTATGCGGAAAAAAAAGCGCAATAAATCATGCTATTATTCGACCTATCCACGGGTATAACTTTTAAATCCCGATGTGATTAAACACGCGTATGAAAATTAACCAACAAATCTGAGACTTGCTGTATGTCGATTCCATTTCCTATGACTGAACCTCCAAAGGATGAACAGAGCCTGCTGGCGCGCGCTCAGTCTTTGGCGGGTTACTCACTGGGTGAGCTGGCTGCTCGGGCTTCTTTGCCTATTCCTCCTAATCTCAAGCGTGAGAAGGGCTGGGTCGGCATGCTACTTGAGGTCTATTTAGGCGCGATGGCGGGCAGTAAGCCGGAGCAGGACTTCGCGGACATCGGCGTCGAGCTAAAAACTATCCCCATAGATGCCAACGGCAAGCCATTGGAGACAACCTTCGTCTGCGTGGCTCCTCTGACTGGCAACAGCGGCGTGACGTGGGAAAATAGCCATGTCAGGCATAAACTGGCGCGAGTGCTGTGGATACCGGTTGAAGGGGAGCGGCAGATCCCGCTGGCAGAGCGGCGCATCGGTGCGCCTCTGATCTGGAGTCCTTCTGAAGAAGAGGAGCAGCAGCTGCGCGAAGACTGGGAAGAGCTGATGGATTTGATTGTTTTGGGCAAGGTCGAAACCATTACTGCGCGCAAAGGCGAATTTCTACAACTTCGCCCCAAGGGAGCCAACAGCAAAGCCCTGACCGAAGCGATTGGCGAGTTTGGGCAGCCGATCATGACGCTTCCTCGCGGCTTTTATTTGAAGAAAAGCTTCACCGGCCCCCTGCTGGCGCGACATTTTCTGCTGTAAATCTGCCTTATTGATCTATACGAAATAAAACGCGTTTTTTTCAACGGTTGTCTGGCCCTTTTGCTAGGCTGTTGACTATCTTTATTTACAGCCCATTACTGAGAGGAATAATCATGAAAAAAGGCTTAATGATAATCAGCGCAGCGCTGATGGTTGTCGGTCTGGCAGGGTGCGCCAGCGACTATGTAATTTCCACCAAAGACGGCAACATGATCCTGACCGATGGCAAACCAAAGCTGGATAAATCTACCGGCCTGCTGAGCTATACCGATGAACAAGGCAATGAGCGTCAGATCAACAATGATGACGTTAGTCAGGTTATGAAACGCTAAGTAAAGCGCATTGCCAGCGGTCTTGTCCGCTGGCCTTTCAACCTCTCTTGCCATTTTCTGCCTATCTCCGCTGCCGCACTTCCCCCACCCGCACCGCTTGTATATAGTCAGTTATCGTCCGTTTTATGAAGATAAGTCAGTTTAGGCGCTTTTATCGGCCTGACATTCTCAGAAAGTAAGGAACACCGGCAATGCAATATCACCGTATACCCCATAGTTCTTTAGAAGTGAGTCTACTGGGACTCGGCACCATGACCTTTGGTGAACAAAACAGCGAAGCCGACGCCCACCAACAACTGGATTACGCCTTGGCGGCGGGAATTAACTTCATTGATACAGCCGAGATGTACCCTGTGCCACCGCGCCCTGAAACTCAGGGGCTGACCGAGTCTTATATTGGTAGCTGGCTGAAAGCGCGCGGCAACCGCGAGAAGATCATTCTCGCCAGCAAAGTCTCCGGGCCGTCACGTAATAACGATAACGCCATTCGCCCGGCCCAGATGCTGGATCGCAAAAACATCCGCGCCGCAGTGGACGCCAGCCTGCAACGTTTGAACACCGACTATATCGATCTGTATCAGGTTCACTGGCCGCAGCGCCCGGCGAACTTCTTCGGCAAATTGGGTTATCAGTACAATGACGACAGCACCCCGGTCACCATTCTGGAAACTTTAGAAGCTTTGAACGAGCAGGTTCGTGCAGGGAAAATTCGCTATATCGGCGTATCCAACGAAACGCCTTGGGGCGTGATGCGTTATCTGCAATTGGCTGAAAAGCATGATTTGCCGCGCATTGTGTCGATTCAAAACCCGTACAGCCTGCTGAACCGCAGCTTTGAGATTGGTCTGGCGGAAATCAGCCAGCACGAAGGCGTTGAGCTGCTGGCCTATTCAAGCCTGGCGTTCGGCACCCTGAGCGGCAAATACCTCAACGGCGCTAAGCCTGCTAACGCGCGTAACACCCTGTTCAGCCGCTTTACCCGCTACTCTTCGCCGCAGTCTGAACTGGCGATTGCCGAATACGTCGCGCTGGCCAAGAAGCACAATCTCGACCCGTCACAGATGGCGCTGGCCTTTGTTCGCCAACAGCCATTTGTTGCCAGCACCCTGATTGGTGCTACCACGCTGGAGCAGCTGAAGACTAACATCGACAGCCAGAACCTGACGCTGGACCAAGATGTGCTTAGCGCGCTGGAAGAGATCCACAAACGTTTCACCATTCCTGCACCTTAAGCCTGAATCGTGGGCACAAAAAAGGGCGCCGAGGCGCCCTTTTCTTTTATCTGTGGTTCATTAAGCCGAGCGGCGCTTTTGCGCAATCTGCCACGCCCACAGAGCAATAATCGCCAGAGCAAACACCACGCCGAAGCCGACACCGATGGCGAGCACTGGCGCACCGGCCATCACCGCCAGCGAGTACAGGCCGAGCATAAGCAGCATCGCTGTATTCTCGCCGAGATTCTGCACCGCAATCGCGTTACCCGCGCCGACAGACTCTTTGCCGAGATGCTGCAATAAGGCATTCAGCGGCACCACGAAGAAGCCGCCCAAAATCCCCACCAGCACCAGCACGATGTAGGCATTGAGCATTTTGGTTTGCAGCGTGAACACCACCACCGCCACGCCAATGGCGATACCCGCAGGCAGGCAGCGTTTCACCGTTTTTAGCGTGATGAGCTTGGCCGCCGCACCGGCACCGAACACAATACCAATCGCCACCATGGCGTTCAGCAGGGTCGGCGTTTTGTTGTCCGTGATGCCCAGCGCCACTGGCACCCACAGCACCAGCAGGAAGCGCAGCGTCACGCCAGCGCCCCAGAACAGGCTAGTGCCGACTAACGAGAAGCGCGTTTCAGCATCTTTCCACAGGATACGGCAAGCGCGGAAGAAGGTGCCGGTCATCGCCGATAAGCGCCATGACTGGCCCGGACGCGCCGCGGCCAGCTTCGGAATAAACCAGTTCGCCACCACGGCCAAGCCGTAAGTCAGCACACAAACGCCCAAGGCGGCCAGCACGTTCCAGTCGGCCAATGCCCCACCCGCCACGGAACCCAACAAGATAGCGGCAATGGTCGAGCCTTCCATCAGGCCGTTAGCTTTCACCAACTGCTCGCCTTCGGTGATTTCGCCCAAAATGCCGTATTTGGCTGGCGAGTAAGCCGCCGCGCCGATGCCCACCAAGGTGTAACCCAAGAAAGGATTTAGCCCGACGCAGATCACCGCCGCACCCGCCAGTTTGAGGATGTTAGCGAACATCATTACCCGGCCTTTGGCAAAACTGTCGGCGAACTGGCCGACAAAAGGCGCGAGAATGATATAAGTGGCGACAAAAGCCATTTGCAGAATAGGCTGGCTCCAGTCGGGATAAAGCTGTTGTTTAATCAGCGCCAACGCGGCAAACAGCAGCGCGTTATCGCCAAAGGCTGACAAAAACTGAGCGACAATTACCGCGACCATACTGCGCGACATCAGCGGAGATTTGGCGGCTAAAGGCTGGTTCATTCTTGGGGCTCCGGTTTTTCTGCCATCTCTCGCAGAGTGACAAAATCAGGTTTTCCGCTGCCGAGCAGCGGCAAGGCTTTGACCACGCGAATATCGCGCGGCACGGTAAGTTCCGGCAGCCCAAGTTCGCGGGCGGCTTTGGATAAGGCGTCACGACGTAATTCTGCATCCGTTGTGAACAGCACCAGCGCCTCGCCCTTACTGCTATCGGTGCGCGAGGTCGCCGCATGCTGCCCATCAGGTGACGCTTTCAGCGCCAACTGCTCCACACTTTCCAAAGAGACCATTTCACCGGCCAACTTGGCAAAACGCTTAACCCGGCCCTTGATGGTGCAGAAGCCCTGCTCATCCAAGGTGACAATGTCGCCGGTGTCATACCAGCCGGACTGAAGCTCGCCGTCGGCATTCTCAGCCTGTGGCTTCTCCAACACGCCCGGATTTTCTACCCGCAGGTAGCCTTTCATGATATTTGGCCCGCGCAGCTGCAAGCGGCCGCCCTCTTCGATGCCTGGCACCTTGATCAGTCGCGATTCCATGCCCGGCAGAATGCGACCCACGGTCTTGATCTTGGTCGCCATCGGCACGTTGATCGACACCACCGGCGCGCACTCGGTCACGCCATAGCCTTCAAGAATGCGAATGCCGAACTTGTCCTGCCAGATTTGCTTGGTGCCTTCAGACAGCTTTTCAGCCCCCGCCACCACGTAGCGCAGGCGTGCAAAATCATAAGGATGGGCGAAGCGAGCATAGTTACCGAGGAAGGTAGAGGTGCCGAACAGCACGGTACAGTTCTGGTCATAAACCAGCTCCGGCACGATACGATAGTGCAGCGGGCTTGGGTAAAGGAAGACGCGCGCGCCGGTGATCAGCGGCGTTAACAGGCCGACGGTCAGGCCGAAGGCGTGGAACAGCGGCAGCGACGACATAAAACGGTCACGCGGCGTAAAGTCAGCAATGGTGCGGATCTGCTCGACGTTGGCCAGCAGGCTGGCATGGGAATGCACCACGCCTTTCGGGTTGCCCTCGGAGCCGGAAGTGAACAGCACCAGCGCGGCGTCGTCGGGTTTCTGCGGCAGCATTGCCCGGCTTGGGAAGATCAGGTGGAATAGGATCCAGAGTTTGTCTTCTTTGGTGACGGTATCTTTTAAATCTTCGAGATAGACCCATTTGGCTTCTGGCACGTTCTCGGGCAGATGGGTCAGCTTGCCCTTCTCCAAGAACTGGCGCGAGGTAATGATAGTCTCGATGTTCGCCGCCTTCATGGCGCTCTTGATGCCTTTCGCGCCGGAGGTGTAGTTGAGCAACGCCGGAATTCGGTTGCGCATCGAGGCCCCAAACAGCGCGGCGGCCATAATGGTGGCGTTAGGCAGCAGCATGCCGACGTGCTCGCCCTCGCGGGTGAAGCGCTGCAAGATGCGACTCACGCCAAGGGATTTTTTCAGCAATCCTTGGTAGCTATCTTCTTTAAAGGCGATGTCTGCGATGCAAGGCTTACGGCGTCCGTAGCGAGTTTGGGCGGAAAGCAACGCCTGATACAGAGTCTGCGGCTCGCGGGTGTTCATCCGCGCGTCCATCATGATGTCGTGCAGCCTCTGCCCGGCCAAAACGCGGCGATCACGGGCGCGCGGGGCCTCAGGCATTGGCACCTGCTGCGGCGGCAAAATGTTGATAGTGACTTTCGGGAACCAGCGGATTTTAAAGCTGCCGAACAGGCGGCCGAAAGGGGTGTACTCCGCGCCATCGATGCGCACCGGCAACACCGTGGCCTGCGACTTCGCCGCCACAAAGGCCGCGCCGTCATAGATTTTCATCAAGGAGCCGGTAACCGTAATGCGCCCCTCGGGGAAGACAACTACCGGGCGGCCTTTCTCCACTTCGCGCACCAGTCGCTTAATCGCCATCGGCTTGGTCGGGTCGAGCGGCACGAAGTCCACATAGCGCTTCAACCACTGCATATACCAGCTTTCAGTAATATTCGAATAGACCGCAAACACCGGCTTCACCGGCAGAAACAGCACCAGCAGCACGCCATCGATAAACGAAACGTGGTTAGGGGTGATCAATAGCTTGGGGTAGTTGAAATTGGGCTGAGCCGGGGTCACCGTCACGCGAAACGCCAGACGGAAAACGATGCGGAAAAGAGAAAAAAGAAATCGGTACATCAGTGCCACCTCCTTATGAGCCATCCCTGATTCTAAGAAAAAAAAGGTTATAGAAACAGCATACTATAGGAGACAGAGATTTGACGAAGGAAGGCAAGAAGTTTAAGACTTTGCGAGGTGCACCCATGTTATGTCCAAATTTTGGCAAAAAAAAACCTACGCATCCGCGTAGGTTGGTGCAAATTTAATCGGTATCAACATACAGTGTACGTTGATGATTCACCAATCAATACCTCTGGGACGTTCAATTTATCTGCTTTGGCGGATCAACAGCCAGCAGCCAATCGCAACATAATCACGCAAAGTGTAACCAGTGGTGAAAAACAGCCTGAGTTTCGCCATTCATGAAACATCAGGCAGTTACCTCAGTTTTTGAACATTTATCTCACCATTTCGGTGCACGAAGCCGACGTTTCGAACTCACTCATATCGCGCCACTTCGACCAGACAACTCATGGCATTTGGCCCCTGAGTCAGCCGCGAGGTGCCAATGTCTAGGGTCAGCACGTTGGGGTTTCCCGCCTGCTCGGTTTCTTGCCATGGGCCCCCAAATCCCGGGTCAAACCAAGCACCGGTCGCCATCAGCACCACGCCGCGCGCAATCCCGTCATTTAGCTCCACGCCCGCCAGACAGCTGCCCCGTGCGTTGGAGATTTTGACCTGATTGCCGCTTTCCAGCTGCCTTGCAGCAGCATCGGCGGGGTGCATCAGCAGCGTCTCTTTGCCTGCGGTTTTATTGCTCTGGGCCAACGGAGAGTGATCCATCTGGCTGTGCAGACGATCCTTGGGTTGAATGGAGATCAGGTGCAGCGGCCAAGTTTTTGCCGTCTCGGCCCCCAGCCACTCCACCGGCGGCTGCCACTCAGGGTGCCCTGCGAAGTCGTCATAGCCATACCCGGCGATTTTCTCGGAGAAGAGCTCAATCTTGCCACTTTGCGTCGCCAGCGGGTTGGCGCGCGGGCTTTTGCGAAATTCTTCGAAAAACACATAATCCTGCTCTGGCATAGGCAGCTCGACCGAGCCGCGCTGCCAGAACGTGTCGAAATCAGGCCATTCCGCCCCCGTCCCCTGCTGCGCCACGCCGCACTGCTGGTAAATCTGCCTCAGCCAAGCATTCTCATCACGCCCCAATGTAAATTGCTCGCGGTAGCCCAAGCGCTCAGCCAAATCGGCAAAAATGTCGATGTCATTGCGCGCCTGATGCCGTGGCGCAATCGCCTGATGCATCGCCAGCACATAGCGATCGCGCGAGGATCCGCCAATGTCATTGCGCTCAAGGGAAGTGGTGGCCGGAAGGACGATATCGGCCATGCGCGCCGCCGCGGTCCAGACGTTGTCCTGCACGATGATGGTGTCCGGCCGCTGCCAGCCTTCCACCAGCCGATTAAGCTGTTGGTGATGGTGAAAAGGATTGCCGCCCGCCCAATGCACCAGATGGATATCGGGATAGTGAGAAGTTTTGCCTTGAAATTCATAAGGCTGGCCGGGATTGAGCAACATGTCGCTGATGCGCGCCACGGGAATGGATAAGCCCGAAGGGTTCGGGCCAGTGCTAACGGCAGGCCCCGGCGTGTCAAAACGCGGGTTGCCGACGCCGTTCATCGAGCCATGACCAAAGGAGAAGCCGCCGCCCGGCAGCCCCACCTGCCCGAGCATCGCCGACAGGGCAATCATCATCCAGTAAGGCTGCTCGCCGCGATGGGCGCGCTGCACCGAGTATGCACAGGTAATAAAGCTGCGCACGCCAATCAGCTGTTGCGCCAGCCGGGCGATACGCGCAGTCGGGATGCCGGTGATCTGGCTGGCCCACTCCGGCGTCTTCTCCACGCCGTCGGTTTTGCCTTGAAGGTAAGCCGCCAACTGGGGATAACCCACGCAGTGAGAGGCAAGGAAGGCATCATCCTGTGCGCCAACTCTTTGAATTTCAAAAGCCAACGCCATCATCAGCGCGGCGTCAGTGTTGGGCCGAATAGGGATCCACTCGGCATTCGCAAACTCCGGGCAGTCGTCGCGCATCGGGCTGATATTAACGATTGGCGTGCCTTTCTTCGCCAACTGTTCCAGCGCCGGTTTGAGGGTATGGGCCACCGCCCCGCCCGACGCCACTTGAGCATTTTTCAGCGCTAAGCCGCCAAATGCCAGCAAGATCTCGGCATTATCCACTACACTCGGCCAAGTCGTCACCCGGCCAGTAAGTGGCGTGAAGGTGCCGATAATATAAGGCAGGAAGAATTGCGCCGTCCCCCAGCTGTAGTTCCCCTCCTGATCCACCCCGCCGCCGCCGGTAAAGTAGAAGCGCCGCACCAGCGAACGAGCGTGGTGCAAACGCCCCGCCGACGACCAGCCGTAGGAGCCAGTAAAAATCCCCGCCGCGCCATATTTGTCGCGCACCCGGCGATTTTCTTCCGCCACCAGATCCAGCGCCACGTCCCAATCCACCTCGACAAAATCCTCTTTGCCCCGCAGCGCCCGGTTGCTGTGCTCACGCTTTTGCAGCCAAGAGCGCCGCACCGCCGGTGTGCGAATACGCTTGTCGGAATAGACCAGAGGGATGATGGAGTCCAGCATCGGCGAAGGATCGCTGTCCGCGGCATGAGGCTCGCAGCGGATCAGGCGTCCATCTTCAACAACGGCTGTGTAAGCCCCCCAGTGGGCCAGCTGTGGGAATCGACGAATAGTCATTAAGGGTATCTGTCTCGGGAGAAGGAGTTTCAGGGGAAACATGCACTAGTTTGGCGTTCAGTTCAACGCTGGGAACTTTTTTGGGCGGCTGCCCAAGCCTACCAAACCTTGGGTTGCTACCCAAGCCCGCCTTAAGGTCAAGACCGTGGGCTCGCCGCCCACACTGGCCCAAAGGGTTTTAAACGAAACCCTTTGGAATCCTGCGTTTTTTTGCTGCTGGAAGATCGAGGCTTCGCAGGGTCGGAATGGACATGTTTCAGCAGCCCCGCTGTTCGCCGCGAAGTGCCGCCGCTTAGGCGGTTCCCTCGCTACGGGATTCCAACCCGCGAAAAAAGACTCGCGGTTTTCCACCTCTTGCTCGGCGTCACTTCTGAACGCGGCCTACTGACATTTCAATCGTGCTGTTTCAGGTGGGTACCGTTCTGCTCCTCCTCCTGGCAAGGGGGAGGTTGGGAGGGGGTATTGCAGCAAACTCAGCGGCTTAGCTCAAGTTGGGTGTGGGTTTTCTCCTTCTCCTCTCAGAGGAGAAGGCAGGGATGAGGAGTGGTTTAAATTGTGTTGAATGTGGCAAACCTCACCCCTGCCCTCTCCTTAAAAAGGAGAGGGAGCAAACCAAAACCACCTGAAACGGCACGGCGTAAAAGCCAGTAGGACGCGTTCAGAAATGACGCCGAGGGAGTGGTTCGAGACCTATGGCTCGAAGCCCGAACTGAGGGAACCACCTAAGCGGCGGCATTTCGCGGCTTTCACCAAGGTGCCTGAAACACGGCCATCCCGACCCTGCGCAGCCTCGATCTTCCAGCAATAAAAAACGCAGGGTTCCAAGGGAGGCGCGTTTACGCCTCCCTTGGTCGGTGTGGGCCGACGCCCACGGTGTTGACCTTGAAGTTGAATTTAAAAGCGGGCTAAGAGCTGCCGCCCTCAAACATTTGACCCAGATCACATGCTCACCATCCCACCTCCTTGCGACCCGAGCCATTTTCCGTAAAACTGGTAGTGTAAGCGTTTACCCTCACACAAAATTTGGACGTGTAATGGCTACCATCAAAGATGTTGCAAGACTGGCGGGTGTTTCCGTCGCCACGGTTTCTCGCGTGATAAACCATTCGCCGAAGGCGAGTGACAGCTCGCGGGAAGCGGTGCTGAGCGCCATGCAGCATCTGCAATATCACCCGAATGCCAATGCACGCGCGCTTGCGCAGCAGTCTACTGAAACGCTTGGCCTGATCGTGGCTGATGTTTCTGACCCCTTCTTTGGCGCGATGGTGAAAGCCGTCGAGCAGGTGGCTTATGCCACGGGCAACTTTCTGTTGATTGGTAACGGTTACCATAATGTCGACAAAGAGCGTCAGGCGATTGAGCAACTGATTCGCCATCGCTGCGCGGCATTGGTGGTTCACGCCAAGATGCTGCCGGACGACGAACTGCAAAGCTTGATGAAACAGATCCCCGGCATGGTGCTGATTAACCGGACTTTGGCAGGTTTCGAGCAGCGCTGCGTGGCGCTGGACGACCGTTACGGGGCTTGGCTGGCGACCCGTCATCTGATTCAAAGCGGCCATCAGCGCATTGCCATTCTCTGCTCAAACCACGGGATTTCAGACGCCAGCGATCGTCTACAGGGCTATCTGGATGCGCTGCAAGAGCACAATATTCCGGTAGATGACAAACTGATTGCCTACGCCGAGCCGGACGAAATTGGCGGCGAGCAGGCGATGGCGGACTTGCTGGGGTTGGGCCGCAGCTTCACGGCGGTGACTTGCTACAATGACTCGATGGCGGCAGGCGCGCTGTCGGTGCTGAGTGACAACAGTATTGATGTGCCGACCGATATATCACTGGTCGGCTTCGACGACGTGCTGATTTCCCGCTACCTGCGCCCGCGCTTAACCACGGTGAGATATCCGGTGGTGGCGATGGCTAATCAGGCGGCGCAGCTGGCATTAGCCTTAGCTAACAACCAGCCGCTGCCGGAAACTACCCACATGTTTAGCCCGACGCTGGTGCGTCGCCATTCCGTGACAGGTCCGGCGAGCTAAGCCTTCCTTAAAGCAGCTCCAGCGCCAGCAGCTCTTCAATGGTCTGGCGGCGGCGGATCAAACGCGGCACGCCATTTTCGAACAACACTTCTGGCAACAGCGGGCGGCTGTTGTAGTTGGAAGACATCGACGCGCCGTAAGCGCCAGTGTCGTGGAACACCAGATAGTCGCCGATTTCCACCTGTGGCAGGGCGAAGGTTTCTACCCCGCCTCCCGCCTGCTGGGTGAACACGTCGCCGGACTCACACAGCGGACCGGCGATCACTGAGTCAATCAGTGGCGCATTGCTGACGTCGCGGCCATCGGCGGGCAGCAGGGAAATGTGGTGGTAGCTTCCGTACATCGCCGGTCGCATTAAGTCGTTGAAACCGGCATCGCAGAGGACGAAGTGGCGGCTGCCCATGTTTTTGGCGGCACGCACCTGCGCTACCAACACGCCAGATTCAGCCACCAAGAAGCGGCCTGGCTCGATTTCCAGATGAACGGCATGGCCCAAGTGGGCGGCGATCTGCTCGCGGGCGCGGTTCCATAGGCCGTAATAGTGCTCGGTGTTAATGGCTTCCTCGCCGAAATGGTAAGGGATCGACAGGCCGCCCCCGGCAGAGATCGCCTCAATTTCATGCCCAGTTTCAATCACTTGGCGCACCATCGCGTCGCACACCTGCTCTAGATGACCGTAATCCACGCCAGAACCAATGTGCATATGAATGCCCACCAGCTTCAGGTCATAACGCTCAATCTCGGCCAGCGCCTGCGGCAAATCACCGTACCAGATACCGTGCTTGCTGTTCTCGCCGCCGGTGTTGGTTTTCTGGCTGTGGCCGTGACCAAAGCCCGGGTTGACGCGCAGCCAGACCGGATGCCCGGCTTTCTGGCGGCCAATTTGCCCCAGCATATCGATAGAACCGGCGTTGACCGGAATATCCAGCTCGGTGACGCGGTCCAGCGTCGGCTGATCCAGCACGTCGGCGGTGAAGACAATTTCGCTGGCTTCGCGGCCCGGCTTGAAACCGGCCAGCAGCGCGCGCTCGATTTCACCCAGAGAAACTGAGTCAACTTTCACGCCCTGCTCGCGCATCAGGCGCAAAATATGGATGTTGGAGCACGCCTTCTGCGCAAAACGAATCACGTCGAACTGGCGCAACTGGCTGATGCGCTGAGTAATGATCTCGGCATCATAGGCCCAAACCGGGCAGCCAAATTGTTGAGTCAGCGCCAGTAAATTAGCGGCGTTCAGAGCAGTAGAAGTGTCGTTTAAGGCGCGTGGCATACAAGATCCTGAAGTCTGAAGAAGCGAAAATTAGCCTGAGTATCCCGCACTCGGCACTTGCTGAAAAATATCTATTTCGCACCAGTCTATTCATTTATGATATGGGAATTACTCTCCAGCGGAGACGCCCATGGCCGCCATTTCCCTGCGTCATATCGAAATCTTTCACGCCGTGATGACCACCGGCAATTTGACCGAGGCCGCCGCGCTGCTCAACACCTCGCAGCCGACGGTGAGCCGGGAGTTGGCGCGCTGCGAGAAGCTGCTGAATCTACAACTTTTCGAACGTTTGCGCGGCCGCCTCTACCCGACGGTGCAGGGGTTGCGGCTGTTTGAGGAGGTTCAGCGTTCCTATTACGGGCTGGATCGCATCGTCAGCGCGGCGGAGGGCATTCGCCAGTTCGAGCAGGCGCAGCTCTCCATCGCCTGCCTGCCGGTATTCAGCCAGTCTCTGCTGCCCGCCGTGTGTAAGCCGTTTCTGGACCGCTACCCTGACGTCAGTTTCAATATCGTGCCGCAGGAGTCGCCGCTGCTGGAAGAGTGGCTTTCCGCCCAGCGCCACGACCTTGGGCTGACCGAGAATACTCATACGCCCGCGGGCACCGAGCGCCAGCCTTTGCTGACCCTAAATGAAGTGTGCGTGCTGCCCGCCGACCACCCGCTGGCGGCGAAAAAGCGCCTGACGCCGCAGGATTTCGCCGGGCAGAACTTCATCAGCCTGTCGGCGACCGACAGCTACCGCCAGCTGCTCGACGCGCTGTTTGCCGAGCATCAGGTGGCGCGCCGACTGGTGCTGGAAACCCACAGCGCCGCCTCGGTGTGCAGCATGGTGCGCGAAGGGGTTGGGGTGTCGATAGTCAACCCGCTGACCGCGCTGGACTATGTGGAGCGCGGCAACAGCGGCATGGTGATTAGAGCGTTCAGCCTGCCGGTGCCCTTCACCGTCAGCCTGATCCGCCCGCTGCACCGCCCCGCCTCGGCGCTGGTGTCGACCTTCATCGAGCATTGTCATCAGCAGGCCCAGCGCTTTCCTCAGCGCCTTCAGGCGGCCGTGGCGAACGAATAAGGCGTCACAGCAACTTGTAAATGATAATCATTATCCATAACATGCTGGCAACTTGTGATTTAGCCCGTTATGGAATGATGAGGATCGTCATGAAAAAGTTACTGATAGTAGCCTCCCTGTTGCTGGCCGCCTGCGCCCAGCACCCCGCGCCGCCCAGCCTGACCTCCAGCAGCATTAAAGATCTGCATACCGGGGAAACTCTCACGCCTGAGCAGCTGTTGGCGCGACTGGCGAAGCAGCCACGGGTGATTGTCGGCGAGAAGCACGACAACCCGGCGCATCATCAGATTGAAGCTTGGCTGGTGGAGAGCCTCCCTACCCAGCGCCCGCAGGGCAGCGTGCTGATGGAGATGCTGACGCCGAGCCAGCAACCCGCCGTTGAGAGCACTAAACGGCTGATGCAAGCCCAGCCGGAGCTCTCTGCGACGAAAGTGGCAGAGCAGCTTAAATGGCAGAAAGGCTGGGACTGGTCGATGTACGGCCAAGTGGTGATGCCCGCTATCCAAGCCCCTTACCCGTTGCTGGCGGCGAATCTGGACCGCAGTGAAATCATGGCTTTCTACCAGAAACCGACCTTCCCGGCGGGAGTCAACAGCGCGGATCCACAGGTCAGAGAGGCCATTGCCGACACCATTAAGGTTTCTCATCAACAGAATATCGAGCCGGAGCAGCTCCACGCCATGCTGGCCATTCAACAACAGCGCGACCGCCGCATGGCCGAACGGCTACTAGCCGCGCCAACGCCGGCTTTGCTGATCGTCGGTGGGTATCATGCCAAACGCAATGTTGGGGTGCCGGTGCATGTTCGCGATTTGCAGCCTGAGGCGCAGGTGACGGTATTAATGCTGGCGGAACAGGGAGCGGAAGTGGATAAACGGCAGGCCGATTATCTGTGGATAACCGCGGCGGCGGGTAAGAAGTAATAAGAAGCAACAGCAGGAAGCCGCCCCCGGCCTGAGCCTGAGGGCGGCGAATAACTTAGGCCAGAGCCTTTTCAGCTTTCTTCGCCGCGCGGCGGAAAGTGATAACACAGAGCACGAAGCCAACCAGTCCCAACGCCCCGGCTGCCAACGGAACTGCCGTCAGCCCCAGACCGCGAGCGATAACCGCGCCGCCAACCCAGGCCCCCAAGGCATTACCGACGTTAAAGGCGGCGATGTTTAAGGTCGACACCAGATTTGGCGCATTCTTGCCATAGGTCACCACGTTAATCTGCAACGCAGGCACGGCGGCAAAGCTGACCATCGCCCAGAAGAACAGCGTCACTTCCGCCGCCAGCAGGTTCACGCTGGTCCAGCTAAACAGCGCCGAGAAGATGGCAATCAGCAGGAAAATCAGAGTCAGGGTAGCCCCCAAACGCCAGTCGGCCAGACGCCCGCCCAGCACGTTGCCGATAGTCAGGCCGAGGCCAATCAGCAGCAGGGTCCAGCTCACGCCGTGCTCTGACACGCCGGTGATCTCCGTCAGCATCGGCGCAATATAGGTGAACAGCGCAAACATCGCGGCGGAGAAGAACACGGTGATCGACAGCGACAGCCACAGGCCTAAACCGCGCAGCGCGCCCATCTCTTTGCGCAGATCCGTCGGCTCTTCGTCTTTAGTGTCCGGCAGCTTTTTATAAAGCGCGAACAGCGACGCCACGCCGATAATCGCCACCGCCCAGAAGGTCGAGCGCCAGCCAAGGGCCTGACCCAGTGCGGTACCCAAAGGCACGCCAAGCACGTTAGCCAGCGTCAGGCCGGTAAACATCAGGGCCACGGCAGAGGCACGGCGGTTTGGTGCCACCAGATTGGCCGCCACCACGGCACCGATGCCGAAGAAGGCACCGTGACACAGCGCGGTGATAACGCGCGCCAGCATCAGGAAGCCGTAGCTGTAGGAGAGCGCACACATCAGGTTGCCGACGATGAAGATAGTCATCAGCAGCAACAGCGTTTTCTTACGCGGCAGTTTGGCTGTCAGCACCGCCATGATAGGCGCGCCGATAGCCACGCCCAGCGCGTAGCCACTGATAAGCCAGCCCGCCAGCGGAATGGTTACCTGTAGATCGTTGGCCACATTGGGCAACAGCCCCATGATGACAAACTCAGTCGTGCCGATCGCGAATGCGCTCAGCGCCAGTGCCAGTAACGAAACAGGCATAGGAAACTCCCCATTAATTAATTATTTACCCAACGAACACCACTAAAGCGGGCTGACTCGTGCAGTCAGTCCGCGAAAAGTAAGCAAGAGATCAAGACATCAGGATGGTGAAACGGGCCGCTAAACCCGTCGCAAAGTACATTGCTGCGTTAATTCATTTGTTAGCGCAATGTTGTATCTTGCCAACAGAAATACCACGCAGATCACACTTTTGACCAGTTAGAGGCCGGATCGACGGCACAAAATGCTATGAGGATTTCCTTAACTCACTGATAAACAATCAGTTAGAAGATGTGTGAAAATGTTTCAAAAATTAGCATTATCCCCCGGTCATCACCCAGCGCGGATTACCGGCAAACCACGCCACCAGAAAATCGAGCAAGGCGCGCAAAGCCGCAGGCATCTGCCTGCGCGAGGCATAAATGGCATAAATCCCTAAGGTTTGCGGCTGCCATTGCGGCAGCAGTGCGACCAGCTGCCCGCTGGAGATCAGCGGCGCGGCGGAGTAAGCAGGCTGCATCACAATCCCCGCCCCTTCTACAGCCCCACTCAGCAACACCTGCGACTCATTGGCGCTGAGATTGCCACTCACCGGTATCGCCAGCTTTTCGCCCTGATGCTCCAGCTGCCACAGGCTTTTGCCGAAATAGCTGTAGGTCAGGCAGTTATGCAGCGCCAAATCCTCCGGCTTTTGCGGCGTGCCGTGGGCCGCCAGATAGGCCGGAGAGGCGCAAATCACCGAGGCACACTCGGCCAGCGGACGGGCAATCAGGTTCGGATCGAGATCATTGGTGATACGCAGCGCCAGATCGATACGATCTTCCACCAGATTGATCGCCTTACTTTCGAGTTGCAGATCAATACTCACCTGCGGGTGCAGTCGTAAGAACTCGGTCACGGCAATCGCCACCGCCCCCTGCCCGAAGGACTGAGAGCAGCTCAGGCGCAGCAGGCCGCGCAGCGCGTCATCTTCGCTCTCCCCCGCACAGGCCATTTCCGCCGCCACCGACAGCATTTTCCGGCAGCGCGCCAGCGTGTTCTCTCCGGCATCGGTCAGGCTGAGTTTACGCGTCGTTCGGTGCAGCAGGCGCGCGCCAGACCACTTCTCCATCTCTGATAAATAGCGCGTGACCATGGCGCGCGACATATTCAGCGACTCGGCGGCGCTGACCATACTTCCACGCTCGACAATGGCGACAAAGACTTCTGCTGCGGTGATCCTGTCCATATTATTCATCCGATTTACGCAATAAACAGTTGCGCATTATCCGGTTTTTCTCTCGATTTATGCAACGTAAAATAACCGAATTAACCCGCGTTATTTGGCGACATCGCCCAACCTCTGAGGACACATTATGCGCCTGAAAAAATTGGCAATTACCGCCGCACTCTTACTGGGCACCAGCCTGACCGCTCGCGCCGCAGACCTGAAATTAGAAGTTTACAATCCGGGGCAAAACAGCATTTTTGCCGTTTCGTCAGAGATAGTCACCGGCGAAAAAGACGCAGTGCTGATTGATGCCCAGTTCCAGCGCAATGATGCGCAGAAGCTGGTGGAGATGATCAAAGCCAGCGGCAAGAACCTGACCACTATCTATATTAGTCAGGCTGACCCTGATTTCTATTTCGGTCTGGATACCCTGCACGCCGCCTTTCCTAATGCCAAGATAGTCGCAACTCAGGCCACTATCGATGAAATCAACGCCACCAAAGCGGGCAAAGTGGCATTTTGGGGTCCGCAGTTGAAAGACAACGCGCCAAAAGCGGTGATTGTGCCTGAGCCGCTGACAGGCAATTCTTTCGAGCTGGAAGGCAAAAAGTTTGAAATCAAAGGGCAAACCCCTGCCCGCACCTTTGTTTGGATCCCAACGCTGAAGGCCGTCGTTGGCGGCGTTATTGTCGATGGCAACACTGAGCATCTGTGGGTGGCAGATACCCAAACGCCGGAGTCACGTAAAGCTTGGATTGCCACGCTGGACCAAATCACGGCGCTGAAACCGACAACCGTAGTACCGGGCCACTTCCTGCCCGGCGCGGCACAGACGCTGAAATCCGTTGAGTTCACCAAACAGTATTTGCAGACGCTGGAGAAAGAGCTGCCAAAAGCCAAGAATGCGCAGGCGCTGGTTAAAGCCATGAAAGGACATTACCCGGCATTAAAAGGGGATGAGTCATTAGAAATGAGCGCCAAAGTACTGAAAGGCGAAATGAAGTGGCCGCAGTAAAATAAGATTATTTAGGATAAAATCATTTGATGGGTCCGCGAAATCGGGCCCACTTTTTTAACTAAAAACATAACCGCTTTAATGCACAATAATTAGCTGCCTGATAAGAATACGCCTTGGAAAATACCCAATTATCCTGCCTTGCCACCCTTCTTAGGAATTTTCCCGCTCAATTATCTCAAATTGCTAAATCTTCAAATTTCGAAAAAATGGACTTTGTAGGGTTATTTCTCCATAAATTTCCGGCAGTAAGGCAAATAGTGCTCATCAAAGAGAGATAATGTTGTTTTAACCCCGAGTGAGACTTCCAACAGCAACAGGCTCAGAAAACTCTTACTTCCAGCCATTAAAAAATCAGAATGCAATTATCTTGTTGTTTATTCTGCACATTTAATTAATTATGTTCAGTATTATCTTAGTTCGCAATCACTTCAAACGATCATTGAAAGACTTTTAATCGTTAAAACCTATTGAAAACGATCCCAAGCATCGGGTTAAACGATTTGTTTAGAACTTTATATAATTTATATTGATTGTTAATTATTCATAAAAAACTAACCGCCCTTTTGTACAGAAAACTATTTTCTGTGCGTGAGCTTTATGCTTTCCGAAAGGTGGTTTTTCTCTGTGTGAATCGCCTTTTCGAGTGGATTATTTGTGTTACATGGAAGGCTATCATGCCAAGAGTTATTATCTGGAGTGAATGTCAATATACTAAACTGGCGCTAGAAACGCTTATTCTAAAGTTGCCTTTCCACGTTGATGTTTTAACTCTCCCACAAAATAAAAACAGTATTACTTTCGACTCTTCCGATTATTTCATTCTCGATCCCGCAGATAAAAGTTTTTCCCGATGCTATGAGTTTTTATTACAGCATCACGAGAGAATGGATGATAACCGGATGATTTTTTATTCGGAGTCACTGGACGCCACCATCATGTCCACCCTGCTCAAAAGAGGTATTCGTTCTTTTTCTAAAAACAATAACTTACAAGAGACAAGCAACTTAATTACCAAGTTTATCTTACTGAAGGATATTTCAGATTTATGCGATCAGCACTTCTTGTTGATCACTAAAATGGAAATAAAAATTCTTTCCATGCTGGTCTCAGGTGTTTCTATCCGCGATATCTCGATGATATTAAAAAGAAGCATCAAAACGGTCAGTGCACATAAATGCAATCTATTTAAAAAAATAGGCATAACGAATAATCAGGAACTATTCTTTCTCTTTAACCATAGCGTTGCAGATATGACCGCGCTTTAGGGCGAACAGTCTTGCAACGCGGCAAAAACGAGCCGTCATAAATATAGAGAAAAGAAGAATGGATCCAGCTTCGGCGTCAGAGTTCTATTTTGTTTACGAGCCTATCATCAGCCCGGCCGGTAATGTGCTGGGTTTTGAAATGCTCACGCGGCAAAATTCGCTTAACAAGCCCTGCGTCAGCATTGAGCATCTATTTTCTCAGCTGCACGCCGAACATAAGTTCGATATTTTTTACACGCAATTGAATACGCTCAGCCATCAAGCCGAGTACTTTTTGGAACACGGCTTGATTGTCTCTTTGAATGTCGATATTGAGATTGCCGAAGGCATTATTCGCTCGGTGGCCTTAACCAACAGACTCAAACGCATGGGTTTTATTCGTTTAGAAATCAACGAGCACTTCGCAGAACTCTTTCACCCTCGCCCCCAGCCTCTGCTCAACCATCTGGCCGCCTGCTGCCCACTTTGGCTAGACGACTTCAGCGCCGACCACCAGCGTTTGCCGCCCGCCACGCTCAAGCAATTCGAGTGCATTAAGGTGGATAAACATTTCTTTTGGCAGCACCAAGGCAGCGAGGAGCTGAAGTCGGTGGTTCAGCAGCTTGGCCGCAGCTGTCAGGGCGTTATTGTCGAAGGGGTGGAAACCCCCGAGCAGCTCAGAGGTTTGAAATCGATGAATATCAAGGGGATGCAGGGTTATTTGTGGCCCGCCCGATTCCAACATAACTTAGAAAGTCACGTCAGTATCAGCTAACTAAGGCTGTACGCGGACGAAAGTTCCAGCAGCCTGCACGTTCATACCAAAGCCGCAGTCTCCGTCGGTATGCAGCCTGACGGCTTCTGGTGCGAATTCCATGCTCACCTTGCACTCGCCACCGCCCGCGTTCTGGTCATCAGCCTGATTGTAAATCGCTTTGCCGTCTTTCACGGCGGTCACTACCGAGAATTCGCCGGTATTCGGGCCGTAATAGAGCGACATCAGCCCCATGTACATGCCGCTGAAATCGATTTTGAATTGGGCTTCTTCGGCTTTGACATCCACTTCATTCCAACTGCCGTAACCGGCATATTGCCAATACTGCCCGGCAACGCTTGGCGCGGCGGGTAAGGCATCAAGCTGGGGTTGGATCTGGCTGAGGTTAAATTGTGATTTTTTGTCATCCGGCGCCAGCATCAGCCAAGCTTTGGCTTTGCGAAATTGCCCCTGACGAATATAAGTCAGCGCGATGTTGTTGTAGGCCGTGGCGATGGTGTCCTGCGGCTTGTGGCAGAATTCGCTCCATGCCACCTGATCGCGGAACAGCTCGCGCGCTTTGTCATAAGCGCCTTGCTGATAAGAGACTTTCCCCGCCGCCGCGTAAATTCCGGCTTTCAGGCAATCTTTCTCAATATCCGGCTCATCGATTTTCGCCAACGCCTGAAGGCTGACAGAACAGCCCGCCACCAGCAGCAAACTCAACCCCAATTTCATCAAACACCTTTTTCTTATAACCAAATGGAACTTTTTGCAGGAAAAACATCCTTACATGTGTGCCATTGCCCTCTCGCGCTGGCTGACCCATTCTGGGATGATTACGCATTCACAACATGAAAACATTGAAACATGGCTATTTATGACTAATAAACCTGGGAAATCGGCACCTTGGCGTGCCGTCTGGCAGTTAATTAAGCCTTATTGGCTTTCCGAAGAGAAGTGGCGTGCCTGGGGCATGTTATCCGCCATCGTTATCCTCTCTTTAGCCGGCGTCTATTTGAGCGTCCAACTCAATGAATGGAACAGAGTCTTTTACGACGCGCTGCAAAACCGCAATTACCCCGTTTTCAAAGCCCAGCTGTTTAAATTCACCTGGCTTGCACTGATTTTTATCGTCATTGCCATCTACAAAGTCTATCTGACCCAGGGCCTGCAAATGAGCTGGCGTCGCTGGATGACCGAAGAGTATATGGACATGTGGCTGGGCAATCACGCCTATTATTACACGGAGTATCAGCATCAGGTCGATAACCCCGACCAGCGTATTGCTGAAGACCTCAACGCGCTGACCAGCGGCACCCTTTCGCTGGTGCTTGGCCTGCTATCCAGCGTGGTCACCCTGTTCTCCTTTGTGTTTATTCTGTGGTCCATCAGTGGCCCGCTGACCTTTATGTTCTCCTCCCATGAATTCACCATTCCGGGCTATATGGTCTGGTTCGCCCTGCTCTACGCGGTGGTCGGCTCGGTGATTGTCTGGTGGGTGGGTAAGCCATTGGTTCGTTTAGGATTCAACCAAGAATGGTTCGAAGCGAACTTCCGTTTTGGCCTGATTCGAATCCGCGAAAACAGTGACGCTATCGCGCTTTATCACGGTGAGAAGAGTGAACGCGACCAGCTGAGCAGCAAGTTTGAATCCATCAAAACCAACTGGTGGTCGATCATGAAAGTGACCCGTCGCCTCAACGTGGCCTCCACTTTCTATGCCCAGTTCGCCAACATCTTCCCGATTCTGGTGGCCTCGCCGCGTTACTTCTCCGGCGCAATCCAGATGGGTTCTTTGATGCAAATCTCCTCGGCCTTTGGTCAAGTGCAGGGCGCGCTGTCGTGGTTTATCGGCGCCTTCACCGATTTAGCCAGCTGGAAAGCCTGTGTTAACCGTCTGGCCGGTTTCAACGCCGCCATCGATCAGGTGAACGCCCAGCCGCGCGGTATTGACGTGCGCGAGTCCGATAAAGTGGATCTGCAACTCGACGATTTGACCCTCAAGTTGCCAAACGGCACCGCGCTGTTCAGCAATGTTTCCGCCAGCCTGCAAGCCGGTGAGCGCGTGCTGGTTGCTGGCCCGTCTGGCTGTGGTAAGTCCACCCTGCTGCGCGCTATCGCCGGTATCTGGCCTTACGGCGCGGGCAGTATTCACCTTGCCGCGGGCAAGAGTTACCTGTTCCTGCCACAGCGCAGCTACATTCCGATTGGCACTTTGCGCGAAGCCCTGAGCTATCCGCAGTCGGACCGTGAATACACTGACGACCAGCTGAATACCGTGCTGGAGCAGTGCTGCCTGCCGCATCTGCAAAGTGTGTTGGATGACTATGCCAACTGGAGCCAGCGCCTGTCGCCGGGTGAGCAACAGCGCCTGTCGTTTGCTCGCGCACTGCTGATTAAACCTGCCATCCTGTTCCTCGACGAAGCCACCAGCGCGCTGGATGACGAAACCGAGCAGCGCATGTACAGCCTGTTAGTCAGCGAATTGCCGGACACCTCGGTGGTCAGCGTGGCGCACCGCAACACCGTCGCCAAGTACCACCAGCACTGCTGGCGCTTCAAACGCAGCGAAGAGGGCGGCAGCCACTTCTCGGCGTCCGCATTACTGCCTGAATAAGCTTTAACACTCGCCTTCCTTGCCTCTTCTCGCCCCAACGCGGGGAGAGGCAAGTCAAAACCCATCCTAGCGCACAATTCTCCGCCTCAAATTTGTTCAATTGTATACCCCGCTATACAATTAATTTTGACAACCGGAGGGCTGATGAAAATCGACAAAACCTCGTTCGTACCGCTTTATCTACAAATAGAACAGCAGCTTACTGAACGGATCAGCGTCGGAGAGATTAAACCCGGTGACCCGATCCCCACCGAAGCCGCGCTGTGTGATATTTATGGCGTCTCGCGCATGACCGCGCGCAAGGCGGTGGACTATCTGGTGCGCCAAGGCCGGGTCGAACGTTTTCGCGGGCGCGGCACCTTCGTGGTGAAAAAAGCCCTGACCCGCAAGGTGAATCTGCCTCTGGACCGGCACCTGACGTCGAGCGAGCTGGCGGTCGAAATCAACGCGCCGATTGAAAACCGCGTGCTGGCTTTCGAACGCGTCTTAGCCACGCCAGACGTCGCCAACGCGCTACAAGTGCCGGTCGGCACCGCCCTGCACTATATGGTGCGCCTGCGCCTGCTGGGGGAAGAGCCTTTTGTTTACGAGCAGTGCTGGCTGCTGGCGGACCTGTTCCCCGACCTCACGCCGCAGCATCTGCAAACCTCAAAATACGCTTATTTACGCTCTAAAGGCTATGAACCGGCGGGCAGCAATAAGCAGATATCGGCAGAACTTCCCGCCAATGAAATTCGTCTGGCCCTGCACCTGTCGCGCGATGAACCCGTGCTGCACGCCCACGCCATCTCCGAGTTCACCGACGGCACGCTGTTTGAAGTCTCGGACGTGTATTACAACCAGAAGCACTACAGCTTCAGTATTCGGGCCAGAGTCAAAGGCAAAGAGCAAAAATAAAGGCTGACCCTAGAGCCAGCCTTCTTCCTTCCACGCTTCCTTCAGCGGGCGTTAGCTAATCCCTGACAGCTCGGCTTTCACCAGATTCGCCACCTGCTCGACCTGCGGGCCATAAATCACGTGTACGTCATTGTCAGTCACCCGCTTCACCCCCATCGCGCCGGTTTTCAGCAACTTGTCATCTTGCACTTGCGACATATCTTTGACCTTCACGCGCAGGCGGGTGAAGCAGCAATCCACCTGAGAGATATTGCCTTCGCCGCCCAGCCCCAGAATGATCTCTTTGGTCTTCTGATTGCCTTCGGCAGGCTTGGCGCGCTCTTCGGCATCATTCTCATCTTCGCGCCCCGGCGTTTTGATCTGCATGCGTAAGATCACCCAGCGGAAGCTGAAGTAGTAGATCGGCGCGTAGATGATCCCGAGGATCAGCGGGTACCACCAGTGGGTTTTCGCCCCACCGAGCACGCCGAAGATCAGGAAGTCGATCGCCCCGCCCTGCACGTTGCCGATCATCACGTGGAACATCTGCATCAGCACAAAAGAGACCCCGGTCAGCACGGCGTGCAGCACGTAGAGCACCGGCGAAACAAAGATAAAGCAGAACTCCAGCGGCTCGGTGATACCCGTGGTGAAAGAGGCCAACGCCCCGGCCAGCATCAAGGCTTTCACCCGCCCTTTGTGCTCGGGCCGCGCGCAGTGATACATCGCCAGCGCCGCCGCAGGCAGCCCAAACATCATCACCGGGATTTTCCCCTGTGCCAAGAAGCGCGTGGCCTGCTGGGTCACGGTATCGGTAATAGCGCCGGGATTGGCCAGCGACGCGTTGAAGATATTTAGCGCGCCGACGATGCTCTGGTTGTCCACCGTCGTCACACCACCAATTGGCGTAAAACGCACGGTTTCATTGATGATATGGTGCAAGCCGGTGGGGATCAGCAGCCGCTCAGAAGTGGCATAAATAAAGGTGCCAATCTCGCCGGTGCGCCCGATCAACTCCCCCACCCACTGAATGCCCTCGGCGATGGTCGGCCAAACCAGCGACATCAGCACGCCGACGATCGGCAGCACCAGCACGGTAATAATCGGCACAAAGCGCCGCCCGCCGAAGAAGGCGATGGCCGTCGGTAAGGTGATGGTGTAGAAGCGATTGTGCAGCCACATGGTGATCAAACCGACCAGCACCCCGCCCAGCACGCTCATGTTGTAGGTGAAAATACCCAGCGTTTGGGTGAACTCGGCGGCGTAAATCATCGCCTCACTTTGCGACATCCCCTGCGCGGTAAGGTGCGCCACGCTGATGGTGTCCGGCGTAATGTTCTGCGCCAGTAAGCTATAATTAACCCCAACGTGCAGCCCCACAAAGCCGATCACTGCGGAGAAAGCCGCGGTGGCTTTCTCTGCATTGGCCAGCCCCATTGCCGTCGCAACGGCAAAAAACAGCGGCAGGTTGGCGAACAGCGCGCCGGAAACCTGACGAATAAAGCCGATCACCAGCTGCAAAGATTTTATTTCAGCGAAAGCTTCGCCCGTTACCGCCGGATTCTGCAACGCCGCCGCCAGCCCCAAAAATATCCCGGCTGCCGCGATCACCGAGATCGGCGTCATCAGCGCTTTACCCAGATCATGGATTTTGCTGCCTAATTTGATCATCCGTTTCCCTCAATCAGTTGGCGAAAAAAGAACCACCTATTGAGTAAAGACCATAATGTATAGTTGTATAGACATAATGGCCGAGAGTATGAAAGGGATCACAGTTTGGTGGGGAATGAGTAAAACAAGGAGGAAACAGGGTTCAGCCGAAAACTGCGTGAAGGTCTTAGAGGGTTTCCGGCTGAAAGTACGCCAAGGGCTGACCTTGTTTTTAGACTTCAGCCGTTGCGCTGAAATGTCCTTTTTCGCGAGCTTCAATCTCCTCAGCGGCTTTTTTCCTACGCATAATTTTGACGATAAGCCTTCCCTGTTCATCAAAATATCGGCTCGGCCAAATGACGCTAGGAGGTAATTTCAAAGCATCAGCAATGATTTTCTCGCCTTTAGGCCATGACCTAGAGAGTGCATTAGCCAATGTCGAAGAACTTAGCCCCGAAGCTCTAGATACTGCTGCAAGAGTGGTGCCACTTTTTCGTAACGCAGCAATAATGTCAGCCTGATGCCAGTCGCAAACAGTTATCTTTCTTTTCATAGTGATGTCCTTTTCAGTCAAGTTGCTCATCGAGCACCAACCCAATTATTATCCTGTTTTGGGATATTACAGTAAAGCGATGATATTCGTTTTTGGGATTTTTTTATAACGAGTATTTTTGATGGCTTCGATTTATAACAGTGATTATCAGGAAGTGATTGGTCTGCTGAAGAAAGCAAGACAGGACAAAGGGATCACACAAGTTCAACTGGCGGAACTGCTCGGAAAACCGCAATCTTTTGTCGCTAAATTCGAAAGTGGTGAACGCAGGTTAGATGTTGTTGAATTCGCTCGCATTGCAAAGTTGTTAGATGTGAGCGCACTGGAAACACTTAATAAAATCTTTAAATAAAAGCTCAGTGATTTTCTATTAATTTTTAACTACATATTATCTCTATAAGTGAATTTTTTGCCCCAGTAGAACTGTCCACAACACTAGATTAACCATCAATCAAAAGGGCCAGCATTTAATCTAGCCCTTTTATCTACTAACCTAAAAGTCCGCGAATCCCTTGCAACACCTCCCCCGGGTTTTCCAGCACCGCCAAATGTGTTTTGGCATTTTGCAGGCGTTTCACCTTGAAGAAATCATGCTCTGCCGCGAAGCGCTGCTGGAGGGCGAGATACTCGTCGTTTCGGTCAAGGGAGTAGATGTGCAGGGATTTTGGCGGCTTTTTCAGCCCGGCGATGCGCTGTAGCGGAGAGCCGTATTGGTGGTAGGCATCGGCGATCGCCTGCCCGGCAAGGCGCCAGAGTTGGAAGCTGGATTCAGCCATATCGCGATACATATGCTGCGTCATCTTTGGAGAAGTGTTCCCCGCTAGCCAAAACTCAAACAGCGCATCTCGCGCCTGCAGCCAACTGTGCTCTTGCTGCATTTGGCTGATTGACGCAAAAAAGCCCGGCGCAGGGTGGTTCATGATCCAGTCGAGGAAAACTACGCCAAGAGCGCGATCCTGCAAACGCTCCACCAGATCTACCGCCGCCCAGCTGGCGTGCGCCACGGATACCGGCACCACGCGTTTCAATTCCAGATGATCCACCAGCGCCAGTGCGTCTTCAACCAAGGTTTCGCCAGCAAAATCTTCGCCATCCGTGGTGGACAGGCCGTGCCCGCGCCAGTCGACACTGATAATGCGAAAGTGAGGAGCAGCCAACGTGATGAAATCGGCAAAAACGGTTTTCGGCTGGCACCATCCCGGCATGAGTAGCAGCGCCGTCTCGCCAACGCCGCTATCCCGATAATCAATCACTGCATGGGAAGTCGTCAAAGTAGGCATATTTAGCATCCTGTTGCTGGAGAATTCACCCGGCCAACATACCCTATCCCCCCACAATTAAACAAGCATTAGCTTGTTTAATTGTGGGCAACTATTACCCCAACTACCCCCCAAACTTCCTACAAAACATCTCCTTATGTTAAAATTGTTAAAAATATTACTACCCATAACAGCCCTACTTTTACCGCGCCTCTCCAAACGCGGGTTAATCAAGACTCTTTAAGGAAGCACTATGGCTATCTCTCGCCGCGATTTTCTCAACGGTGTGGCTATTACCGTCACTGCCGGCATGACGCCGTGGCAGGCGCTGCAAGCCTCGCCGCAAACTGCGACGCAAACTCTCTACTATCCGCCTTCATTGACCGGCCTGCGTGGCAACCATCAGGGCTCTTATGAGGCGGCGCACCTGCTTGGGCGCGAAGGCAAAAAAGTGGATCCTTCCAGCTTGCCGATTGAGGGTGAGTTTGATCTGGTGATTGTCGGCGCGGGCATTAGCGGGCTGGCGGCGGCGTGCTTCTGGCAGGAGCAGCATGGCAAGCAGCAGCGGATCCTGCTGCTGGACAACCACGATGACTTTGGCGGCCACGCCAAGCGCAATGAGTTCCATGTCGAAGATAAGACTATTCTCGGCTACGGCGGCAGTGAGTCTTTCCAGTCGCCGCGCACCAATTTCAGCCCGGTGGCGATGGGCCTGCTGAAGACGCTGGACGTCGATATCGAGCGCATGGCGAAAGACTTCGACCAGACCTTCTACCCGGACCTGCACCTTAGCCGTGGCGTCTATTTCGACCGCAAAAACTTCGGCGTGGATAAAATCGTCAGTGGCGATCCGGGCCGCGCCGTGGCCGATGACATCCCGCCAGAGCGCCTCAACGGCCGTGATATTAGCGACTTTATCAGCGACTTCCCGCTGTCGGAAGCTGACCGTAAAGCCTTGATTGCGCTGCATACGGAGTCGAAAGACTATCTGGCGGGCATGAGCAAAGAGCAGAAAATCGAGTGGGTTGATAGCCACAGCTACACCCAGTTCCTGCGCGAAAAGGTAGGCTTGAGCGAAATCGCCATTCGCTACTTCCAGCAGCGTACTAACGATTTTCAGGCCGTGGGCATCGACGCCACCTCATGCAGCGACGCGCGGATCTGCGCCCTGCCGGGTCTGGAAGGCATGGGCCTACCGCCGCTGGATGCCGAATCTCTCGCCGACCTCGACGAGCCTTACATCTTCCACTTCCCGGACGGCAACGCCGGTCTGGCGCGGCTGATGGTGCGCCATCTGATCCCCGAAGTGGCACCGGGCAGCACCATGGACGACGTGGTGCTGGCGAAATTCGATTACAGCCAACTCGACCGCGACGGCGCGCCGGTTCGCCTGCGCCTGAACAGCACCGGCATGCACGTTGAAAACATTGAGCATCAAGGCAAGCCTGCGGTGGAAGTGACCTACATGACCGGCAGCAAGCTGCACCGCGTGCGCGCTGGGCAGGTGGTGATGGCCGGTTACAACATGATGATCCCTTATCTCGTGCCGGAGATGGCGGAAGAGCAAAAGGCCGCGCTGAAGGAGAACGTCAAAGCGCCGCTGGTCTATTCCAAAGTGGTTATCCGCAACTGGCAGCCGTTTATCAAGCTCGGGGTGCATGAGATTTACTCCCCCGCCGCGCCCTACAGCCGCGTCAAGCTCGACTACCCGGTCAATATGGGCGGCTACCAGCACCCGCGCGACCCGAACCAGCCGATTGGCCTGCACATGGTTTACGTGCCGACCCTGCCGGGCAGCGGCCTCAGCCCGCGCGAGCAGTCGCGCAAGGGCCGGGCTTTATTGCTCGGCACCTCGTTTGACGCCCACGAGAAGATGATCCGCGAGCAGCTGCAAGGGATGTTCGGCGAAGCCGGTTTTAACCATGAGCGCGACATCATGGCGATCACCGTCAATCGCTGGTCTCACGGCTACTCCTACTTCCTCAGCGGCATGTTTGATGATGAAGCCGAAGCGCAGAAAACCATTCAGCGCGCCCGCCAGCCGGTCGGCCGCATCACCATTGCCAACTCCGACGCAGACTGGAGCCCGTACGCCAACTCGGCCATCGATCAGGCGTGGCGCGCGGTCAACGAACTGACCGCCATGAAGAAGGTGAACGCATGAAAAAGTTGATGATGTTTACCGCGCTAATGCTGGCTAGCTCCTCGGCGCTGGCGATGTCCGATGGGGAATATGTCGCCAAAGCTGCCGACTGCGCCGCCTGCCACACTACGCCGCAGGGCCGCGACATGGCGGGCGGGCTGCGCTTTGCCACGCCGATTGGTGATATCTACTCCACCAATATCACGCCAGACAAAACCGCCGGTATCGGCAATTACAGCTTTGACGATTTCGACAAAGCCATGCGTAAAGGCATCGCCAAAGACGGCCACCCGCTCTATCCGGCCATGCCTTACACCTCCTACGCAAAAATGAGCGACAAGGACATGCGCGCGCTTTACGCCTATCTGATGGATGAAGTGAAACCGCAGCCAGACGCCAATCGCGAGAACCCAATCAGCTGGCCACTGTCGATGCGCTGGCCGCTGCGGGTGTGGAACTCGCTGTTCCTCTCTTCCGGCGAATTCAAGCCACGGGCCGACCAGAGCGAGGAGTGGAATCGCGGCGCGTATTTAGTGCAGGGCGCGGGGCACTGCGGTGCCTGCCATACGCCACGCGGCTGGGCGCAGCAGGAGAAAGCCGAGGATGAAAGCGACGCTACATTCCTCAGCGGCGGCGAGCTGGACGGCTGGTACGCCCCTTCCCTGCGCGGCATAAAAGGCGGCCAGCAAGAGCTGGTCACCCTGCTGAAAACGGGCCGCAATACCCACGCGGCGGTCAGCGGGCCAATGGGCGAAGTGATCACCAACAGCACGCAGTTCATGACCGACGCCGACCTCAACAGCATGGCGGTTTATCTGCTGAGTCTGAAAGCGGAGCCAGCCGGATCTCCGGCGAAACCGGCAACTGTCACCGCCAACGGCCAGCAGACCTATGCCCGCTACTGCTCGACCTGTCACGGCACGCAGGGCGAAGGTCAGGACTTCAACATTCCGGCGCTGGCGGGTAATGTCACAGTCACCTCGCCAAATCCACAAACCCTGCTGCGGGTTATCCTCAATGGCGGGCAGACGCCGGTGACCGCCGAGCATATGTCGAAAACCATGCCGGGATATGGCTGGGCACTGAACGACCAGCAGGTGGCCGAGCTGACCAATACGCTGCGCGGCAGCTTTGGCAATCAGGCCGAAGCGGTAACCACCGAGCAAGTGAAGGCGGCACGCGACGCCGCTAAATAAGCAGAGCAATAAAAGCAAAAAGGCCAGCTCAGCGCTGGCCTTTTCTTTGGCTGAATCTAGCCCGTTACTGGCCTACATCGCCATTCCAGCCGCCGCCCAGTGCGGCAATCAGCTTAACGCTGGTCACCATCTGGGTGCTGAGCAGTGACAGAACGTTCTGCTGCTGGCTGAGGCTGGTGTTCTCGGTGGTGGCGACGTCGAGATAGTCGATCATTCCCGCCTGATACTGGTTGTAAGTCACTCGCGCCGACTCCTTGGCAGCATCGGCGGCGCGCTGCTGGGCCAGCGTCTGGGCATCCAGCGTACGCAGCTCGACCAGATAATCTTCCACTTCTTGCAACGCCCCTAACACGCTCTGGCGATAGGCCGCCACCTGCGCGTCATAGGCCGCCTCGGCCTGCGCCACGCGGCTGCTGGTTGCGCCGAAGTCGAGCACCGTCTGGCTCAGTTCCGGCCCCAACGACCAGACGCGGTTCGGCAGGGAGAACAGGTTGTGGAAGGCGTCGCTGGCAAAACCGCCGCTGGCGCTGAGGGTCAAATCCGGGTAATAAGCCGCGGTCGCCACGCCCACCGCCGCATTAGCCGAGGCCATGTTACGCTCGGCAATAGCGATATCAGGACGGCGCTGCAACAACTGTGACGGCAGGCCCGGCGGGATCGACGGCAGGGTGAATTTGATCTCCCGCGCGGTCAGGGTGAACTGTGCAGGAGGCTTGCCAATCAGCACCGCGATGGCGTGCTCCAGCTGGGCGCGCTGCCACTGGGCTTCCAGCGCCGAGGCGCGGGTGCTTTCCAGCTGAGTTTGTGCCTGAGCCAGCGTGGCGCGCGAGGTGTTGCCGCCTTCATACTGGTTCTGAATCACCGTCAGGTAACGCTCGTAGGCGGCAATGCTGCGCTGATAGAGCGCGATTTGTTCATCCATCACCCGCAGTTGGAAGTAGTCCTGCGCCAGCTCAGACTGGGCGCTCAGCGTGGCGTTTGCCAGCTCGGCCTTGCTGGCCTGCGCGCTGGCTCTGTCCTGCTCCTCGGTGCGGCGCAGTTTGCCCCACAGATCCAGCTCCCAACTGGCGCTGAGCTTGGCCGACTGCTGCTTGGTCACCGCCTGCGCCGTGCCGCTGCGCGTGCTGTCTCCGGTGGCGCTAATGGTCGGGAACAGCCCGGCGCGCGCCTCAGAAACCAGCGCCTGCGCCTGACGATACTGCGCGGCGTACTGGGCGACGTTCTGGTTGGAAATCTGCACCTGACTCAGCAAAGACGACAGCTCCGGGTCCTGATACACCGCCCACCAGTCGCCCTTGGTTTGGTTATCCTTCGGGATGGCCGCCGTCCAGCCCTTGGCCTCTTTAAATTCCAAGGAGAGAGGAGCCGAAGGCCGCTGATAGTCAGGCCCGACGGTACAACCCACCAGTAGCAGAGCCAACGCCAGCGGGGCGAGACGGAAAACGGCGGAGCCGGAATTACGCAATGTCATCAAAGTCGTTTCGCTTTTCAATGAATTAGTCATGTGAACCTGCCGTTGGCGATGGCTCATGGTGCGGGCGCAGGCGATGCCATAAACGGCGGGTCGCGCGGCTCGAACGGTCCATATAGAGATAGACCACCGGCGTGGTGAACAGGGTCAGAATCTGGCTCAGGGCCAAACCACCGGCGATCGCCAAGCCTAGCGGGCTACGCAGATCGGCGTCGCCGCCGCTGCCCAGCGCCAGAGGCAAGGCACCGAAGAAGGCCGCCAGCGTGGTCATCAGGATCGGGCGAAAACGCATCAGGCAGGCTTGGGTGATCGCTTGCTGCGGCGTCAGCCCGAGGCGGCGCTCGGCATCCAGCGCGAAGTCGATCATCATGATCGCATTCTTCTTCACAATCCCAATCAGCAGCAAGATGCCGATCAGCGCGATCACCGTCAGCTGGGTATTGGTCAGCAGCATCAGCAGCAGCGCGCCCAACCCGGCGGAGGGCAGCGTGGAGAGAATGGTCAGCGGATGAATGTAACTCTCATAGAGCATGCCGAGCACGATATACACCGCCGCCAGCGCCGCCAAAATCAGCCACGGCATCATGCTCACCGACGAGTCGAAAGCCTGCGCCGTACCGGCAAATCCGGCCTGAACCGTGTCCGGCAGGCCGATTTTCGCCATGGTGGTTTTGATCAGCTGTTGAGCATCCCCCAGCGCCACGCCGTCGGATAAGTTAAAGGCCAGCGTGGTGGTTGCCGACTGCCCCTGATGCGCCACCGACAGCGGCGCATTGGCCCCGCTAAACGTAGTGAAGGCCGACAGCGGCACCTGCGCGCCACTGTCCGTGACCACATACAGCTGGTTCAGCACGTCAGGATTACTGGTGTAGTCATCCGTCAGGTTCATCACCACGTGGTACTGGTTGAGGGTCTTGTAGATGGTGGCAATCTGCCGCTGGCTGAAGGCGTTATTGAGCAGCGTGTCGATCATCTTGACGTTAACCCCCAGCCGGGTGGCCTTGTCGCGGTCAATGTTCAGGTAGACTTCCTGCCCGCCGGTTTGCGAGTCGGAATCCACGCCGGTCAGCTGCGGCAGCTTCTCCAGCGCGGCTTTAACCTTAGGCCCCCACTCGCGCAGCAGCGAAAGGTCATCGGCCTGTAGGCTGTACTGGTACTGCGCGTTAGCACTGCGCGCGCCGACCCGCAGGTCCTGCGCGGCTTGCATGAACAACTGCGCCCCAGCCAGCTTGCTGGTTTTCGCCATCAGGCGGTTTGCCACTTGGCTGGCGGTGGCGGTGCGGTCTTTAATGTCTTTCAGGCGAACGAAGAACAGCGCGGTATTGCGCGAACCAAAGCCGCCGCTGCCCGCCGAACTCATCACCGCGTCCACCGCCGGATCGTCTTGAATGATCTTGCTGTACTCCAGCAGCTTCGGCTGAATCGTCTGGAATGAGGTGTTTTGATCCGCACGCATCATGCCCATCAGCATGCCGGTATCCTGCTCGGGGAAGAAGCCCTTCTCCACCACGGTGTACAAGTAGAAGTTGAGCATAATAGTCAGCAGCAGGCCGAACATGGTGATCAACTGGTGGCGCATCACCCAGCCAAGTGCCGCCGCGTAGCCCGCCAGCAGGCGATTTAGCCAGCGCTCGATCAGGCGATAAATGCGCGGCTGGCGCTTTTCCACCGCCGGTTTACGCCGCAGAAAACGGGCGCACAGCATCGGCGTCAGGCTGAGAGAAACCAGCATCGAAATCACCAGCGACACGGTGAGCGTGACGGCGAATTCGCGGAACAGCCGCCCAAGGATACCGCCCATGAGCAGCAGCGGGATAAACACCGCCACCAGCGAGAGGGTCATCGACAGCACGGTAAAGCTCACTTCCTGCGCGCCTTTGATTGCCGCGCGCACTGGCCCCAGCCCCTCTTCGATATGCCGGGTAATGTTCTCCAGCACCACAATGGCGTCATCCACCACAAAGCCGGTAGCGATGATCAGCGCCATCAGCGACAGGTTATCCAGACTGTAGCCCAGCAGGTACATCACCGAGCAGGTGCCGATAAGCGACACGGGCAGCGCCAGCGCCGGGATGATCACCGCCTGAAGGTTGCGCAGGAAGACGAACACCACCGCGATCACCAGCACCGTGGCTTCCAGCAGGGTCACTTCGGTGGCGCGCAGCGAGCCAGAAATGGTGCCTGAGCGGTCCAGCGCGATGTGCAGTTCGACGTCGCCCGGCAGGTTTTCTTCCATCTGCGGCAAAGCATTTTTAATCGCCTGAATGGTTTCTAGCATGTTGGCCCCGGCCTGCCGCGTCACGCCCAGCATCACCGACGGCGTACTGTTGTAGTAGCCAACGTTGTACTTATCTTCAACCGAATCATAGACATTGGCGACGTCGCTCAGGCGAATCGCCGCGCCCTGAATGTAAGTCACAATCAGGGTTTTGTACTGCGCCGCCGTGCTCTGCTGGCCGTTGCCTTCAATCATCCACGACTGGTTCGAGCCTTGCAGCACGCCCTTCGGCAGGTTGGTGGTGCTGTTGGCGATGGCGGCGCGAATGGTGTCGAGCGAGATGCCGTAATGGCTGATCGCCTCCGGGCGCAGGTCAATACGCACGCCGGGCAGCGCCGAGCCGACAATCGAAACCTGCCCGACGCCGTTCACCTGCGCGATTTTTTGCTGCAGTTGGCTGGACGCGATGTCATACAGCTCGCCTTTACTGCGGGTGGCCGAGGTCAGGGAGAGCATGATGATCGGCGCGTCGGACGGGTTGGCTTTGCGGTAGGTCGGCAGCGACGGCATGCTGCTCGGCAGCAGCGCCCGCGAGGCGTTAATCGCCGCCTGCACGTCGCGCGCCGCGCCGTTGATTTCACGGTCGAGGTCGAACTGCAATACCACGCTGGTGGTGCCCTGCGAGCTGCTGGAGGTCATCTCGGTGACACCCGCAATCTGCCCCAGCGCACGCTCCAGCGGCGTCGCTACCGTGGCCGCCATGGTTTCAGGGCTGGCTCCCGGCAGGCTGGCGCTCACCAGAATCACCGGCAGGTCCAACTGCGGCAGCGGAGCCACCGGCAGCAGGCGATAGCCCAGCAGCCCGAGCAGCAGCACCGCGCTGGTTAGCAGCAGCGTGGTGACGGGCCGGAAGATGAAAAAGCGCGAGATATTCATCTATTCGCCAGCCTGCTGGTGGTTGAGCTTAGCGGCGCGTTTGCGCTTCAGGCGCGGGTTCCAGCGGGTCGCCAGACGGTCAAACATCAGGTAAATCACCGGCGTGGAGAACAGGGTCAGCACCTGACTGAAAATCAGCCCGCCGACAATCACCAAGCCCAGCGGCTGGCGCAGTTCAGCACCCGATCCACTGGCGAGCATCAGCGGCAGTGCGCCGAGCAGCGCCGCCATGGTGGTCATCAAGATTGGGCGGAATCGCAGCAAACAGGCCTGATGAATGGCTTCGCGCGGCGACATGCCGTGCTTGGTTTCGGCCTCCAGCGCGAAGTCGATCATCATAATAGCGTTCTTTTTCACGATACCAATCAGCAAGATAACGCCAATCAGCGCGATCAGGCTGAACTCGGTATCGGCAAACAGCAGCGAAAGCAGCGCCCCCACCGCCGCCGACGGCAGCGTCGACAGGATGGTCACCGGGTGAATAAAGCTTTCATACAGAATGCCCAGCACCACGTACATGGTCAGCAGCGCGGCGAGGATAAGCCACAGGGTGTTGCCGGTGGCGCTTTCAAACGAGGCGGCGGCCCCTTGATAGCGCAACGTGATACTGTCCGGCACCTTTAGCTCGGCCATGCTCTGCTTGACGGCGGCCTGGGCCTGCTCCAGCGAATAGCCATCTTTGACGTTGAAGGAAACCGTCACCGTCGGGAACTGATTTAACCGCGCCTGCAACAGCGCGCCGGTGCGCATATGGATTTTGGCAATCGAAGTCAGCTTCACCATGCCGGTGGCCGAGCTGGTGGAAGTGCCGGTGTCAGAGGCCGAGGTGGTCGACCCCGACGCGCTGGTGGTGGTGGTGCTGTTGGCATCGGTAGAGGCCGACGAGGACGAATTGGTATTGCTGGTCGCCAGATAGATGTCGTCGAACGACGCCGGAGACTGCTGATATTGCGGCGCAACTTCCAGCACCACGCGGTACTGGTTCGACTGGGTAAAGATGGTGGACACCAAACGCTGGCCGAAGGCGTTATACAGCGCGGTGTCGACATCCGACGCCGTAATGCCGAAACGCGCCGCGGCGTCGCGGTCCAGCTCGACATAGGCCACCTGCCCCTGATTTTGCAGGTTGCTGACCACGTCGCTGAATTCCGGCAGTTGGCTGAGTTTTTCGGTCAACTTCGGCGTCCAAGTCACCAGATTTTCACTGTCGGCATCGTCGAGGGTGAACTGGTATTGGCTTGGCGTGACCTGATCGTCAACGGTTAAATCCTGCGACGCCTGCATGTAGAGCGAAATGCCCGGCACCGAGGCGGTTTCTTGCTTCAGGCGGGCAATAATCGCCGGGGCACGCTCGTCGCGCTGGTCGAAGGATTTGAGGTTAATTTGCAGACGGCCGCTGTTCAGGCTGGTGTTATTGCCGTCCACGCCAATGGTGGAAGAGACGCTGTCCACCGCCGGATCCTGCAAAATAGCCGCCGTCAGCATCTGCTGGCGACGCCCCATTTCGCCGAAAGAGACATCCTGCGACGCCTGAGTGATACCTTGGATCATGCCGGTATCTTGCGACGGGAAGAAGCCCTTCGGTACTACCAGATAGAGCAGCGCGGTGAACACCAAGGTCGCCGCCGCCACCAGCAGAGTGATGCGTTGATGGTTCAACACCACGATCAGCAGACGGTCGTAACCGGCAATCAGTCGGTCAAAAATTTGTCCGCCTTTGCGGTAAAAACGGCTCTGTTTCTCTTCCGGAATGTGGCGCAGCAAATAGGCGCAAAGCATTGGCGTCAGGGTCAAGGAGACCACCATCGACACCAATATCGACACCGCCAGCGTGATGGCAAATTCGCGGAACAGCCGCCCGACCACGTCCCCCATAAACAGCAGCGGGATCAGCACCGCGATCAGTGAGAAGGTCAGAGAGATAATGGTGAAGCCGATTTGCGCCGAGCCTTTGAGCGCCGCCTGCATCGGCGTTTCGCCCTCTTCCAGCCGTCGGGTAATGTTTTCCACCACCACGATGGCGTCATCGATAACAAAGCCGGTGGCGACGGTCAGCGCCATCAGCGACAGGTTATTGAGGCTAAAACCGCAGAGATACATCACGCCAAAGGTGCCAATCAGCGACAGCGGCACCGCGACGCTCGGGATAAGCGTGGCCGCCACGTTGCGCAGGAACAGGAAGGTGACCATCACCACCAACGCGATAGAGAGCATCAGCTCGAACTGCACGTCGCTGATTGAAGCGCGAATAGTCTGGGTGCGGTCGGACAAAATGGTGACTTTGACCGAGTCCGGCAGCGCGGCCTGCAAAGTCGGCAGTTGGCGCTTGATGCCATCCACCACCGCAATCACGTTGGCCCCCGGCTGGCGCTGAACGCTGATGATAATTGCTGGCTGTTTGTTGGCCCAAGCCGATAAATATTGGTTTTCCGGCGCTTCGGAGAGCGCGGCGATGTCGCGCAGGCGCAGCGCCGCACCGTTTTGATAGGTGACAATCAGGTTGCCGTACTCCGCCGCGGTGCGCAGCTGGTCGTTGGCGTCAATGGTGATGGAGTGGTGTTTGCCGTCGAAACCGCCCTTCGAGCCGTTAACATTACTGTTGCCAATCAGCGTGTTGATGTCTTCCAGCGTCAGGTTGTGAGCCGCCAGCGCGCGCGGGTTAACCTGCACGCGAATCGCCGGTTGATTGCCCCCGGCCAGCGTCACCATGCCGACGCCGGAGATCTGCGACAGCTTCAGCGCCACGCGGGTGTTCACCAGATCCTGCACTTTGGTCAGCGGCAGAGACTCAGAGGTCACCGCCATGGTCAGCACCGCGCTGTCAGCCGGGTTAACCTTTTTGTAGGTTGGCGGGTTCGGCAAATCCTTCGGCAGCAGGTTGTCCGCGGCGTTGATTGCCGCCTGCACTTCCTGCTCGGCGACGTCGAGAGAGAGGTCTAGCGAGAACTTCAGGGTAATAATCGACGAGCCGCTGGCGCTGGTGGAATACATCTGGCTCAGCCCGGCCATTTGCCCAAGCTGGCGCTCAAGCGGCGCGGTAATGCCCGACGCCATCACGTCCGGGCTGGCGCCCGGATAGAGCGTGGTCACCTGAATGGTCGGGTAATCCACCTGCGGCAACGCCGAGGTAGAGAGCATGTTGTAGGCGAAAATGCCTGACAACATCACCGCCACCATCAGCAGGATGGTGGCGACCGGCCTTTGGATAAAGAGGCGTGATGGATTCATTTCGACCCGCTGTCTTTGCCGGTGGTGGCCTTATCAACGCCGCCTTGTTCAGCGCGCTGTTTTGAGCTTCCGGCCTTGCTGGCGGCGGCTTCATCCTCGGCGCTGGCGGTCACCACCTGCACCTTGCTGCCATTGTTCAAGTGGTCAATACCGGTGGTCACCACCTGCTCACCGAGCTGAATGCCGGACAGAATCGCCACTTTGTCGTCGCCAAAGGCCGGGCCTGCTTTCACTTCGCGGCGCTCGACGGAGTTGTCGGCTTTCACCACGTAGACGAAGTCGCCGTTGCCACTGAGCTGCAAGGCCGCCGCCGGGATAACCGTGGCTTTCTCTAGCGTACCGACTTGCAGACGCGCGTTAACAAACTGATTCGGATAGAGCTTTTCGTCCTGATTATCAAACAGGGCTTTCAGCTTGATGCTGCCGGTGCTGGTGTCGATTTCATTACTGATGAACTGCAATTTGCCCTGTCCGAGCACCTCGCTGCCGTCTTGGTCAAAAGCGGTGGTGGGCAACTGCTGCCCGCCACGCAAGGCTTTGAGCAGAGTTTGCAGATTGCTTTGCGGCACGCTGAAGGTGACGGCAATCGGCTGAGTTTGGGTGATGGTAACGATGCCCGTGGTGCTGCCGCTGGTGACCATATTGCCCGGATCCACCAGACGCAGGCCGACGTGGCCGCTAACCGGGGCGGTAATTTTGGCGAATTCGAGATTGAGCTTGGCGGCGGCGATTTGCGCCTGATCGGCCTTCACCGCACCGGCGTACTGGCCTGCGGTCGCCATCTGGCTCTCTAAATCTTGTCGCGCTAAGGAGTCTTGTGCGTAGAGTTTCTTATAGCGCGCCAAGGTCAGCTCGGCGCTTTTCGCCAATGCCTGATTCTGGGCTAAATCGCCCTGATACTGCTCCAGCGTTGCCTGATAACTGCGCGGGTCAATCTGCGCCAACAGCTGTCCCTGCTCTACTTTCTGCCCTTCGGTGAAGTAGACCTTCATCAGTTGGCCGTCCACCCGGCTGGTGACGGTCACCGTAGCATTGGCGACCACAGTGCCCAGCGCGCGCAGATACACCGGCACGTCGGCCTGTTCCGCTTTCCCTGCCTGCACTGGCGTTTGCGCCCCGGCCATTGCCGCGCCGTGCATGCCGCCGCGCATTCCACCTCGTCCCGGCCCGGCCTGCTTGTCTGGCGCACCCGAACTGCTGAGATGGAAGGCAAAATACCAAACCAGAATAGCCGCGATAATCACCGCGATGACTAACCACAATCTATTGCGGTTTTTAGGACGAGAAGAGGTATTTGGCAGCATAAAGTTATTGGCTTCGCACTAATTATGAGAAGAAAGCAGCTGAAAACGATCCTTCAACCAGAGAGTTCCGTTACCCGGCATTTATTATCCCGAAAAAAACCTGCGGCTGTTTTAGGACTGCGCAAAGATTGCGTTAACAATTAAGAAAGTATATTTCGGGTGAATGGGTGGAATTCTAACATTGAATTGAGCGTAAGTGAGAAAGATTACCAACCAATGACACCATTTTGTGACACTAAAATAGCTTGTGGTAGTGTCATTTTTTGGTATCATCTTTGTATAAAAATCATGCCAAAAATTAGGGTTTAAACCATGATGCGCAATACCATTAAAATTGACGGAGTCACGGCTGTCATCACTTTTGATCCGGACATTGAAATGTTTCGCGGCGAGTTTTTAAACCTTAACGGCGGTGCCGATTTTTATGCCGACAGCGTTGAGCAGCTGAAGAAAGAAGGGGCTATTTCCCTGAAGGTGTTTTTCGACGTCTGCAAAGAGAAAGAGATCAATCCGTTTAAATCCTTCAGTGGCAAAGTCACCACCCGACTGTCTCCGGCCTACCATGAAGCGCTGGTTATTGCTTCACAGGCTACAGGTCATTCGATTAATGATCTGCTGAATGAGGGCACCCAGTTGGTGCTGAAAAAATATGAGTATGTAATCTAAACCAACCTTTCCAGCCAGCGTAACGCACCCATTACAGCGCTGAATATCAAATAACAAAAACATTGATAATTTGTATTGTTTCACTCGCCGCCCTGTTGATATGTTGAAGGAAAGTGTTTTTCTCATCATTCTAATTTGAGTTAATAACAGAACTCGGCGGAGAGCTATGAGCGCGAATTTTCCCTCTAAACCGGTTATTGGTGTGACGCTTGATAGTGAAGAGGCTGGAGGCTATGCCGATTTTCCGTGGTATGCGCTGCGGCAAAATTATATGGCGAGTCTGGCTTCTCACGGCGCGGTTCCTTTGGCGCTCCCTCATCACGGCGAATTGGCTGAAGAGTATTTGTCACTTTGCGACGCCATCGTGGTGACCGGCGGCGCGTTTGATGTCTCCCCCGCCCTGTTTAATGAGCAGCAGTCGAGCGACCAGATTCGCCTCAAACCTGCCAGAACCGAGTTCGAAATCGCCATTATCCAAGGGGCAATGCGCCGCAATATGCCGCTGCTGGGTATTTGTGGCGGGCAGCAGCTGCTGGCGGTATTGACCGGCGGCACCCTGCATCAGCACATTCCCGACGCCCTGCCTGACGCCCTCGAGCACAGCACCACGGTCGATACCGAGAACGCGGGCGGCAAAAAGCGCGCGCGCCATCAGGTTGAGATTGTGGCTGACACCCTGCTTGCCCGCTGCGTGAAGGCTGCTCGCTATGAGGTCAACAGTTCCCACCATCAGGCGGTGAAAAGCGTCGGCGAAGGTTGCCGGGTCAACGCCGTCGCGCCGGACGGGGTTATCGAAGGGATTGAGTGCGAGGGCTACGATTTTTGCCTCGGCGTGCAGTGGCACCCGGAGTATCAGCAGCATGAGCAGGATCAGCAGCTGCTAGCCGCCTTCGTCAGCGCCGCCACCCACTACCAGCAGACCATGCGCAGCAGCGGTCGGGCGATGGCCTTGGCGATGAACCGTCTGGGCAAGGCTGACGAATGAGCCATTCGCCGTCTGCCGCCACCACCGAGGCGCTCCGTGCGTTGGGCATTGACCCGCAGGTGATCGCTCACCGCACATTGCCGTTTTTCGAGGATGTCGATCCCAGCCTGCTGGTGATCGCCGAGACGGACGAAACTGGCAAAGCCCATCGGCTGACGGCCCCCGCCGCCGATGCTTGGCTGACGATGAAACGCGCCGCCGCGCAGGATGGCGTGGAGATCCTGTTGGTTTCGGCATGGCGCGATTTGGCTTATCAGTCCGGGCTGATTGAGCAGAAGCTGCAAGCCGGACTGTCAGCCGAGAAGATTTTTAGCTCGCTGGCCCCGCCCGGCTGTAGCGAGCACCACACCGGCCGCGCGGTGGATATCAATACTCCCGACTGCGACGAAGTGACCGGCGTTTTCGGCGAAACCGAGGCTTTCCGCTGGCTTAGCGGCAATGCGTCGCGTTTTGGCTTCACCCTCTCCTTCCCAGCGAATAACCCTTGGGGCTTTATTTACGAACCTTGGCATTGGTGCTGGAACCCTTAATCCACCTCGCTTCCCAGCCACTTATTACACAAAACTCCGTTGTTTTTAGTTGAAGCCATTCGTCAATTTATGTATTTTTATGCAAGTTAAGTGCATAAAACAACAAACACAACAGGAGTTACCATGTTTAAGTCCTTTATTCTCGCCGGGTGCCTGCTTTCCTCTCTCGCCACTTCCGCGTTCGCGGCACAGCAAACCTACGTGGTTGGCTCGGGTGGTACTTACCGTCCGTTCGAATATGAAAACAACCAGAAAGAGCTGGAAGGCTTTGATATTGATATCATTAAAGCCATCGCTAAGGCTGAGAACTTCAACGTTAAACTGGTTAACACGCCATGGGAAGGTATCTTCGCGACGCTGAATTCTGGCGACCGTGACATCATCATTTCCGGTATCACTATCACTGACAAACGCCAGCAGATGGTTGATTTCTCCACCCCTTACTTCCCAGCCGAGCAGTCCATCGTGGTGCCAGCGGACTCTAAAGTGGACTCAGTCGCCGCCTTGAAAGGCCAGAAAGTGGGCGTGGTTAACTCCAGCACCGGCGACATCGTGGTGTCTGATGAACTGGGCAAAAACAGTACAGATATCAAACGTTTCGACAACACTCCTCTGATGCTGCAAGAGCTGTCTGAAGACGGTATCGGCGCGGCAGTTGGCGACGTTGGCGTGGTGAAGTACTACATCAAATCCCATCCTGAGAAAGCGCTGAAGCTGGTTCCGGACAGCAAATTCCAGCGTCAATACTTCGGCATCGCGGTGGCCAAAGGTAACACCGAGCTGCTGGGCAAAATCAACGCGGGTCTGAAAACCATCGTGGCTGACGGTACCTACGCCAAGATTTACGCCAACTGGTTCGATAACAACGTACCAACCCTACCAACTAAGTAATTACGCATAAAATGGGGGCCAGCTCGGCCCCCAATCAAGGAAAAGCATGACCGGATTTCGTTGGGAGATCATCTCCGAATACGCCCCGCTGTTTGTTCAGGGCGCGTTGATGACCATCAAATGCACCATTATCTGCGTTATTTTGGGCACGACTTGGGGCCTGTTATTGGGTCTGGGTCGTATGGCCCGTGCCGATGATGGTCCGTGGAAACTCATTTTGCGCTTCGCGGTCCAGTGGCCGGTGCGCGTTTACGTCAGCGCATTTCGCGGTACGCCGCTGTTTGTGCAAATCATGGTGGTGCATTTCGCGCTGGTGCCGCTGTTTATCAACCCGCGTGACGGCATTTTAGTCGCCAACGGCCTGATGTCCGCCGACTTCGCTCGCTCCCTGCGTTCGGATTACGGCGCGTTCCTCTCTTGCGTGGTGGCTATCACCCTGAACGCCGGTGCCTACGTGTCGGAGATTTTCCGCGCAGGTATTCAGTCCATCGACAACGGCCAGATGGAAGCGTCCCGCGCTCTGGGCATGGGTTGGGGCAAAACCATGCGCAAAGTGATTTTGCCGCAGGCGTTTCGTCGCATTCTGCCGCCGCTGGGTAACAACGCCATCGCCATCGTCAAAGATTCCTCGCTGGCCTCGGCTATCGGGCTGGCCGACCTGGCCTACGCCGCGCGTACCGTTTCCGGCGCTTATGCCACCTATTGGGAACCCTACCTGACCATCTCGCTGGTCTACTGGGTACTGACGTTCCTGCTGTCGCTGTTGGTTCAACACATGGAAAAGAGGTTCGGCAAAAGTGATTCACGTTAAGGATTTACAGAAGCAGTTTGGCGAAACTCACGTCTTGCGCGGCATCTCTTGCGATATCGCGGAGAAGGAAGTGGTCTGCGTGATTGGCCCCTCCGGCTCGGGCAAAAGTACGTTCCTGCGCTGCCTGAACGCGCTGGAGAAGCCAAACGGCGGCGAAGTGGTGGTTAACGGCTTTGCGGTGCATGACCCGAAAACCAATCTAAACACGCTGCGTTCTGGCGTCGGTATGGTGTTCCAGCGCTTCAACCTGTTCCCACACATGACGGTGCTGGAAAACCTGACCATGGCACCTATGTCATTGAAAGGTTTGTCGAAAGCCGAAGCCGTGTCGCGCGCTGAAAAGCTGCTGCAAAAGGTGGGACTGATTGACAAAATCGACGCGTGGCCCTCCAGCCTGTCCGGCGGTCAGCAGCAGCGCGTGGCGATTGCTCGCGCACTGGCGATGGAACCTGCGTTGATTCTGTTTGATGAGCCGACCTCGGCGCTGGACCCGGAATTGGTCGGCGAAGTGCTGGCAGTAATGAAACAGCTGGCGCTGGAAGGCATGACGATGGTTATCGTTACCCACGAGATGGGCTTTGCCCGCGAAGTGGCCGACCGCGTGGTGTTTATCGATCAGGGTGTTATCCAAGAACAAGGCACGCCGGAGCAGTTGTTTACCAATCCGACCAATCCGCGCACCAAGTCATTCTTGAGTAAAGTGCTGTAATCACAGCCGATATCGGAAAAGGGCACTTCAAGTGCCCTTTTTTATTGCGCCTCAGGCCACGTCGCTCAGGCCATAGCCGTGGAATTTGCGCAGCACTTCATCAATGGCCTCATCACTTAGCAAAGGCACCTCTGGCGTGACGGCCAGCGTCAGCAGATAGAGCCTCGCCAGCACCTCCACCTCTTGCGCCAGCCACAGCGCTTTTTCCAAGGTTTTCCCGCAGGTTATCATGCCGTGATGCTGCAACAGCGTGGCTTTATAGCCGGTCAGCGCTGTCACCGCGTGGTCCGACAGCGCCTGCGTGCCATAGGTCGCGTAGCCCGCGCAGGGGATCTTCTTGCCGCCCGCTGCCGCCACCATGTAGTGGATCGCCGGGATCTCTCTATTCAGAATCGCCACCGCCGTGGCGTGTACCGCGTGGTTGTGCAGCACCACGTTTTCCGCCGGTTTGGCTTGCAGAATGGCCAGATGGAAACGCCATTCGCTGGAGGGCGTTTTGCCCGCTTCGGCATTGCCCTGTCCGTCGACAAACACGATGTCATCTTCGCTCAACTGCTCGTAAGGCACGCTGGTCGGGGTGATGAGCATGCCGTCGCCAAAGCGAACGCTGATATTCCCAGAGGTGCCTTGGTTGAGGCCCATGCGGCTCATTTCCAGACAGGTGTCGATTATCTGGCGTGCAATAACGGTTCTTTCCATTGTGATGTCCTCGGCGCGGCAAACTGTGGTGTAGTGACGTTTTGCCTATCTTCTGGTGGCTATTCGGCTGGCAACAGTTGGCGGCGTGGATGTGTGACCGCCTTCAAAATATCGCGGAAAAAAGCGCGTTTTCACCCTCGGCCCAACGCCTCGCCAACGCCCGTTTTCAGCGCCTTTTCAGCAAACGGGCAGTCGGCGCATCCTTGACTTGGCAGGCTGAAAAATGCCATGTATTGAGCCGCCGAATGTCGGATAAAAGGTTGGAGTGAAGATGAATAAACAGGCTCGGCTGGATGAAATTGTTGCCTTGCTCAAAGGCAATGCCTCGTTGCGGGTGAATGACCTCGCCGAGGCGCTGAAGGTCAGCAAAGAGACGCTGCGCCGGGATCTGAAGTATCTGCAACTCAAGGGCCTGCTGGTGAGGGAGTATGGCAAAGCCAAAAGCCTGAAACGCCCCTCCGATGACCCGAGCGTGGCCTTCGAGTCGCGCTCGAAAAGCCACGCCCAGCGCAAAAGCCTGCTGGCAGAGAAAGCCATAGAGTGGATAACGCCGGGGATGTGCATCGCCCTAGATGCCAGCTCGACCTGCTGGCATCTGGCGAAAAAACTGCTCGACCAGCCGCTGACGGTGTACACCAACAGCTACCGGATTTGCCACGAATTGGAGAAGAAAACCCAGATTGAGATTTTATGCTCTGGCGGCACGCTGGACCGTAAATTCGCCAGCTATATCAATGACTCGCCGCTGCACATGGTGCGCAACCTCGACATCGATTTATTCATTTTTTCCTGCGACGGCGTGGATGCCGACGGCAATATCTGGGACACGGATAATGGCAACACGCTGTTTAAGAAATTTATGCTGAAGAAGAGTCTGCAAAGCATTTTGCTGGTGGATTCCAGCAAAATTGAGCGTAGTAGTGAGGTGATTATCGGGCAGGTTTCAGCCGTGACCACGGTTATCCGCCAATAGCTAACGGGGATAATAGGTGTCGTAGTCGAAGCTGACCTGCTGGCGCGCCTCGTCGGCCGAGCCATAAACCCCAATACCTGCCCACGCGAACATCGCCGCTCCCGACACCGTGGTTTCTGCTTTCGCCAGCACCTTCACGGGCAGTTGCAAGGTGTCGGCTTTTATCTGGTTCCACAGGGCGTTGCGGCTGCCTCCGCCGACCAAAACCAGCTCCTGCGTTTTGAACCCAGCCACCTGCTCCAGCATCGCCAACTGCTCGCGCAGGCGCACGGATAACGCCTCCAGCGCCGAGCGATAGAGATGCCCGCGCTGGGTGGAGAGGGTTACGCCTTGCCACCCAGCCTGTTTGTCGCCCATCAGGTCGCTGCGCATGGTCACCCCTTCACTGCCCGCCGGAATGCGCCCGGCTTCTAGGAGCATCTGTTCATAAACCTGCGGCGCGGGCACCTCAGGCCAATAGAGTTTGCGGATCCACTCCAGCACGCCTGAGGCCAGATATTGGCAGCCCGGATTGAAGTAGCCACGGGCGCTGTCCAGCTCGCAGGTTGCCGCGTGGTGTGTTTGCAGCAGGTCGGTGTTGATGCTGGCCGAGCGCACCATCAAAATCTCCCAAGTGCCGGATGACAGCACCGGCTGGTTGATGCCCACGCCCGAGCCGTAAAGCGCAAACTGCGTATCATGGCCGGTTGAAATCACCGGAATGCCCGGCTTCAAACCCAGCCGCGCCGCCATCTGCGGCTGCAATTCACCGATTTTATCTCCAGCATTAATCATGCGAGGGAACAGCGAAGCGTCTATGCCCACCAGCTTCAGCAGCCGCTCGCTGAACACTTCCCGAGTGACGTCCAGCAGTTGGCTGGTGCCCGCCATGGTTCTTTCGGTGGTCATTTCGCCGGTCAGTTGGAAGCTAATCAGCGACGACATAAACAGCCACGCGTGGGCGCGATCGAGCAAATCAGGAGCATTTTCGCGCAGCCAAATCAGCTTATACAGCGTGTTGAAGCTGTAAGGCGCGATGCCGGTAATGGCCTTGAGTTCGGCGGCGGGAAGGTATTTTTCAATGTTATTCATCACGCCTTCGGTGCGCGGGCATTTCCAGCTGATCACCGGGTAAATCAGCTCTCCGCGGCTGTCTACCAGCGCGCCGTCCACGCCAAAGGCCGTGACGGTCAGAGCGCGAACCTGATGGTCGGGCAGCTTTGCCACCAACGACTGGCAGCAGCTTTCGAGGCTTTGCATAATCCTCGCCAGCGGCCAAATGTGCCACAGCGGGTTCTCTGCCGAGTTCAGCGTAAAATTTTGCTCGTGGGCGCTGGCCAATACGTTGCCTTGGCTATCAATCGCCATCGCGCGAATATTGGTAGCTCCGCAGTCCAGAACAATCACAATCTCGTTTTGCATCTTCTCCCCTCACCTCGGCACATCCTCTACAGGGATGGTTATCACTTCGTGGAAGATTGGAAAGAGGCATCCCGCTCCATTGGTGAATTGCGCAGTTAATCTGTGAAAAGGATCACTAAAAACCGTCATTTAGCGGCAAATTCGCCCCGCGCGTTCTGACCGTTTTCAGGCGATGGCGGGCAAGCGGGCAGTGCTGCGCAATATGCGCAAGGGGGGCTGTAATGGAGCCTGCGCCAGCGATATAGTAGCCGCCGGGCAAGAGAGTCAAAGGAACCAACATGCGGCAAAATCAGTTAGACGGCATCGTCTCATTTATCGTGGTGGCGGAAGAGTGCAGCTTCTCTGCGGCGGCGACGCGCCTTGGCATTTCGCCCTCTGCCGTCAGCCAGTCAATCCGCACACTCGAGCAACGACTGGGCGCGACGCTGTTCAACCGCACGACGCGCAGCGTGTCGCTGACCGACGCCGGGAAGCAGTTTATGGAGCGCGCCCTGCCCTGTGTGCAAGAGTTGGTGTCAGCCAGCGAAGAGCTTGGGCAGTCTGGCGAGACGCCGACCGGGCTGCTGCGCATTAACATTCCCCGCAGCGCCCACCTGATTTTGCTCCAACCCATTTTGCGCCGCTTTCTCGACGCTTGGCCGGGTATTCAGCTGGAAGTGATGGTTGAGAACGCGCTGGTGGATATCGTCGGTCGCGCCTTCGATGCCGGAATTCGTTTTGGCGAAATGGTGGATAAAGACATGGTGGCCGTGCCGCTCGGGCCGCCGCTAAAAACCTATATTGTCGCCACGCCGGAGTACCTTGAGCGCCACGGCATGCCCGAAAAGCCTACTGACCTGCTGCGCCACGACTGCATCGTTTTCCGCCATAACACCAGCGGCCAGCGCGAGCGCTGGAGCCTGAGCAAAGATGGCGAAGAGCTGACGCTGCCGGTCAATGGCCGCTTTATTATCAATGATTCGCTGGCGATGATGCAGGCCACGCTCGACGGCGTCGGCATCTCATGGATGGTCAGCGGCTATGTGGAAAACCTGATCGCCGAGGGGCGACTGATCTCGATCCTTCCAGACTGGTGCCCGCAGGTGCCGGGTTTCTGTCTCTATTACCCTGACCGCCGCCAGATGTCATTGAAACTGCGCGTGTTTATCGATTTCTTAAAACAAGAGCTGGCGACTTCCGGCTCCACCATCGCCCGAGACAGCTTCGCCCACCAGTTCTGATTGTGAAGTTTCTCTTCATGACTCGACAACTTTTATATGGATTATCGCGCCGCGACCGGAGGAGTAGCCTGTAGCTGGTTCTACAGGCATCCCTTCTGATAAATAAGGTCGCAAAATGGCAGATTCATCTTCCGCAAAAACGCTTCTGATCACCGGTGTTTCCTCTGGGTTTGGCCGCGCGCTGGCCGAGCAAGCGCTTAAAGAGGGTCACAGGGTGGTGGGCACGCTGCGTAACGCGCAGGACACTCAGGCGTTCGAACAACTCAAACCGGGCAGCGCCTTCGGCTATGTGCTTGATGTCACTCATAATGAACTGATCCCCGCCACCATTGCCGATATCGAAGCCGAGGTCGGACCGATTGACGTGCTGGTGAACAACGCCGGTTATGGCTATGAGGGCGTGGTGGAAGAAGCCTCGCTGGACGCCGTGCGCCAGCAGTTTGAAGTCAACGTGTTTGGCGCGGTGGCGATGATTCAGGGCGTGCTGCCTTACATGCGTAAGCGCCGCGCCGGGCATATTCTCAATATCACCTCGATGGGCGGCATCATCACCCTGCCGGGGCTGGGCATCTATCACGGCAGCAAATTCGCGCTGGAAGGCATCTCGGAAAGTTTGGCGAAAGAGGTCAAGGGCTTAGGAATCCACGTCACCGCCGTGGAGCCGGGCGGCTTCCGCACCGACTGGGCGGGTCGCTCGATGACCCGCGGCGAGCGCAGCATCGGCGACTACGATGACGTGTTCGAGCCGCTGCGCCAGCGCCGTCAGGAGTACAGCGGCAAGCAGCTGGGCGACCCAGTCAAGGCCGCGCAGGTAATGCTGAAGCTGATCGCCACGCAAAACCCGCCGATGCACCTGCTGCTGGGCAGCGACGCAATCAAGCTGGTTGGCGAAAAGCTGGCATTCTTACAGCAGGAGTTCAGCGAGTGGGAAGCCGTTTCGCGCTCGACCGATTTCCAATAATCAGTGACTGACTCCCTTCGACAAGAGGCTCCCGGAGCCTCTTTTTTTATGCTCATTTTCTTGGCTGACTTTCACATGCAATCTGGTCATAAATTGATAAAGTAGGAAGAAAACCAACTAAAACGAGCCCTTACCATGAACACCCCTCTGATAAACCAGTTAAAAGATGTGGTTGGACATAGCCACGTGCTGACCAAAGCCAATGACAAAGTGCCCTACACCAAAGGATTTCGCGTCGGCAAAGGCGAGGCGCTGGCCGTCGCGCTGCCAAACTCACTGATGGAGATGTGGCAGCTGCTGAAAGTCTGTGTCGCCCATGATGTGATCATTCTGATGCAAGCCTCCAACACCGGCGTTACCGGCGGTTCGACGCCGGACGGCAATGATTATGACCGCGAGATCGTGATTATCAGCACCCGCAAGATTAACGGTTTGCACCTGCTGGATGACGCCAATCAGGTGCTGGCCTTCCCCGGCACGACCCTCACCGAGCTGGAAAATGCCCTGAAACCTTTCCATCGCGAGCCGCATTCGGTGATTGGCTCCTCCTGCATCGGCGCGTCGGTGATTGGCGGCATCTGCAATAACTCTGGCGGTTCGCTGATTCGCCGTGGGCCAGCTTTTACTGAGAAATCGCTGTATGCCGCTATTGATGAACAGGGCCAGTTGCAGCTGATCAACCATCTCGGCATTGAGTTGGGCGAAACGCCCGAAGAGATCCTCGGTAATCTGGTCAGCAAAGACTACACCACCGGCGACGCGGCGGACTGGCAGGGGCGGATCTGGGCCGATGATTATGAGAAAAAGCTGCGCGATGTCGATTCCGACCAGCCGACGCGCTACAACGGCAACCCTGAGTATCTGCACGAAAGCGCCGGTTCGAGCGGCAAGCTGGCGGTGTTCTCGGTGCGCCTGCCGACCTTTGAAAGCAGCCGTGGCACCACCACGTTTTACATCGGCGCCAATGATGAAACCGAGCTGGTGGAGCTGCGCCGCTTCCTGCTCAAAAATCTGCAAGCCTCGCCGTTGCAGGCCGAATACATTCACCGTCAGGCGTTCGATTTAACCATTCGCTATGCCAAGCACGTCTATAAAGCCATCAGTAAACAGGGCGCGGCGAAGATCCCCGAGATGTTCGCGCAGAAAAACCAGATTGATAAAATCGTCCGCGCCATCCCGATCCTGCCCAACCACGCCTTTGACAGCCTGATTCAAATCTATAACCGATTCACGCCCGACGGCGTCGAGCCGCGCATCATGGATTTCCACCACCAGTTTGAGCATCACCTGATGCTGAAAACCGAGCAGAAAGACGCGCCGGAGCTGAAGACGCTTTTGCAGAATTTCTTTGCCAGCCGACAGGGTAAATTCTTTGAATGCAGCAGCGCCGAAGAGAAGAATGCGTTTTTGATTCGCTTTGGCGTTGGCGGTTGTACGGTCTATTATTGCGAAGGCAAGGGGCTGGACATTAATCAGCGGCTGGTGGCATTCGACGTGGCTTTGCGCTCCAACGACCCGGAATGGCGGCTGAAATTACCGGCCCATTTACAGCAGCAGGTGCTGCTCGAGTCGTGCTGCGGCCACTTCTTCTGCTTTGTTAACCATCAGGATTATATCCTCAAACCCGGCTATGACCCGACGGCTTTCAAACACGGCGTGTTGGAATATATCGAAACGCGCGGCGCGAAATACCCGGCCGAGCACAATGTCGGCCACCAGTACCACGCCTCGCCGGACTACGAGCAGCATATGCACCGCCTCGACCCAACCAACAGCTTCAACGCCGGGGTGGGCAAAACCAGTAAGAACAAGTTCTGGCGGATTTAAGGCTGTAAAAAAAGCTGTGAAAGAAGGCTGTGGGGACTAAGCCACGCGCCACCTTCTGCGGCGGTTTTTCTCTTCATACATTTGGGCGTCGGCTTCGCGCAGCGCCATGTCCGGCGTGGTGTCCGTTGGGTTAATGGCCACCGCGCCGATGCTTGGCCCGGCGTAGTCGATCAGACAAGACTGCAATTGATACTCGCCGGTCAGCAGCTCGGACAGGCGGGTTTTGAACGCCTGCGCCGCCTGTTGTGCTTCGCTAAACTCTGCGGGTCCTGCTCCGGCGACAATAAACTCGTCGCCGCCCACGCGGGCAATCACTTCATCGGCACGCACGCCCTCTTTCAGCTTCTGCCCAACCGCCACCAGAAAATCATCCCCCACCTCATGACCGTGGATGTCATTGATCTCCTTGAAATCATCCAGATCGGCGAAAGCAATCAGCACATAGCGCGAATTAGCGTGAGCCTGTGAAAATAGGGTTGGCAGCTGATTGAACAGCGAGCGGCGGTTCGGCAAGCCGGTGAGTTCATCGGTATAGCTGGCAGTGGTCAGCGCGTCGTTGGCGAGCTGCAACTTCTTCAACAGCTGCTCGCTCTGGATCTGCTGAGCAATCAGGTTGGCGAACAGCTGAAGCACCTGCTCGCTGCGCTCGGATAACTCGCGGTGTTCGGAGCTGGCGGCGCACAGCGTGCCGTAGAGTGAGCCGTCGGCCAGCGTCACCGGCGTGCTAACATAAGTGGTGATCCCCAGCGCCTTCGCGGCTTCTGAATCGCCCCACACTCCGGCGACGTCACAGGTGTAGCGGCGACCTTCGTCCAGCGCGCGCTTGCACAATGTGTCTCCCCAAGGCACTGACAGCCCCTCAGGAATGTGCATATTGCTGCCGTTGCGGGAAAAAAGAATGTGCTGCTGCGCACCATCTTCATCAATACGGGTCAGGTAGGTGGACTCCATATTGGTCACCAGTTCAAGCATCTCCAGCAACTGCCGAACCAGTCCTTCGAGCGTATATTCTGCTTCTAACGCTGTGGAAATGCGTTCGAGAAGATTATCTGTCATATGTCATGAAACCTTTGGTGGAGATAGTCGAGCGGGTGAGAATTTTGAAAGCGAACGTTTTAACATAAATTGCGCTCCCTCGACACGGGAGTTGTGTAAAAAATCGTCGTTTAGCTATCAAGTGTGAAAGCGTGGCGTTCAGTTTGCGGCAATAGAGTAACAAGCTAGACTCTGGGCTGACAAACGTGGACCATAAGCTATCACCTATGGTTAACGACACTTTTCCTTGAGACTTCAATGAGAGACACCAAACAACCCTTTGCCACGCGCAAACGCCCCATGAAATTGATGACCTCGGTCATTTTGATGATTGGCGCAGTGATCCTCTCCGTCCTGCTGGTTGTGCATTTGCTCTATCTTATTCAGGTCAGCGACACCACCCGCGATGGCGTGAAAGAGAAGGCCCTGGCGGTGGCCCGAACGCTGGCCGACCTGCCGGAAATCAAGCGCGGGCTGACGCAGCCTTCTGACAGCGGCATCATTCAGCCCATTGCCGACGCGGCGCAGAAGAGAAATGACCTGCTGTTCGTGGTGGTGACCAACATGAGCGGCATTCGTTTCTCGCATCCGAATAAAGAGGTGATCAGCCGCCGCTTTATTGGTGACGACATCAATCCGGCCCTGCAAGGCAGAGAGAATGTGGCGATCAACCACGGGGTGTTGGTGGAGGCGCTGCGCGTGTTTACGCCGATTTATGACGACCAGCACAAGCAAATTGGCGTGGTGGCGATTGGTATCTCCCTCAGCAAAGTGACCGAGCAAATCAATAAGAGCCGCTGGAGCATTTTGTGGACCGTGCTGTTTGGTACTTTGGTCGGCGCGCTGGGCACTTTTGCCTTGGTGAAGATGCTCAAACGCATCTTATTCGGCCTAGAACCTTATGAAATATCAACGCTTTTTGAGCAGCGACAGGCGATGTTGCAGTCGATCAAAGAGGGGGTAATTGCCGTCGACCAAGACGCGCGGGTGACGCTGATTAATCAGGAAGCGCGCCACCTGTTTGGCGAAACCGCGCCCGAGTTTTCGATTAATGTCGAGAACATCGGCGGCTCGCAGCCCCTGATCCATAACCTCAACGACGTCCTTCAGACTGGAGTACCGCGTCAGGATGAAGAGATCAACGTCAAAGGCCGTTTACTGCTGAGTAACACCGTGCCGGTGCGCAGCAATGGGGTAATTATCGGCGCTATCTGTACCTTCAGGGATAAGACCGAAGTCAGCCAGTTGATGCAGCGCCTGAGCGGCATGGTAAACTACGCCGATTCGCTGCGAGAGCGCTCGCACGAATTTATGAATAAGCTGCATGTGATCCTCGGGTTACTGCATATGAAGAGCTATACGCAGCTTGAGGATTACATTCTCAAAACGGCCAACAATTATCAGACAGAAATTGGCTCGTTGCTGTTAAAAATCAAATCACCTGTTATTGCCGGTTTCTTGTTAAGCAAGATGAAACGTGCCACGGATATGCACCATCAGCTGACGCTCAGCGATGACAGCCTGCTGCCCGACAATGCTAATGAAGATCAGGTGGCGGCGTTGATCACCGCGCTAGGTAATTTGATTGAGAATGCGCTGGACGCTCTGGGCCAGCAGCCGAACGGAGAGATAAGCGTGTTGCTGCATTACCAGAATGGCTGGCTCGCTGGCGTGGTCAGCGATGACGGCCCCGGCATTCCGCCTGAGCATATTGATGCTATTTTTGAGAAAGGGTTTTCGTCGAAAGGTGAAGAGCGCGGCGTCGGGTTGTCTCTGGCGAAGCAGCAAATTGAGAACCTCGGCGGAAGCATAAGCGTTGAGTCAGAACCTGATGTATACACCCAATTTTTTGTACAACTCCCGTGGGATAGTGAGAGGAAACCGGCATGATCAATGTGCTGATAGTCGATGATGATGCCATGGTTGCAGAGCTTAACCGCTGTTATGTGACTCAGATTGAAGGGTTTACATGCACTGGCGTGGCCTCAACCTTACAACAAGCCAAAGATCTGGTGTTGAATTCTCAACATCCTATCGACCTTATTTTGCTTGATGTTTATATGCAGCAGGAGAACGGGCTGGATTTACTGCCGGTGCTGCGCGATGCCGGTCGCCCAATCGACGTGATTGTTATCTCTTCCGCCGCCGATGCCGCCACCATTAAGAAGTCGCTGAACTATGGCGTGGTGGATTACCTGATCAAGCCTTTCCAGTTCCCGCGTTTTGAAGAGGCGCTGACCCACTGGCAGCAGAAGAAAACGCTGATGGACCACCATCAGTACTATGAGCAATCTGACGTGGATCGCCTGATACACGGCGAGCCGCAGACCACGTCTGACAATAAAAAGCTGCCGAAAGGCTTAACGCCGCAGACCCTGCGCACCCTGTGCCAGTGGATTGATGCCCATCCTGACACCGAGTTCTCTACCGATGAACTGGCGCACTCGGTGAATATCTCGCGCGTTTCCTGCCGTAAGTACCTGATTTGGCTGGCTGACAGCCATATCCTGTTCACCAGTATTCATTACGGTGTGACGGGAAGGCCGGTCTATCGCTATCGGCTGCAAGAAGATCATCACGCCCTGCTGAAACAGTACTGCCAGTAAGCCTCAGCGCAGCAGCTGGTAGCTATTATCCAGCAGCGTGAAGCCAAACTGGCGCTGGGAAGAGCAGACGATCTGCTGCTGTTTAGTGACAAAAATCGCCTCGATATGTGCAAGGTCTTGCAGATACTCGAGGCTTTTTTCTACCCCCATGCCATACAGCAGCGTGGTGTAGATATCGCCGTCGATGGAATCCTCAGAAATCACCGTCACGCTCTGCAACTCGTTATCCAACGGATAGCCGGTTTTCGGGTCGAGAATATGGTGATAGCGGCGGCCGTCCAGCTCGAAATAACGCTCGTAGATGCCCGACGTAACCACCGATTTGTTGCTGACATGGATCACCCCCAGCAGCGCATCTTCAGCGGCAAACGGCTTTTTCAGCCCAATCCCCCAGCCCTCTTGCCCACTGGCACCCAGCGTCTGCACATTGCCGCCGAGGTTAATCAGCCCTTGCGGCACCTGCTCCGCCAGCAGGAAATCCCTCACCACGTCGGCGATATAACCTTTGGCTATCGCGCCTAAGTCGATTTCCATTCCGGCATGCTGCAAGAAGACGGAACGCGCGGCGTCATCAAGTATCACGTCATGAGGGTTGGTCAGGGCAAGCAGGCTTTGCAGGTCACTGACGGCAGGCACGCTGTGGCCGTTGAAGCCAATCTTCCAGCGTTTTACCAGCGGGCCGATGGTGAAGTTGAACAGGCTGTCGTCGAGCAAGCTCACGGCCTTGGCGCGTTTAATCAACTCGTAAACCGGCTGGCTGACCTCTACCGGGTGGCTGCCCGCCGCGTGGTTTACCGCCATCACTTCAGAGTGCGGGCGATTGACCGTGAAGATGTTCTCTTGCTGTTTGATCAGCCGGAAAACGCGTGACGCCAGACTCTCATTATGTTCAAACAGCTTGAGCAGAATGGGAGAGCCCATCAGCACGGCGGAGTAAGCATAAATTCGATCGTCTGGCGTCATAGATTTATCTCGTTAATCAGGTGGATAAAGCCTGCGCGCCGTGGAGGCGACACAGGCTATTCGCCGTTATTTCATGGAGAAGCGAGCGGCGTTGCGTCCTGCAAGAATACCGAAGATGATGATATCCGCAACGGCATTACCGCCAATTCGGTTGCCGCCGTGGATGCCGCCGACCACTTCACCGGCGGCGAACGCGCCGTTCAGCGCCTGCTGCTGGCTGTCCAGCACGCAGGTTTCGGTGTTAATGGTCACGCCGCCCATGGTGTGGTGAACCCCCGGCGCGATGCGAATGGCGTAGAACGGCCCCTGATTGATTGGGTGGCGCATGGCCGTGGTGCGGCCAAACTCGGCGTCGTGCTGCTTATCCACCGCCACATTGTAAGTCTCGAGGGTGGCGAGGAAGGCGTGGAAATCCATCTCCAGCTTGTTAGCCAGTTCACGCGGAGACTCGGCGCTAATCACAAAACCGCGCGCGATATACTCATCGGCAGCCTTGTTGTTCAGTCGAACTTGCTCATCAAACACCACGTAAGCATATTTTTCCGGCTGGCCGATGATTTGCGCCGAGACTTTGTCGCGGGTTTCCATCTCATTAAAGAAGCGTTTCCCGGCCTGATTGACCAGAATCGCCCCGCCGCCGCGAATGGCTTCTGAAATCAGGTAAGAGGTAGTTTGCTCAACCGTTGGGTGGATTTGAATTTCGCCCATATCCACGGTATCTGCGCCGATGTTCTGCAAAATCGCGATACCGCCGCCGGTTGCACCTTTATGGTTGGTGGTGACAAAGCCGTCCAGCTCAGGGCGATATTTCACCACCATGTCGCGGTTGGCACTGAAACCGCCGGTGGCCACAATCACGCTTTTAGCATTAATGGTCAGCACTTCGTTCTCATCGTTTAATAGTTCGACGCCTTGCACCGCGCCCTGCTCATAACGAATCTGAGTCACCGAGGTGTCGAGCATCACGTCGATATTGCGTTTGTTGAGGTTTTTCACCAAGCCGCTAATCAGGAAGCCGCCGACCGCGCTGCGATCCGCCGGGCGGTGGGTACGGTCGATGCTCATCCCGCCGGTGATAGTGATATCACTCAGCTCAATGTCGTGCTCGGCTAGCCACTCCACGGCCTGCGGCGCGCGCTCGACGAACTCTCTCAGCAAGGCTTTGTTGTTCTTGAACTGGCCGCCTTTCAGGCTCTCTTGGTAGAACAGCTCTTTGCTGTCTTCAATGCCTTTGAGTTTCTGGAAGCGCGTTTCCGCCGCGTTCATGCCGACAGAGGCTTTGATGGTGTTGCCGCCAATGGTCGACATTTTCTCAACCACCAGCACTTTGGCCCCTTCATCGCAAGCTTGGATCGCCGCGGCCAAACCGGCACCGCCGCTGCCAACCACGACCACGTCATAGCTTTGCGGCGCTGACGGGCTACCGCCCTCTTCCAACAGCTGAGCTTTACAGGATTTAGCGATAGCTTTTGAAACCGCTTTCTTCACGGCTTCGCTCTGCGTGGTCGCGCCAGTGACGGCGTCGACGTGCGGGCTGTTGGCATCCAGAATGCGGCTGCGGATGATTTCAAAGCTAGTGGTGAAGGCCACGTCCAGCTCGGCGTCGGCATCCAGCTCGATATCCGCAATGCGGTCGGTTTCCAGACTGACGTTGATCGCCAGCTGATGGGTGTCGTCCTGCACTTTTTCATTAAACACGCCGGCTTTAAATTTTTTCGACGTCATGCTCATGTCGCGGATCATCGCGTCGACCAGCGAGAAGCGCCACAGCGGCTCGGGGATGGTCAAGGCTTCGCGCTGGGTGCTGTCGATAAACAGCTCGAGTTTCTTATCTTGGGTGATGCGATCCGCCCAGTCCGGGTAGGCGATACAGGCTTTGCCGACCGCCACCATGTCGTAACCGTGCTCCAACGCCAGCTCGGCATCTTCCATATTCACCACGCCACCGACGCCCATCACCGGCACTTTAGCCAGCGTCTCAGAGCGCATCGCGACATATTTGTCGATCAGCGGCGTTGGATCTTGGCTATCAACAATTGACGGGCGCAGGGTGTAACCGACGGAGAAGTGCAGGTAATCCAGACCGCGCGCCGCCAGCTTTTCCAGCAGGTACATGGTGTCAGCGAAGCGAATGCCCGGCTCTTCAATCTCTTCAGGTGAGAAGCGGTAGCCGATAATGAAAGAAGGATCAGCGTATTGCTGCGCCATCTGATGAGTGATTTCCAGTACCGCCAGCGGGAATTTGGCGCGGTTTTCGCGGCTGCCGCCCCATTGGTCGGTGCGCTGGTTGGAGTTTGGTGAGAAGAATTGCTGAATCAGGTAAGTGTTGGCGCCGTGGATCTCCACGCCGTCGAAGCCGGCTTCAATGGCGCGACGCACGCCTTCACCAAACTTGGCAATCATGCCGTCCACTTCTTCGCTGGTCAGCGCAATCGGCGTTGCGGCACCTTCACGCGGCGCGGCCAATGCGCTTGGCGCGACCGGCGACTGGCCGCCAATCAGTTTTGGCTCGGTCATGCGGCCGCCGTGATAAATCTGCAATACGGCTTTTGAGCCTTTCTCTTTGATTGCTTGAGCAATTTTAGCCAGACCCGGCACTTTACTGTCGCTGTCGATACCAATAGCGCCGGGGAAGGCCAGACCTTTGTCGTCGATAAAGCAGCACTCGACGATAACCGTGCCGATGCTGCCAGCACGGGCGCGGTAGTACTCCACCAGCTCGCTGTTCACCGAGCCGTCGTAGAAGCCGGTGCAGGTGGTCATCGGTGCCATCAGGAAACGGTTTTTCAACGCGGTGCCGTTTGGCAGAGTAATAGGACTCAATAACCGATCGCGATTTTTCATAATAATTAACTCCAACCTAAAGTGTTTAATATTTTGTGAATTCGGTATCGGATTGATTAATTCTTTTTAGTTAGTCTCCGCTCTCATGGTATTAATATATTACTTTCTTTACTTTCATAATCTCTAACCTTAGTTATTTAACTATTTACCTATTAATATTCCGCTGTATTTATTAATGCATTGTTAAATGACAAATAGAATGATCACAATTCATCAATTATCCACCAGCTTTATATTTAATTAGCCCCAACTACTTAATGAGGAATAGCCCCCCAGCAGGCGCGTCTAGCGCAAAAAGATAAATAACCAATAAATTTCAATGAATTGAGATTAATTCACTTGCAAGCAAACCTCCTGACGGCGAGAGAAAGAGCACTCATTACTAAAATTCCTAAATTAATTTCACTTAAAAACCCCCGCTAAAAATTAACCCTTATTTTTATGCATGATTAAAAAGTTAAATATAAATAGGTTTTCTTGATCCAGATCAAAAGTAATAAATAGGAAAATCGCATTATATAAATAACTCCTCCCCATTAAGGGGGATATCCCTACCAAATAATGAATATCAATAATGGAGCAACGTAAATGCCACCATTAAATAGCTTAAGAAAGTTAAGTAACTAAAAAAATCAAAAACAGACTGACTTTATTACGCAAACCTACCCAACAGAGCCGTTAAGAGCCCGCAGTGAACACTCCTGCCGCTCGCGAGATCTTGGGTACTCAGAATTCTCAACTACTTGTTAGGTCAAACCTATGACTGATATCTCCAAAACAACCATGGTGACACCGCCGGTTAGCAAAGTGTCAGGCGGCAAAAAAAACCGCCTGATGATGATGCTTATGCCAATCCTGGTGGCAGTAATTCTGTTGCTCATTCCCGTTCCTGAAGGCTTACAGCCTCACGCATGGCACTTCTTCGCGGTGTTCGTCGGCGTCATTGTGGGACTGATTTTTGAGCCTCTCCCCGGCGCAGTGATCGGCCTAACCGGCGTGGTGGTGATTGCACTGTTCAGCCAGTGGCTGCTGTTTAGCCCGGCGGAACTGGCTGACCCGAAATTCAAAATGGCAGCGCAGTCCTTCAAATGGGCAGTGAGTGGCTTCGGCAACTCCACCGTGTGGCTTATCTTCGGCGCATTCATGTTTGCCGCTGGCTATGATAAAACCCAGTTTGGTCGCCGTCTGGCACTGATTTTAGTGAAGTATCTTGGCCGCCGCAGCCTGACGCTGGGCTACGCCATCGCCTTCGCCGACCTGCTGCTGGCGCCTTTCACTCCGTCAAACACGGCGCGCAGCGGCGGGACTATCTACCCAATCATCGCCAACTTGCCGCCGCTGTACGGTTCTAAACCGAATGACCCAAGTGCGCGTAAAATCGGTTCTTATCTGATGTGGGTCGCTATCACCGCAGCCTGTATCACCAGCTCCATGTTCCTCTCCGCGCTGGCACCTAACTTGCTGGCACTGGGCATCGTTAACAGCATCACCGGCATCAATATCTCTTGGGGAATGTGGTTCTTCGCCTTCCTGCCAGTGGGTCTGTTACTGCTGCTGACCATGCCGCTGCTGGCTTACTGGCTCTACCCGCCAGAAGTGAAAGTGAATGACGAAGTGCCGCGCTGGGCCACCGCCGAGCTGGCAAAACTGGGCAAAATGTCCCGTCATGAAATCCTGCTGCTGGTGTTCGTATGCTGCGCCCTGATGATGTGGATTTTCGCCGCCAGCTTCATCGAACCTGCGATGGCAGCCCTGCTGGTAGTGGTGCTGATGCTGTGGACCGGCGTGCTGAACTGGAACGACATCACCAGCAACAAACCGGCGTGGAACACCTTCGCATGGTTCGCCACTCTGGTGGCTCTGGCCGACGGCCTATCTCGCACCGGTTTCATCTCTTGGTTAGGTAAAGAAGGCGCGGTGATGATGGGCGGTATCTCTCCAGGGACAGCGACTATCGTGCTGCTGCTGGCGTTCTACCTGTTGCACTACCTGTTTGCCAGCACCACGGCGCACACCACCGCCCTGTTACCGGCGATGCTGACTATCGGTGCCGCCATCCCAGGCATCAACCTGCAAGTGTTCTGCCTGCTGATGGTGACCTCTCTCGGCGTGATGGGGATCATCACTCCATACGGTACTGGCCCAAGCCCGATTTACTACGGCAGCGGTTATCTGCCAACCAAAGACTACTGGCGCTTAGGGACCATCTTCGGCGCACTGTTCTTAGCCGCCCTGCTGTTTATCGGCTACCCTTGGATGGCCATGCTGTTCTAAAGGAGGATTAATTTGATACTCAAGCCATTAACAGTGCTTTTACTCAAATAAAACATCCCCAGCCTGTTGCCAGCCAATCACCTAGGCTGGCAACATACACACGAATAAAAACGTCGCCCCCGATCTACCCGAAGATCACCCCAGGAAGTCGTTGTACCCATGGCGGCAATAACGGATTAAGTGAGAAAACAATGTCGAATAAAACTTTCCATTATCAAGATCCATTCCCTCTCGCCAAAGAGGACACCGAATACTATCTGTTAACCCGTGACCACGTTTCAGTCAGCCAGTTTGATGGCGAAGAAGTGCTGAAAGTCGCGCCAGAAGGTCTGACTTTGCTGGCACAGCAAGCTTTCCACGACGCCTCCTTCATGCTGCGCCCGGCTCACCAGAAACAAGTGGCGGCCATCCTTGATGACCCGGAAGCCAGCGAGAATGACCGTTATGTCGCGCTGCAATTCCTCAGAAACTCTGAAATCGCCGCCAAAGGTATTCTGCCAACCTGTCAGGACACCGGGACTGCGATCATCATGGGTAAAAAAGGTCAGCGCGTGTGGACCGGCGGTGGCGACGAAGCCGCGCTTTCCAAAGGCGTGTACAACACCTTTATCGAAGACAACCTGCGTTACTCGCAAAACGCCCCGCTGGATATGTATAAAGAGGTGAACACTGGCACCAACCTGCCAGCGCAAATCGACCTCTACAGCGTGGATGGCGACGAATACAAATTCCTCTGCGTCGCCAAAGGCGGCGGCTCAGCGAACAAAACATATCTGTATCAAGAAACCAAGGCGCTGATCACCCCGGCCAAGCTGAAAGATTATCTGGTCGATAAAATGCGTACGTTGGGCACGGCTGCCTGTCCGCCGTACCACATCGCCTTCGTGATTGGCGGAACGTCAGCAGAAGCCACGCTGAAAACCGTTAAACTGGCCTCCACTCACTATTACGACGGCTTGCCAACCGAGGGTAACGAGCACGGTCAGGCGTTCCGCGACGTAGAGTTGGAAAAAGAGCTGCTGGTGGAAGCCAATAACCTCGGCCTCGGCGCACAGTTCGGCGGCAAATACTTCGCGCACGATATCCGCGTGGTTCGTCTGCCACGCCACGGCGCATCTTGCCCAGTCGGCATGGGCGTCTCCTGCTCCGCCGACCGTAACATCAAAGCCAAAATCAACCGCGACGGTATCTGGATCGAGAAGCTGGAAGACAACCCGGGCAAATACATCCCTGAAGCATTGCGCCAGCAGGGTGAAACCGGCGTGGTTGAAGTTGACCTCAACCGCCCGATGAAAGAGATCCTCGCGCAGCTGTCTGAGTATCCTGTTTCGACTCGCCTCTCACTCAGCGGCACCATCATCGTTGGCCGCGACATTGCGCACGCCAAGCTGAAAGAGCGCCTAGATAACGGCGAAGGTCTGCCACAGTATGTGAAAGATCACCCGATTTACTACGCGGGCCCGGCTAAAACTCCTGAAGGTTATGCTTCCGGCTCACTCGGCCCAACCACCGCGGGCCGCATGGACTCTTACGTCGACCTGCTGCAATCCAACGGCGGCAGCATGATCATGCTGGCGAAAGGCAACCGTAGTCAGCAAGTCACCGACGCCTGCCACAAACACGGCGGTTTCTACCTCGGCAGCATCGGCGGCCCGGCTGCGGTACTGGCTCAGCAAAGCATCAAGAGCCTCGAGTGCGTCGAGTACCCTGAACTGGGGATGGAAGCTATCTGGAAAATCGAAGTGGAAAACTTCCCGGCGTTCATTCTGGTGGATGACAAAGGTAACGACTTCTTCGAGCAGATCCGCATCAACCAGTGTGCTAAGTGCGTCGTGAAGTAAGCACGCTCGCTTAACGCTGAAATGTAAAAGCCCGCCATTAACGGCGGGCTTTTTTATGGTCAGAAGTCAGCAAAACCGCCGACGCCCCCATAAAAAAAGGCCGGATAACCGGCCTTCAGTGTGTAGAACAAGTCGATTAGTTAGTGACTTTATTCTTCAGGTCTTCGCTACCCTGCTTGGTTTTATCCCAAGCTTTTTCCGAACCTTCTTTGGTTTTATCCCAGCCTTTTTTGGTGCCTTCAGACACTTTGCTGGTGGTAGAGTCGCGCTTACCTTCTGCGGCGTGCTTAGCTTTCAGCTTCTGCTCTTCGCCTTTATTCTGCTCTTTGTGCAGTTTTTCTTTCGCAGTATCTGCACCTTTGTGCGCTTCAGCGACAGTTTCATCCGTTGCGTGGCTGACGGTATCAGCAGCAAACACTGGGGAAGCCAGTAAAATCGCGGACAGAGCAATAATTGCCTTTTTCATAATATTCCCTCATTGGACAGATACGTTTATTACAACCTGATAACAGCATGGACCCGTTTTAGTGCATACGCTGTAAGAATAGGACTAAAACAGAAGAATGCTCAGCGTTCTGCATAAAAATTGAGCATATAAAACGTTTAGAGGGGATATAAACAGCGTTTAGTAAGCTTTGGAGCAGCGGAACGGTACGGTACCGTACGGGAGATTTGGAGCGGGTGAAGGGAATCGAACCCTCGTATGCAGCTTGGGAAGCTACCGTTCTACCATTGAACTACACCCGCTTAGGTGTGCTTGGGCATTATAACCCGTTACGTGCGGCGAGCAAGGCGTGTTTTGCAATATGCGCTTGAGATTTAAGCGGTTAGTTTTTCGCGGGGCTTTGGGCATGAAAAAGGGAGCCGAAGCTCCCCTTTGTTTTGCTGGCCGTGACGAACTTACTTCGTTGGGCGCAGCGCTGGGAACAGGATCACGTCGCGGATGGTGTGGCTGTTGGTGAACAGCATAACCATGCGGTCGATACCGATACCCAAGCCAGCCGTCGGCGGCAGGCCGTGCTCCAGCGCGGTGACGTAGTCTTCGTCGAAGAACATCGCTTCGTCGTCGCCTGCGTCTTTGGCTGCAACCTGATCGGCGAAACGCTGTGCCTGATCTTCTGCATCGTTCAGCTCGGAGAAGCCGTTACCGATTTCACGACCGCCGATGAAGAATTCGAAGCGATCTGTCACTTCTGGGTTCTCGTCGTTACGGCGCGCCAGCGGAGAAACCTCTGCTGGGTATTCGGTGATGAAGGTTGGCTGGATCAGCTGCGCTTCAGCGGTCTCTTCGAAGATCTCAGTCACGATGCGACCAAGGCCCCAGTTCTTCTCAATCTTGATACCGATGGACTCCGCGATCGCCGTGGCTTTCGCCATGTCGTCGAGGTCAGCAACGTTGGTTTCAGGACGGTATTTGCAGATGGCTTCTTTCATCGTCAACTTGGCAAAAGGCTTGCCGAAGTCGAAGGTCTGGTCGCCATAAACGATCTGCGGGTTGCCGTCGTTGACTTGCTCAGCCAGCGTACGGAACAGGCTCTCGGTCAGGATGATCAGGTCTTTGTAATCCGCGTACGCCATATAGAGTTCCATCATGGTGAACTCTGGGTTGTGACGCGGAGAAACGCCTTCGTTACGGAAGTTACGGTTGATCTCGAATACGCGATCAAAGCCGCCAACCACTAAACGCTTCAGGTACAGTTCCGGCGCGATACGCAGGTACATGTCGATATCAAGCGCGTTATGGTGCGTGATGAACGGACGAGCCGCAGCGCCGCCTGGGATCACTTGCATCATAGGCGTTTCCACTTCCATAAAGCCTTGATTGACCATAAAGGTACGGATCGCAGCCATGATTTGTGAACGCACTTTGAAGGTTTTGCGCGATTCGTCGTTAGCAATCAGGTCGAGGTAACGCTGACGGTAACGCGTTTCCTGATCCGCCAGACCGTGGAACTTGTCCGGCAATGGACGTAGCGCTTTGGTCAGCAGACGCAGTTCAGAACAGTGGATAGACAGCTCACCGGTCTTAGTTTTGAACAACTTACCGCGAGCACCCAGGATATCGCCCAAATCCCACTTCTTGAATTGTTCGTTGTAAATGCCTTCGGCCAGATCATCACGAGCAACGTAAAGCTGAATACGACCGCCCACGTCCTGCAAGGTAACGAAAGAGGCTTTACCCATAATACGACGCGTCATCATGCGGCCAGCGACGGTTACTTCAACGCCTAAATCTTCCAGCTCTTCGTTCTCTTTGCTGTCGTATTTGGCGTGAATTTCGTCAGAAATGCTGTCACGACGGAAGTCGTTAGGGAAAGCGATGCCGGTTTCACGCAGTGCAGCCAGCTTCTCACGACGCGCCTTCAGCTCGTTGTTCAGATCTGGTACTTGCTCAGCGCCCTGCGCTTTTGATTGCTGTTCAGCGGACGGTTGTTGCTCAGACATTTTGGTTCCTCATAACCCGGCTTTCAAACTTGCTTCAATGAATTTATCCAGGTCGCCATCCAAAACGGCCTGCGTGTTTCGTGTCTCAACGCCAGTGCGCAGATCTTTGATACGTGCGTCATCGAGCACGTAAGAACGAATCTGGCTACCCCAGCCGATGTCTGACTTGTTGTCTTCCATCTGCTGTTTATCAGCATTTTTCTTTTGCATCTCAAACTCATAAAGCTTGGCTTTCATCTGCTTCATGGCCTGATCTTTGTTCTTATGCTGAGAACGGTCGTTCTGGCATTGGGTCACAATGTTGGTTGGAAGGTGGGTAATACGTACCGCAGATTCCGTTTTGTTAACGTGCTGACCACCCGCACCTGACGCGCGGTATACGTCGATACGCAGGTCGGCAGGGTTAATTTCAATCTCGATATCGTCATCCACTTCTGGGTAAACGAAGGCCGAGCTGAAGGAGGTGTGACGACGGCCGCCGGAGTCGAACGGGCTTTTACGAACCAGACGGTGGACGCCGGTTTCCGTGCGCAGCCAGCCGAAAGCGTAGTCACCGGTTATCTTGATGGTGGCTGATTTCAGGCCCGCGACGTCGCCGTCGGACTCTTCAATCATCTCAGTTTTGAAGCCTTTGGCTTCGGCCCAGCGCAGGTACATACGCACCAACATGCTGGCCCAGTCCTGAGCTTCTGTGCCGCCGGAACCGGCTTGGATATCCAGATAGCAGCTTGCGCTGTCGTATTCACCGGAGAACATGCGACGGAATTCCAACTGCTCCAGCTTGGCGGTCAGTTGGTCGAGTTCTTCTACGGCTTCGTGGAAAGTCTCTTCGTCGTCAGCTTCAACCGCCAGTTCCAGCAAGCCTGACACATCGTCACGGCCCTGAGTTAACTGGTCGATGGTTTCAACGATAGCTTCCAGTGCGGAACGCTCTTTGCCCAGCGCCTGTGCGCGCTCTGGCTCGTTCCAAACGTCCGGCTGTTCCAGCTCGGCGTTAACTTCTTCTAGGCGCTCTTTCTTGGCATCATAGTCAAAGATACCCCCTAAGGACGTTTGTCCGCTCGGACAGGTCCTGAATTCGGTTTTTTACCGGATTAATTTCAAACATGATTTTCGCGTCTTACGTTGATTCGGAGTTGGCCCAATGCCATTCGAACCGCTGATTCTAGCGGAATTAGCGGCCCTTTTATAGCAAGTTGCTGTTTTTTTAGCGCCGTCGGTTTGACGACGCCAAGGCTATCGGCAGAGGTGAAAATGGCCTATTTCGGCCACAAATGCTGAATAATCAGCTGAACGCTGCGATTTCCGCGATATTCATTAATATCCAGCCGATATGCCAGTTCAACTTCTCGCACGCTGCTGTCCGGCCAAAAAGTCGGATCGATGTTAAACGCAATGCCGTCGAGCAGTGGCCCGCCGCCAATAGGCTCAATCATCAGCTTCAGGTGGCGCTCTTTCAGCAGCTTTTGTTGCAGAATGCGGAAACGCCCGTCGAAGGTCGGCTCGGGGAAGGACTGCCCCCAAGGGCCGCCGTCGCGCAGCAGCTCGGCGGTATCAATCGTCAGCTCCTGACCCGCCAGCTCGCCGTCGGACCAAATCACACCTTCCAGATGTGACGGATCCAGCCATTCGCCAACCAGCTCGGCAAATCGGTCGCGAAACTCGTCGAACTTGGCTTTTTCCAGCGACAGACCTGCCGCCATCGCGTGTCCTCCGAACTTCATCATCAGCCCCGGATGCAGCGTGTCGATTCGCTCAAGGGCGTCGCGCATATGTAACCCAGCAATCGAGCGGCCAGAGCCTTTCAATACGCCATCGCCCGCAGGAGCAAAAGCAATAACCGGGCGATTGAAACGCTCCTTGAGGCGTGAAGCCAAAATGCCCACCACGCCCTGATGCCACTCGGGGTGATACATCGCCAGACCATAAGGCAGCGCGTCGCTGCTGCTTTCCAGCTTATCGCACAGCGCCAGCGCTTCGACCTGCATCCCCTGCTCAATTTCCCGACGGGTTTGGTTCAATGCGTCTAAATCACTGGCCAACGCCCGAGCCTGAGCGATGTCGTCACTGAGCAGCAACGCCACGCCCACTGACATATCGTCTAGACGCCCGGCGGCATTCAAACGCGGGCCGAGGGCAAAGCCGAGGTCACTGGCCGCCAGCGTGCGCGCTTCGCGATTCGCCACTTCTAATAAAGCGCGGATCCCTGGACGACACTTGCCGGCGCGAATACGGTTCAGACCCTGATAAACCAAAATGCGGTTATTGGCATCAAGAGGAACCACGTCAGCCACGGTGCCCAGCGCGACTAAATCCAGCCATTCGGCGAGATTCGGCGCGGCCAGCCCCTGCTCTTCAAACCAGCCGCTTTTATTCAAGGCGGCGCGAAGGGCCAGCATCAAGTAGAAGGCTACGCCAACGCCCGCCAGCGATTTGGAGGGGAATTCACAACCGTGGAGGTTGGGGTTAATGATGGCTTCGGCCGCAGGCAGGGTGTCGCCCGGTAAGTGGTGGTCGGTGACCAACACCTGAATGCCTTTCTCGTGGGCTAAGTCGACGCCCGCGTGAGATGAAATGCCGTTATCCACCGTCAGAATCAGCTCGGCACCGCGCGCGGCGGCCTGCTCAACCACTTCTGGGCTAAGCCCGTAACCATCTTCAAAACGGTTAGGCACCAGATACTTTATCTCGCTGCAACCCATGCTGCGCAGCGATAACACGGTCAGCGCGGTGCTGGTCGCGCCATCGGCATCGAAGTCGCCCACCACCATAATGCGCAGGCGGTCGCGCAGGGCTTTCTGCAATAATTCTACGGCAGCATCAATGCCATCAAGTTGCTGATATCCCAGCAATCCTTTAACACCGCGCTCAAGCTCCTGCGAACCTTTAATACCGCGCGCGCTGTATAAGCGGCGCAGTAAAGGGGAAAGCTCAGCAGGAAGGTTAGCGCCGTCAGTTGCCTGACGACGACGAAGTTGGGTCTGCAAAGTCACTTAAAATCAACCACCGGTTTTTTGTGAAGGTTCCTGCGCGTCGAGCATGGCGGCCATCTCTTTTGGCGGCTGGTAACCTGGGATCATGGTGCCATTTTCAAGCACAATCGCTGGCGTTCCAGATACGCCAAACTGCACGCCCAATTGGAAATGTTTGGAGATGTCGGTTTTGCAGTTGGCTGGCGAAATATCGTCGCCACGCATCGCAGCGTCAAAGGACTGCTTGCGGTTGCCGGTACACCAGATGGACTGCATGTCTTTTTCTGCTTTAGAGTTCAGGCCCTGACGAGGGAAAGCCAGATAACGCACGGTAATGCCGAGGTCGTTATAGTCCTGCATCTGCTGGTGCAGCTTGTGGCAGTAGCCGCAGGTGATGTCGGTAAATACCGTGATCACGTGTTTTTCTTTCGCGGCTTTATAGATGATCATTTCGCTTTTCAGCGAATCTAACTTCTTGATAAGCATCTGGTTGGTGACATTCACCGGCTGGGTGCCACTGACATCAAACATCGGGCCTTGCAGAACGTGTTTACCGTCTTCGGTAACATAAATCACGCCGTTGTCAGTCGTCACGGCTCTCAAACCGGCGACCGGCGAGGGCTGGACTTCAACGTTTTTCATGCCGAGCTTGTTCAGGGTTCCCTGGACTGCCGCATCGTCAGCCTGGGCCGCGCCGGTAATACAGGCAGCCAGTAACGTTAACAGCATTAAACCTTTTTTCATCATTTCGTCCTTTATCTCCTCGCGCGTTAGCCACGAGGGTGATGTTGTTGATGTAGCTGTTTGAGTCGTTCAGTCGCTACATGGGTATAAATTTGGGTGGTCGACAAGTCGCTGTGACCTAATAGCATTTGTACGACACGCAAGTCAGCCCCGTGGTTCAGTAAGTGGGTGGCAAAAGCGTGTCGCAAGACGTGCGGAGAGAGCCGCTCAGCATCAATACCCGCAAGGATCGCATAGTGTTTGATGCGATGCCAGAAAGTCTGGCGGGTCATTTTCTGCGCGCGATTGCTCGGGAATACCACATCGACTGAAGCGCCGTTGAGCATCCACGGGCGGCCATGTTCGAAGTAGTTATCAATCCAGTACACCGCCTCTTCCCCCATTGGCACCAGCCGCTCTTTGTCACCTTTACCGATCACCCGCACCACGCCTTGGCGCAGGCTGATATCGCTGAGCGTCAGCCCTACCAACTCCGACACGCGCAGGCCGGTGGCATAAAGCAGCTCCAGCATCGCCTTATCGCGCAGTTCCAATGGGATATCAACGTTGGGCGCAGCCAGCAACGCGTCGACCTGCGCCTCGCTAAGATCCTTTGGCAAACGCTGGGGCAGTTTTGGCGAGGAGAGCAGCGCCGTCGGATCATCGTGGCGCAGCGATTCGCGGTTCATATATTGAAACAGGCGACGCATCGCGCTGAGTAGCCGAGCCGAACTGGTTGCCTTATAGCCACCCTCGACGCGTTCAGCCAAAAAGGCCTGAAGATCGGCAGCCTGCACATTCGTCAGGTCGGTTTCATGGTGGCTCAACCAGCCGAGCAGGGATTTCAAATCCAGACGATAAGACGCCAGCGTATTTTCCGCGAGGTTACGCTCTATCCACAGCGTATCCAAAAACTGCTCGCAAAGAGCCTGATCATGGTCGGCGTTCGGCACGTTGACTCCTTAATTTCATTCCGCTGCGACCTCAACGAAAGTATCAGCCGCAGGCGATTAGCCCTCATTATGCCTGCCATTGTGACGGAGTGCCGAGCAAATCTGTTACACTATCTGCCATTCACATTCTTATGACGTTACGGCAACAAGCATGAAGATTGGACTTTTTTACGGCTCAAGCACCTGCTACACCGAAATGGCTGCGGAGAAAATCCGCGAAATTCTGGGTGAAGAGCTGGTCGATTTGCACAATTTGAAAGATGTCGATCCGGTCAAAATGGAAGAGTATGACATTCTGATCCTCGGCATTCCGACCTGGGATTTCGGTGAAATACAGGAAGATTGGGAAGCTATTTGGGACAAACTTCCGACGCTGGATCTCAACGGGAAAATCATCGCCATGTACGGCATGGGAGACCAACTGGGCTACGGCGAATGGTTCCTCGATGCACTCGGCATGCTACACGACCGCTTACTACCACTGGGCGTGCAGTTTATTGGCTTCTGGCCAATCGAAGGTTTTGAATTCACCAGTCCAAAACCGCTGAGTGCCGACGGCAAGCAGTTCGTCGGGCTGGCGCTTGATGAAGTTAACCAGTACGACCTGAGCGAAGAACGCCTGCAAGACTGGTGTGACCAAATCCTGATCGAGATGGACGCACTGCTCGGCTAAAGCCGTTTGCCACCAGAGGCTCTGAAATCGGGCCTCTTTGGTGACACCTTTTGGCTCCCCAAAGGGGTTACTGCTGGCCGTTTTCCTGCTGCTGAGCGCTGAGTAACAGCTGGCGCAAACGTCGCCACTCTTCCTGACTCATGCTGTCTGATGAAAGCCACAGTTTCTGCCGTGAACTCTTCATCGCCTGCCTTAAGCCACCTTTGCGTTTTTCACGCTGCAATGACAAAAGCATGCCACTTTTCAGCATCCACGCCGGTTTGGTGATAACCCACTCTTGCTGCTGCCAAATAACCCGTTGGTTATCGAGCAGGCTGATTTCACCGTGGCGCGACGTAATGCGCCGCTGGCTGCGAATGCATTCGAAAATGACCACCAGCAGAAGCGTCATCCACACCGGCCAGTAACCCGCAGACCATGGCGCCAGCAGAATAAGCAACATTATCGCACCGTGGATCCCCAGTGAGATGAGCTGCGAACGCCATGAAACGCGTAAATCACATTGCCACAGGGCCACGGTCTTTATTTCGCGTCTGAATGAGGGCCACCATCCGTTGTAACTCGGCATCCTTTGGCTCGCCGTGATTCATTAACCAGTTGAATAAATCCGGGTCATCACAGGTCAATAGACGGGCGAACAGTGCCTTATCGGTGTCATCAAGGCTGTCATACTCATATTCAAAAAAAGGCATGATAGAGATATCAAGCTCGCGCATGCCGCGACGACAAGCCCAGTGAATGCGGGACTTGTTATGAATATCCAGTGGGGCTTTGCTTTCCATAGGCTGACTCTTTATTGGGTACATTAATGATTATTTTATCGGTCTGGGAAGATTCTACCAGCCTGCACAGCTCAGGCGTAACCTTTACATGCCTCAATGTTCATATCTCCATCACGCCTCGCACAATGGCAAGCAACGATGATGTAACGCGCCATTCTGCTGCGAGGTGTCTTGGAAATGGCATAAATTGAGTTTGCAAAGCAGGCTAGCTCTTTTACCATGAAGTTAATTGTCCATTTACCTCAGCCTAGGATTGCATCATGGCGTACAAGTTTCCGTTTCCACCGCAAAAACCTTCAGCTTCTTCACGTCTGCCGCTGACTTTAATTTCACTGGAAGATTGGGCGATGGTCACCATGACCGGCGCTGATACGGTGAAATATTTGCAAGGTCAGGTCACGGCCGACGTCGAGGCACTCTCTCCAGACCAACACATCCTTTGTGCTCACTGCGATGCGAAAGGCAAAATGTGGAGCAACATGCGTCTTTTCAAGCGCGGTGATGGTATGGCTTTCATTGAGCGCCGCAACCTGCGTAACCAGCAGATGACCGAAATGAAAAAGTACGCCGTGTTCTCCAAAGTGACGTTCACTGAAGATGACGACGTGGTGCTGCTGGGCGTGGCCGGTTTTCAGGCTAATGCCGCGCTGAAGGGCGTATTCTCTACTTTACCAACTGCCGAGCAGCCGGTAGTTCAGCAAGATGAAAGCACCCTGCTTTACTTGCCGCTGCCAGCCGAGCGCTATCTGATTGTCACCAGCCCTGAAAAGGCGGAACAAGTGGTGACTGAGATTGGCGATCAGGCCCAGTTGAATGACAGCCAGCAGTGGCTGGCACTGGACATTGAGGCGGGTTACCCGGTGATTGATACCGTTAACACCGTGCAGTTTATCCCGCAGGCCACCAATATTCAGGCGCTGGACGGCATTAGCTTCAGCAAAGGCTGCTACGCCGGCCAGGAGATGGTTGCTCGTGCTAAATACCGTGGCGCTAATAAACGCGCGCTGTATTGGCTGGCGGGTAAAGCCAGCAAAGTTCCAGCTGCCGGGGATGATTTAGAGTTGCAACTCGGTGAGAACTGGCGTCGTACCGGCACCATTCTGGCCGCCAGCCAGCTCAACGACGGTTCAGTGTGGGTGCAAGCCGTGCTCAACAATGACCTCGACGCCGACGCCAACCTGCGCGTACGCGACGACGCGGCAAGCCAGCTGAGCATTCAGCCACTGCCGTATTCGTTGGTGGAAGAGAAGTAATTGAAATAATGGAGGAAAGATATTTTCCTCCACCAATTGCAGACGCTGGATTTACCTAAATCATTCGCACTGTATCAAGGCGGCAAGGGGATGAATCCCTGGGAGCTTACACTGGTAAGTGACCTGGGTGAGTCCCCGCAGCCAACACTGAGACAGTGCGAAGGATGAAGTAATTGAAAAAGATTTCCCTCCACCAATAGCAGACGCTGGATTTACCTAAATCATTCGCACTGTATCAAGGCGGCAAGGGGATGAATCCCTGGGAGCTTACACTGGTAAGTGACCTAGGTGAGTCCCCGCAGCCAACGCTGAGACAGTGCGAAGGATGACGGTAAATCAGATATAGAAGTAAACCGCAAAGAAATGGCAGGCACACCCGCCCAGCACAAAGCCGTGCCAAATAGCATGCCCGAAGCGAATTCGCTTAGAGGCGTAGAAAATCACCCCCAGCGTATACAGCAACCCGCCGATCGCCAGCAGCGCCACGCCGCCCGCAGACAGACGCACCGCCAGCTGATAAATAACAATCAGCGACAGCCAGCCCATGGTCAGATAAGTGATCAGCGACAGCACTTCAAACCGGTGTGCAAAGGCCATTTTAAAAATCACGCCGAACAGCGCCAGCCCCCAAATAACAGCCATCAAGCCCTTTGCCAGCGGCGAATTCAGACCCACCAGCAGGAACGGCGTATAGGTGCCAGCAATTAAGATATAGATGGCACAGTGATCGAGCTTTTTCAGCCAGTATTTGGCCTTTTCATGCGGAATGGCATGGTACAACGTGGAAGCCAAAAACAGCAGGATCATGCTGCCGCCGTAGAGGCTATAGCTAGTGATTGCCATCGCGCCAGCATTGGTCGCCACGGCCTGAACAAGAAGTAAAACCAGTCCTACGATACCCAACACCAACCCGACGCCATGGCTCAGACTGTTGGCTATCTCTTCAGCCCAGGGATAAGCCTGAGGCAACGTTTTAGTCATAACTTACTAACCCTCGAGGTAATTTTGATAAAAGATTGAGAAGAAAAATTGGTCAAAAATTTACCTACTCAGTAGGGTAACTGAGAACAATTCCAGTGTACACGTGTAAGCTAAAAATTAGTATTAACTGTTGTAACAAGCTCTTAGCTTGGTAAGCATTTAGGAACAAGCCGAGTCTGAAGCCCCTCTAATCGTTCAATTTATTAATAATTTCGCTGAATTATCATTAGAGAAAAACCTCGGCTGATTTATGTAAAGACATGATTTTTTTGCCTCATCGGATTATCGTATAGGGGAATTCCCTGCCAATGACTGAGGTTTGATTATGTCTGTAGCTTCTTCCGCGCTGAATTTCGGCTCAATGACCGAAGTTTTTCAGTTCCTGATGGAAATCGACAAACTGAAAAGCGTACAACGCCGCACTAAGGTGCTCGGCACTCAGCGTCAGGAAAACTCAGCAGAGCACAGCTGGCACTTCGCTGTGGCGGCTATGTCCCTCGCGCCCTACGCGCCTAAAGATGTCGATATTCAGAAAGTGATCCGCATGGCTCTGGTGCACGACATCGTGGAAATCGACGCCGGTGACGTGCTGGTGTATGACCTTGCCGCTCGCGAAGCCGTGCATGACCAAGAAGTGTTGGCGGCTAAACGCCTGTTCGGCATGCTGCCTGCGCCACTGGATCAGCAGTTCCTTGATTTGTGGAATGAGTATGAAGCCGGTGAAACCGCTGAAGCGCGCTTTGCGCTGGTGATTGACCGCATTCTGCCGGTAGTGATGAACCTGAACAATAAAGGTCAAAGCTGGGTGGAGAACAATATCCGTCTGGAACAGGTTCTGGCACGCAATTCTTTCATTGGCGACATCAACCCAGAGCTGTGGCAGCACATTCGCGGCCATCTGGACAATGCCCAAGCTCAAGGCTGGCTGAAATAATGCTTTCTCCTCCCTCATGGCGAGGGAGGAGTCATTAACACTTATTTCGGCACGCTGAGCGCCGTCTGGTCTACATACGGCTTCATGATGGCATCCGCTTTTTCCTGCGCAGCGGCAGCAGCAGCCTGTGGCGTGACTTTCTGGTCATTGACCAAGGCCCCGAGCTGATTTTCCATCGCCTGACGCACGGCCACCGTCTCATAGGTTGAATACCACGGATAGGCGTATTTCAGCTGTTGCAGAGCGATTTCGGCACGCGGGTCTTTCGCCAGATAATCCTTCATTTCCGGCAAATCATAAGAGGCGATACGCGGTGAGAAGTAGCCGGTGAAGCGACTCCACGCCCCGTTCACTTTCGGGCTAACCAGATATTGCAGGAAGGTATAAGCCGCCTTTTTCTGATCATCGGTGATGCCTTTAAAGCTCACCAGACTTGCTCCGCCGATGCTCACACCATTACGCACCTTCTGCGGCATCATCGCCACGCCCAGCTCGAAATCTTTGGTGTTTTCACGCATAAAGCCCAGCGCGCCGGTACTCAGCATGGTCATACCCAGCTTGCCGGAGAAGAAGGCTGCGCTGATCTGCTTGGAGTTCAACACGCCGGATGGCATCACGTTGTCGCGATAAATCAGGTTCTGCCAGAACTGCAATGCCCCCACGGTGGAAGCAGTGTTGTAGTACACCTCGCCCGGATAGTCGGCGTTGAAGTATTGCCCGCCGTTGGCGCGAGTCAGCGCAGAGAGGATCCAGCCGCCGTAGTCATCATTGGTCGATGGCAACATGATGCCCCACTGCCCTTTAGCTTTATCCGTCAGCTTTTTGGCGTCTTCCAGCAATTCATCCCAGTTCTTCGGCGGCGCAGAAATGCCCGCTTTGGCGAACAAGTCTTTGTTGTAATAGAGAATTGGCGTTGAGTTGTGGAATGGGATCGCATAAGTCACGCCGTTAACTTGGGCATTTTGGCGCATGGCGGGCCAGAAGTTTTCAGTCAAGAAAGGCGTGGCTTTTTGGTTGCCGTATTTGAACAGGTCGTCCATCGGCAGAATTTCATTTTTGATGGCTAAGTCGGCGGTGAAGTTGGCAGACATAATCACCAGTGCCGGAGGCTGGCCTGACTTAGCCGCCGCTTCCGCTTTCACTTTGGTGGTGTCGTAGTTGCCGGTGAAAATACCGCGCACTTCGACATCGTTTTGAGAGTCGTTGAACTCTTTGATAACACGGGTCATTTCCATGGTCAGCTTGCCGTCAACCGGCGCCGGGAACATGAAATCGATATTCTGTTTTGCTGACGCCGCGCCAGCCGACAGCAGCCCGAGGGCAAGCGTCAGCGCGTGGAGCTTAGGCATAGTGAAACGCATGTTGGATCTCCTGGTGAAGATTTTGCTGGTTTTGGCCCGAAAAAAGATGAAGGTCGTGCAAAGAGAAGTACAAGGTCACGCGGTCGCCCGGCTGTGGGATAACCAAAGTGGATTCCCCCTCGGCCTGAATACGCCGCAGATTTTTAACATTTTGATTTTTCAATAAATAACGAATGTGACCATAGCCCGTGTCGGCATGGCACAGGTACTCAGCTCCCAGCAACTCGCGATGGTTCAGCGTGACGCTAAGGGCTAAAGTGCGTTCTTCATTCGGCTGGTCGCTTAAGTGCTCAGGGCGAATGCCCAAATAGACTTCGTTCAAACCATGGACGTGCTCGCTCTCTGGCAAAGCAATGGCGTGATCGCCAAACTGCACCACGCCCTGCTGACAAGGCAGCTTGAAGATGTTCATCGACGGCGTACCGATAAATCCGGCAACAAACAGGTTAGCGGGCTGGGCATACAAGGTTTCTGGCGCGCCGATTTGCTGCAAGTGGCCTTTGTCCAACACAGCAATGCGGTCGGCCATGGTCATGGCTTCCATCTGGTCATGAGTCACGTAAACCGTGCTGGTTTTCAACTGCTTATGCAGCGTCATGATGCCGTCTCGCACCTCGGTACGCAGGCGCGCATCAAGGTTCGACAGCGGCTCATCCATCAAAAATAGCTTCGGGTCACGCACTATGGCGCGCGCCATTGCCACGCGCTGGCGCTGGCCGCCGGAGAGTTTCCCCGGCTTGCGATCCAGCAGCGGTTCGAGCTGCAATAGCGCCGCCACGCGGTCAACACGCGCGCGATGCTGAGATTTCGGCTCATTGCGCATCCGCATGCCAAAGGTGATGTTCTGCTCGACGGTCATGTGCGGGAACAGCGCATAGTTCTGGAAAATCATCGAGAAGTTGCGCTCGCGCGGCTCCAGCGCGGTTATGTCTTCGCCATCCAGCAAAATTCGCCCACTGCTGACGTTTTCCAGCCCCGCTAATAGGCGCAGCAAGGTGCTTTTGCCACAGCCGGACGGCCCCACCAGCACCAGAAATTCGCCGTCGGCGATCTCCAGCGACAGATTGTTCACCGCCGTGCTGCCTTCAAACTGCTTGCAGATATTTTCGAGACGAATTCGCGACATTATTCGTCATCCACCGGGCAGCTGATGGTCGCGTCATACAGGTACGGCCCCGGATATTGCGAAAGCGGGTGCAAGTAGCTGACTAAGCCCGTTTTTTCCACCAGACGGTGCATCACGCAGGCCGCCGGTTCGAGGTTATAGAAAGGCGCCGGATTGTGGTGATAGTACGGCACTTGATGCACGGTACCCGGGATAGTGGTGATGATGGCTTGGCGATACTGAGTGAAAATCAGGCGATGCGTGTGTCCGCAGAATACGCGGTACAGTGACGGGTAGCGATCAATCAACGCCAGCAGTTCGTCGCCGTTCTCGCAGGAGATGGAGTCCATCTGCGCCGAACCGACTTTAACCGGCGGATGGTGCATAAACACCGCCGTTGGCTTGTCGCCGCCTGCTTTCAGCTGCTCTTCCAGCCATGACAGGGTTTCTGGCGTCAAAAAGCCTTTGGATTCACCCGCCAGACTGCTGTCGATAAACAGCAAACGCATGTCGAAATCGTCCACCGCGTAACGCATGTTTTGCGGGTCGTGACCCAGCTCAGGGCACAGCGGGTGCAGCGCTTCGAGGAACTGCGCTTTGTCGTCATGGTTGCCAGGAATGATGTACAGCGGGTAGTGCAGGTTTTGCAGCGTGCGGCGCGCCACCAGATACTCGGCTGGCAGGCCACAGTTGACGATGTCACCGGTGATAACTACCGCGTCAGGGCGTTCTTCCAGCGCATTCAGCTGGTTAACCACCTCGGCATTGCAGGCGTTGACGTCGATAAAGTCATACAGCTTGCGGCCCTGACTACGGAAATGCATATCGGAAATTTGTGCGAGAAACATCGGTAACCCCTTTATTTAACGGCAGTTTATTTAATGCCTGAAAAGCCAAAGCTTTTAAGAAATTGTTTCTGGAACAGAACGAATGCCAGCATCAGCGGCAGGCACACCATCAGGGTTCCTGCGGTGATAAGCCCCCACTGCCCGCCCGACTCCGCGCCCATGGCGAAGGAGACCAGCCCGACGGTGAGCACCTGCTTGTCCGGATCGTTGAGCACCATCAGCGGCCAGAGATATTCATTCCAGTGATAGGTGATGCTGACGGTGGCGAAGGCCAAAATGGCTGGCCACGACATCGGGATCAGCACGCGAAACACCACTTGCCACCAGCGGCAGCCTTCCATCAGCGCCGCCTCTTCGATTTCGCGCGGGATGCTGAGAAACGCCTGACGCATCAAGAACACGCCAAACGCCGACGCGAAGTAAGGCATCATCACGCCGGTCAATGTATTGAGCAGGCCGAACTGTTTGAGGATCATCATGTTCGGCACCATCATCACCACCGGCATGATCATCAGTTGGATCAGCAGCAGGTAGAACAGCGTCTGTTTGCCACGAAACTCGTGGTAGGCGAAAACGTAGCCCGCCGTGGTGATGGTCACCAGTTGGACCAAGAAGGTGCCGAAAGAGAAGAAGATGGTGTTGGCGTAGAGCCGCAGCCAGTCGGCGCTGTCCCACGCGTCGCGGAAGTTTTGCAGCGTCAGCGGGAAGCGCGGCAGCAGCGACGCCATGCCCGGCCCGAAACTGCTTTCGCTAAAGGAGGCCGACAGCATCCAGATAAATGGCGCGACCCACAGCAGCGCGCCACAGACCAGCAGCAGAGGCAGCGTGGAACGGCGCGCGCCGCGCAGTAACATAGATGGCTGGCGGCTGCGGCTTTTCGCGCCGGTCACCAGCAGGTTGTCAGACGTTTCAACGCTCATAGTGCGCCCCTCTTTCCAGCACTCGCAGGTTCATCACCGAGAAACCAAACAGCAAAATCAGCGTCAGGAAGGTCGCCGCCGAGGCTTTGCCTAAATCGTGGGTGTCGTTGGCTAAACTTTGGATGTAATAGAGCATCACGGTGGTGGCGTTATTCGGCCCGCCCTGCGTCATTACCGGCACGTGGTCGATTTGGGTGATGGCATAAATCAGCGCGATGGTGACCACAAAGCTGATGGTCGGGCGCAGCAGCGGCAAGGTGACATAAAAGAAGGTTTGGGTGCGCGATGCCCCTTCCATCATCGCCGCCTCACGCGCCGAAGCTGGAATGGACTGCAATCCGGCAAGGAAAAACAGCATGTAGTAACCGGCGAATTTCCACACGCCAATCACGCTCAGCGCAATCAGCGCGCTGTCGCTCGCGCCGAGGTAGTTGTTGTTCATCGGCCCGAAGAACTTCGCCAAGTAGTAGTCGATAAGCCCCAGCCCCGGCATAAAGATAAACAGCCACAGGGTCGCGGCGCTGACCAACGGGATAATCATCGGGAAGAAAAAGGCGGTGCGCAGCCAGCGATTGAGCACGGTGTTTTCCCACAGCGCCACCGCCAGCAGTAGCGCCAGCACGATGCCGGGGATCACTGTCATCAGAATGTAAGACAGGTTATTAAGCAGCGCACGCCAGAACACGTCGTCTTGCAGCAGGCGAACATAGTTCTGCAAACCAACAAACGGCGGGTTATCGGAGTTCATCCGGCTGTCATAGAGACTGTCGGCCGCAGAACGGAATAAAGGGAAATAGGTGAATAAAAACAGGAAGATCAGGGTGGGCATCAGCACCAGCCAGGGGAACAGCGAACGGCGCATTTCTCATTACCGGTCAGTCAAATAAGCCGTTACGCTAAGCTTTCTGTGTGTCAGTCATGTGTCAGCCAGATGATACTTTTTTGTATGAAAATCGAGCGAATGTTACTGAACGAAGTGGTTATCCTCAAGCTCCCTCATCACCTCCCATTTGAAATTGGAAAGCAGGGCTACGTCTCATAGACGTTGCTCCTGTTACTTTAAAAAAAATGAAATACGTATGTTATTAGCTTACGTTTTTGTTTATTTTTAAATGGTGGCTCGCTTTTAATACTCCCTGCTGATCCACTGCTTTAAAAATAGCTTAACTTACCTCAAAAGGATTTTGAAATGAGTATTCCAGCTTATCTTTGGCTATATGATCAAAATGGCGTCTTGATAAAAGGCGGGTCAGAAGTGCTTAACAGGGAGGGAGCGATAGAAATTCAAAGTTTTACCCACGGCCTTTGTCATAATTATTGAGTTAAAAATCATGGTGAAGTTGAAGTGGCTATGGATAGTAACGCACCAGACGCTAACCCCTAATATTATTAAGAATTTTGCAAGAATACTTCTATTCTTCTTTAGCGAATGTTATTTACTCGCCCCACTGCCTGGTCGACTGATAGATTTTGAATATAAAATATCTATCAGTCTGGCAAGTATCATTCATGAAAAAACAAAAGTAGATTTCGGACCTTCTCCATATCCTTATATAAAGGAAGATATTTTCTTTCTATTGTTATTGTTCACATCTTTAACGTTGACAGTGATATTTATGTTTGTCATAGAGAAATTCTTCATACTTTTATGGAAAACATTTAAACGCCACGTTTAATAGATAACCTGAGAATAACTTTTTAAAATTTCCTAATCTGTCGCCCTTAAGGCGACAAATCAGGGAGCCAGCTTTAACTCAAACCACCGCCGTCTGCCGCTCTTTGGCTTCGGCGTAGGTTGGCATTGATGAGGCGGCGCCGGCTCGTTCGACACAGACTGAGGCGTAGGCTGAGGCGAATTGCGCGGCGTCGGCGAGGTCGGCTCCGGCGGCGAGTTGGGAAGCGAGCGCGCCGTTGAAGGCGTCGCCTGCCCCCGTGGTGTCTACCGGGATAGCCGGGAAGGCGGCCACGAGGTCCGTTTTACCCGCCACGGAGAGCAGCGCGCCTTGGGTGCCGAGGGTGATGATCAGCGCCTTAATGCCTTTGTCGTGCAGCGCCTTTGCGGCCACTTTGGCGGACGCCACGTCATGCACTTCAATGCCGGTGAGCAAGGTGCATTCAGTGGCATTCGGCGTCAGTAAATCGACCTGCGCCAGCAGGCTGTCGGGCACAGGTTGGAAAGGCGCGGGGTTGAGAATAATAAAGGTGCCGTTATCTTTGGCGATGCCAATCAGCTTCTCAATCGCCGACAAGTTATTTTCCAACTGGGTCAGCAGAATGTCGGCGGCGGCAATGGCCGGGCGGCACTGCTCCACTTCGTCATCGGTCACGGTGAGATTCGCGCCGGGGTCGACGGCAATCATGTTCTCCGCATCGGCCCCTGCCACGTAAATCAGCGCGTTGCCGGTCGGGCATTCGGCGGTGGAGAACAGAGTTACGGCATCAAACCCGGCGCTGTCGAGATGGCGACGCGCAAAGGTGCCGAAGTCATCGCGCCCCACTTTACCAATGTAGTGAACCCGCGCACCGGCGCGCAGCGCGGCAACGGCCTGATTGGCTCCTTTGCCGCCCGCGCCCATCATGCTGTTGCGGGCAATCAACGACTCACCCGGCTGAGGAAAACGGGTCATTCCGGCGACAATGTCGAGGTTGAATGATCCAAATACACATACCTTGCCTCTGTTCATGCCTCTCTCCTGAGTGAAAAATGTCGCGGTGATGGTCGCTGCTGCTCGAAACGCCGCTGCGCCGCCAGGCAGGCTCCGCGACAGCCCGTTTCGTCCGAGACGCCGCTGATAGCGATAGTTAAGCCATTGGCCGGGTGCGGGCTGCGCAAATGTGAGCGAATCAGCTGCTGTAGCTTCTCGATGGGGAAAGCCGTCATCGACAGCACGCCGCCGCCCAGCACCAGATATTGCGGGTCGAGGATGTTCATTTCGCTGGCGACAGTGCGCGCCAGACGCTCGATAAACTCCAGCAAATCCGGGTGTTCGCCGTGTTTGACGAACAAGTCTGACATCGCGGTTTGCGGCGCGTGTTGTCTGGCCCAGCCGCTAAGCCAGTTGCCAGAAGTCAGGGTTTCGACGCAGCCCGTTTTGCCACAAGGGCAAAGCAATTTATTGTCTTTTAACGGGATATGACCAATTTCTCCCGCGCCGCCGTGAGCTCCGTGATAAAAGTCATTATTCAGCCACAGGCTGTTGCCAAACCCGGTACCGAGGTAGACCCCAACGGCGACGTCGGGCAGCACGTCGAGACGAGTTAAATCCCACCACATCAAGTGGTTAACGTCTTTATCCATACTTACCGGCAGGCCGAGACGCGCCGAAAGCTGCTTCGCCACCGGCTGGTTATCGAGCGCCGGAATAAAAGGCAGCGATAACACGGTATTGCGGTCGCGGGACAAAATCCCCGGTAACCCGAGCATTACCCCAGACACCTGTGCAGAAGTGCCTTGCAGGTACGCGGCAAGCAGTTGCTCAAGCCCGCCGAGTGGGTCAGCCAGTTCGGCCCAAGAGCGGGTCGGCACCTTCTGATATCCCTGAAAAACCTGCTGGTCGTTCATCAGCATTAGCCGCGTGTTGGTGCCGCCAATGTCTACGCCGAGAAAATGCTCCATAGCCTCTCCCGCCCTTAGGCCGCTTGACGCGCCTGACGCATCTGGTCGAGCATTTTGTCCCACGCACTGTCCAAATCTTTATCCAGATTGAACAGCCCGGAGCTGCCGACGATCAGCACTTCCGCCCCCGCGCCCATCAGATCCTGATAGGTATTCACATTGCAGGATCCGTCGATTTCGATCAGATAGCGGTAGTTCTTCTGCTGCTTGAGGTCACGCAGTTGAGCAATTTTATGCAGCATTTCAGGAATAAACGGCTGACCCGCATAGCCCGGATCCACGGTCATCACGGTGATTTTGTCCAGCAGGTGAATGTAGTGCTGGATAAACTCCACCGGGGTGGCCGGGTTAAGCACCACGCCCACTTTTTTACCCAGCGAGCGAATCTGATTGATCACCCGGAAGGCGTCGCGGTTGATGGTTTCGGCATGCGGGCAAATGTAATCCGCCCCGGCTTTAGCAATCGGCTCGATAAAATCGGTCGGGTTTTCCACCATCATGTGTACGTCGAGCACCAGCGGCGTGTGCGGGCGGATCTGCTCAATAAAGAACGGCGACAGGGTGATATTTTTCACATAGTGACCATCCATGATGTCGATGTGCAGCATGTCAGCGCGGCGGTTCAGCACCGCCAGTTGCTGTTTAATGTCGATAAGGCTCATGCACATCAGCGACGGAGAGATTTTGTATTCCATAGTCTGTTCCTGGGTTCAGAGAGATTGAAAATGCGTGTTGTTAAGTCTTTAGAAATTAGGTCTAAGGCGCGGCGGCTCTGGCCTTCGCGGCGCTCATCCGCCCTGCTCTTTTCTGCATATAGCGGTTGCGGAAGAACTTCAGGCCGAGCACCACAATCAGCACCGCGCCCCACATCGCCAGACTGAAGTGCGGGCTGACGTTCAACAGGTTGAGGCCGGTGGAGATCACCTGTAGCACCACCAGTGACAGCACCACGCCGGTCACTCTGCCGAAGCCGCCGAAGGGGTCGGTGCCGCCCAAAATAATCGCCAGCACGGTGAGCAGCAGGTATGAATCGCCGTAGCCCATGCGCGCCGAGTTAAAGCGCGCCATCATCACCAGCCCGGCAATCACGCAGAGCATGCTCGACAGCACGTAGATGGCGATCAGCACGCGATGGGTGTTGACGCCGCTGAAGTGGGTGGCGTTGATGTTACTGCCGCTCATGTAGATGTATTTGCCCAGACGAGTGCGTTCGAGGAACACCGCGATCAGCACCGCCGTGACTAAGAAGATGATCAGCGGCACCGGGATGCCCAGCAGGGTATCCGCGCCGATGTAGCGCACGATGTCCGGCATGCCGCTGATGGCAGCCCCGCGTGACAGATAGATGCCAATGCCGTTAACCATGGTCATGGTCGCCAGCGTCACCAAAATCGGGTGCGCGCCGACATAGGCCACCAGTGCGCCGGTCAGCATGCCGATAGCAATCGCCAGCACCATCGCGCCGACCAGTGCCAGCGTCAGCCAGACGGCTTGCAGGCCGAGGCTAGCGTCCGGCGGCAGGTAGGTCAGGAACACCCACGCCATCAGCAAGCTGGTCAGGTTGGAAGTGGCGATAATGCACAGATTCAGGCCGCCGCTGAGGATTGGGATGAACATCGCCAGCGTCAGCAGACCCAGTTCCGGCAACTGGAAAGCCACACTCATAAAGGTAGAGTCGCTGAAAAAACGGCCGGGCATCGCCAGACTGAAACCGACAATCACCACCACCAGCAGCAGGCTCAGGCCCAGCGTGGTGTTATCAAATTTGAAGCGCGGCCCCGCGCCGCCGGACTTCATTTTTAGGCTCTTGGTTTTGGTTAACATTGCAAATTCCTCACGCGAAGCCGACATCGGTTTCTTTGCGTTTTTTGTAGTGAGTGACGGTGATAGCCACCACGATCACCACGCCGATAACGATGTTCATGAAGTAGTTGGAGACGCCAATCAGGTTCAGGCCGTTCTTGAGAATCCCAATCAGGAATACGCCCATCAGGGTACCGACCACGCTGCCTTTACCGCCATTTAGGCTGGCTCCGCCGAGCACGGCGGCCGCTAAAACGTCCAGCTCGCCACCGACCAGCGCGTTGGGCACCACTTCCCCCACGCGATAGACCTGCACCAGCCCGCCAATTGCCGCCATTGCGCCGAGATAGCCGTAAGCGAACAGGTGCAGCACGCCGACGCGAATACCAATGCGCCGCGCCGATTCCTGATCGCCGCCGACCGCAAACAGCTGGCGACCAAGATGGGTTTTATTGAGCAGCACCCAAGTCAGCGCCGCGACTGCCAGCATCACCACCAGCGGCAAACCAATCTGATAGTGCTGCGTGCCGACGCTGAACGGCAGCACCTTGAGCGGCGTCACCAGCCAGTCCGGCAGGTCATACAGGCTGGTGCCGTTGGTCAGCCACATCAGCATGCCGAACAGAAGCGACTGCATGCTGATGGTGACGATGATCGACACGATGCGCAGGCAGTAGATCAGAATGGCGTTGATCATGCCGAAGATGGAACCGATGGCGATCGCCAGCAAAATCGTGCCGGTCGGGCTGGCGAGGCCGTAGTGGATCGCCAGCGTGGCGATGGTGTATTGCACCACCGAGGCCACGGCGGCGAAGGAGATATCGATACCGCCGGTGACCAGCACCACAAACAGCCCGAGGGCGAAAATGCCGCTGACGGCGTAGCTTTCAGACAGGTCCAGCAGGTTTTGCAGGGTCAAAAACTGGTTAGTCAGCAGCGAGAAGGTGACGATCACCACGACCAGCACCCAGGCCAGATAGCCTTCGTTGGTGGACGGGCGTAAACGGTTGAGATTAAGCATTCACCGCCTCCGCAAGTTGTTGTTGGCTGATATTGGCGGGCAGATACTCGCCTTTCACCGTGCCTTCGCTAAAGTGCAGCACTCGGTCACAGTTGAAGTAGACTTCCGGCACTTCGTCCGAAATCAGCAGGATGGAGATCCCCTCTTCCGCCAGTTGGTGGATCAACTTATAGATGCTGGCTTTGGCTCCGACATCGACGCCAACGGTTGGCGAATCAAGGATCAGGATCTTCGGCTGAGTCAGCACCCATTTCGCCAAGACGATCTTTTGCTGGTTGCCTCCGGAAAGAGTAGAAATGGCCTGATCCGGGCTGGCGACTTTGACCCCCAGCTTTTCGATCCACTGTTGGATAATCTTGTTTTTGCGGTATTCGTCGATCAGATGAAAACGGCTGCGCAGCTGATCCATGATCGCCAGCACGGTGTTGTCACCCACCGACTGCTGCTGGATAAGCCCCAGCGTCAGACGGTCTTCCGAGACATAACCGATACCAGACTTAATGGCATCTTCATGGCCGCGAAAACGCACCGGTTTGCTGTCGAGATAGATTTTGCCGCTGTCCGGCTTGGTCATGCCAAACAGGCTTAGCGCCAGTTCAGTACGCCCGGAGCCGAGCAGCCCGCACAGGCCAAGCACTTCCCCAGCGTGCAGCTTGAGGCTAACGTCGTGGTACTGGCCTTCGCGGCTCAGCTTGTCCAGCTCGAGCATGATGCGCTGGTCATTCTGGTTAGCGGCTTTCAGGCGATAGTCGAGTTTGAGGCCGGTCATCAGCTCGGTCAGGCGTTCGCTGCTGACCTCAGACGCCGGGTAAGTGCCGACGCGCTTGCCGTCGCGGATCACCGTCACGCTGTCGGAAATCTCCAGCACTTCGTCCAATCGGTGGCTGACGAACACCACGCTGATGCCTTTGCTTTTCAGGTAATGCACGGTACGCAGCAGCTGGTTGACCTCGGTACGGGTCAAAGAGGCCGTCGGCTCATCCATAATGACCAGTCGCGCATCGGCCACCAGCGCGCGGCAGATAGCCACCTGCTGGCGCTGGGCAATCGGCAGAGACGCCACTTTGGCATCGACATCCAGCTGATAATTCAGCTCGCTGAGAATGCGCTTGGCGGTGTCGCGCAGGCGTGACGGGCGATACCAACCCATCAGCCCGTGCAGGTTGTGGTCGAAAGCAATGTTCTCCGCCACGCTCAGATTGGGGAACAGCGACAGATCCTGATAAATCACCTGCACCCCAAAGCTGCGCGCCTGCTCCGGGCTAAGGCGGCTGAAGGTTTGCGGGTTAAAATTTTTATCCGCGAGGGTAATACTGCAACCGTTGTCCGGCTGGTAGACCCCCGAGATAATCTTGATCAACGTGCTTTTGCCACAGCCATTGGTGCCCGCCAGACAGTGAACTTCGCCGGGCATCAGCTGTAGTGAAATATCATTCAATGCGCGCTGACCGCCAAAGGTCACCGACAGATTCTGCACATCAATCAGCGGCATCGTTTGGGTATCAAATGTCTCGGAGATCGCCATAATTACAGCCCCATTTTCACCAGTTTTGGCAGGTTCGCCTTGTCGAGACTTTCGGTTTTGTTACCGAGGATGGTGTGGGTGGTTTCATCCACTTTCACTTTGCCCATGCCTTCGATATCCATGCCGTCAGTGATCGGCGTGCCTTTGGAGATCATGCCCGCGACGCGCACGAAGACTTCACCGGCCACCATTGGGTTCCAGATGTAGCCGCCGTTAATGGCGCCGCTTTTAACCAGTGATGCACCCTGACCCGGGCTGAATGGGCCGAAGACGCAGATGTCGCCGTTTTTGCCACGGTTTTGCACCGCGCGTCCGGCACCGATTGGACCTTGGGAGCCAATCGCCAGAATGCCTTTCAGGTTCTGGTCTTTCGACATCAGGTCATTGGTGGTGCGGATGGTGTCATCGAGAGATTCGCCGACGCCAAACTTGTCGCCAACCTGATGCATATTCGGATAGTGCTCTTTCTGGTAATTGACCGCCGCATCGGCCCATTTCTGGTGCAGAGGTACGGTTAGGCTGCCGACGTAAACCGCATAATCGCCGGTCTCTTTCATGCATTTCGCCAACGCAATCATGTGGCTAACACCGAGCTGGGTGGCATCGACCATTTCGAAGTCCCAGTTAGCGTATTTCTGATCCGGTGACTCGTGGGTGATGACTTTAATACCGGCATCGCGGGCGCGTTTCAGTACCGGCTCCAGCACTTTGGCGTCATTTGGCACCACGCCGATGATGTCCACCTTCTGCGCGATCAGGTCTTCAATCGCACGCACTTGTAACGCCGGGTCATCGCTGGTTGGGCCGACTTGCCATGCGTCGATACCCTCTTTGGCCGCTTCGTTTTTGATGCCCACTTCCATGGCGTTGAACCAAGCGTTACCGCCGACTTTGACCACGACACCCATGCGAATTTTGTCCGCAGCGTGCGCGGCTGAAACGGATAACAGAGCTGAAGCAAACAAACAGGCCAGTACAGACTTTTTCATGATGTTTCTCCACAGATGTTCAATTTATGCCGCAGTCGTTGTGCAAAATGCCCAGTCGCTACGGTTGTTTTTTGGTTTTCTTTTGTAGGGGTAAAGGGGCGACTTCAATGACATTGACGTTGCTCCAGGCCAGCTCCTGCCGAAACTCTTCATCATCCAGATGGTCGGTGATCAGTGTGTCTATTTCCCGGTAGTGGCATATCCGCGCAAACGAGCTGCGGCCGAATTTGCTGGCATCCGCCAGCAAAATTTTGTGTTCTGAGGAGAGCAGCATTTGCTGTTTTAACCGCGCATGGTGCTCATTACTTTCCCTGATCCCCCCGTCATGGCTGATGCTGTGACAGGAGAAAAACAATTTGTTAATCACGAACTCTTTCAGCATCTGTTCGGCGTAAACACCGATAAAATCTTCATACTTGGCCGAGTACTCGCCGCCCAGACCAATGGTTCTGACGTTGGCTTTTACCGCCAGCGCCTGAATAATGTGCAGCGAGTTGGTCAGCACCACCAGCGGGATATCCGGCAGTTGGCGCGCTAAAAACCAGCTGGTAGAGCTACTGTCGAGCAGCAAACAGTCTCCCGGATTGATGAACTGCAAGGCGCGTTTGGCGATCCGCGTTTTGCTGTCTGGAGCCTGATTACTGCGGTCGCGGAATGACTCACCTTGCTCAATCTGCGACGGCACGTACTGCTTCTCGGCATGATGGTGTTCAACAAACACCGCACCGCCGTGACTGCGAACCAACAACCCACGCTTCTCCAGCAGAGCCAAATCACGACGCGCCGTTTCCAGCGAGATATGACAAAGCTCGGCCACTTCCTGAACCAGGACCCGTCCTCGTTGTGCAAGGACTTCGGTAATAAAGCGGTGACGTTCTACAGGCAGCATGGTTTTTTCCTCTTCCCGATGTTCAATAGGATACGCAGACCACGGAATGTGGAATGCGGGCTTCCTCAAAAGCGGCCGCGCACTCTTTGCGCTGCGCTGACCATGTGATAGTTGTCAAAAAAATCGATGAAAATATGAAATGTTAAATTTCGGATCTGTGGTGATCACGGCAATAAATCGCGTTTGAGTTTGCAAACGGACAAAAAGATTTCAGCAAACGGTCACAAATCCTCGTGATAAAAAATGACCGAGTGTGACCGTTTGTGTGGGGATGACCGTTTTGGGGAGGGAAAAACAAAAAAACCGCCCGAAAGGGGCGGCTTCTTTACATGCAGTGTGATTTAGCTCATGACCAATTGAGTCGGGCGACAGCCGTAGAGTTCAGCCAGCCGCAGTAGGTTCTCCGGGCGCGGGTTATCTGACTTTTCAAATTGCGATACGGCGGCTTGTTTTATGCCCAGCTTCTCCGCGACTTCTTTTTGCGTCATCCCACGGTGCAGTCGCCACGCTGCTTGAATCGTCACATCTTTATTGACCATGATTTCAACTACCTCGTGCGGAATGAGTTCATCATTTTGCCCGCCCTCAGCCTGATATAATTCTGTTGCCAACGCCGCTAAATCCACCTGTTTAATCAACCGCTCAAACACGTTAATCGGCACCACGGCGGAGACTTTAACGCCCTGCTCGTCGGTAATAAATTGAATACCTGTCATGATTTTGACTCCGGTGTATGGCTTGTATTTCAAGTAGTAAGGTAGCTGCTAAGCAGCTTCATAGCCCTTAGCACGCTGGCTATTAATAGGTTTTAGACGTTCGCCTTAACACGTGCTCAATAGTGAGAATAATTGGCGTGCCTTTTACCACGATAAATAGGACTCGGTATTCCCCAACGCGCATTCGGTACCTTCCATTCGCGCCAGAGAGGGGCTTAATGTCGAGGTTAGGTCGCACATGGGGAAAATCAGCTAACTCGGCAACCATGCTCACAATTTTTTTCCTTTGGCTGGCCGGAACATCCTTTTTAAGCTCTTTAATCGACCTCATGGACCAATTCAGAGTTGCCATAATTTCCCTTAGATTCCTTAAATCTTCTCCATTTCCGAGCAAGTGAATATAAGGATTGATACTTATATTATCAAATTAATACTTATATTTGTCGAGGGGTATCGCAAAACAGGGATCCTTCCCCGTTCTGTCGACCAATTGATGTGTTTTCATTTTATAGCGGTTTGTGTGCCGTCTCTTTGGCGGCGAAAACTGAAACCAGCGTGATGAGCAGAGCCAGCGCGACGTAGAGCGAGATTGCTAACGTGCTGTTGTACTCTTTAAACAGCGTGGTGATGATAAGTGGAGCAAAGCCGCCGCCGATAATACCTGCCAGCGTGTAGGCTAAAGAGGAACCGGCGTAGCGCACGCGGGTTGGGAACTGTTCGGTCACGAACGCCGCCTGCGGGCCGTACATAATGGCGTGAATCAGCAACCCGCCGATGACCGCCAGACAGATCAGCACGGGCTGAGTGCTGTCGAGCAATACGAAGAACACAAACGCCCAGATAATCGCCGCCACCGCGCCGAAGATATACACCGGACGACGGCCGAAACGGTCAGACAGCGCGCCAAACATCGGCACCGTCACGGCATTCCCCAACGCACCCAGCATGGTTGCGGTCAGCGCCAGCGGGCGCGGTAAATGCAGAACCGTGGTGACGTAAGTCAGCGTAAACACCACCACCAGCGCGTAGAGCACGTCAGAACCAATGCGCGAACCACCGGCAATCAGCAGAGCACGCGGGTGCTGGGTGAACACCTCTTTCAGCGGAGTGTGCGTGGTGTTTTTACTCTGCTCCAGCTTGAGAAATGCCGGCGTTTCGCCAATACCGCGACGCAGCCACAGGCCGAAGAACACCAGCACCAGACTGAGCAGGAACGGAATACGCCAGCCCCAGCTCTGGAAATCATCGGCCGAGAGCAGCACGGTGATCAGGGTAATCAACCCAGTACCAATCAGGGTGCCGCAAGAGGGACCGACCTGCGCGAAAGAGGCGTTGCGCCCGCGCTGGTGCGACTTGCCGTGCTCCATCGACAGCAATACCGCCCCCGCCCATTCGCCTCCGAGGGCAATACCCTGCACAAAACGCAGCGTAACCAGCAGCAGCGGACTCCAAATCCCCCAGCTCGCATAGCCCGGCAGCAGCCCCATCAGCGCGGTCGTCACTCCCATAATGACCAGAGTGGTAACCAGCACGAAGCGCCGCCCCAGCACATCACCGAGATGGCCGAACACCATGCCGCCGATTGGTCGCGACACATAGCCGACGGCGTAGGTGGAAAACGCCAAAATCGTGCCGACCAGCGGGTCGAATGATGGGAAGAAGACGTGGTTGAAAATCAGCGCCGCCATGATGTTGTAGACCGTAAAGTCATACCACTCTAGCGCGGTGCCGATTGAGCTGGCGGCCGCCAAACGCCCGGTTTTCGGCGGGCTGTGAGTGGTATCGGCCTGATGCGTGCTGCCCTTAATTCCTGCATTTTCAGTGGTGGAAAGGCTCATGATTTCAACTCCTGCGCGGTAAGTTGCCAGCTGAGACCGTAGTGCAGCGCCTCAGTATTGGGAATATGCAAAGCCTGACATGCCAGTTCAGTCAGTTTCTGGCAGGACTCGGCGCTGCTGCTGTCAATCAACATCATGGGGATCATCGGGCGGTCTTCTGCCGACTCTTTCGGTAAAGGAGAACTGAGGGAAACATCCGGCGTTAACAGCCGTGAACGGATAAAACCGGGCTGAGCAAACAGGGTTTCGCCCAGATGCGCAATGCGCGCCGTCAGGGCTTCTCCGGCGACATGCGACGCCAGCGGGATGATCGCCAGATGGCGGCCGCTGCCAAAACCAATCACCGCTTCGACAGCACAAACGCGGCGCATCGGATTAATCATTTTATCCAGACTGGCGACGGACCACGGCGTCTGGCGGGTGAACGCCGCGCGATAGGCATCGGTTGAGAAGCTGTTCAGGGATTCAGTCTGATACAGCCCGAGGTACTTGCGCCCCTGTCCCGCCGCGCCGATCAATTGATATCGCGTGCCAGACAAAAAGCCGTCAATGCGCACGCGCTCTTCCACGTGCTCGCGGTCATACCACTGGTTGAAATCTGCTTCATCTTTCTCGGCAACGTTAGTCGCCACAAACAGCATGCCATTGGGTAAAGTGCTCATGATTTTCTCCTGTTATTGGGCTTTGAGGCAGCGTTCGATTTGCAATGACCAGCTCAGCAAGGCGTCATCCTGCTGGGACAGCGCGGCCACCATCAGTCCTACCGGCGCCTCTCCCTCCTGATGGCAAGGTAGTGAAACCGCGCAGCCATCGAGGAAGTTGATCACTGAAGGGTTACGCAGCGCCGCGCCGTTAGCCTTGAAATAGCTCTCATCGTCGGCGGACAGTTCGGCGATGCTCGGGGCGATCATCGGCACGGTTGGCATCAGCAGGGCATCAAACTGTCCGATGGTTTTTGCTACGCGCTGCTGCCAGTCGGCGCGCTGCTGCTCCAGACGCTCTCTGTCTGCCTGTCCCAGCGCCGCGCCGCGACGGATGCGTGAGACCACGCGCGGGTCATATTGCTCGCCCTGCTGCTCGATAAACTTCTGATGCCACGCCCAAGACTCCAGCGCGGTAAAGCCGCCGGTGGCGTTGATCTCAGCCAGCTCGGCGAACTCATGGCAGGGGATCTCCTCAACCTGCGCACCGGCCTGCTTTAACTTCTCCACGGCACGGGTGAAGGCGCGCTGCACGTCGGCATCGACGCCGTCTAACACCAGCGTTTGTGGAATAGCAAAACGCCCCTGCGCGAGAGATTTCTCACTGGTTTTCACCGGCGAGTCGGCAATCACGCCGTCCAGTGCCAGACAGGAGGCGAGGTCGTGGGCGATGACGCCAATAGAGTCCAGCGCCGCCGACAGCGGCAGTACGCCTTGTTGCGAGATGCGTCGCGCCGTCGGCTTGTAACCGGTCAAGCCGCAGAAGGCTGCCGGAATACGCACCGAGCCGCCGGTGTCGCTGCCAATCGCTCCCAGCGACATGCCGTCGCTGACCGATACCGCCGCGCCGGAAGAAGATCCGCCGGGAATGCGGCGCGTCGTGCGATCAAAGGGGTTAGCCGGGGTGCCGTAGTGCGGGTTGATACCCAGCCCCGAGTAAGCGAATTCGGTCATATTGGTTTTGCCGATGATCACCACGCCCGCGTCCAATAGCTTCTGGACCACCGCCGAATGCGCCTCGGCTTCCGGGGCATCGCGCAGCACTTTCGAGCCCGCCGTGGTGCTTTCACCCGCGACGTCGAACAGGTCTTTAATAGAGACGGGAATGCCATCCAGCGCGGACAGCGGCTTGCCCGCTTTGCAACGCGCGTCGGACGCCACCGCCTGCTGCAAGGCTTGCTGATGATAGATGTGGGTGAAGACCTTCGCGCCTTCCCCCTGCGGGTCTTCACTGCGCGCTAACGCCGCCTCGGTCAGAGCCAGCGAGGAAGTCTCCTGCGCCGCCAGCTGTTGCAGCGCCTGACTCAGGGTGAGCTGTTTCATCGTCAACTCCTTAGTCATTACACCACCACCGGCAATTCAGCACTTTGATAGGCATGGCTGATGGTGCGGCCCAGCACTTCATCCACCAGCTCCATGCGGAACTCCGTTGCAGGACGGATGCCACCTATCGCGGCCACCGTGCCACAGGTCATCGCCAGTCCGTTTTCCGGCTGGGCGCTGCCGTCAAGATAGCGACCCAGCAGATCATCGGGCTTACGCAGGCTAGACAGGCGGCCTTCTTGATACAGGCGGAATTCGCCCTCTTCTTTGATCCACGAGCGCAGGATCAGTTGATCCCAGTGATCGGCGACATCGGCCATTTTCCATGCCTGTCGGGCAACCGGCTTAACGCAGATCTGTTTGGAAAGTGCCACGCTATGGGCTTCAAGCTCGCGATCGGTGTGATCGGAGGCCAGCGACACAAACTGCTCGCCCTGATGAGTGAAAACAAAAGGTTCGGCTTCGCCAGACGTGGCGCTGCCCACCACTTCAATAGTTTCGCTTTGAGTCAGCTGATTGGTCGCGACGCGATAAAACAGAGGAACTGCACTCGGGCGGGGCACGCCCAGTGCCTCAAGCTCACTGATATGGTGCAAGATCGCTTCGTGATCGCGCCCGGTCCAGCCAGCGATCACCAGCTGATCGACATGGATGTTTAATGAGGTTTCGCCAGTGTTTGCAGGTAAGGTAAAGGTTAATTTCATCTTTTAAGGCTCGCTTATTGACTGTTTTATTAGAAAGCACAGTGAAATTTCACTATAGCTTCAGTTATTAAATAAGCGATTTCCGTGCCATAATTTTGTGTAGAATGTCTAAAAATTTCCTTCGCAGGAGTCATGCGTGAAATCTGTTGCAGCAGAAAGCCGCCCACAACCGGCGTTGGATGAGGTGGGTTTATCGCAAAATGAGTTGGCTTATCGTCGTTTTAAGCAGGCGTTGGTTACCCTGAGTTATAAGCCGGGTGAATATTTGAATACCGCGCAGGTGATGGCGGAGCTAGAAATGGGTCGCACGCCGATTAATCAGGCGATCCACCGGCTGGCCAATGAAGGCTTATTGCAGGTGATCCCGCGAAAAGGGGTGATGGTTTCTCCGCTGTCAATTGATGACGCGCTGGAGCTGATCGAAGTGCGTCTCGCCAATGAGATGCTGTGCATGAAGCTGGCCTGTAAGCACGTCTCAAAGCAGGATATCGCCACATTAACGGCGGTAAATGAAGAGATGAATGTCGCCGTGCAGATGCGTGATCGCAACCGCATGGTGTCGCTGGACCACCATTTCCACCATCTGCTGGCGGAAATCGCCGGGAACCTGATGCTAAAGGATATTCTCAGCGTGCTGCACGCCAGAGCGCAACGCTTCTGGGCCAGTTCGCTGTCGAAAGAAGACCACATGGTTGAGGTTATCGAGGAGCATCGCGCGATTATTTCCGCACTGGAAACGCAAGATACCCAAGCCGCCGCAGCCGCCGCCGAAGCGCATATTTTGTCGTTTAGGGATGCTTTGTTGCGGGGTTGAAGAAGGAGAGGGGGTAACTGCACGGCAACACTGAGTTACCTGCAATACCCCCTCTCAGCCTCCCCCTTGTCAGGGGGAGGAGCAGAACAGCTTTTGATTAATTACTCGTATTCACTCATTGGTACACAGGAGCAGAACAGGTTTCTGTCGCCGTAAACGTCATCAAGACGCTTCACGCTCGGCCAGTATTTGTTGTCGCTGCCCGCTGGGAATACCGCCAGTTCACGGGTGTACGGGTGGGACCACTCGCTGACCAGTTCGGCTTGTACGTGCGGCGCATTAACCAGCGGGTTGTCTTCCAGCGGCCATTCGCCTTTGGCAACGCGGTCGATTTCAGCGCGGATTGCCAGCAGAGCATCAACAAAACGGTCGATTTCCACTTTGCTTTCAGACTCGGTTGGCTCAACCATCAGCGTGCCCGCGACCGGGAACGACATGGTTGGCGCGTGGAAACCGAAGTCAATCAAACGTTTAGCAATATCCATTTCACTGATCCCGACGCTCTCTTTCAGCGGACGGATATCCAGAATACATTCGTGCGCCACGCGACCGTCGCGGCCGGTGTACAGCACTGGGTAAGCATCTTTCAGGCGAGTGGCGATGTAGTTGGCATTCAAAATTGCCACCTGACTTGCCTGCTTCAGACCCTGCGCGCCCATCATGCGGATGTACATCCAGCTGATTGGCAGGATAGAAGCGCTGCCGAACGGCGCCGCAGAAACCGCGCCATTCTGAGTCAGCACGCCATCAATCTGCACCACGCTGTGACCCGGAACGAACGGAGCCAGATGCGATTTCACGCCGATTGGGCCCATGCCCGGACCGCCACCGCCGTGTGGGATACAGAAGGTTTTGTGTAAGTTAAGGTGCGACACGTCCGCGCCGATGTAGCCCGGCGTGGTGATCCCCACCTGTGCGTTCATGTTCGCGCCGTCGAGGTAAACCTGACCGCCGTACTGGTGAACAATCTGGCACACTTCGCGGATGGTTTCTTCATACACGCCGTGGGTTGACGGGTAGGTCACCATGATGCACGACAGCTCATCACCGGCCTGAGCGGCTTTCTCGCGCAGGTCGCTTAAATCAATATTGCCCTGCTTGTCACAAGCCACCACGACCACCGTCATGCTGGCCATTTGCGCCGATGCCGGGTTGGTGCCGTGAGCAGAACTTGGGATCAGACAGATGTGGCGGCTGCCTTCGTTACGGCTTTCGTGGTAACGGCGGATAGCCAGCAGGCCAGCATATTCACCCTGTGCGCCGGAGTTCGGTTGGATACAAACCGCATCGTAGCCCGTCAGCTGCACCAGCCACTGGGAGAGCTGGCCGATCATCTGCTGGTAGCCCGCAGCTTGTTCAACCGGGCAGAACGGGTGCAGCTCAGAGAATTCAGGCCACGTGATTGGGATCATCTCGGCAGCGGCGTTGAGTTTCATGGTGCAAGAACCCAGCGGGATCATCGCCTGATTCAGCGCCAGATCCTTTTTCTCCAGACGGTGCATGTAGCGCATCATCTCGGTTTCGCTGTGGTACTGGTTGAACACCGGGTGAGTCAGGATCGGCTCTACGCGCAGCATGGCGGCTGGGATTGACGCGTTGTCGCTGCTCACGGCTTTATCAAGCTGATCGATGTCCAGACCGTTGTCGTCACCCAGCAGGGCGGCGAACAGCACTTGCACGTCTTCGCGTGAAGTGGCTTCGTCCAGCGTGATGCCCACGGCGCCGTGGATGTCAGTGCGCAGGTTCAGGCCGAAGCTCAAAGCGCGTTCCAGCGTCGCGGCTTTGTCTTTCACTTCAACCGTCAGGGTGTCAAACCAGCTGTCGTGGCGCAGCGTCAGGCCACCTTTTTTCAGGCCAGCGGCCAGAATGTCGGTCAGACGGTGAATGCGGCTGGCGATGCGTTTCAGGCCAACCGGACCGTGGAATACCGCGTACAGGCTGGCGATGTTGGCCAACAGAACCTGCGAGGTACAGATGTTGGAGTTGGCTTTCTCGCGGCGAATATGCTGCTCGCGGGTCTGCATCGCCATGCGCAGCGCGGTGTTGCCCGCGGCGTCGCGAGATACGCCGATGATACGGCCCGGCATGGAGCGTTTGAATTCGTCAACGCAGGCGAAGAATGCCGCGTGCGGGCCACCGTAGCCCATTGGCACGCCGAAGCGCTGGGCGGAACCGAACACCACGTCTGCGCCCTGTGCGCCCGGCGCGGCCAGCAGCACTAACGCCATAATGTCTGCGGCAACGCTGGTGATGATTTTGCGTGATTTCAGCTCAGCCAACAGTGCGCGGTAATCGTGAACCTGACCGGTGGTGCCCACTTGTTGCAGCAGCACGCCGAACACGCCTTCCAGCTCGAGCACTTTCTCGGCTTTATCGACGATGATGTCGAAACCAAAAGTTTCAGCACGGGTGCGGACCACGTCCAGCGTTTGCGGATGCACGTCGTCAGCCACGAAGAAGCGATTGGCGTTCTTCAGTTTGCTGGCGCGTTTGGCGAGGGCCATGGCTTCGGCAGCGGCAGTCGCTTCGTCAAGCAGAGAAGCAGACGCGAGGTCCAGACCAGTAAGGTCGAGGGTTAACTGTTGGAAGTTCAGCAAGGCTTCAAGACGGCCCTGAGAAACTTCTGGCTGATAAGGGGTGTAGGCCGTGTACCAGCCCGGATTTTCCAGCATGTTGCGCAGGATAACCGGCGGAGTCAGCACCGCGCTGTAGCCCATACCAATGTAAGATTTGTAGCGCTGATTCTGGCTGGCGATAGCTTTCAGCTCAGCCAGTGCCTGATGTTCGGTAACGGAATCGCCCACGGCTGGCGGGCCCGGCAATTGGATGTCCACCGGCACGATTTGCTGGATCAGGGCATTTAACGAGTCGGCACCGACCGTTTCCAGCATCTGTTGTTGCTGCTGAGAAGACGGGCCAATGTGACGGCCGATAAAGGATTCACTGTGTTCGAGTTGGCTGAGAGTCTGAGTCATTTGCTACGCATTCCTGAATCTGCATGGTGGTGTCGAAGGACAACCGATAACGGGCAAGCGGGGACTAAACCTGCCCCGTAAACGGCTTACGGGGCAGCACTTCATTACTCGTCGATACCTGAAAGATAGGCGTCGGCGCTGAGTAAGTTAGCGATTTCGCTTTCATCAGAGGCTTTAATCTGGAACAGGAAACCGTCGCCGTATGGCTCGCTGTTGACCAGCTCTGGTGAACTCTCCAGCTCGGCGTTTACTGCAATGATTTCGCCGCTGATTGGGGAGTAGATGTCAGACGCCGCCTTGACCGACTCGGCAACGGCGCAGTCTTCACCGGCAGCCACTTGGCGGCCCACTTCTGGCAGGTCGACGAAAACCATGTCGCCCAGCAATTCTTGCGCGTGTTCGGTAATCCCTACGGTGTAAACGCCGTTACCCTCTGAACGAACCCATTCGTGTGACGCGGCGTATTTCAATTCTGATGGAACATTGCTCATGAAAGAATCTCCAAAAATTTTCAGATATTAATGAATTCGTTATTAAACCAACGGCTTACCGTTACGAACAAAACCAGGTTTGGTCACTCTGACTGGCATTTCGCGGTTACGGATCTGCACGATGGCGTTTTCGCCGATGCCAGCCGGAACGCGAGCCAGCGCGATGCTGTAACCCAAAGTCGGTGAGAATGAGCCGCTGGTGATGACGCCTTCCTGCTGGTTGCCCGCAGCGTCGGTGAAACGCACCGGCAGCTCATTACGTAATACGCCTTTTTCGGTCATGATCAATCCGACCAGTTCTTCGGTCCCCTGCTCACGCTGTTTTTCCAACGCGGCTCGGCCGATAAAATCGCGATCTTCCGGCGCCCAGGCGATGGTCCAGCCCATGTTGGCCGCCAGTGGGGACACGCCTTCATCCATTTCCTGACCGTATAAGTTCATGCCTGCTTCCAGACGCAGGGTGTCGCGCGCGCCCAGTCCGGCAGGTTTAACGCCAGCCTTGAACAATTTCTGCCACAGGTCAGCGGCTTGTTCTTGCTTCACGGCAATTTCGTAGCCCGCTTCGCCGGTGTAACCAGTGGTGGCGATAAACAGGTCACCGGCCTGAACGCCAAAGAAAGGTTTCATTCCGGCCACGGCTTGCTTCTGCTCTTCAGTGAACAGCGTGCCAGCGCGCTCTTTGGCCTGAGGGCCTTGAACGGCAATCAGCGCCAAGTCATCACGCACGGTGACTTCAACGCCGTAGGCTTCTGCATGCTGCGAAATCCATGCCAAATCTTTGTCGCGCGTGGCGGAGTTCACCACCAAGCGGAAATAATCTTCAGTAAAGAAGTAGATAATCAGGTCGTCAATCACGCCGCCGGATGCGTTAAGCATGCCGGTATAAAGAGCTTTGCCGGGAACGGTCAGCTTGGCGACATCGTTGGCCACCAAATAGCGCAGGAATTCACGAGTACGGGCGCCGTGCAGATCAACAATCGTCATGTGGGAGACATCGAACATGCCAGCGTCCTGACGCACCGCGTGGTGCTCATCAAGCTGTGAGCCGTAGTGCAACGGCATCATCCAACCGTGGAAATCAACCATACGCGCACCGCACGCCACGTGTTGTTCATAAAGCTGAGTCTGCTTAACCATCTTGATCCTCATTAACCTGCGAATGCAAAAACGAAGTCGGAATATCGGAATATAAATTGCTCTCGTTTCCCCTAAATCATTCGCGCTGTATCAAGGCGGCAACTGAGTGAGTTCCAGCAGCTTACTCAAGTAAGTGACTGGGTGAATCAGGGCAGCCAACACCAAAATAGGGCGAAGGAACAAAGGGTGACGCAAACGTTATCCTATAGCTCGAACTTATCACCGAATCTCCCTGCTAACCATAAGTTAAAATACCAGTATCTGGAGAAACAGCAGGGATAAGCGAGGAGTATTGTGCAGAGTTTCTGACTAGAAAAATGGGGTTTATGGCGCAAAATCTACAAATGAACCACAAAAATCTCGATGTTATATAACGAAGAGGCCGGATATCTCACCATTTGCAGAATAGGATATCCGGCCTCGCATTATAAAAAGTAATGGGAAAAAGGCGCTGAAATTAGATTATTTCAATCGAACGGGATCCTGCTCCAGCCATTCGGGTAAATCATTCAATCCCATTGCCTGACGCACCAGTTTTGGCTTCACGCCCGGCAGGGAATCCGCCAGCGTCAGGCCGATGTCGCGCAGCAGTTTTTTCGCCGGGTTATCGCCGTTGAACAGTTCGCGGAAGCCCTGCATGCCCGCCAGCATCAGCGCGGCGCTGTGTTTGCGGCGGCGCTCGTAGCGGCGTAGATACATGTGCTGGCCGAAGTCTTTGCCCGCGCGCTGCAAGCGTCTGATTTCAGACGCTAATTCGGCGGCGTCCATAAAACCAAGGTTCACCCCCTGCCCGGCCAGCGGATGCACGGTGTGCGCGGCGTCACCCACCAGCGCCAGACGCTGAGCGGCAAAACTGCGCGCGTAGCGGCCAGTCAGTGGGAAGGTTAGGCGTTCGCTTTCAACCGAGCACAGCCCCAAACGCAGGTCGAAAGTGCTGGCGAGGACTTTATTGAACTCGTCATTAGATAGAGCAGACAGCCGTTGGGCTTCTTCTGGAGAAACTGACCAAACGATGGAAGACAAGTGCGGATCAGCCAGCGGCAGGAATGCCAGAATGCCTTCGCCATGAAATACCTGCCGCGCCACCGACTGGTGAGGCTCGGCGGTGCGGATAGTGGCGACCAGCGCATGGTGGCGATAGTCCCAGAATGTCAGCGGGATATCGGCATGCTGGCGCAGCCAAGACTGCGCGCCGTCCGCGCCAACCACTAAACGGGCGCTGAGCTGGCGGTCGTCGTTCAAGGTAATAAAGGCGTCGTTTTCGCCCCAAGCCACGTTTTTCAAGGTCGCCGGGCAGAGCAAAGTGATGTCAGAAGATTGCTCGGCTTTTTGCCACAGCGCGCGCAGGATCACTTCGTTTTCGATGATGTGACCTAAGTGGCTGAAACCATACTCTTCGCCACGGAAAGCGATTTTGCCAAAGCTGTCGCGGTCCCACACTTCCATGCCTTGATAAGCATTGACGCGCTGGGCGGTGATGTTGTCCCACACGCCGATATATTGCAGCAGGCGCTCGCTGGCGGCATTAATGGCCGAAACGCGCAGACCCGGCGCGGCTGGCAGAGGAGAGTCGAGGTCAGGTTGGTGGCTGTCCACCACGGCAACGCGCAGGCCGCTGCCCTGTAACCCACAGGCCAGCGCTAAGCCAACCATGCCGCCACCGGCGATAACTACATCAAAAGATTGCATAAATTTTCCTGTGGGAATAGGTTCAGCGGCTCACCCAACCTAGAGTCCGGCGTGTAAAGGCATCACGCAGGGGGGAAATGCCTTCCATCGCCATCAGGCCGAGATTACGCCCGACCATCAAGGGAACATAGCGATTGGCGAAAAGGTGGATCAGGCCGTCGGTCACGCCGACCGTCGCCTGCTGGTCCGGCTGGCGACGCTGCTGATAGCCACTCAACACGCGATAGCTGCCAATGTCATTGCCGGCCAGATGCGCCGTCGCCACGGTTTCGGCCAAGGTCATGACGTCACGCAGGCCAAGGTTAAAGCCCTGCCCGGCTATCGGATGCAGGGTTTGCGAGGCGTTGCCGACCAGCGCCAGTCGATGGCTAATGTGGCTGCTGGCGGTCTGCAATTGCAGCGGGTAGCTGAATCGCGTGCCCGCCTGCTGCATTTTACCCAAACGCCAGCCAAAGGCTTTTTGCAGCTCGGCGAGGAATTTCTCTTCACTCCAGCTATCAATGTCAGCCTGCGCCTCGCGAGGATGGCACCAGACCAAAGAGCTGCGCCCTTTCGACATGGGAAGCAGAGCCAGCGGGCCGTGCTCGGTAAAACGCTCAAACGCCCGGCCGCGATGAGGTTCGCTAGTGACCACGTTGGCGATCACCGCGATCTGGCCGTAATCCTCGCGCTGCCAGCGAATGTTGCAGGCTTTGCCGAGCATCGAATGAGAACCGTCCGCCGCCACCAGCAGCTTGCCGTCGAGCACCTCGCCGTTGTCGAGCGTGACGCTTGCGCCGTCTACCCTGCGCTGCACGTCGGTGACTTTCGCCGGGCAGTGCAGCGTGACGCCGGGTGCCTCTTTCAGCCGAGAAAACAGCCGTTGGCCCACGCCGTGCAGCTCAACCACCTGTCCCAACGCTTCCACGCCATAATGCCCGGCATTGAGATTCACAAAGGCTGCGTGGCCGCGATCGCTGACATGAATGTCGCTGATCGGCGTGGCGATATCCGCTAAAGCAGACCATAAACCGATGCGCGCCAGTTGCTGGCAAGTGCCTTGGGCCAGCGCGATGGATCTGGCGTCAAACCCCGGATGGCCACTGCCACCCAGCGAAGAAGCCTCAATCAGATGCACCGGCAGTTGGCCTTGGGTCAGCGAGGAAATAGCCAGTGCCAGCGTGGCGCCGGTCATCCCGCCGCCAACAATAATAATGCTCATATTATTTACGGGCCGCCGCCATCAGAGCTTCAATCTCATCGGCCTCTTTCACCACGTCGCCGGTAAAGATTTCAATGCCGTCGGCGGTGATCAGGATGTCGTCTTCAATGCGGATACCAATGCCGCGATACTGCTCGGGCACATCGGCATCTGGCGCGATATACAGACCCGGCTCGACGGTCAGCACCATGCCCGGCTCGAGAGTACGGGTGCGCTCAGGGCTGCCGTAGTTGCCGACGTCATGCACATCCAGACCCAGCCAGTGGGACAGGCCGTGCATAAAGAACGGGCGGTGCGCCTGCTCGCTATAAAGGGTGTCGACGTCGCCGTGCAGTATGCCAAGCTTAACCAAGCCTTCCAGCATCACGCGGACGGCGGCTTCATTGGCTTCTTGGATGCTGCTGCCCGGACGTAACACTTCCAGCGCTTTGTATTCGGAAGCCAGCACGATGTCATAGATTTCACGCTGCGCTTTGCTGAATTTGCCGCTCACCGGGAAGGTGCGGGTGATATCACCGGCGTAGCCTTGGAACTCACAGCCCGCATCAATCAGCACTAAGTCGCCGTCGCGCAGCTGGGATTCATTTTCGGTGTAGTGCAGGATGCAGCCGTTTTCGCCACTGCCAACAATGGTGTTATAGGAAGGGAAACGCGCGCCGTGGCGGTTAAACTCGTGATGAATTTCGCCTTCAAGGTGGTATTCAAACAGGCCAGCGCGGCATTTTTCCATCGCGCGAGTATGGGCCAGAGCGGTGATCTCCCCCGCGCGGCGCATCACGGCAATCTCTTCCGGCGATTTGAACAGGCGCATTTCATGCACGATAGGACGCCAGTCGATGACGGTGTCCGGCGCGCTCAGGCTCTGGCGCGAACCTTTGCGCAGTTTGTCCATGGCGCGATTGACGATGTCGTCGGCATAGGCGTATTCGCCTTGCGCGTGATACAGCGCATCAAGACCGTTAAAGAGAAGATGAAGTTGGGTGTTGATGTCATCAAACGGCAGCGCGCGGTCGATGCCCAACTTGGCAGGTGCCGCGTCCTGACCCAGACGGCGACCAAACCAGATCTCAGCAGTCAAATCACGCACGCGGTTAAACAGCACGCTGTGGTTGTGATTCTCATCGCTTTTCACCAGCACCAGCGCGGCTTCCGGCTCGTTAAACCCAGTGAGATACCAGAAGTCGCTGTTTTGACGGAAAGGATAATCACTGTCAGCACTGCGCAATGCTTCTGGGGCAGCGAAGATAATTGCCGCGCTGCCCGGTGCCATCTTGGCTAACAGAGCCTGACGGCGATTTTCGAATTCCTGCTGAGTCATCACTTCATCTCCCAAAACGGTTTTAATTTATTGTTATGTGACTGATTAATGCAGCGTGCGCGGGCTTTCCGGTGCCAGCGGGTGGCTGTGACCAAATTCGCCGAAGCATAAGATAGCCGCCACGCGAACGTACTCGACCACCTCTTCCAGAGAAGAAGCCAGCTGCTCTTGGTCTTCATCTTCTTCATAACCGAGCTGGGCAATGCTGCGCAGGTCGTCAATGGCTTCGCCCACTTCGCCTTTCACTTTAGCGAGCTTCGGCTGCATCATACCCAGCCCCAGCAGGAAGTGGTTCACCCAACCGGCTAATGCATCGGCGCGTTCGAAAATGTGCTTTTCGTCGTCCGGCATTAACATGTTGAATTCAAAGCTGTCATCTTCCAGCGTGTCAGCCGTGGCTTTGCGCAGCTGTTGCAGCAGGTCTGCCAGCGTGTGGGGGAAGGCCATGCCTTCATTGGTCAGGTCATGCACCAGCGTCAGCCAGCTGCCGTCACGGTTACCGCCGCACAGCAGGCCACTGATAAGTCCGTGCATTTCCGCCGCGGTCAGCGCGACAGATTGCTGTTTCAGCGCGTGATCCAACGAATCATAAGTAGGATAAGTATTCTCAATAGACATGCGTATTCGCCATCGTTGGTCGGTTAAGTTCGTGTTATGCTACCACCAAGGTCAGTCGTAGTACCAGATTAGCAGACCAGCGAATGGCAGTTGTTGAGCCTCTCTTTGGCCGGCAAATGCACTGGACAAACATCCAGCAATCAGTTCGTCATGGGGTTGTAACCTGGTATTGAGATAGTTATAGTGAGGCCGCTTCCAACGACCTGTGCGAGTCACAGTGCTTGTGTTGGCGCGGCGTTCAAAGAAGGCAGGAAGGTGGCATGTCTGCACAACCGGTAGATATTCAAATTTTTGGCCGCTCGTTAAGAGTGAATTGTCCGCCAGAACAACAAGAAGCATTGAACATGGCTGCTGAGGATCTTAATCAGCGGTTGCAAGATCTTAAAGTTCGCACTAGAGTCACCAATACAGAGCAGTTAGTTTTCATCGCGGCACTGAATGTGTGTCACGAACTTGCTCAAGAACGGTTGAAAACCCGTGACTATGCCTCCAATATGGAACAACGTATTCGGATGCTGCAACAAACCATCGAGCAAGCTTTGCTCGAACAAGGTAAGATATCGGAACGCGAAGGGGCTCCTTTCGAGTAAGTTCGATAACTAATACTAAGTTGTTGATTCGCTGGTCACAGGCAGTCAGCAATGAGTAAAAAAATTTCTCTGAGATGTTCGCCAGCGGGCCCGTCCCCTGAGCCGATAATTAGTACCAACAGAATGTGATGATCCGTAATCGGTGCGCATGCTCGGTCCGTCCGAGAAGCCTAAAGATTACGACAGCACGTTCACCTTGAACCATGGGTTCAAGGGTTACAGCCTGCGACGGCATCTCGGAGATTCCCCTTTCTAGTCGGTACACCCCATTTTGGTTGTTGTATCTATGTCGCACACTCCCCAGCACGCATCAATACGCCAACAGATTCGCACTGAAGTCCGTCAACGCAGAAAAAATCTTACTACCAAGCAGCAAAGTCTCTTTGCCCTGCAAGCCGCTGAACGCGTGGCGACACATCCGCGTATTCAAGCTGCCAGCACGATCTCTGTGTTTCTCTCTTTTGATGGAGAACTGGATACCGCGCCGCTGATTAAGCGACTGTGGCAAGAAGGCAAGCAGCTCTGCCTGCCGGTGCTGCACCCTTTCACATCCGGCAATTTGCTTTTTCTGCGCTACAACTCCGACACCCCTCTGGTGCGCAATAAGCTGAAGATCCTCGAGCCAGCCCTCGACGCCACGCAGATTGTGCCTTTATCCCAGTTGGACATTATTCTTACGCCGTTGGTCGCCTTTGATAGTCACGGACAGCGTTTGGGCATGGGTGGCGGCTTCTATGACCGCACGCTGGAAAACTGGCAGGACGGCGGCCCCTATCCCATCGGGCTGGCCCACGATTGCCAGCAAGTCGACAACCTGCCGGTAGAGCATTGGGACGTGCCGCTGCCTGAAGTGATCACACCGAGCAAAGTGTGGCAGTGGTAAAATTGGTCTAATCCTTCTGATCCCCAAGATTCTTTTCCCCCTCCCCCTTGTTTCTAACCCTTTGCATTCCTCTAATGTATGCAAGAAGTACAGTATGTTGTAACTAAGCAGTCAATTTGTACATTTCCAACGTCACAAGAAAACATTAATTAATTGATATTTATGGGTTTTGCGATTTGTACAGAGCGTTACACGCCGAAACCAATCACTCACGGACAATGTTGTTCTACACGCCTATTATTCTTCCATCGGCCCCGCAGTGGGGTAGACACATAAACCGAAATTCTTGAGGAATTAAACATGAAAAAAGTATTAGCTCTGGTTGTTGCCGCTGCAATGGGTCTGTCTTCTGTAGCTTTCGCTGCTGACACTACTGCCGCACCAGCTCCTGCTGCTGCCCCAGCTGCAACTACCGCTGCTCCAGCGGCTGCTGCTCCAGCTGCAAAAGCACCAACTAAACACGCTGTTAAGCATAAGAAAGCACACAAGAAAGCTGCCCAGAAAGCTCAGGCTGCTAAGAAACACAAGAAAGCGAAGAAAGCCGCACCAGCGCAGAAAGCCCAGGCTGCTAAAAAGCACGTAAAACACGCTAAGAAAGCTGCTCCAGCTCAGAAAGCCCAGGCTGCTAAAAAGCACGTAAAACACGCTAAAAAAGCTGCTCCAGCACAGAAAGCTCAAGCTGCTAAAAAACACGTGAAACATGCTAAAAAAGCTGCTCCAGCAGCTAAATAAGTAAGAAGTCTTGGTGAGCGTATTCACTCACTGTTAGTAAGACTGATTATTCAACACCCGGTTCGCCGGGTGTTTTTTTCTCTGGTTTACTATCTTGAGGGGCTGATAATGATGCTGCGCCGCTACCTTTTTGAAATCACACTCAGTTCTTTGATCCTCTGCGGTCTGATCACCCTCTCCTTCCTGATGCAGTTCGAAGTGCTCTGAGGCTCAGCGTTAACTCTTTTTACTCTTCCCGCAATTCCCCTCTCTCCAAGCTTACAACTCACCCAATTTCAGACATAAAAAAACCGCCTTTCGGCGGCTTTGTTATTTGTTTCAGCAAGTTAAATCAGTACAGAAGACGGGCGCGAATGGTGCCTGGGATCGCCTTCATCAGCTGAAGTGCCGTTGACAGAGTCGCGGTATCGGTTTCGACATCGATAACCACGTAACCAATCTGCGGGCTAGTCTGCAAGTACTGCGCGGCAATGTTGATACCCTGCTCGGCGAAGATCTGGTTGATGCTGGTCAGCACGCCCGGACGGTTCTCATGGATATGCAGCAAGCGGCTGACGTTAGCGCCGTGAGCTGGCAGAGAGGCTTCTGGGAAGTTAACGGCTGACAGGGTTGAACCGTTGTCAGAGTATTTCGCCAGTTTACCCGCCACTTCCAGACCGATGCCTTCCTGCGCTTCCATGGTGGAACCACCGATGTGCGGAGTCAGGATCACGTTATCAAATTCACACAGCGGCGAGTGGAACGGGTCGCTGTTGGTGGCAGGCTCTTCTGGGAAGACGTCGATAGCCGCGCCAGACAGATGCTTGCTACGCAGCGCGTCGCACAGTGCCGGGATATCAATAACCGTGCCGCGTGAGGCGTTGATCAGCAGAGAGCCCGGCTTCATCTGTGCCAGTTGCTCAGCGCCAATCATGTCTTTGGTGTTCAGGGTTTCAGGCACGTGCAGCGTGACCACGTCGCTGGTTTGCAGCAGTTCGTTCAGGCTAGCTATCTGTTGCGCGTTGCCCAGCGGCAGTTTGCTTTCGATATCATAGAAGAAGACGCGCATCCCCAGCCCTTCGGCCAGAATACCCAGCTGGGTACCGATATGGCCGTAACCAATGATGCCCAGACGCTTACCGCGCGCTTCAAACGAACCGACGGCCAGTTTATGCCACACGCCACGGTGTGCTTTGGCGTTAGCAGCCGGGATACCGCGCATCATCAGCAGCATTTCGCCCAGCACCATTTCGGCGACTGAACGGGTGTTAGAGAACGGCGCGTTGAAGACCGGGATACCGCGCTTAGTGGCTGCATTCAGGTCAACCTGATTGGTCCCGATGCAGAAACAGCCTACGGCAACCAGTTTTTCAGCGGCAGCGAATACTTCTTCAGTCAGTTGAGTACGCGATCGGAGTCCAACAAAGTGCGCATCACGGATCGACTCTTTCAGCGATTCGTTATCTAAAGCACCTTTGTGAAATTCAATATTGGTGTAACCCGCGGCGCGGAGTGTATCAACCGCACTTTGGTGGACGCCTTCCACTAACAAAAATTTAATCTTGTCTTTCTCAAGTGATACTTTTGCCATTTCCCGACCCTATTTGTTCTGACTGATTATTCTGACTGACGACGTGTGCAACCGATGGTGTTTTTACCGCTGACGTGGCGGCCGTGAGGCAGCAACATAGCCAACATAACAAAAAATTCGCCATCATCAATACAAACGATTGCCTCGTGGCTAGCAGAAGGCTCAGTCAGTCGAGGGCTTTACAGAATTTAATGCTGAGTAAGAAATTTGGAGCCGGATGTTACCGAGGTATGAAGCAGGAATGTGACATAAGTCACCAAATTCAGCCCTGTGAAGAAAAGATGATTCAGGCGGTAAATTATCATCTTCATAACATTGCATTATGACCGCTGTGTGACTGGCTGCGCGCAAACTCACGCAGCCAGATCTTCTACTTATCGCTCAATGCAGTCAGATCACTTGAGCGTGACGGTTTTGACCCCGTCTGCGGTGCCGACCAGCGCGATATCCGCGCCACGGTTAGCAAACAGACCGACGGTGACCACACCGGCAATGCTGTTGATCTTATTTTCCAGCGCGATGGCGTCGAGAATCGACAAGTTGTGCACGTCCAGAATCACGTTGCCGTTATCGGTGATCACATTTTGGCGATACTCAGGCAGGCCGCCCAGCTTGACCAATTCGCGCGCCACGTAAGAACGCGCCATCGGGATCACTTCGACCGGCAGCGGGAATTTGCCCAGCACGTCGACCTGCTTAGAAGCATCAACGATACAAACGAACTTTTTGCTGATCGCCGCGATAATCTTTTCACGCGTCAGTGCCGCACCGCCGCCTTTGATCATCTGCATCTGGTGGTTGATTTCATCAGCACCGTCAACGTACACCGCCAGTTCATCCACTTCGTTGCTGTCGAAAACGTGGATACCCAAGCTTTTGAGTTTGGCGGTCGAGGCGTCTGAGCTGGATACCGCGCCTTCGATTTGATGTTTGATCGAGCCTAATGCGTCAATAAAATGGGCGGCGGTAGAGCCGGTGCCAACGCCAACAATGGTGCCGGGAGTCACGTAATCAAGCGCGGCCCAACCAACTGCTTTCTTTAATTCTTCCTGAGTCATCATGGCTTCTCTGCTGTTTTGCGTACGGGGGAACGACGCCAATGATTATAAAGCATGTCCCCGTAAATTGGGCAGTCGCCTTCCGAGCCAGATCACACTTATATAAGTCGACCGGGCAAGTTATGGCGCAGCGGCGGCGGGCAATAACTTGCGGGGAGACCCGTTTTAGTCCACCCCAAATGCGCTAAATCTGTGGCATAGTGTTTGAATAAATTAAATCCAAGGGACAGAACTCCGATGAAACGCCCAGACTATAGAACGCTTCAGGCGCTGGACGCTGTGATCCGCGAGCGCGGTTTTGAGCGCGCCGCGCAGAAGCTTTGCATCACTCAATCGGCGGTATCTCAACGCATTAAGCAGCTCGAGAATTTGTTCGGCCAGCCGCTGCTGGTCAGAACCGTACCGCCGCGCCCGACTGAGCAAGGGCAAAAATTGCTGGCGCTGTTGCATCAGGTAGAACTGCTGGAAGAGGAGTGGCTGGGCAATGACAGCGGCACCGACAGCAATGACACGCCGCTGCTGCTGTCGCTGGCGGTCAACGCCGACAGTCTGGCAACCTGGCTGCTGCCCGCGCTGAAGTCCGTGCTGGTCGACTCGCCAATTCGCCTGAACTTACAGGTTGAAGATGAAACGCGCACCCAAGAGCGCTTGCGTCGCGGCGAAGTGGTGGGCGCGGTGAGTATTCAGCCGCAGCCTTTACCCAGCTGTCTGGTGGACCAACTGGGCGCGCTGGACTATCTGTTTGTCGCCTCCAAGCCTTTTGCCGATCGCTACTTCCCCAACGGCGTGACCCGCTCGGCGCTGCTCAAAGCCCCGGCCGTGGCCTTTGACCATCTTGACGATATGCATCAAGCCTTCTTGCAGCAGAATTTCGATTTATCGCCGGGCAGCGTGCCGTGCCACATCGTTAACTCGTCAGAAGCCTTTGTTCAGCTGGCTCGTCAGGGAACCACCTGCTGCATGATCCCGCATCTGCAAATCGAGAAAGAGCTGGAAAGCGGCGAACTGATCGACCTGACGCCGGGCCTGTTCCAGCGCCGGATGCTGTTCTGGCACCGTTTCGCGCCAGAAAGCCGCATGATGCGTAAAGTCACAGACGCCCTGCTGGCTCACGGCCGTCAGGTGCTGCGTCAGGATTGATTTCGCTTTCCCATAAAAAAACCCGCCGAGGCGGGTTTTTCTTTTCAAGCAGTCAGATTAAGTAATCAACGACTTAGCGTTGCAGTTCAAACACCACGTCGACCTGATCGTCAAAGTGGATGCTCTGCTGCTCGTAAGTTTGTGCCGCATCGCTTTGCGCCGAGGCTTCAGCCGCTTTGTACATACGCGCTACCGGCATTGGCTGGTAGTTGGCGACGTGATAGCGAATGCTGTAAACCGGACCCAGTTTAGCGTGGAAGCCTTCAGCCAGTGATTTAGCCTGCTCTGTGGCGTTGTCGATCGCTTTCTGACGAGCCTGATCGCGGAAGCTTGCTGGGTTCGCGACCCCAAGCTCTACTGAGCGAATTTCATTCAGGCCGGAGCTTAGTGCGCCGTCCAGCAGGTCATTCAACTTGTCTAATTGACGCAGAGTTACCTGCACCTGACGCACGGCGCGGTAGCCTTTCAGCTCGGTGCCGCCGTCTTTCAGGTAGTTATATTCGGGTTGAGTACTCAGGTTAGCGGCGTTGATGTCCTTCTTCTCAATACCGTTTTTCTGCAAGAAAGCAAAATACTCCGCCACGCGCTGGTCAGCCTGTTTCTTCGCTGACGCGGCGTCCTTGGCCGATACATTGACTTCAATTGCCAGTGTCGCAATATCCGGCGTTGCGTCCACGCTGGCAGTCCCTGACGTTACTACGTGGGGACCCGCAGGTACCTCAGCAGCCTGAAGTGCAGCAGGTAACGTCCCTAATCCCAACATTGCAGCCATCGCCAATGCTTTCAATTTCACAGTGCCTCCATTAATCATTCCAGATTTGGCATTAAACTCGTTCACTAACCTCAAAACCCTAGCATAGTAGAGCAATTTGTAGAGGAAGATTAGGGACAAAATCTTAAAAATGCCCGGCCAGAAGGTTTACATGTGCAGCGTTTGGCGAGCCAGCTGAACGGCAATTCCCCACATGATCGCGCCGACCACGAAGTTAATGATCCGCTGTACTTTGCCACTGTTGAGCCAAGGGGAGAGCATCGCCGCCAGCAGCGCCAAGCCGAAGAACCAGATACCCGACGCCATCACCGCACCCAGTGCGAACCACGAGCGCTCGTCGCTGCTCAAGCTGCCGCCGAGGCTGCCCAGCACCACAAAGGTGTCGAGATAGACGTGCGGGTTGAGCCAAGTGACCGCCAGCATGCTGACCACGATTTTCCAGCGACTCTGCTTGGCGACTTCTGCTTGCGCGAGTTCAGGATTTTTGGCGAAGGCGGTGCGAAACGCCCCCCAGCCGTACCATAGCAGGAAAGCCACGCCGCCCCAGCTGACCAGCGCCAGAATGGTCGGTGACTGGCTGAGCAGCGCGCTGCCGCCGAAGATACCGGCGCAAATCAGCAGAGCGTCGCTGATAGCACACAGCGAGGCGATCATCAGGTGATATTGCTTACGGATCCCCTGATTCATCACAAAGGCGTTTTGCGGTCCGATGGGTAAGATCATGGCCGCACTCATCGCTAACCCTTGAAAAAATATTGCCAGCACGTCGAAGTCCTTAAAAAAGTCCAAAAGTGGAATGACGCGCAGTGTATGCGAGCTTTGTCATTAGCGGAAATTGATAATTCTAATCCCACATAAGCTTTGCTAATCACCAAACTGGCTGAGTCTCTGACATAAAAAAGGCGCCCGTGGGCGCCTGATTGAGTTCGAGCTGAGGGAGACTTATTCCGCCACGCCTTTTTGCTCGATTGAACGCTGGTCTTCCTGCTGGCTCGCCGCGGCATCGGCCACGTGATAGAGGTGAACATCCATCTGCGGGTAAGCAATATTGATGTTGTTTTTATCCAGCGCGCGCTTGAAGGCTTCAAGCAGGTCCCAGTTCACTTCCTGCGCGTCGCCGTTGGTGGTCCAAACGCGCACCACGAAGTTCAGGGTGGAAGCCGCCATTTCGTTCAGACGAACGGTAACGCCTTTGTCGTGTTGGATACGCTTGTCTGCCGCGATAATGTCGCCCAGCACCTTCTTCACCGTGTCGATATCAGAGTCATAACCAACGCCGACGATGATCTCGGTACGGCGGTTTGGCTCGCGCGAGGTGTTGATGATGTTACCGGCGATAATTTTGCCGTTTGGCACCACAATCACTTTGTCGTCAACGGTACGCAGCGTGGTGGAGAAGATCTGCACCTGCGTCACGGTACCCGCAACGCCGCCTAAATCGACATACTCACCGGCGCGGAATGGGCGGAAGATTACCAGCAGCACGCCCGCAGCGAAGTTCGACAGCGAACCTTGCAGCGCCAAGCCTACGGCCAAACCGGCGGCACCGATAACCGCGATGACGGAGGTAGTCTGCACGCCGATACGGCCCAGCACGGCAATCAGCGTGAAGGCAATAATGGCGTAACGCACCAGCGCGGCGAGGAAGTCGGACACGGTCAGATCAATGCCACGCAGCTTCATCACTCGGCTCACTGCACCTGACAGCACGCGAGCCACAATCAAACCGACGATCAGGATAAAGATCGCGGCGACGATATTCACGGCATAGTGCAGCAACAGTTCCTGATTGCGCACCAGCCAGTTTCCAGCATTGTTAATGCTGCCTACAACGTTCAAATCTTCCATTCGAAACACCCCTAAAAGTACCCACGCGGGTAACCAGAAAAACCACGCCGAAAAATCAGCGGATGGACTCCTCAAGCTTTTAAGGGTAACTAACAATGCGTTGAAGTGCCAACCCCGCGGGAAAGACTTCAGTAAAATTAGGAATTTGCATGGTTGTTTTTCAGCGATTCAGGAGATTTAAAGGCCTGCAGTGGCCCGCGACCACTCAGCGTGAAGGCTGAGATTATCGTGAAGGTCAGTGCGATCAACCCAAGGATCAGATACGTTCCGTGGAAACCGATCCGGTCATACATGTTCCCGGCAAAGACGGACATAAACATGATTGCCACCTGCTTGAAGAAGCAGAAGGTGACCAGATAAATCGTTGCCGAGAAACGCACCTCAAACACCGACGTGATGTATTTGAAACAGCCCACAATCAGGAAAGGTATTTCAAACATATGCAGCGTTTTCAGTACCACCACCTCCAGCGGTGAAGAAGCAAATGAAGAGCCGATGATACGCACCGACATAATCATCCCGGCTAGCAGCAAAGCATTCTTACCACCTATGCGGTTCACAATCAGCGGCGCGAAGAACATGATGCAGGCATTCAGCAATTCGCCCAGGGTAGTGACGTAGCCAAAGACGCGCGTCCCTTCTGAAGATGAAGAAAAGAACGAGGTAAAGAAATTGGCAAACTGCTGATCGAATACGTCATAAGTACAGGAAACACCAATCACGTACAGGGCAAGAAACCACAGTTTTTTGTCTTTCAGCAGCTCAAGCGCCAATTTGAGATTGAACGATTTGGAGTTCACTCCCAGTTCGTTGGCCACCCGGGCGCTTGATTTCACCTCCGGTTTGGCGAGCAGTAACAGAATGGCGAGGATCACCGCACAGCCGGAGCCGAGCCAGAACACGAATTCGTTATTGATGGTAAACATGATGCCGACCACTGATGCGCAGAGCGCCCAGCCGACACAACCAAACATACGCGCCCGGCCAAATTCAAAGCTGCTGCGACGGCTGACTTTTTCGATGTAAGCCTCGATAGCGGGGGCACCGGCGTTGTAAATCAGTCCGAGGTAAATTCCCCCGACCACCGAGCCAAGATAAATGTTTATTTTCAGTAACGGGCCAAAAACATAAATAAAGAACGGCGCGAACAAAACCAGCATGCCGGTGATGATCCACAGCAGATGTTTTTTCAGCCCGAGTTTATCGGCAAGTAAACCAAACACCGGCTGGAACATTAGCGAGAATAACGAAATGCTGGCGAAAATAGTGCCGGTATCGCTTTTGCTAATGTGATTGATGTCATGTAGCCAGATAGGGAAGAACGGGAAGTAGGCGCCCATGATGAAAAAGTAGAAAAAGAAGAACAGCCCGAACATCCAAAAGTTAGTGTTTTTCAGGTAATACATAAGCAGTTTCCTTACGTCTGAATATTGCGCCGCTGGGAATTAACCCAGCGGCACAGGCTGTCAGGCACGTTTCCAAATGAACGAATAATGGTACTGACCGGCTGTCAGCAGGAATTCCGGGCTGACGCTCGGGCTCCACGAATCATCGCCGCCGACGCCCATATGGAAGCCGTCGATGTTCAGCCATGTGCCCTCTTCTTCACGCAATAAGTGACGATGACTGGTATTCATCAGCTGGCGCAGACTGTAGCGGCTCAGACCAAAGTGGAAATTGCCGCGTAACTTCCATCCGGCGTAATCCAACTCGCGGGTATCGCCGCGCAGGCCGTTTTCGCTAGGGAAAACGTATGGCGTATACAACTCAGCCAGCGGCAAATCCCAGCGACCGTGTTGCGCCGCCAGACGGCGATCGGGATAGTTTTCGTGCGGTCCTAGCCCCAGCCAGCTGACGTTCTCAGCACTGTCCGCTAACTGACAGGTCAGGCCGATGCGTCCCGGTGACGGCACGTTTGACGCCACACGAACGTCGACACTGATATGCAACTCGCCCTGATTATTGATGCTGAAAATTTTGCGGCTCAGCAGGCGCGTTTCTTCACCGGTCATAAACGCATGAGTGGTAGTGATCACCACCCTGTCCTGCAACTGATCGGCGCTGATATTCAGCAGGCGCGATTCCAGGTGATACATTCCGGCGGCTTTCCAACGCTCAATCCAGGCATTCGGATCAATACGGCTCACTTCACTGACGCCGATATCGTTATCGACGGGCGCGCGGACAAACTGGTCGCGCAACGCAGATAGCAGCCGCGGCGTTTCGCCATCAAACCACTGTTCAAGCTGCCCGGTTTGCTGACTGAACTGCCAGCGTTGCGCGCCGTGTGCCACAGAAATCAGATCGCCCTGCTGATCCAAAACCGGCGCAGCAGCGCGGATTCTTTCCGCCACCGGCTGGCTCAGAGGTTGTGGTAACTGCCATTGATCCCAAGCGCTGCGATGTCCGGCTTCAGACCACGCGGTCGCCTGCGGCTGATGTACGGCAACGTTCAGCCACATATCACCTTCGGCCTGCGGGATATCACCCACCTCTAACGTCTGTTTACCGTTTGGCGCTATATTCAGTGCCGCTTCCCCTTGTGAAATCACTTCGCCGTCATGTTCAATACGCCAGACTAACTGCTCGTTATCACTGTCGCGGAACAGATATTCACTTTGAATTTCGATCGTCAAAGGTGAGGTGCAGATCAGCGAGAACTGGAAGAATTGCTGTGCACGCTGCGCTTCGAATAAGGACGGATGCGGCGTACGATCGGCAAATACCAGACCGTTCATACAGAACTGGCGGTCATTCGGCATGTCGCCGAAGTCGCCGCCGTAAACCTGATAACTTTTGCCCTGCGGCGAGGTTTTGGTCAGGCTCTGATCAACCCAGTCCCAGACGAAACCGCCCTGCAGACGCGGATACTGGCGGAAAGCTTGCCAGTATTTATCGAATCCCCCGAAGCTGTTGCCCATAGCATGAGCGTATTCGCAGAGGATCAGCGGGCGTGTTTCATCCGGCATGCTGATCCACTTTTTAATCGACCATTTTGGTACCGCCGGGAACGGCTGATCCTGTTCAACGCGGGAATACATCGGACAGATAATATCGGTTGCTGCGCTGTTAGCCCCCCCACCTTCGTACTGCACCGGACGGGTCGGGTCGACAGATTTGATCCAGCGATAGAGCGCGTCGTGGTTTGCGCCATGCCCTGATTCGTTGCCCAGTGACCAGATGATGATGCAGGGATGGTTGCGGTCGCGCTGAACCATGCGCGTGACGCGTTCGCTGAAAGCGTTAAACCACAGCGGGTCGTCCGACAGGCGATTCATCGGCTGCATGCCGTGGGTTTCGATATTCGCTTCATCCACCACGTACAGGCCGTATTCGTCGCACAGCTTGTACCACAGCGGATGATTCGGATAATGCGAGCAGCGCACGGCATTAAAGTTGTGCTGTTTCATCAGCACAATATCGCGACGCATGGTGGCTTCATCCATAACCTGACCGTTTTCAGGATGATGCTCGTGACGGTTGGTGCCTCGGATCAGCACTGGCTGACCGTTCACTTTCAGCAATCCGGTGCTGATTTCCACCTGACGGAAACCGACATCGCACGCTTCGGCTTCAATAAGTTGGCCTTTAGGTGAAATCAGTGAAATCACCGCGCGATATAGCGCCGGTTGTTCTGCGCTCCACAATTTCGGCCGGCTAACTGGCAGGCGCAGCGTAGTACGGTCATACGCTGCACCCCGCTCATCAATAATTTCGCTGCCTAGCGGTTGCTGATGTTCTGCTACCGCTTTATCACCCTGCCAGAGTTCGACGCGCACCTGATAATCAGTCGCAGTTTCCTGCGGCACGGCGGCACTGACCCGCACTTCCATCTCCGCCTGCGTGAAACCGTGGAATAGATGCGTGCGCACCTGCAAGTCGGTGATCTGTTCCACCGGTTTGTGCAGTAACGTGACATCTCGAAAAATGCCGCTCATGCGCCACATATCCTGATCTTCCAGATAGCTGCCGTCACTCCAGCGCAGCACCATCACAGCCAGGCGATTTTCTCCAATGTGTAAAATCTTGCTGAGATCGAATTCAGCCGGTAAACGGCTGTCCTGTGAGTAACCGATCCACTCGCCGTTACACCATAAATAGAACGCCGAATTGACGCCGTTAAAAACGATGCGCGTTTGTCCGCTGCTCAGCCAGTCATGATCCACAGAAAATGTGAGCGAGTAACAACCAGTGGGGTTTTCTTCGGGTACAAACGGCGGATCCACCGGGATCGGATATTGAACGTTGGTGTATATTGGCGCGTCATAGCCTGCCAGCTGCCAGTTTGATGGCACCTGTAGGCGATCGGCGTCAACCAGATCCTGTTGCAACCATTGCTCAGGAACCGCTTCCGGGCGGTTAAAATAGCTGAAACCCCATTCGCCATTGAGGCAGCGGATTTTTGCTGAAGGCTGATTTTCTCTGGCTTCCTGAGCATCACGCCAACTGCTAAACGGCGGATGCGCAGGTAATCTATTGCACTGCGTCGAGGCAGGTTTCTCCCAGTCTCGGCGAGCCAGAACGGTGGCCAGCGATGATAATTTATCTTCAGCAGATGGGTTCATACTTTCTTCTCGGTAAATTGTTATACGCTCACAATAATGTAAACATGCTTATCTGAAGAAAGTAAGTAAAGCGGAGGAATTCAGGAAAGGGACGCGGATCACAAATTCCGCGCCAGCCAGTGTTTACAAAGAAGGTTTACAGAGCACTAAGCTGATGCGCGATGCGGATCAGTTCCTGAGACAACGTTTCCTGTGAGACATTTTCTGCGCCTGGTCTGGCAGTGGTATGGCGCACAACCAAAGAAGTGGGCAACAACAGCGAGTCACCGTGATGATCGTCATGATTATGCAGATTACCCAACAGTCGATTGATGCTCTCATGCCCCAGTAGGCGAAAATCCTGTTTGATGGTGGTCAGCGGCGGGAAGAAAAAGGCACTGTCTTCAGTATCGTCATAGCCAATCACCGAAATTTGTTCCGGTACCCGCAGACCAAACTCATGCACGGCACGCAGGACACCGAGCGCCATCTGGTCATTGGCGACCAGAATGGCTGTCGGACGCTTCGGCTGATTGAGCAGTAAAAACGCCTGCTGATAACCCGACGCCGCGCTCCAGTCGCCATGCTGAATCGCACAGGGTGTAATATCACGCGTAGCCAGTGTGTTTATCCAGCCTTCATAACGCAAACGCGCAGAGATGGATTCGAGCGGACCAGTCAGCACCGCGATTTGCTGATGTCCAAGCGCCAGCAAATGTTCCACCCCCTGCTCAGCCCCGCAATGCGGATCGAACAGAATTTTGAAGACGTCGGCTTCGGGATCTACATCCAGAAACAGCGCCGGCAAAGTGCCACAGAGCTGAGCTATTGCTGTCGCATCATCATTTGACAGCGGCACGTTGATCAGAATCCCATCCACCCGCTGTGACATCAGTTCGTTCACCGCCGTACGGCAGGCGGCCAGACTCAGGTTGTCGATCATCGAAATCACAACGTTGAAACCCAACTGATTCGCGCGAGTTTTCATCGCAGATGCGATTTGTGAAGGTGCGTGCAGCGCCAGTTCGGTAGTCGCCAGTCCGAGAGTGAAGCTTTTTTTGCCCGCCAGTTGCTGGGCAACACGGTTTGGGACGTAATTCAGCTCAGCCATCGCCTGTTCGACTTTATCGCGCGTTCTGACGGACACGTGCGCCGCCTGATTCAGGACGCGAGAAACGGTCTGATAGGACACACCCGCATGGCGCGCGACATCATCAAGAGTGACAGATTTTGGCTTCATGGCTTTCTACCTTCGGACCTCATGTTATGGACAGCTTAAATCACCTTCTTCGCAGTGCATAATGTCATTAATTTCTTTGGTGCGCTGCTCGGTCTTCTCTTTCAGACACATAGAATAAACCATCGGCTGCGCTGAGCCGCCTTCGACGCCAGAAGATTTGAAGTCACAATCGCTGTCGCGAAAAGCAATCCAGCTGCGCTGGGCGACTTTCAACTTCTTCTGCTGGTCAGCATTGAGTTGTGACATCTTCAGCTTATACGCTTGATTTAACAGAGTATCGCTGTGTTTGAAGTCCTGCGCGGCACAGATATTCATGTCAGTCTGGGTGTTGGCATTTTTGCAATCAACCTCGGCGGCGTGGGCCAGCGGGGTAAGAGCGAGTAGAGTCAGCAGAACGGCAAGGCGCATTTTTTATTTTCCTATCTATGAAGAGCCTATGGGAAGCCAGACATATGTTTGCCGGATTATAGACAATAAAAAAAGGGGCCGAAGCCCCTTTTAAGGTAATTCTCAGCGCCCGACCCGCAGGTCAGAGCTTTAAAATTACAGACGGTCGATTGCGTTCAGTTCTTTGAATGCCAGTTCCAGGCGAGTCACCATGGAAGACTGTGCAGCACGCAGCCATACGCGTGGGTCATAGAATTTCTTGTTAGGTTTGTCCGCGCCTTCTGGGTTACCCAACTGACCTTGCAGGTAAGCTTCGTTTTTCTTGTAGAACTGAAGGATACCGTCCCAGTTAGCCCATTGGGTGTCGGTATCGATGTTCATTTTGATCACGCCGTAACCCACAGACTCTTTGATTTCAGCAGCAGTAGAACCAGAACCGCCGTGGAACACGAAGTTCAGGGAGTTGTGTGGCAGGTTGTGTTTCTTGCAAACGTACTCTTGAGAATCACGCAGGATAGTCGGAGTCAGTTTAACGTTACCTGGTTTGTACACGCCGTGAACGTTACCGAATGACGCAGCGATAGTGAAGCGCGGGCTGATTGCGTTCAGTTTTTCGTAAGCGTAATCAACGTCTTGCGGTTGAGTGTACAGAGCAGATGCGTCCATGTGGCTGTTATCAACGCCATCTTCTTCACCACCAGTACAACCCAGTTCGATTTCCAGAGTCATGTCGATTTTTGCCATGCGAGCTAAGTACTTGCTGCAAATTTCGATGTTTTCTTCCAGAGATTCTTCTGACAGGTCGATCATGTGAGAAGAGAACAGTGGCTTACCGGTTTTCGCGAAATGTTTTTCGCCAGCGTCCAGCAGACCGTCGATCCATGGCAGCAGTTTCTTCGCGCAGTGGTCGGTGTGCAGGATAACTGGAACACCGTAGTGCTCAGCCATCTGGTGAACATGGTGTGCGCCAGAGATTGCGCCCAGGATTGCCGCGCCTTGTGGCACGTCAGTTTTCAGACCTTTACCCGCGATGAACGCAGCGCCACCGTTAGAGAACTGCACGATCACTGGAGCGCGAACTTTAGCAGCAGCTTCCAGAACGGCGTTGATGGAGTCGGTGCCTACGCAGTTAACTGCTGGCAGAGCAAAGTTGTTTTCTTTAGCAATAGCGAAAACTTTCTGAACATCATCACCAGTGATGACGCCTGGTTTTACGAAATCAAAAATTTTAGACATAGTTCGGTGTCCTTTTTCGTCGGCCGTAGATGGATTTGAATCGGTTGCTATCTCGCCTGAGTTCCACTGTGCAGCCCCTCGCGCGAAATAGAAAAGTAGGCAGCCTTATGCCGCCTACTCAAGTTCATTACTTCTTAGCACGCTCTTCTAGCATCACAACAGCTGGCAGTTGTTTCCCTTCAACGAACTCAAGGAATGCGCCGCCGCCAGTGGAGATATAGGAAATTTTGTCAGCGATACCGAACAGGTCGATAGCTGCCAGAGTGTCGCCGCCGCCTGCGATGGAGAAACCTTCGCTGTCAGCAATCGCGTTCGCGACAATCTCAGTCCCTTTACGGAAGTTAGGGAACTCGAATACGCCAACCGGGCCATTCCACAGAATGGTTTTAGCGTTTTTGATGATCTCGGCCAGACGATTTGCAGAAACGTCGCCCATGTCGAGAATTTGTTCTTCGTCTTTGATTTCTGACGCTGGTTTCACAGTGGCTGTGGCAGTTTCAGAGAACTCAGTCGCTACGCGAACGTCTGTTGGAACTGGGATATCACAGGTTTCCAGCAGTTTTTTCGCGGTGTCTAACAGGTCTGGTTCGTACAGGGATTTGCCCACGTTGTTGCCTTGTGCGGCAACGAAGGTGTTAGCAATACCACCACCGACGATCAGCTGGTCAGCGATTTTAGACAGGGATTCCAGCACGGTCAGTTTGGTAGAAACTTTAGAACCACCCACGATAGCAACCATTGGGCGAGCTGGGTTACCCAGCGCTTTGCCCAGTGCTTCCAACTCAGCAGACAGCAGTGGACCTGCACAAGCTACTGGTGCGAATTTACCTACGCCGTGAGTAGAAGCCTGCGCGCGGTGCGCGGTACCGAAGGCGTCCATCACATAGATGTCACACAGGGCAGCGTATTTTTTAGATAAGGTTTCGTCGTCTTTCTTTTCGCCTTTGTTGAAGCGAACGTTTTCCAGAACAACCAGCTCACCTTCAGCAACATCAACGCCGTCCAGATAATCTTTAGCCAGACGAACAGGAGAAGACAACTTATCTTTCAGGTAGTTAACTACTGGCAGCAGAGAAAACTCTTCGTTGTACTCGCCTTCAGTCGGACGACCAAGATGCGAAGTTACCATCACGCGAGCGCCTTGTTTCAGGGCGGCTTCGATAGTAGGCAAAGAAGCACGGATACGGGCGTCAGACGTCACTTTACCGTCTTTTACTGGTACGTTCAGGTCTGAACGGATCAGTACGCGTTTACCCGCTAAATCCAGATCGCTCATCTTAATAACAGACATGGTGAATCCTCTCGTTGATTCTCTTTAAAGTTGCTTGAGGGCAATTCCAGCAACAAGCTGGGAGTGCCGTACTAGAAACCGCTAGCGGACATTGCCAATGTTGTATCCAACATTCGGTTAGCAAAACCCCACTCATTGTCGCACCAGACAAGTGTCTTAATCAGGTGCTGTCCACTGACCCGCGTTTGCGTGCCATCAACGATGGCACTGTGTGGATCATGGTTAAAATCTGTCGAGACTAATGGTAGTTCGGTATAGTCAACTATACCACGAAAAGCACCCTGTGCGGCCTTTTGCAGCAGCTGGTTGACCTCTTCGACCGTCACACTTCCCCCGACAAAAACGCTTAAATCTATCGCCGTCACGTTGATGGTAGGCACGCGAACTGAGATGGCTTCGAAGCGATCGCAGAACTTGGGCATGATGCGCGTGATGCCAGCTGCAAGTTTAGTATCAACTGGGATTATTGACTGGCTTGCAGCGCGTGTGCGGCGTAAATCGGCATGGTACGAGTCAATAACCGGTTGGTCATTCATCGACGCATGGATGGTGGTTACGGTGCCGGACTCAATGCCATAGGCATCGTCCAACAGCTTGATAACAGGGATAATACAGTTGGTGGTGCAAGAGGCGTTGGAGACAATACGGTGCTGGCGTTCAAGCAAGTTGTGGTTGACGCCATAGACCACGGTGGCATCGAGATCGTGCCCGCCGGGATGAGCAAAGAGGATTTTCTTGGCACCGGCTTTGAGCTGGGTCTCGCCATCTTCGCGGCTGCCATAAACGCCGGTGCAATCCAGCACCACGTCAACGCTCAGTTCACCCCACGGCAGCTTGGCTGCGTCGGGCTGGTGTAACAGGCGGATGCTGTCATCGCCGACATAAAGCTGCTCGCCTTCCTGTCTGACGTCCCATGGGAAACGCCCGTGGCTGGAATCGTACTTCAACAGGTGAGCCATGCCTTCGGGGCTGGCAAGTTCATTAATAGCTACGACGCTAATCTCTGCCCGACGCCCGGATTCATATAACGCGCGCAATACGCTACGGCCGATGCGACCAAAGCCATTAATTGCAATACGTATTGGCATACTTCTCCCTGTTACACGGTTGTTACCTAATGGTGGTAACCCTATAGTAATGCAGTGCGCAGTAACGGTGAATCATTCTCAACAACGTTTCTGCATGCCGGGGCGGCGTTTTGCTTTTCTTGCGATAACACGTTAACCACTCAAACGCGACGTTAACCACTAACTTCGCAACTGAAACGGTTCAGCCGAGCATAAACTAAAGTGTATACAAAAGGAATAATCCGCCCGATTTCGGCGCATTTCCTAGTGCGATTGCTGGAAAAATCGCCACACTAAAGCCCATCATTACCCCGCTTTAACGTTTACATCATATTTACGTCAGTCTTTTTATCATTCAACTGACAACATTAAATACTGATTAGGGATTTTGAGTGTAGCCGAGCCAGCGGCCGCGCAGTTTGACCTACGTCATTGCTAACGAGAACTGCGAGCTGGGTCATACTCTTTCGTTGCAAACCCGCCATAAAAAAGGCATCCCGAAGGATGCCTTTTGGCTTCAAGCTTTAGCGAATTACTTCAGCAGAGACTGAGCCTGAGCCACTACGTTGTCGACGGTGAAGCCGAACTCTTTGAACAGCAGATCGGCTGGTGCAGACTCGCCGAAGCTGTGCATACCCACGATAGCGCCATTCAGGCCAACGTATTTGAACCAGTAGTCAGCGATACCCGCTTCTACTGCTACGCGAGCAGTCACGGCTTTCGGCAGGACAGATTCACGGTAAGCCGCGTCCTGTTTGTCGAAGGCGTCGGTAGAAGGCATAGACACTACGCGCACTTTGGTGCCCGCAGAGGCCAGCTTGTCAGCAGCTTCTACAGTGATGCCCACTTCTGAACCGGTCGCGATCAGAATCACGTCTGGCGTGCCTTCGCTGTCTTTCAGCACATAACCACCGCGCGCCACGTTTGCCAATTGCTCAGCAGTACGTGGTTGCTGGGTCAGGTTCTGACGAGAGAAGATCAGCGTGACTGGGCCGTCGTTACGCTCGATGGCGTATTTCCAAGCTACCGCAGATTCAACCTGATCCGCTGGACGCCAAGTGCTCATGTTTGGCGTAACGCGCAGGCTGGCGATCTGCTCAACCGGCTGGTGCGTTGGGCCATCTTCGCCCAGACCGATAGAGTCGTGGGTGTAGACGAACACGTTACGGATCTTCATCAGTGCCGCCATACGCACCGCGTTACGGGCATATTCAACGAACATCAGGAAGGTCGCGGAGTACGGCAGGAAACCGCCGTGCAGTGCGATACCGTTGGTGATAGCGGTCATGCCGAATTCGCGCACGCCGTAGTGAATGTAGTTACCCGCCTGATCGTCGCCGATAGACTTAGAGCCAGACCACATGGTCAGGTTGCTTGGCGCGAGGTCAGCAGAACCACCGAGGAATTCTGGCAGCACTTTACCGAAAGCTTCCAGCGCGTTTTGTGACGCTTTGCGGCTTGCGATGTTGGCAGGGTTAGCCTGCAGCTGCTCGATGAATTTCTGTGCTTCGGTTTCCCAGTTAGCTGGCAGTTCGCCCTTAATACGGCGTTTGAACTCTTTTGCCAGTTCTGGGTGAGCTTTAGCGTAAGCGTCGAACTTAGCGTCCCACGCGGCTTCTTTGGCTTTACCGGCTTCTTTAGCATCCCACTGAGCATAAATGTCTTGTGGAATTTCGAAGGCAGCGTATTTCCAGCCCAGCGCTTCGCGCGTTGCAGCCACTTCAGCAGCACCCAGAGCAGCACCGTGAACGTCGTGGGTACCGGCTTTGTTTGGTGAACCGAAACCGATGATGGTTTTGCACATCAACAGGGATGGTTTGTCAGTGACTTTGTGAGCTTCTTCGATAGCTGCTTTGATGGAGTCTGGGTTATGACCGTCAACACCACGCACGACGTGCCAGCCGTAAGACTCGAAACGTTTAGCAGTGTCATCAGTGAACCAGCCTTCAACGTGGCCGTCGATGGAGATACCGTTGTCATCATAGAACGCGGTCAGTTTGCCGAGTTTCATGGTGCCAGCCAGTGAACAGGCTTCGTGAGAGATGCCTTCCATCATACAACCGTCGCCCAGGAAGGCGTAGGTGTGGTGGTCAACGATGTCGTGGCCCGGCTTGTTGAACTGCGCGCCCAGCGTGCGTTCTGCGATAGCGAAACCTACTGCGTTTGCAATGCCCTGACCCAGTGGGCCGGTGGTGGTTTCAACGCCTGGGGTGTAGCCGTATTCTGGGTGGCCCGGGGTTTTAGAGTGCAGCTGACGGAAGTTTTCCAGCTCGCCGATTGGCAGGTCGTAGCCAGTGAGGTGCAACAGGCTGTAAATCAGCATAGAACCGTGACCGTTAGACAGCACGAAGCGGTCGCGGTCAGCCCAATGTGGGTTAGTTGGGTTGTGGTTCAGGTAGTCACGCCACAGGACTTCGGCAATATCAGCCATGCCCATAGGGGCGCCAGGGTGGCCGGAATTCGCTTTCTGCACGGCGTCCATACTTAATGCACGGATAGCGTTCGCAAGCTCTTTACGAGAGGACATGTTCTACTCCAGGTCGGATTAAAAAAGCAGTCAAGAAAATCATTTTCTCAGACTAGGCATTAAAACGGCAATCTCTATTAACACGCGTGATGAACTTCACAAAAAAGACTTTTAAATCAGTGCAATTTTTAGGATATCAACTATAGAACGGCAAGCCCTAAAAGCCTAATTTACCGCTATCCTTATCAATAATGCCTTTTTGAAGGCTTTTTCTTTGCTTCTGATTGTTACTTTTGGGAACCAAAACTGATGAAAATGACTCCTGCGCTGTTGAGCTTAAGTCTCGCTACCCTGATTGCTGGCTGCTCCACGGTGAATACCGACACGCTGATGCAATCCGGCGCTCAGGCTTACCAAGCCGCCACCTTATCCGATGCTGATGTTAAAACCCTCAGCGTGCAGTCTTGCGAAGAGATGGACAAGAAAGCCAAAATCGCCCCAGACGACAGCGAATACGCGCAACGCCTGAAGAAAATTTCTGCCGCGCTCGGCGACAACATCAACGGCACGCCCGCCAACTATAAGGTTTACCTGACCAAAGACGTCAACGCTTGGGCGATGGCTAACGGCTGTATTCGCGTCTACAGCGGCCTGATGGACATGATGAATGACAACGAAGTCGAAGGCGTACTTGGCCACGAAATGGGCCACGTTGCCCTCGGCCACACTCGCAAAGCGATGCAGGTAGCCTACGGCGCTACCGCCGCGCGCTCTGCGGCTTCGTCACTGGGCGGCATCAGCGCCACGCTGTCACAGTCGCAACTCGCCGATCTGGGTGAGAAATACGTCAACGCCCAGTTCTCGCAAAAACAGGAATCTCAGGCCGATGACTACTCCTTTGATCTCTTGAAGCAGCGCGGCATCGACCCAACCGGGCTGGCCACCAGCTTTGAGAAATTGGCAAAAATGGAGCAAGGCAGCAGCATTGGCTGGTTTGACGACCACCCTTCTTCCGAAGCCCGCGCCAAGCACATTCGCGAGCGCATTGCCGCCGGACAGTAACCCTTCACCACAGCTTTCAAACCAAAGCACAAAGGCGCGGAGCGATCCGCGCCTTTACCTTTTCAACGGCTTAGTTAGCTGCCCCCTGATGATACCCACCGCCCAATGACGTGATCAGACTGATATCCGCGTTGTTGGCTTTGTTTTTCAAGATCAACAGATTGGCCTGCTCTTCCAACAGCGGGAGGCGCGCTTTCGACACCTGATTACCACTGGCTAGCCCGGCGTTAAAGCGCCGCTGTACCAGCGATAAAATGTGGGTTTCGCCATCAACCACCTGCTGCTGCTGAACGCGCTCTTCGGCCAAAGTCTGCATGGCGCTGGCGTCTTTCACCACGTCAGTGACGGCTGAAACCACGGCTTTGTTATAGGAGGCGATGGCCAGATTGCTGTCCGACTGCACCACCGCCAAATTGGCATTCAGGCGGCCACTGTCGAAAATCGGCAGCGTGAAGCCCAGAATGCCGCCCGCCTGCTGGGCCGAGCTGCGGAACAGGTCGCTGAGGTGCAAAGCGTCATATTGCAGGAAGCCCATCAAATTGACGGTTGGGTAAAAAGCAGCGCGCGCGGCCTCGGTTTGGCTCAGAGAGGATTGGATATACCAGTGCGCGGCCTGCAAGTCAGGGCGGCGCGCCAACAGCTGGTAGTCAAGCTTCGGCGGCAATGGCTGGCTGACGTCCGGCAGAGGCACGGCTTTAATCTCAGGCAAAGGATGTTGCAGGCCGAGCATCGCGCCGAGGGTGGCCTGTAAGGCATGCAGCTCGCCTTGGTTGGAGGCAATGCGCTGATCGAGCTTTGCCAGCGACACCCTACCCACGGTGTCATCCAAGGAAGAAGAGATGCCTTCGGAATACAATTTCTCATCAGTATGGACAATCAGCGCCTCTTGCTCACGCATCTGCTGCAAGACACCTTGCAGCGCCATCACGGTTTGCATATCCCAATACAGCTCGGTCACCGCCGAGGAGACCAGCAGTTTGGATTCCGCCAGTTCGGCCTGTTTGGCTTGCTCAAGGCCTAAAGCGGCCTCGATGCGGTCGCGATCTTTGCCCCAAATATCAAACTCATAGCTGCCCTGCAAACCAAAGGTGCCGTTGGTGTACCACGGGCCTGTGGTGCCAGCTGCCGGGTCATCCACGGCGAAGGGGCCAAGTATGCCCTCAGCCGACACTTTCTGCCGCTCGACGTCGGCACCAAAATTCAGGTTGGCACCCGCGCCAGCACGTACCGTTTCGGTTTGTGCTTTAGCCAGCATGACTCGCTGCTCAATCACGGCCAGAGTAGGTGAATCCGCCAACGCTTGAGCCACTAATTGATTTAATTGCGGGTTATTATATTGCTTCCACCATTCAGTGGATGGCCAAACTCCGCCATTAGGAATAGTTATTGTAGTGAGTTTCGCAATATCTGTTTTTTTAGCGACGGGAGGCTCTGAATGAATAAAAGCACAGCCGCTGAGAAAAGTAATAATAGGTAACAAAGTGAACGTCGATAACATTCGCTTCTTGGTCATGCAATTTACAGCTTTCACTGATTATTCCCCGCAAAATACCTAATAACATGCAAAATGATAAATAAATCTTATTTTTGTGGAACCAAAGCCGTCGAACGGCCACAGCGCAGGGAGTACGCCAGTTCGGGAGGTCATAGCAGACAACGCTAATAATAACCCTACTGTCGCAGCGCGGTTAAAAACTTAAAAGTGAAGAGAGAAAATAAATACCTATTATTATGCGAACTACTTTTACGCGAATAGCCGTAATCTGAATATCACTATTCTGCAAAAAATCATTTCCAAATAAAAAAGCGCAACTTTAATAAATAAAATTGCGCTTTAATTAAATCGTTAAACTTTATCTTATGCCGGGATGAAGATACCCGCCCAGAAACACAAGTTAAGCACGATACCGGTAATGATAACCGCAACTACTGGCGCTGCAATTTTCAATACTGGGCGACCCAAGGCTTCGTTGAGGAAGTAAATCGCGGTGGTCATGGTGAAACCGGTGTAACCCGCCATTTTAATCGAGGCGAAGATAGCACCAATCAGCAGCGCGTATTCCATCAGCAAGTTCATGGCGTTACGAATGTTATCAGACGCATTACGCACCGATGGGAAACGCCCCATCCATTTGCCAATTGAACGCAGCAGCAGCACTTCTAAACTGATCACAATCGCGCCCAGCAGTGCAGCTAACCATGGGTTCGGCACCAAGTAACCGACCACGAAGACGAAGGTGAAACCGGCTACGGCGTAGACCCCGGTGGCCAGCGCCGTGGTGGCAATCATGGGAACAAAGCCTAGGCCGCGCATGAATTCAGCCAGTGCTGCCTGATGAATAAGGCTCGCAGAGTCCGCCGGAGAGACGCCCGGTGCATAAGCTTTTGCCAGCGTGTAAATCGACACTTCGCTGCCGCCGAACAGCTTCATGCTGGCCACCGCAGAGATAAGTGCGCCGACAATCGCGATAAGCGGCAAGTTCTTAATAATGCGCGAGGTTCGCTCTTCGAACATCGACTCGCCACCACCGCCAAGGTGCGCTTTGGCTTTGACATCTTTGTAAATCGCGATACCAATCAGCAAAATCATGCCGACGAAAATCTCGATAGATTCTGGAGACAGCGGCGTGAATCGCACGATAAGCAGGCGAGTCAACAGCACCAGCAGCGCAGCGATAACCCCCGACTTCCAGCCAAATTGGTAGAAAATCGCCACCAGCGGGAACAGCGCGAAGGCTGAAATTACTGGCGAACTCAGCTCACCCAGCGAACCGATAAAGTTAACCGGCAGCGAGGTCAGCACGCTGTTAACCGCAGGCAGGCTGGTGAACACCAACACGCCCCAGATAGCCCCTAAACCGAAGGCCAGATACGCGTTAATCGCCAGCACGCCGATGATATCGGTGGAGAGGAACAGCAGCCATGAGTTAAGCAGGCCGGTCGACAGGGTGAAGGAGATGCCCACCGAGGCGATAAAGCCCACGCTCAGACCAAATGCAATACTGCCCGCCTCGCGGCGGCTCATATTGCCTTCTACCAGCTGCGGAAGGATTGGTCGGATACCGTCATGAAACACTGCAACCGATTTGTGCGCCAGTAAGGCGGTCATCCCGGTTAATAACGCCACCACAATAATGTGTACGTATTCCATAGTCGTTATCTCACGATTAACGTAACTGGGTGATCAACAGTGGGATTGCGTGTTCCACGTGCTCGACCGACAGACCGAAAGCGACTTTGCCTTCAGCAATGAATTTGGCAACCTGATCGGCTTTCGCCTGAATCCCCGGCTTGGCGATGGTGGCGCTTTTGTTGTAACCGATGATGGCGATAGCCATAGACAAGGCCGCACCCGCGCCGGTGTTACAGGCACCAATGTAGTAATCCAGCTCGCCTTTTTTCACTTTCGAGGCTGCTTCCATATCACTCAGAATGTGACACTCGAACTCGCCCGGCGCTGTGGCTTCTACCAGTTTTTGAATCTGTTCACGCTGTAGCCCTGCAATACCAATTTTTTTCATTTTATTTACCTTAATTGCTCAGAGTGCGCCGGCACGACCAAAGAAAGTCGCCGGATTATCGCGAAGTAAAGTGTCAACCTGACGCTGAGTAATGCCCGCGCCGAGTAACATGGGAACAAAAGTATCAACCAAATAACTAAAACCACTGCCGCCATTGGCTTGCAGATGAGAACGGCGCGTGATGTCCATCGACAGCATGATTTTGTCGCCGAATCCGCGCGCGATCAGTGCTTGCAGCATCTCGACCCGACGGGTGTCCGGGAAGTAGCTGTTTTTACCGATTGTGTCGAACTGTACATAAACGCCTTTGTCGAGCATACGGAAAATTTGGTCCAGATCGTCTTTCAAATCACAGTGACCAATCACCACATTCTCTAACGCAACGCCATGATTTTCCAGCATCACCACCTGCTCCGGCCCCATAGTACTGAAGCTGGTGTGAGTTGAAATCGGCAAACCTGTTGCATGGTGAGCCAGCGCCGCAGCGTGGAACATTTTGACTTCATCTTCCGTAATACGGTTTTCGCTGGTACCGATTTCGGCGATGACACAAGGCTTAAGCGCGGTGCCATCAATGCCGTTTTCAATCTCACCGATCATTTCTGCCGCCAACTGCTGCGCGCTGGTATTACGCACGTGAGCCGGGTAGAAGCTGTCAGTGTAATAACCTGTTGAAGTCAAAACATTAATGCCGGTATCGCGCATTAAATCCAACATAAACTGAGCATTACGGCCCATGTAGCGGTTGGTCACTTCAACAATGTTCAGTACGCCTTTGCTCACCAGAGTTCGCATCTCGGCACACAGAGGTTCGTATTGATCTAAACGGCAGTCGATATTGTCCTTAAAACCGGACAAATCAATATGCAAATGCTCGTGAGCATAGGTATATCCCAGTGGATTGATCATGGTTTTTTCTCCGGTGTTGGCGAAGTACTCGTCGTGGCGTTAAGCGACAATAAAGGCAAGAAAGAGCGACCGTTTTGCGGCTTTGCAGCCCCGAAAAAGTCACAGGCGCTGGCGCCTACGTCTGAAAGCGTAGTACGCCAGCCCAGCTCAACCGGCGGCAATCCGTGTTGATACACCAACAACGGCACCTGCTCACGGGTATGGCGGCTATGGCCAATGGTTGGATCGTTGCCGTGATCGGCAATCACAACCAGTAAGTCTTCAGGCTGCATGGCATCAATAAACTGCGCCAGCGACTTGTCAACGACTTGCAGGCGGTCGGCATAACGCTCGACGTCTTCTGCATGCCCTGCTAAATCCGTTTCCTGAATATTGGTACAAATAAATGCATCGCCCGGCTGGCTGATTTCTTTCAGCGTAATATCGAGAATGGTTTGCGAGTCAACCAGTTGCATATAACTCGTGCCATGCTCATTGGAGACAATATCCGCCACCTTGCCGACCAGCACCGTTTTGATTCCAACGTCGTGTAACTTCGCTGGCGCCTGAGTCTTCTCATCAACGCCATAGCCCAGATGGGCTACCTGGAAGTTTTTGCGATATAAACCGGAACGCGGCGCGTTGATGCCGATGTATTTGCCATCGCGCACTTCGGCGGCATCGCGAATTGAGCTGCTATCGTCGATTTCGCCGCCGAAAGCGATCACGCGGCCGACTTTGACACAGGCGCGAACACAGCGGCCAATTTCCAGCGTTTGCGCGAAGCTGACCTGCGACAAATTAGCGCTGATGTTGTAAACCTGACCGACGTCGGCTTCCAGATTGTCGCCAATCGCCACCGCGTTGTTAACCCACAGGTAGCTTAAATCGTTGAGAACAATACGTTCTGTGACGAAACCTTTCAACCGTAACGCGTTTTCGACCTCATCAATCACCGCCGAGAACGGCAAAGTCAGCGGAGGCAATGGCAGCGTGCCCATGATCTCCTGATGGCCGACGAAGGTGTCGCCGCCCTCGTGCTGCAAGCCGATCCGACCAAAGGTGGCAGTGTCAGAAGGGGTCATGCAACCAACCGGATAACCCAGCGCGTTCATCAGCCCCATGCGGCGCATCACCGGCAAATTCAGTTCCGGCAGGCGTTCTAGGATATGGCCACAGGTGTTAGCGCCGATATCCTGCGGGCGAACGTCTGGCACATCTGGCATCTCGCCGATACCGAAGCTGTCGATCACCAAAACAATATATTTACTCATTTCGCCTCCGCCTTAATGGTGTTGCCCAAGCTGTCGTACAGACCCATTAACACTGGTTTTCCGGTTGAAACGCCGCTGATCAAAGCGACATCGCTGCGGGTGACAAATACTTGGGTTCGAAAACACATCACCACCGCGCTGCCGATAGGGTGCGACTCGGCGAGCTGTAAGCAGTAGTCGATGCTGCTCATGTCTGGCGTGATAACCCGGTCGCGACGGCGGTCATCGCCGTCAATCACCAGCGCGTTATCCAGATTGCCGCGGCGGTAATATCCGCCACCGAAGCAGTAAGCGCGCCCTTCGTACTGGTGCGATACCTCGGTGAGGTACAGCATGGCGATTTTTTCCTGACAGGTGCCGCGCTGGTTAGCCGGTGTGGTGCCTGTCAATGCGTGGCCCGGCTCGGCGTGAGTGACACCCAACTGCGCCAACTCGGCGAAGGTTTCACAGCTCGAGGCACTCGGCGCGTTGACGTGAATAACGTCCACGCCCTGCTCGACCAGAATGTCGCGCGCCGACAGCAGAGTATCCATGTTGGCGGTGCGCACGGTGCGCTGCTGCTTGGCGTCATACTGCATGCACGGGAAGTGCGTCACACCGGCGATGCTCACGCCTGCCAGAGTGTTTAACTCTGCCACCACCTGCGGCAGCTCGCTGAGTGCAAAACCGCCCTCTTGGCCGCTATATAAAGCGTCACCCGCGTCAGTAACCTTTAATAGCAAGGGCTGAACGATGCCGATTTCCAGCGCCGCGGCTGAAATACTGCGGGCCTTTTCCAGTGAAAATACCGTCACCACTTCTGGGCGATGGCGCAGCACTTCGGCAATCATGCTTTCCGGCGGCTGAACTAGGTGCCCCACGTGGGAAACCGGGATGCCGTGGCGCATCAGCTGGCGCGCTTCTTTAAAATCCACCGCCACAATGCCGGTAAAACCGCATTCAATCAGCAAACGGCACAGCTGCGGGTTGCGCCCGACCTGCTTGCTCATCGCATAGAGCGTCAAACCTAAACGCTTGGCCTCGGCCAATAAAAGCCGGGCATTGCTGAGCATCTGGTCGACATCAATGACACAGGTATCCGGCGCAATTTCGCCTTTGCGCCACAGTGCGACGGCGGCATCGATCAGCGCTGGATTCTGTTTTTCCAAAGCTTGTAGAAACATGAGCTGGCTTTCCCTTTCTGCTTGTATCTAAATAATCATTTTTTTGAATATTTAAGTCGTGAAAAATAGCGACGACTTATCCGTGCCACTCGCTTAGCGGTTCTGATACAAACCCGCAATGTTCACCAGCAGGTAACCCACTTCATGTTCCGGCACATTCAATGGAAAATGGCCCATTACGTCTTGATGGATAGCGGCGATTTGCGTGAACTCTTCCAGACTTTCTAGCTCGGCGCGCAGCTCATCATCAATGCCCTGAATCTCTTCACCGCGACGCGCACGCATCACGGCGTTAGCCAGGTGGGTCAGTGCCAAAATCCCCTGCTCGGTTCTCACCGGCAGCTGCCAGTGACGCTCCAGACGCAATGTGACTAATCTCATTGCCTGATGAATGTCTTCATCAATCACCCCAGCCTCGGCCAGAATAGCGAGTCTTGTTTCCATAACTTCCTCTTTGTGTTTGGCACCGAAGTGCCTTGTAGTCTAAAAACTAATAACGAGGTTCGATCTCGCCTCGTTCAACGGCCTGCTGATGGTTCAACAGGGCAAAAGTGTCCACCAAGGTGGTGAGCAATCGCAGGATCGGCGCATTGTCTTTTCTGACCAAAATCACCGCTTCCGACGCCTGCTGATAGCGCGGATCGCCGGTCAGCGGGTGGGCTTCAAGCATTGGATTTGGCTTGGCATTGCTCACGTTCCAAATCGCGGCATCAATCATGTTGTTTTCAATATGGCGCAAACATTCGCTATAAGGCGTCTCGACCCACTCCACCTCTTTGCCAGCAAAAGCGATGTCATTGAGCAGGCGCTGGTCAGGGGAGCTTGGGTCAAAGCCCACGCGACGAATTTCTCCCGATGCGCCTTGGCGGCAAATCAGCTGGTGACCATCGACATAAGAGCGCGGGCCAAGATTCACCGCTGTCACCACTTTGCCTTGCTCGATATAGCTGTCAGCCGCCAGACGGGAAACCACGGCGATATCGTAAATACCTTCAATCAGGCAGTTGATACGCACTTCGGCACCGCGCATATGGGCAAAAAACAGCGGCAAGGTGGTGAACTGCGACCTCAAGCCACTGGCCAGCCCTTCATATAATTTGGTGTACGGCAGCGGCATGGCGCAAACCAGATTGCCTAAATCCGCCTGCTGCAACAGCTTGGACATATCCAGCTCTTTGAGGATAGTGCCGTTACGCCCGCGACGTTCGAGCTTGATTGAATCGTTGGCTTCCAGCGTTTTCAGCGCGTTTTGCACCACTCCGACTGATAGCGAGAATTCATCCGACATCTCATCAATGGTTCTAAGACGCTCGCCTCCTTTCATAACCAGCAGATATCTGGCGAGGCTAACGAGGGCAATACCTTCTTTCTTGATGAATGTCATACTCATTTTGGCAATTTCCGCGGCGCACTAGAGAAGGTCGAAAATAACATAAAAATCTTCAACAATTTGATGATTTAAATATTCATTTATTTGAAGGTATTTATCAAAGAGGAAAAACTTATAGTGAGGCGGAGATCACAAATAAAAAAAACCCGGTAAAGACCGGGCTTAAGAAGCACTTAATTTGCAACAGGTTAGCTTAAAGGCTTAAACCCTTAAGCTTTTTTAGAAGCCTGAACGTGCAACATTTCTAACGCCAAAGTGGCGGCTGCCAGCGCAGTGATTTCAGACTGGTCGTAAGCTGGAGCAATCTCAACGATGTCCATGCCGACGATATCTAGATCCAAATCTTTCAGGCCGCGAACCAGTTTCAGCGCGCGATCTGACGTCAGGCCGCCAATCACCGGGGTGCCGGTGCCTGGAGCATGTGCCGGATCCAGACAGTCGATGTCGAAGCTCAGGTAGACCGGCAGATCGCCAACGATCTGCTTAACCTGCGCCAAAATGTCGTCAACGGTGCGATCGTTAACCTGCGCCGCGTCGAGCACGGTGAAGCCCAGATCCTTGTCGAACTCAGTACGAATACCGATCTGCACGGAGTGGTTTGGATCGATCAGACCTTCGTTCGGCGCGTGGAAGAACATGGTGCCGTGGTCGAATTTGCTGCCGTTAGAGTAGGTGTCGGTGTGGGCGTCGAAATGCACCAGCGCCATTTTACCGAAGTGCTTCGCGTGAGCGCGCAGCAGTGGCAGAGTCACGAAGTGGTCGCCGCCGAAAGAGAGCATGCGCTTGCCGGAAGCCAGCACTTTCTCGGCGTGCTGTTGCAACTTGTCGGTCAGGTCCTGTGCGTCGCCAAAGTTGAACACCACGTCGCCGCAGTCGATCACTTTCAGACGGTCACGCAGGTCGAAATCCCACGGCCAGCGTTTGCCTTCCCATGCCAGATTCACAGAAACCTGACGGATTGCCGCCGGGCCAAGACGCGCGCCTGAACGACCAGAAGTCGCCATGTCGAAAGGAATACCGGTGATAACCCAATCAGCATCAGCTTCATAAGGTTGGAAATTCAGTGGGAAGCGCAGGAAACCAAACGCGTTGGAAACCAAGGAGTTATCAGGTTGATGACCTAAAGTGCTCATTAAACAGTCCTCTTATGCAACGCCGCAGGGCGGCAGCCATGACGGAGTGGTGAAGTATAGATGAAAAAAAATCCCCACCGCGTCGTTTACCCGACGAGGAAGGGATCTTCAGAGTCAATATGTCTTGCTAATGGCGCGGATTTTACCCTATTCCGGCTTACCTTCAAGCCGGAATATCAGCCGCCTTACTCGTCTTCTTCCAGATAGGTGTAACCGTACAGGCCGGATTCAAACTCTTCGACGAACTGCGCCTGAAGAGCTTCATCCAGATCGGTCTCTTTAACCTGATCGCGGAAGCGAGTGAGCAGCACATTAGGATCCAGCTGCACGTATTCCAGCATGTCAGCCACGGTGTCGCCGTCGTCTGACTGCTGAACTTCGATGCTGCCATCAGGGAAGACAAACACGTCAACCGCGGCGGTGTCGCCGAACAAGTTGTGCATGTTGCCCAAGATTTCCTGATAAGCGCCGACCATGAAGAAGCCCAGCACTGGCGGGTTCTCTGGGTCATACGGCGGCATTGGCATGGTGGTCGCCACGCCGTCACCGTCGATGTAATGGTCAATGGTGCCGTCGGAGTCACAGGTGATGTCGAGCAGCACCGCGCGGCCTACCGGTGGTTTGTCCAACCCTTCCAGCGGCAGAACCGGGAACAGCTGATCGATACCCCACGCGTCCGGCATGGACTGGAACAGCGAGAAGTTGACGTACAGTTTGTCCGCCATGCGCTCTTGCAGCTCATCGATGATCGGACGGTGCGCGCGGTTGCTCGGATCCAGCTGATCCTGAATCATGTTACAGATATTCAGATAGATATCTTCAGCCCAAGCGCGCTGAGTCAGATCCAAAATCCCGTGCGCGTACTGGCTATGGACGTCGTGCAGGTCCATCTGGCTGTCGTGCAGCCATTCGCGCAGCGAGCGGCGGTTTTCCGGATCGTGCATTTCATTCCACGTGTCCCACATGCTGCTCAGAGCACGCGGCGCGTCGTCAGCCGGAGCCACCGGATCGCGGAACTCGTTACGCTCAACGCCAATCACGTTGGACACCAGCACGGTGTGGTGCGCAGTAACCGCGCGGCCAGACTCGGTGATCACCGTCGGGTGCGGCAGGCCGTGTTCATTACAAGCGTCGCCGATGCCCCAAATCACGTTGTTGGCATATTCGTTCAGGCCATAGTTGACCGAGCAATCTGACTGGGAGCGCGTCCCTTCATAGTCAACGCCCAAGCCGCCGCCCACGTCGAAGCACTGAATGTTGACGCCAAGCTTGTGCAGCTCAACATAGAAGCGGGCAGATTCACGCACGCCGGTTGAAATATCACGGATGTTCGCCAGCTGGGAACCCAAATGGAAGTGCAGCAGTTGCAGGCTTTCCAGACGGCCAGCTTCACGCAACATTTCAACCAGTTGCAGAACCTGAGAAGCTGCCAGACCGAATTTAGACTTCTCGCCGCCGCTCGACTGCCATTTGCCGGAACCTTGTGAAGAAAGACGCGCGCGCACGCCAAGACGTGGGATCACGTTCAGGCGTTCGGCTTCTTCCAACACCAGCTTAATCTCAGTCATCTTTTCGATAACCAAGTAAACCTTGTGGCCCAGCTTCTCGCCAATCAGTGCCAGACGAATGTATTCACGGTCTTTATAGCCGTTACAGACGATAACCGAACGGGTCATGCCCGCGTGGGCCAGAACGGCCATCAGCTCGGCTTTAGAACCGGCTTCCAGACCCAATGGCTCACCGGATTCAACCAGTGATTCAATTACGCGGCGGTGCTGGTTAACCTTAATTGGGTAAACCAGGAAGTAATCACCCTCGTAGCCGAAAGATTGACGGGCGCGTTTGAACGCGGCGTTAATCGAGCGCAGACGGTGTTGCAAAATTTGTGGGAAACAGAACAGCGCTGGCAGACGTTGGCCGTCCTGCTCGCGCATGTCTTTTACCAGCTTCGCCAAATCCACGCGGGCAGACGGGACATCTGGATCCGGGCAGACGCTGATGTGGCCCAGCTCGTTGACGTCATAATAATTGTTACCCCAATAGGCAACGTTGTAAGTGCGCAGCATTTTGCTGGCATCACGATCGTTCACGGCAACCTCCTGCATGGAGCGCAAAGAAACAGAATCGCCCGCATGTGACGGACGGTGGGACTGGATGTCATCAGACATAAGTAAATCCTCTTGTAACACTGACCACATCGCCAGCCACTATCGCAGTAACAACAAGTGAGAACAACCCAAACAGCGGGCTTTGCGACAGGAGAAAACCCTGCAAAGCCGCGTTCGCAAACTGTTTATCACTCATATGATTATAGAATTCTTTTGCTTGTAAACATGATGCCGGACTCCGGTGAACGAGCCAGAACCCACCCACAGGGCTATCGCCCCTAAATGGCGGGCTACGTCAGTTTTAACGGGAGAAATGGTATTAACCGGCCCGATGTAGCTGAGTAGCGCTCAGAAATGTTGGACTGAGCTGTCTATAGTCAGGCTGTCTAAACGCTGCCGAATGACGGACCAGCTGTTTATAACATCGGATAGATGACAGAAATTTTTCAGAAAGGAGTGCAGCAGCAATTAAACCGGCCTGCTGGGGATGCTGTAGAAATGTTACAAACGGTAAAAAGTGGGTCATTAATCTAACCACCTCCACACGTGCCACGCATCACCGGCGGGCAGTCTTGCTAAGAAACAGTAAACACTGGAATACGCTGGATGAATGAAACATTCAGGGCGCGGGCCGTTATACCTACAACCCGCTGTAATTGCAAAATGAAATTGCGCAGAGGATTGTTTCGATCCGTGAATGTCACGCAAAAGCCGCACATAATGGCTACTTCTATCACAAAAATGACTGGCTTTTGTAACAGCTGCTATCCTAAAATAGCCGTCCAGATGTTAATCCGTCTATATCCTTCTTAGGGACTTTTCTTACTCGATGTTGCGGATTAACTGTCAAACTGCTGAAGGTCTTTGCCTTGTGGGGACGTGCAGGATGCATTCGACGATATAAGAGCCGGACTCTTTATCTGCCGTGTTCCCATCGCTATGCAGTGATTTCTAACCCGTCGTATGAAGGTAAAGAAGATAATGGCTAAACACCTCTTTACGTCCGAATCTGTTTCAGAAGGACATCCAGATAAAATCGCAGACCAAATCTCCGATGCCGTCCTCGACGCGATTTTAGAGCAAGACCCAAAAGCACGCGTGGCGTGTGAGACTTACGTTAAAACCGGCATGGTATTAGTAGGTGGCGAAATCACCACCACCGCCTGGGTAGACGTAGAAGAAATTACTCGTCAGACCATCCGTGAGATTGGTTACGTCAATTCCGAAATGGGCTTTGACGCCAACTCTTGTGCCGTTCTGAGCGCTATCGGTAAGCAATCTCCTGATATTAATCAGGGTGTTGACCGTTCTGATCCGCTGGAACAAGGCGCAGGCGACCAAGGTCTGATGTTTGGTTATGCGACCAATGAAACTGACGTGCTGATGCCAGCACCAGTGACTTACGCACACCGTCTGGTTCAGCGTCAGGCTGAAGTTCGCAAAGCTGGCACCCTGCCATGGCTGCGCCCGGATGCGAAAAGCCAGGTTACTTTCCAGTATGACGAAGGCAAAATCGTCGGGATCGACGCCGTTGTACTGTCGACTCAGCACTCTGAAGACATTGCGCTGAAAGACCTGCAAGAAGCCGTGATGGAAGAGATCATCAAGCCAGTTCTGCCAGCAGAATGGCTGAACGCCAGCACCAAATATCACATCAACCCAACTGGCCGCTTTGTTATCGGTGGACCAATGGGCGACTGTGGTTTGACTGGCCGTAAAATCATCGTTGATACCTACGGCGGCATGGCACGTCACGGCGGCGGTGCTTTCTCTGGTAAAGACCCCTCTAAAGTTGACCGTTCTGCGGCCTACGCTGCGCGTTACGTTGCGAAAAACATCGTGGCAGCAGGTCTGGCAGACCGTTGTGAGATCCAAGTTTCTTACGCTATCGGCGTAGCAGAACCAACCTCAATCATGGTTGAAACCTTCGGTACGGGTAAAGTTTCCAACGAGCAGTTAACCCTGCTGGTGCGTGAATTCTTCGACCTGCGCCCATACGGTTTGATCCAGATGATGGACCTGCTGCACCCAATCTATAAAGAAACTGCAGCTTACGGCCACTTTGGTCGCGAGCACTTCCCTTGGGAAAAAACGGACAAGGCAGCGCAACTGCGCGAAGCCGCCAACCTGTAATCTCCCTCTCATTACAGATTGCAAAAAGCCCGGTGTTAACGCACCGGGCTTTTTTTTTGCTCATTTGCTTCGCCTCGGCGATTCGTCGCCACCCCGGTAAATAAGCGGACTAAGCGTTAGCGACTACACTGAAAAGCAGAAAGCGGGGCAGTGGGCGAAAACAACAATCAAAGTGGAAACGATTACAAACTATAATTAATTTACAATCATATAATTAAAGATAAAATCAGCGACCTTTAAACCAATACTGATTGATTAAAGTCAAAGAATTCCGTATTACTCTTCATCGCAAACCCTTTCCCCTGCATTGCTCCTCGCCAAAGCTTCACGAACCTGATGTGCAATTGATTCGATAAGTGTAAACGATTACAACGCTGTGATCTGGCTCACTTTATGCGTGGGCAAGGGTAAATAACATAACAAGCTAAGCATTATTGCTATCTTTTGGAGGCAGTATGAGTAACTCAACGTCTAGCAAAGGAAAACGCTCGAATAAAAGCGTGACCTTCTTTGTCTGTTTTCTCGCTGCACTAGCGGGCCTGCTGTTTGGCCTTGATATCGGGGTCATCGCTGGCGCTCTTCCCTTCATCAGTCATGAATTCCAGATAACCAGCCACCAGCAAGAGTGGGTGGTCAGCTCGATGATGTTCGGTGCCGCCGTCGGCGCTATCGGCAGTGGCTGGCTCAACTTCCGCCTTGGTCGTAAATTCAGCCTGATGATTGGCGCCGTGTTGTTCGTGGTCGGCTCCCTGTGCTCTGCCTTCGCGCCTAACGCCGAAGTGCTGATCGTGGCACGCGTGCTGCTGGGTCTGGCAGTAGGTATCGCCTCCTACACCGCGCCAATTTACCTGTCCGAAATCGCGCCAGAGAAAATCCGCGGCAGCATGATTTCCATGTACCAGTTGATGATCACCATCGGTATCTTGGCAGCCTACCTGTCTGACACCGCCTTCAGTTACACCGGCGCATGGCGCTGGATGCTGGGTGTCATCACCATCCCTGCCCTGCTGCTGTTGATTGGCGTGTTCTTCCTGCCAGATAGCCCACGCTGGCTGGCGGCGCGTGGCGATGACAACAAGGCGCGACGCGTGCTGGAAAGACTGCGTGATAGCAGTGCTCAGGCGAAAAACGAGCTGGATGAAATCCGCGAAAGCCTGAAAATCAAACAGAGTGGCTGGGGCCTGTTCACCAGTAACAAGAACTTCCGCCGCGCGGTGTTCCTCGGCATCCTGTTGCAGGTAATGCAGCAGTTCACCGGGATGAACGTCATCATGTACTACGCGCCAAAAATCTTCGGGATTGCCGGCTTTGCCAGCACCTCTCAACAGATGTGGGGCACGGTGATCGTCGGTCTGGTTAACGTTCTCGCCACCTTTATCGCCATTGGTCTGGTTGACCGTTGGGGCCGTAAACCTACGCTGAAACTGGGCTTCTTGGTGATGGCGCTGGGCATGGGTATCCTCGGCACCATGCTGCATATCGGCGTGGAATCCGACGCGGCGAAATACTTCTCCATCGCCATGCTGCTGATGTTTATCGTCGGTTTCGCCATGAGCGCCGGTCCGCTGATTTGGGTGCTGTGTTCTGAAATCCAGCCGCTGCGCGGTCGTGATTTCGGTATCACCGTTTCCACTGCCACCAATTGGATTGCCAACATGATTGTCGGCGCTACCTTCCTAACCATGCTGGACAGCCTCGGCAACGCCAATACCTTCTGGGTATACGCCGCGCTGAACGTGGTGTTCATCTTCATCACCATTGCGTTGATTCCTGAAACCAAAAACGTTTCTCTGGAACACATCGAACGCAACCTGATGAAAGGCGAAGCGCTGCGCGACATCGGTAAATAAGCCACAAAATGGCTCCTCCCGTCCGTCGGGGGGAGCTTTCACTTACTGTTTGCATCTCCCCTCACCGCGATTTATTCTTCGCCTGATGAAAAGCCCACGCCTCCCAATTGCCCTGCAACAGGCCGTCATGCGCTGCATGCGGGAAAAACTCCAGCTCGCAAATGCCTATTTCGGTACTGACTATTCAGAGCCGGAAATCAGCTATCAACAACGCGGCACCAGCGCGGGAAGCGCCTACCTGCAACACTGGCAAATCCGCCTCAACCCGATTTTGCTGATTGAAAACCAGCAGCCCTTTGTCGATGAAGTGGTGCCACACGAGTTGGCGCACCTGCTGGTTTACCGGCGCTTTGGCCGCGCCGCCGCGCCCCACGGCAAAGAGTGGCGCTGGATGATGGAGCAGGTGCTCGGCGTTTCTGCCAGCCGCACCCATAAGTTCGAAACCGCCTCTGTTCAAAGCAAAACCTACCCTTACCTCTGCGCCTGTCAGGAGCACCAACTGACGGTCCGACGCCACAACCGCGTTATGCGTAAAGAGGCGGAATATCGCTGCCGCCACTGCGGCGAACTGTTACGGTTTCACGTCAAGGGAACAGGTTAATCGATTGATTATTAAACAATAAAATCAGCATTTCCTGATTGTCAGCCCCGCCAGCTTTGGGTACCCTGCCCGCCTTTCGCATCAGATTGCTTCGCACACCAGGTTAATTAGAAATATGTCTCGCAAACTCATTGCCTCACTGGGGCTTGTCGCCCTATTCCTTCCTTTTCTCGCCGCCAGCAAGGGCATCAACAACTTCAGTCAGGCCAAGGCCGAGGCGGTAAAAATCAATCAGGGCGCGCCCACTTTTTACTGCGGCTGCGATATCAGTTGGCAAGGTAAGAAAGGTACGCCAGACCTGAAATCCTGCGGCTATCAGCCACGCAAGAATCAGTCTCGCGCCGAACGCATTGAATGGGAGCACGTGATGCCCGCGTGGCAATTCGGCCACTTACGCCAGTGCTGGCAGGACGGCGGGCGCAAAAGCTGCGCCAAAGACGCGGGCTATCGCCAAATCGAAACCGACCTGCATAACCTGCAACCGGCAATTGGCGAAGTGAATGGCGACCGCAATAACTTTATGTACAGCCAGTGGAACGGTGGCGAAGGCCAATACGGTCGCTGCGAGATGAAGGTGGATTTCAAAGCCAAGGCCGCCGAGCCGCCAGCCCGCGCCCGTGGTGCCATTGCCCGCACCTATTTTTATATGCGCGACCGTTACCAGCTCAACTTATCGCGCCAGCAGACTCAGCTATTTACCGCGTGGAACAAGCAGTATCCGGTGACCTCGTGGGAATGCTTGCGCGATAATCGCATTGCACAAGTACAGGGAAATCATAATCCTTACGTGCAGCAGGCTTGCATGCAGCAAAAGGGCTAACCTAAGATACCCACTTACTGAAGACTTTAAGGACAGCAGCCCGACATGCGCATACCTCGCATTTTTCACCCGCAACCTATTATCGACCACAGCGACATTGCGCTTAGCGAAGATGCGGCCAACCACACTGGCCGCGTATTGCGTATGCAGCCGGGGCAGAATATCCAGCTGTTCGATGGCAGCAACCAGACCTTTGAAGCCACGATCATCCACGTCGATAAGAAGAGCGTTCGCGTGAGCGTCGGGGCGGGCGTGCTGGCCGATAATGAATCTCCGCTGAATTTACATCTCGGGCAGGTCATCTCGCGCGGCGAAAAGATGGAATTCACCATTCAGAAATCTATCGAGCTGGGCGTGAACACCATCACTCCGCTGTTTTCAGAGCGTTGTGGCGTTAAACTCGACGGCGAGCGGCTGGAGAAAAAACTCCAGCAGTGGCAGAAAATTGCCATCGCGGCCTGCGAGCAGTGTGGCCGCAACCGTATTCCAGAAATTCGCGAAGCCATGCAGCTAGAAGCCTGGTGCGCCGAGCAGGACAACAGCCTGAAGCTCAATCTGCACCCGCGCGCCAGCCACAGCATCAATACGCTGCCACTGCCGGTGGATAATGTCCGCCTGCTGATTGGCCCGGAGGGCGGTTTGTCCGCCGAAGAGATAGCCATGACTGGCGGCTACGGCTTCACAGATATCTTGCTCGGGCCGCGCGTGCTGCGCACGGAAACCACGGCGCTGACCGCAATCACCGCTTTGCAAGTTCGCTTCGGCGACTTAGGTTAAGCAAGGTCTATGCGCTTGAAGCATCAGGGGCATAGACAAAATCGCTAAGTTCGGGCTTCATCACTGTCCTATTACGCAAAAAATCGCAGCCAGATTAAATGGCAAGTCACACAGACCCAAACGTGTCGGAGAATACCCATGATCAAGCTTGGCATCGTAATGGACCCAATTTCGTCCATTAATATCAAAAAAGACACCAGCTTCGGCATGCTGCTGGAAGCACAAAGTCGCGGTTATGAACTGCACTATATGGAGATGGACTCTCTGTATCTGCGCGGCGGTGAAGGACGTGCTCTGACCCGTAAACTGAGCGTCAAGCAGGACTACGACAGCTGGTATGAGTTCGGCTCCGAGCAGGATATCGCACTGCAAGATCTGGACGTGATCCTGATGCGTAAAGATCCGCCGTTTGATACCGAATTCATCTACGCCACTTACATTCTTGAGCGCGCGGAAGAGAAAGGCACGCTTATCGTCAATAAACCGCAGAGCCTGCGCGACTGTAACGAGAAGCTGTTCACCGCGTGGTTCCCGGAACTGACGCCAGACACGCTGGTGACCCGCAATGCGGCACAGCTTAAAGCTTTCCATAAAGAGCACACTGACGTCATCCTCAAGCCGCTGGACGGCATGGGCGGCGCGTCAATCTTCCGTCTGAAACCAGAAGACGCCAACGTCTCGGTAATCATTGAAACCCTGACTGAGCACGGCAGCCGCTTCTGCATGGCACAAAACTACCTGCCTGCTATCAAAGACGGTGACAAGCGCGTTCTGGTGGTCGACGGCGAGCCTGTGCCTTACTGTCTGGCGCGTATCCCGGCTCAGGGCGAAACCCGTGGCAACTTGGCCGCCGGTGGCCGTGGCGAAGCTCGCCCGCTAAGCGAAAGCGATTGGGCTATTGCTCGCAAAGTCGCGCCAATCCTGAAAGAGAAAGGCCTGATTTTCGTCGGTCTGGACATCATTGGTGACCGCCTGACTGAAATTAACGTGACCAGCCCAACCTGCGCCCGTGAAATTGAAGCCGCATTCCCGATTTCTGTTACCGGGATGCTGATGGACGCTATCGAAAAGCGTTTAGCAAATCGCTAATTTCAGCCATTCTGCTTTAATGTCATAAATGTCCTACCTAAGCCATGGCGTACTCCTACGCCATGGCGCTTATTTTTTAAGGTTAAATCTTACATACCATGAACTTACAACATCACTTCCTTATTGCCATGCCCGGACTGGATGAACCCACGTTCAAGCGTTCGGTCGTTTATGTTTGCGAACATAACGAAGACGGCGCAATGGGTCTGGTGATTAATAAACTGGTGGAAGATTTCACCGTAGAAAACGTACTCGATAAATTAGAGATCACGCCTTCGCCGCGCGATCCCGCCATTCGCCTTGACCGCCCGGTGTTTTCCGGCGGCCCGCTGGCTGACGATCGCGGTTTTATTCTGCACACCCCGCGCGCCGGATTTGGCTCCAGCATTCAGATTTCCGACACCACCATGATCACCACCTCGAAAGACGTACTTGAGACACTGGGTACGCCTGAACAGCCGAAAGACGTGTTAGTGGCTCTGGGCTACGCCGCGTGGGAACAAGGCCAGTTGGAGAAAGAGCTGCTGGACAACGCATGGCTGACCATCGAAGCCAACAGCGACATATTGTTCCGCACGCCGATTGCCGAGCGCTGGCGCGAAGCGGCGAAGATGATTGGCATCGACGTCAGCCAGCTCGCCACCCACGCAGGTCACGCATAATGGCTAACCGCACGGTTTTTGCTTTCGATTTCGGCACCAAAAGTATCGGGCTGGCCATCGGTCAGGAAGTCACAGGCACTGCTCGCCCACTGACCTCCTTCAAAGCCCAAGACGGCACCCCCGACTGGCAGAAGATTGAGAAGCTGCTGAAAGAGTGGCTGCCCGATCTGGTGGTGGTTGGCCTGCCACTCAATATGGACGGCACCGAGCAGCCTCTTACCGCCCGCGCTCGCAAGTTCGCCAATCGCCTGCACGGCCGTTTTGGCGTTCAGGTTGAGTTGCATGACGAGCGCCTGAGCACCGTCGAAGCCCGCGCAGATCTGTTCGATCGCGGCGGATTCCGTGCTTTAGACAAAGGCAGCGTGGACGCCGCGTCCGCCGTCATCATTCTGGAAAGCTGGTTTGAGAAGCAGTGGAGTCAACCGGCGGCGGAGCAATAAGCCCGCTAGCCACGCGCTGTGAGCGACTCTGCTCGAAGGTTTGCATTCCGGCCTTACCGCCGGTTTGCAAAATATCCGCCAGCTGGTGCGTCTTCCCCTCACGAATTAAATTGCCCACGGCGGGCGTTGAAGTCAGCACTTCAAACAGCGCCACCCTCTCTCCCTGAGTTCCGGTTACCAGCTTTTGCGCGATAATCCCGCGCAGACTGCCTGCCAGCTGAGTTCGGACAAAGTTCTTCTCTTCCGCCGGGAAGACATCCACCAGCCGATCCACCGCCTGAGTGGCGTTGCGGGTGTGCAGCGTTGCCAGCACCAAGTGGCCGGTTTCGGCGGCAGTAAGGGCCAAACGGATGGTTTCTGCGTCGCGTAATTCGCCCAGCAGCAACACGTCCGGGTCTTCACGCAGCGCCCCGCGTATCGCCTCGATAAAGGATCGCGTATGGCGGCCCAGCTCGCGCTGCTGGATCAGGCAACGCTTGCTGTGGTGAACAAACTCAATCGGGTCCTCCAGCGTGATGATGTGCCGCGCCCGGCTTCGATTAAGGTAGTCAATCATCGCCGCAAGGGTGGTGGACTTACCGCTGCCAGTAGCGCCGGTGACCAGTATCAGCCCGTCCTCTTGGGTCGCCAACTCGGCCAATACCTCCGGCACGTGTAGCTGCTCAAGCTGCGGGCACTTGTCCGGCACTCGGCGCAACGCGGCTGACAGGCCGTGCAGTTGTTTGAAGAAATTCACCCTGATGCGCTGGCCCGTGCCCAAAGTAATGGCGCAATCGGCCTGCCCTTCCCGCTGCAACTCCTCCAACTGCTGGGGTTCCAGCCAGATGTCGCTCAGCCAGCGCATGTTTTCGGCACTTATTTTTGGCGTCCCCTGCAACGGCCGTAATTCTCCCTGCGTGCGTAACATCGGTTGATGTCCGGCGCAGAGGTGCAGATCTGACGCATTTTGCTTTACACTACGCTCCACAAATCCATTGATATCCACTTTAAAACCTCCTGAGTCACTATGAGCCTTAGTCAGCACAACGCTATTGGGAAGAACCTACAGGATGTCCGTGAGAAAATCGCAGCCGCTGCACAGCGCTGCGAGCGGCCTCTGGAAGAAATTACGCTGCTTGCAGTCAGCAAAACCAAACCTGCGAGCGACGTCGAAAAAGCCATTGAAGCCGGGCAGTTGGCCTTCGGTGAAAACTACGTTCAGGAAGGCGTGGAGAAGATTGCGCACTTTGCCGGGCACCAGCCTGCTTTGACGTGGCACTTTATCGGCCCGTTGCAATCCAATAAAAGCCGTCTGGTGGCGGAGAACTTCGACTGGTGCCACACCGTCGATCGTCTGAAGATCGCCCAGCGACTGAATGAGCAGCGTCCGGCAGGCTTAGCGCCGCTTAACGTGTTGATTCAAGTTAATATTAGCGATGAAGCCAGCAAGTCAGGCATTGCGTTGAGTGACATCGACGCCATGGCTGAACAGATAAGCCAAATGCCCAATCTTGTTTTGCGCGGCTTAATGGCTATTCCGGCCGTTGAAACCGATTATCAGCGTCAGTTGGCGGTGTTCACCGAGATGCGCGAAGCCTTTGACGCCCTGCGCCAGCGCTACCCGCAGGCCGATACGCTGTCGATGGGAATGACCGATGACATGCCCGCCGCGATTGCCGCTGGCAGCACTATGGTGCGAATTGGTACCGCAATATTTGGTGCGCGTGACTACGCTTAGTCACATTCATCCCCATATCCTATAAAAATCCAGCATCAAGCTAGCAAGGAGCCTCATGCAACATCGCAAAATCTGTTTTATCGGCGCCGGTAACATGGCAGGTGCCATCATTTCAGGCCTGATTGAAAGCGGCTACCCGGCAAACTTAATCAGCGTGTGCGCCCCTTCGGGCAAAAACCGCGACCCGCTGGCGGAAAAATATGGCGTGAAAAGCAGCGACGACAATATTGGCTGCGCCAAAGAAGCAGACGTTGTCGTGCTGGCCGTCAAACCACAGCTGATGGCAGATGTATGTAAAACACTGCAAAAGGACGTGGATTTTAGCGGGAAACTGGTACTGTCAATCGCCGCAGGCGTGAAGGTCGCGCGCTTCAAAGAGTTGCTTGGTGACAAGCTGAATATCGTGCGCATCATGCCAAATACTCCGTCGCTGGTCGGTCAGGGTATGAGCGGTTTGTATGCGCCAGAGGAAGTGGGCCAGCAGGATCGCGACTACACCAGCGACCTGATGACCGCCGTCGGCAAAGTGTGCTGGATTGATAGCGAAGACGGCATCAACCACGTAATCGCCGCCGCGGGCAGTGCTCCGGCCTATTTCTTCCTGTTTATGGAAGCGATGCAAGCCGAAGCCGAGCGTTTAGGTTTCAGCACCGACACGGCGCGTATGCTGGTTGAGCAAGCGGCAAGCGGCGCGTCAGCACTGGTGGCCGCCAGCCCGGACACGCCACTGTCTACCCTGCGTGAGAACGTCACCTCCAAAGGCGGCACGACCTTCGAAGCGCTGAAAGTCTTCACCGATCAGAAGTTGCCAGAAATTGTTTCTCAAGCCATGCAAGCTGCCATTAAACGCGCGCAGGAAATGGAAAAACTGTTCTAATTCATCATTCTGAACATATAAAAATATTGATGCCCGAACTCCTGCGAGCCATCTCGCAAGATGCCGGGCAAACACAAGGGTAACGCATGTTAACGCTGACTTTCTTGGTTAAGACCCTGATTGACCTGTATGTCATGGTTTTACTATTACGCATCTGGATGCAGTGGGCGCGGACCGATTTCTACAATCCGTTCTCACAGTTCGTGGTGAAAATCACCCAGCCAATCATTGGGCCGCTGCGTCGCATTATTCCGCCGCTGGGGCCAATCGACAGCGCCTCGCTGCTGCTGGCCTTCTTGCTGATGACCATTAAGTACCCGCTGCTGCTATTGATTCAGGGCGGAGGGATTTCACTTAGCCCTTACAACCTGCTGTTCGGGCTGATTGCGCTGGTGAAGTCGGCGGGCTATCTGGTGTTCTGGCTGATTATCATCCGCTCCTTGATGAGCTGGGTCAGTCAGGGACGCGGGCCGATGGACTACGTGCTGATGCAGTTGACCGAGCCGCTAATGTCGCCGATTCGCCGCTTTTTGCCTGCGATGGGCGGTATCGACTTCTCAGCAATGGTGGTGATCCTTATCCTCTATATGCTGAATTATCTCGGCATGGATCTACTGGGTGAGCTGTGGTTCCTGCTCTAAACCCGGTCTGCTGGCAGGCCGACGCACTGGTTTTACGGTTGGTTATTCAGCCAAAAGCCAGCCGCGACGGCCTGATAGGTTTGCATGGCGACGAGTTCAAAGTCGCCATAACCGCCCCGCCGGTTGATGGTCAAGCGAATACACATCTGGTGAAATACCTCGCCAAACAGTTTAAAGTCGCCAAAAGTCAGGTCAGTATTGAGAAAGGCGAATTGGGCCGTCACAAACAAGTCCGCATTGAAAATCCGCAACAGATACCGACCGAAGTCGCGACGTTGCTCGCAAAATAATCGTTAACTCTCAGGACAATAAAGCCGGACTGAGGCCCGCAAAGGGTAAGTAAGTCGCTTTATCAGGATAAAATCTCATGCAAAAAGTAGTCTTAGCGACCGGCAACCCCGGCAAAGTGCGCGAACTCGCCCACCTGTTAGCTGACTTCGGCCTTGATGTCGTGGCGCAAACCGAGCTTGGCGTGGAGTCAGCCGAAGAGACCGGCCTGACCTTTATCGAAAACGCCATTTTGAAAGCGCGCCACGCCGCAGCCATCACCGGCCTGCCCGCCATCGCCGATGATTCCGGCTTAGCCGTGGACATCTTGGGCGGTGCGCCGGGCATCTACTCCGCGCGCTATGCCGGTTTAGAAGCCAGCGATCAGCAGAATCTCGATAAGCTGCTGGTCACCCTGAAAGACGTGCCGCAGGGCCAACGCGGCGCCCAGTTCCACTGCGTGCTGGTTTATATGCGCCACGCCGAAGACCCGACGCCAATCGTCTGCCACGGCAGTTGGGACGGCGAAATTCTGTTTGCCGAAGCGGGCAAAGGCGGCTTCGGCTATGACCCAATCTTCCAGGTTCCGGCGTTGGGTAAATCCGCCGCCGAATTGACCCGTGAAGAGAAAAGCGCGGTATCCCACCGCGGGCAGGCACTGAAATTACTGCTTGCCGCTATGAAAGAGAAAACCCAGAAGAATGCGTAAGTTACCGCCGCTAAGTCTTTACATCCATATCCCGTGGTGCGTGCAGAAATGCCCGTACTGCGATTTCAATTCACACGCGCTGAAAGGCGAAGTGCCGCACGACGATTATGTGGCGCACTTGCTGGCAGACTTGGATGCTGACCTGCATCTGACCGCGGGCCGCGAGGTGAAGACCATTTTTATCGGCGGCGGAACCCCAAGTTTGCTCAGCGCGCAAGCGATGCAAAACCTGCTCGACGGCGTGCGTGCGCGCCTGCCATTGGCGGCGGATGCTGAAATCACCATGGAAGCCAACCCCGGCACGGTGGAAGCAGACCGCTTCAGCGGCTACCAGCGCGCTGGCGTCAATCGCATCTCAATTGGTGTGCAAAGCTTTAGTGCGCAGAAGCTGGAGCGTCTGGGGCGCATTCACGGCCCTGATGAAGCCAAACGCGCCGCGCATCTGGCGACCGGCCTCGGGCTGCGCAGCTTCAACCTCGACTTAATGCACGGTTTGCCGGACCAGACGCTGGAAGAGGCGCTGGACGATCTGCGTCAGGCGATTGCCCTCAACCCGCCGCACCTCTCTTGGTATCAGCTCACCATCGAGCCTAATACCATGTTCGCTTCGCGCCCGCCAAAGCTCCCGGACGACGACGCGCTGTGGGATATCTTCGAGCAGGGCGACCAGTTGTTGACCGCCGCGGGCTATCAGCAATATGAAACCTCGGCCTACGCCAAGCCCGGTTATCAGTGCCAGCACAACCTCAACTATTGGCGTTTTGGCGATTACCTCGGCATTGGCTGTGGCGCGCACGGCAAGCTCACTCAGCCCGACGGGCAGATTCTGCGTACCGTGAAAACCAAGCATCCACGGGGTTATATGCAGGGGCGCTACATGGATAAACAGCATCAGGTGGAAACCGCCGAGCTGCCGTTTGAGTTCTTTATGAACCGTTTCCGCCTGCTGGAAGCCGCGCCGCGCGAAGAGTTTGCGATTTATACCGGTTTGGAAGAGTCCACCATTCGCCCGCAGTTGGACGAAGCCATCGCCAAAAATTATCTGCTCGAAACGGATTCTCACTGGCAAATTACCGAGCACGGCAAGCTGTTCCTCAACTCTTTGTTGGAACTGTTTTTGGATGAATAGAAGTTAATTAAATGTAACCAAAAGCAATCTGCCACTAACAATCAAATAACATCCAGCTCCTGTCAGTACTCTGTGGTTAAGCAGTAGACAACTGCATCCGCAAGATAAAACGACAGGAGCTGTCATGAAAGTCTCTCTATTCAGCCGCTACACCTGCTTTACGCTGTGCCTGCTTATCACCCTCGTCAGCCTGTTTTACCTCTCAAGCATTGAAGGCATGTGGATAGTCACTCTGATCTTCGGCGCGCTGAGCCTGCTTGGCTGCTGGGACGTGGTGCAGAAACGCCACTCGATTTGCCGTAACTATCCGGTGATTGGCCGCATACGCTTTTTGATTGAATTTATTCGCCCCGAACTGCGCCAGTATTTATTGGAAGAAGATAACGAAGAGATCCCGTTCTCGCGTACCCAGCGCACGCTGGTCTATCGCCGCGCCAAGAACGAAATGGGCGAGAAGCCTTTTGGCACCTTGCTGGACGTCTACCAAACCGGCTATGAGTGCATCGGCCACTCGATGCAGCCCGTGCCGGTGTCAGACCCCGAAAGCTTCCGCGTCGAGATTGGCGGCCCGGACTGCCAGCAGCCCTACTCCGCCTCGGTATTTAATATCTCCGCCATGAGCTTCGGCGCGCTCTCGGCCAACGCCATTCGCGCTCTGAACAAAGGCGCTTCAATGGGCAATTTCTACCACGATACCGGCGAAGGCAGCATCAGCCGCTACCACCGCGAACACGGCGGCGACCTAGTGTGGGAACTGGGCAGCGGATATTTCGGCTGCCGCACCGAGAACGGCGAGTTTGACCCGGTGCAGTTTGCCCGTCAGGCAAAAAGCTCTCAGGTCAAAATGATCGAGATAAAACTGAGTCAGGGCGCCAAACCCGGCCACGGCGGGATCCTGCCGGGCAAGAAAGTGGATGCCGAAATCGCTGCAACGCGCGGCGTGCCGCAGGGCGTGGATTGCATCTCTCCGGCTTCTCACAGCGCGTTTAGCAATCCGCGCGAGATGATGCATTTCATCGCCAAGCTGCGCGAGCTCTCCGGCGGCAAACCTGTCGGCTTCAAGCTGTGCATCGGCCATCCGTGGGAGTTCGTAGCTATCGCCAAAGCCATGCTGGAAACCAAGATCCTGCCGGACTTTATCGTGGTTGATGGCAAAGAAGGCGGCACCGGCGCGGCGCCGCTCGAGCTGTCGAACTACATGGGGATGCCGCTGCGCGAGGGGCTGCTGTTTGTGCACAACACCCTGACCGGCTGTAACCTGCGCAATAAAATCAAGATTGGTGCCAGCGGCAAGATGATCAGCGCCTTTGATATCGCCAGCGTCATGGCGCTGGGGGCGGACTGGGTGAACTCAGCGCGCGGCTTTATGTTTGCCGTCGGCTGCATTCAGTCGCAGAGCTGCCACACCAACCGCTGCCCGACTGGCGTCGCCACTCAAGATAGCCTGCGCCAGAAAGCCTTAGTCGTGCCGGACAAGGCCGAGCGGGTTTACCATTTCCACCAAAACACCGTCAAAGCATTGGCAGAGATGCTGGCCGCAGCGGGCGTCAGCCGCCCAGAGCAGCTAACGTCGCACCATATGCTGCGCCGCATCACGTCAACGGAAATCAAGGTCTACGCGGATATCTACTACTATCTGGAACCCGGCGCACTGCTGAAAGATAAGATAGAAAGCGACTTCTACAGCCGCATGTGGCGGATGGCAACACCATCAAGTTTTGATGCACAGCTGATTGCGCTGGCGAGTTGAGAATGGCGCGATTATCAAAATCGCGCCACTATTGCGCCACTTTTACACCTAATCGCGCCACTTAAACCGGGAAAAGTGGCGCGATTGTGGCGCGATTAGCGATAAATTATGGCGCGATTAATGGCGCAATTACTTCAGACTTGCCAATAAGGTCTTGTGCTGGGTATCGAGCGAGGTAACGCGTTTACATACGTCGTCGCCGAAGGTTTTGAAGTCCTGCTCCTGCTTGCTCCACTCATTCTGCACAGCCTGCTGTAAGCCGCCCAGATTGCCCATCACGGCTTGCAGCGGGTTGCCGCCGCTGGTTGCCTGCTTGACGCCCATTTCGTTCAGGCTGTCTTGCATCACGCCGCCCATGCTCTGTTCGAGAATACGACGCCCATCCTCTTTCACCTGATCCACGGCTTTGTAGTGGTAAGTCAGGCCATCGCTGCGGTGCTCGATGATACGGTTCATCTGCTGCTTCAGCTGAGTGTTGAGAGTGGTCAGGCGGTTGCGCACGTTGCTGTCGCTGCCCAGCTTCTCGACGATGACTTTATCCATCGCCACGCGGCCTTTCTCCAGATGCGCGGTAGCACCTTGATCAATCCACGGCAGGTCGCGGCGCAGCGCAGCCTGATAATCAATCGCTTCTTGGCGCTGTTTGGCGCTCAGCGTCGGCTGTTTGCCATTAAGGGTGACATCACCGTTTGGGGTGATCAGCAGGTTGCCGCTGGCACCTACCACCTGCACGGTCTGTGGTTTAATCACCACGTCGTCTTGCGGATTGGCGCTACACTGGTAGTCCGCCTGCGCACTCCATGCGGTCATCGCCAACAGGCCCGCGATGCTCATTTTCAATCCGGTCTTAAATTCCATGTTCTCTCCCTTCCAACAGCAAACAATTAAAAAATCGAACGGCCAATTCGTTGCGCCAGTTTCTCTAAGGCAGCGGTTCCTGCTAAAGAGTTCCCTGCGGCATCAAGTTCGGGTGACCAAACTGCAATACACATCTCGCCAGGGACAATGGCGATGATGCCGCCGCCGACCCCAGACTTGCCCGGCATCCCCACGCGATAGGCAAACTCACCTGCCCCGTCGTACATGCCACTGGTGACCATTAACGCATTGATTTGTCTAGCCTGTCTGGCATCAATTAGAGGTTCATCGCTGTCGAGCGGTTGGCCTTTATTCGCCAAGTAAGCAAAGGTTCGCGCCAGTTCGACACAGCTCATACGCAGCGCGCAATAATGAAAATAGGTGTGAAGTACGGTGATAACGTCGTTTTCGAAATTACCGAAAGATTTCATTAAATAGGCAATGGCGGCGTTGCGGTCAGAATTGTCGAATTCCGAACGCGCGACGTGACGATCGTAGTTGAGATCTGGCTGTCCGGCCAATTGGCGGACCACTTCGAGCATGCGTTGCTTAGGGGCGGCAAGGCGAGTTTGCAGTAGATCGCACACCACCAGCGCGCCGGGGTTGATAAACGGATTGCGCGGCTTGCCCTGCTCCAGCTCAAGCTGAACTAAGGAGTTAAACGGCTGGCCCGACGGCTCTTTGCCGACGCGCTGCCAGATTTCGCTCTCCTGATAGCGCGTCAGCGCCAGCGTCAGGCTTAATACTTTGGAAATCGACTGAATGGAAAAACGCTCGTTGGCGTCGCCAGCGCTGAACGTCTCTCCAGACGTGGTACAGACCGCAATACCGAGATTGTCAGGATTGACTTCAGCCAGTGCCGGAATGTAATTCGCCACTTTGCCGCGACCAATCAGCGGGCGGACTTGCTCAAGAATATCTTCCAGTAAACGGTTATCTAATTCGGTTGCCAACGTCTCGACTCCAGATATGACAAAGGTGCCCCGAAGGCACCTTTAATAATTCCGTTGTACATTCTGCCAAAAGCATTCGCGCTGCATCAAGACAGCAGAAGCAGCGCGAAGGATGACGGCAGAATCAATCCCACCAGATATCGAACAGGTCGGAAACTTCTACATCTTCCATTTTATGGTCTTCCAACCATTTTTTAACCTGTGCGCGGTGCTCGTCGGTGCAGTGACCGATTTCCTGCAGGCAGATCAAACCTTCCCACTGCAGGTAGCCGCTGCCGTCAAACGCCAGCTTGTTTGGCTCGATAACACCGTCGATGAACGCATCAAGCTGCTCATCGATAGTTTCGACCGGGGTGCCTTCCGCGAAACGCCATTTTACTGAGAAGCCCAGTTCCTGGAACTCGGCAATGTGTAACTTTTTACGTAAACGACGACTACGATTCGTGGCCATTATTGCTTCCTCTCAAACATCAGATCCCATACGCCGTGGCCTAAACGCTGGCCACGCATTTCGAACTTGGTTACCGGGCGCGACTCAGGACGCGGAACATAGTTGTTGTCTTGCGACAGGTTTTTCCAGTCTTCAAGGCTGGTCATCACCTCAAGCATATGTTCAGCGTACGGCTCCCAGTCGGTCGCCATGTGGAACACGCCACCGACTTTTAATTTGCTACGCAGCAGCTCAACGAAGGCTGGCTGCACGATACGGCGCTTATTATGACGCGCTTTGTGCCATGGGTCAGGAAAGAATAGCTGCACCATGTCCAGTGAGCCATTCGGGATCATCTTTTCCAGCACTTCTACCGCGTCGTGACACATCACGCGCAGGTTGCTAACCCCTTCTTCCTGAGCCGTCATCAAACATGCACCCACACCCGGTGAGTGGACTTCAATGCCAATAAAGTTCTGATCAGGATTTTGCTGCGCCATGGTGACCAGCGAGGTGCCCATGCCGAATCCGATTTCTAACACGGTTGGCGCAGCGCGGCCAAACAGCGCATCGATATCCAGAGCTTCTGCCTGATACTCAACGCCCATTACCGGCCAGATATTGTCGAGCGCGTGTTGCTGGCCTTTAGTCAGGCGGCCTTGGCGGCGGACAAAACTGCGAATACGGCGCATGGCGCGACCGTTCTCATCGAACTCCGGTGAAATGACGTCGTTTTTCATAGGGCTTTCACTCTATTGGGCAGTGCTCTTTCAGCAGTGCGCGGTTGGGCAACAAATTCAGGAATGGCGCATTATCCAAACCTAGGGGTGATAAGCAAGCGTTGCGGCCAGAAACAGGTCGGAAACTTCCGGTTTACACCCATCAGACTCTGTGATGTGATCCCGCCCTGAATTTATCCTGCCGGACCCATCACTCATTTATGAAGCAAGCGCAGAACCAGTTCGCGCCAGCGGTACTCGAATGGTACCAGCGCTTTGGCCGCAAAACATTACCGTGGCAGCTCGAAAAAACGCCTTACAAAGTATGGCTGTCAGAAGTGATGTTGCAACAAACACAGGTTGCGACGGTGATCCCCTATTTCGAGCGCTTTATGGCGCGTTTCCCCACCGTCAGCGATCTCGCCGCCGCACCACAGGATGAGGTTCTGCATTTGTGGACTGGGCTGGGCTATTACGCTCGCGCTCGCAATTTGCATAAAGCCGCGCAGACCATCGCCAGCGAGCACGGTGGCCTGTTCCCCACCGATTTCGAGGCAGTCAATGCGCTGCCGGGAATTGGCCGCTCAACCGCCGGAGCCGTGCTTTCTCTCTCATTAGGCCAGCATCACCCCATTCTCGACGGCAACGTCAAACGCGTGCTGTCGCGCTGTTACGCGGTGGAAGGCTGGCCGGGCGAGAAGAAGGTCGAAAACCGTTTATGGGCCATCGCCGAAGAGGTGACGCCAGCCAAGGGCGTTGAGCAGTTTAACCAAGCGATGATGGATTTGGGGGCGATGGTTTGCACCCGTTCCAAGCCAAAATGCGAGCTTTGCCCGCTGAATACGCAGTGCGAGGCTTACGCGCACAACAGCTGGGCGCAATATCCCGGCAAAAAACCGAAAAAGACCCTGCCAGAGAAAACGGCCTTTATGTTGATGATTCAGCATAAAGAGAATGTGTGGCTGGAGCAGCGCCCGCCAGTTGGACTGTGGGGCGGCTTGTTCTGTTTCCCACAGTTTGCCAGCGAAGAAGAGCTGGAAAATGGCCTGCATAAATACGGTGTTACCGTTAATCAGTTGCAGCAACAGGTCGCTTTTCGTCACACTTTCAGCCATTTCCATCTGGATATCGTCCCAATGTGGCTAAATCTGTGCTCAGTACCGGGTTGCATGGATGATGGTGCGGGTCTCTGGTATAACTTAGCGCAACCACAATCCGTTGGGCTCGCCGCGCCGGTAGAGCGTTTGTTAACGCAGTTGGCGAAAGAGTCGCGCAACAGCATGATCGATAAGGAATCAGCATGAGCAGAACGATTTTTTGTACCTTTTTAAAACGTGATGCGGAAGGTCAGGACTTCCAGCTTTATCCGGGCGAACTGGGTAAACGCATTTTCAATGAGATTTCTAAAGAAGCTTGGTCACAGTGGATGAGCAAACAAACCATGCTAATCAACGAAAAAAAACTCAGCATGATGAACCCGGATGACCGCAAATTGCTGGAACAGGAAATGGTGAATTTCCTGTTTGAAGGGCAGGACGTGCATATCGAAGGCTATACGCCGCCGTCAAAATAATTGCCGTCGATAACATTCCATTAAGAAAAACCCGTCAGGCCGTTTTTTGCGAAATTAACCGCCTGACATCTTTCATCACGATACGGCTTTGAAGATGAAGAAAATTTTAGCGCTGTTGGTCATTGCCCCGCTCCTGATCTCCTGTTCGAGCAAAAAAGACCAGTTCAATGAAGCTTACGTCAAGGATACCAATGGCTTCGATATTTTGATGGGCCAATTTGCTCACAATATCGAGAATATTTGGGGGCTGAATGAAGTCCTTATCGCCGGTCCTAAAGACTACGTAAAATACAGCGATCAATATTACACCCGTAGCCACATCAACTTTGATGCGGGTACCATCACCATTGAAACCATTGCCGGAACCAACCCTACCGCCAACCTTCGTCAGGCGATTATCAGCACCTTGCTGGTAGGTGATGATCCGGGCAATGTCGACCTCTATTCCGACGCCAACGATATTCAGATCAGCAAAGAGCCAATGCTTTACGGTCAGGTCTTGGATAACACCGGGCAGCCAATTCGCTGGCAGGGTCGCGCGTCTAACTTTGCCGATTATCTGGTCCAGAACAAGCTGCAACGCCGCCAGTCGGGGCTGCACATCATCTATTCCGTGACGATTCAGATGGTGCCAAACCACCTGAACAAACGTGCGCATAAATACCTGCCGATGGTGCGCGAAGCCTCCGCCAAATATGGCGTCGACCAGTCGCTGATTCTGGCCATTATGCAAACCGAATCCGCATTCAACCCATACGCCGTGAGTCATGCCGACGCGCTGGGCCTGATGCAGGTTGTCCAGCACTCTGCGGGCGTTGACGTGTTCAAGTCTGAAGGGAAATGGGGCAAGCCGAGCCGCAGCTATCTGTTTGATCCACAAAACAACATCAACACTGGTACTGCCTATCTGGCGATGCTGCAAAACGTCTATCTGGGTAACATCACCAACCCAACTTCTCGACGTTATGCCGTGATAACCGCCTACAACGGCGGCGCGGGCAGCGTGTTGCGCGTCTTCTCCAGCGACAAAAACCGTGCTTTTAGCATCATCAACAGCATGGAGCCGGGCGACGTTTACACCACGCTGACCACCAAACACCCATCGGGTGAGTCACGCCGCTACCTGTATAAAGTGAACACCACGCAGAAGAGCTATCGCCGGGTGGACTAGCACCAAGTGAGAGCTTGTGGCGAAAGCCTCAATAAAACGGAGACCCTAGGGTCTCCGTTTTTTATGCTCAGTTGGCGTCAGATTGGTATTGGTAATTCTCGAAATGGCCATGCTGGAAATAGCAAAAACCAATAACTCCGACTTATAGATATCGATAAAAAAGGCGCGGCTATCACGCTAGCCGCGCCCATCATCTCGTTGTGCTTCTAAAGGCCAATTTATTGCGCTATCACATACCCCATGATGCGCTTCCACCCAACCGGTTTCTTCTCGATGTAAACACCCTGTAGCTCAGGGGAGAAGCCCGGCAGCTGGTTGATTCCCTCTTCCAGCGCCATAAAGTAGCGTTGCACCGCCCCGCCCCAGATTTCGCCGGGAACAACACATAACACTCCGGGCGGATACGGTAGCGCACCTTCGGCGGCAATGCGCCCTTCGGCTTGGCCGATTGGCACCAGCTCGACGTTGTCGCGGATAAATTCGCTGTGGGCGTCTTGCGCGTTCATCACCACTTTCGGGAAGCTCGCCTCGCGGAACATCTCTTTTTGCAGCTCTTTGACGTCAAAACTGACGTAAAGATTGTGCATTTCCTGGCACAGCTGACGGATGGTGTAGTCGCGATAACGCTCTTCATTCTTGCGATACACCGTTGGCAGCACTTCGCTCAGCAAGGCATCTTCTTCGATATAACGCTCAAAGCGCGCGATCTCATCCACCAGCAGCTGCATCTTGGCCGGGGTTTCCGCCGGAGTCAGCAGGAACAGAATCGAGTTGAGGTCGCACTTTTCAGGAACAATACCGTTCTCGCGCAGGTAGTTAGCCAAAATAGTCGCCGGAATACCGAACTCAGTATATTTGCCACTGGCGGCGTCTATGCCCGGCGTGGTTAGCAGCAGTTTGCAAGGATCGACGAAGTACTGCTTCTCGGCGTAGCCTTCAAATGCATGCCAGTTCTCCCCCGGCACGAAGTCAAAGAAACGCACGTCATTGGCCATTTTCTCGGTTTCATGATGCTGCCAAGGCTTGCCGTCAATCACCGGCGGTACGAACGGCAGGATCATCGAACACTGGTCGAGCAGCATTTTGCGCGTCTCAATCCCCAGCTTCACGCACTCCATCCACATATGCTTGCCACTGCCGCCGGCATGGATACGCGCGTTGACGTCCAGCGCGGCAAACAGCGGATAAAACGGGCTGGTCGAAGCGTGCATCATAAACGCATTGTTCAGCTTTTTATGGCTGCAATGGCGCTTCTGGCCTTTGATATGGTTATCTTTTTTATGGATTTGCGAGGTCTGCGAGAAGCCAGCCTGCTGCTTATGAACCGACTGGGTCACGATGATGCCCGGATCGTTTTCGTTCAACTCCAGCAGCAGCGGCGAGCACTGCTCCATCATCGGAATGAACTGCTCGTAGCCGACCCACGCCGAGTCAAACAGGATGTAATCGCAAAGATGGCCGATTTTATCCACCACCTGACGGGCGTTGTAAATCGTGCCGTCGTAAGTCCCCAGCTGAATGATCGCCAGACGGAACGGGCGCTTCTCATTGGCACGCTGCGGAGCCACCGCTTGAATCTGTTTGCGCAGATAGGCTTCGTCGAAACAGGCCGCGTCGATACCACCAATAAAGCCAAACGGGTTACGCGCGGTTTCCAGATAAACCGGCGTTGCCCCGGCCTGCAACAGCGCGCCGTGGTGGTTGGACTTATGGTTGTTGCGGTCGAACAGTACTAAATCATCGCGAGTCAGCAAGGCATTGGTGACCACTTTATTGGCCGCCGAGGTGCCGTTGAGCACGAAATAGGTTTTATCCGCGCTGAACACTTTGGCAGCGTATTTCTGCGCATCTTTGGCCGAACCTTCGTGGATCAGCAGGTCGCCCAGCTTCACATCCGCATTACACATGTCGGAGCGGAAGATGTTGGCGCCGAAGAAGTCATAAAACTGGCGGCCCGCCGGGTGGCGACGGAAAAACTCACCGCCCTGATGCCCTGGGCAGGCAAAGGTGGCGTTTTCCATCTCAACGTACTTCTTTAAGGTATCGAAGAACGGCGGGAATAAAGCTTCTTCATAAGCCTGCGCGGCGGCTTCAATCTGCGCCGCATAGAACGCCTGATTGGCATCCGACAGCGTCACTACGCCTTTGAGCATCAACAAATAGTCAGGAGAAACCTGCTCTGCCCCCTGCACTGCAACAAATGCCGGGATACCAAAACCCAGCGAGTTTATCTCCGACAGCTTGCCGCTGTTCAAATCACTCACGGAGATAATAATGGCCGCCACGTCGGCGTAGTCAGCACGGCGCAGATCCACCACCGCGCGGTGTGACTCAATGTAAGGGGCCACGGAGGCACTTGCTGCAAGTTTTAAAAGTTTCATAGGACTCTCAAACGGTTAAGTAAGAGGGTGTGCCAATCGGCACGGCAATGGGCGGGTTCTTAAAGCAAAACGCAAAGACCCAGCCCGGCAAAGTGACGTGTGCGTAAGCGTGATGTCGAGCGAGTGCGATGCCAGCAGGCAAAGGGATTACGGTTCGAAGGTCAGGCTCAGCCACGTCTGGTAGACATCAGTAAAACCAGAGAACACTCTGTTTTTAATCATGCCTAACAGCGAGCAAGGTAGCCTTACCGCATGGAAGGAACTTCTAAAGTAGAAAAACAGCGAACGCGACGTTCACCACGCCCGGAGGAGTTCATCAACGATGCTTTACGCTTGCAGGAAGCGTGATGTGATAAACCGGTCATGCCGCAACCCTCATGAGCTGTCGCGAAAAAGGAAAGTTCTTAGCCTATACCCTAAATAATGACGGGCATAAAACGGCGCAATAATGTCACTATTCCCCCCCTGTTTCAAGCTGGATAAGCCGTCAAATTCCTCTCAAAATGCAACATTTTTAAGCTATTAATTTAACTGAATTTCCTGAGGCGCTAACCCAGAGTTTTCCCACTCTTCAAGGCGAAGAAGGCCATATTGGATTAAAAAACACCATTCGGATGATTCGATTAACGCTTACGCAAAAAAGCCGTTGACGACGTAGGCCCAATACGGTTTAATGCGCCCCGTTGCCCGGATAGCTCAGTCGGTAGAGCAGGGGATTGAAAATCCCCGTGTCCTTGGTTCGATTCCGAGTCCGGGCACCATCTTTAAAGAAACCAGCTTAATAGCTGGTTTTTTGCTTTCTAGCGTTTGGACTCTCCATCGAACTCCGTTCGATTATTCGTCTCATGCTGAGACTCACCCCTTCGGGGCCAGCGCAAGCGCTGTTCAGCGGTGCTGACGCACCGCTGTCCGAGTCCGGGCACCATATTTAAAGAAACCAGCTTAATAGCTGGTTTTTTGCTTTCTAGCGTTTGGACTCTCCATCGAACTCCGTTCGATTATTCGCCTCATGCTGAGACTCACCCCTTCGGGGCCAGCGTAAGCGCTGTTCATCGGTGCTGACGCACCGCGGTCCGAGTCCGGGCACCATCTTTAGAGAAACCAGCCTATGGCTGGTTTTTTGCTTTCTGGCGTCTGGACTCTCCATCGAACTGCGTTCGATTATTCGTCTCATCCTGAGACTCACCCCTTCGGGGCCAGCGCAAGCGCTGTTCATCGGTGCTAACGCACCGCTGTCCGAGTCCGGGCACCATCTTTAGAAGAACCCGCCTATGGCGGTTTTTTTGCTTTTCAGGGTTCCGGTAGATTTCTGGCCGTGCTGAACCCAGACGCCGCAACTCAACTATTCTATCCAGTCTTAGGATTTCCTGCCCCTCAGGTCTCGCTGCCATCGTTTGACAGGCGGCAAACTGCCGGTGCTTATTATTCTCCCCCCAGTGTATTCATCAACATTTTGGCGTTATCCGGTGATTGTCCGGTCCGTCCGTCACTGAAAAGGCTGATACCCCCCTGTTGTGTCAATATTCTGATTTTCAGGGTATTTATCAAAAAATAATTGTCTGAGCTGTTCAAACATTAGACAATAACTCCTGTTTGTTACATGTGTTAACTGGCTGTGGCTTGCTCTTCACCCTGGAAGGTGTCCCGTTGATGGATTTAACTATGCACGCTCTGAAATTCACTGCGGCGTGAAACATCGTGATGAATGCTGACGGTGATATCAGTACGGGCTCTATGAAGAACACTACCCTGCTGGCCGGGAAAAAATCGGGTTGTTCACCCGTACCGGAAAACTCAGCCTCATCAGTAATGAAGGGCCGGTGGATATCTAGGCATAGAACGGCAATATGCGACTTTTTGCAGAGCAGTAACTGAGCATAACAGCAGTGCGTGACATCCTGTTTGCAGGGAAGAAACGCTTCAGACTTATCGGTGGTGGCAGCTACCTGAGAATTCAAGCAAGAAAAATAGGATATGGCACCACAGGGAACTATGTACGTAAAGTGAAGCGCACGTATCTTGGAGCATCAGCCTCGATGTCCGTAGATTTGCCTTCTCACGATTAAGTGGCAGACCTGCCTCCAGCTCTGAACACGTTTTCATTTGCATATGCAAGGAATGCACTGATGCACATATCACCGCCCATTCTGTTTCCCCGCCAGAATAATGAAGAGTATGCCGCATGGATCATGCGGACGATGCCTGTCGACCCGCGCCGTGGTTTTCCGGTAAATGGGGTGGAGTCATGGCACGGTGGCATCCATATTCCCCATACCGATGCCGGCGCTTTAACCAATCCTCTGAGAGCCATTGCTGATGGAGTGGTGATTTATGCCAGCTATCCTGCGCTCACGGAGAAACGTGATACAAAACCGCTGAATTACGATGGCGCAACGGATAACGGATGTGTACTTATTCGCCATGAAATACTCATTGGTGAAGAGCCTGTAGCGTGCGTATTTTACTCGCTGACCATGCACATGAAGCAGGTACGTCCCGAAATTCAGGGTAAAGCGGGAGTGCGCGTCAGACGGGGCCAGATCATTGGCACCACCGGCATGGTCAGCGGGCGCAACGCCTACCATTTTCAGCTGTGCTGCTCTTCCGACATGCTGAAGATGTTGTGCGGACGCGACCACGGTCACCTTGACGTCAGCGAGCCGTGCAGAGTAAAACCGGCTTATGGCAATCGCTATTTCTTTCTCCCTGAAGGTACCGCTATTTATGAAGGGGGCACACCCTATGGGCTGTCAGCCTATCCTTGCTGTGTCACCACAGAAGCACTCTATGTTATCCATGAAGGCGCTAAAACCCGGACTCTGATTAAGGTCAGTGATGATTACCAGCCTGTCGGGGAAACGGCCATCGCGGTGGACTATATCTGCGAACCCACACCCACAGTCGGCGGACATAAAACCTACAGTGAGTGGGTACGTGTGGCCTACCCAGGCGATGAAGGATGGGTGGATGTCTCCTCTCCGACGGTGAATGCCTGGACCGATGCCGATTTCCCTGACTGGGCGGGTTGGGCGCTTATTGATGATGACGCAACTCCAGACGGTCAATGCAATTCCGCCACAGTGAAGAAAGCACGGGAAAAGCAGGATACCGACTTTACCCGGTTTATCTGTAAATTCCCTCTTGAGTGGGATTTTGCGTCGTTCGATACCCGTTTTTCATGGCTGAAAGCACCGAATGACTCGCTGCCTGAACCCATGAGTGAGAAGAGCTACACCGAGCTAAAGGAACATGCGAAGGCGCTGTCGTTTTTCGATAAACTCCCTGTGGGCACCCAGAAGGAGCTAGCGGGTCTAGTCTGGCATTTTGACCCGCGTGGTCTGATGATCCAGCTACAGAAAGCAGAGCGTCGACTTATCTATTCCAGTGCAAACAGCAGTAAGCGCAAAATAATGAATGATTTCACTGCTGACGATATGCGTTACGGGGATTTATCCAAAGAACAAATACTGGCGCAGGGGAAGCTAAACCGGGTAAACATATTTGGTGAGGAATTTAAGATCAACCTGTTTAATTTTAACAAAACAGTGGATGAGCACTTCGCCAGCATGGATAGCATGGCTTTCTGGACTGCAAGTGGTGAGTTCGCCCCCCTTATCCAGATCATGCTTGAAAAATTCAGAAAAAATGAAGGCGGCGTATTACGTCACGAATTATTGAATAAGGCGTTCTTGGAACATAAAACGACAAAAGAATGTGTAAACACAATAAAACAATTCATGCGAGAAATACTTCATGAAAATGACTTCAATCAACTATCTACAGATGATTTAGAGAACTTAACATCTAAAATATCTTCGAGAGTAAAACTACCTAAATTTGACGATATAGATTGGTTTAATGGGCTTGGAATTACCATCCATGATACCTACTCAACTAAAATATATCTTGATAATTTCGAAATCGTGGAAAATGAAACTGGTAGTTTTCCTCGCAAAAGATTCAAGGCACGGTTAACCTTCCAGATCCAAGATCATTTTGGATTGGACACTGGTGATGTTAATGGGAAAATTTTTGAACTATCTCCTTGGTTTTGCTCATGGTTCATTCTTCAACGCTACAAGAATTATGGCTTCAAACCATTTATCAATGAAGCCAATTTTAACGTATGGATGGAGGAAAGGGAATGACATCAGGTTGGAATAAACTTATCACTGTAGTGTTTATAGTTTTTTTTGCATATATTTTTTATATATCTTTAATTCGTCATGGAGATATTGCAAAAGTATATCAAAACATTGACTTCCGAGCTAACTCTGCAAAAAAATGCAAATCCACAGTCATATTAGTGGATAACGCACCAATATTTCATAATTTGCAAGAAAGCATATGGCTTCGAAATAAAGAAAAAATTATCAATGAATGGCAGCCACTTACAAAAAAATGTGATGATATTGTTTTTGTAAAAAACACACCAGAACTGATAATTGATGAAGCCGAGCTTGACTTTTGGATAGGCGAAAATCAGGTTTGTTTAAAAGGCAAGCTAGGAGGAGGCCAATGTATACCTAAAGATGATATTTTATATTTTATCAGTTTAGGAAGAACAAACCTTGATGATAAAATTATAGGTAAGATAAATGACCAGCCTATTTATATATACTTCCCCTCTTGGACGCAATGATAACCATTGTAACTTAACATAGTGAATACATTAATCCAAAACTCATGTTTCAGCGAGGACCAAAATAAATTTAATCTACAGGGCTCCATGACATAAAAAACTTCAAACAATACCACCGCAAAGCAAACTGTAACTTTGCAGACTACAACTATAGTGTTGATTGTTGGTTTATGATTTCTTATGCAATACACATGAATAACGCCAACTACAGAAATATAAAAATAGAAATTAGATTACATGCGAAAAAAAAACAATAAATGGTGGAAAACTCTACAGAAAGATTCGGTAGCTGAATGGATGCTACTCACGACTTTTGGTTGCAGGGGCATACCTAATCGCCTTTTTCAGCTCTTAGCTTTCATTATCACATTGCTGGTCTTTGCTGGAAAATTACATCGAACTTCAGAGCCTGTCTAAGTTACTGGAGCGCGTATCAAAAACAGGCAATTACATAATTTTAATTACAGCCTCAATTACTCCGCTACCGACGCACCACATTCACCCGCCAAATCCCAAAGCACACCAGCACCAGCGCGATGGCGTAGCGCCATTCGAGGATACTTTCTTGCAGGAAAATCGACGAGAGCACTGCGCCGGAGACCGGGATTAAGAAGTTAAACGGGGCAATCATGCCTACGCGGTTATGCTTGAGTAACAGGCTCCATAGCGCGAAGGCGACGGAGGATAACAACGCCAGATAGCCGAGGATCGCAGCTGATTCCCAGCCATGAAACTCTAGCGTGCCGCCGCAGGCATAGCCGCCGAGTGTCAGTACCACTCCGCCGATTCCCAACTGCCAGCCGGTCATGACCGTCGGATCGGTGGTTTGCGAGATGCGTTTGCCATAGAGCGAGGCGGCGGAGAGGATAAAGGCCGCCAGCACCACGAAGCCGTCGCCCATCCAGCTAAAGCTAAAATCCATCATTTGGCTGTTGAAGTTCACCACCATCACGCCGGCAAAGCCCAGCACGCAGCCCACCACCTTATTGATGCTGAGTTTGTCATTCTGATAAATAAAGTGCGCCAGCAGCACGCTGAAGAAGGTGCCGGTGGCATTCATAATCGAGCCTTTAACGCCCGTGGTGTAGGCCAGCCCAATATAAAAGAAGATGTATTGCAGCGCGGTCTGGGTGACGCCCAGCACAGCAAGTTGTGAATACTGATGGCGCGATAAGCGCGCAATCGGCTTGCCCTGCAAGAAGGCAAAGGCCAGCAGCAGCAGGCCCGCGATGACGAAACGGTAACCCGCAAAGACAATTTTGCCCGGCAGGTCATCCGTCGCTATCTGGAAGATTTCATAACCATTTTTTATTGCCGGGTAAGCACTGCCCCACAGCAAACAACAAAACGCGGCGCCCATCCAGGCGAATTTCTTATTGGTAAATAGAGAAACGTTACTGTTCACATCCCTTCCCTTTGCCAGTGTGCGAGGCTTTTCCATCACGCAGGTGAGTTTAATTATCGGAGTAAGTCCCTTCATTATTCCCGATACAGATGTGACTTACCGTAATAAGCCTCAAAACTCTGTTTTAATTTGGAAATAATATTCTTGGGCGAGGTGAAAGGTGAAGGCGGTGAAAGGAAGAGAAATTCCCCGCCGATCAAAGCGGGGAAATTTTTTAAAGCTCGGGTTAAATTACCGCCTCTATCAGCCGTGGGCCTTTGGCGTTCATGGCGGCTTTGAATGCGGCTTCCAGCCCGCGACAGGTATCAACTCGCACGGCTTCCACCCCCATGCCTTCGGCGATTTTTACCCAGTCGAGCGTTGGGTTCACCAAATCAAACATCGCGGCGGTCTGCACACCCTCAGGTGCTCCGACCTTATGCAGCTCTTCGCGCAGCACGGCGTAGGCGCGGTTGGCGAAGATGACGGTGGTGACATCCAAATTCTCGCGAGCCTGTGTCCACAACGCCTGCAGGGTGTACATCGCGCTGCCGTCCCCTTCCAGCGAAATCACTTTTCTGTCCGGGCAGGCCACGGCTGCGCCCGTCGCCACCGGCATCCCCTGCCCGATTGAACCTCCGGTTAGCTGCAAGTAATCACAAGGCGCGGCGCTGTCGAATAAGCCATAGCTTGGGAAGCTGGCGGTCAGGCTCTCGTCACTCACAATGGCGTTTTCCGGCATGTAGTGGCTGACAATCTGCATCACCGCCAGATTCGACAATGGCTGGTCGCCGGAAGGCAGCTCTATCGGGCGGCGCTGCGCAACCACTGGAGATCCGTTAGCGCCCAGCGCCTCGGCCAAGGCTTCTAATGCCTGCGGACCATCTTCGTGAGGCTGAGCCAGAACCAGCGGTCGGCAGTTAATCGGCGTGAGTTCACTTGGCAAGCCGGGATAGGCGAAGAAGGCCACCGGCGCCTGCGTGCCGACCAGAATAAGGGTCTTGATACCTGCTAAAAACTCCATCGCCGGGCCGGGGCGGTACGGCAGTCGCTCGACCACCACGCGACCCGCGCCACGCTCAACTCTCGGGGTGAAGGTGTCGCAAATCAGCCGCGCGCCGGTTAAAGCGGAAATGCGCCCGGCAGCTTCAAGGCCTCGGCCAATTAAGGCGTCGCCGCGCAGCAGGAAGGCAGCCTCTCCCTGACGAATGGCTTTCACTGATTGCAAAATCGCCTCGCTGCTGACCGGCGCGGGCTGCATGATGGGCAACGGGTCGGCGGCGCGCTCGGCGTCATTCCACGCGGTATCCGCTGGCAGAATTAAGCTGGCGATTTGCCCCGGCGCGGCGCGAGCGGCCTGCACCGCGCGGGCAGCGTCGGACGCCACATCGCGCGCACTGCGAGACTCATAAACCCAGTGTGAAACCGTGTTTGAGAAGGTTTTTACATCCGACGTCAGCGGCGCGTCATATTGCTGATGGCTGGTCGCGTGGTTGCCAATGATATTCACCACCGGGGTATTGGCTTTGCGCGCGTTGTGCAAGTTGGCGAGGCCGTTGCCGAGGCCCGGTCCCAAGTGCAGCAGCGTGGCGGCAGGTTTTCCCGCCATACGGGCGTAGCCGTCGGCCGCGCCGGTGACAATGCCTTCGAACAGGCCAAGGATAGGGCGAATGCCCGGCACGCGATCCAGTGCGCTAACAAAATGCATCTCCGAGGTCCCTGGGTTAGCAAAACAGACTTCTATCCCACTTGCCACCAGCGTTCTAACCAGACTTTCAGCACCATTCATCGGTGTTTCGGCGCCAGATGTCTGGGTTGGCTCGGTATTGGCGATGGTACCCACTTCGGACATATAAACCTCACAGTTGATTGTTTTTAACCCTATTTATAGGTTATCGCCAACCCACCGCCGATTCCCGGCTATATTCACCTTATAAATAACTCCGTTTGGAGTTATTCTTCAATTTTCCCTAGCACAGTGGTGATTATGAGCGACCTCGACCAATTTGACTTAAAAATCCTCAAGGCGTTGCAAGACAATGCGCGGATAACCACTCAAGAGCTGGCTGAGTGCGTCGGCCTGTCGCCAACCCCCTGCGCGAGACGGGTAAAACGGATGGAGGAAGAAGGCTTTATCGACAAATACGTCACTTTGCTCAACCCGAAGAAGATGGGCGTCGGGCTGAACGTGTTCGTTAACGTTCGCCTGAATACGCAGGCCGCCAAGGCTTTCGAAGCCTTCGAAGAGGCGATAAGAAACCTGCCGGAAGTGGCAGGCTGCTACCTGCTGGCGGGCAACTATGACTATCTGCTTCAGGTGCGAGTGCCGGACGTCGAGGCGTTCCGCAGTTTTATCCGTGAACGCCTGACCACCATCGAAGGCATTGGCGAAACCCAATCCAGCGTGGTGCTGCAACAAGCCAAACATACTACTGCGCTGCCTTTGTAAGAGTTGAGGGCTAGGCCACCAGATGGCCCTCATCAGCAGCATTTGCATTTCGACACAATTAAACGCCCCGTCCTGAGGTGCTTTTCTCGCTATTATCCTGTCTACAGATGAAGCACTGCTTCACGAATGACTATTGCCACGGTTGATGGTTTTAAACGGGATACACTATGCGTCTTTCTAAATGGGTTTTGTTGTCGGCTTCTGCTTTGTCTTTCACGCTGTTGTCCGCTCAGGCAGCCAACGCCGCGTCCAACTCTCATGAGATTCAGTCGTTCTTCAGCGACTCAATTCAGTATTCGATCGGCAGCAAAGTGCCGGCGCTTTACCGCACCAAGCCTTACGAAATTGTTGAATGGCAAAAACGTAACCTGCCAGCGCCAACGCCAGACACTCACTGGACCTACATCGGCGGCAACTACGCGCTGATCACCAATTCCGACGGCACCATCACTAAAGCGGAATCTGGCGATATCTTCTTCCAGTAAGCTCTGAAATCCATACAAAAAGGCCGCCTGAGTGAGCATCACTCGGCGGCCTTTGTTGTTTTAATCTGTTATTAATCTTGGATTTATTTGCTGGAAAGGATCAGTTTCAAGCCTAACAGCATTAAAACGGTCCCCGCCACGCGGTCAATCACCGTCTTGAATCTAATATAGGCCTTTTGCGATTTCTCAACCGACAGCACATAAGCCACGAAGGAGTACCAGCCCGCGTCGATAATAAAAGAGACTAAAGGCAGGACCACATAATAGTAAGCCGGAATGTGCGCCGGAAGCAGCGCGGTAAAGATACTGGCAAACACCACCGCCGTTTTAGGGTTGCTTAACTGAGTAAACAGCCCGTCGCGGAAGGTCTTCAAATAGCGCGGCTTAGACTGCCCCGCGATCGCCGTTTCCACTACCATAGGGTCTTTGGAATGCTTGAGGATTTTATAGGCCAGATAGAGCAAATACAGCCCGCCAAACACTTTCAAACCCCAGTAAGCTAGCGGCACGGCGAGTAAAAACGCCTGCAACCCTAAGAGCGCGATGATGGCGAAAATCGCCGCGCCGGTCCCCGTCCCCAGAGCCGTCGCCAGCCCGTGTTTACGGGATTTTGCAATCGCGTTTTGCGCGACGTACACAAAGCTTGGTCCCGGGCTCATCGCCCCGATACTTATTGTCCCTGCAATGGCTGCCACTGTCAGATAACTGTTCATTTTTATTATTCACCCTAATTTTTCGATTAATACATCACGCGTTTGTGCTACGAAAACAGGTACTCGTTGACAACATTACCTTGCGAATTAAGGATAGGGAATAAGCAGTTGTTAATGAATATGAGCAAATAGTGCCCGCGCGGTTCGCGCCTTTTAATCGACTGAGATAAAGCCCTTGCAGCCAACTTTTAATCAACTCGTACACTTTTGTACTCTTGCCGAAATCGGCCACGTTGGCCGCGCCGCTGAGAAGCTGAATATGTCCCAGCCGCCCCTCAGCAGGCAGATTGCCATGCTAGAAAGCACCCTTGGCGTGAAGCTGTTTGAGCGCGGCGCCAAAGGGGTGTCGCTGACGCTGGCCGGTGAGCAGTTTTTGCAAGACGCGCGGGAAATTATCAACCTGATGCAGCAGGCCAGCCGCAACGCGCAGGCCATCGCCGCCGGGCAGCGCGGGCTGCTCAAGTTAGGCTCGACGATGTACGCCTCCTACAGCGTGGTGCCGCACATTGCCAAGCGCCACAAAGCCGAACGGCCAGATGTGGAGTTAAAACTGCAAGAGCTGGTTCCGGCAGAACTCACCAAATCGCTGTTAGACGGCTCGCTGGACGCCGCAATTAGCTTTATCGATATCGAAACGCCCGGCCTGAACTCCATGATTTTATTGCAAGAAAAGCTGGTCGCCGCCCTGCCGGAGCACCACCCCAGCGCCAATTTGGACCACCTTTCGTTACACCAGCTGGCGCAGGATGATTTTATTACGGTGAGCCGGAATATGGCACCGATGTACTACGACAGCATTGTCACGCAGTGCCAAAAAGCCGGATTTAGCCCCAAAATCGGGCTGGAAGTGTCGGTGCAGCAGACCATCGTCAACTTTGTCGCCCACGGCTTCGGCGTCGCGTTGGTGCCCGCTTCCATGCAATATGCACCGGTCAACGGCGTGATTTATAAACCCCTGACCGATGCGCCCACCATTCAAAACGTGTTGACTTGGTCTGCCAAAAACAAAAATGCCTGCCTCGACGGTTTTCTCGCGCTGTGCCGCGCTTTCAGCCAGAGCCGAACGCAGCACGGCACCGCCGCCGATTAGGCCGCGCTGATCATGATTTCAATCAGGTTCGGCAATCCGCTGGCGATAGCCGCTTCGATAGCCGGAGCGATATCACCGCTGTGGCGGATTTGGCGTGCAGGCAGGCCCATTGAAGCCGCCAAAGCCTGATAATCCACCGCCGGGTCGACCAGATCCATCGCGATAAAGGTGTTGGTTTTGGCCGAAGAGTAATCCTTCTGCGAACGCATAAAGTTCTTCAACACATTGTATTCACGGTTATTCATCACGATGAAAGTCACCGGCAGCTTCTCATGGGCCGCGGTCCACAGCGCCTGTGGTGAGTACATCGCCGCCCCGTCGCCCACCAGACAGACTACCGGCGCTCTGCCCAAGCCGAGGGAGAAACCTACCGAGGCGGGCATACCCCAGCCTAATCCGCCGCCGCGCAGGAAGGCGTATTGGTCAGCCCTGTCACTCGACAGGAATTTGCGCACGCTGGAAGAGGTGGCGATGGCTTCGTCAACAATCGCCACGTCGGGTCCAATGGCGCGAGTAGCCTCAAAGGCGGCGACCAGCGGCGTGATGTCCGACAGCAGATGCTGCTCTTTCGCCAGCGCTTCCCAGTAAGTGCGCCCGGTTTGATAGTCGCGCTGGGCTTGGGCAAAACGCCGTTGATAAGCTTCGCGCTGGGCCTGCGTGGCCTGTTTCAGCTCCGGCAATAACACCTCGAGCGACGCCTTAATATCCCCCATGACCGACAGGCCGCTGCTGTAAGTGCGCCCCAAATCATTCACATCGGCGGAGAGCTGGAACAGCTGGCATCCGGCCGGAATGGCGCTGCCTTCGGTGTACAAAATGGTGATCAGCGACTTGCCGCCAAGAGCAAAAATGGCGTCGTATTGGCTCAGCGCCTGCGCGATGTCGGTGGCCCGCGTCGGCAGGTTGCCGCGCCATAGCGGGTGGGAGGTTGGGTAAGGAATACGCGAAGGCCACGAGGAGCCATAGACATCCGCCGCCAGCATCTCGGCCAGCGCCACGGTGGCCGCAGCCGCCTTGCTTGGGTGAATTTCATCACCAGCAATAATGGCAATTTTACCCGGCGCGAAGGCCGCCAGCTTGCTGGCCAGCAGAGGCAGCGAGCCCGCCACGGCCTGCCGATCGATATGCGAAGGAGCGTCGATGCCAATGGTGCTCATCTCTTCCATCACGTCCATCGGCAGAGAGAGAAACACCGGACCGCGCGGCGCGGCGTCGGCATCGTGGAAGGCGCGGCGGATGAGGATTGGCAGCTGTGACGGGTTAGTCACCTCTTTCGCCCATTTCACCGCCGGGGCGGCAATGCTGACCAAATCGCCGTAGAGCAAGGGGTCGGTGATGCTGTGGCGCGAGTCCTGCTGGCCCGCCGTCACCACCAGCGGCGTTTGTGAAACGCTGGAGTTGAGCAGATTGCCCATGCCGTGCCCAAGGCCACCGGCAGTGTGCAAATTGAGGAAGCCGGGCTTGCCCGCCGCCTGCGCATAGCCATCGGCCATGGCCACCGCGCTCGCCTCCTGCAAAGCCAAAACATAGTGAATTTCAGGCTTACGCAGCAGGGCGTCCATCAAGGGCAACTCGGTGGTGCCGGGGTTGCCAAAAATGTACTCTACTCCTTCACTTTCAAGCACTTCCAGCAAGACATCTGCGCCACGTCTGGCATTCGTTTGGTCAAGCTTAACAATTGAGTTAGACACGATGAAGCTCTCCGGCGGTGTTGACCTACCGGGCACAATGCCCGATACCTTGCTCAAAAGAGTAGCTCCGCTCTCCACCCCCTTTCCAATGCTAAATATGGCGAACTCGATACCCTTTTAGGTATGAGATTTGCGGCGTAAAACCATTCATCTGCCGGATAGATACCTGCAATCTATACAATGAATTTCAAAGATAAAATCCGCTTTGCCATAATCCTCATCCTTTGTTTTGCCTCTTCGGCTGATACCTACACTCCAGAACTTCGTGAGGAAATATCATGAATTACCTTGCTTCCCCCTCTCGCTACGACAGCATGCAGTACCGTAAAACCGGCACGAGCGGGCTGGTCTTGCCTTTGATCTCTTTGGGCCTGTGGCAGAATTTCGGCGGAGTCGATAATTTCGAAAATGGCCGCGCCGTGCTGCGTCACGCCTTTGATAACGGCATTACCCACTTTGATTTAGCCAACAACTACGGGCCACCGGCAGGCTCGGCGGAACAGAATTTTGGCCGCTGGATGGCGAGTGACTTCAAGCCTTACCGCGATGAGTTGATCATCTCCACCAAGGCCGGATGGGACATGTGGCCCGGCCCTTACGGCGGCCCGACCGGCACGCGCAAACACCTTATTGCCAGCTGCAACAAAAGCTTGCGCAGCATGGGACTGGATTACGTGGATATCTTCTACAGTCACCGCGTGGATGCCAATACGCCGCTGGAAGAGACCATGGGCGCGCTGGTGCAGCTGCACCGTCAGGGCAAGGCGCTGTACGTGGGGATTTCCTCTTACTCGCCGGAATTAACCCGTCAGGCCGCCAAGATCCTGGCCGATGAGAAGGTGCCGCTATTCATTCACCAGCCCAATTACTCGATGCTTAACCGCAGCATTGAAAACGGCCTGTTGGACGTGCTGAGTGATATCGGCAGCGGCTGTATCGCCTTCTCGCCTTTGGCGCAGGGGATGCTGACCTCGAAGTATCTGAACGGTGTTCCGGCAGGTGCTCGCGCCGACGCCGAGAACTCGGTAATGGCGAAAATGCTCAATGAGCAGAATCTGGCAAACATTCGGGCGCTGAATGAAATCGCCGAAAGCCGTGGTCAGACGCTGGCGCAAATGGCGATTGCTTGGGCGCTGCGTGACCCACGCGTTACCTCCGCGCTGATTGGCGCGCGCAACGTTGAGCAACTGAGCGACTCGCTGAAGTCATTGAACAATATGGAATTCTCCGCCGAAGAGCTGGCGAATATCGACAAATACGCCAAAGAGGGCGATGTCGACCTGTGGCGCGTCTCCTCACAAATTAAGTAAATGCCCAGCTAAACCCCAAGCCCCTGAAATCTCGGTTTCAGGGGCTTTTTTGTTTTCAGCTCGCCACTAAATTTCTGCTAAATCCTTTCAGCTCTAAATCTGCAACTTTGCTCGTTGATCCGCAAATTAACTGTGTTCATTATTCGAACTTGTATGCAAGTACCTCACATACAAGATTTGGATCAATTAAGAATCCTAAAAATAAGGGTAATGAACATGCAACTTGCTGATTCTTCCATGGAAAAACAGGTTATTAGAAAACTCTCCTGGCGGCTGCTGCCGATTCTGGTCGCCGGATACCTCATCGCAATTATCGACCGCGCCAACATTGGTATCGCGGCCCTAACCATGAATGCCGACATTGGGCTGACGGCGGCGACCTTTGGGCTGGCGGCCGGGATGTTCTTCATCCCTTACATCCTACTTGAGCTGCCTTCCAATCTGGCGCTGGAGAAGGTCGGCGCACGCTGGTGGATAGCCCGCATTATGTTCACTTGGGGGATCATCTCTGGCGCGCATATGTTCGTCTGGAATGACAACAGCCTGTACGTGATGCGCGCCCTGCTGGGTGCGGCCGAAGCTGGGTTCTTCCCCGGCATCGTGTTCTACCTGACACTCTGGTTCCCGGCGGCGTGGCGCGGGCGCATCGTCTCCTCCTTTATGGCCAGTATTCCGGTGGCGCTGATCATCGGCACGCCTATTTCCAGCATGCTGCTGGAAATGCACGGCCTGCTGGGGCTGAAAGGCTGGCAGTGGATGTTCTTGCTGGAAGCGATACCGGCCATTGTGCTGGCCTTTGTGGTGCTGTTCGCCTTGCCGAATCGCCCCGAAGACGCCACATTTTTAGCCGCAGATGAAAAACAGTGGCTGCTGACCACGCTGGCGGCAGAGCGCAACCTGCTGCCGCCACGTAAGCACGGTAACTTGCTGAAAATGCTGTTTAGCCCGCGCGTTTTACTTTTCTGTCTGGCCTATTACGGGCTGACCAACTTGAACGGCGCGATCAGCACTTTCCTGCCAAGTATTGTGAGCGAAACCGGCCTGAGCCATATCCAGACGGGCTTCGTCACCATTATTCCTTATGTGTTCGGGCTGGCGGGCATTCTGCTGCTCGGCAAGCTTTCTGATCGCCCCGGCTCGCGGCTGTTAGCCAACTATCTGGCGCTATTTATTTCTATGTTTGGCCTGCTGGGCGCGGGTTACTTCAGCGAACCGCTGGTGCGTATGACCTTCCTGTGCGGCGCGGCGTTCGGCTTCTTCGGCGCGATGCCGGTGTTCTGGTCACTGCCTTCACAGTTCCTTTCGGCCTCGGTCGCGGCGGGCGGTATCGCGATGATCAACTCGCTCGGCAACCTTTCCAGCGTGATCAACCCGTGGATCATCGGCACCATCCGCGACAAAACCGGCAACTACAACGCAGGGTTCTTCTGGCTGGCGGCCATGGCGCTGCTCTCCGTGCTGACCCTCACCCTGATTTTCCGCCTGTGGAAAACCCCTTCCCAGCGCGATGAAAGCCCCAACGCTGAAAAATTGAAAAGTCCAAAAGGAGTCTGTTGATGAAGATTATTGATGTGCGTTTGCGCCAGCTTGAGGGCGTCTTACCCACAGAAGGCCCAATCTGGGAGGAGCGGCTGGCCCGCCCTCTGGATATCTATGCCGACTACCGCGTGCGCGATGACCACGAGGGGGGCGAGCAGCTTAAAGACGGCTTTGCTATTAGCACTGTGTATCTGGAGATCGCAACGGATGAAGGCGTCGACGGGCTGGCTGGGCCGATTCCGCGCTCTATTGCCTCGATCATCGCCAGCCACCTGCGCCGATTGCTGATCGGCCAAGATCCGCGAGACAGCGAGCGCCTGTGGGATCAGATGCATCGCGCGCTGGTGCATGGCCGTCAGGGTGAAGCAATGATGGCGATAAGCACCGTCGACTGCGCGCTGTGGGACCTGCGCGCCAAGTGGATGCAGCAGCCGGTGTATCGCCTGCTCGGCGGATCGGCGCGAGAAAGCATTCCGGTTTACGCCTCGATGCTTGGCTTCTCAGTGCAAGATCTCGGGCTGGTGCGCGAACGCGCGCAATACTACAAATCGCTGGGTTATTGCGGGCAGAAATGGTTCTTCCGCCACGGCAGCATGAGCGGCCGCGAGGGGCTGAAGCAGAACATTGAGTTAGTCAAAACGCTGCGCGACGCGGTGGGGGAAGACTATGACCTGATGTTCGACTGCTGGCAGTCGATGGATGTCACTTACGTGATGGAGCTGGCGCAGGCTATCGAGCAGTATCGCCCGCGCTGGCTGGAAGAGTGCGTGATGGCCGACCGCCTCGACAGCATGCGCCGCCTGAAAGATAAGCTGAGTATCCCAATGGCCGGTGCCGAGCATGAGTATACGCGCTGGGGCTTCAAACGCTTTTTCGACGCTCAGGTGCTGGACATCATCCAGCCCGACATTTACTGGTGCGGCGGGCTGTCCGAGACGCTGAAAATCGCCGCAGCGGCCACCATGCATGACCTGCAGGTGGTGCCGCACGGCCATTCGACCATCGCCACGGCGCATTTCACCGTCACCCAGTCACCAATTCACACCCCATTCCAAGAGTATTTGGTGAAGTGGAATGACATCCACCAGCACTTCCTGCAAGCGCCGTTAGTGCCGGAAAACGGCGTGATTCGGGTGCCGGAAACGCCGGGGATGGGCATGGCGCTGAACCGTGAAAACATTCACAAAGAGACGCTGCTTTTCACCGTCTAATCGGGCCTGTGGGCGGTAGCTGGCGCTAGCGCCCACATTGGCCGGGGTAAGCTTGCATATAAGAAGCAAGCATGTAAGTATTTCTTCCTCTTCGGATTCTTGTTGTAAAGGCACACCACGTCATGAGTACAGGGAAAAGCGCCGCCAGTTGGACCATGAAAAAAATCGTTCGCCCGCAGTCGCTAGCCCTCAGGATGGCGGACCAAATTCGCGAGCTGATCGTCAATGGTGAAATTGAATTAGGCACGCTGATTTCCGAAAACGACATCGCCAGTAAGCTGCAAGTGAGCCGCACCCCGGTGCGCGAAGCCCTGCAAAAACTGGAAACCGAGCGTCTGGTACAAATCATCCCGCAGCGCGGCACCTACGTTTTCCAGTTCAATGAACAAGAGATGCAGCAAACCTGCAAAATGCGCGAGATTTTAGAGTCCGGCGCCTTGGGCATTGCGCTGGCGCGTGACCGCGAGGGCTTAATCGCCGCGCTGGAGAAGCAGCTTAAGCTCGGCAACAAAGCGCTAAATGGCGACCCAGACAGCTTCCGCGCCGCCGATGCTGGCTTCCACATGGCCCTGATTGAGTTCAGCCAGAATCAGGAACTGATTTACGCCTACCACAACATCATCAATCGCATTCGCGCCCTGCTCAATCGCCTCGCCAGAACCACCGAGGAGTTATCGGGTTCGCAAAAAGATCATGAGGATTTCGTCGCAATGCTGCGCGAAGGGCAAGACGCCGACGCCGAGCAGCACCTGCGCTGGCACGTCGGCGGCCTGCTGCGGATGTTCCAGCAGAAGTACTGAGGCTAGCCTCAGCTCACTCCGGCCAGCAGCTGGCTGTAGCGGGCGATGTCCACATTGCCGCCGCTGATGATCACCCCAACCCGTTTACCCGCCAACTGCTGCTTCACCGTGCGTGCGGCGGCATGGCCCAGACAGCCGGTCGGCTCCACCACCATCTTCATGCGTTCGGCGAAGAAGTGCATGGATTGCACCAGCTGTTCATCGGTCACGGTCAAGATGTCGTCGACGTTGCGACTGATAATTTCAAAGTTTTGCAGGCCCAGTTGCTGGGTCTGCACACCATCGGCAATGGTTTTCGGCGTTTCAATCTTCACCAGCTTGCCGCTGCGAAACGACTGCTGGCCGTCATTGCCCGCCAGCGGTTCGACCCCATAGACCCGACAATTTGGCGACAGCGCCCGCGCAGCCAGCGCCGAGCCGGAGAGCAGACCGCCGCCGCCCAGACAGACAAACAGCGCGTCCAGCTCGCCCACTTCCTCGAACAGCTCTTTGGCCGCCGTGCCCTGCCCGGCAATGATATGCGGATGGTCATAAGGCGGGATCAGCGTCAGGCCGTGCTTTTGCGCTAGGCTGCGACCGATCTGCTCGCGATCTTCGGTGTAACGGTCAAACAGTACCACTTTGCCGCCATAGCCTTCGGTGGCGGCAATTTTGGCCTGCGGCGCGTCTTTCGGCATCAGAATGGTGGCTGGGATCCCAAGCGTTCTGGCGCACAGCGCGATGGCCTGCGCGTGGTTGCCCGATGAGAACGCCACCACGCCCGCCCGCTTCTGCTCCTCGCTAAACTGCAACAGAGCGTTCATCGCACCACGGAATTTGAAAGCGCCCATGTGCTGGTAGTTTTCACATTTGAAGAACAGCTTGGCCCCCAGCTCTTCATCGGCGGTGCGCGATGTCATCACCGGCGTTTTTCTTGCATAGGGTTCAATACGATGCGCTGCGGCGGCAACATCAGCATAAACAGGCAAGGCAACATCACTCATTTTTCTCAACCTAAGGTCAGCGGGGATGAAATGACAAAATATACAATATTAGACATAACGTCTAGATTTACATCGGGCGTGTTTGACGAAAAATCTAATTGTAGATAACTTATCAGCCCCAGCCAGCCCGTAAACCGAGAGAAAAATCATGTCAGGATCGTCAGAGAAGTGGCTGCTCGACCAGCTCAACGCCGTCGCCGCAGGGCTAGGAGAGACTTTTTCCCCCTTTGCCGAAGTGGTGCTGCACGATCTTCGCGACCCGCAGCATTCGATCATCGCGGTACACAATAATTTGTCCGGCAGACAGGTTGGCGAACCCACAACCGAGATGGGGCTGGCGCGCATTGCTTCCCCCGATTATCCAAGCCTTATCACCAATTACGCCAATAAATTCGCTGACGGCAGGCCCGCCAAGAGCACCTCGATTGGCATTAAAGATCAGCAAGGGAAGTACATCGCCGCGCTCTGTATCAACGTGGATATGACGCTGTTTCGCAGCATGCAGAGCGCACTGGCGCAGTTCACCAGCATCGCCACTGACAGCGTGACTGAAACGCTGGGCCCGGCAGGCACCGAGGCGATTCGGCAATACATCGACAAGTTTGCAGCCCGGCTGGCCTCCACGCCGCGCGCGCTGAAAACTGCCGAGCGCAAACTGCTGATGCGCGAGTTGCAGGAAAACGGCCTGCTGGAAGTGAAGAAATCGATGGACACCGTGGCGCAGCATTTGGGCGTGTCGCGCGCGTCGATTTACCTTTATGCCAAAGAGTAAGTCAGCCGGGCTAACTGACTGATTCGCCGAATTTTCGCCCCTCGTCGGCCTATGTCGCCAATGGAAAAACCCGTTGTCGTAAAAGCCACTAGCTGCAAGCCGCTCCCCGCTCTATCTTCCTCACAACGTTGTTGTGAGGTCACTATGCTTAGATTTTTGCTCTGTAGTTTTGCTTTGGTTTTACTCTACCCCACCGGCATCGACCTCTATCTGGTCGGCCTGCCGCAAATCGCTCAAGATTTACAAGCCAGCGAGCCGCAACTGCATATCGCTTTTTCAGTTTATTTGGCCGGAATGGCCGCCACCATGCTGATTGCCGGCGGTTTAGCAGACCGCTACGGGCGCAAACCCCTTACACTTTTTGGCTCGCTGGTCTTTATGCTGGCCTCGCTGGCCGGAGGCATGGCCACCAGCAGCGAAATGTTTCTGCTCACCCGTTTTATTCAGGGGATTGGCGCGGGCTCTTGCTACGTGGTGGCTTTTGCGATTTTGCGCGACACCCTCGATGACCGCCGCCGCGCCAAAGTGCTTTCAGTGATTAACGGCGTGACCTGCATTGTTCCCGTGCTGGCGCCGGTGGTGGGTTACCTGATTATGCTCAAGTTCCCGTGGATTAGCTTGTTCTTCACCATGGCCGCCATGGGCCTGCTGGTGTTCTTGCTCTGCACGCTGGTGCTCACCGAGTCTCTGCCGAAACGCGCGGTCACTCCACCCGATGCGCCACGCCAGCGACAGGCTGTGGATGAAAGCTTCAAACAGCGGTTTTTCATAAGTCGGTTAATCATCACCACGCTGGGCATCACCACCATTCTGACTTACGTGAACGCCTCACCTTTTTTAGTCATGGAACAGCTAGAATTTAGTCGCGGCCAGTACTCGCTGGTAATGGCGCTGACCGCGCTTGTGAGCATGATCTCTGCTTTTTCAACGCCTTACTGGCTGTCGCGTTTCAAAGAGAAGAACCTGATGCTGACCGCGCAAGTGCTGTTCGTCAGTGCAGCCGTGGTGCTGCTGGCAGCGCAAAAAGCCTTGTTGCCGTTGCGCGCCGAGCTGCTGGGCTTTGTGCTGATTTGCACCGCCTTTTCACTGGGTTTTGGCGTGACCATGAGTCAGGCTCTCAGCCCTTTCAGGCTGCGGGCGGGCATGGCAAGTTCGCTGCTGGGCATCACGCAGGTCTGTACCTCGGCGCTTTACATCTGGCTGATGGGCGCGCTGGGCGTTCAGGCACTCAACATGCTGCTGGTGATCCTTATTGCGGGTGGAGCTTTCAGCGCGGCCCTCATATTATGGATCCCTACTTCCCCTCAGGCGAAACCACATGAAGAAGTCTCTGGCGCGACTTGACCTCAATCTGCTGTTTATTCTGCAATTGCTGTTGCAGGAAAAAAGCGTCTCCAGAACGGCAAAGAGGCTAAACGTCACCCCTTCAACTGTCAGTAAGTCGCTGAATAAACTCAGAACCTGGTTTGATGATCGGCTGTTTATCAAAACGCCGCAGGGGCTGGAGCCTACGCCGCTGGCACTCAGCATGGAGGCGGAACTGGCGGACTGGCTGCTGCTCAGCGGGCTGATTGCCGATAAGCAGGGTCATGAGATCCCACGCGGGGTGAAATTCGAGTTAGTGATTGAGTCGCCGCTGATGCTGCTGATGTTCAATCAGCTTTCGCAGCGTATTTATGACCAGTATCCCGAGGCCAAAATCAAGGTGCGGAACTGGGATGACAGCTCGCTTGAGGCGATTATTCGCGGCGAGGCGGACATTGGCTTTACCGGGCGGGAGAGCCATCCGCTTTCCAGAGAGTCGCTGCATTTGCTGCCCAACTTCGTCAATTTCGAAGTGTTATTCAGCGACTTGCCGGTGGTCTATTTGCGTCAGGATCATCCGGCCTTGCAGCAAGAGTGGAATCTGGAAACCTTCCTCCAATACGCGCATATCGGCGTTTTTTGGGAACATAGCGAGATCTGGGCGCTGGACAATGTGTTGCAGGAGATGGGCACTCAGCGCAGCGTGTCGCTGACCCTGCCGAGCTTCGAGCAATCTCTATTTATGGCGGCCCAGCCCGGCCATACCATGCTGGCGACCGCGCCGAGCTATTGCGGGCGCTACGCCCAGCAGCTGAATTTAGGTCTGGTCACTCGACCCATCCCCCTCGCCAAAGCGCATCAGGACAAGCTGATTATCCCTTTCACCATGATTTGGCATAAACGCAATGCCTACAGCTCGAAGCTGAAATGGCTGAAGCACACCATTCGAAGCCTGTATGACTCGGGCGAGTTCGGCTCCGGCCACCTCTCGTAGCCGCGCTATTTTTGCAGGCTAACCAGATAAGCACAGAACATGTCGGCCATGGCATTGGCGTAAGTGTCGATTTCTGCGGCTGTGCGCGGGCTTTCGGAGAACTGCTTACACGTGGCGCTGAGCGCGTTGGTGATCAGGTCGCCCGCCAGTGCGCGCGTCTCCGGGCTGGCGTCGGGCAAGGCTTTTTGCATGAAAACGTCGACAATGGCGTCACCTTTTACCCTCACTTCCTGCGCCTCTGGCGCATCGCGATACAGCGGCGCGGCGTCATTCAGCGCCACGCGCATCTCCGCCTCTTCACACTCTGACTGAATAAAAGCGTGGACCAAATTACGCAGCCGCTGCAATGGCGTCTTCTCATCATCATTCAAGATACTGCGCAGCATATCGGTGGTTTGCTGCCACTCGTCGCGCTGCAATCGGAACAGAATCGCCGCCTTATTGGGGAAATATTGGTAGAGCGAGCCGATGCTCACCCCGGCCTTCTCAGCCACCCGCGCGGTGGTGAAACGCTGCGCACCTTCCTTGGCCAGAACCTGAGTAGCGGCCGTCAGGATAGTCGCCACCAGCTCGGTAGATCTCGCCTGAAGTGGTTGTTTTCTTGATGAAATTTGTGGTGCGCGGCGTTCAGTCATCGGAGCCTCGGAATGCGAATAGTTAAATGCGAATAATTCGTCATATTATAGTGGCGTGCAACGTCGCACTCAATCTCAGACTGGAAATAGGCCATGAATACTCTGACTTCCGCCCCGCTGGCACCCCTACTTGATCGCTTATTTGCCGAGGCGCGAGAAAACTTACCGGCCGTCGATCCGGCGCTGCTCAACATGTCTGACGACGAGCGAAAACGACTGAAGCAAAGCAAAACCGAATACGTGAATCTGTACAGCATGCTGAAGGATTTCCCTCTTGCGGTATCGCGCGAAACCGGCGCACTGCTCTACATGCTGGCGCGCTCAAGCAAGGCCAAAAATATCGTTGAATTCGGCACGTCGTTTGGCATTTCCACACTGCATCTCGCCGCCGCATTGCGCGACAACGGCGGCGGCTTGCTAATCACCAGCGAGTTTGAACCCTCAAAAGTGATTCGCGCCAGAGAGAATCTGCAAGCTGGCGGAGTCAGCGATTTGGTGGATATCCGCCAAGGCGACGCGCTGCAAACCCTGAGCGTCGACCTGCCGGAAAGCATCGACATGCTGCTGCTCGACGGCGCTAAAGCGCTCTACCCGGAGATCTTAGCTCTGGTGGAAAGCCGCCTAAAACCGGGCGCGCTGATCATCGCCGACGACGCCGAAGACAGCCCGGCGTTCTTAGCCTACATCCGCGCTGAGAACAGCGGATATCTCTCCGTCCCCTTCGCCGACGACGTCGAATTGTCGATGCGTCTGGGGTAATGACATCAGCGTTAAGACACAAAAAAGCCCCGAATTTGGGGCTTTTTGTTTGAGGCTTTGGGAGAAGAATCTATAGAGAAATCAGGCCATGAAAACCTGCGGACCTTTCTCTTCAATCACGTTGATAATTCGCAGTGCAGCTTGGTTAGGTTTGCTCTCGTCGCGCTCCCACTTTGAGACGCTTTCAACCGACATACCAATCATCAAAGCTAGTGCCGACTGGGACATTTTATAGCGCACACGCACTTCTTTAATCTGGCTCCCCGTCATCGGGCGAACCTTTGGAATCTTGCGCGCATCTACGGCTGCGTGAATTGCGGCAACTGTTTCATCTTTAACTACGCCCAATTTGTTATAGCGCTCGGCCATACCTTGAATGCGTTCCAGACGATCACTCATCACAAATTACCTCTATGAGTTCTTTTGCTTTTAATAACTGTTCTATTTGTACATTGGTCATGGCAATAAAGTCAGAAGCAATCTTACAGTAGGCTGCAATTTCGTCATCTTCTAGCTCCTTACCCTTTTTCTTCGAAAGCTGAATTTTCAGATACATATCAAAGAAGTAAAGATTTTCACCATTATTAAAAAACACGATTGATCGAGCGCCATCCTGTGGACTCACCGCAGGCAATGCTAAGCGTTTCTTGTAAGTGTACTTTCCTAGCTGGTCGCCGGGCAGACCTGAAGTGATTGCTCTGGCTGCTTTGCATAAGATTTTATCGTTAATCCGCGCATTCTTGCGCTCTTGCTCAAATTCAGGCGTTAAGTAAATTCCCATTTATGCCTTTACCGTCCATGTAACCCGTAAGCATGACTATAGTCTAGCTTACGGGTTTGGACTATCACAATCGGCTCAGTGTTGAAAAATACTGGCCTAAATCACCCCATTACTTCGACAAGCTCTGCGCAGCTTTCTCGATCAGTTCGGCGACTTTTTGCGGCTGTGAGGCGAAGACGGCGTGGCTGGCTTTCACTTCAACCACTTTACTGTCGGCGCGTTTCGCCATGAAGCGCTCTAAGTCTGGATTGATGGCGCGGTCTTGCGTGGCGACTAATGCCCAGCTTGGTTTGGTTTTCCAGGCCGGTTCGGCGGCCGGGGTGCCGAAGATAGCGGCGGCTGGCATCACCTGAGAACGAGCCATAAAGTTGGCTTGGGCGGCTGGCAGGTCGGCAGCGAAGTCGGCGTGGTAGACCTCAGGTTTCAGGTATAAGAAGTGGTCGCTGGTCTGTGCAATACCTTGAGTCGCCTGAGGAATTTTTGCAGAAAGGCCTCCCAGCGTTTCGCCTTTTTCAGGTTGGAAAGCGGCGATATACACCAGCCCGGCGACTGACGGGTCCTGCCCCGCTTCGCTAATAATAAAACCACCATAGCTATGCCCTACCAACAAGGATTTCCCCGTCTGCTGGCCCAAAATGCGACGCGTCGCGGCGACGTCATCGGCAAGCGAGGTTTGCGGCTCTTGCACAATCGACACGTGATAACCGGCTTTGTCCAAGATTTTGGTCACCGCCTGCCAGCCAGAACCATCGGCAAACGCGCCGTGGACCAAAACGATATTTTTTACGGGCTCAGCGAATGCCGCGCTTTGTGCCGCAAAAGCCAGTGCCAGACCAGCCGCCAGTGTTGTCAGGGTTTTCTTCAGCATGATGATTTCCTTCATATTTAGGGTTGGGTAAGTGTTTATCATTTTACCTATTGCGATATTGTTTATCGCGATAACTAAATTGAAGTTAAAACTATCAGTATTAAATTGAGTGTCAAGCTATTTGTTATCGCGATAGATAAATACTCATCCGCAATGGTATGATGGTGCATAGTCCGACGCTAAAGGAGCACCACGTGACACATCGTCCCCGCCTGGCGGAGCAGCTTTGTTATTCCATCTATTCCACTTCCATCGCCATCAAGCGGCTGTACAAACCCCTGCTCGATGCCATGGGCGTGACTTATCCGCAATATCTGGTGCTGAACGTGCTTTGGGAACAGGGGAAGCAGTCGATTGGCGGCATCGGTGATACCTTGGCGCTGGAGACCAGTACCCTGACACCGCTGCTTAAGCGCTTGGAAAATGAAGGTTTTATTGAACGCGTGCGCAATCCGCAAGATGAGCGTCAGGTGATGATTTCCATCACGGACAAAGGCAAGCAGCTGGAAGAAGAGTCGATTCGTTTGTCCGAAACGCTGTTTTGCAGTTCGAATCTGGAGTTGAAAGAGTTACAGCGGCTGAATCAGGAGATTGTTGCGCTGCGCGACAACATCGCACAGCGCAACGGTTAAGTCATTATTTAGACTGGCGTTTATCTTCAGTGCGCAGATCAAAATCCGAGGCATCATGGCGCTCGTGGAGCTGGTCTGCTGGGTCACCGAAGGTGCGGTTTACCTTGCGCCCGCGCTTCACCGCCGGGCGGTTGGCCACTTCTTCGGCCCAGCGCTGGAAGTGCTTGTAGGATTTGAGATCGAGGAACTCAGCGGCGTCGTACAGGCCACCCTGCGCCAGACTGCCGTACCACGGCCAAATCGCAATATCCGCAATCGAATACTCATCACCAGCTATAAAGCGATGGTTGGCTAACTGGCGATCCAGCACGTCGAGCTGGCGTTTCGCTTCCATGGTAAAGCGGTTGATGGCGTATTCGATTTTGAACGGCGCGTAGTTGTAGAAGTGGCCAAACCCGCCGCCCAGATAAGGCGCGGAGCCTTGCAACCAGAACAGCCAGTTCAGGGTTTCAGTGCGCGCAGCAATTTCTTTCGGTAAGAAATGGCCGAACTTTTCTGCCAGATACAGCAAGATCGCGCCGGACTCGAAAACGCGAATTGGCGGCGTTGCCGAGTGGTCAAACAGCGCCGGAATTTTCGAGTTCGGGTTCACTTCCACAAAGCCGCTGGAGAACTGGTCGCCTTCGCCAATGCGAATCAGGTGCGCGTCATACTCGGCTTCTGTCACGCCCAGTGCCAGCAGCTCTTCCAGTAAAATCGTCACCTTCTGGCCGTTTGGCGTACCCAGTGAATAGAGCTGCAACGGGTGCTTGCCGATAGGCAGCACTTTGTCATGCGTTGGCCCGGCAATCGGGCGATTTATCTTCGACCAATTACCGCCATCTTGTTGATTCCATACCCAAACTTTTGGAGGCTGATAGTTATTTTCCGACATGGATCACTGCCCTCTGTTATTGGATTCATCGATGTTAATCAAGATTGAGCATAGCCGCGATGCGGGCAAGTGATCTATTTACTTAGTGCTCAAGCGCGACGCATATCAAATCGGTGGCAGCCGCCGCTTTACCGGCGTGGTTTTCACCAGCGACGTGTTGCACTGCGCGTAGTCGGCGATAGGATCCAAGATCTCATCGAGATGCTGCATCGACCGCACCTGTAGGCGCATCACGAAGCAATCTTCCCCCGTGACTTTGTCGCACTCGGAGCATTCGGGCATTTGCTGAATCAGCTTCTGCACATAGTTCAGTTGCCCAGCCAGCGGCTTGACGCGCACTATCGCCATCAGCGGATAGCCCAGCGCATCAAGATTAATGGCGATGCTAAATCCTTCAATGATTTCATTTTCTTCCAGCCTGCGGACGCGTTCGGCGGTCGCCGGAGCCGACAGCCCCACCTTCTCGCTAAGAGACTTAATCGACAATCTTGCGTCCTGCGCCAGCAGTTTTAAGAGCAACCGGTCGGTTTTATCAATATTCATTTTTACTCTGCCTTATGCCAAGCCTGCTCATTTTCAATAAAAAGGATTTCAGGCTGATAAACCTTTTTTAACTAAGTTTAGCCAGACTCTAGCCTTGCTATCTGCATATCAAGCCGCCCCTGAGATGAAGATAATAATCTGCATCTGCTCTATTAATAAATAACAATTCACGGGGTAAAAAATGAAACAACTTGAGATTGCCGACACCTACCTGCTGGAAGATTTACGCCTCGTTGAGCGCGAGAAACCGGCCTCGCCCGGCCCCGGTGAAGTGATGGTGAAAATGGGCGCGGTTTCGCTTAATTTTCGCGATTTGCTGGTCGCCACGGGTAACGGGCACTGGCGACCAACGCCAGGCCGCGTGCCGGGTTCCGACGGCGCAGGGCAAGTGGTCGAAGTGGGCGAAGGCGTAAGCCGTTTTGCCGTGGGTGATCGCGTCATCACCACCATTTTGCCGAACTGGATCTCTGGGCCGATGACCGAAGAGAAGTCCCGAGGCTCGCTCGGCGGCGTGGCGGCAGACGGCGTACTGGCGGAATTTCGCGTGCTGAATGCCGAGTCGCTAGTCTTGGCTCCGGACTATTTAACCGACGCCCAAGCCGCCACCTTCCCCACCGCCGGACTCACGGCGTGGCATGCTTTGCAGCGCGCCGGAGAGCTCGGCCCGGACAGCACGCTACTGGTGCAAGGGACCGGCGGCGTCTCGCTGTTCGCCTTACAGATTGGCTTGGCTTCGGGAGCCAAGGTTTTGGCGACCTCTGGCTCGGATTCGAAGATTGAACGCCTTAAGGCGCTGGGCGCACACGCCACGGTGAACTACCAGCAGCGGCCCGAGTGGAGCCAAGACGTTCTGGCGCTGACCGAGGGCAAAGGGGCTAATGTCACAGTGGATATCGGCGGCGCTTCCACCCTGCATCAGTCAGTGAAGGCTGCAGCGCATTATGGCGTGATTGGTATTGTTGGGCTGACTGGCGGCCTCGAGGCGACCTTCAACGTGGCTCAAGTATTCTTTAAAAACCTGCGTATTGAAGGGATAGAAACCGGCTCGCGCGAAATGCTCGAAGCAATGCTCAGCTGGTTTAGCGCCCGGCAGATTGTGCCAGTGGTGGACAGCATTTATAGCTTTGAGAACAGCCGCGAGGCCTTCCTCCACCTGCAATCTGGCCAGCACGTGGGCAAAGTCTGCATCACCTTCTAAGCCAATAAATAACAAAAAAAGCAGCGGTTTAGGCCGCTGCTTTGCTTGAGGGTAAAACTTACACAGAAACCAGTTTTAGGCCGATAACGCCTGCCAGAATCAGCGCAATGCAGAGTAATCGCATCGGCGATGCGGGATCCCCTAACAGCATGATGCCCAGCAGCGCGCTGCCCGCCGCACCAATCCCGGTCCACACCGCGTAGCCGGTGCCCATCGGCAAAGTGCGCAGCGAGAAAGAGAGCAGCGCCACGCTCGCCAACCCGCTGACCACGGTGAACAGTGAAGGGATCAGGCGGGTGAATCCCGCCGACGACTTCATGCCATAGGCAAAAGCGATTTCGAGCAAACCCGCCACGCTCAGCATTAGCCATGCCATAGGCTGCTACCTCACAGACCTGAAATTTAAGCCTTGGCGGCAGCGGCTGGCGTGGCGCGGAAGGCTACGCCAAAACGGTTGAACGCATTCATCAAGCTGACGGCATAAGTCAGGTCAGTCAGCTCCTGCTCGCTAAACTCGGCAATCGCCGCCGCGTATTGCTCATCCGGCACGCCGGTTTCGCTAACGCGAGTGACGCTTTCCGCCCAGCTCAACGCCACGCGCTCGCGGGCAGTGAACACGGCACCAGCTTCATGCCATACCGGGATCAGCACCAGCTTTTCAACCGATAAACCCGACTTCAGCAGGTCGCGGGAGTGCATATCAATACAGAACGCACAGCCGTTGATTTGCGAAACGCGCAGGTAAACCAGATCAATCAGCTCTTTCGGCAGGCTGCCTTTCAGCAGCGTTGAGTACACGGCGCCAAAGGCTTTGTAACCCTCAGGAGAGGCTTTTGCATAGTCGATACGTTGAGTCATGATACTTCCTTCGTAGTGTCGTTTTGAGAACACTAGAATGAAGAATCTTGGCCTGCATCAAAAGCGCCATAAAATGTCTATTATTCCAGACCATGATTAGGCGGTCGGGACAGTGCCTCCATCAATAACGAACTCGGTGCCGCTGATAGATGCCGCGCGCGGCGAGACGACAAAGGCAATCAGGTCGGCCACTTCATGCGGTTTGGCCGGTCGCCCGAGCGGAATACCGCCCAGAGAGTCCATAATGATCTGCTTGCCACCGGCGTAATCGGTGCCCGCCTCTTCGGCCAGACGCTCGGCCATCGCCACGGCAGCGGTGGTTTCCACCCAACCCGGCGAAACGCGCACCACGCGCACGCCCTGCGGCGTCACCTCTTTCGACAGGCTTTTGCTGTAAGTGGATAGCGCCGCTTTTGCCGCCGCATAGGCGGTGGTAGATTCCGGCAGCGGCAGCTGATGTTGAATTGAAGTGACATGGACAATCACTCCCGCGCCCTGTTTGAGCATTTCCGGCAGCAGAGCGCGGTCAAGCCGCACGGCTGACAGCAGGTTGAGGTTCAACTCGGCCAGCCATTGGTCGTCATCCAGCGCGGCAAAACCGCCGCCCGGCGCGGTTGAGCCGCCCACCACGTTAACCAGCACGTCGATTCCGCCGAGCAGCTTTAAAGTGGCGGCAGCGACGTCGGCACAGCCCTGCGCGGTGCTGACGTCAGCCGCAATGTATTGCACATTGGCCTGCGCGCCTTGGGAGATATCGCGCGCGGTGGTGAGCACTTTCGCGCCCACTTGCTGTAAAACCTGCACCACGGCTTCGCCCACGCCCTTAGTGCCGCCAGTAACCAAAACGCGTGCGCCCGCTAAACCTAATTCAAAACTCATGTTGATGCCCTCAGTGGATGTTCATTTCCAGCCAAGCATCGTGGTAAAACATATTGATAACAAGTACATACAATTAAGTCGGGTACATACTTAAAAGTAAGTTTTTTGAATTTAAAGGCGAAAAGCGCAAATATTATTTACTATAAAAAAATGACAACGATAAATGAAAACAGCGCGCCTCCGCCGCAGGGTCAGGGCCACAAATACACTCGAGAAACCGCCGCCATTGGCGTCGAAAAGGTGATTAAACTGCTGGATGGGCGCTGGAAACTGCTCATTCTGTTTCAGCTTTTCGGCGGCCGAGTGCTGCGATTCTCCGATCTCGAGCGAGCCATCCCCGCTGTCTCGCAAAAAATGCTGATTCAGCAACTGCGCCAGCTAGAAAATGATGGCATCGTCAAACGCCTCGTCTACCCCGAAGTCCCGCCGCGAGTGGAATACTCGCTGACGGAATGGGGGCAAGATCTCTGTCCGGTGCTTGACGCGTTGTTGAATTGGGCGGCACTGCGTGAAGCGCAGGCGGCGGACTAGCGCGGCCTGCAGCTAGATCACGGCACTGGCTTAGTCAGCTGGGAGGCTTTCCACAAGGAGCCGGGATTCACGCGAGTTGGGTAGAGTGCCAGCATGGCCTGATAAAGCTCGTCGGCGCTGTCGGTTTCTTCGGCGAGGCGATTGAAGTCCAGCAAATACTGTTTGGTTTTGGCGATATTCTCCGGCGCGTCGTCGTTTTCCGGCACCTTATGGCCCGCCACCACGTAAGCTGGTTTCAGCGCCGCAAGACTATCCAGCGTCTCAATCCACTCTACACGGCTCTGTTTATCCGTCTCGCCCAGAAAAGGGTGAATGCCGTTATACACCACGTCGCCCGCCACCAGTAACTCGAGGGACGGGACATACAGGCTGGTCGATTCCGCCGTGTCCGTGCGGCCAGTATGCACCACCATCAGCTTGTGCCCTTCCAGCTCGAACTCGTCGCCGTTCAGCGGCTCGGCGACAACCAGCCGGTCGTCGATTTCTCCCGGAAACAGCTTGCGCCAGAAGCCATCCACCCATGCTGGAGTAAGGTGCGCCTGCATCGCCTTCACAATGGCCGGAGCCGCCACCGCGCGGGCCTGCGGGAAGTGTTCCAACAGCGGAGCCAGCCCGAAGAAGTGGTCGCCGTGGCCGTGAGTGATGTAAATCGTGGTCAAGTTTTTGCCGCTGGCAATCACCCAGTCCAACAGCGTTTGCGACTGCTCTTTGGTGAGGAAAGTGTCGACCAACACGGCGTCTTTCTCGCCATAAATCAGCGTGGCGGAATTGGCGACCCACATCAGTGACTCAAGTCCGGCTGGAATATCACGGCTTAGGCCGGGGCGCTTAATGGTTAAAACATCCCATTTCAGGGCAGTTTTGCTCATGGTGTTTACTCCGAGGATAAACAGGGTTATCAATTGACAGCCGAATACGCAGCGGCTATAAATAAAATATGACCGGTCGGTTTATATTGTCAAGACAATCGGAGAAGCCAGATGAACACCCCTGTCGATGTAGAAAAGAGAGGCCGCCGAGGGCCGAAGCCAAACCTCAATACCCGTACCAATCTGGTTCAGGCCGGGTTGCAAACCTTTCATCGCGAAGGCTTTGCCGCGACGGGCATTCAGAGCATCGTAGAGCAGGCGGGCGTGCCGAAAGGCTCTTTCTACAACCATTTCGACAGTAAAGAGACCTTTGGCGCTTCGGTGGTGGATGCCTATTTCGAGCGCGCGCAGGCCAGACTGGATAGCGCGTTCGGCAATACCGAGCTGGCGCCGCTAGCTCGGCTGGAGGCCTATTTCGACAGCCTGATCGTGGCTTTTCGCGATAACCAGTTCAGCAAAGGCTGCCTGATGGGCAACCTCAGCGCCGAAATCGCCGACCACAGCGAAGCCATTCGCCTGCGTCTGGTGGAGCAGTTCGCCGCATGGTGCCACGTGATTGAGCACTGCCTGTTGGACGCTCAGCGCCAAGGGCAGCTCGACAGTAATTTGTCCGCCAAGTCACTGAGTGACTTCATTCTGAATTCTTGGGAAGGCGCGCTGCTGCGCATGCGAGTGGAGAAGAATGAGACGCCGTTGCAGGAGTTTAAGCAGTTTATTTTTGGCCATTTGCTGGGTTAAGTAATGATAAACGCCGCGCTGAAATAGCTCAGGGCGGCGTCCGTCTTCCACTTTTATGTGTTGTTTTGATTGGACTTAATATATTCAACAATGCCGTCGTACTGGCTGCCTTCGATAAAGTTGGTTATCGACATAAACTCGAATCCTTTATCAGCATGGAGTTTCTTCGCCCGGTCCAACAGCTGAATATGGGTGATGACTAAGTCGGTATCGCTGGGGATCTCCTCGATTTTCGAGTTTGTCACCTTGATGTCGATCATCGCCTTCTTCAGCTTGCTCTTCAGGACGGACGCCCCCATCGCGCTCGACCCCATCCCGGCATCGCAAGCAACAATGATTTTGTCGATGCGTTTTGCGGCAAGGCGCTGCAAGGTTTCGCTGTTGCTGCTTAACGCTGCGCGGCGAGTTGCATCGCTGACATCAGTTGTATTGAGCTCGTCAGACACAGCTTCTTCCGGGGTTCGGTCGAATTTCAACAGCACCGAGGCGATAGCAAAGGCCACGGCCATTCCGGCAAAGAAGCCGACTAAATTCCCCAGCATCGCCCCTTTTGGCGTCAGGATCAGCATCGCAAAGAAGCTGCCCGGAGAAGGTGTCGCCACCGTGCCGCCGCCCAGCAACATAAAGCAGGCAAGTGACGTGGTGATGCCGCCCATCGTGGCGAAAACCAGCACCGGCTTCATCAATACGAAGGGGAAGTAGACCTCACCAATCCCACCCACACCCGCTATCAGCGCAGCCGTTGGCGCGGTTTTCTTCGCCATGCCTTTGCCAAAGAATGAGATGGCTAACAGCGTGCCGACAGAAGGGCCGCAGTTGGCATCCACCAAGAATAGAATTGATTTACCGTGTTCAGCAACCTGCTGTAAACCCAGCGGGGCCATGATGCCGTGGTTAATCGCATTGTTTAAAAAGAGTACCTGGGCTGGCGCAACAAAAACTGAAATGAAAGGCAGTAAATCATGGGCGATGGTCCAGTTCACGCCGCTAGACAGTAAGTGGATCATGCCCTCAATGATTGGGCCTATTATGATGTATCCGGCTAAGGTAATAACCAGACCGATGATCCCCATACTGAAGTTGCTGATTAACATCTCAAAACCTGCGCGGAATTTCCCGTCGAGGAATTGGTCCGTTTTCTTCATTATCCAAGCTGCGAATGGCCCGATAATCATGGCACCGCTGAGCATGGTGACGTCAGAACCAATGATCAGGCCCATGGTCGCTAGTGCCCCTATCGCCCCACCACGCTGCCCGTGAACAATAAATCCGCCGGTGAACCCAACCAGCAGTGGCAAAAGATAGGTTAAGATCGGGCTAACCAATGCACCAAGATGCTGGTTAGGGATCCAACCCGTCGGGATAAACAGCGCGGTAATTAAACCCCAAGCAACGAAAACGCCGAGGTTGGGCATCACCATGCCGCTCAGGAAATTCCCGAAGCGTTGTACTTTTACCAATACTGTTTTGTCTTTTGTTTTACGTTCATTTTTTATAGTAAGCATTTTTCATATTTCCCATTGTAGGGTTACGAGGAAACGTAAAGCGAAATAAATACTGTCCTGTCTTCGACTTTCCTTACCGGGATTTTCCTCCGGAAATATTTATCGTCGTTCCACTAATATAGCTTGAGTGATTGGAGACTAAATAAGTCACTAAATCGGCTATCTCATGATGTTCTCCTGCCCGGCCCAGAGGAATAGACCCGGTGTAGTCATTGTCAATATTATTCGGGTCAAGGCCACGGGTGTAAGCCAGCGCCCGATAATTCTCATCACTGTTCATATTGGTTCTTTTATTAATACCCGGCGCTATACCGATAACCCGGATATTAAACCGGCCGAGTTCTTTAGCCCATGAGCGAGTAAAGCTATTGAGCGCGCCCTTGGTCGCCGAATAAATACTTTGCCCGGCTGACCCTTCGGTTCCTGCTTCGGAAGAAATATTAACAATAACGCCAGATTGACTTTCAATCATATGCCGGGCAACTGCCTGCGCGCATAAAAATGGCCCCTTCTGGTTAACATTAACAATAAAATCAAAGTCCGCCTCGGTGGCTTCATAGGCATTATTTTTCTTATAGAAGTCGACTAATAAGCGCGGGCGGTTAACACCAGCATTATTAATCAAAGCATCGATTCGCCCATATTTGTTAATCACTTCCTGCACCATGCTTTCTACGCTATTTTTATTGGTGATGTCGCACTCAACAAAAAAATCCGCATTGGCTTTGGACTCTTCGCTTTCACGTAAATCACTGATCACCACAATACTGTTATTAGCATGCAGATTCTGCGCTATCTTCGCGCCAATACCCGAGGCACCGCCGGTGACAATCACGACTTTTTGTTCTAGATCGATCCAATTTGTACTCATGATATTTTCCCCTATTCAAGATTGGCGTGTAATTGCCATAAACTGTGCATATCGATTTTCTTCTCTTCGACAATCATTAACGCGATGGTGTCGCCGAGAATAAGTAAGGATTGTTCAAACAGGCTGGTCATAGGTTGAATCGACGGAATTTCACCCGGCAGGTTTAATTTCGTCTGTACCGGGATTCGGATAAAAAGGTCAGTAAATTCGCCCATTGAGCTGTTAGGATTAGCGCCAATATGTGCCACCGTAGCATTGAAGGTTTTGGCTTTCCGCGCAATCCCTAATGGGAACATGCTCTCGCCACTGCCGGAGCCTACAATCAGCAGGTCGTTGCTGGTGATCGCCGGCTCGGTGATTTGGCCCACGACATAAGTTTTCACTCCGAGATGAGCCAGACGCTTGGCTATTGCCTCTAATGACAGCAGCACTCGCCCCACGCCGACAAAGAAAACTTTGTCCGCTTTTTCAATCTTATCAACCAGCGCCAGAATACTTTCCGCCGAAATGCTATTGAGCGTGGTATCCAGTTCGCGAACTATTTTTTCTCTGGCCATGCTGTAATTCATTATAAAACCCTCGTATTGCGCTAAGGCCTGTAAAACAAAAATCAGGCCATGGGTTTATCGCTGAGATAAGCCGTTTTTGACCGCCATATCCAAATAGACTTTATTTTGCGCCAACGTATTACCGGAGATATAGAGGCTGGTACTGCCCAGTACTAAATTATCCGCACCGGCACCAATCAGCTCGGGGATAGAATCTAAGGAGACTCGCCCGTCGACTTGGATTTCACAATTCACCTGTCGTGAAGAAATTAACTGCGCTAAATCTCGGACTTTCTCCGCGGAATATACCGCCTGTTTTTCACTTTTATCACCGGCAAAGCCCGGATTAATCAGCATAAGTAATACATTATCGAGCTGGGGTAAAAGGTAATCCAGACAGGAGAGCGGCGTTCCGGGATTTAACGCCAACCCTGCTTTCACTCCGCTGTTTTTAATCAGATTAACCAATCTGTCAGCATGTAAACTGGTTTCAATATGGAAGGAAATTTGCTGCACGCCAATCGATAATATTTGCTCGACAAACCAATCGTTATTGCGCGACATGATATGCACATCAAACGCCAGATTAGTGATATCTCTTAATTTCTTAACAGTATCAATGCCTAATGGCATGCTCGGGCTAAATGCCCCATCAATAATATCAATATGAAGCGCATCAATACCTATCTCTTCCAGTTCTTTCACTGACCTTTCAAGATTTAATAAATCGGCACACATTATTGAGGGAGAAAGTACTATTTTCCTTTCCATTTCAATTTCCTTAATCATTGAGTTAACTTTTAAAAAATGACCCACTGGTGATTAATGGCTAAATAAAATAAGGCCTTACCCACTATTTTCCGCGTGTTCTGCGTTATTTATTCATTGGTTAGTGCTTCGCCCAAGCCGCTGGCAATAGCATCCTGTAATGCGGCTAATGTTTGCTGGGCGTCGTCACCATCAATAAATACGCGAACATGGTGGCCACGCTTAATGCCCAGCACCATTAAGTTGAGCAAACTGCGGGCGCTGACGGTTTTTCCCGGCCGATCGGTGTTGGTAATTTTCACCTCGCTGGTGAAAGGCTTGAGGGCCGCCACCAAATAGGCGCCGGGGCGCGCATGCAGCCCGTTAGGGTTATTAATTTGGAAATCGGCCACTAAGCTGGTCTGACTCATATTGCTACCCTACTGTTTTCACAAGGATTAATGTCCGAAATTAGACGCCCAGCACCTCAAGCACTTGCTGCTTGTTGGTCGCCCGGCGGATGATTTCGACGTTTTCCTCTTCCATGCAGGCAAGGGCAATCTGATTCAAAATATCCAAATGGCTGCCATCTTTACCGGCAATACCAATCACCACATATGCCGTGGTGCCATCGCCATAACTTACGCCTTCCGGGATCTGAATAACCGAAATCCCCGAGTGAATGATCTCGCTCTCTGACCCATCCACGCCGTGGGGAATGGCTAAGTGATTGCCCATATAGGTCGATGTCAGCGCTTCACGCTTCACCATCAACTCAACATACTTTTCGCTGACATAGCCCGAGGCCACCAGCACGTCTCCCGCTTTGCGGATGGCATCAAACTTGTCGCTAAACGCCGCCCCTAACAGGATGCTGTCGGCATGCAGAATGCTGTTCATTTTGACTCCTTTAACTGGCAAGAAACTTCAAAAAGCCCAATTACTCACAACCAATAAACACATCAAGTCACAACTTAAAACCCAAATATCGCAACCTCAATCGCAATATTCATAACTAGCGGTTCACTTATCAAGCGAATAAGTGTCAAAACCAGAGATCAATCACAATTTTTCGCCAGCATCTGTATGATTGTGGATCCTTGATGTAGAGTGCTTAGGCACAATTTCAGGGTCAGAAAATTGCTCAATAGCCGATGCATGCTTTTTCTTTATTAAGAGGAAAGGCCCATAATTAAAATAAGCATCTGAATATATTGAATTTATATGAATTTCTTTGTCAGACACTTTTAAAAGGTAGCTAGAATGGCTAACTCTTTGACGATTGAAAGGCGCAACAAACTCGCGCAGATATTGATATCCGAAGGCAGCGTTAAGGTTGGGAAAATTGCGGAAATGTTTGCGGTTTCCACCGAGACGATCCGTAAGGATCTGATCTATCTTGATAAGAAAGGGATCGCAACCAAAGGTCACGGCGGAGCCATTGCCTCTGGGAATATCTTGGCTATAGAGCAACCTCTGGCCAGAAAAAATACCGAGTACCTTGAAACGAAAGATAAAATTGCCCAGATTGCCGCGCAGCTGATCCCGGAAAAAGGGGTGGTGATCCTCGACACTGGCAGTACCGTGCAGTGCGTGGCTAAAGCGCTGGTGATGAAAAGCCGCCTGACCATTATTTCCAACGCCATAAATATCGTTCAGCCACTGAGCGGCACGGACAATGATATTTTTCTGGTGGGGGGGAAATTCAGACCCAGCAGTCTGGCGACTGTCGGCATGTGGGGCGTAAATGCCTTCCAGTCGATCAACGCCGACATCGTATTTTTAGGCAGCGACGGTCTCAAACACCGCAACGGCCCCTGCACGGCGTCGTATGAAGAGGCGGAAATCAAATCCGCAATGGTGAAAAGCGCCCGCCTTCGGGTGGTGGTTAGCGACAGCACTAAATTTAGCAGCTCTGGCTTATTCCAGTTCTGCGATTGGTCAGATATCGATTACTTCATTACCGATCCGGGCATTCCCGAGGATGAACTGAAGAAGATGGAAAATCTGACTGAAGTGATCATTATCGATTAAGCCTGTTAGCAGCTAAGCTGGCAGGAATTTCGCACCTATATAGAGATAGCCAATGAGCAATAAAAAGCAGCCAACTCCGTCGATCTTCGACCATTTGCAAGAAGACGACGGCTTTGATCTTTGGGGGCGCTCGAAGTTGAGCAGCGCCTTGAATAAAGCCAAACCCGCGACGCCGGACAATGACGCATTAGCCGCCGCGCGCAAGCTAATCAAAGGCGACAAAAAAGCGGCGGAGTGATCTTCCTCTTCCCGCGACAACATTAAAAAACCCGCCGGTTGGCGGGTTTTGTTTTTTTAGAATCCTCAAACCTTCTCGGAAACCAACCCCTCGGCGAGCGGGCTTGAAGAGGCCGGGCGCAGCGGCCGCGAGCCGTGCTCTTTCGCTGCCTTGATCCACGACCATGAGCCGAATGCCGCGATGCCAATCAGGATCGCGTACTCAATCGACATCACATACACCCCTTGCACCGCGTAGAGCGCCACGCTGATGACATCCAGCGCGCACCAGATGATCCAGTTCTCCACATACTTCTTGATCATCAAAACCGTCGCCACGATAGACAGCACCAGAATAGTGGAATCCGCCAGCGGCCAGGCGTCCGGCAGCAGTTGCGGCGCGGCGGCGTTGACGCCCATTTTTGACAGCAGCGTGAAGGCGACGCCAGTCAACCATGAGAAGATCCCGTCAATGTTGAAGGTCATCAGCAGGATAAACAGCACGCTGACCACCGCCGTCACCACAAAGCTGTTGAGCGACATCCAGCGGATCTTGATCGCCGGGGCCTCTTTTTTGTCATCTTTGTACCAAATCACCCAGCCGACCACGTTGGCGACGAAGAAGAACACTTGCAGCATCATGCTGGCGTAAAGCTGTATTTGGAAAAAGATCGCCGTAAACAGGGTGACGTTTAACAGGCCAAACAGATAGTTGATGGTCTTCTCGCGGCTGGCGAGCCAGATATTGATCAAGCCAAACAGCGTGCCGATCGCCTCGATCCAAGATAATTGATAGCCATCTTTGCCGAGCGGGATATTAACCATGATGTTGTGAATGCTGAAATAGGAAAGCATGGTGCGACTCCTGTGTTTTCTTTGTTTTTATGAAGTTAATGAGCAAGTTGTGAAAGCTTTAATAGGCGCTGGCGGAACTTAAATAATCAATCACTTCGCCCGACTCGGCGACCCAGCCATAGTTCTCATCCAACACGGCCAAACATTCGATTTTGCGCGATGGGCTCATGGACTCCACGGCGTCGGAGACCACGATAGAGGTGTAATGGTGATACAGCGCCTCGCGCACGGTGTCTTCGACGCAGCACTCGGCCACCACGCCGGTGACCACCAGCGTGTCGACACTCAACTCGGAGAGATGCTGTTGCAGCGTGGTGCCATAGAAGCCGCCGAAACCGTGCTTCTGCACGATAATTTCACCGCCGATAGGCGCGAGTTCAGCGATGATGTCTGCGCAATCCACTTCGGCATCACTGTCTTCATAACGGCGCAGGTGACCTACGCGGCAAGCTTTGGTCTGCTCGTCGAGGAAGGAGGTCCAGCTGAATTTGCTCTCCAGCCTGCGCCACGCGTCGTTTTCCACGCTGACCCATTGCAGGAAGATAACCGGGTAGCTGTTGTCCCGAAAATGCTGGAGCAGGCGCTGCTGCGGCGCGATAGTCTCCCGCCCGCCCGGCACTTCAAAGGGCGCGCCCTGACGAATAAAATCGTTTTGCATATCCACGATAATCAGCGCGGGGTTATTTATTTTTGGAAGCAGCTGCAATGGCATGGTGTGACCCCCTAATTAAAAATCTTCTTTTGAGATGTATTTAATTAAGAACATGAGCAAGGAGCATGCCAGCCGGTGAGCAAGGGCGGGAATTCTGGCCTTTTGCGGCATAGAAATAAGAAAAATTTATGCAAAACGGCTTTAACGTGTTTTTTCCAATACTTTTAGACGCTTTTTAAAATCCTTTTAACGTCAGGCGCGCCGGCATTTGAGTTAGGGAAGACTTAGGGTAAATCTTCATATTGCGACGATTAAGAGTAACGCACCTTTATAATACCATTGCCTCTTTTTGGGGCGTGCAGCTCACTTATCCATGTGACGGGAAACAACAGCATTATTTGAAACTGGACATCTATACGTCCAAAACGTAATCTGACATTCCATTAACATTCGTTCAATCAGGTTATGTAAGGAAAGCCACGCCCATGCGCCTACCCGCTCTTGTTGCCACTCTGCTTGCCACCACGCTGTTCTCGGCTGTTACCCATGCTGGCGCGACATTAGACCGCGTCACCAAAACCGGCGTGCTGCGAAATGTGATTGTTAATGACTACCCACCATTCGGTTTTATTGATGACAACAACCAGCTGGCGGGCTTTGACGTGGATGTCGCCAAAGCCGTGGCTGAACGCATGGGAGTGAAAGCTGAAATCACCGCGCCGGGCTGGGAAACCATTATTGGCGGCAACTGGCGCGGGCGCTGGGATACCTGTATTTGCTCAATGACGCCAAACACCGAGCGCGCCAAGGTGCTCGACTTCCCAACGCCTTATTACAGCTCACCGGCAGTGTTGGTAGTGAATAAGAAAGATGACCGCATCAAGTCAGCCGCCGACCTGAGCAATAAAAAAGTCGGCATCGGCATGGGTTCCAGCTACGAAACTTACCTGCAAAAAACGCTGGTTATCCCCGGCGCGAAACCCATCGACTTCCCCTTCAATAATGTTCAGGCCATTCCGAGCGACGAAGAAGTGGCTTTCCAGAACTTAGCCTTGGGGCCGGGCGTGCGTCTGGATGCCATCGTCTCCGACCTCGCAACCGCCAATTCGCGTATCAAACGTAACCCTGACCTGTTCAAAATCGTCACTGAGCTGTACGCCGAGCCTAACTGGGTCGCGACCGATAAGGGCGACCCTGAGTGGGATAAGAAGGTGGCGGACACCATAAAATCACTGCGCGACGACGGCACTTTGGCGAAGATTTCTCAGCACTGGCTGGGCGAAGACATCACCAAAGAGGAGCCGTAACGGATGGCGCAGCTCCCGGATGTGAAACCTATTGTGGCGGAAAAATCTAACCCGGCGCTGGCCGATGCCAGCCTGTCGGCCACGCCGCGCGCCTTCAAAATAAAAACGCTGATCACTTGGCTGGTGCTGCTCAGCCTGCTGTTCAGCCTGTTTGGCAAAATGGGGCTTCAGTGGGATTTGATTGAGCAGAAGTTGCCGTTCCTGCTCGGCCTTCGCCTGTCGCCGGATGGTTTTATTCAGGGCGCGGCGCTGACTCTGCTGATCACCGCCTGTTCGATGTTTTTCTGCCTATTATTGGGGTTGATCACCGCTTTAGGCCGCATGTCGGACAACGCCGTGGCTTTTGGCTGCGCGACTTTCTACGCCTCGCTGTTTCGCGGCACCCCGCTGCTGGTGCAGGTGTTAATCATCTATTTGGCGCTGCCACAGGCCGGGATTGTGCTGGGCGCGCTCAGCTCGGGGATTATCGCGCTGTCGCTGAACTACGGCGCCTATCTGGCCGAAACCATTCGCAGCGGCGTGCTGTCCGTGCCGCGCGGTCAGAAAGAGGCCGCGATGGCGCTCGGGCTGTCGCCGTGGACCGTCGCGGTACACGTCACCGCGCCACAGGCCCTGCGCATCATCATTCCGCCTGCCGGTTCGATGTTTATTTCCATGCTGAAAGACTCGTCGCTAGTGTCGCTAATGGGCCTGTGGGAGCTGAATTTCCTCGCGCAGTCTTACGGGCGCAGCACCTATCGCTATATGGAAATGCTGGCGACCGCCGCCGCGATTTACTGGATTATGTCGATTGTCTTCGAGCTGATCCAAAGCCGTCTCGAGCGCCGTTTTGGCCAAGGTTATCGCCGCTAAACATCGCCGTTAAACACGGTCTAACATCCTTGCAGGTACGCCATGTCGCGCTTTCCACAAGATTTCCGTTTGATCTCCTATTTGTCGAAGCTGGAGCACGCGGTGCGTTTCCCGCTCTCCTCTTCTTACCCTGAGTCCATGAGCATCGAGCAGCTGTTCGCCCTTGCCGGGGAGCAGCATCGCCAGCCGGTGCTTGACGCCATTCTCGACTATCCGCCATTGCGCGGTACGCCTGAGTTGCTTGAGGCAATTGCCTCGACGTATGACCACGCCACGGTGAAAAATATTATTAGTTTTGCCGGTGCCGATGAGGCGATTTACGCCAGCTTCCACGCGCTGCTGGACGCCGACGATCACGCCATTGTTGTCACGCCGAACTACCAGTCTTTGGAGAGCGTGGCGATGTCGCGCTGCGCGGTGAGCGGCGTGGCGCTGGACGCCGACCAAGGCTGGGCGCTGAACGTGGCGGAGGTTCGCGCAGCTTTGCGCACTAACACCAAGGCGCTGGTGATTAACTTCCCGCATAATCCGACCGGCGCGCTAATCAGCCGCCAGCAGCTAGACGAGCTGGTTGAACTATGCCGCGAGCGCGGTATCTGGCTGTTTTCTGACGAAGTTTATCGGCTAACTGAGTTTGATGTCGCCGACCGCCTGCCGCAGGTGGCGGACATTTATGAGCGCGGCATTTCTCTGAATGTCACTTCGAAAGCCTATGGCTTGCCCGGCCTGCGCATTGGCTGGGTGGCCTGTCAGGACGCGGAATGGCTGTTGAAGCTGGAACGCATGAAGCAGTATTTATCCATCTGCAACTCCCTGCCGGGCGAGATGCTGACCACCATCGCACTCAATGCCCGCGAGGCCATTTTGCAACGCGTGATGCAACGCTCCCGCGAGCAGCTTGGCCAATTGACCGACTTTTTGGCGCGCTATCCGCAGCTTTTCGAGCTAGTTCCTCCGAAAGCCGGAGTGCTGGCCTTCGTGCGTTATAAAGGGCCTGAGGGCGCGGAGCAGTTCGCCACGCGTCTGGTAGAGGAAACCGGCGTGATGACCATTCCATCCGTGACTTATGCATCTGAATTAACAGCCGTTTCCGAAGATTTTCTGCGTATCGGCTTTGGCCGAGCGAATCTGAATAAAGCTTTGGAAGTGTGGGGCGAATGGCTGGATAAGCAAGGTTTAGCTAAGAAGTAAAAAGCCAAGCCCGCCGGGGAACGGCGGGCTGAGATGAAACGCTCAGACACAGGAGAGCGGTATCACGTTAGACGCGGACTTACTGGTTCATCGCGTCTTTCTTCATGCCATCTTTACCCATTGAATCTTTGCTCATGGAATCCTTACCCATGCTGTCTTTTTTCATGTGATCTTTAGACATACAGTCTTTACCCATCGAATCTTTACCCATAGTGTCTTTACCCATGCTGTCTTTCTTCATGCAGTCGTGGGACATCTTGCCCATGGTGTCTTTAGACATAGAGTCAGCAGCCTGAGTCACGCCAGCGAAACCCATCATTACGGTAGAGAACATCAGAACAGTCATCAGCTTTTTCATGGTATTTCCTTTTTTTAAAGTAGTTGCACAGTTGTGCAGGTAAGGTTCACGTTCAACTTCTTATTAATTAACTCGGGCCGAAGGCCGTTATTGTTGCAGCCAGTTTGGACACGGCCAGCGCGGAAAAACCGGAGCGTACACGTAGTACGTGAGCCAATTCATCCAAAAAAAGTGAGCACTGCCCGGGTTCAAAATGGCAAATAAAATAGGCCTTTTTTAACTCCCGCCGTACCAGTTGTAGCCTTGATCCTCCCAATAACCTCCGGTGAACTTATTGGTAATTTCAATCACTTCGATATGCTTTGGATTCTTGTAGCCAAGCTTGGTTGGCATACGCAATTTCATCGGGAAACCGTATTTACGCGGCAGAATTTGCCCGTCGTAAGTCAGCGCCAGCAGGGTCTGCGGGTGCAGTGCGGTTGCCATATCGATACTGGTGTAATACTCATCAGCACACTTGAAGCTGACATATTCCGCCGTCAGATCGGCGCCAATCAGTCGCAGGAAATCGCCAAACGGCACGCCGCCCCATTTACCAATTGCACTCCAGCCTTCGACACAGATGTGGCGAGTGACCTGACTGACCTGCGCCATTTGGTACAGCGTCGCCAGTGACCATTCGCGTTTATCCAGCGCCAGCCCGGCGATCTTCAGGCGATAGGCATTGCCATCCACCTCGGGGGCGTCGTCCTCGGCGTAAAACGCGTTGAACGGGAAAGGTCGGGTTATCATCGATTCGGCATAAACCGGGGCCAGTCGGGTCGAGCCAAACAGCCAGCCCTGCACTCGGTCATTAAAGGTGGAGACGGTGTTCAAGGCTTTCTCAACCCCAGCGTTATCGCTGATATCGCAGCCGGTCAGCATCGCCATGCCGCCCAGCGTCAGCCCTTGCTGCAAGAAGCGACGGCGCGATGGGGCGTCAAGGTGGCGAATAATCTGCTTTTGCGCTTCCTGCACGATGACCTGAGTGTCTGAAGGCGTGAAAATCTGATTGATGCTCTTTTTAAAAATGTTCTTCATGACCTTTCCTCAGCGTCCGCGCAGCATTGCCAGCAGCGTTTTCGGCACCAGCGCCACCATCACCAAATGCACGGCAACAAATCCCACCAGCGAAGCCATCGCGAAAAAATGCACCACGCGGGCCGTGTCAAAACCCCCTAACAACTCTCTGAGCAGGGGAAACTGCACCGACTTCCACACCACCAGCCCTGACAGCACCAGCACGATGCCGTCGAGCATGACGAAGACATAGGCCGCGCGCTGCACCATGTTGTAGTGGCGCAAATCGGCGTGAGCCAGCTTGCCGCGCAGCGCCGCGCTTAAGTCTCGCAGCACGCCCCTTGGGGTCAGCGGCCAGAATTTGCGTTTCATCCGGCCAGTGACAATATTCATCAGCAGGTAAAACACGCCGTTAAAGCCGAACAGCCACATTCCGGCGAAGTGCCACTGTAGGCCGCCGCCCAGCCAGCCGCCGAGGGTCAGGCTGCGGGAAAATTCAAAATCAAACAGTGGCGAGGCGTTATAAATTTGCCAACCGCTGGTGACCATAATCAGCACCGCCAGCGCATTCAGCCAGTGGCACAGACGCAGCCACAATGGGTGGACAATCTCTGGCTTGGCCTTGTTTTGCTGCGGCTCACTCTGCGGTGAGAAGTCGGTATGTAATGTCATTTTTTGTTTCTCACTCGCCCTGTCGATGAAGCCAGTATTGAGCGGATTTGTTCCCCAAGACCTCACGCAAAGTTAAATAAAATGTGATAACTCTGAGTAAGCCGCTTGTGTAGACTGCTACTCATACCCTCCCCTCCCCGCAGGCTCGACAGAGATGGAAAAACCCAAAAAGATTTTGATCGTGGAAGACGACAGCAACATCGCCGAGCTGCTCAATCTGCATTTACGCGATGAAGGTTATGAGATAACCCACGCCGCCGATGGCAATCTGGGCGTCGCGCATTTAGAGAAAGGCGGTTGGGACGCGCTGATTCTGGACCTGATGCTGCCCGGCGTTGACGGACTGGAGATTTGCCGCCGCGCCCGCAACATGACGCGTTACACGCCGATCATCATCATCAGCGCCCGTTCCAGCGAAGTGCATCGAGTGTTAGGGCTAGAACTGGGTGCCGACGACTATTTGGCAAAACCTTTCTCTATGCTGGAGCTGGTGGCGCGGGTCAAAGCGCTGTTCCGCCGTCAGGAAGCCATGAGCCGCAATATGAAGATGGACGCCGGAACCCTGAGCTTCTCCGGGCTGGTCATTGACCCGATCGCCCGCGAGGTGGCACTCAACCAGCAGCCGGTGGAACTGACGCCGCGCGAGTTCGATCTGCTGTACTTCTTCGCCAAAAATCCCGGCAAGGTGTTCTCGCGCCTGAGCCTGCTGAATCAGGTGTGGGGCTATCAGCATGAAGGCTACGAACACACGGTGAACACCCATATCAACCGGCTGCGTATCAAGATTGAAAGCAACCCGGCGGAGCCAGAGCGCATCCTGACCGTCTGGGGAAAAGGCTATAAATTCACGTCGTCAGCGGAAGACGCGCAAGGATAAATCATGAGTAAAATGACGCTTTCGCAACGACTTACGCTGGTTTTTATTCTGCTGCTACTGGCCTGCTCGGTGATTTCTGGGGTGATGCAAGTGCGCTCCAGCGACAGATTCAGTCAGGCGGTTATTCAGCGTTTGTCTGCCAATTTAGCGACGCAGATTGCCGCCAATAACCCCTTGCTGAGCCAGAACGGCTTAGATCCCAACGCGGTCCATAATCTGTTTAATCAGCTGATGGCGGTGAACCCGAGCGTTGAGGTTTACCTGCTCGACAGCGAAGGTGACATCGTCGGCAACGCGGCTCCTGCGGGAAAGCTGCTGCGCCAGAAGATAGATTTAACGCCAGTTCACGAGCTGCTTAACGGTAAAACCATGCCAGTCTATGGCGACAACCCGCGTACCACCGACCAGCGGCAGGTGTTTAGCGCCGCGCCGCTCAAATCCAATGGCGTGCTCAAAGGCTATGTTTACATCGTGCTGCTGGGCGACGACTACACGGCGCTGGCCAGTAAGGCGGAGTACCAGTCGGCGATTTATATGGCGGTGCGGTCTATGGGGATGGTGGTGCTGTTTGGCCTGCTGGCCGGGGCGCTGGCCTTCCGCTGGGTCACGCGCCCGGTGCGTAAACTCACGTCGCAAATCGCCAAGCTGGACGATGGCGGCATGGAGGCGATTCAGGCGCTGGCGAAAACCCAGCCGCCAGTCGGGCAGCAGAAAGATGAAGTGGCGCAGCTACAACAGGCGTTTGTCGGGCTGGCAAAACGCATTGACCAGCAGTGGCAGAGCCTGACCGCGCAGGACCAGCAGCGCCGCGAGTTTATTGCCAATATTTCGCACGACCTGCGCACCCCGCTGACCTCGCTGCATGGCTATCTGGAAACCTTGTCGATGAAGGCCGACCGCCTGAGCGGCGATGAGCGCCAGCGTTATCTCGACATCGCCCTCGCCCAGAGCCGCAAAGTGGGGCGGCTGGCGCAGGAGCTGTTCGAGCTAGCGCGACTGGAATATGGCGTGGTGAAACCGCAGAAAGAGCCGTTCTCACTGTGCGAACTGGTGCAGGACGTGTTCCAGAAATTCGAGCTCGCCGCCGAGGCGCGCGGCCAGAAACTCAATGCCGACATCATGCCGGATATTCCGCTGGTGAACGCCGACTTGGGGATGATTGAACGGGTGCTGACCAACCTGCTAGACAACGCCCTGCGCCACACGCCAGAGGGCGGCACCATCAATGTCCGCCTGTGGAAACAGGCTCACGAAGTCATGGTGCAGGTGAATGACAGTGGGCCTGGCATTGCGCCAGAGTTAAAAGCTAATCTGTTTGTACGGCCTTCAATTCTGAGCACCAATAAACACCGCGCAGGAGGCCTCGGCCTGATGATTGTGCGCCGCATTTTGCAACTGCACGGCAGTGATATCGAGCTGCTCGACCAGCCGCACAGCGGCGCCAGCTTCCAGTTCGCGGTGCCGCTTTAGTCGTTTAGTTAAACCATTTACCGGCTTTGGTTTCCAGCGCTTTCCCTTGGCTGGTCATCAAAGCCTTGTTTCCCTCGGCATTGTCACGGTTGGCATCAGCCTGTGACTGAATCACATCGGTTTCAGCTGCCTGCTTTTTCAAATCCTGCGTAAGAAACTCATCATTACGCTGGGTTCGTCCCGCTAATTGTTGGACTTCAAGCTTACCTTTTTCAACCTGCAACTGACGAAGCTGATCCTGATAAGCCTGATCCCGCGCTTTATCTTTTAGGCGCTCGACTTCACGCGCGTGAGCACGGGCATTCGCCGCCGCAATTCTGCGGTTGCGCTCTTTGATATATTGCTCGTAATGATACTCCCGCTCCTGCTGATAATATTCCCAACGCGCTTGCTCCTCTGATTGCCCCTGCTGTTCAGCTTGCGCGACATCAGATAATTGTTGTTGTAATGTCGCCGCGTGAGAAATAAGGGGGAATGCGGTTCCGAAAATAAACCCAAACAATAGGATATTCTTCATGGTCTATTCCTTACTCATACTATTCGCGCACACGTTATTCGGCTGAATACGAGTTTCATTGCTCTTAGTGGAAATAACCATTGCTAAGCCCGGAGAGAATTGACAGGCATATCCCATTTGTACTGAGGTATAAATTCGCGTGTCGTCTTTGTAGGTTAACGATACGCCTTCTACATATTTTTTATCGTTAACTGATGTACCCGTTAATGCGCCCACGGCCCCGCCGACTAATACACCGCCAGCAATCGCACCATCGGAGGTAGAGCCCAAGGCAGCTCCGACTACGCCCCCTGCTACTGCGCCGATGATCAAACCTACAGTAACTGCCGTATTCCTATTATCCGTGTTATCCACCACGACCTTAGCGGGTAATACGGAAATAATGTTGATCGTTTTTGCTTCTTGTCGGGTATTAAGTTGTGAAGTAGTAAAAACGTCAGCTTGATAATTATTCGCATCAGACTGACAGCCAGAGAGAAATAATATAGAGAGCAATGTGCTCGCTACTAAGCTGCGTTGAAGTGGCATAACCTTTCCCTGTGTATGTTGTTAAGGGAGAGAATACGCCGAGGCGGTAAAATATAAAGTCAGGAATTGTAATCGCTCTTACGCTTTCTTAACGCTACTTCCATTATTTGTGAAAATAAGCCATTTCTTCACTGACATTATCTTCACAATATACTTCAGAATTATCTGAATCTTTTTATTGATCCACCAAGATCTGTTTCTCCGTCAGGAAATCGATAAAGACGCGGACCTTGGGCAACATATGACGACTGCTTGGCCAGACAATGGAAAACTTGCCGTCGTCATATAAATAGTCACTGAGAACGGATTTCAGTACTCCGGTTTTGAGCTGTTCGCGCACCAGAAACTCGGGGATATAGGCAATGCCGACGCCGTGCAACACGGCCTGAAGCAGCGCTTCCAGATTATTACTGCTCACCACTACCGGCAGCTCTAACGCCATATCACTGCGAATATCCCACGGCTGAATCTGCCCGCTGCCCGGAAAACGGTAGCGCAGGCAGGCGTGCTGGGCCAAGTCCTGCGGGTTATGAGGTTCGGGGTGTCGGGCGAAGTAATCCTTGCTGCCGACAATAGCAAAATGGAAAGGCCCGAGGCGGCGTGACATCAATTGCGAGGTCGGTAGGTCGCCGCTGCGCACCGCGACGTCGATACCTTCGGCAATCAGGTCTACCATGCGATCGCTGAAATCGAGTTCAAGCTCAACCTGCGGATAACATTGCATAAATTCCGCCAAATGCGGCAGCAGCATGCGATAGCCAATGGCTGGCATGGTGACTCGCAGCTTGCCGCGCGGCTCGGCGGAAACGCGCGATAACTCCTGCTCCGCCTCCTCCATCTGCGCCACGATTTGCTGGCAACGCTCGAAAAACAGCTGACCTTCGTCGGTCAGGCTGATGCGCCGCGTGCTGCGGTTGAACAGCCGCACGCCGAGCCTCTCCTCCAGTCGCGCCACGCTTTTACCGATGGCCGAGGCCGAGATCCCCATGCTCTCACCCGCCGCCGCAAAGCTTTGATGTTGCGCCGCACGCACAAATGCCAACATGCCGTTTAGGTTTTCCATCTTCACTCCGCGTGTTAATTAGAGCCATTTTGTCCGCAATCTACGGACTTTAAGCCCATTTCGGCAAAATTGCAGACATTTTATCATCCTTGGACTATTCATCTTCGGAGAAGGCCATGAGTCCATCTAACCAAACCAAGGGCGGGCAGCTGAGCGTGTTGTTCACCGTCTGCCTCGCGGCGCTGATTCTGCCACTCAACTTTGTCAGCGGCGCGGTAGCAACCCCGGCGATTGCCCGCGAGCTGGGCGGTAGCGCGCAGGCGCTAAGCTGGATAACCAACGCCTTTATGCTCAGCTTCGGCTGCTTTTTGATGGCGGCGGGCACCCTGGCCGATGAGTTTGGCCGCAAAAAAGTGTTTGTGATTGGCGTCGCGGGCTTTGCCCTGCTCTCTTTGCTGCAAAGCTTTAGCAGCAGCCTGCTGTGGATTGACCTACTGCGCGGCGCGCAGGGTGTGGCGGCGGCGGCCGCACTGGCAGGAGGCTCAGCGGCTTTGGCACAAGAGTTTGATGGCCCGGCGCGCACCCGCGCGTTCAGCCTGCTCGGCACCAGTTTTGGCGTCGGTTTGGCCTTCGGGCCTTTCTTGGCGGGACTGCTTATCGCCCACTTCGGCTGGCGTTCGGTGTTTATTTCCGCCACGGTGATTGCCCTGCTGGCCCTGTTAACAGGTGCATCCAGAATGCGCGAATCCCGCAACCCTGACGCCACCGGTATCGACTGGCCCGGCACGTTGACCTTCACCCTGATGCTGGCTTTACTGACTTGGGCACTGATGGCTATTCCGCAATATGGCCTGCAAAGCCTGCCAGTGCTGGGATTGCTGGTCGGTGCCGCCCTGCTACTGGCGCTGTTTATTGTGGTTGAACTGCGCGTGCGCAACCCGATGCTCGATCTGTCGCTGTTTCGTTTCCCGCGTTTTATTGGCGTTCAGGCACTGCCGCTGGCTACCGGATTCTGTTTTGTGGTGCTGCTGGTCATTCTGCCGATGCAGTTTATCGGCATCATGCAGATGAGCGAGGAGCAGGCCGGGTTAATGATGATGGCGCTCTCCCTGCCGATGCTGGCCGTGCCGCTGATTGCCGCCAGCCTGACGCGCTGGGTCAGCCCCGGCCTTTTGTGCAGCGCGGGTTTGCTGGTCGCCACCCTTGGGCTGTGGTGGTTAAGCCTTGCCGTCGAGGCGCAAAACGCCGGGCAGATGATCCTGCCGATGCTGGTGATTGGTTTGGGGGTCGGCGTGCCTTGGGGATTGATGGACGGCCTGTCGGTCAGCGTCGTTCCGAAGGAGCGCGCGGGCATGGCGACGGGGATTTTCAGCACCACCCGCGTGGCAGGCGAAGGGCTTTCGCTGGCTACTGTCGGCGCCCTGCTGGCGGCTTTCACCCAGAGTGGGCTGAGCCAGCACTTTTCAGGCCAGAGCCTGAGTGATGCCAGCCAGCGTCTGGCGACCGGCGATTTAACTCAGGCTCTGCGCCTACTCCCGCAGGCCAGCACCGCCCAACTGCAACAGATTTACGCCGCCGCCCTGCACCACGTCCTGCTCAGTCTGGCGGCGATCACCCTGCTGTCTGCCGTCGTGGTGATGGTGGCGATGGCGGGGAAAGAAACGACGACAGAGGTCGCAGAGGTTTAAAACGACCGATCCCCATGACTTTCACCCAATAGCGGGAGCAGTCGCGCGTAGGCTTCTTCCAGTTCGGGGGAGATGTCGACGGCGGCGATAAAGTCTTTGCCGCGCGGGCCGTAGCCTTGCGGGGTATTGCGCAGGCGGGGGATCTCACCCAATAGCAGCGAAGCGAAGCGCGGCCATGACCACAGGCTATGTTTTGCTTCGCCTGCGTAGTGGGGCTCTTCTGCCAGCTTGTCGAGTTGCGGCACGAAGATCGGCCAGTTGATGAATTCCACCTCTGGCCGGTCCTGCCAGACTTTGCGGAAGCTGGCGTCGGTGCGCCGCTGCATCAGTGGGTCTTGGGTCAGAATAATGCGCGATGAGCGGTCTCCCGCCAGATCCAGCACCCGCCGAGCCTGCGTGGCGTTGTCGCCGCAGTTGGTGGAAAGCGTCTCCAGCAGCAGTTTGGCGGGATCGATGGCGAAGAAGTTGATAGCGATGTCATGCAGGATTTCTGCCTCGCTGCGCCCTTCGGTGGCAATCGATGCATACTGCGGATGATTTTTTACCGCCTGATAGAGCAACTCGGTCGAATGACCAATCCCTCCCGCGATCAGAATTTTACTCACAGCGCCGCTGGCAAGGGCTGTAAAGGCACTTTCGGCGACCGGCAAAATCGCGTTGCCAAGCAAAATCAGCAGAGGTGCCTGATAACGGGACAGCTCGCTGGGTGAAGCGCCGTCGGTTTGATCAAAAGCCAAAAATTGCGCCAGTGCATTAATGTCGGCCAGTCGGCTGGCTGTATACGATTCAGCTAAAGACATATAAATCTCATCGGGTTGTAAGCAGAGCAAAACGCGATGTTATCAGACAGTAAAATTTATCTGTAAACACCTGAATCTCTGATGTTTTGGACATAATTCAATCAGTTGGGTAACAAGTTATCTTTAGTAAATTAGTGTTACATAAATCAAATTAAGACTACTCTTAGGTTTAAATATCTAAATATTTCAATTTATCAGTACTTATACCCGCTAAATTTTCAAATTCAGATTTTTCTATCTTTTTGCCAAAAGTGCTAAAAAGTTCTCCTTAAGTTAAATTTATTAACTTATATTTAACTCAATTATAAGAAACTTCTTATGAATTGATTAAAAGATCTGCTCATTTTCTAATCAAAAAACACTGAAAAACGCAGTGATAAATCTCCAAAAGTGAGATCGAGGCAGCGCCTCAACCTGATGACTTTTTTTTTATTTTTTAAATGTTATCGCCAGAGAAATTACACATGCAAACGCCTTTGCATGCACACACAGCACGAGTTAGTTGTTATTGGGAGTCATCATGGACGTAAAAAATCAATCATTACTGGGTTTAATCACCGCGGCTTTACTCACCCTTCCTCTGGGTGCGCAGGCGGCAGGCACACTGACAGGTCAAGTTGGTGTTCAACTAATCATCAGCACTGGTTGTACTGTCGGAAACGGCTCCACTACAGGCGGCACCAACCAGTGGGGTACTTTGAACTTTGGTAACTACGCCGATTTAACCAGCATTATCAATGGTACCGTCACCGGCACCAACGGCAGTGCGGTGACAATCACCTGTAGTACTGGCCTAACACCTTCACTTTCGCTCAATGGCGGGCTGGCAGCAACTGGCGCAGTACGCGCAATGACCTTTGATGCCAACAAAATCTCCTATCGCCTCTATTCTGACGCCGCGCGTACTACTGAAATTGGCATCAATACGCCGATCGCATTAACCACGGGCACCACCGCGCAGAATATCCCAATCTATGGTCGCGTGTTACCTGGCGACCAAACGGGCGCTGGCGGCACTGCTCCTCCAGCTGGAACCTATAACGATACCGTAGTCGCCACTATTTCCTGGTAATAGCTTATTGAGTCAGGGCCGTTCGCGGCCCTGAACCTACTGCCATTCAAGGAAGGAAAGACCATGGATATCAAGGCGCTGTTGTTGCTGCCCCTTCGCTGTATGCTCCTGATGCCAGCACTACTCTCAACCAGCCATGCGGCCACGATTGGGGTAACGGCTACCCTGCTTCCTGCCTGTAGCGCGGGCACAACCTCTGGCAGTTCAACCACTTTCGGCACCTTGAGCTTTGGCAATTATGCCAGTTTGAGCAGCATTATTAGCGCCACCAGCGCCCAGTTGGCGGGCTCGATTCGCGTCAACTGCATCAATGGCCTGAGCTACAAAATTCTGATGGACGGGGGCAACAGTGGCAACGTGAACAGCCGCAATATGGTCAACACCAGCAATGCCGCGCTGAAGGTGCTTTATAACCTCTATACCAGCGCGACCTTCGCCACTATCTGGGATAACACCACTGGCCTGAGTGACATCGGCAATGGCGCCGATCAATGGCATACCGTTTATGGTCGAGTACCAGTACAAACCACGCCTGCCGCGGGAACTTATCAAGATACGGTCAATGTTACGGTCAGCTGGTAACGGAGGCTGAATATGATCATTAGGTCTTCGACGCCGTTTCATCTGCTACTGCTGCTGTCCGTTCTGGCTTGCCCAAACGCACAGGCGGCAACGGCAAACTCATCTTTTACCGTCAATGCCACCATTGTCAGTGGCTGCGCCTTTGGTAATTCACTTGCTACGCCAATCACCAACCTCGGCACCATCAATTTTGGCTCGATGTCTTCCATCACCAATAACGTTGACGTCACCAGCGCCAGCGGGACAGGCAGCATTGTCGTGACCTGCACCACCGGCGCCAACGTCACCATCGCTATCGATTACGGCGTTAATGGCGGCACCTCAACGGGTCGCTTTATGGCGAACACCAGCAATGCCGCGCAAAAACTGCGTTATCAGCTTTATCAGGATTCAGGACGAAGCCAAGTGTGGGGGACCGGCACGCTGGCGAGGACCATCAACAATTTCCCGGCAACCACCCAAACCTACCCGGTGTATGCACGATTATTTGCCGTGACCCCATTACCCTCAGCGGGAACCTATAGCGATACGGTCACTGTTACCTTAACTTATTGAATCATCAGGAAATGAACTATGTATCGAACTTTATTACGCGCACTGATTAGTTTGGTTTCACTGAGCCTGTTTTTGGTAGCGGCTCCAGGTTGGGCCGCCAGTTCGGTACTGGTGTGGCCGGTGTATCAAATCATCGAGTCTGACCAAAACGGCTCGGCGCTGTGGTTGGAAAACCGTGGCGCAGCGCCAGTTTCCCTGCAAGTCCGCGTGCTGGCGTGGAAACAGGAAAACTTCAACGAACGCTATGCGGACCAAAATGACGTGGTCGCCAGCCCGCCTTTCGCCACCGTCGCTCCCGGCCAGCGCCAGCTGATTCGCTTGATTCGTAATACCCAAGTTGCGCCGAAGACTGAAAAAGCGTTTCGCATCATCATCGACGAAATTCCTTCGCCATTGCAGCCTTCCGAGCAGGGTAAAGAGAAAGCCGTGGTCGGTTTGCAGCTGCAAATGCGCTATTTGCTGCCGCTGTTCCTTGACGGGGAAGGCATCTGGACCAACGAACGTGCTGATATCAAACGCAATCTGGCGGATGCCACCAAGCCGGTCCTTAAATGGAGCATTGAGAGCGGCGGCGGTAAGTCCTTCCTGAGAATTCGCAATACTGGCGTGGTTCACGCGCGCCTGAGCAACGTCTTCTGGTCAATGACTGGCGACACCAAGCGCGGTGTTAAAGCCATGACTACCGGCTTTATGGGCTATGTGTTGCCGGGGCAAGAGATGCGCTGGCCGGTGCCTGCGGGAGTGATCCCCGGCGGGCAGCTCAATGCGCAAATCGCTGATAATGCTGAACCTATTGTGATCCCTCGCGGCGAATAATCCCGGAGCCGCAACCCATGGAAACCAGAGGTTTCGCCCTGAGGACGGGGCTATTGGCTTACCAAATGGCGTGCCACACGGCGCGCCGAACGGTTCGCCACGGTATCACGCTGATGTATGCCAGCGGCATGAGCCTACTGCTGCTGCCCCAGTGCGGACAGGCGGCGGAGTATGATTCCCTGCCCGCCGCGCCGCGCGCGCTGCCCACGCAGGCGGAGGCGACCTATTATCTGGCGATCATGGTCAATGGTCAGACGGATAATCAGGTGGTGCCGGTGATTTTCCGTGACAACGCGTGGTTCGTTGAATCCGGCGTACTGGCGAAAAACCACGTGCATCTCAACGGCCAGCAGCAAGGTTTGGTTAACGTCAGCGCGCTGCCAGAGGTTAAAACCGAGTACAACTCGGCCAGCCAGCAGTTGGTGTTGAAGGTGCCGGATGCGTGGCTGCCGCAGCAAAATATCAGCGGTGACAGCTTACTGAGCTACACACCGTCGCAGAGCAGCAATGGCCTGCTGTTCAACTATGACTCTTACTACACGGACCCACACGACGGGCCGCGTTCGATTGCCACTTGGATGGAGCAGCGGCTGTTCAGCGACGTGGGAATTCTGACCAACACCGGCACTTGGCGCTACAACATGGACACGCCGCCGGGCTTTACCGATAGCTCAACCTCTGACGGCTATATCCGCTACGACACCTACTGGCGCTACTCGGACGAGCAGAGTTTGGTCAGCTATCAGGTGGGTGACTTCGTGAGCAACTCGCTGACCTGGAGCAACTCGGCGCGCATGGGCGGCCTGCGCGTCAGCCGCAACTTCGGCGTTCGCCCGGACTTAGTGACCTATCCGCTGCTGCAATACAGCGGAACCGCCGCCGTGCCGACCACCGTCGATCTGTTCCTCAACGGCTTTAAGGCCAGTACCAATAATCTGAATTCCGGCCCCTTCACCCTGACCAACGTGCCTTATATCAACGGCGCTGGCGAAGCGACGGTGGTCACCACTGACGCCCTCGGGCGGCAGGTTTCCACCAGCGTGCCGTTTTATGTTTCCAACACCCTGCTGCGCAGCGGGCTGTCTGATTTCGACTTATCCCTCGGCGCGGTCAGGCAGAATTACGGCATCAGCAGCGGCGATTACTCTGACGCGGCTTTCAGCGGCATTTACCGCTACGGCATCACCAATTATCTGACGCTCTCCAGCCACGGCGAGGCAACCAACGGGCTGGCATTAGGCGGACTGGGGGCAGATCTGGCGGTCGGCCACTGGGGAACGCTCAGCGTTTCTGGCAGCCAGAGTCAGGCCAACCACGCGCCGCGCACCGTGGGTGAGTTTGATATCAATGGCAATAATCCGGCGAACAATGTGATTGGCGGCATCCCCAATAACAGCGGCGAAATCACCAATCCGAAAGACCCCACCAGCGTTACCGAGGACAAAAGCGGCAACCAATACACGGTCGGCTACTCCTACTACTCCACCCTATTTAGCCTTTCGGCGCTGCGCTCGTCGCGCACGCCGGGCTATCAGGATTTAACCTCTTACACCAGTGATACCAGCCTGAGCCGCCGGGCCGATCAGGTGACATTCAGCACCTCGCCTTTCGGCCAGTCCAGCGGCACGGTGGGGATTGGTTATTACGACGTGGAAGCCTATGACCAGAGCCACACGCGGCTGCTCAACCTCTCTTACAGCCGCTCGCTATGGGGGCAGTCGAGCATGTTCCTGTCACTGAATAAAACCCTCAGCGACAGCGGCTACAGCGCCCAGCTTCAGTTCATCATCCCGCTGGATATGAACACCAGCATCAATGCCGGGTTGCAGCGCGACAGCGGCGGTCACTACCGCGAACAGATCGGGGCCAGCAGAACCGCGCCGACCGAGGGCGGTCTGGGGTGGAACTTGGCTTATACCGGCGGCAGCGACCCTTATCAGCAGGCCGATGCCACATGGAAAACGCGCTACGCCACCTTGCAGGGCGGGCTGTATGGCGAAAGCGGCAACTACACCAACTGGGCAGACCTGAGTGGCTCGGTGGTGTTTATCGCCAATGACTTCTTCCTGTCGGACAAGATTAACGACGCGTTCATGGTGGTGGATACCGACAACTACGCCGACGTGCCGGTGATGTACGAAAACCAGAAAATGGGCAAAACCGATAAAAAAGGCCACTTGCTGATCCCAACCGTCAGCTCCTATTACCCGGCGAAGGTGGAAATCGACACCCTGCCTCTGCCTGCCGATGCCGTGGCGAATCGCGTGGTGGACAATATTTCCGTGCGCGAAGGCAGCGGCGTGGTGGTGAAGTTCCCGGTGAAACGCGAGCTTTCGGCCACCATCAAAATCAACGACATCCACGGCGAACCGCTCAAATTGGGGACGGTGGTGACCGAGCAAAACAGCCAACAAACCACGGTGTCTGGCTATGAGGGGCTGGTCTACTTCAGCAACCTTCAGCAGCACAACGTGTTAGTGATTCGGCAGGAAGATAATTCAGTTTGTCGGGTCGGCTTTGACCTGAATCTCAACCATCACAGCATTGAGCAAATTGGCCCGCTGGTTTGCAATCCCAACGCAGGGTCAGGAGGTAAGATATGAATCTACTCAGAATAGGGCTGCGCGCACTTGCCGCGCTGGCGCTGTTAGTGGTTGGCCTGCCCTCGGCCTATGCCGCCTGTTCAAGCAGTCCCGGAACAGGCAGTTTTGGCACTCTCAGCTCTTTTGTGGCGGGTAGCACCGCGCAACAGGTGACGGCCACCAGCGGCTTTAAGTGCAGCGGCTCGCTGCTGTCATTGCTGAGTACCAACACGGTCACGGCCACTATTGCAACCTCAGTCAACGGTGTCGGCACTCAGGCAGCAATGCTCGGGCCGAACGGTGTAAAACTGCCTTATCAGATTTGTCAGGACAACGGCTGCGGCACGGTGGTGAACCTTGGCAGTTCGACCACGTGGAGCAGCACCACGCTGCTCGGCCTGCTGGGCTTATTCAACGCCAGCGACGGCTCGCTGCCGCTCTATCTGCGCACGGTGACCGGAGTGAATTTACCGGCGGGGAGTTATAGCGATACGCTGGGGATCAACTGGACCTACCATATTTGCTTTGTCGGCGTGCTGGGGCTGTGCGTCTACACCGATGGCGCTGACAGCACCACGGTGACGGTGAACATGACAGTGACCAACTTCTGCTATATCGATAACGCGCCGAATGTGAACTTTGGCTCGGCGGCCTTCCCGGCGGGGTTTGCCTCGGTGACCAACAACTCGCTAAGTATTCGCTGCACGCTGAACGCGGCTTATAGCGTCAACCTGACCAGCACGGTGCCGGGCAGCGGCCAGTATCGGCAGATGTCCTCGACCAATAATGGCGTGACCAGCTATTTGCAGTATCAAATCTTTAAAGGGGATGCGTCAGTGTGGACCGCCGCGACCAATACCGCGATGACCGGCACCGGCGCGTCGCAAAACGTCGCCTACTCCGCGACGGTTAACCCGAGTCAGGCTAACCCACCGCCGGGAACCTATAGCGATACCGTGCTGGTGACGGTGACTTATTAGAGGGGAAATCATGCCCGCCGGTCAGCCGTTCGCGGCACCGACGGGCATTCGGGCTTACAGCCCTTTGAGGATCTTCATGGTGGCGTCGACGTCGATTTCATCTTCCGAGAAGATGTAAGTGGTGTTCTGGAAGGTGGTGATGGCCAGCTTCTTCAAGGTGCGCGTCGCGGCCTTTTTCTCTTCTTCTTTCGGGCGAATACGGTTCATCAACAGGCCAACAGACAGCACGGCATTCTCTTTGTCGACTTGTGATTCGGCGGGTACTTCTTCGCTGTAAGCCAGGAATGACTTGATGCTGGTGATTTTGATGCGCTCACCGGCAATAAAGATGTATTTGCTTTCAGGCTCGACTTTGACGGCAAACGCCGACAGGCCTTTGTTGTTAGTGGTCGGCTCGAACGTCACCACAGCATCTTTCTTGATAAGCTCGGGGTTGGTGACTTTAATCACGTGGAAATAACGGTTATCGCCGTTTTCATCTTTGATAAAGCCGAAACCTTTATCTTCAAACCAAGTTGTGATTGTCCCGTTCATCGCTCTTACCGCCTAATTAATCGTTCAACATGTCAATTTTTGCAGCGCGCAGTTTAATGCAGAATGCGTGCAAAGTCCTGTGCTTTACCGTCCAGCCGCCTTTCTAAAGGTGAGATTGAAACGATAGCCGCCGGTCAGCGGATGTTCGCCCGCTTTTAGCGGCAAAATGCCGTGATAACGCAGCCGCGAAGGCCCGCCCCACACCACGATATCGCCGTGAGTGAGCGTCACTCGCTGGGTTTTATCGCTGCGCTCCATGCCGCCAAACTGAAATATCGCCGGTAACCCCAGCGACACCGAGACAATCGGCGCGCCGAAGTCGTGCTCGTCTTTGTCCTGATGCAGCGACATTTTGGCCCCTGGCTGATAACGGTTGATCAGGCAGGCGTCGGGCGCGAACCCGGCAAAGCCAGCCTGCTCGGCGGCGTCCACCGCCAAGGTGCGGAACAGCTCAGGCATCGGCGGCCAAGGCTGCTGGCTCTCCGGCGAGGTGTTCTGGTAACGATAGCCCTGACGGTCGGTAACCCAGCCGACATCGCCACAGTTGGTCATAGCGACCGACATCGCATAGCCGCCCGGCGTAGCGCGGTATTGGAAAGGCACCAGACCAGCGATTCGATCGATTTCCGCCAACAGCGCGGTGTCGTCTCGCAGCGCGCCGCCGCGCAGCACCACGGCCCCCGGCGCGAGCTCTTCCCGCCAGTGCGGGTGAAAATCTGGATGATCGAACAAGTCTAAATTCATGTTCACCTCCGATGACGTATTGATTAAGTATATAGCCTGATAAGGCTAGCGGCGGCGGGAAGCTTTGGCTAAGGTTGAAACATTACGCGTTTTAAACATCACTGATAAGGAAGGATCATGGCTCGCGAAATCAATAAGGACACTCAGCTCTGTATGTCGTTGTCCGGCCGCCCCGGCAATTTTGGCACTCGCTTTCATAACTATTTGTATCAAGCTCTGGACCTGAATTTTATCTACAAAGCCTTCTCAACCCAAGATATTGAAGCCGCCGTGAAAGGCGTTCGCGCGCTGGGTATTCGCGGCTGCGCGGTGTCGATGCCGTTCAAAGAAGCCTGCATCCCCTTCCTCGACCAGCTTGACCCGTCCGCCACCGCCATTCAATCGGTTAACACCATTGTGAATGATGACGGCTTCCTGCGGGCTTACAACACCGACTACATCGCCGTGGCTAAACTGCTGGAGCAGTATCAGGTGCCGAAAGACGCGGTGTTCGCCCTGCGCGGCAGCGGCGGCATGGGCAAAGCCGTGGTGGCGGCCATTCGTGATGCCGGCTTCACCAAGGGCTATGTGATTGCCCGCAATGAGAAAAGCGGCCGTGCGCTGGCCAAAGAGTATGGCTACGAGTGGCGAAGCGAGGTTGGCGACGCCGCCGTGGACATGCTGGTTAACGTCACGCCAATCGGCATGGAAGGCGGCCCGGACGTCGACGCGCTGGCCTTCGACAAATCCGTGATTGACCGCGCCTCGGTGGTGTTCGACGTGGTGGCATCGCCGGTAGAAACCCCGCTGATTCGCTACGCGCTGGAGCAGAACAAGCAGGTGATCACCGGCGCGGAAGTCGCTGCGTTGCAGGCCGTCGAACAGTTTGTGCTGTATACCGGCAAAAGGCCGGATGACGCCCTGATTGAGAAAGCCGCGGCCCACGCGCGAGGCTAACGGACGACGAAGCATAAAAAAACCCTCTCGGATTAGGAGAGGGTTTATGGCGATGCGCTTTAGGGCAATGCGGCTTAGGCTTTACTGCGCGGCGGCAGCAGTCTGTTCGGCGCCCACCAGACCCACCTTCAGATAACCTGCTTTACGCAGCGTATCCATCACGTTCATCAGCGTTTCATAATCCACCGACTTATCAGCCTGGAAGAAAATGGTGCTTTGCTTGTTGCCCTGAGTGCGCTGGTCAAGCATGGACGTCAGGTTGGCGCTGTTTACCACGTCGTCGCCCAGATAGAGCTGCTTATCAGCTTTCACCGTCAGGAACACCGGCTTTTCAGGGCGCGGCTGAGGCTTGGCGGTTGAAGCCGGTAAATCGACGCGCACATCAACGGTCGCCAACGGTGCGGCCACCATGAAGATGATCAGCAACACCAACATCACGTCGATAAAAGGCGTGACGTTGATGTCATGCATTTCACCGCTTTCGTCGAGATCGTCGTTTAAACGTATGGCCATGATTAATTACCCTACGCGCAGCTGGCGGTCTGCCTGAGGACGTGGCGTTTCGCCCGCGCTCGCAGCCAAGTCCAGATCACGACCTTGCAACAGTAAAATTTGTGCCGCAACGTCACCCACTTGGTGGCGGTAGGAGGCAATGGTACGCGCGAAGATGTTGTAGATAACCACCGCAGGGATTGCCGCGACGAGACCAACCGCCGTTGCCAGCAGGGCTTCGGCGATGCCCGGTGCCACGACCGCAAGGTTAGTGGTCTGAGTTTGTGCGATACCGATGAAGCTGTTCATGATGCCCCAGACGGTACCGAACAGACCGACAAACGGAGAAATCGCCCCGATGGTCGCCAGAATACCGTTACCACGGCCCATGTGGCGGCCAGCGGCGCTAACACGGCGCTCAAGGCGGAAGCTGGTGCGCTCTTTGATGCCGCCGTTGTCGGTAGAACCGGCAGACAGCTCAAGCTCGTTTTTGGCGTCACGCAGCATTTGGCTGCTGATGCTGGTGGCGGCGAAGCTTTCAGCTTCTTCAGCGGCTTCGTCTAAAGTGCGAGCACCGGCCAGCGCGGAGAACTCACGACGCAGGCGGCGTTTGCCACTCCACACTTCCGCGCCCTTGCTGAACAGCAGAGTCCAAGTGACGACGGATGCCAGCAGCAGACCAATCATCACGGTCTTCACCACCACGTCAGCGTGGTGATACATGCCGAGCACGGAGAGATCTTTCGGGATAACCGGCACCGCAGCGGTGTTGGCGGTAGGTTCAGAAGAGGTGCTAACCGGAGTGACTGCCGTTGGCGCGTCGTTGCTGTTGGTTGGAGAAGGCTGAGCTGTTTGCGTTACGGCGTTGGCCGCCGGAGAAGAAGGTGCTGCTAACGCGGTGCCACTCAGACCGGCTACCAAAACGAAGGACATCAAAGCTGACGCCACTTTTTTCATATTATTGCGAGCCGTTTTCACGCGTCGCCTCCAGCAAAAATCAGTGTTTAAGGGTAAAGACAGCCCCAAATCATATCAAACTAAAAGCCCGAATTGATAGTGGTTCTCATTATTATTTACATTATCGCGCCTTGTGCTGGCGCCGTCTTTGACTGAAAACAAGGCTTTCATACCGCTGATTAAAAACCACACAATCTTACCGAGTTCACACTTTCAGAAAAAATTCACACCGAAATCAACAGACTGCCGCCAGATTCAAACATTAAAACAATGTTTTAAATATTAAGTAATGACATTTCAAAACTGTTTACACTTTGTGATAACGCTCAAATAACCGACAAACCTAATCGGGTATCTTGCTTGTGAAGACATAGACCGGATACCGGCAGTCTTCGTGCAGGTCATTCAATTCCCTCTTTTTTGATGTTCACTTTTACTGAGTACCCTGGAGACAAACTGATGAAAATGCAGCAAGCACTTCTCAGCCTTTGCCTGAGTTCCGCGACCCTAGTTTTTAGCCACAGCCTGCTGGCGCAAACCATTAAAGCCGCCGATGTCCATCCGCAGGGCTATCCCAACGTCGTCGCCGTGCAAAAAATGGGCGAAAAACTCAAACAACAAACCGATGGCCGACTGGAAATTAAAACCTTCCCCGGCGGCGTACTGGGTGATGAAAAGCAGGAGATTGAACAGGCGCAGATTGGCGCGCTGGATATTATCCGCGTCTCCATGACGCCGGTGGCCTCGATTCTGCCTGAGATTAACGTCTTCACCCTGCCTTACGTCTTCCGCGATGAAGACCATATGCACAAGGTACTGGATGGCAAAATCGGGAAAGAAATTGGCGACAAGATAACCAACAACCCAAGCTCCAAGCTGGTGTTCCTCGGCTGGATGGACGGCGGCACGCGTAACCTCATCACCAAACAGCCGGTGGTGAAGCCGGACGATCTGCACGGGATGAAAATCCGCGTTCAGGGCAGTCCGATTGCGCTGGCAACTCTGAAAGCCATGGGAGCCAACCCCGTCGCCATGGGGGTGAGTGAAGTGTTCAGCGGCATGCAAACCGGGGTGATTGACGGCACGGAGAACAACCCGCCGACTTTCGTCGCCCATAACTACATGCCGGTGGTGAAAAACTACACCTACAGCCGCCACTTCATCATTCCTGAGCTGTTCCTCTACTCGAAAGTGAAGTGGGACAAGCTGTCCAAAGACGATCAACAGCTGATGCTGAAGCTGGCCAAAGAGGCGCAAGACGAGCAGCGCCAGCTGTGGAAAGCCTATAACGACGAGTCTTTGGCGAAAATGAAAGCCGGTGGCGTGAAGTTTTACGACATCGACACTCAGCCTTACTTCAAAGCCACTCAGTCGGTGCGTGACGAATTCGGCAAAGGTCATGAAGACCTGATGCAGCAAATTGCCGACGTTCAATAACTTGAGATGAGGCAGCCGGTCTGCCTCATTTTTTGCGCACCCTTGGGGAGGTTTTATGCTTTCTAGCTATCAACGTCTGATGGACGTTCTCTACATTTTCGCCATGTGGCTGGCGGGCATCGCCCTGCTGTTTATGGTCGCCGTTATCCCCATCGGCATTTTCGCCCGCTACGTGCTCAATAGCGCCCTGTCGTGGCCGGAACCCATCGCCATTATGTGCATGGTGACCTTCACCTTTATTGGTGCGGCAGTGGCCTATCGCGCCGGTTCGCACATCATGGTGGCGATGGTGACCGACCGCCTGCCGCCCGCCTTGAAAAAATTCTCCGCCCTGCTGGCCGACATCATGATGCTGGCGATCAGCCTGTTTATATTCTGGTACAGCCTGCTGCTGTGCAGCGAAATGTGGCATCAGCCGGTGGCTGAATTCCCGCTGCTGACCGCCGGGCAGACCTATCTGCCGCTGCCAATCGGCTCCGCGCTCACCGTGCTGTTTATCATTGAGCAGATTTTTGCCGGCCCTCAAGGCCACCGTCCGGTGGTGCAAATGGGTAATTCTGAAGCCTGATAGCCCTATTCTTGGAGACGACATCGTGGATGCATTAATTTTACTCTTAACGCTGGGGGTAATGCTGGCCATCGGCGTGCCGGTGGCTTACGCCGTGGGTTTGAGCGCCGTCGCGGGCGCGCTGTGGATTGATTTGCCGCTGGAAGCCTTGATGATCCAGCTGACCAACGGCGTAAATAAGTTCTCACTGCTGGCTATTCCGTTCTTTATTTTGGCCGGAGCTATCATGGCGGAAGGCGGCATCGCGCGCCGTCTGGTGAGCTTCGCGTACATATTTGTTGGCTTTATTCGCGGCGGGCTGTCGCTGGTGAATATCGTCGCGTCCACCTTCTTCGGTGCGATCTCCGGCTCTTCGGTGGCCGACACAGCCTCCATCGGCTCGGTCATGATCCCGGAGATGGAGAAGAAAGGTTACCCGCGCGACTTCGCGGCGGCGGTGACCGCCAGCGGCTCGGTGCAGGCCATTTTGACGCCGCCTAGCCATAACTCGGTGATTTACTCGCTGGCAACGGGCGGGACGGTGTCGATTGCCGCGCTGTTCATCGCCGGTATTCTGCCGGGGCTGCTGCTCAGCCTGACGCTGATGGTGATGTGCGTGGTGTTCGCCCATAAACGCGGCTATCCGAAAGGTGAGCGCGTGCCGTTTAAGCAGGCGCTGAAGATTTTCGTCGACACCCTGTGGGGCCTGATGACCGTGGTCATCATCATGGGCGGCATTCTCAGCGGCGTTTTCACCGCCACGGAGTCCGCCGCCATCGCCTGCCTGTGGTCCTTCTTCGTCACCATGTTTATCTACCGCGACTACAAATGGTCTGAGCTGCCGAAACTGATGTACCGCACGGTGAAGACCGTCAGTATCGTGATGATTTTAATTGGTTTTGCCGCTGCCTTTGGTGCCGTGATGACCTACATGCAGCTGCCGATGCGCATCACCGAGTTCTTCACCAGCATTTCGGACAATAAGTATGTGATTCTCATGTGGATCAACATCATGCTGCTGCTGATCGGCACGCTGATGGACATGGCGCCAATCATCTTGATCCTCACCCCGGTGCTGCTGCCGGTCATCAACTCATTGGGCATTGATCCAGTGCATTTCGGCATGATCATGCTGGTGAATCTGGGGATCGGGCTTATCACACCGCCGGTTGGATCGGTGCTGTTTGTCGCCAGCGCGGTGAGTAAGCAGAGCATTGAGAAAGTGGTCAAAGCCATGCTGCCGTTCTATCTGGTGCTGTTCGCCGTGTTGATGATGGTGACCTATATTCCGGCTATTTCCCTAACGCTGCCGAAGCTGTTTGGGGTCTACACTGGCTAGCCCACGGTGCAAAGAGGCTGAAATTTTCTCATACATGCAGGCAAAACCTGATCCAGCCTAATCATCATGTTAAGTTAAAGAAAAAGGCTCGTGTCGCAAGGCACGAGCTCAAAAACACTAACAGGGTGAACAGGCATCATGTCTTCTAAGAAAGCCATCTCTTCCAAAAAAATTGAAACCACGTTGGTCAGCGCCGGGCGCGACAAAAAATACACGCTAGGCTCGGTCAATGCGGTTATCCAGCGCGCCTCTTCACTGGTGTTTAACTCGGTAGAAGAGAAGAAATTCGCCACCAAGAATCGCGCCAACGGCGAGCTGTTTTATGGCCGTCGCGGCACCCTGACCCACTTCTCATTCCAGCAAGCCATGGTCGAGCTAGAAGGCGGCGCGGGCTGCGTGCTCTACCCTTGCGGCGCGGCGGCGGTCAGCAACGCTATCTTGTCGTTTGTCTCCACCGGCGACCATATTCTGGTTGCCAGCTCGGCCTATGAGCCGACGCAAGACTTCGCCGAAAAAGTGCTGCGCAAGCTTGGCGTCAGCACCACCTACTTCCCGGCAGATATCGGCGAAAACCTTGGCTCCCTGATGCAGCCAAACACCAAAGTGGTGTTCCTCGAAGCACCGGGTTCGATCACCATGGAGATGCCGGACCTGCCTGCGATGGTGCGCGCGGTTCGCGCCGTGTCGCCAGAAGTCATCATCATGATCGATAACACCTGGGCGGCGGGCATTCTGTTTAAAGCACTGGATTTCGACATTGATATTTCCATTCAGGCGGGCACCAAGTACATCATCGGCCACTCCGACGCGATGATTGGCACCGCCGTGGCCAACGATCGCTGCTGGGAGCAGCTTCGCGAGCACTCTTACCTGATGGGCCAAATGGTTGATGCCGACACCGCTTACGTCGCCAGCCGTGGCCTGCGCACCTTGGGCATCCGCCTACGCCAACACGAAGAGAACAGCATTCGCGTGGCCCAGTGGCTCAGCCAGCGCCCTGAAGTGGCGGTGGTCAATCACCCTGCGCTGCCGGGCAGCAAGGGCCATGAGTTCTGGAAGCGTGATTTCACTGGCAGCTGCGGCCTGTTCTCCTTCGTGCTGAAAGATCGCCTAAACGACCAACAGCTGGCCGAATACCTCGATAACTTCGAGCATTTCAGCATGGCCTATTCGTGGGGCGGCTTCGAATCACTGATTTTGGCTAATCAGCCAGAAGAGATTCAGGCTATTCGCCCGGCGGAAACCGTGGATTTCACCGGCACCTTAGTGCGTCTGCACATCGGGCTGGAAAACGTTGAAGACCTGATTGAAGATCTGGACGCGGGTTTCGCACGTATTGCCACTTCAGCGTAAGGATTGCGACAGAAGGCGCAGTTTTGTGTGCTTTCTGTCTATTTCAGATCAACCCACCGGGTGCGGATCTGCGTTACACTAGCCACGTTGTCGTTTTTCAGCACTCTGACAGGACAGACTATGGCAGTACTTATCGATATCCTTCATGCACTTTGGCAGCATGACTTTAGCGTTCTCGCCGATCCGAAGGTTCTTTGGGTGGTGTACGCCGTCTTATTTATTACTCTGTTTCTGGAAAATGGCCTGCTCCCTGCTTCTTTCCTGCCGGGTGACAGCCTGCTGCTGCTGACCGGCGCGCTGGTGGCGCGTGGCGTGATGAGCTTTGTGCCTACGCTGATTATTCTGGTGGTGGCGGCAAGCCTCGGCTGCTGGCTGAGTTACCTGCAAGGGCGCTGGCTGGGCCACACCAAAGTGGTGCGCGGCTGGCTGCTGCAACTCCCCACGCACTACCACCAGCGGGCGCATCAGATGTTTATCCAGCACGGTTTAACCGCGCTGCTGGTAGGCCGCTTTTTGGCGTTTGTCCGCACCCTGCTGCCGACCATGGCCGGTATTTCAGGTCTGGGTAACACCCGCTTCCAGCTGTTCAACTGGCTGAGCGCGCTGCTGTGGGTCGGCGCTTTAGTCACTTTGGGATACGCCCTGAGCCAAATCCCGCTGGTTAAGCGCCACGAAGATCAGGTAATGGCCGGGCTGATGATTCTCCCGGTGCTGTTGCTGGTGATTGGCTTGGTCGGCGGGCTGCTGGTGATTTGGAAAAAACGCAAATGCCGGAGTGCCGCCTGCTCTGCAAAAACAAAACCCGCCGAGTAGCGGGTTTCTTTTTATTTATCGCCAGTCATCTATGGCAAATCGCCTGCTTTAACCGGCAAGCGTCTCGGCCAGCGGCAGCGCGTTATTCTCCCGCGCGCGGGCAATTTCATCACTCGGCGTCACGCCAAAGTAGCGTTTAAACTCACGGCTGAACTGCGACGCGCTCTCATATCCTACGCGCAGTGCGGCGGCGCTGGCTTTCAAACCGTCATACATCATCATCATCCGCGCCTTGTGCAATCTGTAGGTTTTCAGATATTGCAGCGGCGAGGTGCTGGTGACGGCTTTGAAGTTATGGTGGAAGGCCGACACGCTCATATTCACTTCGCTGGCCAGCAGCTCCACGCTCAGGTTCTCGGCATATTGCGCCTCAATGCGGCGCAAGGCTTTAGAGATCTGGCTGAAGTGGGTGTGGCGATTCACCAGCGCCTGTAGCGCCCCGCCGTTGTCGCTGGTCAGCACCATGAACAGGATTTCGCGAATGATCTGCGGGCCGAGCACCTTGGCGCGCAGCGGCTTTTCCATCGAATCCAGCAGGCGTTCGGCGGCGCAAAGAATGTCTTCATCCAGCACGCCCGAGCTGATGCCCGAAGATTGATCTTTCTGGCCGGAAAACCCGGCTTCTTCCATATCCATCAGTAAATCTTGCAGCATCACGGTGTTGATACTGATCTGGATCCCGGCCATTGGCTGCTCGGCGCTGGCAAAGGTTTCACACTCAAACGGCAGCGGCACGGTGAGCATCAGGTAATTTTTCGGGTCATAAGAGAAAGTGCGCTTACCCAGATACCCCACCTTGCTGCCCTGAAACAGAATCACGATCCCGGGGTTGTAGAGCACGGGCGTGCGCGGGTGGTGCTTCTCGGCATACATCAACGTGACCTGTGGCACTGTCGAATGGTGGAGAAACTTATCGTTACTCATCCGCGCAACCTGTGCCGCCAGATTCGAGCAAAGACTTTCAACATATTCCATTCTGACCTTCCTCATTTTCAATGATCCGGCATTGATTCTGCCACGCGCGCACGGCTTTCTACAGCCGCCAGTAGAAACAGGCAAGCCTTAGGCAGAAATGGGCATCACTTAGTGACATCTGAAACCAGCAGAACCAAGGTTAGCTGCTAGGCTTTATGAACGCATGATAAATACTGAAGTCAAAGTAGTAGCTAACTTAGTTAAACCCGTAAGGAGAAACTCATGGCAACGCAACCCAACATCAAGCTTCACGATGGCAACAAGATGCCGCAGCTCGGACTCGGCGTATGGAAAGCCAGTAACGAAGAGGCAAGCAATGCTGTGACGACGGCCATCAATACCGGCTACCGCCACATTGATACAGCCGCCATTTATAAAAACGAGGAAGGCGTCGGCGAAGCACTGAGTGGTATCAAGGTGCCGCGCGAAGAGCTGTTTATCACCACCAAACTGTGGAATGACGATCAGCTGCACGCCGAGAAAGCCCTTGAGGAGAGCCTGAAGAAGCTGCGCCTCGACTATGTTGATCTCTATTTGATCCACTGGCCGAAGCCGGACGAAGGTAACTATGTCGAAGCCTGGAAGCAAATTCTCAAGCTGAAAGAGCAAGGTCTGGCGAAGAGCGTCGGCGTGTGTAACTTCAACATTCCGCATCTGCAAAAGCTGAAAGATGAAACCGGCATCTTCCCGGTGGTGAACCAGATTGAGCTGCACCCCATGCTGCAACAGCGCCAGCTTCACGCGTGGAATGCCACCCATAATATCGCGACCGAATCTTGGAGCCCGCTGGCTCAGGGTGGCGAAGGGGTGTTCGATCAGGCATTGATCCAGAAACTGGCCGAGAAATATGAGAAAACCCCGGCGCAGGTGGTTATTCGCTGGCACCTCGACAATGGTTTGATTGTTATTCCTAAGTCAGTGACGCCAAAACGTATTCATGAAAACTTCGACGTGTTTGATTTCAAACTGGAAAGAGAAGAACTGGCGGAGATCGCCAAGCTGGATCTGAATAAACGCTTAGGCCCGGATCCCGACACCATGTAACTGAGCCAAGCTCAAAAGCAAAAACCCGCCGCGGCGGGTTTTTTGTTATCTCGAAGCAGCCCGCAGGTTACATCGACGGGGTTGAGAGCATTTGGCCGGTTGAGCCGCGATCGGCCATCTCCAGCGTGCCGCTCTGGTAGAGGAACGGGAAGTGCTCGAACGACGCCTGATTGAAGTACACCAGCAGCTCCACGTCGCCATCCACCCACACCGTGTCTTTGAAACCGGCATCTTCCACCAGCGGCGCGGCGCCGTTGACGCTTTTCACCAAGAAGGAGACGCCCTGCACGGTGAAGGACTGCGGCAGGTCAGCGTGGATATTCCAGCGCTCCCACGAGCCTTGCTGCACCGTGGTATCAATGCGGTTGATGTCCCAGATCGAACCATTAATGCCCGGCTGGCTGTCGCCCAGACGGAACTCGCGGGTGCGCGCCACGCTGCCGCCAAGGATCTGGTCAGCCAGCAAGCGCATCGGCAGGTTGTCGGTCACCAGCGGTAACAGGCCGGTCGGTTTTAATGTCAGCACCAGCGTGGAAACCAGAATGCTCGACGGCTCGAACAGGCCGCGAATACGCTGCATCACGCTCGCCGCTTCACCGGCGGTGATCGACACTTCATCGCCTTGTGACATATCAATCAGCACTTCGCGGCGCTCGCCCGGTGCCAGCGACAGGCGCTGCACGGTGACCGGCGCAGGCAGGAAGCCGAGGTCAGAGCCAATCACGTGGAACGCGCGGTTGTCGGTCATGCTCAGTTCATAGCGACGGGCATTGGAGGCGTTGAGCAGGCGCAGGCGCACCCAGCCGCGTGATACTTCGACATAGGGGCTTTGCACGCCGTTAACCAGCATGGTGTCGCCAATAAAGCCGCCGGAAGAAGGCATGTCGTACTGCGGCACGCCGAAGTTATCCAGACGCTTGTCTTGAATGATAATCGGGAAGTCGTCCACGCCGTAGTGGTTCGGCAACGGCAGATTTTTACTGAATTCGTCTTCCACCAGCCACATGCCCGCCAGCCCGTTATAGACGTGCGGCGCCATGCGATTTGGCGTGTTGGCGTGATACCAGCAGGTCGCAGCGGCCTGACGGATTGGCAGTACCGGGGACCAGTCAACGTTGGGCGAAATCATGCGCGCCGCGCCGCCGGTCAGGGTGCCGGGCACCTGCAAGCCGCTGACCGTCATCGAGACAGATTCCGACAGGCGGTTGCTGTAGATAAGCTTGACGTCGTCGCCGCTGTAGACTCGCACCGTCGGCCCGAGGTACATGCCGTTAAAGCCCCAAACCGGCGCTTTATTGCCGCCGAGGAAGGACCAGTGCGCAGCTTGCATGGTCAGAAACAGCGGCTGACCGCGACGGGATTCGATAAGCGGAGGAACGGGTAAAACAGGCTGCGGTCCATTCGCATTTGCCCTCAGTGGCAACGCGCCCGCGGCCAAAGCCACGCCGGTTGCTTGCAGGAATGAGCGACGACTGAGTGACATATCTTCTCCATGAAAACAAAATCAAAGCTGTGTAAATCGCCTGCTGCCTTCATTGGCGGCAGGCGGAAAGGTTTATTTTTTGGCTTTTGCGGCGGCTTCGCGCTGGGCAACTTCAGCATCCAGCTCGGCAATTTTATCCGCCATGATCTGATGGCAGTGGTTTGACAGCTCGCGCAGGCGCTCTTTGCCGTACTGGGAGGTATCCACCGGCGGCAGCATTTCGACAATCACCAGACCGTTTGACCAACGGTTTAATTTAATTTTATTGCTGGTGTTGGAAACGCAAATCGGCACGATCGGCACACCGGCTGAAATGGCCGCGTGGAACGCACCGGTTTTGAACGGCATCAGGCCACGACCGCGGCTACGCGTGCCTTCCGGGAACATCCAAATCGAAATATCTTTCTTGTTGATGTGATCAACCACCTGCGAGATGGTGCCGTGCGCTTTGGCGCGGTTATCACGGTCAATCAGCAGGTTGCCGGTCAGCCAGTACAGTTGGCCAAAGAACGGGATCCACACCAGACTCTTTTTACCCACGGTCACCGTACGCGGCTGCACCACGTTGGAGGCAGTCACCATGTCGTAGTTGTTCTGGTGGTTAGCAATATAGATGCACTTTCCGTAATGCGCCGCTTCGTCTGGAATACGTTTTTCAACGGTAATACCCAGCACCGGGGCGAGGCGCCCGAACATATGGCCAAATGTCGCCACGTGTTTTGGATTTCGCGGGCTAAACAGGCAATAGACACAACCCAGAATACTCAGCAGAATCGAATAAAGAACAACGATGATCAGACGCAAAATAAATAACATAACATCCTCTTAAGCATACAGCCGAAGCAGGCAAGACGTCTTGCGGCTCCCTTCCCTCTGCGCCGGGCTATTCTCAGGCCTCAGCCAGCATGACACAACGGTTTTGTTGATACATTTGTAAAATTTTTGCGCTAGGCAACAACTTCAAAATCGCGGAGTTTTACAAAGCATTCAGGGCACAAAGGTGCCCTGAATAATTCAGCATTCACTGACGGCTTAAGCGAGTTACTCTTCGCTGTTACCTGCTGATTTTACTACCGGGGAATCCACTTCAACGCGGTCGATGCGCTGCAAGCCGCGCGGCAACAGGGTTCCTTTACGGCCACGTTCTGCGCGGAATTTCTGCAACTCTTCCGGACGCAGAGTTAATTTACGCTTACCGACGTACAAGGTCAGCGAGGTTTGAGGTGCTAACACCAGCAACCACACCAGCTTGTCTTCGCCCGACGCGGCCTGTGCCGAAGGAATTGAAACAATTTTATTACCTTTACCCTTCGACAGCTGTGGCAAGTCAGCAACCGGGAACAGCAGCATACGGCCCGCCGCGGTGATAGACAGCAGCATGTCGTCTTCGCCGTGCAGCTCGATTGGCGGCAGCGCCTTGGCGTTGTCCGGCAAGGTGATCATCGCTTTACCCGCGCGGTTGCGCGCCACCAAATCGTTGAAGGTACAGACGAAGCCGTAGCCCGCGTCTGATGCCATCAACAGTTTCTGGTCGTCAGCGGCCATCAACACTTGTTCAATAGTAGCACCCGGCGGCGGTGTCAGCTTGCCGGTTAATGGCTCGCCCTGCCCGCGCGCCGATGGCAGCGTGGTTGGGTCCAGCGCATAGCTGCGCCCGGTGGAGTCGATGAACACCACCGGCTGGTTACTCTTACCTTTGGCGGCGGCGCGGAAGCTGTCCCCCGCTTTGTAGCTTAGCCCGCTGGCGTCGATATCATGGCCTTTCGCACTGCGCACCCAGCCCATTTCGGACAGGACGATGGTCACAGGTTCAGAAGGCACGAAGTCGTGCTCGCTCATGGCTTTGGCTTCTTCGCGCTCGGTAATTGGCGAGCGGCGGTCGTCGCCATAGGCTTCGGCGTCGGCCTGAATCTCTTTGCGAATCAAGGTGCTCAGCTTGCGCTCGGAACCCAGCAGCGCTTGCAGTTGGTCGCGCTCTTTCGCCAGTTCATCCTGCTCGCCGCGGATCTTCATCTCTTCGAGTTTCGCCAAGTGGCGCAATTTCAACTCAAGGATGGCTTCGGCCTGCGTCTCACTCAGCTCGTAGCGCGCCATCAGCACCGGCTTCGGCTCATCTTCGGTACGAATGATATGAATGACTTCGTCGATGTTGAGGAAGGCAATCAGCAAGCCTTCAAGGATATGCAGACGCTTCAGCACTTTATCGAGGCGGAAGTTCAGACGGCGACGCACCGTTTCGCGGCGGTAGTCCAGCCATTCGCGCAAGATCTCGACCAGCCCTTTCACCGACGGACGGTTATCCAGACCAATCATGTTCATGTTGATGCGATAACTGCGTTCCAGATCGGTGGTGGCGAACAGGTGGTTCATCACCTGATCCAGATCCACACGGTTGGAGCGCGGCACGATAACCAGACGCGTCGGGTTCTCGTGGTCAGATTCGTCACGCAAATCTTCAACCATTGGCAGCTTTTTGTTGCGCATTTGGCTGGCGATCTGCTCCAGCACTTTCGCGCCAGAAACCTGATGCGGCAAGGCGGTGATGACCGCGCTGCCATCTTCTTTATTCCACACGGCGCGCATCCGCACCGAGCCTTTGCCGGACTCGTAAATTTTACGAATTTCGTTACGCGGGGTAATGATTTCGGCTTCGGTTGGGAAGTCCGGACCCTGCACAAATTCCAGCAAATCTTCCAGCGAGCTGCCCGGTTTTTCCAGCAGCGCAACGGCGGCAGCAGCCACTTCACGGATGTTGTGCGGAGGAATGTCCGTCGCCATACCCACGGCAATCCCCGTGGTGCCGTTGAGCAGGATATTCGGCAGGCGCGCAGGCAAGGTTTTTGGCTCTTGTATGGTGCCGTCGAAGTTCGGCACGTAATCCACGGTGCCCTGACCCAGCTCGCGCAGCAGAACATCGGCGTATTTCGACAGACGAGATTCGGTATAACGCATGGCGGCGAAGGACTTCGGATCATCCGGTGCCCCCCAGTTCCCCTGACCATCCACCAGCGGGTAGCGGTAAGAGAACGGCTGCGCCATCAGCACCATCGCTTCATAACAAGCGCTGTCACCGTGCGGGTGATATTTACCTAATACGTCACCGACGGTACGGGCCGATTTCTTGAATTTAGCGTTGTTATTCAGGCCAAGTTCGGACATCGCATAAATGATTCGGCGCTGAACCGGCTTAAGGCCGTCACCGATAAACGGCAGCGCGCGGTCCATGATCACGTACATGGAATAGTTGAGATAGGCGTTCTCAGTAAACGTGTGCAGAGCTAGGCGCTCTGTCCCGTCATGAGTTATTTCGCTCATTATGTTTCATCCTCAAAACCGTGGCGTGATGGTTTCTATATTTAGAAAGCTTACGCTCGCGGGCGTGCCACGAGGCAATAATGTTGGCGATAGTACATCATCCGGCGCATGGCTGTCACAGCCACTCTCTTTATAGACAGAATTACAAAACCTGCGCGCCGAAGGCTGCACGGCTGGCCGAGCGATAAAAGGGCATTAAATGATAAAAACAGGCAGGTTCGCGCTGGTTTATTGCATTTTAGTCCATAGTCTTGTGCTGTAGCGCACATTTTTCTCAGGCCAATGCTTCAGTAAACTGTTGGACAACAGTTTACCAATGAGGCAGTACTTATGAGCAACATTTTGATTATTAACGCAGGTAAAACCTTTGCCCACTCTAAAGGCGCATTGAACATTAGCCTGACCAAACTCGCCCACTCCGTCCTGACCGAAGCCGGACACGACGTGCGCGTGACTACCCTTGAAGACGGTTATGACATCCAGACCGAGATCGAAAGCTACCTGTGGGCCGATACCGTGATTTATCAGCAGCCGGGCTGGTGGATGGGGATGCCGTGGACGCTGAAAAAATACGTCGATGAAATCTTCACCGAAGGCCACGGCAAGCTCTACGCCAGCGATGGTCGTACTCGCTCAGACGCATCGCAGAAATACGGTTCAGGCGGCCTGCTGCAAGGTAAAAGCTACATGCTTTCCCTGACCTGGAATGCTCCGCTGGAAGCTTTCGAAGATAAAGAGCAGTTCTTCCACGGCGTGGGCGTTGACGGCGTGTATCTGGCACAGCACAAAGCTAACCAGTTCTTGGGGATGCACGGCCTGCCGACCTTTATCTGTAATGACGTGATCAAACAGCCTGATATCGACGGTTATTTTGCTGCTTACCGCGCACACCTTGAAAATGTGTTTGGTCGCGCATAGTTTAGAGGTTCATTGAGAAGCCTGTCAGGTTTCAAACAAGAGGTTGTTATGATCACTGTTATTGCCGAAATCATCATGAAACCGGGCCGCCGCGACGCGGTGCTGGAGAAGATCAACGCCCTGCTGCCAAGCGTGCTGGCCGAAGAGGGTTGTCACCGCTACGATCCTTTCACTGATTTCAACGGCCAGATCCCGTGGCGCAAAAGCGCACCAGATTCTGTTTTCATGGTTGAAGAGTGGGAAAGCTTGGCGCATCTGGAAGCCCACCAGCAGGCTGCGCACATGAACAAACACCGCGAAAACATCAAAGCTGACGTACAAGATGTGGTGATCAACATCATCGAAAAAGCCTGATCAATGGCTGGCGCTAGCTGCTGCTTTTAGAAGCATCGCTGAAGATTGAAACAGAAACGCCGGAGCGGCAAAGCCCCAGCGTTTTTTATTGGCTCATTGCACCAATGTGGCTTCGTTCAGTAGCGCCAGCGCGCCCTCTGCGGCACTTGCCATCAAGGACTCATCTTGAAAGCTTCGCGCCAGCACGTATCCGCCCTGTATCAGCGCGGTTAAAGAAACAGCGAGCGTCGCGGCGTCCAGCCCTGCTTTAAAGGTGCCTTCCCGCTGGGCCTGTTTCAGGCATCGCTCGATATGGCCCCGCACCGCCGTAAAATAAGCGGCGACGGGCTGGCGCAGCTCTTCCTGCTCGATAGAAGCCTCACTGACCAGACGCCCCAGCCTGCATCCCTGAAAGACATTACGTTTGAACAGCAGATAATCCCGAACAGCTTGCAGAGGCGGTTTTGCAACAGCAAAAATCTCTTCAAGCCGCGCGACCTCTTCTGCCGATGAGGCTTGCAGCGCCTCCTCGGCGATAGCCAATTTGGAAGGGAAATGGTGATAGAGGCTCCCCGGCCTTGCCGCGCTGCGCTCTTGAATGCTGCGTGGAGACATGGCTTCATACCCCACTTCCCACAGTAGCTCCTTGGTGGCCTCTACCAGTTGATCGCGTTTAGAAGCTTTAGGCATGCTGAGTTATTCCTGATGCATTGGATTGAGGTGGAAAGCGCGGAAAGTGCGGCTCAACTTCTTGGAAGATATAAAGAATATCCTGAGGAGCGAGTTGGAATCGCTCCGCAAATAGCCGGGTGGACTCTCTGGCAATAATGTCTGCGGTGTCCGCGGGTTTACCTCTGGAGATGATAACGTCCACTATCATGAAGCGCGCGGATCTGTTGTTGCTGTAATCAGGGAAACGAGGATCAATATACAAATCCTCAGCGCCTACCTCATAAAAACGGTGAAAGAGATCTTCAGGAGGATAACCCGCAGCCACCTGCGCCTCTATCATTGCCTGAGACAAACCGGCTTTATCACTAGCACTAAGACTACGTTGAACGGTGAAAGTCACAAACGGCATTTTCTATCTCCTGATCCCAGATCAAACAGTCGCGCTGATACTTTGAGGATGAGTTTATGCCTTCAATCTACAATTTGACCTACTAGTCGGTCAAATTAAATTGTGTGAATAATTAGCAATAAATGTTCGCAAGATTTGGGAGAGATTTGGGGGAATGGTAAGTACGTTAGCCTGCGATCGGTTCACAGACTAACGTGAGATAAGGATGACTTAAGGCGCAGATTACACGTCTAACTCGGCGGTATCGCCTTTCTCCTGCAGCCAGTTGCGGCGGTCTTCAGAACGCTTCTTGGCGAGCAGCATGTCCATCATGCGCAGGGTTTGATCGACGTTTTCTTCGTCGATGGTCAACTGCACCAGACGGCGCGTGTTAGGGTCGAGAGTGGTTTCGCGCAGTTGCAGCGGGTTCATCTCACCCAGACCTTTAAAGCGCTGGACGTTTGGCTTGCCCTTCTTACGCTTCAGCTGCTCCAGCACGCCCTCTTTCTCTTGCTCGTCGAGGGCGTAGAACACTTCTTTACCCAAGTCGATACGGTAGAGAGGTGGCATTGCCACATAGACGTGGCCGCCGCGCACCAGCGAGCGGAAGTGACGGACGAACAGCGCGCACAGCAGCGTGGCGATGTGTAAGCCGTCGGAGTCCGCATCCGCGAGGATACAAACCTTGCCGTAGCGCAGCTGGGTCAAGTCTTCACTGTCCGGATCGATGCCGATCGCCACCGAAATGTCATGAACTTCTTGCGAAGCCAACACTTCATCGGAAGAGACTTCCCACGTATTCAGGATCTTACCTTTCAGCGGCATGATCGCCTGATATTCACGATCGCGCGCCTGTTTGGCGGATCCGCCTGCCGAGTCCCCTTCCACCAAGAAGAGTTCGGTCATGTTCAGATCCTGCGACGTACAGTCGGCCAGCTTGCCCGGCAGCGCGGGGCCGCTGGTCAGCTTCTTACGCACCACTTTCTTGGCGGCGCGAAGACGACGCTGGGCGCTGGAAATACAGAGTTCAGCCAGCTGCTCAGCGGCTTGCACGTTTTGGTTCAGCCACAGGCTAAAGGCATCTTTCACCACGCCCGACACGAAAGCCGCGCACTGGCGAGAAGAGAGACGCTCTTTGGTCTGACCGGCAAACTGCGGGTCCTGCATTTTCACCGAGAGCACGTAGGCACAGCGCTCCCAGATATCTTCCGCCGACAGCTTCACGCCGCGCGGCAGAATATTGCGGAATTCGCAGAACTCGCGCATGGCGTCGAGCAAGCCCTGACGCAGACCATTGACGTGGGTACCGCCCTGCATGGTTGGGATCAGGTTGACGTAGCTTTCTGCCAGCAGTTCACCACCTTCCGGTAGCCACAGCAGCGCCCAGTCAACGGCTTCCACATCACCAGCAAACGCACCTACGAAAGCTTTTTCCGGCAAGGTGATCAGGCCGTTTACCGCTTCCATCAGGTAGTCGGTCAAGCCATCTTCGTAGCACCAGCGCTGCTCGGTATTGTTCACTTTATCTTTGAACAAGATCTCAACGCCCGGACAGAGTACGGCTTTGGCTTTTAATAAATGGCTGAGGCGGCTGACGGAAAAACGCGGGCTGTCGAAGAAGCTGACGTCCGGCCAGAAATGGACGCTGGTGCCGGTGTTGCGCTTGCCGCAGGTGCCGGTGACGTGCAGATCCTGCACTTTGTCGCCGTTCTCAAACGCCATTTCATAGACTTCACCGCCGCGTTTCACCGCCACTTCGACGCGCGTCGACAAGGCGTTGACCACGGAGATCCCCACGCCGTGCAGGCCGCCGGAGAACTGGTAGTTTTTATTGGAGAATTTGCCGCCTGCGTGCAAGCGACAGAAAATCAGTTCAACTGCAGGCACACCCTCTTCCGGGTGAATGTCCACAGGCATGCCGCGCCCGTCGTCGATAACTTCAAGGGATTGATCCGCATGGAGGATCACTTCGATACGGCGCGCGTGGCCGGCTAAAGCTTCATCGACGCTGTTATCGATGACTTCCTGACCCAGATGGTTTGGTCGGGTGGTGTCGGTGTACATGCCGGGACGACGACGCACCGGTTCAAGACCGCTGAGGACCTCTATGGAATCCGCGTTATAAGTTGATTGGCTCATCGTTGAATATTCGTGGCTCATAGGTTGGTGGGCTAACGTGGGCTAACGATAGTATAAATATGTCTAAAAGCGTGTGTTGGGCCGATGCCCACGGGCGGCGAGTCAGCAAAAACCAGAAGATACTTCGCTCTGAAAGGTTAGTCTGACGCCAGCCCCAGGAAATCAACAATCGGCGAAAAATAGCGTTCGAAGCCGACAAAGCTATGATTTCCCTCAGGTTCGACCGTTTGCCGACACGCAGTGTAATAGGCCACGGCCTGACGGTAATCGAGGGTTTCATCACCCATTTGCTGGAGCAGCCAGAGTAAATCCGGGGACTCCAGCGGTTCAACCTGCATGACTTTCAGGTCGTAAACGTGGCGTGACTCTAACACATATTGCTGCCCGGTGTAGGGGTTCTGATTCTGCCCAAGGTAGTCGACAAGCAGCTCATAGGGCCGCACGGCGGGGTTCACCACCACCGCAGGGACGGTAAAGCACTGCGAAAGCCACGTGGCGTAATAGCCGCCGAGAGAAGAGCCCACGATACCTAACTTGCGCCCGGCTTTTTGCATCACCAGCGACTCAAGCTCTTCCGCCGCTTCTGCCGGAAAAGGAGATAACTGCGGCACCACCATCTCAATATGAGGATGTTGTACCGTCAGCCAATCTTTCAATAAGGTCGCTTTTGCCGAGTTGGGAGAGCTATTGAAACCGTGCAGGTAGAGTAAGGTACTCATTCGTAGCCTTCCGAATCGCTATCCGGTCGGAACTCATCGCTTTCAATGCGCATAACCTGTGTTTCCACACGGCCGTCTGGATAGAGATCGAGATAGCGCCAGCCCGGCGCGGCGGTATCAATGGCGAAATTGGTGCAGTGAGGCTTGAACTGTACGCAGGTCGAAGGCGTGGCGTACAGGCGTTTGCCGTGCCAATCGAGATCCAACTCTTGGTGGATATGGCCGCACAGCAAGGTATTCGCTTTCGGATAGCGCGCCAGCACCTCGGCCAGCATATGGGCATTGCGCAGGCTGTGTTGATCCAGCCACGTGCAGCCTGACGGCAGAGGGTGATGGTGCAGCATAATCAGCGTGAAACGGTCTGGATACTGCTGCAAGCAGCGCTCCATCCACTCCAACTGGTGATCGCTAAGATGGCCATGGGGAACGCCGAACACTTGGGTGTCGAGCAAAACGACCTGCCAATGATCCCCTAAAAGAAGCTGCTTTGACGGATGAATGCCTTCTTCAAGCAACGCATCGACCATGGCTGGCTGGAAATCATGGTTTCCTGGCAGCCAAACGCAGGGGGTGGACAGCTCATTAATACCGCGCGCAAAGTGATGATAGGCATCCAGGGATTGGTCCTGTGCCAAATCGCCCGTGGCGGCAATGATGTCGATGCCACGGTTCTGCGCCTTGATGGCGTCCAGCACGGCGCGATAGCTGCGGAAAGTATTCACTCCCAGCAACGTTTCGTTCTCACCGGCGAAAAGATGGGTATCGGTAATTTGCAGAATTCTGACTTTGGCCCCATTAACCAAAGGCAGTGTAAACAGGCTTTCCAAGTCGTATCCTTTGTAATTGAAGTCTGTCTAACAAACCGGAACGGCCATCGCTCCATGCGCAAGGCAATAACGCAACCAGTCCGCAAGGAACTGGTTAATTTGATGCTTTTCGTCACGCTGATGCAACTTTTTATTAGGATAATCATAGCGTGCTTTGAAGCGAAAGATCTGCTGGGTCGAACACACTTCCGCAACCATGGCGTCATGGTAAAGACGCACGGTGAGCGAAGGCAAGCTCCAATAGCTCACCGCAGGGGCAGTCTGTTCGATTTCAACCAGCGTGGTGTAACGCGTAGACTCGGTGATGGTCAGACGGTAGGTTGCGCTACTCACCTGATAAGTCGCCGTTTCGCCCACTTCATCATTACGCGGCATCAAACGACGTAGTTGTGCGAAATTGGTTTCACACAATCTCATCATTTCAGGGAAATCAGGGGTATAGCGCTTCATCATTAGTTGGACCACTCTTTTCGCAGGGATTCATGGTGCAGGGCCAGCCATTGAAGTGCAATAACTGACGCCGCATTGTCGATTACTCCTTCCTCCACCCAGCGATAAGCCTGTTCACGACTTACCACATGCACGCGGATGTCCTCATTTTCGGCAGCAAGGCCGTGAATTCCCTGTGCTGTTGTCGCATCAACTTCGCCGACCAAAATCGACAAACGTTCGCTGGTTCCACCCGGGCTCGCGAGGTAACTCAGCGCGGGTTTGCAGCGACCGACAACAATATTAGCTTCTTCCAGCGCTTCGCGCCGAGCGACATCTTCGACCGTTTCGCCGGGCTCAATAATACCGGCGACCATCTCCAGAAGCCAAGGGGTATCACTGGAATCAATGGCTGGGATACGAATCTGTTCAATCAGCACCACTTCATCACGTTGTGGATCATAGGGCAATAAGACGGCGGCGTGCCCACGCTCAAAAACTTCGCGAACCACTTCATGACTCATTTCACCGCTAAATAAGCGGTGGCGGAAGCGATATGCAATGATTGAAAAAAAACCTTTATATCGCGTCTCACGTGCAATAATTTCTACATCATCTTTGCCGAAAGTAACGGGTGAACCCTTCGTTTGGGACATAATGCTGTTTCCTTATTACCTTTTGCTGACAAATTATCGTCATTTGAGGTCAATTTGATGAAATTGCGCTAATAATAATCAGGCACGTTTGTGGTAGATTTGTACCACTTTGGCTGAGAAGGCACGTAAAGCCACTCAGTCCTTCTGCCAGTCTCTGCTAGAATCCGCGTCTATTGGTATTTTGACAGCGTCACCATAACAACATTGCTGCACAACAAGGAATGCAAATGAAGAAACTGCTCCCCCTTCTAATCGGACTGAGCCTGGGCGGCTTCAGCGCGATGAGCCAGGCTGAAAACCTGATGCAGGTCTACCAGCAAGCCAGGGAAAGTAACCCGGATCTGCGCAAGTCCGCAGCCGATCGTGATGCTGCATTCGAAAAAATTAACGAAGCTCGCAGTCCTTTATTACCGCAACTCGGATTGGGTGCGGATTATAACTATACCAACGGCTACCGTGATGCGAATGGTGTTAACAGCAACCAGACCAGCGCGTCTCTGCAATTGACCCAGACCATTTTTGACATGTCAAAATGGCGTGCCCTGACCCTGCAAGAAAAAGCAGCCGGTATTCAGGACGTTTCTTTCCAGGTTGATCAGCAGAAACTGATCCTGGACTCGGCGACAGCCTATTTCAACGTGCTGAGCGCGATTGATTCCCTGTCCTATACCGAAGCACAGAAACAAGCGATTTACCGTCAGTTAGACCAAACTTCGCAACGTTTTAATGTAGGTCTGGTGGCGATCACCGACGTGCAAAACGCCCGTTCACAATACGACACCGTGTTGGCGAACGAAGTGACTGCCCGTAATAACCTCGATAACGCGCTGGAATCCCTGCGTCAGGTTACCGGTGTTTATTATCCGCAGCTCTCTTCTCTGAATATCGACAACTTCAACACTCAGCGCCCACAGCCGGTTGCTGGCCTGTTGAAAGAAGCTGAAAACCGCAACTTGAGCCTGCTGTCTGCCCGCCTGTCTCAAGACTTGGCGCGTGAGCAAATTCGTTCAGCCCAAACCGGTCACATGCCAACTATCGATTTGACCGCGTCAACTGGCGTTAGCAACACCAAATACAACGGTTCTAACACCGGCGAGTCAGCCAGCACCCGTGATTCAGATGCTGGTCAGAACAAAATTGGTCTGAGCTTCTCTCTGCCACTGTACAGCGGCGGCTCGGTGACCTCTCAGGTGAAACAAGCGCAATACAACTTCGTTGGCGCTAGCGAGCAGTTGGAAAGCGCGCATCGTTCAGTGGTTCAGACCGTGCGTTCTTCCTTCAACAACATTTCTGCGTCAATCAGCAGCATCAACGCTTACAAACAAGCCGTTGTTTCTGCGCAAAGTTCTTTAGACGCGATGGAAGCCGGTTATCAGGTTGGTACCCGTACTATCGTTGACGTGTTGGATGCCACCACGACCCTGTACAACGCCAAGCAACAGCTCTCTTCTGCGCGTTACACTTACCTGATTAACCAGCTGAACATTAAGTCTGCGTTAGGTACGTTGAACGAGAATGACCTGCTGGCACTGAACGGCACCTTGGGTAAAGCTATCCCAACCACGCCAGAAGCTGTAGCTCCAGAGAACCCACAGCAAGATGCTTCCGCAGACGGTTATAACGGCAGCCAGACCGCCGCAGCTCCGGCCGCGAAACGCGTTCAGGCAGAGAAAGTCAGCTCCCCTGTGGTAAACCGCACGCCGGCTAACTCAGGCAGCAGCACTTCCACCACCAAGAAAAGTGGCAATCCTTTCCAGAATTAATCTGGTTTTAAAGGGAATACCCCATTTTTGCGATAAGCGGCCTGAAAAGGCCGCTTTTTTTTGCCTATGTCACAGCCTTTCGTAAAGTCTCGTAACAATTGCCCCTGACTGCTTTAACATTAACCGTCTTTACCCTATTCTTACGCACTACTGGGAAAGGGGCGAAAAAGCCCTATACATGGGATAATTCGATGAAACGGACACAAAACATCAATCTGGCTACTTTCCGGAAATCCTGGCGTAGCTACCGTATCGCACCTGTCGCATTAGCTGTCAGCGCCGTCTTTATGCTTTCCGCCTGCGAAAAAACCGATGAAACCGTCTCGCTTTACCAAAATGCGGACGATTGCTCAAAAGCCAACCCGTCAAATAGCGCGCAATGTACTGCGGCCTATGACGCGGCCAAGAAAGAAGCTGAAAAAACCGCGCCTAAATACGCCAGCCGTGAAGAGTGCGTGGCAGAGTTCGGCGAAGGCCAATGTACCCAAGCCCCAGCGCAGGCTGGCATGGCGGCTCAGCCACAGCAGAGCGGCAGCTTCTGGATGCCTCTGATGGCCGGTTACATGATGGGCCGTATGATGGGTGGCGGCGCGGGCTTTGCCCAACAGCCTCTGTTCACCTCGAAAAACCCTGCCAGTCCGGCGGGCGGCAAGTTCGTGGATGCAACGGGCAAGAGCTATGGCCCAGCGACTGCGGGCGGGCGCACCATGAATGTGCCGAAAACCGCGATGGCACCTAAGCCTGCGACCACCACAACCGTGACCCGTGGCGGCTTCGGCGAAAGCGTCGCTAAGCAGAACACTATGCAGCGCAGCTCTGCGTCAACCACGCGTTCACCATCACGCAGCATGGGCGGCTAAGAGTCCCAGATGAAACGTTTACCGATTGCCGAGCGTCCAGACTGGCGAGAAAAAGCCACAGAATTTGGCTTCAGTTTTCACACCATGTATGGCGAGCCGTACTGGTGTGAAGACGCCTATTACGAATTCACCTTAGCGCAGATCGAAGAGATCGAAGACGCCACCGCCGACATTCACCAGATGTGTTTGAAGGTGGTGGAGAAAGTGGTCGCCGACGACGCGCTGATGGCGCAATTCCAGATCCCCAAGCACTGCTGGGAATTCGTCAGAAGCTCGTGGCGCACCCAACAGCCTTCGCTCTATTCGCGTCTGGATCTGGCTTACGACGGGGTTAACCCGCCTAAGCTATTGGAAAACAACGCGGATACGCCAACCTCGCTGTACGAAGCGGCCTTCTTCCAGTGGCTGTGGCTTGAAGAGCAAATTGCCGCAGGTAAGCTGCCGCAGGATGCCGACCAGTACAACAGCATGCAGGAAAAGCTGATTGAGCGTTTTGCTGAGCTGAAAAGCCAGCACGGTTTCTCTTTGCTGCATTTCGCCTGCTGTCAGGATACCGAGGAAGATCGCGGCACCGTGCAGTATCTTCAGGATTGCGCGTTAGAAGCTGAGTTAGCCAGCGATTTTCTGTTTATCGAAGAGATCGGTTTGGGCGAACGCGGCCAGTTTACCGATCCGCAGGATCAGGTGATCAGCAACCTGTTCAAGCTCTATCCGTGGGAATTTATGTTCCGCGAGATTTTCTCCACCAAGTTGGAAGATGCGGGCGTGCGTTGGTTAGAACCAGCATGGAAAGCCATTCTGTCCAACAAAGCCTTGCTGCCAATGCTGTGGAAGATGTTCCCGAATCACCCTAACCTGCTGCCAGCCTACTTCGCTGAAGAAGAGCATGCAGAGATGGAGCATTACGTGATTAAACCGCTGTTCTCCCGCGAAGGTGCCAATATCCGCATCATCGAAAAGGGGCAAGAAGTGGCGAGCGTCGATGGCCCCTATGGTCAGGAAGGGATGATCCACCAGCAGTTCCACCATCTGCCTAAATTTGGCGATAGCTATACGCTGATTGGCAGCTGGTTGGTGAACGATCAGCCTTGCGGCATTGGTCTGCGTGAAGATAAAGAGCTGATCACTCAGGATCTCTCTCGTTTCTATCCGCACGTGATCGTCGGCTAATTTTCGAGATCGACAAGACATATTAAGCGGGGAGCGAATTCAATTCACTCCCCGCTTTTTTATCTTTGAAGGTTAGCCAACCTGCACGGAGAGCATACTCAGCGAACTCAGCACGATACCGTCCGTCGGGGTGGAAATAGGCTCCACGCCATCCCAGCTCCCCAACACATACAGCAGCGGCAGATAGTGCTCGATAGACGGGTTAGAGAGCGCGGCTCCCTCATGCTGAGAGAAGTTCACCAGCGGGTGCTGGCTGTCTTCGCCTTTCCAGCGCAGATTCTCTTTCACATACTCATTGAAGGAAGTCGCCCACGGGTAGTGCGCGCCGTCCCCGCCCCGCTGCATCAGGCGCAGGTTGTGAACCACGTTGCCGCTCGCCACAATCATGATGCCTTCATCGCGCAGGGCCGCCAGCTTTCTACCAATCTGATAGTGGTATTCAGCAGGCTTGGTGCCGTCGATGCTCAACTGCACCACGGGAATATCCGCCTCAGGATAGACTTTGATCAGCACGCCCCAGGTTCCGTGGTCGAAGCCCCACTCGCTGGTGTCCGCAATCACATCAATCGGCTTGAGCAGCTCTTGCAGCTTTTTCGCCAGTTCAGGCGAGCCGGGTGCCGGATAACGCTGGTCAAACAGCGCCTGCGGGAAGTTGCCGAAGTCGTGAATGGTGCGCGGGTGCTCCATCGCGGTCACCGCCGTACCACGGGTAAACCAGTGGGCGGAGACAGCAACAATGGCTTTCGGGCGTGGCAATGTCTCGCCCAGCGTTTGCCATGCGCGGGTAAATTCGTTGTCTTCAAGCACGTTCATCGGGCTACCGTGACCTAAAAACAGTGCTGGCATACGAGGGGAAGTCATAACGTTTTCCTTGGCTCTGAGTGAATGAGGAGCAGAAACAGTTCTGCACGATGAAAATACGTTACTCTTTTTCTTTCACCCACACAGCCGGATAACTATGATGAAGTTATTCAAAAAAGTTGAATTAATATTTCGCACCTTTTTGACCTTCGGGACGGGCTTTCTAATACACTTAGCCAGCTATCTATCAATTTCGTCTTTGTATTATCGAAATTATGCTTTAGGCACAAAAAAGGCCGCATAAGCGGCCTTTCGATGCAGAAACAAAAACCCGTTAGCTGGCTTTTTGCGTCTGCGACTGACGGTACGCCACTAAGTCTTCAATGGTCAGTACCGGCATATTGTGTTTCTTGGCGAAGACAATCGCTTCTGGCGCGTGCGCCATGCTGCCATCGTCATTGGTCAGTTCGCACAGCACGCCGAAAGGCTTCAGACCGGCCAATTTGACCAAATCGATAGAAGCTTCAGTATGGCCACCGCGAGTCAGCACGCCACCCGCCTGCGCGCGCAGAGGGAAGATGTGCCCCGGGCGGTTCAGGTCAGAAGGCTTAGCGCCCTCTTTGATGGCGGTGCGAATGGTGGTGATGCGGTCAGCGGCAGAAACACCGGTGGTGACGCCTTCGGCCGCTTCGATTGTCACGGTAAATGGCGTTTGGTACGCGCTGGAGTTGGTCTCAACCATCATTGGCAAATCGAGCTTTTTGCGGCTCTCTTCGGTCATGGTGAGGCAGACAATTCCGCTGCCGTGGCGAATAGTCAGCGCCATCTGCTCAACGGTCATGTTTTCAGCGGCAAAAATTAAATCGCCTTCGTTTTCACGATCTTCGTCATCCAGCACCATCACACCACGGCCATTGCGCAGTGCTTCTAGAGCCTGCTCAACGCGCTGAGTCGGTGTACCAAATTCGGAAAGTAGGGTCTGATTCATGGTAAAAATAACCTCATAAACTGTATGTAATATACATGGATTACCAGAATCAGGGCGTCTTGAGGAGTTCACTGTAGCCCAGCGATGCCGTGCAACAGTGTGAAAAAATAACGCAGCAGGCAATTTTTTGCCTGGCTTGAACCGTTACTCTCTCCCATCCGGACTATAACCGTCGGCTCCGGGATCTAACCGGATCTGCTGACCTCAAACTGCAAAGTTTGAGCGCTCGCGGGCTCCCACTATGGCAGAAATGCGTTCCGCCAAAGAAGATGTGGTTTACCGCCGGTGGGGACTTTCACCCCGCCCTGAGAATAAGCAGTTCAACTATAACGCCAATAAAAGGTCTCGGCAACGTGTCGAATAGCCGAATAATGCCATCGCGAAGGTTTATAGAAAGGGTATCTAGGATTACACTAGGAGAAAGCTGCTAATTCGAGACAAGGGAAAAACCATGATCGACCCGAAAAAAATTGAACAAATCGCTCGTCAGGTTCACGAGTCCATGCCGAAAGGTATCCGTGAGTTTGGTGAAGATGCAGAAAAGAAAATTCGCCAAGTATTGCAGGCGCAGTTTAGCCGCATGGATCTGGTCAATCGCGAAGAGTTCGACGTGCAGACTCAGGTGCTGCTGCGCACCCGCGAGAAGCTGGTTGCTCTCGAGCAGCGCCTGAGCGAGCTGGAAGCGAAATTAGCGACCGAGCAGAAGCCAGAAGCCTAATTCACGGCGAACGGCCTTGCATAAAAAAACCACGCTCTTGAGCGTGGTTTTTTATTATCTGTCGGCAGAGGTTGGCGACAGTCAGTCTTGGCTTTTAATCTGGTTGATGATGCCCGTGGTGGACAAACCATCTTCGAAGTTCAACACGCGAACTTCGCCGCCGTTAGCCCACACTTCTTTGCTGCCCGCGATCTGCTCTGGCTTGTAATCGCCGCCTTTCACCAGCAGGTCCGGCAGAATTCCGGCGATCAGGCGCTGCGGCGTGTCTTCTTCGAAGGCCACCACCCAGTCAACCGCACCCAGCGCGCCAAGCACAATCATGCGATTTTGCAGGGCATTGACCGGGCGAGTTTCGCCTTTCAAACGCTTGGTAGAAGCATCGCTGTTCACCGCCACAATCAGACGATCGCCGAGCTTACGCGCATTGGCTAAGTAAGAAACGTGGCCCGCGTGCAAGATGTCGAAAATGCCGTTGGTCATCACCACTTTCTCGCCGCGCTGACGCGCCAGCGCTACGGCCTCTTTCAGCCCGGCTTCGGTCATCACGCCAAAGCCCACTTCTGAACGCCCGCCAATCGCATCTTCCAGCTCGACCGGAGAAACGGTTGAAGTACCCAGCTTACCAACCACCACGCCTGCGGCGGCGTTGGCTAAGAAGCAGGACTCTTCCAGCGAGTTCCCGGCAGCCAAGGCAGCAGCCAGAACGCCGATCACCGTATCACCGGCACCAGTCACGTCGTAGACTTCCTGAGCCTGAGTTGGCAGGTGCAGCGGCTCTTTGCCCGGTTGCAGCAGGGTCATGCCGTGCTCGGAGCGGGTCACCAGCAGGGCTGACAGCTCGAAGTCAGACACCAGCTTCATGCCGCGCTCGACGATTTCAGCTTCGTCTTTGCAGCGACCAACCACGGCTTCGAATTCAGACAGGTTAGGCGTCAGCAGGGTCGCGCCGCGATAACGCTCGAAATCCGATCCTTTTGGATCGATAAGCACCGGAACACCGGCCTTCTTCGCCAACTGGATCATCGGCTGCACGTCTTTCAACGCGCCTTTAGCGTAATCTGACAGCACCAACGCGCCAGTTTTTGGCAGCGCTTGTTCGATCTTCTCCAGCATAGGATTGAGATCAACACCGTCAAAACCTTCTTCGAAATCGAGGCGGATCAGCTGCTGGTTGCGAGACAGCACGCGCAGCTTGGTAATAGTCGGGTGAGTTGCTAACGCCACGAAATCACAATGAACGTTAACATTGTCCAAATGCTGATTCAGAGCACGAGCAGCATCATCGATCCCCGTCAGACCAATCAAACGAGAACCCGCGCCGAGTGACGCAATGTTCATCGCCACGTTAGCAGCACCGCCTGGGCGCTCCTCGATGGTGGTGACTTTCACGACCGGCACCGGCGCTTCTGGTGAAATACGGTTAGTCGGACCATACCAATAGCGGTCCAACATGACGTCGCCCACGACCAGTACGCCGGTACGGTGAAAATCAGGTAAAGTCACTTTCATCTCTTGCTCCAAAACAGATACAACCTGACATAAAATAGTGCGCCGGATAATATCACAAGCGCTCATACCGCGAAAAAAACTTTGGACGAGGCGATTAACTGAGCCAGCCTTGCCAGCTCGCCAAAATTTGTTCGCGTTCAGTCGTAAAGCTATCGACAGCAACTTTGCCACTATGTTCCTGTAAAGCCAGATGATGGATTTCATCACGCAGCGTGACATAGGCGTGTTTTAGCCGCCGCGCCTCATCCTCTGGCATGATGTCGAATTGCGCCATCAGTTCGAAAATTCGCACGTTATCAGACCACTTGGTCAGGCCCGGCTCATCGTGGGCATAGCGCAGTACCAGATATTGTGCGATGAATTCAATGTCCGTGATACCGCCCGGATCAGCTTTCAGGTCGAAGGTATTGCCTTTTTTGCTGCCAAGATGAGCATGCATCTTCTCACGCATCTCGCGCACCTCTTTGCGCAAGGTGTCGGCATCACGCTGGCGGCACAAAATCTCACGGCGCGTAGTATTAAACTGGCGGCTCAGCTGCGGGTCGCCGTAGACCACGCGGGCGCGAACCAGCGCCTGATGCTCCCAAGTCCAAGCTTCGTTTTGCTGATAATCAGCAAAGGCTTCAATGGTGCTGACCAGCATCCCCGCCGCGCCGGATGGGCGAAGGCGTGCATCCACTTCATACAGAATGCCGGACGAAGTGCGAGTGCTGAAAAGGTGCATAATGCGCTGGGCCAGCCGCAGGTAGAACTGGCGACCGTCAATGCTGCGCTCGCCTTCGGTCATGACGTCCGGCGCGCAGTCGAGCAAGAAAACCAAATCCAGATCCGAGCTATAACCCAACTCCCAGCCGCCCAGCTTGCCATAACCCACTACGGCAAAACCGCGCCCTTCGCGGCTACGCAGGTGCGAAGGTTCGCCATAGCGCGTCACCATCTGCTCCCAAGCTTGCTGGATCACCGCTTCAAGAATGGCTTCGGCCAGATAGGTCAAATGGTCGCTGACTTTCATCACCGGCAGCGCGCCCGAGATATCCCCGGCGGCGATGCGCAGGTGCTGGGCCTGCTTAAACTGGCGCAGTGCTTCCAGCTGCTGCTCTTCGTCATCGGCAGGCACGCGCAGCAGATATTGGCGCAGCTCGTCGCGATAGGCATCCGGCGCAATTGGCTGGTAAAGGGTGCGAGGGTCGAGCAGTTCGTCGAGCAAAATCGGGTGGCGAGCCAGCTGGTTGGCGACCATCGGCGATGCCGCGCAAAGGCGCACCAGCTGCTTCAGCGCGCCCGGATACTCCACCAGCAGCTCAATATAGGTGGTTCGCGTGACGATATTGAGCAGTAACAGGGTTAAACGTTGCAGGGTAATATCGGCATTCTTGTAGCCACACACCTGCGCCAGCAGGTTAGGCATCAGCTGATCCAACTGGTCACGGCCGCGCGGCCCGATGGTGCGTTTATCTACGTCACGGCGGAATTCGGCGATTTGCCGCAGCAGCTGCCCCTGAGCTTCCGGCGCGAGTTGCGGCACCAAATGAGCAATATCGTCATGCTCAAGCGCATCAATCCACAGGCTGCTGAACTCGGCATGCTGCGGATCTTCGCCGATGTCCGGCGTGTCATCACCAATCAAATCATCAAACACGGCGCGCACCGCCAGCATGTGGGCATTCAGGGCGTCGAGCAGCGTTGGCCAGTTAGGGAAATCCATCCCCCATGCCAGACGCGCCTGATTGAGGTCGTCGGATGGCAGAGTTTGGGTCTGTTCGTCAGCAATCGCCTGCAACAGGTTTTCGAGGCGACGCAGGAACAGATAGCTTTCACGCAGCTGCGATACCTGCACGGCGGGCAGCAGCTCCAGCTCTTGCACCGCCTGCAAGGTCGGCAATAAAGAGCGCTGCTGCAAAGAGGGCTCGCGGCCGCCGCGGATCAGTTGGAAAACTTGCGCGATGAACTCGATTTCGCGAATGCCGCCCGCGCCCAGCTTGATGTTGTCTTTCAGGCCACGGCGGCGCACTTCGCGGGCAATCATGCCTTTCATATTGCGCAGGGACTGAATCACGCTGAAGTCGATATAGCGGCGGAAAACGAACGGCATCAGCATCTTACGCAGTTCCTGACTGCTGCTGTCCTCGGCGCCGCCCATCAGTCGCGCTTTGACCATCGCGTAGCGTTCCCAGTCGCGCCCCTGCTCCTGATAATAGTCTTCCAACGCCGGGAAGCTCATCACCAGCGGGCCGCTATCGCCAAACGGCCGCAGACGCATGTCCACGCGATAGACAAAACCGTCAATGGTTGGCTGATCCAAGGCTTTAATCAGCCGCTGGCCGAGGCGGGTGAAGAACTGCGCGTTATCCAGCTCGCGGCGTCCGCCTTTGGTTTGACCATTCTCGGGATAAGCAAAAATCAGGTCGATATCCGAGGAGAAGTTCAGCTCGCCGCCGCCCAGCTTGCCCATGCCGAGAATTAACAGCTTTTGCGGCACCCCTTCGGCATTCATCGGCGTACCAAATTCGCGGCAGCAGGCGTCGTACAGCCATTCGCGGGCGCTGACAATCAGGGTTTCCGCTAACTCGCTAAGCTGAAGCAGTGTCTCTTCGCACTGGCTGGTGAGCATGGCCTGTGACCACGCGATGCGAGTCAACATTCGCTTGCGGAACAGGCGCAGCGCCTTCATCAGCCCGGCTTCATCACTGACCTGCGCCAGCGCCTCGGCTAACCAACCGCGATAGCTTTGCCACTCCTGCGCGTGCGGCGGATGCTGCACAATCTCATGCCACCAGTCTGGAAATGCCAGCAGGTTTTCACTGATAAAATCACTGCTCGCGGCCACCGCCAGCGTGCTTTCATCAAGCTCTGGTAGGGGTGCGGCGTGCTCCTGACAACGAATAACAAAGTTGTCAGCCTGACTTTGCAAAACAGAAGGGAGTGGCAACATGAGATCAGGTTCCTTTCGCAAAAAAGCCTGAGTCAGACTCAGGCCAGTTGTTCAATTAAACTTCACCATAAACCAAAATGCGGGTTCTTATTTGACTTTGCCGTTGAGCCAGAAGGCATCCATCATCACGGCGTGCTGGCGGGCGGAATCTTCCCACGCATGCTGTTGCTGGATGATCGCCTGCTGCAATTCAAGCCAGCCATTGATGTATGGGCTGTACTCTTCGTAAGAGTAAGCGCCCGCTAACATGTGGAAAGAGATAATCTGGCGCTTCAGGCGAGCCAGTTGGTCGCGGAAGCCATCTTCGTCCAGCGGCTGGCCGAATGCCTCTTTCAAATCCGCGGCGGTACGGCCCAGCATGATGTCAGCAAAGCGTTTGAAGGAGCCATCGAGCTTCTTCTGTGCTTTCTCATCAATGAAAGGTTTCCACTGTTGAGTTGCCAACCATGAAGTAAGTGCTAACTTACATTTCAAGTAAGCTGGGCTGTAACACACGGCCTGCGCGTCTGCGCCCTTCTGCTCTAGCGCGGGCAGTAAGTCAGTCAGCAAGGCACGCAGTTCAGTCGAGGCTTTACGTGGGATCAGGCCGCCGAACAGCACCAGCGTCTGGCGCACGGCTTCAACTGCTTGCAGCACGCTCAGGCGCACGGCCTTGTCACCGCGCACCCACAGCTCTTCGTGGTACTGCCACTGGTCCAGCGCGAGAGCCAAAATACCCTCCATCGCCTGCTCTACCGTGGCTTTCGGCGCGGCTTTAAATACTGGCAGCGGGCGCGATTCGCGCGCCGGATTGCCTTTCGCTAAGTGGTAACCCCGGGCAGCCTTGCTCAACCCGCCCTGACGCAGGCCGCCGTTTTGACCAATCAACGCCGCAAGAGCCAGCAGGTCCGCGGTGTTGCCGCTTTTCAGCTCCAGCTCAATTTCAGCCAAAGGTTCGGACAGCTCGCCAGCCACTACTTCGCCCTGATCCAGACCAAGCTCAATCTCGCTTTGCTGGTAAGTGATCACCCACTTCTCGCGCATGAAATTGGTGGAAAACAGCGGCAATAGCGCCTTCTGTAGCGCAGCGACTTTGCAGCCTTCCGGCCAGATTTCCTTCGGGAAAGCGCTGAGTTTCAAGGTCGGCTTTTTCAGCTCAACATTGTATTCCGGGCGCTGGTGCAAGCCTCCTACCACGCTACCGGCGGTTTTGATGGTCATCTCATATTGGTCATCAAAACCGCGAATACGCAGGCCCATATCGTGGCTGCGCATCCAGTTATCAGCGGTTTCATAATAGATGTTGGTCAGCTTCTGTGGAGCAGAGTGTTCGCTGGAAAATTGCGCCAATTGCTCCGGTAATTCGGCGATAGCCGCGGCAGTGGCGATAAACTTTAATTCTATTTCTACGGTCATAGTGATCTTCACACCGAGTTCTGGATGTCAATAGGCTGTCATTAAGCCGACAAAAGGAGTTAGCGATAAGTCGCAATTCTAACACAGGGTCTGGCCGCAAGCCGCATGCAACGGGATAGTAAGATAGTTCCCATTCCTGTTTATACGTTGCGTAGTCAAACTGTTGCCCTTAGTATCAAACCCTCATAACGTCGGTTCCTACATCGCGTTCCATAAATTCACAAAGAAACGATGAAATAATGCAGAAACTCCGCCTAATTGGTCTCGCTGTGCTTAGTTTAAGCATCACTTGGGGCGCTCACGCCGATGAAAAGCGCTACATTTCCGACGATCTGATCACTTATATCCACAGTGGTCCGGGTAATCAATATCGTATCGTTGGCACCCTGAATGCCGGTGATGAAGTCACCCTGCGCAGCGTTAACGACAGCACTAAATACGGCGAAATCATTGACTCTAAAGGTAAAACCGCCTGGATCCCGCTGGACCAGTTGAGCAATGTGCCAAGCATCCGCACCCGCGTTCCTGACTTGGAACAGCAGGTGAAAACGCTGACTGACAAGCTGACCAACATTGATTCCAGCTGGAACCAGCGCACGGCTGAAATGCAGCAGAAAGTCTCTTCGAGCGACGGCATCATCAATGGCCTGAAGAAAGAGAATCAGGACCTGAAAAATCAGCTGATTGTGGCGCAGAAGAAAGTGAGCGCAGTGAATGTTCAGCTTGACGACAAGCAGCGTACTATCATTTTACAATGGTTCATGTATGGCGGCGGCGTCGCCGGTGTTGGCCTGCTGTTGGGCTTAATCCTGCCGCATCTAGTGCCTCGCCGTAAGAAAAATGATCGCTGGATGAGCTGAGTCACATAATGGAAATCTATCTGGTCGGCGGCGCAGTCCGAGACAGTTTATTAAATCTGCCGGTTACCGAGCACGACTGGGTAGTGGTTGGCGCCACGCCGGAATATATGCTTGCTGAAGGATATCAGCAGGTTGGCAAGGACTTCCCCGTGTTCTTGCATCCGGTGACTCACGACGAATATGCGCTGGCTCGCACTGAAAGAAAATCTGGCAGCGGCTACAACGGTTTTACCTGTTACGCCGCGCCGGATGTCACCTTAGAGCAGGATTTGATGCGTCGCGACCTGACCATCAACGCCATCGCCAAAAGCGCCGAAGGTGAACTGTTCGACCCTTACCACGGCCAGCGCGATATCGAAAATCGCCTGCTGCGCCACGTTTCTGATGCCTTTGGAGAAGACCCGCTGCGCGTGCTGCGCGTGGCGCGATTTGCCGCGCGCTTCGCCCATCTCGGTTTTAGCGTCGCGCCAGAAACTCAGCAACTCATGCAACAAATGGCCAGTTCCGGCGAGCTTGAAGCCCTAACCGCCGAGCGCGTGTGGAAAGAGACCGAAAAGGCGCTGCAAACGCAGGACCCGCAGGTCTTCTTCCAAGTGCTGCGTGACTGTGGCGCGCTGAAGGTGCTGTTCCCAGAGGTTGACGCGCTGTTTGGCGTGCCCGCGCCGGAGAAATGGCATCCAGAAATCGATACCGGTATTCACACCCTGATGACCCTGAAAATTGCCGCAGAGCTGACGCCGGATGTGGATATTCGCTTCTCCGCACTCTGCCACGACTTGGGTAAAGGGCTGACCAATCCGGAATATTGGCCGCATCACCACGGCCACGGCCCGGCGGGCGTCAAACTGGTAGAAAACGTCTGCCAGCGCCTAAGAGTGCCAACCCATATTCGCGATCTTGCGAAGCTGGTCGCGGAATTCCATGACCTGATCCACACGGTCAATAAACTGCGTCCGGAAACCCTTGTTAAGCTGTTCGACACTATCGACGTTTGGCGCAAGCCGCAGCGGCTCGAGCAGATGATTTTCACCAGCGAGGCTGATGCTCGCGGGCGAACCGGATTCGAGCAGAACCCTTATCCTCAGGGCGATTACCTGCGCGGGGCCTATGCCGCGGCGCTCACCGTGTCGATTAAAGATATTGTGGATTCGGGTTTGCAGGGGTTGGAAATCAAAGAAGAGCTGAAGAAACAGCGTATTCGCGCCATCGCCGACTGGAAAGCGCTGCAAGATCCTGCCGAATAACTTCCCGCGTTCAAACATCAAACAGCAGGCGCAATGGCACCTGCTGTTTGCATTTTTACGCTATAAATATCGTGTAGGCGACGAAAGCCACCACAAAGCGGTAGATGGCGAAAGGAATAAACGAGAAGCGTTTGATAACCGACAGGAAGGTTTTAATCGCGATTAGCGCCACCAAGAAGGCCACCACAAACCCGGTCGCGAACATCGGCAAATCTGCCATGCTCAGGAAAGTGTAGCTCTTATAGAGGTCAAGCACGGTAGCGCCCAGCATCATCGGCACGGCCAGCAGGAAAGAGAATTCAGACGCTGCGTACCGGCTCACTCCACTCAGCATGCCGCCACCAATGGTCGCCCCCGAGCGCGAGAACCCCGGCCACAGCGCTAAACACTGGCAGACACCAATCATCAGCGCCTGACGGTAAGTCATATCATCCACGCCTTCGGCACGCGGCTTCTTCGGCTTGAGCAGCTCTGCGGCTATCAGCCACACACCACCAACCACCAACGCATAAATGACGTTTTTCGGCTCAAACAGGGCTTTGATCTGCGAGTGGAAAATCAAGCCAATCACCGTGGCGGGCAGCATGCCCAGTATGATGTGGCCCAGATTCAGGCGCCCGGTACCCGTCCCTTCGTGGACCGGCGGCTTGCCAAAATGAATACCAATCATGCCAAACAGTCGACGCCAGAACATCACCACCACCGCCATGATTGAACCCAGCTGGATAATGACTTCAAATGATTTTGCTGTATCGCCGGTAAAACCTAATAGGTTGCCGACGATGATCATATGTCCGGTTGAAGAAACCGGTAAAAATTCTGTTAACCCTTCGACAACACCCAAAATTGCTGCGACCAGCAATGAATGACTTTCAACGACCATTTAATATCCAACTTATTACAGAGGGTGGAATAGCGATATCGGAATAAATATCGCTGAAATAAGAATGCCTTTAAACGCCTTATTTCTAGCGCTTTTTTATGACAAAAATTCGCGCGATGAGTTGCAGGCGTTGATATTTAATTCGGAAATTTAGCCACGCACGCCGCGTTCAATGATAACCCCGACGTTGGTGGCTTCAGCCACAGCGCCCGGCTTGCTTAGCTTGATGCGTACCCACGGTGAGTTGAAGCGAGATAATAGCAGCGTGGCGACCTCTTCCGCGACGCGCTCGACCAGCGCGAAATTCTGCGTTGAGACGTGCTGAATGACCACTTCGCTGACATCGGCGTAGCTCAGGCAATCATTAACATCGTCGCTGGCAGCGGCTTGGCGGTTGTCCCACGCCATTTCGATATCGAACACTAGCTTCTGCTTTATAGTCTGTTCCCAGTCATAAGCGCCAATGGTGGTGATTACATTTAGTTGCTCAATAAATACGATATCCATCACGCGTTTCTCTGTTTTTGGGTCAGCCGGATACCACTTCCGGCGGAAAATGCGTATTATCCATGGATGTTGCGATTAAAACGACCCCTATTAGACGGAACTGCGTTATGAGTGCTACCGCGCTTGGCATGATTATTTTCGCCTATCTCTGCGGCTCGATTTCCAGTGCAATTCTGGTCTGTCGGGTAGCGGGATTACCCGATCCACGTACACAGGGTTCCGGCAATCCGGGAGCCACTAACGTCTTGCGAATTGGTGGTCGCGCCGCCGCCGCGTCAGTGCTGATCTTTGATGTGCTAAAAGGCATGCTGCCGGTCTGGCTGGCTTACCGTTTCGACGTCTCCCCGGTTTATCTTGGCCTTACCGCCATCGCCGCCTGCCTCGGCCACATTTACCCGGTATTTTTCCGTTTCCAAGGTGGAAAAGGGGTCGCGACCGCCTTTGGTGCTATCGCGCCCATCGGCTTTGACCTGACGGGCTTGATGGCGGGCACTTGGCTGCTCACCGTGCTACTGAGCGGCTATTCGTCATTAGGCGCTATCGTCAGCGCGCTGATTGCTCCTTTCTATGTCTGGTGGTTCAAGCCGCAGTTCACCTTCCCGGTTGCCATGCTTTCGTGCCTGATTCTGTTGCGTCACCACGACAACATCCAACGCCTGTGGCGAGGGCAAGAGAGTAAAATCTGGGATAAGCTGAAGCAGAAACGCGCAGCTAAAAAAGCCGCGCAAGAAGCCGCCAAGCAAGCTGAAAAAGAGTAATAAACTCAGATTTCAGACACAAAAAAACGACCTCAAGGGTCGTTTTTTTATTGCCGCAGCCATTCAAATCATAGCCTGACTGAATGGAAGCGAGGCAAGGCGCAAGAAGGGGGAGAAAGCGCAGCATACCTGAGTATGTGAGCATTTCGAGCCGCCGCAGCAACACAGCCGCAGCCCCATTCAGACTGGCGGCAACTCAGCCAAAGGCCAGCGCGGACGCACAGACACGCTCAGATCCTGCGTCGCGCCAGTTTGCAAACGCACCATGCCCGCATAAGCAATCATCGCGCCGTTATCGGTGCAGAATTCAGGGCGCGCGTAAAACACTTCGCCACCGCGCTTAGTCATCATCTCGCCTAACTTGGCGCGCAGCGTGCGGTTGGCACTCACCCCTCCAGCCATAACCAAACGTTTGAAGCCGGTCTGCTCCAGCGCGCGCTTACATTTGATCGCCAGCGTATCCACCACGGCATCTTCAAAAGCCCGGGCGATATCGGCATGAGTTTGTGGCGAATCATCATTAGCGCGGACGGTGTTTGCTGCAAAGGTCTTCAAACCTGAGAAACTAAAATCCAGCCCCGGACGGTCAGTCATCGGGCGCGGGAAAGTAAAGCGCCCCTCTGTCCCCTGCTGCGCCATCTTCGACAGCATCGGGCCGCCGGGATAGTCCAGACCCAGTAATTTCGCAGTCTTGTCGAATGCTTCGCCAGCGGCGTCATCGATAGACTCACCCAGCAGCTCATATTTACCAATGCCGGTGACGCTAATTAATTGGGTGTGTCCGCCGGAAACCAGCAAGGCAACAAAGGGGAAATCTGGCGGATTGTCTTCCAGCATAGGCGCCAGAAGATGCCCTTCCATATGATGAACCGGCACGGCGGGTACATCCCAGGCGAAGGCCAGAGAGCGGCCGATGGTTGCGCCCACTAATAGCGCGCCCACCAGACCCGGACCGGCGGTATAAGCCACGCCGTCGATGTCTTTGGCGGTCAGCCCGGCTTCTTTCAGGGCTTCCTGAATCAGAGGAATAGTTTTGCGCACGTGGTCACGCGACGCCAGTTCAGGCACCACGCCGCCGTAGTCGGCATGCAGTTTTACCTGACTATACAATTGGTTGGCTAACAAGCCCGCTTCGCTGTCATAGATAGCGATGCCGGTTTCATCGCAGGACGTTTCTATACCAAGTACTCGCATCACCTTTTCCATCTCATTCTCGCGCTAACTCGCGGCGCGCAGTTTAGCACACAACACCGCGTCAGCGCTGCTTCTCAGAAGCAAATCCGCTGCTTTTGCCAATTAATGTCGAGCAATTTGAGTTGATTGGTATATAATCGCCGGCCGACGCAAAAGCGAGCGCACTTTTGGAAATAGATGGGTTGGAAGGCGCTGCTTCAATTTGCCGTTATGCTTTACAACGCAGCGCAAGTTGGAGTAAAATTCCGCACCATTTTGAAATGTGCTGGTACAAACCAGCAAACAAACCGATTTTATCGAGGTGAGAGGCACATGCCTGTAATTAAAGTACGTGAAAACGAGCCGTTCGACGTAGCTCTGCGTCGCTTCAAACGTTCCTGCGAAAAAGCGGGTGTTCTGGCAGAAGTTCGTCGTCGTGAGTTCTATGAAAAACCGACTACCGAACGTAAACGCGCTAAAGCATCTGCAGTAAAACGCCACGCCAAGAAACTGGCTCGCGAAAACGCACGCCGCACTCGTCTGTATTAATCTTCGGGGGCAACCCCACCGTGTATTTGCTCTCGCAAAAGCACACAGATCGATGAGTAGTTGCATACGCATGCCGTGCTTTCCGAAAGGAATGCGCGGCTTGTTCTCGTTTATAGGCTAGTGAGTAAGGGGCTTATGGCTGGGAGAATTCCACGCGTATTTATCAATGACTTACTGGCTCGTGTCGACATCGTGGACCTTATCGATGCTCGCGTAAAGCTGAAGAAACAGGGTAAGAATTACCACGCGTGCTGCCCTTTCCACCATGAGAAAACACCCTCATTTACCGTAAACGGTGATAAGCAGTTTTATCACTGTTTCGGCTGTGGAGCCCACGGCAACGCCGTCGACTTCCTGATGAACTACGACAGACTTGAGTTTGTCGAAAGTATCGAGGAATTGGCGACAATGCAGGGTTTGGAAGTGCCGTATGAAGCGGGCACCGGTCCAAGCCAGATGGAGCGCCATCAGCGTCAAAGCCTCTACCAGTTGATGGAGCCGCTCGCCGACTTCTATCAGCAATCACTTAAACAACCCGTTGGCGCACCTGCCAGAGAATACCTTTCTCAGCGCGGATTAAGTGAAGATGTTATCGCACACTTTGCCATAGGTTTCGCGCCTCCTGGCTGGGACAACGCCTTCAAGCGTTTTGGCAAAAATGCCGATGACAAAGCCTCATTAATTGATGCGGGTATGTTGGTCACCAATGACAACGGACGCAGTTATGACCGTTTTCGCGAACGCGTCATGTTCCCCATCCGCGATAAGCGCGGCCGGGTTATTGCGTTTGGTGGCAGGGTATTGGGCGAGGGCACGCCGAAATATCTTAACTCCCCCGAAACCGAGATTTTCCATAAAGGCCGCCAGCTGTATGGCCTTTATGAAGCACAGCTGAAACATCCGACACCTTTACGCTTATTGGTTGTCGAAGGCTATATGGACGTCGTGGCACTGGCGCAGTTTGGTATCGATTATGCCGTTGCATCACTGGGCACCTCGACCACCGCCGACCACATTCAGTTGATGTTCCGCGCCACGGATAACGTGGTGTGTTGCTATGACGGCGACAGAGCCGGTCGCGAAGCAGCATGGCGCGCGCTAGAAACGGCGCTGCCCTATTTGAGCGACGGCCGCCAGTTACGCTTTATGTTTTTACCCGACGGCGAAGATCCAGACACGCTGGTGCGTAAAGAAGGTAAAGAAGCCTTCGAACAACGGATGGAGCAGGCGCTGCCGCTCTCAACCTTCTTGTTTGAATCGCTGATGCCACAGGTCGATTTGAGCAGCCCCGACGGGCGCACCAAATTGAGCATGCTGGCGCTGCCTTTGATTCGCCAAGTACCCGGCGAGACGCTGCGCATGTATTTGCGCCAGCAGCTAGGCAATAAGCTCGGTATTTTGGACGACAGCCAGCTCGAAAAACTGGTTCCTAAGCAGGTCGACAGTGGCAATACCTATCAGGCGCCCCAGCTAAAACGCACAACCATGCGTATACTTATAGGGTTACTGGTACAAAATCCACAACTGGCTACACTTATACCCTCGTTGCAAGGATTGGAGCGAGCGAAGCAACCGGGACTGGATCTCTTTAGCGAGTTAGTAACCACTTGCTTAGCCCAGCCGGGCCTGACTACCGGCCAGTTGCTTGAGTTGTACCGAGACAATAAGTTCTACCAGCAGCTTGAAACTCTGGCTACATGGAACCATATGATCGTTGAGGATATGGTCGAAGAAGAGTTTCGCGCCACGCTGGCCAGCCTCTATGACTCGATCTTAGAGCAGCGGCTTGAAGAATTAATCGCTAAAGCCAGAACCCATGGGCTCAGCCCGGAAGAACGCGCCGAAGTTAGCTCGTTAAATCAGGTTTTAGCGAAGAAAAATTGAACGGCTTAAGTGCCGATATATAGTGGGACAGAGTCCCGCACGATGCCGCCATCGCGGGCCGCGGCAACAAGTAAACGCCCCGATACCCTAACGGGTAAACGTTATTGTTGGCGGTTTCGCTGACCAACACCAACCCAAATACTCTGAAGTGTGGATACCGTCTTATGGAGCAAAACCCGCAGTCACAGCTTAAGCTACTTGTCACCCGTGGTAAGGAGCAAGGCTATCTGACCTATGCTGAGGTCAATGACCATCTGCCGGAAGATATCGTCGACTCCGACCAGATCGAAGACATCATCCAGATGATTAACGACATGGGCATCCAGGTTCTTGAAGAAGCTCCTGACGCCGATGACTTAATGCTGGCCGAAAACCGTCCTGATACTGACGAAGATGCAGCCGAAGCTGCTGCTCAGGTGCTTTCCAGCGTTGAATCTGAAATTGGACGTACCACTGACCCAGTTCGCATGTACATGCGTGAAATGGGTACCGTTGAGCTGTTGACCCGTGAAGGCGAAATCGACATCGCTAAGCGTATCGAAGACGGTATCAACCAGGTCCAGTGCTCCGTTGCCGAATACCCAGAAGCCATCACTTACCTGCTCGAGCAGTACGATCGCGTCGAAGCGGGCGAAGCGCGTCTGTCTGATCTGATCACCGGTTTTGTTGATCCGAACGCAGAAGAAGAGATCGCGCCGACTGCCACTCACGTTGGTTCTGAACTGACGACTGAAGAGCAAAACGACGACGACGAAGACGAAGATGAAGATGACGACGCTGAAGACGACAACAGCATCGACCCAGAGCTGGCGCGCCAGAAGTTCACCGAGCTGCGTGAGCAGCACGAAGCCACGCGTGACGTCATCAAGAAAAACGGCCGTAACCACAAAAGCGCCGCAGAAGAAATTCTGAAACTGTCCGACGTCTTCAAACAGTTCCGTTTAGTACCAAAACAGTTCGACTTCCTGGTTAACAGCATGCGCTCCATGATGGATCGCGTCCGTGCTCAGGAACGTTTCATCATGAAAGTCTGTGTTGAACAGTGCAAAATGCCGAAGAAAAACTTCGTCAACCTGTTCGCCGGCAACGAAACCAGCCAAACCTGGTTTGATGCCGCTCTGGCTATGGGTAAACCATGGTCTGAGAAGCTGAAAGAAGTGACCGAAGAAGTCCAACGCGGCCTGATGAAACTGCGTCAAATCGAAGAAGAAACCGGCCTGACCATCGAGCAGGTTAAAGATATCAACCGTCGCATGTCTATCGGCGAAGCGAAAGCGCGTCGTGCGAAGAAAGAGATGGTTGAAGCAAACTTACGTCTGGTTATTTCTATCGCCAAGAAATACACCAACCGCGGTCTGCAATTCCTTGACCTGATTCAGGAAGGTAACATCGGCCTGATGAAAGCCGTTGATAAGTTTGAATATCGCCGTGGTTATAAGTTCTCAACTTATGCGACTTGGTGGATCCGTCAGGCTATCACCCGCTCCATCGCCGACCAGGCGCGTACCATCCGTATTCCGGTGCATATGATTGAGACTATTAACAAACTCAACCGTATTTCGCGCCAGATGCTGCAAGAGATGGGCCGCGAGCCGACGCCGGAAGAGTTGGCTGAACGCATGCTGATGCCAGAAGACAAAATCCGTAAAGTGCTGAAAATCGCTAAAGAGCCTATCTCCATGGAAACGCCAATCGGCGACGATGAAGATTCGCATCTGGGTGATTTCATTGAGGATACCACCCTTGAGCTGCCACTGGATTCTGCTACTTCTGAGAGCCTGCGTTCTGCAACGCACGACGTTCTGGCCGGTCTGACCGCGCGTGAAGCTAAAGTCCTGCGTATGCGTTTCGGTATCGATATGAACACCGACCACACGCTGGAAGAAGTGGGTAAACAGTTCGACGTTACCCGCGAACGTATCCGTCAGATCGAAGCTAAGGCGCTGCGCAAACTGCGCCACCCAAGCCGTTCTGAAGTGCTGCGTAGCTTCCTCGACGACTAATCGTTAGAGTAGCGTCATTAAAAAGCCCCGCGATGGTGATGCCGTCGCGGGGCTTTTGCTTTTCAGCAAGCCGCAGATTATTGCGCGTTCAGCGCGTCATACAGCTCGCGGTAAGATGCCGTCAGCTCATCCAGCGTCGCGCGATTCAACCCGCTTGGGTTCGGCAACACCCAGACTTCCGTCTTACCGATTTTTAACGCCTGACGCCCCCAGCTCACTTTGCTGATACCAAACGCCTTACTGAACGCCTGCTTACCCAACACGGCCAGAGCACGCGGCTGATAGCGCTCAATCTTGGCCGTCAGCGCCGCACCGCCCTCGCGCAGCTCATCGCGCACCAGCTCAGTGGCCTCCACTGTCGGACGCTCAACCAGCATGGTAATGCCACACCGGGTATCCAGCAGGTGCTGCTCCTCTTCTGGCTTCAACAAGCGTTCGGTAAAACCCGCCTGATGGATAACTTTCCAAAAGCGATTATTAGCATTAGCGAAATGGAAACCGTGATGCGCAGTCGAAAGGCCGGGGTTGATCCCACAGAAAACCACGCATAAATCCTCGGCAATAATATCGGTTATCATGATGTATCCCTAAGACGTATTTACCCGAGTTATCGCAAAAAACCGCAGCAATGACAACAGTCTACAATTGCACATAAAACGCGCATACAAACGGAACACCAGTAGACCTGTAACAGTAACTTACCGTATAATCCCGCCCCACGGCCCCTTAGCTCAGTTGGTTAGAGCACGCGACTCATAATCGCTTGGTCACTGGTTCAAGTCCAGTAGGGGCCACCAAATTTTAGATTTAAATTCAGTAAGTTAGGCCACTTTTAACCGAGTGGCCTTTTTGTTATCTTTTTTGAGTGGCGATGAAGTGGCGATGAAAAATTCGCTAACCGCACGTTGCTGGATCTGATAAAAGCTTGGTACTCAGCTCACGGCATAACCTTAAGAGATGGCGAACGGCGTTAGGATGACATGACTCACGCTTATGAATGCATGGGGCAACCTTTAGCTAGGGAATTTGATGCCTAGATGTTCTCACGCTATCGCGAAAAACGCCTTTCGAGGGATTAATCTCGGTCCAATAGAGTGAAGAAAGTAGCGCCTCGAACCATTAATCTTGAACTGGCATATTTTAGGCCTGTATTTAATGAGCTTGGTCGCCTAGGAGAATGGAAAGGCGATAACCGATTAAGAACTTGCGCCCCTTCCGCACAGAAGAAAGCGAGATGGCTTTCCTAACAAAAGATCAGATCGGGCAGTTGCTGGAAGAGTGTGGTAGAGAAAATAATAATAATCTCGTTAGCATCGTAAAATTAAGCCTATCAACCGGTGCACGCTGGTCAGAGGCCGAGTAACTGAATAAAAGCCAGGTCACAAAATACAAAGTAACCTACACAAAGACCAAAGGCCGAAAAAATAGAACCATTCCAATCAGTAAAAGCCTTCATGGTTCTTTGCCGGAAGTGAACAAAGGGAGATTGTTCAAAAATTGCTACGGCGCTTTCCGTTCTGCGCTGGAACGTACAGATATAGAGTTGCCACCTGGGCAGTTAACGCATGTACTTCGACACACTTTTGCATCTCACTTTATGATGAACGGCGGGAATATTTTGGTTTTACAAAGAGTGCTTGGTCACACAGATATTAAAATGACCATGCGATATTCTCATTTTGCTCCAGAACATCTTGAAGAAGCATTCAGGCTTAATCCTTTAACACACACTTGATGCGATAATGTTCTGTGGCGGGTTCGTCTAATTTTGCAGTCGAAAAAGCAAGTATATTATTTTTCAGCTGAATTCTCCTTCAACCCAACATATAATAGCTTAATTTCAGTGCTTAAACACATTGTAGTAACTTAGAGAGCTTATAGTTTCAAACTGTGCGTATTTTAATAATTTTTAAAATCTATGATATAGTTCTGCCATGTGTACATGGGAAAAACTGTTCGTTTATATAACAACTAATGCTTTGGAAGGGGTTAAATGAAAATACAAACTATAAAAATAAATGATATTGGCGGGATTTCAAACATTACATTGCAGCAAATAAACCCACAAATAAATATAATTTGCGGAGAAAATGGCGTAGGCAAGACTAACTTGCTGGATTCAATTGCTTCTTGTTTTACTGAGTTTGATAAAAACATCATTAGTAAAAGGTCCGGAAGTGAAAATGGAATTGTGGAAATAGATGCCATTCAAAACATAGATCCGAAAACTTTTACACTTAACGCTGAAATAAGAAACTTTGATCCTAGTGAGTCAGACCAATATATTTACAACAACCATTACAATGATAATAAAAATAAACTATTATACTTAAGAACAAATAGAGATTTGAATTACAGAAAGGTTAATTCTATTGCAGCAGATCCTGATGTTGAACATCGCTCTCGCTATAGCACTTCAGGTGTTAATAATGAAGACGTCAAAAATTGGTTACTAAACAGAATCTTGCATAGCAAACATGAAAATCATTTATCGAATTCTCAATTAGAAAATCTCGAACTTTCAAAAAAATGCTTTAGTGTATTAAATTCAACATACACATATAGTCGCCTTGACACTAGAAATGAAATCTTTGTAAAAACCCCAACTGGAGAAATATACTTCGAGTATCTTTCATCAGGATTCAAATCAACTATTTTTATTCTTTTAGGGTTGATTAAAGAATTAGATTACCGTTTTGAAAAAGACAAAATATCAGCTACAAATTATGAAGGGATAATTTTAATCGATGAAATCGAACTTCACCTTCATCCTGAATGGCAAGGTAGAATTTGTACTATCTTAAAAGATATATTTCCTAAGGCTCAGTTTTTCATTACAACACATAGCCCTCATGTTGTTCAAACCGCAGACCATGGTGAGGTTATCGCTCTTGAAAGAAATGTTGATGGTGGTATTAATCAAAGACCTCTTCCAAGTTCAGAGTATGGTTACCAAGGGTGGACAGTTGAAGAAATTCTCGAAGATATCATGGGGATGCCAGATTTAAGGACGAGGAGGTACAATGAGATTAAGAAGAAATTTGATGTTGCTCTTGACTTAGAGGACAAGAAAGAAGCGCAATCTGCTTATGATGAATTGGATAAAATGCTTCATCCTCAATATCCACTTCGTCCGGTATTCAAAATGCAGCTAGATAAAATTTTGGATGGCGAAAATGATTAAACTCGAACGGGCGGAGAGGCCAAAGTATCTCACGGATGATAAAGTAAAAGAATTAACTGAGGAGTTTAAAAAAGACAATACAAAGACGGTTTGGAAATCAAAATCAATTGGAGACGCTCTTTTAAAAAGTAGTTCATATAAATGTGCGTATTGCGAATGTGAATTGCAAAAAGAAGATTCATATATGCAAGTTGAACATTTTAAAGATAAAGACAAGTATCCAGATGATGTAGCGCAATGGGAAAATTTACTTCCATCCTGCGGGCGTTGCAATCGGAAAAAATGGACCTTGGATGTAAATTTAATTCCAATAGTAAATCCTTATGTTGATGATCCTAAGCTTCACTTGAAACAGCAAGCATTCAGACTATATGGTGAAGATTCAAAAGGGAAGCACACTGTAGAAAAACTTTATCTTAACGATGATACACGTGTTGTTTATCCGAGGTTTCTTGCATCAAATGAAATAAACAAGCAATTAACCGATTTAACTAGTAAACATCTAGATTTAGATCAGTTAAGGAATGGGTTAACTAGATTATTACAATCCTGTCAAGCCAATCAACCTTATTCAGCTTTTACTGCACACACTTTACATTCCAATCATGATTATGAATATTTAAAGAGCTTGCTTATTACCAATGATTTGTGGGATGCAGACCTAGCTGAGTTGCATAACAAATCATTTTCTTTGCAATTAGAACCGAGATGAAACAGCTCCGGATCAGTAAATATTACAGATAATGCTGCATCAGTTCTAACATCAGCTTCTGATTGTCAAACCGCAACGCATCACCATCATAATAACTGGAAGCCAATGGCGATAAAGTGGCGATACAGATGGAGTAAACCGGCATTTCATGGCAATCGCTGGCGTGTTATGCCACTGTATTAAAAGGTAAATATCTGTTTTACATAGTATTCAGTTGATACTCATAATCGCTTGGTCACTGGTTCAAGTCCAGTAGGGGCCACCAAATTCGATTTAAATTCAAATACTTAAGCCACCTTGTCAGGTGGCTTTTTTATTTCAAAATTAAAAGCCCCAGCAGTTGCCGAGGCTTTTAATGAATGAGAAAGAGTTACTTAGTTTCACTTAACGCTTTGAGCGCCGCTTTCGCTAAAAAGTTACTGCGGCTCGCATACGCTGGATTTTGGCTTACAAAAGTGTCGATTCTGTTGATAAGCAAATGAGGCAGCGTCACGTTTATACGCTCACTTCTCCCCATGAACTTAGTCACATCGACTTCTACGAAGATCCAAGCACCACCCTGATAGTTTTCGTTGAACTCCGGATCGGCACTCATTGCCTTATTGGTTAAGCCAGTGCTCTCAGGTATGGCTTTGCCATCATCAGCCAAAAATTCAAAATGGGCCTCAAGCGCTGACTTTGCATCCTGCGCCGCTTCTTCCAGCGTATCACCAGCGAAGTAGCAACCGGGCACATCAGGAAATGACCCGCTAGCTGAACCGTCTGGATCTGCATGTATATAAGCTGCATAGAACATCGTGTTTCTCCTGTGCGAAAAGGAGCGTCATTTCGTGACCTGATAAAAAAATCATACACACAACACACACCTTGTGCAATTTCTAGTGTGTATTATGTGTATATTTTAAGTGCGCCATTATTAACAATAACTCGACCATGTCCTCGGCAGCAGCCAAAGTCATTTTTACATCCTTAAGCCGAATGAGGACGCTAACCTAGGTGGCGTTTTTAATATCTCAAGCGAGAAAAAACTCAGCTGTAATAGGATGGAGCAAGCCTGTTTTTGCGCCATTCTTCAGGATCGTGGCCGGGTATAAATACCGCGTTATTTTGCTCGGTGAGCTGGCGTAACTTGCGTACAGACTGAGCCACATCAGTGGCTGACGTCATCAGGCCGGGGAGCGCCCTCTCGTGGTAATGATCCAAGGTGTAAGCTGCATCAATGGCGAGCATAAAGTTCTTACCACTCGGTAATCTGATAAGAAAAGATTGATGCCCCGGTGAATGCCCCGGGGTGAAAATACACTCTAACGTGCCATCGCCGTAAAGGTCATAGCTATCATCTGAAGGCCCGTTAAGAAAAAGCCAGTTTAGCTCAGGGCGATCATAATCTTTTCGACAATAGGCTCCAGCTGTAAACCAATCCGGCGCAAAGGCATATTCATACTCTCGCCTCTGCACTACATAAGTAGCATGCGGGAAGCGGCCAATCGCGCCAGTATGATCGGAGTGCAAATGGGACAGCAGCACATAGCGGATATCCTCCGGTGCAATGCCAACGCTTTTAAGCTGCGCTAAGCATCCCTGTTTTTCTGACATCACCGGCTTAAACTGCTCTGTAGCACTCCCCCAATACGCATAGGGGTCTGGCAAACCTTCTACAGCCAGACCACCGTCGATGAGGGTATATCCATCCGGATGTGTTAGTAAGAACCAAGGAACCGGGATTTCATAACTCTCTCCCACGCCCTGATTCATCCTAATATCCAGATACTTACAATGCTGGGTTCCTGACTGGAACATAAAAAGTCTGATATCTGACATAATTAATTTCCACATTTAAATCAATAAAATATATTCCAGTGCAATGGAATACATAACCGAATGTGGATTTTTTATTATTTCGCAGAAAAACAGTAGATACCTACATCCACTTACATTTATCGGTAAAACCAATATAATCGCTAAATGGATCTCTTCTCAGCAATGCGCATTTTTATCAGGGTGGTCGAGCGGGGCAGCATGTCAGCTGCGGCCCGCGATCTTGGCATTGGCCAACCCGCAGTCAGTGAAAGAATAGAAAAATTGGAAGCACATCTCGGCACTCGCTTGCTGAGGCGCAACACGCGCAACATGTCTCTGACACATAGCGGTAATTTATTTTATGAGCGAAGCAAAACGGCCATTCAGGCGGCAGAACACGCTCTTTTAGTGAATGAAGAGAATCAGAGTCTGCAAGGCAAAATCCGCATTGCCGCGCCCTATTCTGCTGGCGAAAGCCTGCTGATGCCCGCGATACTACGGCTTCAGGACCAACACCCTAGCCTACAGGTTGATGTGATTTTTAACGACAATGTCATCGATCCTGTCACTGAAGGTGTGGATTTATCATTGAGGCTGGGAGAACTCTCGGAAGGTTATTTTGTCGCACGTCCACTTGGCATTGTGCGCAGGGTTCTAATGGCATCTCCCGCTTTGCTGGCTAAAATGGGCGATCCGCAGTGTCCTGATGAGCTGGCAAACTACCCATTTGCAGCTGTTACGGGCATATTTGCCAACAATCGGATTCAATTACTCAGCTCTGAAAACCAACTAATGAATGTTCCGATCGATGTTAGATTTCGGTCCACGCACTGGCGAAGCGTCTTCACATACTTATTAGCTGGGCATGCTATTGGTGTTCTGCAATATCCAGTATGTAGAAATGAAATTGAAAAGGGAGAGTTAATACCTCTTTTAAGTCACTTCCAACTCCCCTCTTTTAACGCCTATTTGCTTCAACCCCCGGCAGCCATGATGTCATATGAAACACGAATTTGTGCCTCTCTGCTGGAGAGTTATCTCAGAGATTCGCTGCTTGAGATTTCGTGAGATTGATAATTTTCACTTCTAGTTGATAGAAGACTTATTGGTGTAACCTACCTCCTATCAAAAATAAATTATATTCGAATACAGTCTGAGCCATGGGAGCATTACCTTTTCGCATCAGCGAGAAACTGTTGTCCCTGCTGCAAGCATTTCAATATAATCATCTTTAATATTTTCATTCTAATTATTTATAACGCTTTTAACTTCTGTTACTTTACGTCATCTTATGCCGAAAATATAAAAAATCACCAAATGAAAAACTTTCTCATTGCCCTTTTTAAAGATACATTCTCATATATTAGTATTAGCATTGCAGTGGTTATTTTGTTTATAGCTTACTACTTAATATTTCCAGGCTACTGGTTTTTATGCAGCATATTAACAATATTAATTTTTGCAGTTTTTGATATTTTCATCTTTTCTAAGAGAAGAAAAAAAGACTAATACTATAAGAGAAAATGCCTCAGCGATGACCTGGTGGTGCTAACACCTCTCGATTACCATTATGGCCAGGTGTACTAACGATCCCCTGCATTTCCATTTGTTCGACTATTCGAGCAGCTCGGTTATACCCTATGCGGAATTGCCGCTGCACACCTGAAATTGAAGCTCTTCTTACGTCGACAACAAATGCTACTGCCTGATCGAATAATGGATCGAGCTCCTCGTCATCATCCATTTGGAAAGCAGTATCTGAGTTATTGCTTTCCAAAGAATTTAAATATGCTGGTTTACCCCGAGCTTTCCAATATTGAACAACAGCATGTATGTCTTGTTCTCGCACATAGGCACCGTGTACGCGAATAGGTGTTGAGCTGTTAAAAGGTACATAGAGTAAATCACCAGCACCTAATAACAGCTCTGCACCACCTTGGTCTAATATACTGTTCGAGTCGCCACGACTTCTTACCGTTAATGCAATGCGTGAAGGAATATTAGCTTTAATCGAACTCGCCATTACGTCAACCGAAGGCAAGGTATTGACTAAAATGAGATGAATACCGACGATATGGGCTTTGCGAACCAAAGAGTCGAGAAGGCCGTGCGAAGAGTCACCATTCGCAGCAGTTAGCTCAGAAAAATTATCTACAACAACGACAATATAAGGCTCTTTAGTCAGGTATGTCTGAGGTTTATCACTATTTGGTAGCCAGTACGGATCGGGAATGGGCCGAGCCAGAGCATCAGCATGATCGATGCGCAGATTATAATCCGCAAGGTTGCGAACGCTAAGCGCTGCCATAAGTTTATAGCGACGATCCATCTCTCCATGGCACCAACGCAATACGTCAGCAGCGTCACGCATGTCGCTGATAACACTGGTGAGCAAATGGGGAATACCTTCATAGAATGATAAATCCAGCATCTTAGGGTCGACTAAGATAAACCGCAGTGTCTCCGGCGTTTGTTTATACAGCAGACTCATTATCAAACTATCAAGAAATACCGACTTACCTGACCCAGTCATTCCCCCAACCAATAAATGCGGCATGGCCGTAAGGTCGGCAATCACGGGTTGGCCGACATTGTTTTGCCCCAATGCGACGGCCAAAGGTGCGTTATTTTTGATAAAGTCGGGACTATCAAAAACATCCCGTAAATACACGGCTTGCCTGTATTTATTGCGCAGTTCTATTCCTATATACGGCTTACCGGGAATAGTGCGCAGCACTCGTAGGCTATCTGCTGAAAGCCTACGCGTTAAATCATCCCGCAAAGCCGTAACACGATTAACCGAAATACCAGCAGCCAAATGTAGCTCATAAAGGGTGAAAACGGGGCCTTTAGATATACCGCGAACCTCGGCTTCAACCCTATAATCCGCCAAGAATGCTTCAATTATTCTGCCTATTCCCATCAGCTCCGGGTCGTCAGCTTGCGTGTTGTTGGCTGGGGGAAACGTCAGAAGATCCAGTGGGAGAAGTAGCGTCGCAGTCTGTTTTTGCATAGATCCCTCTAATTACAGCGCATCAAATAATGATTCTTAAACCTTATCCTATAGAAGTAACACAAATGATCCACCCGTTAGAAAATGTTACCATTCGCGCGCTAAATGATTCATATAACCTAAAGGGACATTCTGATGAAAAAAATTATGGGCTTTGCTCTGATGACATGCACATTTATGGCTAGCGCCGCTTTCGTGAACCCGATGAAATTCGATGGTTCAGAAGCGCAGAAGAAAGAGGTCATTGAGTACATTCAGGCGAGAGTGAAGAAGGAATATTGCGACGGGCAGTTAGATATGTGCCAGGACTCGATGCTGCGCATGATGGAGAAGAAAAACCTCTCTGATTTCAAAGCGCTGACCGAAGCAAAAGACAAAAAGATCATGGATAAGGTGATCAAAGATTACTGCAAAGGTCCTGTGGATATGTGTAACTACACCACCATCAAAATGATGTATGACCAAAACGAGAAAGCCAGCAAAGAGAAACTCGCCTGGTAAGCCTCGACATGATTTCAATTAAAGCCAGCTCATCAGTTGGCTTTAGTTACACTTTCAAGTCACGCCCATCTCTCTCCGCTTTCCCTTAACTTGACGACTGTGTTTCCTAAAAGTAGTTTATTCATAGGTAATTAATTCACTAAATGGAATGTCTATGAAACTCAAATCAGCCGAAGCATTTTGCCAAGTCGTTGAGCTGGGCGGTATCGCCCCGGCCGCGGAGGTAATGCACTGCGTTCCATCGAATATTACCAAGATGATCAAAGAGTTGGAAGGTGAGCTAAGTGAGCCGCTGTTTGAGCGCCATAAAGGCAGATTAGTGATCACGCCTTTTGGTCGCAACTATTATCAGGACCTCAGACCGCTGCTTAAAATATCCAGCGAGTTAGATAAGAAATACAAGAAGGATGATTTTTATTCGACTCTCAGCATTGGAGCCATCGACGTTGCTGCAGATTATTGGTTGCCACCACGTATTCTTTCGTTTATGCAGCAGCATAGTAATATCCAAATTAATATGTCAAATGCACATTCTCGCGTACTCGAAGAAGGCTTAATTAATCGAAGCTTTGATCTCATTTTATCTGACGGACCAATCATCAACCCTGAAGTGACCAGCACACTGGCATTTGAAGAAAAACTTATTCTGATTGGAAATCCAGCTGAAGTTAATAACTCACCCATTCCACTGTATAGTTTTGGCAAAGAGTGTATTTATAACGATATTATTCAGAATTGGATCAGGAGCCAACCCGTTGGGGAATACAAATTAACAGTAATGGAGAGTTATAAAACCATTATTGCCTTAGTAGAGAATGACTTCGGCATCAGTTTTATTCCACAGCGCGTACTGCAGCAGTTTAATAAAGGGCTGTTAAATGGTAAATCAGAATCGATAACCAGCGACGTCCATGTTGCCTGGCATCGTTTTAATCATCATAAAGCGATAAAAACGCTTCTGGGATTTCTATTAGAAGAGTGAACTGTAGTGGCATCAATCGAACTGAGTTCCACGTTGAATCAGTTCAATGAAATGCCCGTCTGGGTCGGTAACAAAGGCGATGATTGTCTTTCCATGTTTCATCGGCCCGGCTTCACGCGTCACGCTGTAGCCCAGTTTTTTGACTAAAGCACAGGTCGCAGCAGCGTCATCCACCTCAATTGCCACATGGCCAAATGAGTCACCCAGAGTATAGGCGCTAGTGTCCCAGTTATAGGTCAGTTCGATTGCCGCTTCTTCTCACTCATCTTTGTAACCTACAAAAGCGAGTGTAAAACGACCTTCCTTGTATTCTGCTTGCCTTAATAACTTCATGCCTAGCGCATCGCGATAAAAATTAATCGCCTTATCCAAATCTGCGACACGCAACATCGTATGTAATATTCTCATTGAAATATCCTCGTCATGAACATTAATAAAATAAGAATGCTGAAAAAATATTCAGCATTCTTGAGAATAATTAACGAGGGATTTCACTAAAATGATGCTCGTCGTATGGCTCGGTAAGGAAAGTATTAACGATATCGTTAAAAGCAATCCAGTGAGGCGTCTCTTGATGCTTAGCCAACACCTTGTCATTTTCCCACAGTTCAATTAATGCGAAGTGGTTACTGTCCGCTTCGTTTTCCCATAACTGGTAGAAACGGCAACCGTGCTCTTTATTCGATTCGACGACCATATTATTTAGGACGGCAAGGAAATCCTGTTTCTTATCCGTTTTTACTTTAAAGAATACATTTAATGTAATCATTATTTCGTTCCTTATGTTATAGATAATCGGAAATATGTCTGCCGGCGAAATAAAGACTACTAAAACCATTAATTTACTAAAAGTGACTTATTTTCAGTGAATATCATCACCAAATGGAAACTATACCAACCCCAACACCCGATCCAGCGACCACTTCCCGGCTCCGCGTGAGATGACCATCAGCAGCAATCCGCCCCAAATCAGGTGGGTTGGCCATGCGTCGGGATAGACGAAGATCTCAATAATCAGCGTCATAAACAGCAGGCCGCTGGCGGCGAAGCGGGAGAGCAGGCCGAGAACCAGCAGCACTGGGAAAGTATGCTCGGCGAAGGTCGCCAAATGCGCGGCGATGTCATAGGGGATCAGCGGCAAGGCGTATTCGGTTTTAAACAGCTCATAGGTCGAAGGTTTGAGTGTCATAAAGCCCGTCACTTTGGTGCGCCCCGAGAGGAAAAACACCGCCGCAATACCCACTCGGGCGACCAGCAGCAGCACGCTGCCACTGACCAGACGCTGCACGCCAAGCCAAGTCCCATTCCACACCCCACGCAAGCCCTGCTCTGAAGAAGCCTGATTATTTAAAGAGTTATCTGTCGTTTTCATTTTTACCTCTATGAATTAATGCGCCGTCGCGGCGAACACGCCGAGATGCAGTAAGCGCGTGAAAAACGGGCCAATATCGAATGTCGATTCGGCGTGTAATGCCCGCTCGCTCGCCGCGTTCAGGTTCGCGCCATCGCGGCAGGCAGCGAGAAATGCCGCGCCGCCACGGGTTATCGGCTCGGCCTCAATACCCTGTTGGCGCATCACCAATAGTGCGCCCTCTCCTTGCCACTGAATATTCTCCGGCGGCGCAGTGTGGTAACGGTTGAAATGCCACAGCGTGAAGACCGGCAGGCTCGGATGCCAATGCCAGCGCACCGCGTCGCGTAAGGCTAAAACCTGCTCGCCAACCGACTCTGGTGGCAACTCAGCCAGTGCCTGCACCGCCAAACAGGCTGCCGATTCGGCGCAAAACACCTCTAACCACAGCCAGTCGAGTCGCGCCACGTCAGCCAGATAGCCCAGTTCGGCGGCGGGCAGATAGGTGGCGATAAAAGCCGGGAAGAACTCGCCGTAGCGAATCAGCATCCCTTCCCTCGGCGGCTCTACCAGCGCGTATTGCCGCGCCATCTCGCGGAAAAAGTCCTCTCCGGTCAGGCTGGCGACGCTAGGGAAATTGGCCTGAAGCGCGTCAATGCAGCCTTTTAGCACGCTGTTGCGATAGACCATAAAGCCCGGCTGCTGCTGTAAATGTGCCAGCTCGCTGCTGCTCTCGTCATACAGGGTGCGGATAAAAGCCTGATGATAACGAGCCAGTCCGCCGCTCATCGCAGACCTCCGTAGGTGTGAAGGATGCGCTGTGCTCGCTGCTGCTCCTGTAATAACACCGCGAACTCCGGCAGTTTGTCGTCACGTTCAATCAGCGTTGGGCGCGTGCCGATGCGCTGAATAAGCCGTTGATAAAGCGCCCAAACATCGTCGGAAACTGGGCTGTCGTGGCTGTCGATCAGCAAGCTGCTGCCGCCTTCGTCGCTGCTAAACCCGGCCAGATGGATCTCGGTGACGTGGTCTGCCGGAAAACCGTCGAGCCACTCGGCGGCGTCAAACCCCAAGTTGTGGGCACTCAACCAAACATTGTTTATGTCCAGCAGCAGCCCGCAGCCCGTGGCACAGCTCACTTCGTGCAGAAACGCGATGTCATCCCACTCGTGCTCCGGCATATGCAGATAGTGCGTCGGGTTCTCCAGCGAAATCTGCCTGCCCAGCGCGTCCTGCACCCGGTCAATATTGTCGATTAACCGGCGCATCACCTGCGAGGTGCGCGGCACCGGCAGCAGGTCCGGATAGTAAGCGCCGTCCCACTGCGACCAAGCCAAATGCTCGGAAACCAAGGCCGGCTTAACCTCGTCCACCAGCACTTTTAGGCGAGAGAGCAGCGCGGCATCCGGCGGGGCGTCGGCGGCCAGAGAGAGCGAAACGCCGTGCAGAGAAATCGCGTGCTGCTGGCGAATCGCCTCCAGCCACTCCCTGCGCGGGCCACCGGCCATGAGATAATTTTCACTGTGGACTTCAAACCAAACGTCCGCCGGACTATTAAGCGCCTGCTGGTAATGTTCCGGCTTCAGCCCCAGCCCGGCACCCAGTTGAGTTATTGTCGTCATGGTGGTGGCCCTCTTGGCTTAGCCTTCGGTCAGTGAACCGTGGCCTTTTGGCGTCTGGATGGAGGTACAGGTGCCTTGCGGAACCATCTTGTAGGCGTCTTTCTGGTAATCGATTTTGGAAGTCCCGGCGCAGGTGGTTCCCGCCCCGGCCTTGCAGTCGTTATCCGCCGCTTTTGCGACACCAAAACAGCGCTCTAAATTAGGGCCAGTGGCTTCAGCAGCTAATGACGCGGCGCTGAAAGAGATCAGAGATAAGGCAATAGCGGACATAGCAATACGTTTCATATAAAACTCCAGAAAGTTGAAAGTTAAATTAAATAAATGATGTCAGACACAGCATTAACACAGTGAGATTATCTAACGGGGAATCACCTCCTTATTAAATTAAGCCTTAGCTTCGGCTAATAATGCGTTGATCACTTTTTCTTGCTGTTGATAATTACCTTCTCCGAAGTTCTGGTAACGTAATTGTCCTTTGGCATCGAAATAATAATGCGCGGGCCAATATTGGTTACCGAAGGCATTCCAGATGGCGTAATTATTATCAACCGCGACCGGGTACTTAATATTCCATTTATTCAGCGCTTGTTTTACGGCATCGATATTCTTTTCCCACGGATATTCCGGGGTGTGAATGCCAATCACCACCAGCCCCTGCGACTGATATTTCTCAGCCCACTCGCGGACGTGAGGAATACTGTGCTGGCAGTTAATGCAGTCGAAGGTCCAGAAGTCGATCAGCACCACTTTGCCTTTTAACTGCTCCGGCGTGAGTGCCGGGGAGTTCAGCCAAGTTATGGCTCCATTGAGAGACGGCATCTGGCTGGAAGGTGCCTGAATATCAACGGGTTGTAGAATCACTCTCTTGGCCGGTGAAGGCTTGAGGGTCAGCAGATGCTGCTCCAACTGCTGGCCGACGGCGCTATTGGTATCCAGCAAGCTGGTGGCTCCCGAGGCGATAAACACCACCGAGGCCAACATCATCACTCCGGCCATCTGGCGAAAACGCAGGGTGAGTGCCATTTTGGCCCGCAGTCTGGTGAGCAGCTTGTCACCGCAAAACCACAGTAAGGCCAGCATGGTCGCGCAGCCGCTGCCGTAGGCCAGCAGCAGTAACCCACTCTGCCCGGACGCCCCGTTAAGCATGGTGGTACTGAGAATAGCCCCCAGAATCGGCCCCGCACAGGGTGCCCATAACAACCCGACTGCTCCACCGGCCAGCAGCGCGCTGGTCATGCCCCGCTGCTGGCGGCTGCGACTATCAAGCAGTGAGCCAAGGCGCACCGCGGGCTGCGCAATCTTCTGAGCAAAACGTTCAGAGATAAGCGACAGCGCGGTGATAGCCAATAACCCCAGCGCCAGCCAGCGGCCATATTTGCTGGCATGAACCACCCACTCGCTGCTCGCCGTTGCCAGCAGAGCCACCAGCGTGAAAGTCAGCACCATTCCGACGAGCAAGGCCGCAAAATGGCGTTTATTACTGCCCGCTCCGGCGAATAACAGCGGGATCACCGGCAGCGTGCACGGGCTTAACAAAGTGAGCATTCCGCCCAGATAAGCAATCAGAATTGGCATGAGAACTCCCTGACCACGGGCTAGTTACCCGAAGTGATATTCACCGCTTTGAAAATTGTGCGGGCGACGTTTTTTGGGTCATACAGCATAGGAACGTGGCTCACCGGCAATTCGGTCACGTGGGCGTGGATTTTCTTCGCCATCGCGCGCTCCAAATCGGGGTTGATCATCCGATCCTTGCTGCCGACCAAGAACCAGCTGGGCTTGGTTTCCCACGCGGCTTTAGTGACTTTTTCATCAAAACTTGAGGCGCGGATTGGCACCTGAGTAATGCCCACGATGTTCTGCGCCTCTGGCGTGGCGTCCTGTGCAAAGTCGCTGGCGATGGCGCTAGCTGGCAAGCTGAGGAAGCCGTCGGCCCCTTTCACAATTTTTGCGCTGCCCGGAGGTGCCGGGAAGCTTTTCACCAAGTCGGCGGTGGACTGCCCGGCAGACGGCGCGAAGGCATTGATGTACACCAGCCCTTTGACGCGCGGGTTGTTGCCAGCCTGAGTGATGACCGTGCCGCCCCACGAGTGGCCGACCAGAATCACGTCGCCTTTGGCGCGGGCAATGGCGCGTTCGGTCACTTCGACATCATCTTTCAGCGAGGTCAGCGGGATTTGCGCGGTGATAATTTCGTAATGGCGCGACTGTAGCGCGGGGATCACCTGCTCCCAGCTGGCAGTGCCGTCGGCGAAAGCGCCGTGGACCAGAACAATGGTGTGAACCTGCTCCGCGTGGGCGGAAAAGCCAGTCATCAGACCGGCGACGGTCATTGCCAAAAACGTTTTGTGTAGCGGCTTCATCATTTTTCTCCTGAAATACCAGACCAAGTGACATGGGCGGGATGAGCTTCCCGACATAACCAGACTAAAGTGGTTATGTATCTGGCATGTTTCGGTCTGGTAGCGGATTCTTATGTCTATGTATCTGGATGACGTAATAAATAATGAGATACACAATTAACGGTATATTTCGGCGACGCCGTAATAACTGTTATTGCCACCGGCGGCGATAATGCGATACGCGCTGGCCCCGGCTTTGTCTGCTTTCATCGAAAGGTTGTCATTTAATTCAGATAATGAAAGCGCATTACTGCTGCTGTCAGAAACGGTACCAATTTTTACCAAACCCTGTGCGTTGTTGACTTCTTTAGCAGCAAAGGCAGGCGTAGCGGCAGCGGAAGAAATAAGCAAAGAGAGTGGCAGAATAACGTTGCGGAAGAGTTTCATAATAAGCCTCATAATATATCGGTTAGGTTAAGTTTATTTCCGCCGGACCCTGTCTCGGCGGATGACTTATTTAAACGGATAAATGTATGTGGGCTGTTTCAATTAACGGTAGATTTGTTTTTCTGTATAGCGCCGGGCGGCGCTGATACATAAAAAAACAATTATTCAGTCATGGGGAGATGGATCTTGACCTGCAAACCCTGTGGCTGGCGGTTGGCTAATTGCAGTTTACCCTTCAGCTGATTCACCAGCTGCTGGGCGATAGCCAAACCTAAACCTGTGCCGCCAGTATCGCGATTGCGCGAGCTTTCGACCCGATAGAAAGGTTGCAGCACGGACTCCAGCTCTTCTGGCGGAATGCCCGGCCCGTTGTCAGCAATCACAATCTCCACTGCCCCACTCTCGACGAGGCTAAGCCGCAGCTCGGCGCTACCAGCAAACTTCAGCGCGTTATCAATCAGGTTGGTCAGAATACGCCGCAGCGCTTGAGGGTGAGTGACCAGCGCCACGGCCTGCCCGGCTGGGGTGAAAGTGACGCTTTTCCCCACGTCGAGATAGTCGCACACCAGACTGTCGATAAAGGCATTGAGGTCGATTCGGCTCAACTTCTCTTCGAGATTTTCTGACGCACGGGCATAGGCGATCCCCTCGCGCACCAAATGAGTCATCTCCTCGAGATCCAACAGCAGCTTGTCGCGCAGCTCGGGCTGGTCGGCCATTTCAGCACGTAATTTCATGCGCGTGATCGGCGTCTGCAAGTCGTGGGAGATGGCCGCCAGAATCTGCGCCCGCTCCTTCAAATAACCTTTAATTCTGGCCTGCATGGCGTTAAAAGCCCGCGCGGCGTAGCGCACCTCGGCGGGTCCGCTCTCCACCATGGTGCTGGCCGACAGCGAGGTTGGGTCGAGTGACTCAATCGCCTTGGTGAAAACGGTCAAAGGCCGCACCGCCTGACGCACCGCGAACCACGAACAGATCAGCAGCAGGACCAACTGCACGCAGAGCACGAAGGGCAGCCAGTTGGCGATAGGCGTCGGGCGCGGCATGACATCAATGGTCAGCGGCTGGCCATCTTTCAAGGTGAGGTGCGCCTGTAGCTGCTCCTGCTTGCCCGGAATGGCATTGATCGACAGGTGATAATTGGCACCCAGCGCCTGCTCCAGCGACTTGGCGGTATCCTGTGAACGCCACGTCGTCGGGTACTCGCCGGACTGACCGGCGCTAAGCAAATAATGGTAGTTTCCGCGCCCGAGCATGCTCAACCAGGCCGGGCGTTCGGCGGCGGGCAGCCGGTCGAGGATCGCCACGCTAGTCGCCACGTCATATTCGAGGTTGCCCAGCATCACCGAGCGCGCGCTGCTAATGCGTTCATACATCAATAAGCTCAGCGTCAGGGCGTTAGCCAGCAGCAGGCCGAGCAGCACGATAATCAGCAGGCGAGAAAGCAGAGAGCGCGGCCACCACGTCATTCGCGTGCCTCTTTGATAACCACCGGCATGGAGAAAACGTAGCCTTCGCTGCGCATGGTTTTGATGTAAGCCGGCTCGCGGGCGTCATCGTTGAGCCGCAGACGCAGGCGGCTGACCAGCAAATCGATTGAGCGCTCGAACAGCTCGGCGTCGCGGCCTTGGGTCAGATTGAGCAGTTGGTCGCGGTTTAGCACGCGCTGGGGATGGTCGAGAAACACCCGCAGCAGCCGATATTCCGCGCCGCTGAGTGCCACAATGGTGCCGTCGGCAGCCACCAGATGGCGTGCCGACGTGTCCAGATCCCACACGCCAAAGGAGAGCAAGCGCCCTGCTTCGGTCACTTGCAGGTTCGGCGGCATCATGCGCGCGCGGCGCAAAATCGCTTTAATGCGCGCCAGCAGCTCACGGGCGACAAAAGGCTTCACCAGATAGTCGTCCGCGCCCATTTCCAATCCCAAAATCCGGTCGGTTTCTTCATGGCGGGCGGTCAACATCAGGACCGGAATAGTGCGATGCTTGCCGCTGCTCAGCTCGCGGCACAGCACCAGACCGTCATCGCCGGGCATCATGATATCCAACACAATCAGGTCCACCGGCTGGGTTTCCAGCAAGGCGCGCATCTGCTTGCCATTGGCCGCCACGCTGGTGCGCAGCCCGGCCTTTTGCAGGTAATCGGCGATAAGGTCACGAATATCGCGGTCATCATCCACGATCAGAATATGGTCAATATGATCCACGTAAACGTCCATTAGCATCAGGAGAGATGAACAGATTGTATCCTATTATTTCGGCCTAAAAAGTCGGCTTTGTACCACAGTGTATCTGGACGGGCTGGGGATACATGGCGAGAGATAAAGAGAGGAGAAACGAGATAATAAAAAAGCCGCTCGGCTGTTTTCGAGGCAGCGGAGCGGCTTTTTTACTGGCGAACTGGGGAAATTACTTCAACCCCATGCTCGCGCGAAGTTCAGTTTTGGCGGCGTCGAATTCGGTCTGGAATTCTGGCTGCTCGGCCATTTTCTGGGCGATCAGCGCGGCACCGGTGCGGCTCATTACGGTGTCAGAACGGTAGTGGAAACCCGCCACCAGACGGTTCTCGGCATAGCCTGCGGCGCGGGTGAACAGCTCGTTGCGTTTTTCCGGCACCATATCAGCCAGCACGGTCGCCATCAGGTAACCGACGGTAGAGTGGCCGGAAGGCCATGAGCCAGACTTGGATTTTTTCAGCAGCGGGTGGATCTGCTCATCAACCATGTATGGGCGCGAACGGTTGAAGAACTTCTTGGCGGAGTCATCTACCACGTCTTCAGTCGCGACGATACGGTCAAACAGCGCGGCCACTTTTGGCAATTTTTCAGCGGTGAATTCAGGACCCATCACGTCGGCAAAGCGCCAGACATTTTCCTGCGCGTCGGCAATCGCCGCCTTCTCCTGCTCCGGCGTGCGGCTGGCCTGAATCGCCAACAGCTCTTTGATTTCAGCCTTGGTTTGCGCCGAGTCATCCGCCGGTGGCGCTGGCAGATACTTACTCAGATCAACCTCTTTGCTGGTGACAAACGGCTTGGCTTCTTCAGCGGCCTGAGAAGTGAATGCTGCACCGGTGAGGGTTAAAAACAGTAATGCGACGAGGGACTTACGCAAGGGAGAGCTCCTGAGTTTTTTTTCGAATAGCAGGAGAGTAAAGAGCGGATATGACAGCAATATGACAGCCATGCCCCGCGCGAGTCACGGGGCATGGCTGGGAAATTACGCCAGCAGGGTTCTGACGAAATCTTCGATCTCTTTGTTCTGACCGTTTTCAAACAGGCATTTCTGGAAGCGCGGGCCACTGACCGCTGTCTTCACCAGATCTTTATCAATGGCGTGCAGGGTGTCGAGGTAGTTCTCCTTCACCACGGCGGCTTTGACCTGATTAAGAATTCCAGCGTTGCGCACCTGAGGCTCTTTGCGATCCGCCGGATAGCCCTGACCTCTTTCGCCCGAGAAGGCTTTCTCGAAGATAAAGCGCACGTTCAGCTCAGCGCCCCAGCCGTAGCCTTTGGCAAAGGGAAGAGAGAGCGCGTTACCGTTGTTGATCTGGGCAAACAGGTAGGCATCCGCCGGGTCGATGCAGTAACCGCAGGCCACGCCCGGATGGATATTCAGTGACATCAGCGCGCCCTGCCCGGTGCCGCAGCCGGTGACCACGAAGTCCACCGCCTTGGCGTTCAACAAGATGCTGGCCATGATACCGAGATGAATATAGGTCAGGTGGTGGTCCTGCTCGTCACTCATGCCGACGTTGTAAACCGAGTAAGACTTCTCGTCCGCCACGGTTTTCAGCTCTTTCAGGACCGACGCATTTTTCGCGGCCTGACTGTTTTCCATCATCAGTGCAATTTTCATTTCTTCATCCCATTCAATTATTGAACCGTCATTTCATTTTAATGAAAAAATGGTTTTATGCTTGAAAAAATGACCCTTGCCGTGACTGGTTTCACAGAATCAGCCCAGTAAGCCGAGCTTGCCGGTGAGTTTTCTCACCACTTTCTTATTACCCGCCAGCGCGATGCCCAGCAGTTGCAGCGAATCCGTCGGCACCTGAGTCACGGCCTGACGAAACGCCGCGTAGTCGGTGGTTTGCTGGCCTTCGACCGGGAAAATCACCCCGTCCATCTCATCATCGTTGAGCAGCGTTTGGTGCAGCTGCGACAGGGTTTGGCTATCCGCCACCAGCACGCTAATCCCAATCGGAATGAGCCCCGGATGCACTCGCGCATCGGCATCAATCAGCGGCTCCCCCACCAGCCCCGGATGGCGCTGGCCGAGAGTCAACGCCAGCACCGCCGCGGCATTGGCGGCATGTCCGGCACTCAGCTCGCTATTGATAACCACCACGCAGCGTTCCGGCAGTGAAGAAGAGGGGGATGAAGGAGATACAGGCGCATTCATAAAAACAAACTCCGATTTACACAGTGAAAACCGGAGCATAGCCCGCAAGAAAAACTCAATCTGGAAGATTTGTGCACAGCCAACGGTAACGGGGGTATTATCTGTCGCACAAAAAACAAGCTAAGGAAGGATGCCTAGTGAACGAGTTATCAAATAAGGATATTCACGATAAATGTTTGGCGACAAAAATCAGCGCCGAGAAAGCCAATGCCGCCGCACAACGTTCTGTGAATTTTTGGGCGAAAATTGATGGCAGCAAACTCGCTAAAGTCGGTCTGAAAGAAAAAGATATGGATTTAGTCGGTCAGCCTAAAAGCCAAAAGATGGTGAAATTAGGTTAATACCAGATAGAAAAGGCTCCTTCGGGAGTCTTTTTTATGGCTACTATTTGGCACTCCTTCGCAAGCAAATCTCATCCATTTATATCTCCCCCGTTAAATATTGCCCTCTTTGCCACACAGCCGCCTATAACGCGCTGGCGTCAGCTGATAGGCGCGGCGGAACCAGCGGCCGAGGTGGCTTTGGTCGGCAAAACCGAGGTCGGTGGCGACACGTACCGGCGAGTGCCCGGCGGCGAGCCAGTGGCGGGCGCGGGTCAGTTTAAGTTGAATCAGGTAGGCGTGAGGCGGCAAGCCGAAAGCGGCTTTGAAGGCTCGGGTGACGATGAAACGGCTTTCGCCGAGGGCGGCGGCCAATTGATCCAGCCCGATATCTTCCTGCATATGGGCGTGCAGGTAGTCCCGCGCGCGATAGGCCAGTGAAGCATCGGTTCCCTCACCGTCGGCCTTCAGTCGCCACGTCAGGTGGCCACCCAGCGCATTGAGCATGCCGTCTAATGCGGACTCGCGAACAATACGCAGGTCATTGCCGTGCAAAGCGTCGAAGGCGCTGGAAACCGCCTGAGCCAGGTGCACATCCTGCGCCAGAGTACGCTCAAAACTAGGGTCGCCGCCGGGGATGAAATCCTCCCGACGCGAAGCCAATTCGCGGCTGAGCCACTGCGGGTCAAGATAGAGCATGTGGTAGGTGAAACCGTCGGGTGCCACGGCGTCGCCGTCGTGGATCTCGCCGGGTTCGAGCATAAAGACTTTGCCGGGCAGGCTTTGGTGTTTTTGCCGACGGCAGCTGAACTGCTGCACGCCCTGACGGGTTACGCCAATCAAATAGCTGTCGTGCCAGTGCGGATCATAGGCGTGGCCTTCAAAATGCGCCTGAATGGTCTCAATGCCGCTCTCTTTATCTTTCGATAAATCGACCCAGTTTTTTGGCGCCATGGCCCTGCTCCGCTGTCTAAATTAACAACAGAGTAACAAAATGGCAGGAGGAAGAGAAAGGATGTTCAGCTCCCCCAAAGCGGAGAAGCTGAAGCCGTCAGAGAGCATTAATGCTTAACGCTGTCGATAAAGGTTTTACGGGCAGTTTTCGAACCCAGACGCTCTGCTTCGTCCAGCAGTTTCAGTGCTTTATCCACATCACCTGCTTTCACCGCTTTCTTAATCGCGCTGTTGAAGTAGGCTTCTGAATCAGAAAGCATTGGCTCCGCCGGTTTAGCTGGAGCAGCAGGCTCAGTACGAACTGGTGTTGGCGCCGCCTGTTGACCGACAATCACAGGCGTTGGAGCCGGAGTCGTGCTGCTGGTGCTGGTATTCACGTTATCCAGAATCTGACCAATCATGATGTTGCCCGACTTCTGCTCGGCGCGAACTTTAATGCTCAGCGTGCCGGTTGGCGTGTGGCGAGCAATCGGGTCTGGAATATCCGGGATAGCGTTACCCACGCCCGCGGCATATGCCTTGGCCGGGTTGGTCATCTGGGTGGTGGTCGCCAAGTCCTGCTTGGTGGTGTAAACCAGCAGGTAAATCTGTTTCTGACCCAGCGCTGGCGTCAGTTTCAAGGTGCCTTCCAGACGGTCGCTGGAGACAATGCCCGGTTTCTCATACGGGAAGTAGCTCGACGGGTAATAGGCCGCCGGGCGCATTTGTTCGTCCAGCACTAAGACGTTCGGCACATACACCGTTTTGCCGGTCGCGATGCTGGTGACGGTAATTTCCAGAGATCCACGGTCAGCTGGAACAGCAAATGCCCCCACCGCGCCCTGAATATTTCCCTGATTGATTTGTGCGCCAGAAGCCGACAGCGTCACATCCTGCGTCACCGGAGGAACCAGTGGCGTCCACGACAATTTCTGTAAGGTCTGAGCGGAGATCACCGGCGCAACCGCTGTGTCAGTTTGCGCAGCATAAACACCTGCGGGGGTCATCGCCAACAGGCTCAATGACAGACACAGTGACAGCAGATTCTTTTTCATCGTTATTTCCTTTTGAATCACCATGAAGGCTGGCGAAAGGATCGCCAGCCAGCACATCTTGGTCTTTTAGCTTTTAAGGACATCCACTGCTTTTTTCCTAAATCATTCGTGTTGCTGGAAGGCGGCAACCAAGCTCATCCCCAGGAGCGTAGACAACTACGTGACTGGGGTGAGCGCGGGCAGCCAACGCATCAGCAACACGAAGGATGACGGAAAAAATTACCACCAGATTTCCATTTGAGCGCCAAAGGTCACTTCACTGTCCTTACCACGACTGAAAGTATTGGTGCTGGTATCGCTCATGGCCAGACCGTTGTTCAGACCGCGGTCGGTGTCGTAGCCCCATTTTTCGTTCCAGTCGGCGTAGGTGGCGAAGATACGGATTGCCGGACGTGACCAGATGCTGTCGCCAGCCTGCCATTGTTGCGCCAGGGTGACTTTGTATTGGCCGTTGTTCTGGCTGGTGCGTTGGGATTTGACGTTGTCGTAGCCCACTTCCAGCAAGGTACTCATGATTGGCGTCCATTTATACATCGGGCGAACACCCACGGTGTACCAGGTTGTACCGTTATTGTTATCGCGATCAACATCTTGGTACATCGCGACATACATCAGACCCCAAGTATCGTTGAAGTCGATGGCACCGTGGTCGAGCACGCGCCACATGTTGCCGTTGTTGTTTACGCTGCCGCCGCTTGAGTGGCCGCTCGCGCCGTTAGTGCCCGGATCGGTCATGGAGTCGGTGGCGTATTGCAGGACGAATTTGTTATAGCCGTTGTAGATGCTCTGCGTGTGTTCAGCAGTCAGCATTACGCCATCTTTCGTGGCGTCGTCAGCCAGAGAGAAACCGTCACGCGGGTTAGCACGGCCGTAGTCAACACCCAGCTCTAACACGCCGCCTGGGTTAGTGTTCAGGCCAGCTACGCGCACGTCAAACACGTCGTTAGAGGTTGGAACTTCGTTACGCTGGTCAGCGATGTAGCCGTAAGAACCGCCGCTTTCGGTGTTACGGGTGGCTGCCAGAGACAGCTTACCAAAACCCAAGTCGATGTCTTCGATACCTGCACCAGGACCAGAGATATCCCAGTAGTAGAAGTCAATCATGTGGACGTCATGACGTTGGTAGAAACGCTTACCGGCCCAGATGGTAGAACCCGGCAGCCAGTCAATCAGGTTTTTACCCAGCACGTTAGCTTCACGCACGGCAGGGCTGGTAGATTCGGAGTCATTTCTCTGGTCTACGGCGTAACCGATGTTGCTGTTGAAGTAGAAGCTCTTATCCCCTTCCTTCCACACTTCCTGTCCAAGACGTAACTCGGCATAGGTTTCACATTCGTTACCCAGACGATATTTGCTGTCAGCACCGGTCGCTTTAAAACATTGTTGTTCGCCGCCGCTGCCAGTCCAGCCAATGCCCGAACGCGCATAACCGGTGAAGTCTACTGCCATCGCTTGTGTAGAAAAAATACCCGCCGCGACTGCCAGCGGCAGAGAGTATTTACGCAAAGTCATCATCATTGTTCTCCTGTAGGGGGATCGCGTGCTTTAAACGCCGGGCTCTGGGTGTAGCCGTCGGCACGCAGTCCCGTCCTCGCGGAACAAGTGACAGCGATGAGGCGGCAAGCCTATTGCGAATGTTGCACCTTCTTCTACCAACACCACGTCGTTCTGGCGGTACACCAGGTTTTGACGGATAGCCGGGATCTGGATGTGAATCTGGGTTTCGTTGCCGAGCTGCTCGACCACCTGCACCACGCCGGACAGCGTCACTTCTGCGATATCGCTCGGTAAGAGGTGTTCAGGGCGGATCCCCAGAGACAGATTGCTGCCGACCGTGACCTCTTTGCCCTCAACCGGCAGCCATACGCGCTGGCGGTCTGGCAGTTCAATCTGCACACGTTCGGCTTCAACACCGGTGACTTTCACCGGCAGGAAATTCATTTTTGGCGAACCAATAAACCCGGCCACAAAGCGATTCGCCGGGTAGTGGTAAAGGGCGAGAGGTTTGCCGATTTGCGCCACGCGACCGGCGTCGAGCACCACGATTTTGTCGGCCAATGTCATGGCTTCGACCTGATCGTGGGTGACGTAAATCATGGTGCGTTTCAAACGCTTATGCAGACGGGAGATCTCAATGCGCATCTGCACGCGCAGCGCGGCGTCGAGGTTCGACAGCGGCTCGTCGAGCAGGAAAACCGTCGGCTCGGCCACCAGCGTGCGGCCAATGGCGACGCGCTGACGCTGGCCGCCAGAGAGTGCTTTAGGGCGGCGATCCAGCAAGTGAGCCAGTTGCAGCACTTCTGAAACTTGATTCACGCGCTGGGTAATTTCGGCTTTCTTGGTGCCCGCCAGCTTCAGACCAAAGGACATGTTTTCGGCCACGGAGAGGTGCGGGTAAAGCGCGTAGGACTGGAACACCATGCCGATGCCGCGCTCGGCGGGCGGCACGTCATTCATGCGTTTTTCGCCAATCAGCAAGTCGCCCGAGGTGATGTCTTCCAGACCCGCAATCATGCGTAACAGCGTGGATTTGCCACAGCCAGACGGCCCGACAAAAACCACGAACTCACCTTCGGCAATCTCAATATTCACGTCTTTTGAGATGACCGTGTCGCCAAAGGCTTTGTAGAGGTTACGAAGTGATACGCCCGCCATAGCCGACTCCTGAACAGACTTGCTGGAGTCTCCCGCTCACCGCGCGACCAATCATTTATTTGCCGCGTAAGCAAGGAAACTGAATGTCAGGCAGAGTGCGGGAACGATACCTTTTCGTAATCATCCGTAACAAAGATTTTCGTGGGGGAGGAGGAAGGAGGATGAGGCTATTGCGCAAACGGCTGAAAGTTCACACTAAAGATCAAATTCGTGATCTTGATGGCAAATTGCCACCCATAATTTTGAGTTATACCCCACAGAATGCGCGGCAGTGTTAAGTGGATCACACAACCAGAGAGGGGGGCGTAGAGAGGGGGATGATGAAGCTGGGTTGAGTTATCACCGACACTGGTCCGGCAAGCTTATCTGGCTACCTCAAACAGACTTTTACGGCACAAACGTCGCCTTCAGACGGAATAAAAATCGCCTCTCTACGCTCGTTAAAGGATTAGATTATGAAGAAGACAGTCACACGAACTCTCGCAGTATCTGCCCTGGCAACGCTTTTCATGTCGTCCTCCGCGTTTGCCAAAATCGAAGAAGGCAAGTTGGTCATCTGGATCAACGGAGACAAGGGCTACAACGGCCTGGCCGAAGTGGGTAAGAAGTTTGAGAAAGACACCGGCATCAAAGTGCTGGTTGAGCACCCGGACAAACTGGAAGAGAAGTATCCGCAGGTGGCCTCCACCGGTGACGGCCCGGACATTATCTTCTGGGCTCATGACCGTTTTGGCGGCTACGCCCAGTCCGGCTTACTGGCGGAAATCAGCCCGGATCAGGCGTTCAAAGATAAACTCTTCCCGTTTACCTGGGACGCGGTGACCTTCAACGGCAAGCTGATTGGCTATCCGGTTTCGGTCGAAGCGCTGTCACTTATTTACAATAAAGACATCATCAAGCAAGCGCCGAAGACGTGGGAGGAGATCCCTGCCCTCGACAAAGAGCTGCGCGCCAAAGGCAAAAGCGCCATCATGTGGAACCTGCAAGAACCCTACTTCACATGGCCAATTATCGCCGCCGACGGCGGTTACGCGTACAAATACGAAAACGGCAAATACAACATCAAAGACACCGGCGTGAATAACGCGGGTTCGCAGGCTGGCCTGCAATTCATCATCGACATGGTGAAAAACAAAAATATCAACGCCGACACCGACTACTCCATCGCCGAAGCCGCATTTAACAAGGGCCAAACCGCGATGACCATTGATGGCCCTTGGGCGTGGTCAAACATCGATAAAAGCAAAATTAACTACGGCGTAACCCTGCTGCCAACCTTCCATGGCAAACCGTCGAAGCCGTTCGTCGGGGTATTAACTGCCGGGATCAACGCCGCTAGCCCGAATAAAGAGCTGGCCAAAGAGTTTCTGGAAAACTATCTGCTGACCGATGACGGCTTGGCGGCGGTGAACAAAGACAAGCCGCTGGGTGCCGTGGCGCTGAAGTCTTATCAGGAAAAACTCGAGCAAGATCCACGCATTGCCGCCACCATGGCGAACTCGAAAACCGGCGAAATCATGCCGAATATCCCGCAAATGAGTAACTTCTGGTATGCCGAACGCAGCGCGATCATCAATGCGATTAATGGTCGTCAAACCGTCGAGCAGGCGCTGAAAGAAGCTGAAACCCGCGTCACCAAGTAATCTGACGCCTAAGCTAAAAGTGAGTCGTAACCCGCCGGGGTGAAGCTTCGCCCCGGCGTAACAAGGGATGTGCTATGCGAGAAAGCGGAATGTCAGCCAGAAAAAAAGGGCGCATCGGCAATGGCGTAAAATGGCTGGTGGTCAGCCTGCTGGCCTTGTTTACCGGCTACCTAATTGTCCTGATGTATGCGCAGGGCGAGATGCTGTTTGCCATGCTAACGCTGCTGCTTTCCAGCGTCGGTTTATATATTTATGCCAACCGCCGTGCCTACTCGTGGCGCTATATCTACCCCGGCCTCGCCGGTATGTCGCTGTTCGTGCTGTTCCCGCTGGTCTGTACCATTTTCATCGCCTTCACCAACTACAGCAGCACCAACCAGCTGACCTTTGAACGCGCACAGTCAGTATTAATGGACCGCCAGTTTCAGGCAGACAAAGCCTACGCGTTCGCCCTGTTCCCCGCCGACGCCAACCAGTGGCGCTTGGCCCTGACCTCGCCAGACAGTGGCGAAACCTTGGTTTCCGCCCCCTTTGCTTTCAACCCAACCTCGCCGCAAACCTTGACGCTCTCCCCGCAGGCCATGCCCGAGGGTGAGAAAGCCGGGCTGCGCGTGGTGACGCAAAACCGTCAGGCGCTGGGTCAATTGACCGCCAAACTGCCGAGTGGCGAAAGCCTGAAGATGAGCTCGCTGCGCCAGTTTTCCGGCAGTCAGCCGCTGTACCAGCGCGCCGAAGATGGCGAACAGCTGACCAACGTGCAGAGCGGCGTGGTGTATCGGCCAGATATGCAAACCGGCTTCTATCAGGCGGTGAATGCCCAAGGCGAGTGGCAGGCGGAGAAACTCAGCCCCGGCTTTACGGTGAACATCGGCTGGGCCAACTTCCTGCGGGTGCTGCACGACGACGGCATACAGAAGCCGTTCCTGTCTATCTTCGTCTGGACCATTATCTTCTCGCTGCTGACGGTGATTTTCACCACCGCCGTGGGCATGGTGCTGGCCTGCGTGGTGCAGTGGGAGGAGCTGAAAGGCAAAGCCATCTATCGGCTGTTGTTTATTCTGCCGTATGCCGTGCCAGCCTTTATTTCTATCTTGATCTTCAAAGGGTTATTTAACCAAAGCTTCGGCGAAATCAACCTGATGCTCAGTAGCCTGTTTGGCATCAAACCGGCGTGGTTTAGCGACCCGCTGACCGCCAAGACCATGATTATTATCGTCAATACGTGGCTGGGTTACCCCTACATTATGATTTTGTGCATGGGGCTGCTGAAGGCGATTCCAGATGACCTGTATGAAGCCTCGGCGATGGACGGCGCGACGCCGATGCAGAACTTCTTCCGCATCACTTTCCCATTGCTTATCAAGCCACTGGCACCGCTGATGCTGGCGAGCTTTGCCTTTAACTTTAACAACTTCGTGCTGATCCAGCTGTTGACCAACGGCGGCCCGAACATGATTGGCACCACCACCCCAGCCGGGCATACCGACCTGCTGGTCAGCTACACCTATCGCATCGCCTTTGAGGGCGGCGGAGGCCAAGATTTCGGGCTGGCGGCGGCGATTGCCACGCTGATTTTCCTGTTAGTGGGTGCGCTAGCTTTGATCAACCTGAAAGCTTCCCGCATGAAATTCGACTAGTCGACAAGGAGAGAGACAGATGCCAATGGTTAAACCTAAGTCGCAAAAACTCCGGCTGCTGGTCACTCACGTGTTGCTGCTGTGCTTTGTGGCGCTGATTTTGTTCCCGCTGCTGATGGTATTTGCGATTTCGCTGCGCCCCGGTAACTTCGCCACTGGTAGCATCATTCCTGAGCAAATATCTTGGGATCACTGGAAGCTGGCGCTGGGTATGGCGGTGACCAACAGCGACGGCAGCGTCACGCCGCCGCCCTTCCCAGTAATGCTGTGGTTGTGGAACTCGATTAAGATTGCGGTGATCACCGCGATTGGCATTGTGGCGCTCTCCACCACCTGCGCCTACGCCTTTGCGCGCATGCGCTTTCGCGGCAAAAGCACCCTGCTGAAAGGCATGCTGATTTTCCAAATGTTCCCGGCGGTGCTCTCTCTGGTGGCGCTTTACGCCCTGTTCGACCGGCTCGGGCAGTATGTGCCTTTCCTCGGGTTGAACACCCACGGCGGGGTGATTTTCGCCTATATGGGCGGCATCGCGCTGCACGTTTGGACCATTAAGGGCTACTTCGAAACCATTGATAATTCACTGGAAGAAGCCGCCTCGCTCGATGGCGCGACGCCGTGGCAAGCCTTCCGACTGGTGCTGTTGCCTTTATCAGTGCCGATTCTGGCGGTGGTGTTTATTCTGTCGTTTATCGCCGCGATCACCGAAGTGCCGGTGGCTTCTCTGCTGCTGCGCGACGTCAATAGCTACACGCTGGCGGTCGGCATGCAGCAATATCTCAACCCGCAAAACTACCTGTGGGGAGACTTTGCCGCAGCGGCAATTCTGTCTGCGATACCTATCACGGCGGTGTTCCTGATTGCACAACGCTGGCTGGTGGGCGGGTTAACGGCGGGCGGGGTGAAGGGCTAGTTTACTGCAATGCGCTTGGTGTTATTTGGCTGTACTTCTCAACAACCTCTGTGTCTGAACTATTGGCGACTTGCGAAAGTCGCCTTTTTTCATCTGGCTTAGAAGGCGTTACGCGAAATAAAACCACGCGGTTTCAATCAGGCCATTTTCAATTTCAAACACTGCGACGCTTTCGATGGGCTGCTCATTAATGCCGTGAATACGTTCGTGGTCAAACACCTTATTGCCCAGCACCGAACGGGATATTAATTCAGCCTGCAGCTTCGGGTTATTAAAGCGGTGATTAGCATAAAACTCGCGTAACTGCTGCTTGCCGACGGTCGAAGGCTCGGTGGCAGGCATACGGAAGCCTTTGAAAGTTTCACTGAAACAGGCAACGAACTTTTCTAAGTCGTGCTCATTATAGGCATAAAACTGCTGTTCAACAGGTAATAAAGGTGAAGACATATCAACTCCTGAATTGAATAAAAATGCTTATTATTTGAATTGAAATTCAATATCTATTGATACGATCAATATGTCAATCACGAGGTTTTAAATCCCACAGACCTCTGACCGTGCTCATCAAGCTGGCCGTGCCGCTGGCGACCGACAACCCGCGAATACCTTCATCGCCAAAGCTCACCACGGTTTCTAGCCCGGCCTCTTGGCACAGCACCGCGCCTCCGGCGATATCCCACAGGGTGGTGCGGCGTTGCAGATGGCCATCAATCACGCCTTTGGCGGCAAACACCATGCCGACGGTGGTACAGCGATAGCACTGCACCGACCAATCGGCGGCGCGCAGCCCTTGGTAGAAGCTGGCGGCGTCATCGAGGCGGTCGTCGGAGCTGTCGCCGAGGGAGAGGATCTGCACGTCGCCAAAACGGTTGTCGCGGGTAAAAGGCTCGCCGTTGAGGAAGATGCCTTTGCCGCTTTGTGCCGCAAACTGTTCATTGAGCACCGGCAGCGCCACCACGCCAATCACCGGCTTCTTGCCTTCCACCAGCCCCAGCGACACGCCCCACAGCGGCGAACCGCGCAAGAAGTTCGAGGTGCCGTCGATAGGGTCGATAACCCAGCAGGCCGCGTCAGTCAGCGTGCCGCCAAGCTCTTCGCCAATAATGGCATCTTGCGGGAAATGCTCGGCGAGCTGAGCGCGGATAAACTGCTCCACCGCGACGTCGGCCTGTGAGACAAAATCCTGCACTTTTTTGCTGCTGACCTGAATCTCATCCCGGCGGTTGAAGTAGTTTAACGCCAGCTCGGCGGCCTGTGCGGCAATCTGACTGGCCTTCGCCAGACGTGGTGACATGTCATGGTTAATCATCGTTGTCCCTGAATTTCGTGCCGTTTTGCTTCAGCAAAAATAAAAATTGGCCACAGCATGCCCTCTGATTGATGAACAAAATATGACAATCCGCCGTTAGAGCGTCAAACGATGGGTCACATTGGGGTCATCTATCACCGGCACAAATCCCAAACTGCGGTAGAAGGCGTGAGCGCTTTCCGGGGCGTGGGTATTGAGCAGGTCGAAGTAGTCTGGCGCATCGGCCAGCAGATGAGACATCAGCAGTTGGCCAACGCCCTGCCGCCGTAGCTCACGGGTTACAAACAGATGGCGTACCCGACCAATGCGCGGCGAGTTGGCAAAGGGGTCGATATTACGCCCGCAGATGCCCACCAGTTGGCGCTCATCGCTGCCCTGCTGCAATAAAAATGCCCCATTGAGCATTTCCCCGGCCAGCGCAAAACGATTCGCGCCCGACTGCCAGTTGTCGCGCAGGCGCACCAGCATTCGCTGCCCCTCGCGCTGGCTTTCAGCGCAGAGAGCATCGAATCCCGCCGTAGAAGGGTCAACCGCCGCAATGATTAACATACATAGGTTCTCCGATGAGTGTCGAAAGGCTTGCCAATATAACGCTTCTGGCCCTCTCTGCGTTGGTGGATTTTTTTACTCTTTGTGCCCCGCCCTTTCTGCATCACCTCCCCCCTTTTGGTCATATTTTGTTAAGGCACTCCGTTATATAATCCTTTTCACAACGAATCAGAGGATTATACCGTGCGCGCTTTCCGTTCCGTTTTGCTGCTTGGCCTCGCGCTGAGCTTTGCTCCACTTTCATCATGGGCTTCCCGCCAAGTTACCGACCAGTTAGGCCGTCAGGTGACGATTCCCGATAAAGTCGATCGCGTCGTCGTGCTGCAACACCAGACGCTCAACCTGCTGGTACAGCTTGATGCCACTGACGATATCGTTGGCGTGCTCAATAACTGGAAGAAGCAGCTGGGCGATGGCTATGAGCGTCTGGCCCCGTCGCTGGATAGCAAGGCGCAGGTCGGCGACCTGACCAGTGTGAATCTGGAAAGCCTAGTGGCGCTGCATCCGCAGGTGGTGTTCGTCACCAACTACGCGCCGCAGGAGATGATTGACCAGATAAGCCATACCGGTATCGCGGTGGTGGCGATTTCCCTGCGCGAAGATGCCAAGGATCAGGCGGGGAAACTCAATCCGACCCTCGACAATGAAGATCAGGCTTACGACAACGGCCTCAAGCAAGGTATTCGACTGATTGGCGAAGTTGTGAACCGCCAAAAACAGGCCGCGGCATTGATCGACTATACTTTTGCTCAGCGTCAGATTGTTAGCCAGCGTTTGAAAGACATTCCTGCCGATCAGCGTATACGCACTTACATGGCCAACCCTGAATTAACCACCTACGGCTCGGGCAAATATACCGGGCTGATGATGGCGCATGCCGGGGCGATGAATGTCGCCGCAGCGACGGTGAAAGGCTTCAAACAAGTGGCGCTGGAACAGGTGATCGCATGGGATCCGCAGGTGATCTTCGTGCAAGATCGCTATCCGGAAGTGGTGGATCAAATTAATAACGATCCGAAATGGCAGGCCATCGACGCCGTGAAGAACCATCGCGTGTATTTGATGCCGGAGTACGCCAAAGCCTGGGGTTACCCGATGCCCGAAGCGTTGGCGATTGGTGAGTTGTGGATGGCGAAAAAGCTTTATCCACAAAAGTTTACCGACATCAATATGCAGAAACAGGCAGATGACTATTATCAACGTTTCTACCGTACGAGCTATGTCAGTCAAGCCGAGCAGAAAGGGAGCCAGCCTCGCTCCTGATGCCGTCACGGTGAGGCGATAAAATAATAAAGGAGAAGAAGAGATGGCAAATTCAATCAACGTGTTGGCGGCGGGCAGTCTGCGTCTGGTGTGGGAGCAGCTGACGCAAGCCTTTACCGAAGCCACCGGCACGAAAGTGAAAACCGAATTTGGACCCGCCGGGCTATTGCGCCAGCGCATTGAGCAGGGGGAGAAAACCGATCTCTTCGCCTCCGCCAATACCGCCCATCCGCTGGCAATCCAGCAGCAGGGCCGCGCGCTGGAGGTGAATACCTTCTGCGGCAACAGCCTCTGTCTGGTGGCGCGTGATACGCCAGAGTTGGACGGGCTGAACTGGCTGTCCGTGCTTCTCGACTCCCGCTTTCGCCTCGCCACCTCGACGCCGCAGAGCGACCCGTCGGGTGACTACACCTTGCAGATGTTTGAAGAGATTGAGCGCCGCCATCCGGGTTCGGGTGAAGGGCTACGTAATAAAGCCCTGAGACTGGTCGGCGGGCCAAACAGCGCCGCCGTGCCCGCAGGGAAATTGGCCTCAGAATGGCTGATTTGCAGCGGGCAGACTGACCTGTTTATCGGCTACACCAGCTATGCTCGACTGCTGCGTGAAAACGATAAGCTGCGGGTGTTTAACATTCCGGCGGATTACAACGTGCGGGCCAACTACGCGCTGGCGACCTGTACTGAAAAGGCCAAACCGCTGGCGGAGTTTATTCTGTCAGACCAAGGCCAGCATCTGTTACAGAATGCCGGTTTTTGCGGGCGGGACTCGGTGATGCGGGAATAGCCGGGGAACGGCATAAAGCGTAGTAAAAGCGATGTAGTCGGGCGCAAAGTGGGTTCTCTGCTTGCGCCCTTCTTATTGCAATCTTGCTAGATCAATCGTTGAAATCACGTTCCTTCAGCGCACGCTGGCGATCGTAATATTCATCTTCTGCGGCAATAATTTCATCCAGCAGCGAATCGACATCGGCTTTCGAGGTGTCTTCCACGAAGTGACCGGTCAGCACGCTTTCCGGCGTCAGTTTGCCGTCCTCATACAGCGCCCAAATCTCTTTGGCGAAGCGCGTCTCCAGCAACTGCGGCGCGAACTGCCCGTAGTAGCTGCGCATGTTATTCACATCGCGCTCGAACATGGATTCGGCATGGTTGTTGGCCGAGGCGTCGACGGCCTGCGGTAAGTCGATAATCACCGGCCCGTTGGCGTCCATCAGCACGTTGAATTCTGACAAGTCGCCATGAACGATACCGGCACAGAGCATGCGCACGATATTGCGGATCATGGTGTCGTGGTCAGCCACCGCCTCTTCCGGAGTCAGGATCACGTCACTCAGGCGCGGCGCGACCAGCCCTTCGGCATCAGTTATCAGCTCCATCAGCAGCACGCCGTCGAGACAGATGTAAGGCTGCGGCACGCGCACCCCGGCGTTGGCGAGGCGGAAAAGCGCGTCTACTTCGGCCGTCTGCCAGGTTTCTTCCTGCTGCTTACGACCAAACTTAGAGCCTTTTTGCATCGCACGCGCACTGCGGCTGTTGCGAACTTTACGCCCTTCCTGATACTGCACCGCCTGCTTAAAACTGCGCTGGGTGGCTTCCTTGTAAACCTTGGCGCAACGGATCTCTTCACCGCAAAGTACAGTGTAAACGTCGGCTTCTTTGCCGCTTTTCAGTCGACGGACCACATCGTCTATCAGGCCGTCATCCACCAGAGGTTGGATTCTATTTGGGATTTTCATGCAGCCTTGTACCTTATTTACTCGCGCGAGGGAATCACCAGCGCAATATTCCCTTCGTGAACCTTGATGAGGGAGTAGCCTGTTGCTCGCTTCCCCATTTCTTAATGCTTACTGTAACACTCCGCCGCGGACAACACCTGACTACGAGGCGGGTTTTGCGTCAGTTTATCTTAGTGACTACTTCCTGCACAAACTGATGCTTATGCCAGTTCAAAATCAGTACAATTCGGCAAAAAAGGATAAGCTCACGGGGTTTATTTTTTTACCCCAGCCTGCTATTTATTAAGCAGTGATAAACATTTAATATTTCCACCTGTAAAAATCCATTTAAATTAATATCAAACCTAACTGACTGATTATAAATTTGGTTATTTATCACCACATTTCGTTTAACTATCGTTTATTTATCACCTGCGTTGGTATACATATCGTTTAGTATCACGGTGGTACTGTGCCGGAACTTTCTCGTTACAGGTAACAGTCATGCCAAATATTTTAATTACCGGCGCATCAGGTTTCGTTGGTGGCGCAGTGGTTGAACATATTATTCGTCACGTCGCTATGGATAACCTTCAATTACTTTTATTAGTCAGGGCTGACGACAATCTGGCTGGCCGTAACCGTATTATTAGTAATTTGGAAAAATTCGATTTAACCGAGCAACAGCTTTCCGTTATCACTGAAGAATCTATTTTAATTGGTGACCTCGGCGAACCTGAAGGGTTTATTAACGATCCGCGCCTTGATGACGTTACTCACGTGATCAACTGTGCCGCCATCGCATCATTCGGTAATAACCCGGTGCTGTGGAAAGTGAACGTTGATGGGTCACTGGCTTTTGCTAAACGCATGGCGCAGGTGAAAAGCCTGCAACGCTTTGTCCACGTGGGCACGGCGATGGCCTCAATGCCGGACAAAGACAGCGTTTTCTATGAAGACATGCCGGATAACGCCCATAACGAAGATCTGGTGCAGTACACGGCTTCTAAGCGCGCGATTGAAAATCTGATCCGCCAAGAGTGCCCGGATATGCCCTTCGTCGTGGCGCGCCCGTCGATTATCGTTGGCCACACTCAGTTTGGCTGCCGCCCATCCAGCAGCATTTTCTGGGTGTTCCTGATGGCGTTAAAACTGAAGAAATTCCCTTGCACGCTCGACGACAGAATTGACGTTATTCCGGTAGATTATTGCGCGATGGTGCTAGTTAATCTCTGCCTGAATAAAGAAATTGAGCACGATTTCTATCATATTTCATCCGGCGATATGTCCACGCCTTTCCATGAAATTGATATTTGCGTGGCAAAAGCCAGCAATACGCCAGCGGCCGTCGGCGAGTATAAACAAACGACTTACCAAGACTTCATTGGTATTCGTAAACAATTCAAAGATATTCTTGGCCCGTGCAATGATAAGGTTATTTTACGTGCCATTAAATTATACGGCAGCTTCGCGGAGTTAAACGTTAAATTTGATAACCGCCGGGTAATGGACATGGGTTTGCCAAAGCCAATGCCATTTAAAAACTATATCGATAAGTGCGTTATCTCCACGCATGGTCAAACCATCTCCGAACTGATGATGGTTGACTTTAAATAATCGGTCAGAAAAACGACTGAAAATAAAAATCCCGCGGCCTATTTTGGCGCGGGATTTTTTTATTGATTACTGATCGAGATAACTCGTATAGCGCGCTTTTCAGCTTACGGCATGCCGTTGCGGCCAAAAAGCCGGAAACCTTCGCGCTGGTTCAATCTTTCGTAGTAAGCCTCGACCGCAGGCAGCGCCGGGCGCGACATCGGGGTCATCGCCCAGCGATTGACCGACAAGCCCAGTGGAATATCCGCCAACGTGAAGCTGTCGCCCAGCACGTAGTCGCCGCTTTTTTGCAACTGCGCTTCCAAAATCTGCATGTGGCGATTCCAGTTACTGACGCCAGCTTCAATCAGCACGGGGTCAGTGTGCTGCGCGCTATTACGCGCCAGCGCCGGGAAGGCGTAGCGCCAAGAGTTATTCAGCTCGCCCGCCTGCCAGTCAATCCACTGTTCGGTTAGCGCGCGTTTTTTGATATCTGCCGAAAGCAGATCCTCACGCCCTTCCCGCGCCGCCAGATAGCGGCAAATCACGTTGGATTCCCACAGCACAAAGTCGCCGTCGATCAACACCGGCACCATGGCATTGGGGTTTAATGCTTTGAATTCAGGGGTTTCGGTGGACTGAAATCCAATGCCGAAGTCCTCGCGTAAATAATCCAGCCCTAGCTCATGACATGTCCACAGCACTTTGCGGACATTGATAGATGACGCCTTACCCAATAATTTCAACACGATACCTCCTGATAGACAGCAGACAATGTGAACATCAACGTGGATCTGGTGATCTTAAAAACGCGGCCCGCTGCGTTTAAAAATACGGGTCGGGCTGCCGTAATACTCGGTGTCGGTTTCCGCCACAAAGCCGCACTTCTCGGCGAGGCGAATCGAAGCAATATGTTCAGGATCGATGATGCAGCAGAGCTGGCGGTCAAGATGAGTGTCGGCCCACTCCAGCACTTTCTGCGCGGCTTCCAGCGCATAGCCTTTGCCGTGGAAAGCCGGAGAGATAACCCAACCCATCTCGGCCAAACCTTCCAGAGAAGGGGTGATATCGCGCTGATAATCCGCAATACCGACTTCTCCAACAAAGGTGCCGTCGTGCAAGCAAACGGCCCAATAGCCAAAGCCCAGCATCTGCCAGTGCCCCGGATAACGCAATAAGCGGCTCCAGCTAGTCTCGCGGCTGGACGGCGTACCGCCGATATATTTCACCACGTCGGGGTTGGCCCACTGCTCGGCAATGGCGTCAAAATCTTCCACGCGGTGGCCGCGCAGGACAAGGCGTTCAGTTTCTAAAACGGGAGCAGAAGTCAGCATGGCGTTGGCTCATTAAATTTCACTAAATCATAAGCTAACACTGAAATACACGAGGAGGGAATGGACTTTTTAGCGCAAGCTTTGCTGGCGAAGTTCGGTCGGCGTGATGCCACGCATGGCTTTGAAACGATTACTAAAATGGCTGGTCGAGCTGAAGCCGCACTCCAGCGCAATCGCCGTGACGTCCAGCGCGCTACTGCGCAGTAAGTTTTCGCCCTGAATCAGCCGTGCATTCATCACATACTGATGCGGCGCCATGCCCATGCTCTGTTTAAACATGCGAGCAAAGTGGAATTCACTCAGCTCCGCCAAGGCCGCCAGCTCGGCCAGCAGCAGCGGCTGGGAGAGATTGGCGTGAATATACTCTTTCACACGGTTAAGCACCGCAGGCGCCAGCCCGCCGCGCACCGTCGGCAAGGCCCATTGCAGCTGGGTGTAGTTCTTCACCAGATGGGCCATCAGCAGCGTGGACGCACTGCTCAACATCAGGTGGTTGCTGCGCTCCTGCCACTGGCTGCTGAGCAAAAACTGGCGATAAAGCAGGGTGATTTGCGGGTCTTCGGCAAAGGTTCGCTCTTCCAGCTGAATGCTCGCCGGGGTGCGTTCCCACGTCTGCTCGACCAAGTGCAGCAAGTGCTCATCGCTGCAATACAAATGCACGAAGGAGAGATCGTCGCGCACGTCCCAGCTGGAGACATTGTTTTTGGGCATGATGCAGAAGCGATCAGGGCCGCCGCCGTTACGCCAGCCGGAGCGGGTTTTATGGTAGGTTTCATAACCATCCGCCACGTAAAGGCTCAGCGTATGGTGGTCAGGATTCTCCTGAGTGACGCAATCATTCTTGTTCGACCAAGCGGCGAGTTTAATCCCAGAGCCTAACTCCACGCTGTCGTGCAGGACAGCATGATGCTTCCTGAGCGTTTCGAACGCCTGATAAACCTTGGCCATGGTGCGCACCATCGGAATGAATGAGAGCGCTAAGTGTAACGGTTTGACGGGTGCGGAGGCCAGTTTTTGAGCTTTCGCCCTGAAAAAAAAGCGCAAGAATATGCAAACCCCAGCAGCACGGTGCAAGCGCGGTCGCAGCAAATGCCTCAGACTTCCGCCTTTCTATACCGGGGATTGAACATGAACGCGCTGTTATATATTTCGATTATTTTGGTCTGGGGCACGACGTGGTTTGCTATTTATCTTCAGCAAGGTGATGTTCCTGCGTCCGTTTCTATTTTTTACCGCTTCCTGCTGGCCGCCATCCTGATGCTGATTGTCATGCTGGCAACCCGTCGCCTGCGCCGCCTGCCGCTGCGTGACCACCTGTTTTGCATTTTGCAGGGCTGCTGCGTGTTCAGCTTCAACTTCTACTGCTTCTACCATGCTGCGGCCTATATCAGCACCGGGCTGGAGTCAGTGATTTTCTCCATGTCAGTGCTGTTCAACGCCTTTAACGGCATGCTGTTCTTCCGCCAAAAGCTCGCACCAACCCTAATCCCGGCTTCTATCCTCGGCTTGGCGGGTATCGTGACCCTGTTCTGGCACGACCTTTCGGCCTCGCATATCGCGCCAGAATTGCTCAAAGGCATCGGCCTGAGCCTGCTCGGCACCTACGGCTTCTCACTGGGCAATATGATCAGCACCCGCCACAAAAATCGCGGTCTGGACGTGTTCTCCACCAATACCTACGCCATGTTTTACGGCACCGCGGTGATTGGCGCACTGGCCCTGTCGCAAGGGGAATCCTTCGCCATCGACCTGACGCCGCAGTATATCGGCTCATTGGTATACCTCGCCGTGTTCGGCTCGGTGGTGGCGTTCGGCATCTATTTCAGCCTGGTCGGGCGCATCGGTGCCAGCCAAGCGGCCTACAGCACCCTGCTGTTCCCACTGGTGGCGCTGACCGTCTCCACTTTCGGCGAAGGCTATCAGTGGCACATCAACGCGGTGATTGGGCTGTGCATGATCCTGCTGGGGAATTTCGTGATGTTCGCCAAACCTAACTGGTTCAGCGGATTGCGTAAAACGGATAAAGCGGTGAGTTAAATCGGGTTGGCCTGAGGGATCAGGCCAGCCATTTTCCAGCCATCTCTATATCAATAAGCCAATTCGTTTTTAGCCATGGCGGCAAGTTCGTCTTTATGCGCTAAATAAGCAGTCATTCCAGATAATAAATCCAACTCACTGATTTTCTTTTTCTCTGCTTTGCGAACATTGAAACCTTCTTTCATTATTTCTATGCCAACAGCATCGCCACTCTGAAATTGCAGCATTGATAGCGCGTCATCAGTCAGTCGTAGTGTGACGTCATTGCCAAAAACATTTAATTTTCCCTGAATTTTCATGATGTATCCCTTCATTGATAGGCCAGCAATCAGTATACAAAAAAAGACCCGTTGCTCACTTAATAGCTTCGGGTCTTATGATGTAAATCTCGATTATGTTTAAAGAATCGCAGGCTTCAACAAATCTTCCAACCCAATACGGCGGAACAGCTCGGTGCGGACGCGGTCTGCCACGCCGTTGACGATTTCACAGCCATCTTCGGATGGATCGATGTGTACGCGGAACGGGCGGGTGCCGAACGGCATGCGCACCACGTCGACAATCGCCTGTGCCACTTCGCCAACGTCGGCGTTTTCGGGTTCTAGCGCCGCCAGCCCTTTCAGGCTCTGCTCTGGCAGACCGGCGTATGGGCCGTTGTCATATTCTGCCGCGCGGGCTTTATCCGCCGGAGAACCTGCGTGGACAAAGTGGTTGGTGCCCTTGGTAAAGGCGCCCGGCACGATGATTGAAGTTTCAATGCCCCAGCGCGTGAGTTCGGAGGCGTAAGAGACCGCCAGCGAGTCCATGGCCGCCTTAGCCGCGAAATAGGGGGAGAGGTAAGGCGGCGTGCCGCCACGGGCGCTGCTCGACGACACCCACACCACCAGCCCGCGCCCCTGCTTGCGCAAGTGCGGCAAAGCGGCGCGGTTGACACGCTGGGTGCTCAAGACGTTGATATCAAACAGCTGGGCGAACTGCTCCGGCGTAAAAGCTTCTGCCGGGCCGAAGGACATATGTCCGGCATTGTGGATGATCACGTCCAGACGCCCTGCTTCGGCAATAATCTGCGCGATACCGGCTTCAACCGAGCTGTCGGAGGCCACGTCCAGCTCGACGGCGCGCAGATCGACCTTATTCTCACTGGCATAGCGCGAAACAGCTTCGACCTGCGGCGCATTGCGCCCGGTGGTTTCGCGCATACTGGCGTAAACGATATGCCCGGCATTCGCCAGCGTGCGGGCGGTCAACGCGCCAAATCCGCTAGATGCCCCGGTGATAACAATGACTTGTTTGCTTTGAGACTTCGCCATTTTTTGTTCCTTTCTTATTTTTAGCTTTTCAGGTGTAGCAGAGGGATCCCCTAAATAATTCGAGTTGTGGGTAGGCGGCAAGCGAGAGAATCCCCGGGAGCATGGCCAACCATGTGACCGGGGTGAACGAGCGCAGCCAACACCCCCACAACACGAATTATGACGGGGATTAAGGGGATTTAGATGATGCCGCCATTAGCGCGCAACGTCTGGCCATTGATCCATGCACCATCAGGGCCGGCCAAGAAGGCCACCACGGCGGCGATATCGTCTGGCTGACCGAGGCGTTCCAGCGGAGCCACTTTTGAAATGGTTTCAATCAGTTGCTCTGACTTGCCGTTGAAGAACAGGTCCGTTGCCGTTGGGCCCGGGGCTACCGAGTTGACGGTGATTTGGCGGCCGCGCAGCTCTTTGGTTAACACCCGGCTCATGGCTTCGACCGCCGCCTTGGTGGCAGCATAGATGCCGTAAGTTGGCTGGTAGAGGCCCACCACGCTTGAAGAGAAGTTAATGATTCGGCCGCCGTTGCGCATGCCTTTCGCCGCTTCGCGCAGGGTGTTGAAGGTGCCTTTCAGGTTGATATCAATCAGGCTATCGAAAGTGGCATCGTCAGTATCAGCAATGCTCGACAGCGGCATCACGCCCGCGTTATTGACCAACACGTCGATGCCGCCGAAAGCCTGCTCGGCGCTGGCAAACATTTTTGCCACAGCCGCAGAGTCGCTGACGTCGGCCTGTGCGCTCACCGCGCGTCCACCCGCCTGTTCGATTTTCTGCACCAGCGCGTCAGCGGCTTCAGCGCCACGGGAGTAGTTCACAATTACGGTGAAACCCTCTTTCGCCAGACGTTCAGCAATCGCCGCGCCGATACCGCGTGACGCGCCAGTCACTAAAGCAACTTTGTTTTGAGTCGTGGTGGTCATGTTCTGTTCCTCGTCATTGATTAATTAGTCAGCAGCGTTGCTCACCGTTGAACAAAGAATAGTCCATTGAACTTTTCGAATAATTACCTAATATTCGTTAACACTATCCGAATAATTCGAACAATAAAGAGAACCGAAGGTGGATAAACTCGACAGCATGCGGCTGTTCACTCGCGTGGTAGAACTGCGCAGTTTTACTCAGGCCGCGCAGGATCTGGATTTAAAGCGTTCCACCGTCACCGACGCCATCAAACAGTTGGAGCAGCGGCTGAATGTCCGCCTATTACAGCGCACCACGCGCCACGTCAGCGCGACGCTGGATGGCGAAGCTTATTATCAGCGCTGTTTGCGGATTTTGGCCGACGTCGAAGAGGCCGAGATGGCCTTTGCAGGAGCACAACCCAAGGGGATTTTGCGGGTAGACGTTCACGGCACCATGGCGCGTTACTTTGTTCTGCCGGGCTTGCCGGATTTTCTGGCGCGCTATCCCGACATAGAAATGGTGCTGAGCGAAGGGGATCGTTTGGTGGATTTGGTGCGCGAAGGCATCGACTGCGTGATCCGCGCCGGTGAGCTAAAAGACAGCGATATGGTGGCGCGCTCGCTGGGGCAGCTTGAAGAGATAACCTGCGCCAGCCCGGACTATTTGCAGCGCGTCGGCACACCAAAAACGCTGGAAGATCTTCAAGGGCATCAGATGATTGGCTATCGCTCGACCGCCACCGGTGGCTTGTTACCACTGGTGTTCAACGTCGAGGGGAAAGTGCGTTCTGTGACGCTGCCCACCACGCTTTCGGTGACCGGCGCAGAGAGCATGAAAGAAGCCGCCAGACGCGGGCTGGGCATCATTCAGGTGCCGAAATATGGCTTAACCGAGGATTTACAAACCGGCGCGCTGGTGCAGCTTTTACCGCAGTTTTCGCCGGGTTCGATGCAAGTTTCCCTGCTCTATCCGCGCAACCGCCAGCTGTCGCCGCGAGTCAGAGTATTTATCGACTGGATGGTGAAAGAGTTCGCGGCCCGAAACCAGTAATCTTTACACCACCATGCCGACCAGCCTGAGCTGTTCGATATCCTGCAAAGGCGGCGCGCCAAAGGAGCGGCGATATTCGCGGTTAAACTGCGAAGGGCTTTCATAGCCGACCTGAAAGGCGGCCGTGGCGGCGTCGAGGTCGCCCGCCATCAATAAACGGCGCGCTTCCAACAGGCGAATTTGCTTTTGATATTGCAGCGGACTCATGGCGGTCAGCGCCTTAAAGCGATGATGCAGGTTGGAGACGCTCATACCGACCTGCTTCGCCAACTCGTCCATGCGCAGCGGTTTGGTGAAGTTCTGCTTAATCCATATCACCGCGTCGCTCACCCCTTTGCCCTGATAATAGGTAAGCAAGTGATGATAAAACGCATCGCATTTCGGGTTAGTGATCAGCCGGTAGAAGATCTCTTTCTTCACCAGCCCGCCCAGTGCCTGAAGCTCCTGCGGGTTGTCCAGCATGGTGATCAGCCGTAAAAAGGCGTCCTGCAACTGCTCGTCGGAGTGGGCCACATAGGCCGCCACGCTGCTGCCTTGCCCTGTGGGGGGTGCGACTTTCATGTCGATCAATAAATCGGCCATTTCCGGGATATTCAGGTCAATGCGCACGCCAAGATAAGGTTCGTCGCCAGTGGCATGGGTCACTTGCCCGGCGATCAGCATATCAATGGCGGCCAGCACGTAGCTGCCCGCGCCATAGTCCGTCACTTCCTGACCAATCAGCACCCGCTTTCTGCCCTGCAGTACGATGCAAACGGCTGGCTCCAGCATGCCTTTCTTCATGTCGGTCGGCTCGGCGTAGCGAATGAAAGACAGCCAGGGCAGCGCGGTTTTCAGCGTCACTTCACTGGCGTCGAGACCGGCATAGCAGGCCGTCACTCGCTGGCGCAGCTTATGCAGCGTCGGCGAATCCTCGAGGTGTGAATTGCTCATTGGCGAACTCTCTGGCTGTCGATTCATTATGCGTGGCTCGTTTTCACCGGTTGGTCATCAATAATGCTCTTTGGTTCAAGATACGCTTCTAGCCCATAGGTGCCAAATTCGCGGCCAATTCCCGACTGTTTGAAGCCACCAAACGGCGCGTCAGGCACGTCATACATGCCGTTGATGAAGACTCGCCCGGCGACGATTTTCGACGCCACGTAGCGCGCTTTTTCGAGGTCTTGCCCGCTCACGTAGCCGTGCAGGCCGTAGACCGTGTCGTTTGCCATGGCGATAGCTTCTTCAACATCATTGTAGGTCAGCACCGAGATAACCGGCCCGAAGATCTCTTCGCGGGCGATGGTCATTTCAGGGGTGACGTTGACGAATACCGTCGGTTTGACGAAATAGCCGCTCTCCAGCCCTTCAGGGCGACCTTCTCCCCCACACAGCAACTCAGCGCCTTCGGCAATCCCTTGACGAATATAGTTCTGCACGCGCTGATACTGCTTGGCGGTAACCAACGGGCCGATGAAAACATCGCTCTTGGCCGGGTCGCCGACGGTAAGCTGACCAATGGAGCGTTTAATCTGCGCTTTCACCTCTTCTAAACGGCTCTGCGGCACCAGCAGGCGAGTCCCGGCCAGACAGGCCTGCCCGTTATTGATAGTGCCAATGGTCAGCGCCAGAGGAATGGCTTTTTCCAAATCAGCATCTTGCAGAATCACGTTCGGCGACTTGCCGCCCAGCTCCAGCGTGACGCGCTTCATGGTGTCTACCGCGCCGCGTGCAATGGTTTTGCCCACCAGCGTCGAGCCGGTAAAGGAGATTTTAGCAATGTCCGGGTGACGAGTGATTTCCGCGCCAACCACGTCGCCACGGCCAGTGACGATATTAAACACGCCCGGCGGCAAACCGGCGTCGTGCAGGCATTCAGTGATGATTTGCGTCTGCGCCGCGCTCAGTTCGCTCGGCTTAATCACCACCGTGCTCCCCGCCGCCAAGGCCGTCGCCATCTTGTTGGTAATAAAGCCATAGTTGGCGTTCCACGGCGTGATCAGACCGACGACGCCCATAGGTTCCATCACCACTTTGGCTTGCCCGACATAGCGAACAAAATCGTACTCTTGCAGCAGCTTGATGGTTTGTAGGAAAGCGCCCGAGGCACGTGCCACCGTGCCTTTTACCATCCAACCTGCGCCGCCGTATTCGGCGATCATCACCGCTTCCAGCTCATCGGCCCGCGCCAGCACGGCGTCATGCAACTGTTGCAAATACTGGATACGCTGGGCTTTACTGGTCTGCGAGTAGCTGACATAGGCCGCTTTGGCGGCGGCAATCGCCCGCTGGGTATCAACTTCGTCCGCCAGACGCACCTCCGTGACCACCTGCTCGGTCACCGGGTTTATCAGGTCCATCACTTCGCTGCCGTGCGGGGTGACAAACTGGCCGTTGATATAAATCTGATTGATCTGCTTTATCGTTGGGGATGACATGAATGACTCCGCTGCGGCCAAGCCGCTCAGTGAATGAACAATCATGTTAGGTGGCGAAGGGAAATCAGCGATAGACCGATACTGTGGAAGGATTGCCTAATCCTGCTGTTCGGGAGTAAGTTGAATCATCAATAATTGGAGTATGAAGAGCGATGACCACATCCAGCGTATTACTGCATATTGGCCCTGAACAGACTGAGATAACTGTCCGCACCGCCGGGCGCGAAGACCTTCACTTGCTGCTGACGCTAGGTTCCCAACTGACGTCACTGGCCTATTTTCGCCATACGCCGCCCACACCTGCCGAGCTGGAAAATGCCATTATGGTGGTCGAAGACGAGCTGATGCGCGTGCGTCACGACATCCCGCAAGGGGCGCGAGTGAGCAGCAGCGATAACGACATTCGTGCTATCGCGCGGCTGGCCGGGGTGGCCGAAAATCAACAGATGCCGCTGTCGGTGGACGCCGTGGAGCGCACTTTCGATCGTCTGGCTTTAGTAATTAATGGCCGCCCGGCAAGCTTCGAAGGCATCCCCGAGGGCAATGACTTCGCCGCTACGCTGCTGATCCTGCGCGAATTCATGCACCATTTGCAGTTCGAAGAGATTGTGGTGCAAGGCGCGAAGTTCGAGCTTTAAGCCGGAAATCGCCTGTCACGACAGGTCGTGCAGCTCTTTCTTCAACGCTTTACCGAGGCTGATGTCGCTAAACTCCACCGCCAATCCGGCGCGTTGCGGCGTACAGCACATCAGGCCAACGTGAATACTTTTAGCGGCGGGGAATGGGCATAGACGCAGCAGCGGCCAGACTTGGCCATCCGTGGAGTATTGCACCCGCAAGCAGCCTTCGGTCAGAGTGACGCGCATCCAAAAATCTCGCGGATCGCCGGAAAAAATTCCCGTCGCCCAGTCTGAATTTTCATTGGTCAGCACGCTGCCAATCATCGGCTGGCCGTCGTTAAACTCAATTCCTGCCTTCAGCCAGTGGCTCTCATCGGCAGTGACCATGATACCCGCCTGATCGTACAGCGTGGTGAAATCGCTGCGCACCCGCACCTGCAAGGTGAAGTCTTCCGCCACGTCCCAGCCATAAATATGCCCGCTAAAACGGTTGAAGCCATACCAGGTGTTGCTCCAAAAATCGGTGGTGTCGTCCGTCACAGCGCGCAATACGCCATCTTGCTCCGACCACTGCTGCGGCGGGTTAATCCATCGAGGAGTAGAAATCATGGGCAGTTCCTAGGCTAAAGAGTGGAAGGGTAAGGATAGAGGGGAAACGGCAAGGCGTCTGTTTAAGGATTGTCTTTTTTAGCATTTCGGTGACCAGAACAATCGGGTCTCGAGGGCATGACAGGTAGGTTGGTTCGTAGATATATGAAAAGCAAAAAGGCCGATATCAAATATCGGCCCTTCGCAATTTACTTTTGTATCAGCTGCATCCACGTAACACTAAACAGTAGAACGCTTTTGCGTGACGCTATGGTCGGGTGATACGCCCCCCCAAGCCTGAAACTGAGGTGATCTTAAGCCAATCTGACGATAGGGTCAAGCCGAAGTGCTAGGCTTTATTCACTAATCTATGGGTAATACTTTAATATCTCATCTAAGGTTTTTTCATTACCCATCATTTCCCTGCCGAATTTAAGAATAAATGCCTGTAACTTATCAACTTCGGCACTCAATATTTTCTTCTCATCGAGAATCTGATTTTTTGTAGTTAACAGCTTGGTTTTTTCTTGTTTATTTTTCTCTAACTCAGTTTTTAAGACTGCAATTCTCGATGTAATATCCTGATTATATTGCTCTGCCAGCGCAGTCTTTATCAAGTCTCTATCGCTTTGCGTGATCTTATATCGATGGTATTTATGCTCGTACTTAGATCGCGCATTACGGGGAGGAAATACTCTATGGGTTGAAACGGTCTGAATCATATTTAACAGCGCAAAAGACGGTTTCTCACGATATCTGGCAGCGAGTGAGGAGAACGATTCCGGACTGATTTCTATATTCAAAGGGTCGTGAGCAAGCTTGATTTTGGTTGAAAGAGGAATGACCTGCACACAGCCTCGGTGCTCTCGCAAAACGATACACGGCCGTCTCTTGTGCATCTCTCCTTTGATCAGCCCGTTGCCCACTCTGTTGTTAGTCTGCGGCGCTTTATGCCCATCGAACAATTCAGAATAGAAGCCAAATTCAACATCCACTATTTGATAGGGTTTGAGATAATAACCCGCGTCTTTGTTTTGAGATGCCGAGAACTCTGCAACAGAGGCTGAAAAATCTGACTCATCTAATGAAATATAAACAGCATCATTATCTATGATGACATTTTTAACTTGCCAGTTAAGCACGCCTTTATATTTAGTGAAGTTATGCTTTACAAAAACATCATGCGAGTCTTGTTTAAATGCAGGTAAGGCTATTTCTGAAAAATTGGAGTGAGTAACTTCTCCAAGTAACGTTCCATCGTTATGTTTAAATATAATCTTCATTTTTTAATATATGAATCCTTTAGATAAAACATGAGGAATTTAGGAGAATCGTTATTAACATCGATAAGAAGATAATTAACAAAAAGGTAGAAAACCGCGCATTCTAAAAAAGCGCTTCCTAATTCAGGAAACGCTTTTTGAAGAGACTATATTATTGAGTTATCAATAATCAGAACGGGATATCGTCGTCGAAATCCATTGGTGGTTCGTTGCTCTGTGCTGGCGCGTTGTTTTGCGCAGCTGGGCGAGATTGCTGACCGCCGCTGAACTGGTTGCCGCCTTGTGGCTGCTGAGGCTGGCCCCAACCGCTCTGGCCGCCAGAAGCCTGACCGCCGCCTGCTGGTGCGCCGCCGCCGGCACGACCGCCAAGCATCTGCATGGTGCCGCCCACGTTAACAACCACTTCGGTGGTGTATTTTTCAACGCCAGCCTGATCGGTCCATTTACGGGTTTGCAGTGCACCTTCGATGTAAACCTGAGAGCCTTTTTTCAGGTATTCGCCTGCCACTTCAGCCAGCTTGCCGAACAACACCACGCGGTGCCATTCAGTTTTTTCTTTCTGCTCGCCGGTCGCTTTGTCACGCCAGCTTTCAGATGTCGCCAGAGTGATATTGGCTACAGCGCCGCCGTTAGGCATGTAGCGAACTTCTGGGTCTTGACCCAAGTTACCGACGAGAATGACTTTGTTTACGCCTCTGCTGGCCATGTGGATTCTCCTGATGATGTATGTCGTGGTTGAAACCACAGTTTGAAGGTGAGGAATTCACTTTGTGCCATTATAACCATAAAACGCAGCGTCCGTACCAAGGATGTCATTCGTTGGAAGATTCATTCCAGATTGTTTATGAAACCAACTATCGTTGCATGGGATACTGGATATACATTCAGGTTTTCTTGTGCGAGGAGGTTTGTTTTGTGTCATAATTGCCCGTTATGTTCTTTCTCTGTGCCCGATTCGTTGACCGCCGCGATACAGATTGAGCGACGGCCACCGGCACGGTGAGCTATCACGTTAATCCGGGAATGATGAATGGATAAGATCGAAGTTCGGGGCGCACGCACCCATAATCTCAAGAATATCAACCTGATTATCCCGCGCGACAAACTGATTGTTGTCACCGGCTTATCGGGTTCAGGCAAGTCCTCACTGGCGTTTGATACTCTCTATGCGGAAGGCCAGCGTCGTTACGTTGAGTCGCTGTCAGCCTATGCTCGCCAATTTTTATCCTTAATGGAAAAACCGGACGTTGACCACATCGAAGGTCTCTCTCCGGCGATTTCGATTGAGCAGAAATCCACGTCGCACAACCCGCGTTCGACGGTCGGTACCATCACTGAAATTCATGACTACCTGCGCTTGTTGTTTGCCCGCGTGGGTGAGCCACGCTGCCCGGACCACAACGTGCCGCTGTCAGCACAGACCGTCAGCCAGATGGTCGACAACGTGCTGGTGCAGCCGGAAGGCCAGCGCCTGATGTTACTGGCGACCATCATTAAAGATCGCAAAGGCGAGCACACCAAGACGCTGGAGAATCTGGCGGCGCAGGGTTATATCCGCGCGCGCATTGATGGCGAAGTCTGTGATCTGTCTGATCCTCCGAAGCTGGAGTTGCAGAAAAAGCACACCATTGAAGTGGTGGTGGATCGCTTTAAAGTGCGCGAAGACATTGCCCAGCGTCTGGCGGAATCTTTCGAAACTGCGCTGGAGCTCTCCGGCGGCACCGCCGTGGTCGCTGATATGGATGACCCGAAAGCCGACGAGATGCTGTTCTCTGCCAACTTTGCTTGCCCGATTTGTGGCTACAGCATGAGTGAGCTGGAACCGCGCATGTTTTCGTTCAACAACCCGGCCGGTGCCTGCCAGACCTGTGACGGTTTGGGCGTACAGCAGTTCTTCGACCCTGAACGTGTGGTGCAAAACCCGGAGCTTTCGCTGGCGGGTGGCGCAATCCGTGGTTGGGATCGCCGCAACTTCTACTACTTCCAGATGCTGCGCTCCTTGGGCGAGCACTATAAATTCGACGTGGAAGCGCCTTATAGCGAACTGAGCAGCGACGTGAAACACGCCATCCTGCACGGCTCCGGCAAGGACACCATCGAGTTCAAATACATTAACGATCGTGGTGATACCTCGATTCGTCGCCATCCGTTCGAAGGCGTGCTGCACAACATGGAGCGCCGCTATAAAGAGACGGAATCCAGCGCGGTGCGCGAAGAGTTAGCCAAATACATCAGCAATCGCCCATGTGCATCCTGTAAAGGCACTCGTCTGCGCGAAGAAGCACGCCACGTGTTTGTGCAGGAGACCACGCTGCCGCAGATTTCTGATTTTAGCATTGGTCATGCGATGGAATTCTTCCAAAACATGAAACTCAGCGGCCAGCGCGCCAAGATTGCTGAGAAAGTGTTGAAGGAAATTGGCGACCGCCTGAAGTTCTTGGTCAACGTCGGGCTGAACTACCTCTCCCTCTCCCGCTCGGCAGAAACCCTGTCCGGCGGCGAGGCGCAGCGTATCCGTCTGGCGAGCCAGATTGGTGCGGGTCTGGTGGGCGTGATGTACGTGCTGGATGAGCCGTCAATCGGCCTGCATCAGCGCGATAACGAGCGCCTGCTGGAAACCCTGATCCACCTGCGTGACCTCGGAAACACGGTGATTGTGGTCGAGCACGACGAAGATGCGATCCGCGCCGCAGATTATGTCATCGACATCGGTCCGGGCGCTGGCGTCCACGGCGGTGAAGTGGTGGCAGAAGGCTCGGTGGACCAAATCATGGCGGTGGAGGAGTCGCTGACCGGCCAGTTCCTCAGCGGCAAGCGTGAAATCGCGCTGCCGGAGAAACGCGTTCCGGCTGACCCAACCAAAGTACTGAAGCTGTCTGGCGCCAAGGGCAACAACCTGAAAGATGTCACCCTGACGCTGCCGGTAGGCCTGTTTACCTGTATCACCGGCGTGTCCGGCTCGGGTAAATCGACGCTGATCAACGACACTCTGTTCCCGCTGGCCCAGCGCGAGCTGAACGGCGCGACCATCGCCGAAGCGGCACCTTATCGTGAAATCGACGGTCTGGCGCACTTCGACAAAGTGATCGACATCGACCAAAGCCCAATCGGCCGTACCCCGCGCTCTAACCCGGCAACCTATACCGGCATTTTCACCCCGGTTCGCGAACTGTTTGCCGGTGTGCCTGAGTCACGCGCGCGCGGCTACAACCCCGGGCGTTTCAGCTTTAACGTCAAAGGCGGGCGCTGCGAAGCCTGTCAGGGCGATGGCGTGATCAAGGTCGAAATGCACTTCTTGCCGGACATTTATGTGCCGTGCGACCAGTGCAAAGGTAAACGCTATAACCGCGAAACGCTGGAAATCAAATACAAGGGCAAGAGCATTCACGAAGTGCTGGAAATGACTATCGAAGAAGCGCGTGATTTTTTCGACGCCGTTCCTGCGCTGGCGCGTAAGCTGCAAACCCTGATGGACGTTGGCCTGACTTACATCTGCCTCGGCCAGTCAGCCACCACGCTGTCCGGCGGTGAAGCCCAGCGTGTGAAACTGGCCCGTGAGCTGTCGAAACGCGGCACCGGCCAGACGCTGTATATTCTGGATGAGCCGACCACCGGTCTGCACTTTGCGGATATCCAGCAGCTGCTGGCGGTATTGCACCAGCTGCGTGACCAAGGCAACACCATCGTGGTTATCGAGCATAATCTGGACGTGATTAAAACGGCGGACTGGATTGTCGATTTAGGCCCAGAAGGCGGCAGCGGCGGCGGTGAGATTCTGGTCTCCGGCACGCCAGAAACCGTGGCGGAGTGCAAAGAGTCGCACACCGCGCGCTTCCTCAAGCCTATCCTTGAGCACCATAAGCAGAAAGCCAAGAAGTCGGCCTAATGCTTCTCACTCCTTCTCCTGCCTTGGGAGAAGGGGTGATCTCCTCGCCTATTCGCTGTGGATCTGCGGCAACTGCCCCAGCCTGTCACAGGCAAAATCCCAAAACGTTCTCACCTTGCGCGGCATCCTTTCCACCTTTTGCGCCACCAACTGCACCGGCATCGGCAGCGGTTCTTCATCAGGCAATAGCCGAACCATAGTCCCTGCGGCCAAATCATCCGCCACCTGATAACTCAGCAGGCGCGCAATCCCGTGCCCGGCGCGCACCGCCAACAGCTGGGACTCGACTTCGTTAAACATCAAACGGGGAGAAAGCTTAACCCGCAGCCCGTCCTCCCTCGGCCCGAAACGCCACTCCCGGCGCGGCGCTTTTAAGGTGCTGAGGATGATTTGGTGCTCAGTTAACTCGGCAGGTTCGCGAGGCTGACCGTGCTTCGCCACATATTCTCGGCTCGCCACCAGCATGCGAGTCACCTCCCCGACCTTACGCGCCACCTTGCTCGAATCCTCCAGATGGCCGATGCGGATCGCCAAATCCAGACCTTCATCAATCAGGTCTACATTGCGATCATTCAGCAGCATTTCTATTTGCATATCAGGGTGTAACGTGAGGAATTCCATCACCAGCGGGGCGATGTGCTTGCGGCCAAACTGCACCGGCGCAGTGATGCGTAACAGGCCGCTGAGCTGGGTTTCGGCGGTGTCGAGCAGGGCTTCTTGATAGTGTCCAATCAAGCGTTGCGCCTTTTCCGCCAGCCGCGCCCCGGCCTCGGTCGGCGCTAGCCGTCGGGTAGTGCGCTCAACCAGTCGTGCGCCAAAGCGCTGCTCCAGAGAGGCAATCGCACGGGTGATTGCCGGAGCCGAACGCCGGGTTTTGCGCGCCGCCTCGGCCAAACTGCCGTATTGCAGCACGGCCACGAAAATTTCCAGCTCGTCTAAACGATCCATAGATTCTTCCACAAACTGCAACGGTATATTTCAATATTGGCGGATTCACTTTGTTTGTTGCAAGAGTAATCTGTAGATAACCCGAACAAGGAGAATCACTGATGCCGCACATTAAACTTTACGCCACCCCGCTGTCTGGTCACTGCCACCGCGTGGTTTTACTGCTCAACATGCTCAGCCTGCCGTTCGAATATATCGATGCGCCTGCGACGCTGCGCCAAACCGACGAATTCAAAAAACTGAGCCCACTGGCGCAAGTTCCGGTGCTGGTTGATGGTGAGCTGGTGCTGACCGACAGTAACGCCATCATGGTTTATCTGGTGAAACGCTACGCGCCAGACAGCCACTGGCTGCCGGAAGACGCGGTTGAAGCCGCTCAGGTGCAGCAGTGGTTGTCAAAAGCCGCCGGTGAGATCCGCTACGGCGTGGCATCTGCCCGCATGGTGACTCAGTTCAAAGCACCGGAAAACTACGACGCGGCGATTGCCGTTGCACGCAAGTTCTTGCCTCATTTGGAAGCCCATCTGAGCCAGCACGAGTTTCTGGCGACCGATAAAGCAACCATCGCCGATCTGGCCTGCTCTTGCTATGTCAAAACTGCGCCAGAGGGCGGCATTTCGCTCGCCAATTATCCGTCGATTCGTCGCTGGCTGGCGCACATTGAAAAACTGCCCGGCTATCAGGCGCAGCCTGAGCTGACGCGGCCTGCCGAAGTGATCTAATAGCCATATTGAGCCAGTAAGTTGGGGTGGATAATGAGCGAATCCTTAGTGCTAAATGATGTTTTCCATCCTGACGAACGGCGGGCGCAGGCATTGGCGCAGTTTGATATCAAAAGCGCGCCAATCCGCCCCGCCATGCCGGAACAGCACCGGACGTTTTTCGCCGGTTTACCCTATTTGCTGGCTTCCACCATTGATGATGAAGGCTGGCCGCTAGCAACGCTTTTCACCGGCCCGCCGGGCTTTGTCAGCTCGCCGGACGATACGCATCTACGCATTAACGCCCCGCGTCGGCAGGATGACCCGGCGCTGAACGCCATGTTTTCCGGTAAAGAGATTGGCATTTTAGGGATCGACTTCTCCAACCGCCGCCGTAACCGAGCCAACGGGCGGATCGGCCGGATGGATAAAAACCGTATTGAGATCGCGATAGATCAAAGCTTCGGCAACTGCCCGAAATACATTCAGATCCGCGAGATCTACCCGGTAGACCGCACAACGCCGCCTCCCGCCAGAGAGGATCTGCCCCAGATGGACGACCAAGCGCGGGCGCTGATTAGCCGCGCCGACACCCTGTTTGTCGCCTCTCACGCCTACAGCGAAAAGGCTCAGGGCGGCGCGGATGTCTCGCATCGCGGCGGGCAAGCTGGCTTTGTGAAGATAGACGGCAATCGCCTGTGGATCCCGGATTTCGTCGGCAACAAGTTTATGAATACGCTGGGAAATCTTCTGGCTAAGCCGAAGGCTGCCCTGCTGTTCCCCGACTTCGACACTGGCGATATTCTGCATTTGCAGGGCACCACGGAGATTGTCTGGCAGCCAGAAACGATTAAAGGCCCCGAAGGAGCCCAGCGTTATTGGTGTGTCGATGTCCAGCGGGCGTGGCGCTTTCGTCAGGCACTGCCTTGGCGCGGCCGCAACGTGGAGTATTCACCCGCCTCGTTGGGCACCGGCCAGTGGTAGCGCTACGCGCCTAAACCGTGGCGCGTCTCTTCCGGCAAAGCCGCCACCACCAGCTGATAAGAGCTGTCTATCAGGTAGTAAAACTGCGAGTCCGGCAAGTCGCCATCGATATAAATGGTGTTCCAGTGCGCCTTGTTAAGCTTATCGCCGGGGATCACGCATTCGTGCTTGGCCCGCAGGTCGTCGGCCAGTTCGGCACTGGTTTTGAGCGAAATCGCCTGCCGCCCGTTGCATTCGCAAAACATGGCAAACATCACGTCCGCCACTTTAATTTGGTTAGCGCCGCGCTGGGTATTCTGCGTGGCCTCCGCGCCCGGCTTCCCCAGACAATAATCGAGTAATTCCTCATTGGTCATTTTGTTCATTCCCCTTGCAAGGTAGCGACGATCCGGCGCTGTCCGCCGTCGATCCGGTGTTCGCCCAGCCAGATGCCTTGCCAGGTGCCTAACACCAGTTTGCCCTTCGAAACGGGCAGCATTAATGATGCACCCAAAAGTGACGATTTAATGTGACCCGGCATATCGTCTCGCCCTTCGTAATCGTGCTCATAGGGCGCGTTTTCCGGCACGCTGCGCATGAAATGCTGCTCCATGTCCACGCGAACCGTCGGATCGCAGTTTTCATTGAGCGTCAGCGACGCCGAGGTATGCTGGATAAACAGATGCAACAAGCCAATTTGCACCTCGTGCAGACGCTGGATTTGACTGACCACTTCGTCAGTCACCAGATGAAAACCGCGCGATTTCGCACTAAGGGTGAAGGTCTGCTGATGCCACATAATCTCTCCTGCCAAAACGGTTGCTCGTTAAGGATAGCAGCCAATAAAAAAGGCCGACATTGCTGTCGGCCCTTAAAAACGCTTCCCGCAGAAAAATCAGAGTGCAGGAAGGATGGCGAGAATTACTGAACGGCGGCGAATGCCTCAGCAACCTGCTTCACGTTATGGTGATTCAGGCCCGCCATACAGACGCGGCCGCTGGCAATCAGGTATACGCCGAACTCTTCACGCAGGCGGTCAACCTGCGCCACGCTAAAGCCGGTGTAGCTGAACATGCCGCGCTGTTGCAGCAGGTAATCAAAGTTACGGTTCGGCAGCGAGACTTTCAGGCTGTTGACCAGCGTCTGGCGCATTTCGAGAATACGCGCGCGCATGTTTTCCACTTCGCTCAGCCATTGGGCCTTGAGCTGGCTGTCGTTCAGCACTTTCGCTACTACTTGCGCACCAAAGTTTGGCGGGCTGGAGTAGTTACGGCGCACGGTGGCTTTCAACTGGCCGAGCACGCGATCGGCTGATTCAGCGTTTTCACACACCACGGACAGGCCGCCGACGCGCTCGCCGTACAGCGAGAAAATCTTGGAGAAGGAGTTGCTGACGAAGCACGTCACGCCCGCCGCCGCCATTTCACGAATGGCATAAACGTCTTCGTCGATACCCGCGCCATAGCCCTGATAAGCGATGTCGAGGAAGGGGATCAGGTCGCGCTGTTTAGCGATTTCAATCACTTGGTCCCACTGCGCTGGTGTCAGGTCAGAACCCGTTGGGTTGTGGCAGCACGGGTGCAGTAAGACGATGCTCTGCGCTGGCAGGGTTTTCAGCGTCTCAAGCATACCGGCGAAGTTCACGCCGAGGCTGGTTGGATCAAAGTACGGGTAAGTGTGAACCTTGAAGCCCGCGCCGCTAAAGATAGCCACGTGGTTATCCCAGGTTGGGTCGCTGACCCAGACTTCTGAATTCGGGAAGTAGGTTTTCAGGAAATCAGCACCGACTTTCAGCGCGCCTGAGCCGCCAACGGTCTGAATAGTCGCAATGCGACCCTCTTTCAGCGCCGGGTGTTCAGCCCCAAATAACAGCGTCTGAATCGCGCTGCGGTAGGCCGGCAAGCCGTCCATCGGCAAGTAGACTGACGCCGCCTGAGGCTGGGCGTTCAGCCATTCCTCCGCCGCCGCCACCGAAGGCAATTGAGGGATAATACCTTGCTCGTCGTAATACAAACCGATGCTCAGGTTAACCTTCTTCTCTCTTGGATCATTTTTGAAACTGTCCATCAGTGACAGGATCGGATCACCCGCATAGGCATCGACATGTTGGAACACGGTATACATCTCCTCGGTGGTTTATTTTCAGATGTTCGACTTCAGCGAATCTCTATCCAGCGCCGCGCAGTCGCGGCAGTGGTGCGATTAGGGTCGATCACATGATTCAGCTTGCTTCACAGACTAACAAAGTTTGTTAAAAAAAATGACTACTATATGGTGTCAATTTACGAACATTATTCGTGCGTCAAATCTGCGTGAGAGCTGCTGTTCGCGGAACTTTTCAATCACGAAATCCACAAAAACTCGGGTCTTTGCGGGCAGCATTTTATGGGTCGGAAAATAGAGCGACAGCGAGCCGTTTTCGGCATACCAATTGGGCAACACGCGAACCAGCCGACCACTCTCCAGATAGGGCAGTAAATTGGGCAAGCTGGCGACCACGATGCCCAGTCCCATCACCGCCGCCTCGCAGCAAGCTTCTGGCTCGTTGAAGGTCATTCGTTCCGGCAGCGAAATAGCGGCCTGACGGTCTTGGCTGTCGCGCAGGATAAAATTACGCACTCGCCCGGTCTGCGGCGAGCGAATGCGGATCCCCTCGCCATAGGCTAAATCTTCGGGTTCGACAAAAGCGGGCTTGCTGGCAAGGTAAGCGGGCGACGCGGCCAAAACGGTATGCGCGGGCGCGAGTTCACGGGCGACAATCCCCTGCGGCAGTTCAAATCCCCCGCCAATTGCGGCATCAAAGCGCTCGCCAATCAGGTCGATTTTACGATTATCAAATTCCCAATCCGGGCGAATAAGAGGATAGCGGCCCAAAAACTCGTCCAGCAAAGGCAGTAAATAATGAATACCAAAGTGCGTGCCGACGCTCACCTTCAATGCCCCTGAAGGATGCTGTCCGCTGCTGTCCAGACTGTTCATCGCCCTCTGAATCGATGCCAAACCACCGCGAACCTCGAGTAAAAAGCGCTCGCCCGCTTCGGTTAGCGTAAGTTTTCGCGTGCTGCGTTGGAAAAGCCGTACCCCAAGCTGGGCTTCTAGCGTGGTCACATTTTTGCCCACCGCAGCTGAGGTCAATGCTAAACGCCGCCCCGCCGCCGAAAAACTGCCGGTATCGGCACTCTCAACAAAGCATTCCAGATGATTAATCATGCTCTTAGCCCATTTCAAACTTTTGGTTTGAAATGATTATAGCGATTACTGGCTATTCCTAACCTAATTTCAGGTCAATACTTGTCTCCATCAACACCTCTTCCTAATGATTTGGAGACATACCATGAACACCACAACACATTCTGCTTCACTGGCTGGCAAAGTCGCTTTCGTCCAAGGTGGCGCACGGGGTATCGGCGCGGCTATCGTGCGCCGTTTAGCTGAGGAAGGCGCGAGCGTGGCCTTCACCTACGTCTCTTCGGCAGACAAAGCCAAGGCGCTGGCGGCAGAAGTTGAAAAATCGGGCGGCAAAGCCTTAGCGATTCAGGCCGACAGCGCCAGTGAGCAGGCCGTTCGTCAGGCTGTCACGCAGGCGGCCAAGCATTTTGGTCACTTAGATATTTTGGTCAATAACGCCGGGGTTTTGGCCGTCGCGCCGCTCGACGAATTTAGCATGGAAGACTTCGACCGCACGCTAGCCATCAATGTGCGCAGCGTGTTTGTTGCCAGTCAGGAAGCGGCGCGCCACATGCCGGAAGGCGGGCGTATCATTAATATCGGCAGCACCAACGCAGATCGCATGCCTTTCGCCGGCGGCGCGGTGTATGCCATGAGTAAATCAGCGATTGTGGGCCTGACTAAGGGATTGGCGCGGGATTTAGGCACTCGCGGGATCACGGTAAATAACGTTCAGCCCGGCCCGGTCGATACCGATATGAACCCGGCAGCAGGCGAAATGGCCGATGAGTTGACTAAGCTGATTGCGGTAAACCGTTATGGCAAAGACAGCGAAATCGCTGCCTTTGTGGCTTTCCTCTCTGGCCCCGAGGCGGGTTATATCAGCGGAGCCAGCCTGACTATCGACGGTGGTTTCGGCGCCTAATAGCACTCAGGCGTCGTTACCGACATAAACGCGGGCAGTGCGGGCGGTCAACTGAGTGACCAGCTCGTACTGGCTGATGCCGGTCGCGGCGGCGATCTGTTCGACCGGCAGCCCCTCTCCCCAGAAAATCACTTCATCACCTACGCGGTCGGTGGCGTCCGGGCCGAGATCGACAGAAATCATGTCCATAGAAACGCGCCCGACGATAGGCACGATGCGGCCATTCACCAGCACCGGCGTGCCGCTCGGCGCGCTTCTCGGGTAGCCGTCGCCATAGCCCATCGCCACGACGCCAAGTCTTGTGTTCCGCGTGCTGCGCCAAATTCCGCCATAGCCCACGGGTTCACCAGAGGCGTGGTCGCGCACGGCGATCAGGCTGGAAGTCAGGGTCATCGCGGGTTTTAAGCCAAAATGGGCGGCATCGACAAAGCTCATCGGCGAGACGCCGTAGAGGATCAGGCCGGCGCGCACCAAGTCGTGATGGGCTTCGGGCCATTGGAGAATTCCGCTTGAGGCGGCGAGAGATTTCAGCCCCGGCTTGTCCTGAATAAACTGCTGGAAGCAGCGAATCTGGTCAGGGGTGGCTTCAGCGTCCGGCTCGTCGGCACGGGCGAAGTGGCTCATGATATTGACCGGCTGGCGAACATTCGGGCAGGCGCTGAGACGCTGATAAAACGCCTCGGCGTCGGCTGGGTGAACCCCAAGACGGTGCATGCCGGTGTCGAGCTTCATCCATACCGTGAGCGGCCGTTCGAGCTTCGCCTGCTCTAGAGCTTGCAGCTGCTCAAGGCTGTGAATCGCCGTTTCCAGCCCGTGCGCGGCCACAACAGGCAGCTCATCGGCGCTGAAAAAACCTTCCAGCAGCAAAATAGGTTTAATGATCCCGCCAGCCCGCAGCGTTAATGCTTCGCTCAGGCGGGCCACGCCGTAGCAATCTGCATCCTGCAAAGCCTGCGCGGCTTCCAGCAAACCGTGTCCGTAAGCGTTCGCCTTCACCACCGCCACCACACGACTTTGCGGCGCCAAATGCCGCACCCGTTGCAGATTATGTCGCAGAGCGCGGCAATCAATGACAGCCGTAGCCGCTTTCATCTTGATTCCTTTATAAATTCTTAATTTAAAAATGACATCCCTAGCTTCATAGGGAATTAACACCAAAGCTAAGGGGCGTTATTGGCGCAGTCAGTTTGCGTTCGGCCAGCGCGGAAAAACCGGAGTGTACACGTAGTACACGAGGATTTTGAGCACTGCCCGGACGCAAAATGGCAAGCAAAATAGCCCCGCACACTAGTCTTCGTCGTATTGAGGACCACCGTAATTATCAAACCGCGAAAACTGCCCATTAAAGGTCAGTCGAACCGTACCGATTGGGCCGTTACGCTGCTTACCGAGGATGATCTGCGCGATGCCTTTCTCTTCACTGTTGTCGTGATAAACCTCGTCACGATAGATGAACATGATCAAGTCGGCGTCCTGCTCGATGGAGCCGGATTCACGCAAGTCGGAGTTGACCGGGCGTTTGTCGGCACGTTGCTCCAAGCTTCGGTTCAACTGCGACAGCGCTACTACTGGCACTTGCAGCTCTTTGGCTAAGGCTTTGAGCGAGCGGGAGATTTCGGCAATTTCCAGCGTACGGTTGTCGGACAGAGAAGGAACGCGCATTAGCTGTAAGTAGTCGATCATGATCAGGCTCAGGCCGCCGTGTTCGCGGAAAATACGCCGCGCGCGGGAGCGCACTTCAGTTGGCGTCAGGCCGGAGGAGTCATCGATGTACATGTTGCGTTTTTCCAGCAGGATACCCATGGTGCTGGAAATGCGCGCCCAATCCTCGTCGTCGAGCTGGCCGGTACGAATTTTGGTTTGGTCGACGCGCGAGAGCGACGCCAACATACGCATCATGATCTGGTCGCCGGGCATCTCCAGACTGAAGATAAGTACCGGCTTTTCCTGCATCATCGCGGCGTTTTCTGCGAGGTTCATCGCAAAGGTGGTTTTACCCATCGAAGGACGCGCCGCCACGATGATCAAATCTGACTTCTGCAAACCGGCGGTTTTCTTATCCAAGTCGGTATAGCCGGTGGAAACCCCGGTCACGCCGTCATGCGGGCGCTGGAAAAGTTCTTCAATGCGCGACACCGTGCTTTCCAAAATACGGTCGATGCTTTTCGGGCCTTCGTCTTTGTTAGCGCGGCTTTCTGCAATTTGGAATACGCGTGATTCGGCCAGATCCAGCAGGTCTTCACTGCTGCGGCCCTGTGGGTCATAACCGGCGTCGGCAATTTCATTCGCGACAGAAATCATTTCACGCACGACTGCACGTTCGCGGACAATATCAGCATAAGCGCCGATGTTGGCCGCACTTGGGGTATTTTTCGACAGCTCGGCTAAATAAGCAAAGCCGCCCACCGAGTCCAAATCGCCTTTTTGCTCCAGTGATTCAGACAGGGTTATCAAGTCGATAGGCTTGCTCATTTCCAGCAAGCGCTGCATTTCGGTAAAAATCAGGCGATGCGGGCGACTGAAGAAGTCATTGCTGACCACGCGTTCAGCCACGTTGTCCCAACGTTCGTTATCCAGCATTAGTCCGCCCAGAACGGATTGTTCAGCTTCCAGCGAGTGCGGAGGAAGCTTCAATCCTTCCATCTGACGATCGCGGTTTTCGTTCTGTTGATTGGTCGGTTTTTTTGCTGCCATGTGTGGGAAATTCCTGCGGTAAGCGCCTGTTTTGTGAGCATCGACTTCCCCGTAATTAAGGAAGTTTTTTCGCTGCTTAGTATAGGTTGTGCTGTCTCATTTCAAAAGGGTATTAACCCGCTGTGCCTAAAATCTGGATTGTCGCAAGCATTTAGCCTAGGGTTGAAAACAGACCCCAACACGAGATTAAAACATGGCTAAGCGCATTCAATTTGCCGCAACAGGCGGCCCCGATGTTCTGCAATATGTCGATTTTCAACCGAAAGACCCGGCCGCAGACGAAGTTCAGGTTGAGAATAAAGCGATAGGGATCAACTACATTGACACTTATATTCGCGGCGGTTTGTACCCTGCTCCCCTGCCCTCCGGGCTGGGTACTGAAGCGGCGGGCGTGGTGAGCAAAGTGGGCAGCGGCGTGACGGGCATTAAGGTCGGCGACCGCGTGGTGTACGCGCAGGCCGCTTTGGGTGCCTACAGCGAAGTGCATAACGTTTCGCAAGAAAAAATCGCCCTGCTGCCGGACGCCATTAGCTTTGAAGTGGCTGCCGCCTCTTTCCTCAAGGGGTTGACCGTCCAGTATCTGCTGCGCCAAACCCATAAAATTCAAGCCGGTGAAACCTTCCTGTTCCACGCTGCCGCCGGTGGCGTGGGCCTGATTGCCTGCCAGTGGGCAAAAGCGCTGGGTGCCAACCTGATTGGTACCGTCGGCTCAGAAGAAAAAGCCCAGCGAGCGAAAGAAGCCGGGGCATGGGCGACCATTAACTACCAGACCGAAGACATCGTTGCTCGTGTTAAAGAACTGACGAATAACCAAAAAGTCGATGTGGTGTATGACTCCGTGGGCAAAGATACCTTTGAGCGCTCCCTCGACAGCCTGAAGCCGCGCGGCCTGCTGGTCAGCTTCGGCAATGCCTCCGGCCCGGTGTCTGGCGTTAATTTGGGGATTTTGTCGCAGAAAGGCTCACTGTTCGTCACTCGCCCGAGCCTCGGCAGTTACATCACCAACCGTGAAGAGCTGAAAACCGCCAGCGATGAGCTATTCTCGCTGATCGCCAGCGGCGCTATCAAAGTGGATGTCAGCGACGCGCAGAAATTCCCGCTGTCCGAAGCCAAGCGCGCCCACGAGACGCTGGAAAGCCGTGCGACGCAAGGCTCAAGCCTGCTGATTCCTGGCAAATAATCTGCTTTTCCTGAAATGCAAAAGGGCTTCCGTGTGGAAGCCCTTTTACTGTCTCGCTCAGACGACCTCTGATTGAGACGGGTACTGCTTGTAGGGGTACTGCAAGGTAAATCCGCGGATGATGAGGCTTAAGCCTCTATTTTATATCTCACGGATTTGATGAATTTCGTTCGAGCTGATATTTGCAGCGCGAGAAATGCATCCTAGCAGCCCTTAATGTTAAAAAGTATGGTTAATAAAAAATCTGCCGACTTAAAAGTGCAAGCTGTGATCGATGCCACATAAGTAAAAGTTATCTCGACAAATGTTGCAGTCAATCCGAGCAGATCAAAGCCCAGATGGCTGATAATTCGAAGAATTCATCATCTTCTACAGCTTATGGCAGGCGGCGCGAACGGTAGCGCGGCGTGTCGGGCTTCTTAAAGGCACGATAGACCCACACCACGGCAACGGCGAGCAGCAGCCACGGCAACATTTTTATAACAATAGCGACAAAGCCTCCCAGCATCATCACTGCAAAGGCCACCACCAGCGCAGCAATCATGCCCAGCAGCGAAATACCGGTCAGCATCAACATAAAGAAAAAGCCAAGCACAAAGAGAATTTCCAACATCGCATGCTCCTTAATAAACAGCGAAAACACGGAACAGCCTGACGAATGTCATCTGACTCTCCTAGCTATTACAAGAAACATGCCAGAACGGCGGATAATTTACTGATTTGATTTTTAAGAAGAATTTACGCCACCGGCTATTAGAGCTAATGGCGTGATAGTAAGAAAGGCTAACTTTTAGCGGATTTAACTAACAGATTTAAGCTTGGCTGAGCGCCACGTGTGGCTGAGTGACCAGTTGCAGCGCCTGCTCAACCACTTCTATACCTGAACCCGGCTTGTGGGCATTTTCGCTCAGGTGGCGACGCCACTGGCGAGCGCCGGGAACGCTCTGGAAAATCCCCAGAATGTGCCGCGTCATGTGACCCAGATAAGTGCCTTTCGCCAGCTCAGCTTCAATGTACGGATACATGCTGCGGATAATTTCCGGCGCCGTGCGCAGCGGGGCGTCGGAGCCAAACAGCTCGCGGTCTACGTTCAGCAACATGCCTGGGTTTTGATAGGCTTCGCGCCCCACCATCACGCCATCCATATGCTGCAAATGCGCCTTGGCTTCTTCCAGCGTTTTGATCCCGCCGTTGATTGCCATCGTCAGGTGCGAGAAGTCTTTTTTCAGCTGATACACGCGCGGGTAATCCAGCGGCGGGATCTCGCGGTTTTCTTTCGGGCTGAGGCCGGACAGCCAGGCTTTGCGGGCATGGATGATAAAGGTGTCGCAACCGCCCTTTTCGGAGACTTGCTGCACGAAGTCGCAGAGGAATTCGTAGCTGTCTTGTTCGTCGATACCAATACGCGTTTTCACCGTCACGGGAATGGACACCACGTCGCGCATGGCTTTGATGCAGTCTGCCACCAGCGAGGCTTGCGCCATCAGGCAGGCACCGAACATGCCGTTTTGCACGCGGTCAGACGGGCAGCCGACGTTCAGGTTAATTTCGTCATAGCCGCGCTGTTCGGCAAGCTTGGCGCAGGTTGCCAAATCCGCAGGGTTACTGCCGCCCAGTTGCAGCGCCACAGGATGTTCCGCGTCACCAAACCCGAGGTAGTCGCCCTTGCCGTGAATAATCGCGCCCGTGGTCACCATTTCGGTGTACAGCAACGTCTGCCCGGTCATTAAGCGATGGAAATGGCGGCAATGACGATCTGTCCAGTCGAGCATCGGCGCGACGGAAAAACGTTGAGCGGAGTAAGGCTTGGCGCTGGTTTGAGATGTGGCGTTTTGAGTTTCTGACATCGACCTGAGATTCGCTGAAGGTGTTCGGGCGCTCCTTCGAACCTAATCAGCCGAAGGAATGGAATCGCAGATTATACCACAGAACAGAGATTCGGCATCTCACGCGGTGCTCTGCCAACAGAGGCCAAGCACCGCGTGAGCCATTACGCCAACGGCTTTTACAGCTAGGTTGTTCAGACCGCTGCCTTGGTCGTCTCGCGTTCGGCTTTACTCTGCCCCAGCTGTTGCTCCAACACTTCCAAAGAAACGCCTTTGGTTTCAGGCACCTTGAGCTGCACGAAGGCCCATCCCGCGAGGCAAATCGCGCCATACAGGAAGAAACTCCCCGCCGCGCCCAGCGCCACGTTGAGCAGCGGGAAGGTGTAAGTCAGGACAAAACAGGCCACCCACAGCGCCAGCGTGCAGGTTGCCATCGCCGTGCCGCGTACCCGATTGGGGAAGATTTCTGACAGCAAAACCCAAGTCACCGGAGCCAGAGTCACCGCGTAAATGGCGATAGCGACTAGCACCAACAGCAGGACCGGCAGCCCCATAATGCCGAAGGAATAGGCCATGCCGATCAGCACGTAAATGATGGTCAAACCCGCCGCGCCGTACTGCATCAGGCGGCGACGCCCAATGCGGTCCACCAGCGGCAGCGCCAAGAGGGTGAAGATCAGGTTAATCAACCCGGTGGCGACGATGGATTTCAGCGTGTCATTGATGTCGAAGCCCGCCGAGGCGAAGATCTCCTGCGCATAGTTAAAGATGACGTTAATCCCGCACCATTGCTGGAAGACTGCCAGCACCACGCCCATCACCACGATAGGTCTGACTTTCGGCTGCCATAACGCGGACAGCGGCACTTGCTGGTTTTCCGACCCCAGCGAGTGGCGAATGTCAGACAGCGTGTGCTGGGCGTACTCCACCGAGCCAATGCGGCGCAGCACCTTTTCAGCCTGCGGATAGCGATTGGCTTTCGCCAACCAGCGCGGGGACTCCGGCACCACAAACATCAGCAGCAGGAACAGAACCGCCGGAACCCCTTCCGCGCCGAACATATAACGCCAGCCAATTTGTGCATTCCAAGTTTGCAGGATTTCAGCCTGTGTCGCCGCCGAAGCCACGGGTTCAGCAATCATCAGATTGACCAGTTGCGCGGCGAGCACGCCAATAACAATGGTGAGCTGGTTGATCGCCACAAAGCGCCCGCGCTTCTCCGCAGGGCTTATCTCCGCGATATAGACCGGCGCGAGGGCCGAAGCCAAACCAATAGCGACCCCGCCGACAATGCGCCAAAACACAAACCAGTCGAAGTCGTTGGCCAGTGCCGTTCCCACGGCTGAAAGCGTAAAGGCGATTGCCGCAATGATCAGCGGCAGTCGGCGGCCAAAACGGTCTGACAGCCAGCCTGATACCATGGCCCCAACAATACAGCCCACCAGCGCCGAGCTCATGGCCCAGCCGGAGGTAGCGGGATCGGTAATGTGGAAATACGCCTCGTAGAAAGGCTTCGCCCCGCCAATCACCACCCAGTCGTAGCCAAACAGCAGCCCGCCACAGGCGGCAACCAGACAGATCATCCAGACATAAGGCATGTTCAATGTTGTAGGACTTTTCATCATTGCTTCTCCTCGCCCGTCGCCGTTTCAGAAGTGAGCGTCATGCTTTGGCTAAGAGTTTCATGCGGCTCCAATACCTTTAAGCCCCCTAAATCAGCCATGTTGTGACCATTGGCGGCGTGGCTCATCGGCTCGAAACAGAAGAAATCAAAGTCGTAGCCGCGGTCGAATTTAGGGTCTGAGACGAAAACGAAATAGACCGGGCAGGCAGGCTCAGTGGACAGGCTTAGCTGCTGGTGACGGCTTGGCCAAATCACTTTCGCCTGCCCATCCCATCCGGAAAAACCGTTATTCACCCAGCGACGCGGCAGTTTTTTTGCCGCTGCAAAATTCAACTCTTCGGGCAAGTCAGTCTGGTGTTCACCCGCCAGCCACTGCGCCTCTTCCAGCCAATATCCTGCGGCATTGGCCTGAAGCTGGGTGTCCTCTTCGAGAGGGAAATAGGGGTGCCAGCCCAGCCCAAAGGGCATCGCCACTTTGCTTAGATTGGTAACGCTGAGTGTCACTTCGAGCTGATTATCCACCAGCTCAAATCGCTGCAAAGCGCGGTACTGATAAGCCCCGTGATGATGGCTAAATTCCAGCAGCAGATGCCAATCATCATGCTCGGCGCAGCGCCACTCCTGTAACCAACCGTCACCGTGCAGATAGTGGGCATCCCAGTCGGTGTTAGGCTTCAACGGATAGCGCGTGCCGTTAAATTCAAACTGGTTGCCGTTAACACGGTTACCAAAAGGCACCAGCGGGAAACAGCCCGACTGCAGCGGCGGCGTATCCGGAGAGACTTTCGCCGGGCGCAGCAGAGGCAGGTCGTGCCCGTCGCAATGCGCCACCAGTTGCAGAATGCTGCCGCCATGAGTAGAAACCTTAAGAGACAGCAGCGGATTGGTTAGCGTAAACACAGACATAGCGCACTCCTTGAAGGGTTAGTCGGCAAAGTTGATGACGACTTTGCCGCATTTACCGCTGGCCATTAGCGCATAAGCCTCTCCCGCCTGTTCCAGCGTGAAGCGGTGAGTAATGGCGCTTTGCGGCCGCATTTTCCAGTCATGCAAATCGCCACAGCATTTCTCCATGTTGTAGAGGCTGGTGACCCACGAGCCGATGATCTGCCGTTGGTGATGCATCAGGTCGGCGCTGACTTCAAATTCGACTTTGCCGGTTTCGCCGATGTACACCACGCGGCCCCAGTCGGCGGTGGCTTGCAACGCCAGTAGGCGACCTTGGGCATTTCCGGAGCAGTCCAGCGCGACATCCGCACCGCCGCGCGTCAGCTCAACGATGGAAGGGATCAGGCTCTCGCCGCTGGCTAAAAAGCCGTGATCCATCAAGCCGAGCTTTTTGGCGGTCGCCAGACGCTCAGGCTGAACGTCAACACCAATGACGCGCTTGGCACCCCGGCCTTTGGCCAGCATCATCGCCATCATGCCCACCGGGCCAAGCCCGACGACGAGCACGTTGTCGCTACCCGAGACATTGCCGCGCAGGATGCCTTCATAGGCCGTCCCGACGCCGCAGGAGATGAATGCGCCATCTTCGTAGCTCAGGGAGTCCGGCAGGTGAATCAGGTCTTTCTCTTCCGCCAGCAGGTATTCGGCATGCCCGCCATCGCGCTGCCAGCCGTAGGCCGCCTTGCCCTCGCCGGTGCAGGAGATAGGGAAACCCTTGCGGCAGTTGGGGCAGAAGCCACAGCCGGAAATGTGGTACACCAGCACGCGGTCAGCCTCTTTGAAGTGGCGACACCCGGCCCCCAGACTGACAATTTGGCCGCAAGGTTCGTGACCGTTAATAAAGCCCTGATAAAGAGGTTTATCCGGCGCGGCAGCGGTCGCCCGATGCTGGTGATAAATATAATGAACGTCGCTGCCGCAAATGCCCGACGATTTCATTTTAATTAACACCTGTCCGATCCCCGGCGTTGGGATCGCCACTTCTCTTAATTCGGCAGTAGAGTTCCCCGGTAAATAAGCCGCCAACATGGTTTTCATATTATTCCTCTCCATAAATTTGAAAATTGTTCATTTTCTTTTTGCCATCACGCCTCGCGAACATTGTTTGCAAGACGCAAAGGTGCAGATTATTTTTTCGAGCGAACTCGACTATTTCGCTGAGTCAGAAGAATATTTGCCAGCACGGCGACGACGATAATTACGCCGCGCACCACTTGCTGGAAGAAGGAGTTAATCCCCAGCAGCACCAATCCATTGCCAATCAGCGTGATAACCAGAACCCCAAGCAGGGTGCCGAGCAGCGAGCCTCGGCCGCCGGACAGCGCCGTGCCGCCCACCACCACCGCCGCGATAACATCAAATTCCAAGCCGTTAGCCGCTCCGGCGTTGCCTGAACCCAGACGCGCGGCGAGTAAGATCCCGGTGACGGCGGCCAGCAGGCCGGAGAGTGTGAAGATGAGCACCCGCACGCGTTTGACATTGATGCCGCACAGCTGCGCCGCCGAGGCGTTACCGCCCACGGCATACACCGAGCGTCCAAAGGCCGTTTTGCGGCTGACAAACAGGAATACGGCGAATAAAATCAGCATGATAAGCGCCGAGACGGGAATGCCTGCCACCTGCCCGCCCAGCCAGTCGAGCACGTCATTTTCGTCAATCGGCACTGGCAGGGCGTCGGTCATAAACAGGCCAAGTCCGCGCAGTGCGCTCCACAGGCCCAGCGTTGCCACAAAGCTCGGCACGTTAAACCATCCACGCAAGAAGCCCGCCAGAGTGCCAAAGGCCGCACCAAGGATCAGCACCAGAACCAGCGACGCCGCCAGCGGCACCTGCGCCTGCATCAGATAGGCCAGACAGACTGAGACAAAAGCCACCATCGGCCCGACGCTGACATCGATTTCACCGGCGATGATCACCAGCGTCATGGCCCACGCCGCAATGCCAATAGTCGCGGCATCGCGCAGCACGTTCATCTGGTTACTGAGTGAAATAAAGCCCGGCGCGTAAATTGAAAACACCAGATAAAGCAGAGCAATAACCACTAATAGGCCAATGGCATTAATATTCGCCGAAATAAAGGCGCGGCGGGATTCACCTTTTTCTTGTTGATAAGATAATGTCGTCATGGTCATTTCATTACTCCAAACTATTTCCCGGCATCGAAATAAAAGCCCGGAAACGAAAGCCATCATTTACCGGCAACGGAGAGGCTCTGCACGCCAGCGTTTATTTGAGCCCATCGCTATCACCCTGATTTATATTTTTAAGCCGCAGACTTTATTCACTCCGCGGCTATTTAATGTGACGCTAATATTTCCGCCATTAACTCTTCGGTACTCACTGGTGAGGTCAGAGTTCGAGTCAGCGTACCCTGCTGCAACAGCAAAATTCGGTCGCAAACCAGTGGCAGCTCTTCCACTTCGCTAGAGACAAAGATGATGCTTTTGCCTTCGGCGGCCAGTTGGCGAACTATCTGATAAATCTGGTTTTTAGCTTCGACATCCACCCCGCGCGTCGGCTCATCGAGCAGTAGCACGCGGCTTTCGGCATAGACCCAGCGGCCAATGACCACCTTCTGTTGGTTGCCGCCGGAGAGTGTGCCGATTGGCGTCGTGGTGCTGGCGGCCTTCACCCGCATCCTGGCGATAATGTCCTGCGTGTATTGGCGAATGTCGGCCCACTGCAAAACGCCCAGTCGGCTGACGCGATGGCGGTTGGTCATCACGGTATTTTCATCCACGCCGAGCAGCGGCATGATGCCCGCCTCTTTCCGGTTTTCAGGCGTGTACCCCAATCCGTGGGCCAGCATGCGGGCATAGGTCGGTTTGTGTATCCGCGCGCCGTCGATTTCCACTTCGCCTTCGCTGTAACTGTCCAGACCCGCCAAGGCTTTGAGCAGTTCTGTTCTGCCCGAACCCAGCAGCCCGGCAATGCCCAGCACTTCGCCTTGCAGCAGGTCGAAATTGATGTCGTGAAGTTTGGGGGGCAGATTCATGCCGCGAACCGACAACACGGGTTTGCCGCCTTGCGGTTGAGTGACTTGGTTGTCGCGATGCCCGCTGTGGCCCAGCATCAGCGCGACAATCTCTTCGGTGGAGGCGTCAGCCAAACGGACATTTCCCGCAACTTTGCCGTCACGCATGATGGTGGCGCTGGAGGCCAGACGGCGGATTTCATTCATTCGGTGGCTGACATAAATAACCGCGATGCCGACCTCAGCCATTGCCTGAACGGCGGCGATCACCAGTTCGACTTCGTTGGAAGCCAGAGAGCTGGTGGGCTCGTCGAGGATAACCACCTGAGGATGGCCCTTCATAACGCGTGCGATTTCAACCAGTTGCTTCTGCGCGGGGCTGAGGTTTTCAACCCGCTGCAGTGGGTCGATATCCACGCCGAGATGCCCAAGGCAGTGCCGCGCCTGTTCCAACATCTTCTTGGCGTCGAGCATGCCGCCGCTGCGCGGCCACTCGCCGAGATAGAGATTTTCCGCCACGCTGAGGCCGTCCACCAGACTCAGCTCCTGATACACTGCGCGCACGCCTAATTCTGCCGCGCGGCGGGTAAGCTGGGCGTCGCTGCCTGACAGAGTCTGCCCGCCTAACATCACGGTTCCCCGATCCGGCTTTTCACTGCCGGTGAGCAGGCGAATTAATGTCGATTTCCCGGCACCGTTTTTACCCAGCAGGGCGCGGATCTCGCCGCGTTTCAGGGTGAAATCCACATTCTCCAGCGCAATCACCCCCGGATACTCTTTGTAGCCGCCACGGACCGCTGCGACACAATCCTTATCATCGTCAGGCGTGGTCATGGTGTCTGTTGCCATTGCAAGTGCTGACATAGTCGAACCCCAGATTAAGGTAGGCCATCCTGATGGGTGTCCAGCCAGCCCTGTCCCTGAGCTGAGGTGGTGTAGAGGTCAATCGGTACTTGAATGACTTTGTCCGCTGGCAGGGTTTTGTTGATGGCTTGCAGCGTTTTGGCAAACACCTGCTCGCCCATTTTCTTACCTGAGATATCCACGACTGCCTTAAGCACCTGATTTTTATTCAGCTCTTGGGCGATTTCGGTGGTCATGTCGGAGCCAAACACCACGGTTTTCCCCACGCGATTCTGATTGCGCACGGCCTTCACGGCGCCGAGGCTCGCCCCGCCGGATTCACCAAAAATGGCGTCCAAGTCAGGCTGGGAAATCAGCAGTTTTTCACCCACTGAAATGGCTTTGTCGATGGCGGTTCCTTCCTGATTTGCCACAATGCTCATGCCCGGCACTCGCTGCTTCAACGCGGCTTCAAAGCCTTTACGGCGCTGGACGCAAACTTCGAAGGCTTCGCAGTTAATCACCGCGATTTTCGGCGCAGTAATTTTGTTAGCGATAAAGTAGTCGGCGGCGGCATCACCCGCTTTGCGGCCAAACTCCACGGGATCGCCCACCAGATAGGCCGCGACATACTTCTGCACGCCTTTGTCGCTGATGCAGGTGTTGTAGCAAACCACGGGGATCCCAGCCTCGCTGGCCCGCTGGATAGCGCGGCGGCTGCCCTGCTCAGACACGGCGGAGAGCACGATGGCGTCGACCTTGCGGGCAATCAGCGTGTCGATGAATGTGCTCTCTTTCGAGATATCGCCCTGCGCATTGGTTTCAATCAAATTCACTTTGTCGCCAGAGGCGTTGGCACTTTGCTGCACCCCGGCTTTTACTCCGGCGTAATAGCCTTGGGTATCGAGATAGATGGCCCCGACGGTCAGCGCTTTCGCCGGTTCGGCCTGCGCATGAGTGAGGGTGAATAAACCGGTCAGTAGGGCGGTAGTCAGAGCAATTCTTTTACAGTTGAACGGCATGATTCCTCCGGTATTCCTGGGTTGGCGTGATGTTCTGGTAAGGTTGGTAGCTAATTTATTGTTTTAGTTGTGAAGTAAATGTTTTCGATGAGTTAACACAGTGGGGATAAAGTAAATCATCCCCGCTGTGCAGTTATTCATCACGATCACGGATTAAACTAAACAGCGTTTAGTAAACCCTCCTGTTGCTCAGCGAGACGTAGGAAAAGCTGTGCTTTGTTGTTGACCGGATTGAGTGCCAGCGCCTGTTGCAAGCTGCTGGCCGCTGCGCCGTTATCCCCTGCCCCCAACTCGGCTAAGCCTCTGACCAATAACAGATGTTCCTTGTGTTGAAGCTGGCGATCGCCATTGAGCACTAGCAGGTCCGGCAAGGAGACGGCGAAGAAGTCGGCGGTGACGACATCGCCGCTGGCCTGATCGGCCCAGTCGCGCATTTGGCTAAATAGCTGATTAGCCTCGGCTTGCTGGTCTAGCTGGCGCAATGCCATGCCCTGATAGAACAGATAATCCACCGGCTGGTCGTTGTAATAACGGCGCTCGCTGATGCCCTTATCGCCCTGCGCGGCGCGCTCGAACCACTGTTTTGCCTGCCCGTGCTGCCCCAGCTGTTTGGCGGTGACGCCGAGCCAGTAGTAAAGGTCGTTGTCGGTTTGCCCGACCAGCCGCCCTTCGGCAAGGTTCAGCGGATAGGTTTGAGCCGCCAGTAAAATCTCCTGCGCCTCTGCCGCTTTGCCGTTGTTGAGCAACTCAAACGCCCGCAGTTGCGCATTCAACAAGAACTGCCCGGTGACGCGCCCTTCGCCCCCTTCCCACGGATGGAACTGGCGTTCTGACAGCAGCGTTGCCGCCTGCTGTAACTTGCCGGTTTGGTGATAAAGCCCCAGCAGCTCGGCCGTCAGGTCATCGCGCTGGGTCGCCACGTCGAGGTGCTTTTCAAGAATCGCGAGACGGGTTTGCGGCGTCGCCGAGGTGAGTTTCTTCAACAAATCCTGCTCGAACAGCAGACGGGCATCGTGCGGAGCCAGCGCGTAAGCTTTATCGAAGTAGCGGGCCGCCGCGTCGGCATCATGGTCGATATTCCACGCGTGGATCCCCAATCCGCGCCATGCGTCGGTGAAGTCCGGCTCAAGCTCAAGGCAGCGCTGCCAGTGGGCAACCGCAGGCTGTAGATTGCCCTTGCTGTAGTGGAAACAGGCCAGCAAGTGGTGAGCAAAGGCGTCATCGGTGAAGCTGTTAAGTATCTGCACTTCGGCAACGCTGTTCGGGAAGCGAACATTGTCGGGGAAAGCCTGACGGGCCTGACTTACCAGCGACTGGCGGTTGTGCGGGTCAAGACTTGCCTGCACATAGAGCGGCAGAGTTTCGCGGCTGTCGATGGACTCCAGCGCCTCAAGCGCCAGCGTTTTCAAGCCGAAAGAGAGCAGCTGGGTGGCGATGTTTAGCGCGCTTTCGCCGCGTTGCCCGGTCACCTTGCGCAGCGCGTGGAGAGATTCGCTGTTCGGCTGCTGCTGGTAGTTGAGGAAATGCAGCAGATAGTGCAGCGGGTAGCGTTGCAACTGCTGCTGGCGATAACGCCCGGCAGAAGTCGCGTCGCCGCTCAGTTGCAGCAGCAGCGCTTTTAGGCCAATCAGACCGTAATGGCTGGCGTGGCTTTCCAGACCCTGATCGCAGAATTGCAGCGCATCGGCAAATTTCCCACGGCGGGTGGCAATGCGAGCTAAGCCAAAGTAGCCGCCGGACTTGGCGTCGCCGCTCCAGATGGCACGGAAAAAGTCCTCGTAGGCAGCATCCAGATCCTCGGTTTGCTCATAAGCACAGGCGCGGATCAGGCTGGCGAGGCCGCACTGCGGGTTCTTATTCCAGCGATGGGCGCGGCTCAGGGCATTGTCGGCAAAGGCAATGCTGCTGGCGAAGTTGGTGCGGTTATATTCGCGCGTCGCCAGCGCCAAATTGCAGCGGTAGTCCAATGGGTCGAGTTCCAGCCCACGCTGATAGTAGTTTGGCGCGCCGTGGCTGGCGTGGTTGTATTGCTCAAGATGCTGACCAATAAACCAAGCTTCTTCCGCGGTCTGAATTTGGTCAGCGGGCAGTGGCGCTTTGGCTGCTTCCGGCAGCGGCGTTTCCTTCGGCTGATGCTCAAGATAATGCAGTATTTCGCTACCGTTTTCCGCCAACAGGCTGATTTTAAGCCGCCCGCTGAACTCCCCTTGCAGGCTGGCATGCAGCACTTCGCCCGGTTGCAGAGTCACGACTTTATCCACCAGAACCTGCTCATCGCTGCCCGTGGTGATCAGTACCCGCGCTTGGTTCAGCGGTGCTACGGCATAGATGCCCCACTCCACCTTCTGCCCGTCGCGCTGCAATTTCAGCACCGCTTCGGTATTGGCGTTCTGCACCATACCCAGCTCGCTGTAGGGCATGAAATTTTGCACAAAGCACTTCTCTTCATAGGCATCGAGCCAAGTGAAGTCAGGCTGGTTATCAGTGAAGACGCCGGTCATAAGCTCGATGTAAGGGCCGTTGCGGTCGGTAAGATTGCGATCCCAAGCCAAGCCGAAGGCGCAGTTGCCCCATGTCCACTGCTTCTTGCCCGGCGAGACGTGGTGGTCCGCCACGTGCAGCAAGCCGCCGCGATCGTCATGGCTGTAAGCGCCAACGAAGTCATATTCTGATTTGTCCGCCATGTAGGAGGTCGGCACCGGGATATTTTTGTAGCGCGAGATATCCACGCCGCGCGAGTAGTCGACTTTGTAATAGGTGCCGGTGGCAATCGGGAAAGAGGAAACATCGCGCTTGCCGTGGTCAAACACCGCCGTGACATCCGGCGGGAAAACGCTCTGGTGGTCATCCCCGCCTTTCACCGCCGGGTTGGCCCACCACAGGAAGTGGCGCGGCGTGGGGTTGGCGTTATAAATTTTGGCACTGATTTCCAGCAGCGCTTTGTGCGGATAGAGCGTGAAGCCGGTCATCACCTGCAAACCGCGCATCGGCTCTACTTCCCCCATCCAAACGGTTTGCGCGCCGTTTTCATGTTGCTGCAAGGTGAAATCCACCGGCATAAAGGTGGTTGGGCGGTGGTGCTGTGGCCAGTTGAATTCGATTCCACCGGAGATCCACGGCCCCAGCAGGCCAACTAAGGCCGGTTTAATCACTTCATTGTGGTAGACAAAATCACGCTGCTTAATCTTGTCCCATGCGCGGTGTACGCGCCCGCCAAGCTCGGGTAATAGCATGATTTTTATATAATCATTTTCCAGATAGAGCGCCTGATAGCGCTGCATCTGCTTCTCACCTGTCAGTTGGTCAGTCACGCCGTACGGATAGACGTTGCCCGAAGAGCCTTGGTAGACACGATGGGCTAAAAACATCGGGTGAGTATCTTGTTTTCCCGTGAGATAAGTCGGTAATTCGACCTGCTCCTGCCAGACTTTTACATTTCCGCTCATGCTTTCCTCTCACTAATGAATACTGAAAAATTCAATTTCGTGAGTCTACGCAGCGAAAGCGGCTAATTAATGCGCTACGGTCACGCAATTCAGTAAGCGGAGTTTAGTGAATGCAACTTAAGGGTCTGAACAATCTGCGGGTCAGGGAATTCAATAAAAAGGTGCTGATGACCCTGCTGTATCGTGAGAAAACGGCGAGTAAATCGACGCTGGCGCGATTGTCTAACCTGTCGATTCCGGCGGTCGGCAAAATTCTCAATGAATTGCAGCAGGAGGGGCGCGTGGTTCACAGCGAGGTGAATCTGCACTCGCGCGGATTGGGCGGCGGCAGCTATCAGGTGGCGGTCGAAGACAGCGATATTCTGTGCATGAATGTCTCGCCCTATCGCATTGAAAGTATTCTGGTTGATCGGCTTATCACCGCCAAAAGCGAATTCCGGCTGAGCGAAATCTCAGTGAAAACACCCAATGAGCTGCTCAATGAGATAGAACGTCTGTTTCACGACTATCGCAAACAATATCGCGGAAGAAATCTCAGCCTCGCGCTGTCCGTTCACGGACAGGTTAACCCTACCACCGGCGTCTCGCAGAACATGCCACAAGCTCCGTGGGACTGCGCGATAGAGATTAAATATCTGCTGGAAGAGAAGCTGAATACTGAAATTCTGATGGATAACGACTGCATCATGCTGGCGCTGGCCGAGAAATGGCAACACACTGAAATTCAGCGCGATTTTTGCGTTATCAATGTAGATTACGGCATTGGCTCTTCATTCGTTATCAATCAGCAGATTTATCGCGGTAATCTGTTTGGCAGCGGCCAAATCGGCCACACCATTATCGACCCCGACGGCAGCCTCTGCTCTTGCGGGCGGTATGGCTGTCTGGAGACTATCGCCTCGCTCTCCGCCATGAAGAAAAAAGCCCGCATGCTGCTGAAAAATGGCGCGGCGGCGGCGGATAAATCAGCCCTGCGCACCCCGACCACTCAGGAAATTATCGAAGGCTACCATCAAGGGGATGAAAACCTGCGCGTGATGGTGTTTTCAGCGGCGCGCGCCTTGGGGCTTAGTCTGTATAACTTCTTGAATATTCTCAATATCAACCAAATTTACCTTTATGGCCGCAGCTGTGGTTTTGGCGAGGCATGGCTGAGCACGGTGTTGGAGCAGAGTGGCTTAAACCCCTTCGATAAGACCGACAGCGTGAAGACTCAGGCCACGCATATCGGCCTCGGAACGCTGAGCCGCGAGCAGCAAATCATGGGAATTGGTTACTTGTATGTGGAACAAGCGCTAGAAAATCGCGTCTGAATAGGTGCAGGATGTTAACTGTAATGGCGCATAATTCGGCGATTTACGCGAAGCATGGTAAAATCATCGTTCGCTTGCTCGTAAGCGTTCAACCCAGCATCGTACTCAGAGAAACTTCTTATGACCCTGAACAATCCGGATCAACTTCTTTCACAGGCCGAAAAACTTTGCCAGAAGCGTAATGTGCGTTTAACGCCGCAGCGTCTGGAAGTTTTGCGCCTGATGACGCAGCAACCCGGTGCCATTAGTGCTTACGATCTGCTGGATTTACTGAGACTTAGCGAGCCGCAGGCCAAGCCACCGACGGTTTATCGCGCGCTGGATTTCCTGCTCGAACAAGGCTTTATTCACCGCGTGGAATCTGCCAACAGCTACGTGCTGTGCCATCATTTTGAAGAGCCGAGCCATACCTCTGCGCTGTTCATCTGCGATCGCTGCGGATTAGTCACCGAAAAAACTACCGACGGCATTGAAGAGAGATTGGCAAAACTGGCGATTGAATCTGGGTTTGAATTGCGGCATTCCGTGGTGGAAGCGCATGGTTTGTGCGGGGATTGTAAAGTGGTAGAACTTTGCGACAGCCATGAACATTGCGAGCATGACCACAGTATTGTGACGAAAAAGCGTTAATGCGTTTCATCAGATAATCATTTAAATCAGATAAATAGAGCAAAGGCGGTACGTCCTTGTACCATGCATCCTGAAAGCTATCCGGGTAGGAGCAGCATTTTTTCAGGATGCAATATCACTGTTACGCACGGGGAAGTTGCGATTTACCAGTGATACTTGTTATCCGTTTCCCACGCTTTCAGCTCTTTCTCAGCTTCTTCTTTCTTGTAACCGTAGCGCTCTTGGATCTTGCCGACCAGCTGATCGCGCTTACCTTCTACAACGGTAAGATCATCGTCCGTCAGCTTGCCCCATTTCTCTTTCACTTTGCCTTTGAACTGCTTCCAGTTACCTTCGGTTTGGTCCTTATTCATAATCAATTCTCCTACTACCGTGGTTTAGGTTTCTGTGTTTTGTTCAACACACGAAGTGCTTATCACATAAATAAGAGTAGTAGAGAATTTGGTATTTAGGTCCAATGACAGGGATAAATCACAATATTAGGATTAATCCAAAGTGTTAAATAGCGATAAACTCTAGTGAATTTATCAGCTATTTATTTTTACTCCGCCTTGGTAAACCAGCGATCCCCTTGCCAATATCTGCGCCACACCCAGCCTAGCGACAAACCTCGCAGCGCGAGGAACACCGCCAAAGCCAACCACAAAGCATGATTGCCGAACCACGGCAGAGTGAACAGCGTCAGGGCATAGCCTGCGGCAGCAACGGCCATGCTATTGCGCATCTCGCGGCCTCGCGTTGCGCCGACAAACATGCCGTCCAGCAGATAGCACCAGACGCCAATCAGCGGCAGAACTACCTGCCAGCCGAGATATTGGTCAGCCAACTGGCGGATGTCAGGTAAAGAGGTCAGCATGCTGACTATCTGCTGCCCGGCCAGACCGTAGAATAGTGCAAATCCCACCGCCACGGCCCCAGCCTGACGACACGCCGCGTGCCATACGCGTAACAACTTCTCACGATTACGTTCGCCAAAGGCTTCTCCCGAGTGGGCTTCCACGGCATAGGCGAAGCCATCGAGGGCGAAAGCGGTGAAGGTCAGCAGGTTCATCAATACGGCGTTTACCGCCACGATGTGCCCACCCAGCCGGGGGCCAATCACTGTCAAAGAGGCAAAACAGACTTGTAGCAGCAGCGAACGCAGCATGATGTCACGATTGAGGCTCAGCAAGCGCCGCAGGTTACCGCGCCACGCCTGTTTGAGCAGGGCCAAATCAATGCCTTTTTGCGCCATCATCCGCCATACCAGCCACAGCCCTAGCGCCAATGTGACGTACTCCGAGCAGGCAGTAGCAATAGCCGCACCGCGCACGTTCAGGCCCAGCCCCATCACCAGCCAGATATCCAGCGCGATATTCAGCACGTTGCCGACTATTAGTAGCAGCACCGGGCCACGCACATACTGGATGCCCAGCAGCCAGCCGAGGATCACCAGATTCGCCAGCGAAGCCGGCGCGCTCAGCCAGCGTATTTCAATAAACATCCGCGCCTGATCCAGCACGGCCTGACTGCCGCCGACCACCTGAAAGGCCAGATTCATCAGCGGCGTGCGGAACAGCATGATGAAAATGCCCGCCAGCAGCGCCAACAGGAAAGGCTGCATAAAGGCGCGGGCCAGCAGCAGCTTATCTTTGGCACCAAATGCCTGAGCCGTCAGGCCGGTGGTGCTCATGCGCAAGAACAGCAACATCATGAACAGGAAGGTGGTGACCATCGCGCCGACGGCCACGCCGCCGAGATAATCCGCGCTATCGAGATGGCCGATCACGGCGGTATCCACCAAGCCTAAAAGCGGGACGGTGATATTGGAGAAAATCATCGGCAAAGCCAGTTTCCATAAGGCTTTGTCCTCGCGACTGAGGAAGGTACGGCTCAATGCTTGTCGAAAGGGGTGGTGAGGCATAGAAGTCCCATGCTGAGGATGTTGAACATGATTTCAATTCGGCGTAACGGGTGTTTCGATATCAGCGCTGGGTTTACATCATCTCGCTTTATGTAAAGGAACGCGTTCTATTGAAACAACAACGCCCCAATCAAGGGGCGCAGTGACACGGCATAATAGCGCCGCAATTCGGCAGCGAGCCGATTTGTTGTAAAAGTCTGTGGCAGCGCTTCTGGCAAAAGCTCGGCAGTACATTCAGGAAGGGCGAATGCCGAGCTGTCACCAGCAGAAAGGATTAGATCCAGTCGCCGTTGCGGATAACGCCTACCGCCAAACCTTCAATGCTGAAACTCTGCTCGCGCAGGTCAACCACGATGGGTTCGAAGTCGCTGTTCTCTGGCAGCAGTTGCACCACGCTACCCTGCTTTTTCAAGCGCTTAACCGTGACTTCATCATCAATGCGCGCAACCACAACCTGACCATTACGCACATCCTGAGTTTTGTGAACTGCCAGCAGGTCGCCGTCGAGAATACCGATATCACGCATCGACATCCCGCTGACGCGCAGCAAGAAGTCAGCGCTTGGCTTGAACATGGCAGGATCGACCTGATAGTGGCCTTCGATATGTTGCTGAGCTAACAGAGGCTCACCGGCGGCGACGCGGCCAATCAGTGGTAAACCTTCTTCTTCTTCCATTAGCAAGCGAATGCCGCGCGACGCGCCAGAGACGATTTCAATCACGCCTTTGCGTTGCAGGGCTTTGAGATGTTCTTCCGCAGCGTTTGGTGAGCGGAACCCCAGACGAGTGGCAATTTCTGCACGAGTCGGCGGCATACCCGTGGTGGATATATGCTCGCGAATGAGGTCGTAAACCTCTTGTTGTCTGGCTGTTAAAGCTTTCATGCCGCCCCCTGATTGTTTATACAGTATTGCTGTGAGTATATACAGGTAACTAGGGAATGAAAACCTAAGAGTGCATAAAAACCAATGCTAAGTTGAAATCTGGAATCTGTATTCCGCTTTAGAACCAGCGCGGCCAAAACACGCTGACCCAAGTGAAAATCGCCAGTATGATGGTCAAAAGTACCGCCGCCGATCCAAAATCTTTGGCTCGCCCGGACAGGACATGGAATTCAGGTCCGATGCGGTCAATGGCGCTTTCGACAGCGCTATTCAGTAACTCGACGATCACCACCAGAACCAAGACGCCCACTAACAAAATACGCTCGACGCTAGTCACATCGAGGAAAAATGACAGTATGATGAAGGGCAGAACGGCTATGACTTCCTGACGGAAGGCCGCCTCGTTTTTCCAGGCAGCCCTAAACCCTTTGAGGGAATAGCCCGCGGCTTTAACGATACGAATAAGGCCCGTTGATTCATTTTTCATGTGTTATGCGTCTTAACAGAGTTTTAGCAGACAGAGTATTGGCAGCATTTTATACTCAAAACCATTCAGGGTGACAAATATCGCCACTAGTGCAACAAACAGAACTCGATCCTAGTTTCTGGTATCCTTGCGGCGATTTGCTAACAAGAGGCTTCACATTTTTTATGTCAGGTTGGCGTAGACTTTATTATACCTTATTGAATTTACCACTAAAATTGCTGGTAAAGAGCAAGGTCATCCCTACAGATCCCGTTACCGAGTTGCGTTTAGATCCGACTCGCCCGATCTTGTATGTTTTACCTTACCATTCGAAAGCGGATTTACTGACGTTGCGCACCCAGTGCTTGGCGCAGAATCTGCCTGATCCCCTTACTCCTTTGGAAATCGACGGCGTCCAGCTGCCGAGCCACGTGTTTATCGCTGAAGGTCCGCGTGTTTTCACTTATTACACGCCGAAAATTGAGTCGATAAAACTGTTCCACGACTACCTCGATTTGCACCGCAATAATCCTGATCTCGACATTCAAATGTTGCCAGTATCAGTGATGTTTGGCCGTGCGCCGGGGCGTGAAGGGCAGCAGACACCGCATCTTCGCGTGTTGAACGGCGTGCAGAAGTTCTTCGCCGTGCTGTGGCTAGGTCGCGATAGCTTTGTGCGTTTCTCCAACACCGTTTCTCTGCGCTACATGGCCACAGAACACGGCACTGACAAGACCATTGCTCAGAAGCTGGCTCGCGTGGCGCGTATGCACTTCTCACGCCAGCGTCTGGCCGCCGTCGGTCCGCGTCTGCCAGTGCGTCAGGAGCTGTTCAACAAGCTCTTGGCCTCGAAAGCCATCGAAAAAGCGGTTGAAGACGAAGCGCGTAGCAAGAAGATTTCTCACGAGAAAGCCCAACAGAACGCCATCGAACTGATGGAAGAGATTGCGGCGAACTTCTCTTATGAAGCCGTGCGCCTGTCCGACCGCGTACTGAGCTGGACGTGGAACCGCCTCTATAAAGGCATCAACGTACACAACGCCGAGCGCGTTCGCCAGCTGGCGCAAGATGGTCAGGAGATTGTTTATGTTCCCTGCCACCGCAGCCACATGGACTACCTGCTGCTCTCTTACGTGCTTTACCACCAAGGTCTGGTGCCGCCGCACATCGCTGCCGGTATCAACCTGAATTTCTGGCCCGCTGGCCCGATTTTCCGCCGTCTGGGTGCCTTCTTTATTCGCCGTACCTTCAAGGGTAACAAGCTCTACTCTACGGTCTTCCGCGAGTATCTGGGCGAGCTGTTTACCCGTGGTTATTCGGTTGAATATTTCGTTGAAGGTGGCCGTTCGCGCACCGGGCGACTGCTTGAGCCGAAGACTGGCACGCTGGCGATGACCATACAGGCCATGCTGCGCGGTGGTTCTCGCCCTATCACGCTGGTGCCGATTTACATCGGTTACGAGCACGTTATGGAAGTGGGGACTTACGCCAAAGAGCTGCGCGGCGCGACCAAAGAGAAAGAAAGCTTTATGCAGATGATCAACGGGTTGCGCAAACTGCGTAACTTGGGTCAGGGCTACGTTAACTTCGGCGAGCCGCTGCATCTCACCACCTACCTGAACCAAAATGTCCCAACTTGGCGTGACGCTATCGACCCAATCGAAGCACAACGTCCGAGCTGGCTGACCCCAACGGTGCAGGATCTGGCGGACAAAATCATGGTACGCATCAACAATTCAGCGGCAGCCAATGCCATGAACTTGTGCTGTACCGCGCTGCTGGCGTCGCGTCAACGTTCACTCACCCGTGAGCAGTTAACCGAGCAGCTCGATTGCTACCTGCAATTGCTGCGCAACGTGCCTTACGCTGAAGATTCAACCGTGCCAGATTTAACCGCGGCGCAGTTGCTCGACCACGCTTTGAACATGAACAAGTTCGAAGTCGAGAAAGACAATATTGGTGACATCATTGTACTGCCGCGCGAGCAGGCCGTGCTGATGACTTACTACCGCAACAACATTCACCACATGCTGGTGTTGCCATCGCTGATTGCCAGTATTGTCATGCATCACCGCTCGGTGAGCAGCCAAGAACTGCTGCGTCAGGTTGAGCTGATTTTCCCAATGATGAAAGCCGAACTGTTCATGCACTACAGCAAAGAACAGTTGCCAGCGCTGCTGGAAGTGCTGAGCGCCGAACTGGCTCGTCAGGGCTTGATTAAGCTCGACGGCGAGACGCTGTCGCTGAACCCGGCGCGTATTCGCCCGCTGCAACTGCTGGCAGCCGGTGTGCGTGAAACGCTGCAACGCTACGCCATCACCCTCTCTCTGTTAACCAACAACCCGAGCATCAGCCGTGGGGCCTTGGAGAAAGAGAGCCGGATCATGGCCCAGCGCCTGTCCGTTCTGCACGGTATCAATGCGCCAGAGTTCTTCGATAAAGCCGTCTTTACCACATTGGTTGGCACGCTGCGTGCCGAGGGCTTCATCAACGACATCGGCGATGCTATCCCGGAACACACGCGTGAGATTTACACCATTCTGAGTGATTTAATGACGCCGGAAATCAAGCTGACTATCGAAAGCGCGGGCATGCCGTCCGAGCTTCCGCAGCCTTCCGAGCCACCGGCGGAGCCGAAGGTCGACGTGCGCGACACTGACCACTAAGTCTCGCCAAGTGCAATAAATCACAAACAAAACGCCCGGTTCTCTTAACAAGAACCGGGCGTTTTTTATGGTACTTTCTAAAGCGCGAAGGCTTAGAAGCTAAACTGAGATAAGCTCATCAGAATGCCGAGGAACAGCACCAAACCGACATAGTTGTTTTGGCGGAAAGCCAAGAAGCAGGCGTCGCGGTCGCGTTTCGCAGTCAGCTTGTGCTGATGGGCGAACAGCGCCGCAGCCAGCAGTAAAGACCAATAGAATGGCGCGCCCAGCTGGGTTAAATGCCCAACTATCGCCAACAGTGCCAGCATCGCGAGTTGCAGAATGCCGTTGATCAGGTTGTCGAAACGACCAAAAAGGATCGCGGTGGACTTCACGCCAATCTTCAAGTCATCGTCTCTATCGACCATCGCGTACTGGGTGTCATAAGCCACAGTCCAGCAGATATTGGCGGCAAACAGCAGCCAGCAGCTTAGCGGAACGGCTTCACTCACTGCGGCATAGGCCATCGGGATAGACCAGCCAAACGCCGCGCCTAAAACCACCTGCGGCAAATTGCTCACACGCTTAACAAATGGGTAGATCCACGCCAGCGCCAGCCCGGCCAGTGACAGCAGAATCGTCATGCGATTAAGCGTCAGCACCAGCAGGAAAGAAGCCAGCACCAGCCCGGCAAACAGTATTTTGGCCTGTTTGCCGCTGATAGCACCACTCGGCAGCGGGCGGTGAGCCGTGCGCTTCACGTGGCCATCGAACTTGCGGTCAGCGTAGTCATTCACCACGCAACCCGCGGCGCGCATGAAGAACACACCCAGCACGAAGACCAGCAAGATTTTCATCGACGGCATGCCGCCGCCGGCCAGCCATAACGCCCACAGCGTCGGCCAGAGCAGCAGCAGCGAGCCAATAGGTTTATCAATGCGCATCAGGCGGCAGTAGTCGCGCCAAGTGCCCTGTGGCAGGCTTGCAGACACCTTGGTTCCCTCTTGTTGATTTAACTGAGCCATTAGCCCTGCACCTTGTTTTCAGGACGGTGAACAGGCGAGTCCGGCAGGAAAATTTCGGTCAGCAACAGCGGTTTATCCGAGAGGCGCAGGCGAGAACGCCGAGCCCACAGGTCACCCTCTTCCAGCGGCAGTTGGCCGAGATGAATGTAATCACGGGTCATATTGTTGCCACCAAACAGATAGCGGCCCAGCGGCACGGTGCCTAAATCCACCAGCGCTAAATCAGGGCCGGTCAAGGTTTCCTCAGGGATCACGGTGCGCCCCAGCAGCCACGCCTCATCATCACCAAACAGCACGATTTCACGGATCCAGTAGCGCGCGCTCACCGGCAGCTGTTCGGCTTCGCTTTCACCCAGCTCTTCACGAGTGACAAAGCATTCGCGCTTGGGCTGTACCGTCACGGTAACGCCCTGCTTCTCAAAGCGACGGGTCATCGAGCCCATTTCCATCAGCCAGTCGGCAACGTCGGCGGGGACGCTTTTCGCGTCTTCTAACCAGTGAATTGGGGGTTGTGCAGGGGAATGGGACTCAGACATGAATGGACTCCGTAGCAGGGACGCATTAAGCGCCCCTATTAATCATCAGCCTCGCATTCTAACGCAGAATGTTCCGACAGTAATCGACTTGCGGGCGAATCCTTTACTCTCAACTACTCGCGACGCAGCCGTTCGCTGTTTGCCAAGAACAGCGTGACCACCAGAACCAAGATGGCACAGGCGTAGACCAGCGTATCGTAAGGGCTTTTGTGGTCCACAATGATCAGGCGAATAATGGCCGTGATGCCGATGTAGATAAAATAGCGCAGCGGGAAGTGATATCCCGAGGAGAAGTACTTCACAATCAAGGCGATAAACTCGAAGTACAGGAAGTAAATGACGATACCTTCAATCAGCAAATAGGAGGAAGATTCGTCATTGTTGACGAACAGCACCAGCGCCAAATGATAGGTTTCGCGGCCAAGGAACAGCGTCAAAATCGCTGCCAGCCCCAATAAAAAGACGTTCATAATTCGTTGCATAATGACGGATATCATCATCGCGCGTTTTGAACCAGCCATGTGATCTATGTCCCACTTTTGTTAATTGTTCGAGCAGAATACCACAGCGCCAGCCATAGCAAAGCGCGATAAAAAAAGGGCCAGCCACGAATGGCCGACCCTTTTAATTTAATGCAACTTCCGCCAAGAAAATGCGAAAGATGGCGAATTATTAACGCCAGTTTTTGAAGCGATTAATCAGACCATTGGTGGAGCTATCGTGGCCTTTCACTTCTTCATTGCCGCTCAGTTCTGGCAGGATACGGTTTGCCAGCTGTTTGCCCAATTCCACGCCCCATTGGTCGAAGGTGTAGATATTGAGGATTGCGCCCTGAGTGAAGATTTTGTGCTCGTACATGGCGATCAACGCACCCAAGCTGTATGGCGTGATTTCGCGTAACAGGATGGAGTTCGTTGGGCGGTTACCTTCAAACACTTTGAATGGCGCAACGTGTTTCACGTCTTCCGGCTTTTTGCCTTGTTCCGCGAACTCTTGCTCTACCACGTCCAGTGATTTACCAAATGCCAGCGCTTCAGTCTGTGCGAAGAAGTTAGACAGCAGTTTGGCATGGTGGTCGCTCAGCGGGTTATGGCTGATGGCTGGAGCGATGAAGTCACAAGGTACAATTTTGGTGCCTTGGTGAATCAACTGGTAGAAGGCGTGCTGGCCGTTAGTGCCCGGCTCACCCCAGATGATTGGGCCAGTCTGGTAATCCACCGGATTGCCGTTACGGTCAACATACTTACCGTTGGATTCCATGTTGCCCTGCTGGAAGTAAGCCGCAAAGCGATGCATGTACTGGTCGTATGGCAGGATAGCTTCGGTTTCGGTGCCGTAGAAATCGTTGTACCAGATACCAATCAGCGCCAGCAGAACCGGCAGGTTTTTCTCGGCTGGGGTTTCTGCGAAGTGTTTGTCCATCGCGTGCGCGCCGCTGAGCAGTTGTTCAAAGTTTTCGAAACCAACAGACAGGGCAATCGACAGGCCGATAGCGGACCACAGGGAGTAACGACCGCCAACCCAGTCCCAAAACTCGAACATGTTGTCAGTGTCGATACCAAACTCGCTCACCGCTTTGCCATTGGTAGACAGGGCGGCGAAGTGTTTCGCAACGTGCTTGTCATCACCGGCAGTTTTCAGGAACCAGTCGCGCGCGCTGTGGGCGTTGGTCATGGTTTCTTGCGTGGTGAAGGTTTTTGAAGCAACCAAGAACAGGGTGGTTTCTGGAGAGAGGTCTTTCAGCGCTTCGGCGATGTGGGTGCCGTCAACGTTGGAGACGAAATGCATGTTCAGGTGATTTTTGTACGGACGCAGCGCTTCGGTCACCATGAATGGGCCGAGGTCAGAACCGCCGATACCGATGTTAACGACGTCAGTAATGGCTTTACCGGTGTAACCCTTCCACTCGCCGCCAATGACGCGCTCGGTGAAACCTTTGATTTTCGCCAGCACCGCGTTGACTTCAGGCATAACGTCTTTGCCATCCACCACGATTGGGGTGTTGCTGCGGTTACGCAGAGCGACGTGCAGCACGGCGCGGTCTTCAGTGCGGTTGATCTTCTCGCCGGAGAACATCGATTTGATGGCATCCTGCAACTGGGTCTCTTTTGCCAGTGCTTGCAGTTTGTCCAGCGTCTCGGCAGTAATGCGGTTTTTAGAGAAATCGACCAGCATTTGGTCTTCGAAGGTCGCAGAGAATTTAGTGAAACGGTCGCTATCTTCAGCAAACAGATGACTAATCTGCACATCTTTCATCGTATCGAAATGCTGCTGCAACGCTTGCCATGCAGCGGTTTGAGTTGGATTGATATTTTTCATAGCAATGCTCTTAGGCTGAGAATAAATGTGACGTAACTAACATGATTGTATCCCGTTATACCTGAGATGAGATGCCTTTTCTTGCGATAGGTGATAACTGTCGCTTAACCATGACAGAAAACAATATTAGATGGCAATTGGTCAAAATGTACCTAGGTAAGGCTGCTTATCGTTGACAGAGAGGCAATAACCCGTTATTCCTAAGCGCCTAACTCACATGCGCGCGTTAATTGCGCCATTTGAGCCAGAAGAGGCGCGTCGCCCAGGAAGTGTATCGGAGGAGCCGAAATCCGAAGAGGATACATCAGGGGGTGCGACGCCGAGGTCTAAAGCTTGCGGCAAGCTGCGGATCGACCACAGGGGCTGAATCCTCTGGGTTGTCACCGAGATATACCCGTAACAAGGGTATTGGCAAGGTGGGGCGCTTCTGGGTGTATCGTAGCATTTCTACGTCTGCCCCCTCTCCCGCTCTCCCTCTTGTGCCAATTCTTATGGAATTAAGTGGATGTTGAAGGTCCAACGTCCGTGACACGAGGTTTACCATGAATTACGCAGTATCCCGCAACGCGAATCCCCAGCCTTTGGGCAGCACCGTTGTCGCCAAATTCGGCGGCACCAGCGTAGCGGATTACGACGCCATGAATCGCAGCGCCGATGTGGTTCTCTCCAACCCGAATGTCCGTCTGGTCGTGCTGTCAGCATCGGCTGGGATCACTAACCTGTTGGTTGAACTCGCGCAGGGCAAAGACGCCGAGCGCCGGGTATTCCTGCTGGATGAAATTCGCCGGATCCAATCCGCCATCATCGACCGCCTGAATAAACCTGACGTGATCCGCGAAGAGATTGGCCGCATGTTGGAAAACATAAGCATGCTGTCTGAAGCTGCAAGCCTCGCCACCTCGACCGCGCTGACCGATGAACTGGTCAGCCACGGGGAACTGATGTCCACCCTGCTGTTTGTGGAAATTCTGCGTGAGCGCAATGTCGCCTCAGAATGGTTCGACGTGCGTAAAGTCATGCGTACCAATGAACATTTCGGCAAAGCCGAGCCGGACACCGCCGCCCTGTCTGAGCTGGCGCTGCAACAGTTGCAACCGCGTATTCAGGAAGCCTTAGTGGTAACTCAGGGCTTTATCGGCGCGGAAGCCAAAGGCCGCACCACCACGCTAGGCCGTGGCGGCAGCGACTATACGGCAGCTCTGCTGGGTGAAGCCTTGAGCGTCGCTCGCGTGGATATCTGGACAGACGTGCCGGGCATCTACACCACTGACCCGCGCGTGGTGCCAGCGGCTAAACGCATTGATCGCATTACTTTCGAAGAAGCGGCTGAAATGGCCACCTTCGGCGCGAAAGTGTTGCACCCAGCGACCCTGCTTCCCGCCGTGCGTCGCGGTATCCCGGTATTTGTCGGTTCGAGCAAAGACCCGGCTGCGGGCGGCACATTAGTGTGTAACACCACGGTTAACCCGCCGCTGTTCCGCGCGCTGGCTCTGCGCCGCAAACAGACTCTGGTCACTCTGCACAGCCTGAGCATGCTGCATTCACACGGTTTCCTCGCCGAAGTGTTTGGCATTCTGGCGCGCCACAATGTGTCGGTTGACCTGATCACCACTTCTGAAGTTAGCGTGGCCTTGACGCTGGACACCACGGGTTCAACGTCATCCGGTGCCAGCCTGCTGACCACCTCGCTGCTGACCGAGCTCTCTTCACTGTGCCGCGTGGAAGTAGAAGAGAATCTGGCGCTGATCGCCCTGATTGGCAATAAATTGTCTCAGGCAAGCGGCGTGGGCAAAGAGGTGTTTGGGGTGCTCGACCCGTTCAACATCCGCATGATTTGCTACGGCGCAAGCAGCTACAACCTGTGCTTCCTGGTGCCGGGCAACGACGCCGACCAAGTCATTACTACTCTACACCGCAACCTATTCGAATAATCTTCGGCGCGGTGTGCTGTTCAGCCGGGCCCTGCGCCCGGCTTTTTTATGCACATGGTTCTGTGCTACAACCAAATCGCTATGGCAAATTTTGACCCACAACATCACATAACTAGAAGACAAGGATCCTCCACATGTTAGCCAAAATAACTCGCCTGTTCCCTCTGTGGGCAGTGCTGCTGTCCGTCGCCGCCTACTACTCGCCCAGCACCTTCACGCCAATCGGGCCGCATGTCACCACCCTCCTGATGCTGATTATGTTTGCCATGGGCGTAACGCTAGAATTTGGCGACTTTAAGCGCGTGCTGTCCCGCCCTGCGCCGGTGGCCGCCGCGACCTTCCTGCATTACCTGATCATGCCTCTGGCGGCGTGGGTTTTAGCGAAGCTGTTCCATATGCCTGCTGACCTGTCGGCAGGGATGATTCTGGTGGGAAGCGTTGCCTCGGGCACTGCGTCCAACGTGATGATTTATCTGGCGAAAGGTGACGTCGCACTGTCCGTGACCATCTCCGCCGTTTCAACGCTGGTTGGCGTGTTTGCCACCCCGCTGCTCACCCGCCTGTATGTCGATACCCACATCAAGGTTGACGTGGTTGGCATGCTGCTGAGCATCTTGCAGATCGTAGTTATCCCTATTTTCGCCGGTTTGATTATTCATCACCTATTTACCAAAACCGTCAAACGCATCGAGCCGCTGCTGCCTATCTTCTCCATGGTGTGCATCGTCGCCATCATCAGCGCCGTGGTGGCGGGCAGTCAGGGCTTTATCGGCTCGGTCGGTCTGGTAGTGATCGTGGCGGTTATCCTGCATAACGCCATTGGCCTGCTGAGCGGCTACTGGGGCGGCAAGCTGTTTGGCTTCGACGAAACCACCTGCCGCACGCTGGCGATGGAAGTCGGCATGCAGAACTCAGGTCTGGCCGCCACGCTGGGTAAAATCTACTTTACCCCGCTGGCCGCCTTGCCGGGCGCGCTGTTCTCGGTTTGGCACAACCTGTCTGGCTCGCTGCTGGCGGGCTACTGGTCAGGAAAGCCGGTGGATGACGCGAAGCGAACTCATAAAGTGAGTAAGTAAGAAGGGCCGAGCAGCCCGCCGCTGAGTTTCAGGCGGGCTGCTCGTGAGTATCAAAAGCTATTCAAAAACTAACGTACACAGCTCCGGTAACTCTTCCACCAAGCAATTGTCCGTACCGCCGCGATCTATGGTCAGGAAGTCGGTCACGGTTTGGTAAGCAAACAGCGGATGGTGCCAAACTCCGCGGCGATAGTTCACCCCCTCCGAGCCATTGGTGATAAAGGCTTTTAGCGTCTCCGTACGAATGTGCTCTCCGGCCTCTGCCACAATTACCACAAAGGCTTCCCCCTTCAGCGGCATAAAGGCCTGACTGCCCAGCGGGTGCTTTTCCAGCACGGAAATCTGGATTGGCAGCGGCGCGGGCTGGGAGCGATTGATACTCATCAGCACCGGCTTGCCATCAATAATTTCAATATCTATCAGGTCGTGATACCGCTCGGTCTGGCCATCATTGATGTGAAAGAAATCATTTCCCTCCACTTTGATAACCTCACCGTAAGGCGAAAACGCTTCGCTTGTGAGCCTGCTGACTTTCAGTTCCATACATTTCCTTTTGCGATAGGGGGTCCATCCTTTGGGATTTTCCACGGGCCAGAACCTGCGCTTCAACGCGTGTGAGCGTGCATAAACATATTATTGGAAATATTTTCCATAACAGCGATCATTCGCACAATTATCGCGCAGTAGGATAAAAAGCATCTCGGGTTTCAAAAGGAAATACAGAGGAGAAAGGAGAAGAAAGCCACGCGAGAGTTTAGCTTCGCGTGGCTTGAAAGGCTTATTTCATCAGGGTTACAGCGTCATCGGCGTCGCGGTCGTCGTCTTCCTGCGCATCTTTGTCCAGCACATTATAAGCCACGGCGCAGAACAGCGAGTTGAGGCGCTTCATGTCGCCCAGCAAACCTAAATGCAGCGAACTGGTTTCGATGCTTTGCACGTTATGCTGATGCAAACGGTCAACGTGGGCGTGAGCATAGCGGCGGTCCAGCAGGCGGAAACGATGCTTGGAGCGACGCAGGCGGCGGGCGCTGGTCAAATCATTCGACAGGAACACCGACAGGCTCAGACGCAGGTTATCCACCAGCTTCTCGTGCAGAGAATCCAACTCAGTCAGACCTTCCGGCGAGAACGCCCGGCGCGCCGCGTGAGATTTCGCCGCAATGTCCGCCGTCATGCGTTCAATGATGTCGCCAGCCTGTTCGAGGTTCATCGCCATTTCGATGATTTCCGCCCAGCGGCGCGAATCATCTTCGCCCAAATCCTCTTTGTGGATCTGCGCCAGATAGAGCTTGATGGCGGTGTAAAGCACATCAACGTCATCATCCAGACGGCGCACTTCACGGTCCTGTGCCAGTTTGCCGTGCATCACCTCGTGGTTGAGGATCAGCATATGCTCCACCACGTCGCCCATGCGCAGCGTCTCACGCGCGGCATTAGCCAGCGCCAGCGCCGGGGTATCCAGCGCGCTGACATCCAAGTGACGCGGGCGCAGGCGCGGATCTTCTTCCGGCGCGTCGGCTATCATCAGTTCGCACACCCGAGCCATTGGGCCAGAAAGCGGCACCATCGCCAGGCAGCGGATCAGGTTGTAGAACATATGGAAATAGATAACCAGCTCTTCGTCCGGAATGCCCAAACGCGCCAGTTGCCCCGAGAGTGGGCCGATAAAGGGCAGCACAATGACGCAGCCAATCAGCTTGAACAGCACGCTGCCGAGCGCCACGCGGCGACCAGCGGCATTCTGTTTACTGGCGTTGATCATCGCCAGCAAGCCACTGCCGAGGTTGGCACCAATCACCAGACAGAGCGCGACTTTCAGCGAAATCACCCCGGTCGCCGCCAGCGTGGCTGTCAGCAGCACCGCCGCCAAACTGGAGTAACTGACAATGGCGAAAACTGCGCCGGTCAGGGCATCAAGGATCACATCGCCGGTCAACGACGAAAACAGCACTTTGACGCCCGATGCCTGCGTGATAGGCGTTGCGGCCGAGACAATCAGCTCCAGCGCCAGCAAGATCAGCCCAAGGCCAATCCCCACGCGGCCCATCTGCCCGGCGCGGGTCTGTTTACGGCTGAGGAAGAAGGAGACGCCGACAAAAATCAGCAGCGGCGAGAGCCACGACAGGTCAAAGGTCAGTACGCGCGCCATCAGCGCGGTACCGACATCCGCGCCGAGGATAATCACTAGCGCCGGAGAAAGGGCCACCAGCCCCTGTGAAACGAAGGAGGTCACCAGCAATGCCGTGGCATTGCTGCTTTGAACCAACGCGGTAACCCCAATCCCTGCCACAAAGGCCAGAGGTTTTTTTTCCACGCTATTGCTGAGAACTCGCCGCAGATTGGCACCAAAAACGCGCATGATGCCAGTACGCACAATGTGCGTACCCCAAACTAAAAGTGAAACAGCAGACAACAAATGCAGAAGAGTTAACACTAAAGAACAGCTCCGTTAACGCCAGGCAAAAACAGGCCATCCTGCCTGCCGGGCGTGTTGGTGCAGGATAGCGTCCGGGTTCACCACATTCGGGTGACCTACCTTGGTGAGCAGCGGCAAGTCATTGTGGGAATCCGAGTAAAAACTGGCGTGTTGCAGCTGGGAAGCATCCTGATTAATCAGCTCCAGCAGCCGCGTGACCTTACCTTCGCGGTAGGTCATCACGCCTTGCGTCGTGCCGGTGAAAATCCCATTTTCAATGCCGACACCAATCGCCAAAGTTTCGTCAACGCCAAGGAAGCGGGCGATTGGCGCAACCAAATGTTCACCCGAGGCGGAAATCACAACCGTGCGATCACCTTTCTCACGGTGACGGGCCAAACATTCACGAGCGTCATTGTATACGCGTGGAGCAATCACTTCATGAATATAAAGTTGTACCATCTGCGCCACATCTTGCTGAGCGCGGCCTTGCAGCGGCTCAAGGGTACAGTTCATGTACTCTTGCATATCCATCTGACCCACGGCGTATTGCTGCATCAGGTAGGCGTCGCGTTGCAGGAATGCCTGCTCATCCGCCACCCATCCCTGCTTCACCATAAAGGCTGACCACAGGCTGGAACAGTCGCCGCTAATCAGGGTTTCATCGAGATCAAACAGCGCCAGACTCATGCAACTTCCCGTAACGTAACAAGATCTAACTGTAGACCAATTTCACTGCCATCGGCGAGGAGAGAGGCTACAGAACGGTTCAACACATCCACGGAAAGCTCGACATTGTTCGCCAAAACGCGATAACGCACGACGCTTCCCAGCAGGCTGTGATTCAAAATTCGGGCCGAAATGCCCTGTTCAGGTGCACATAATACAATCGATTCAGGGCGGATTGCCACCTGACCACCGTACTGCTGGCCGGTCAGCGCCTGCGCCTGTTCGGCAGTCAGCAAGTTATAACTGCCGATAAAACCGGCGGCAAAGGCGTTAACAGGTTCGGTATATAGGGTTTCGGCATCAGCGTTTTGCACAATCTGACCTTTGTTCATCAGCACGATTCTGTCGGACATGGTCAGGGCTTCTTCCTGATCGTGGGTCACGAAGATGGCCGTCAGGTTCATTTCGCGCTGAATACGGCGGATCTGCTCGCGCAGGTGTTTACGAATACGGGCATCAAGCGCGGAGAGAGGTTCGTCGAGCAGCAGCAGGCGCGGCTGCGTCACTAAAGAGCGCGCCAAAGCCACGCGCTGGCACTGCCCGCCCGACAGCTGGTGCGGGTAACGCTTGGCGTAATCGTTCATTTCCACCAGCGCCAGCACGTCGCCCACTCGGCGGTGAATTTCATTCGCCGACAATTTCTGCATCTTGAGGCCGAAAGCCACATTGCCTTCGACAGTCATATTCGGGAACAGCGCGTAGCTCTGGAAAACCATGCCGATACCGCGCTCTTGCGGGCTGAGCGGCACAATGTCCTGCCCTTGCAAAATAATCTGCCCGCTGTCTACCGAGGTCAGCCCCGCGAGGCAGCGCAGCAGGGTGGATTTCCCGCAGCCGCTCGGCCCGAGTAAGGTGACGAATTCGCCCTCTTTCGCGCTGAAATCAATGTCGTTGAAAATCTGCGTTTGGCCGTAATGCTTGTTGAGTTTAGTGACCTGTAAATATGACATTTTCAGCTCTTTTCCTTGTTCAGCACGTTAGCAATCCAAGTGAAAATCAGGACTACCACGAAATAGGAGATGACCAATGCGCTGGTGAAGTGGCCGCTACCATTGCGCATGTTGAACAGATAAACCTGTAGCGTTTCGTAGCGGCTTCCGGCCAACAGGTTGGCGAAGACGAATTCGCCGATTAAGAAGGAGAACGACAGCAGCACGGCGATCATTCCGCCTTTGCGCAGGTTGGGCAAAACCACCAGCAGCGCGGCTTTCCACGTGCTGGCACCCAGCAGGTGTGCAGCGTCCATCAGGTCACGCAGGTTAATCGCCTGCATGTTGTTAGAAATCGCCCGGTAGATGAACGGCAAGGCGATGGTGAAGTAGCAGCCAATCAGGATCCACGGCGTGCCGGTCATGGCCAATGGCCCCGACGAGTAGAGCGACATCAGGCCCACGGACGAGACCACCGGCGGCACCGCAAACGGCAGCAGGATCAAGATGTTCATTAGCGTGTCGAGCTTAGGGAAATAGTAAGCAATCACAAACATCAGTGGCAAAATCAGCACCAGCGACAGCAGCAGCGTGCCAAAGCAGATCAGCAGCGAATGGCCAAGTGCTACCAGGAAACGCGGATCGCTCCACAGCGCCACCATCCATTTCAAAGTGAAACCGCTCGGCAAAATAGTCGCGCCCCACTCGCTGACTAAGGCATAAATCAGCGTCGCGGCCAGCGGCAACAGCAGGATCACCATCAAAATCCAAACAATCAGGCGGTGGTAAGCCCCTTCAATGCGAGACATGGCATTCCTCCCGGCAATCAACTCCATTTTTAGCGCACATTCAGATAGCTCCTGCGCAATAACCATTGATGAATCAGAGTGATAAATACCATCAGCACCACCAGTAACATCGCCAGAGCACTGCCCATATTCGGGTCGAGGGAGATATCACCTGACACCAGCGCGGCAATGCGCACTGGCACCACGTTGAAGTTGCCGTTGGTCAGCGCGTAGACCGTGGCATAAGCCCCCAGCGCGTTAGCCAGCAGAATGACGAAAGTGCCCATCAGCGCCGGGAACATCACCGGCAAGCCGATATGATGCCAATAGCGCCAGCGCCCCGCGCCGAGCAGCGCGGCAGACTCGCGCCAGTCTTCGCGCAGGGCGTCAAAGGCCGGATAGAGCAGCAAAACGCCGAGCGGGATTTGAAAATAGGTATAAAGAACAATCAGGCCGTCGCGCGAATAGAGGTTAAAGCTCTCCATCAAACCGTATTTCTTCAGCAGCAAAGTCAGGCAGCCGTTCAGACCCAGCAAAATGACAAAGGCAAAGGCCAGCGGCACGCCGGCAAAGTTGCTGGTCATATTGGTAAACGACATAACAAAGTCATGCAGCTTGGTGCGGCCTAGCTGGCGGAGTGAGTAACTGCTCACCAATGCAATCAATAAACCGAACACGCTCGACCAGATAGAGATATCCAGCGAGAAGCGCATGGCCTGTAAGTAGAAAGGCGAGGTGAGGATATCGGAGTAGTTGCCAAACCCCCACGCCTCATAGGTGTCGCTGTAAAAACTACTGACCGCCACCCAAACCAGCGGGGCCAGTTGAAACGCGATAAAAAACACGGCAAACGGCAACATGAATAACGCAGCTATCCACTTGGCTTTCATCGGCACTCCTCAAGCAGTGACGGGTTTAAGCCAACAAATCCGCGCAATGCGGTTTGTCGTGGGCAATATTCAGTAGCTGGCACACCGTTCCACAGAGTTCAGTTTGCAGCGGCGCGGCATCTTGCAAGCTAAAGGCTGAGCCGAAGACAAACAGCGGCACCTGACGCTCTTCCGGCAAGATACCGCCGTGGCTGCGGTCGTCATTCATGCCGTGGTCGGCGGTGACAATCACCTGATACCCAGCCGCCAGCCAGTCACCCAAGAAGCGGGAGAGAATGCCGTCAGCGTTGCGCGCCTTGTTGCGATATTGCGGCGTGGAGAGGCCAAATTTGTGTCCCGCATCGTCGATATTCATCGGGTGAATCAGCAGGAAATCAGGATCATAGCGGCGGCGCAGGCTTTCTGCGTCGTCGAAAAGATGGGAGTCTGGATAAGCATCGTCGTAATAAAAATGCCCGTGCTGGATAGTCAGTTTTTCGTCGCTGGTATGGCGGTCACGCGGTGGGTCAAACGGCGTCTGGTTATAGAGTTCGCTGACCCAGTGGTAGGCCGCCGCCGCGGTAGTTAAACCGGCGTCACGGGCATAATGGAAAATACTGCGCTGTGTCGAAAGTCTATCAACATGATTATGCACGATGCCGCTCTCAACCGGCGTCACGCCGGTGAGAATGCACTCGTACAAAGGCCGTGACAATGAAGGCAATTCGCATTCCAGTTGATACAAGCGGCCGCGTCCAGCAGCGCACTGTGCCTGTAAATATCCCATTGCATCGCGAGCGACCTGATAATTCAGACCGTCAAGTACCACTAGAATGCTTTTCATTGAATCGTTGCCTTGTTGCTGATGTTTTAAAAAAGTTAACCGTTTGAAGTGATGAGCTTTTATTATTGCTGCATGTTGATCATCACGTTCTCTTGCCACAGGCGCGGCAGAGTTTTCGCGCTCTTATCCCAGGCTTCTGGATCAGCAATAGGGTGAGCATTTTTGTATTCGCTGGCAGGTAACAGTTTGGCTTTCACGTCGTCTGGCAGAGTGATTTTGTCAGCACGGATTGGACGCGCATAACCACGAGCCAGGTTGATTTGGCCAGCATCAGAGAAGATGTATTCGCGCGCCAGTTTTGCGGCGTTCGGGTGTTTAGCGAATTTGTTGATAATGGTGGTGTAGCCAGAAGTGATGGTGCCATCAGATGGGATCAGCACGTCGAAACGGGTTTTGTCGATCTGGTCGCGGTAGTTTAGGCCGTTGAAGTCCCATACCACGCCAACCTGCACTTCGCCTTTTTCCAGCGAGGCGATGCTTGGGTCGCTCAGGCCCAGACGGCCCGCTTTGGCTAATTTGCCGAAGAATTCCAGACCCGGTTTGAGGTTCTTCTCATTACCGCCCATGGCGTAAGTCGCTGCCAGCACGCCGTTGGCTGCTTGCGCGGCGGTACCGACGTCACCGATAGTCACTTTGTAGTTGCCTTTCAGCAGGTCAGCCCAGCTGTGCGGCTCATCTTTCACCTGTGACTTATCGATAATAAAAGCGATGGTGCCGGTGTAAGCAAGTGCCCACATACCATCTTTGTCTTTCGCCCACGCCGGAACATCATTCCAAGTCGTCGGTTTGTATGGCTGAGTCACACCCTTTTGCACTGCAACCGGGCCGAATGCTGCACCTACGTCGCCGATGTCCGCGCTGGCGTTATCTTTTTCAGCGGCGAATTTCGCGATTTCTTGTGCCGAACTCATATCGGTATCGCTATGCTTCAACCCATATTGGCTGCTCAACGCGGCCCAAGTATCTTTCCAGTTTGCCCAAGAGTCAGGCATCCCGACGCTGTTGACCGTACCTTCGGCCTGCGCGGCTTTGACCAGTTCTGCTGGAGGTTCAGCGGCAAACGCCGATGAAGTAGAAAGAACCAGCGCGCTGGTTAACACTGAAGCGAACAACTGTTTCATAACGGATGCTCCGGATGGTAGTGTGTGTGAGTGCTGGTCTAGTCCAGCAAGAACCAAGCCAATCTAACGATCAATTGTGATAATTATATTACAGTGCGAAAAACCAGCATTTTTAAGGCGCAAGCTGTTAACAAGCGCACAATAATTCAGCATTGATTCGCCGTGCTGGTGCAAAAACGCACTTAAATGAGGCCTGTTGCAATGAGTGAACCGCTTACCACCGTGGCTGCGATCTGTCTGAGATTGAGTGAAAACATCGCGTCCGGCCTATTTGCGGCGGAGGGCCGCCTGCCCTCGGAACGCCAGCTAAGTGAACAATTTGCAACGACCCGCATCACCCTACGCGAGGCGCTGAGCCAGCTCGAAGGTCAGGGTTTGATCTACCGTCAGGTACGGCGCGGCTGGTTTGTTTCTCCGCCACGGATTGTTTATAACCCGTTGCAGCGCAGCCATTTCCACGCCATGGCAAGAGAGCAAGGGCGCAGTGCGAAAACCGAAGTGATTGATGCCAAAGAGTTAATTGCCAGCGACGCGGTATGCGCGAAGCTGTCATTGCCGAAGGATAGCGCGGTGTATTGCATTCGCCGCCTGCGCTACATTGATGGTCGCCCGGTGCTGTATGTCGAGCACTACCTTAATCCGAAGTATTTCCCGCAGATTTTAAGTGTCGACTTAACCCAGTCGCTGACTGACCTTTATTCATCAAAGTATGGGATGAGCTATGGGCGAGTACGCTTCGATATGCTCCCCACTCGCCTGCCGGAAGATGCTTCTTCAGCCTTAAAAGTCGCCCCCGGCAGCCCGGCGCTGTTTATCACCCGAACCAACCGCGATCAGCACGACCGGGTGATTGACTGTGACTTGGAGTACTGGCGGTATGACGCGTTACATATTGATGTGGAAGTGAATTGAGGCAGAAGTAGAATCCGCTCCAGAAGCTCACTCAAGTAAGCGACTAGGGCGGATTTCGGCAGCCAACCAGAGTCAGTTCAAAGTTTGGCGGGTGCTTAAAGCAAGAAATCAGTCGGCGTCGTAGCCAAGATTTGGCGCTAACCAACGCTCAACTTCGGCAATCGGCATGTTTTTGCGCGCCGCGTAGTCTTCCACCTGATCCCGTTGTATCTGCGCCACGGCGAAATACTTACTTTCAGGATGGCTGAAGTACCAACCTGAAACCGCCGCCCCCGGCCACATGGCGAAAGACTCTGTCAGCTGCATGCCGGTGTTGGTTTCCACATCCAGCAGTTTCCAGATCTCACCTTTCTCGGTGTGCTCAGGGCAAGCCGGGTAGCCCGGTGCAGGGCGAATGCCTTGGTAGTTTTCACGAATCAGCTCTTCGTTGCTCAAGCTCTCACTCGGCGCGAAGCCCCAATAGACTTTACGCACCCGCTCATGCAGATACTCGGCAAAAGCCTCTGCCAGACGATCTGCCAAAGCCTTCACCATTATTTTGTTGTAGTCATCGTGCTGGTTGTCATAAGCCTCGGCCAATGCATCCTCTTCAAGCCCGCCTGTCACGGCAAAGGCTCCCATATAGTCTTTTTTGCCACTGGATTTTGGTGCTACAAAGTCGGCCAAGCAGTAGTTGGCAAAATCGGTTTTCTCCGTTTGCTGACGCAGGTGGTGGCTGACCACCAGCACCTCTTGGCGGCGCTCATCGCTGTAGATTTCGATATCGTCGCCCACGCGGTTAGCCGGGAACAGCCCAACCACGCCACGCGGATTCAGCAACTTTTCGTTCGAGAGCTTATCGAGCAGGTCATTGGCGTCTTTGAATAGCCGCTTGGCTTCTTCGCCCACCACTTCATCTTCCAGAATGCGCGGATACTTACCCGCCAGCGCCCATGTCATGAAGAAAGGCGTCCAGTCGATGTAGTTGCGCAGCGTTTCGATGCTGGCTTCCACCTTCTGCACGCCAAGACGATGGGCAACAGGCGGGGTATAGCTTTCCCAATCAATGACCGTGGCGTTTTCACGCGCAGTTTCAAGGCTGACAGGCGGAGTACGCGGCTTTTTACGCCCGTGCTGAATACGCACGGTTTCATACTCTTTACGGGTTCTAGCAACAAACTCATCGCGCTGCGAGCTGGAAAGCAGCGCTGAGACGACCCCCACCGAGCGCGAAGCATTCTGTACATAAGTCGTCGGACCGCTGTAGTTCTGCTCAATTTTCACCGCGGTATGGGCTTTCGAGGTTGTTGCGCCGCCAATGAGCAGAGGAATGGTGAAACCACGGCGCTCCATCTCTTTGGCAACATTGACCATTTCATCCAGCGACGGAGTGATTAGCCCTGACAGCCCGATAATATCCACCTTCTCTTCAATGGCCGTTTTGAGGATTTTATCGGTCGGCACCATCACGCCCAAGTCGATGATTTCATAGTTATTACACTGTAAAACCACGCCAACGATGTTTTTACCAATGTCATGAACGTCGCCCTTCACCGTTGCCAGCAGGATTTTCCCGTTGGTCTGGCCCTTCTCTTTGCTGGCTTCAATATAAGGCTCAAGGTAGGCCACCGCCTGCTTCATGACGCGGGCAGATTTCACCACCTGCGGCAGGAACATTTTACCCTCGCCAAACAGGTCGCCGACCACGTTCATGCCGTCCATCAGCGGGCCTTCGATCACTTCTATTGGGCGAGCCGACAGCTGGCGCGCCTCTTCGGTATCGACTTCGATAAATTCCGTAATGCCTTTGACCAGCGAGTACTCCAGCCGTTTACGCACTTCCCAGCTGCGCCACTCGGCCTGTTGTTTATTGGCTTCGCCGTCGTCTTTATTGCCACGGTATTTTTCCGCCAGATCCAGCAGGCGCTCTGTGCCGTCATCGCGGCGATTGAGGATCACATCTTCAACCGCATCGCGTAATTCGGCGGAAAGATCGTCGTAGATCGCCAACTGCCCGGCGTTGACGATCCCCATGTCCATGCCGTTGCGGATCGCGTGATACAGGAACACCGCGTGGATCGCTTCACGCACCGGCTCATTGCCTCGGAATGAGAAGGAGACGTTGGACACGCCGCCGGAGATCATGGCATGAGGTAGTTGCTCTTTGATGTCCGCGCAGGCTTCGATAAAGTCCACGGCGTAGTTGTTATGCTCTTCAATACCCGTCGCCACGGCGAAGATATTCGGGTCGAAAATAATGTCTTCCGGCGGAAAACCGACTTCTTCGGTCAACAGCTTATAGGCCCGGCGACAGATCTCTATTTTGCGCGCGCGGGTATCAGCCTGCCCCACTTCGTCAAAGGCCATCACCACCATCGCGGCACCATAGCGGCGCACTTTACGCGCATGATTCAGGAAGGCTTCTTCGCCCTCTTTCATCGAAATGGAGTTAACGATGCCCTTACCCTGAATACATTTCAGCCCCTTTTCGATGACGTCCCATTTGGAGGAGTCAATCATGATTGGCACACGGGCAATATCAGGCTCACCAGCAATCAGATTGAGGAAACGCACCATGGCGGCTTCAGCATCCAACATGCCTTCATCCATGTTGATATCAATGATCTGCGCGCCGCTTTCCACCTGCTGGAGAGCAACCTCCAGAGCTTCGTTATATTTCTCTTCTTTAATCAGGCGTTTAAAACGCGCCGAGCCGGTAACGTTGGTTCTTTCCCCGACGTTCACAAACAGGGTTTGAGCATCAATGGTCAGCGGCTCAAGCCCGGCCAGACGGCAAGCTACCGGAATGTCCGGCAGCTGACGCGGCGGCACGCCTTCCACTACTTTGGCTATCGCCGCAATGTGCTCAGGGGTGGTACCGCAGCAACCGCCGACGATATTCAAGAAGCCAGAACGCGCCCATTCGCCGATATGCTCCGCCATCTCTTTGGCGCCGAGATCGTATTCACCAAAAGCATTGGGCAAGCCGGCATTAGGGTGAGCCGTGACATAACACTCTGAAATTCTGGACAACTCGGCCACATACTGGCGTAACTCATCAGGGCCAAGGGCGCAGTTCAGGCCAAAGGTCAGCGGTTTAACGTGACGCAGAGAGTTGTAGAAAGCTTCGGTGGTTTGCCCGGAGAGCGTGCGGCCAGAAGCATCGGTAATGGTGCCGGAGATCATCACCGGCAGCATCACGCCCATCGCTTCGAACTCCGTTTCCACGGCAAAGGTCGCGGCTTTGGCGTTCAAGGTATCGAACACGGTTTCGATCATGATCAGGTCGGCACCGCCTTCGATCAAGGCACGAGTCGACTCGCGGTAGGCGGCCACCAGCTGATCAAAGGTGACATTACGAAAAGCGGGATCGTTAACATCAGGTGAGATTGACGCCGTTCGGTTGGTCGGTCCGAGTACGCCAGCGACGTATCGCGGCTTTTCAGGCGTGCGCGCCGTCCATTCATCGGCACAGATTCGCGCCAGACGGGCAGCTTCATAGTTAATTTCGGCAGATAGCGACTCCATGTGGTAGTCAGCCATAGCGATGGTGGTCGAGTTGAAGGTGTTGGTTTCGAGAATGTCAGCGCCAGCCTCAAGATAGGCGTAATGAATGGCCGTGATCACCTCAGGTTTGGTCAGCACCAGCAGATCGTTATTCCCTTTGAGATCGCTTTCCCAATTGGCAAAACGCTCGTCGCGATAATCCGCTTCTTCCAGACGATAACTTTGGATCATCGTCCCCATGCCGCCGTCCAGTACCATAATCCGCTGCGCTAACTGGTTGCGTAGTGCCTCAACTTGATTCGCCACTCTCACCTCAATCACCTGTCGTTCACCACCGGCCAAACCCTTAGCAATCGCCGGAAATCATGAAAAGCATCCTAGCATACCTTCCAAGGGCCAAAGCTCAGGAGTTGGTGAGACTTTTTCAATTTAGGAATGCATCTCGCAAGCCCAATGCAACACATCGGATGAGCGGAAATGCAGGTTGCGATCCATACTGTAAAAACGAAAATGAATTCCAAAATAACTTTTATTCCTCGCTAATTAGCGCATCTTACAAGGAAAAGGCCCATGGCAACGCCAGTGACCACCTCGGCCAAACGAGTGAAAAAAACCAAAGCCGCTGCCGCATCGGGCAGCGCCGCCACCGGACAAGTGCAGTCGCTAACCCGTGGCCTAAAATTATTGGAATATATCGCTGAAGCTCAGGGCAGCGTGGCGCTGACAGATTTAGCCCAGCAGGCAGGGTTACCTAACTCAACGACCCACCGATTGCTGACCACCATGCAGCAGCAGGGCTTTGTTCGTCAGGTGGGCGATTTAGGGCTGTGGACGATTGGCTCCCACGCGTTTGTGGTCGGCAGCAGTTTCTTGCAAAGCCGCAATTTGCTGGCCATGGTCCATCCGATGCTGCGTCGGTTAATGGAAGAGTCAGGCGAGACGGTGAATCTGGCGGTGCTGGATCACAGTGACTACCAGGCGATTATTATCGATCAGGTGCAGTGCAACGCGCTGATGAGGATGTCGGCGCCTATCGGCGGCAAACTGCCGATGCACGCCTCCGGAGCGGGTAAAGCATTCCTCTCGACCTTGCCCGAAGACAGGCTGGTTAAGCTGCTGCATAAAATCGGCCTGCACAGCTATACGCCGCTGACTCGCACTTCTCCTGCCAATTTAAAACAGGAGCTAGCCGATACCCGAAAACGTGGCTATGCCTTTGATGATGAAGAACATGCGCTGGGGCTGCGCTGCGTGGCGACCTGCATTTATGACGAGCATAACGATGCCTATGCCGCCATTTCGATTTCAGGGCCGATATCGCGCATTACTGACGACCGCGTGACTGAGCTGGGGGCGCTGGTAATTCACGCCGCCAAAGAGATCACTCAGGCTTACGGCGGCGGGAAGCATTAATTCGCAACCTGCTTTTATAGAGGGGAGAAGTTATAGGGAGATAATGGCCGGAATTTCAGCCCAGACTTTTTCATCTCTGCGCTGACTAAAGCGTTGTTGGCGACGATAGGCGTAGACGTCGTCAACTTCGCCAGCAAGGATGCGTTGCTGCACTCTCTGCCAGTATTCCACCTCAAAAAGGTCGCCATGTAGCATCTCAAACAGCGGCTTGATTCTTTTGTCGCTACAGAGGAAATGGCGGAATTCTTCGGGAAACACGTCTTGTGGCGACGTGCTGTACCAAGGCTCACTGGAAAGCTCATCTTCCAGGTAGCACGCGGCGGGAATAGCGCGGAAATTAACATCCGTCATGTAGCAGATTTCGTCATAATCATAAAACACCACTCGACCATGACGGGTGACGCCAAAGTTTTTAAACAGCATGTCGCCGGGGAAGATATTGGCCGCGGCCAGCTGCTTAATGGCGTTGCCATACTCTTCAATCACGTCGTGCAACTGCTGATCGGTGGCCGTTTCGAGGTAAATATTCAGCGGTGTCATGCGGCGCTCGATATACAAATGGCGCACCAGAATGCTGTCGCCGAGATCCTCGATTTTGCTCGGCACTTCTCGCAGCAGCTCATCCATCAGTTCAGGGCTGATGTCCTTCTTAGCTAAGGCAAAATGCTCAAACTCCTGCGTATCCGCCATGCGCCCCACGCGGTCATGCTCTTTTACCAGTTGATAACAGGCTTTCACCTGCGCCTCGGTCACTTCTTTCTGCGGAGCGAAATTGTCTTTAATTACTTTGAAAACGCGGTCACTGTCCGCCAGCGTGAAGACCAGCATCACCATGCCTTTGACGCCCGGCGCGATAATAAACGGCTGCTCAGTCTGCGCCATAAAGCGCAGATGCTCGCGGTAGCACTCGGTTTTGGCATGCTTCTGACAGCCGATGGCGCTATACAGCTCGGCGGTGGTTTTGCTCGGTAAGATTTCTCGCAGCCATTCGACCAGTGCCGCAGGCTGCGGGGCATACACCATGAAGTAGGAACGGGCGAACCCAAACACAATGCTGGCGTCGTCACTCTTGGTCAGGCAAGTATCAATAAAGAGTTGGCCGTTGAGACTGCGGTGAATCGGCAAAAGGAAAGGCAGGGTCTGTCCGGCAATATGCATTTTGCCAATTAGCCATGCGGCCTTATTGCGATAGAACAGCTCAGTGGCGACATCGATAACGGCCAGAGACAAAGCCTGCTGAGAATAGGTTTTCTGCAAACTTGCCAAGATGTAATCGACATCCCGCTCTCTATCTTCCCACTCAAGCCGCAAGGGCAAATCGGCCAGAATCGCCGTCAGCATCTGGCGAGCATGGCTTTGCGACTCATAGCGGCGAAACAGAGGGCGAGCGCAGACTCGCCGATAACATTCGGACTGCTCGGTGAAGACAAACAACCTTTCTTCGGTTAAATCGCGATGTTTGAAAATCCGGCAATAGACTGAGTTAAAGAAGCTTTCTGCTATCTCGGCGCGCGGGTAGTCGGGTAAAAGCTGGCTATAAAACTGCTTTACGGTTTTCAGGAAAGAGGCGTCGTAGAAATGCGCGCCGGTGATGCATTTAAGCTGAGCAACCACCAGTCCTACATGATGGTCATAAAGATGAATTCGCTGTTTCATTGCCGCCTGCACGGCTCGCCAGTCAGCCTGTTCAAAGCGCTGCTGGGCACCAGAAGTGACCTCAAGAAAGCGGCCATATTGAGCATCAAAACCCTGCAATATCGTCTGTGCTATCAGCAACTCTAAACGCATAATCTGCTCCCCTGCCGCCCTACGCCAGCAGGCCCGGACAAGCCGGGCCGATAGAAAATCAGGTACCAAACTGTTGTTCTTCGGTCGAGCCGGTCAGCGCCGTGACTGACGAGCGGCCGCCCTGAATGATGGTGGTCACCTTGTCGAAATAGCCGGTGCCAACCTCTTGCTGATGAGATGCGAAGGTGTATCCGCGATTTACAGCAGCAAATTCAGGCTCTTGCACCTTCTCCACATAGTGCTTCATGCCCTCGCCTTGCGCGTAGGCATGGGCTAAATCGAACATGTTGAACCACATGCTATGGATGCCAGCCAGCGTGATGAATTGGTACTGGTAGCCCATGTCGGCGAGGCGCTGCTGGAAGCTGGCGATGGTTTTATCGTCCAGATTCTTCTTCCAGTTGAAGGAAGGCGAGCAGTTGTAGGCCAATAATTTGCCGGGGAAGCGCGCATGGATAGCATCGGCAAAACGCTGGGCCAGTTCCAAATCCGGGGTGGACGTCTCACACCAGACAATGTCGGCATAAGGCGCATAGGCCAGGCCACGGCTGATGGCTTGTTCAATCCCGGCGTGGGTGCGGTAGAAGCCTTCCGGGGTGCGTTCGCCGGTGATGAATTCACTGTCGTAAGGGTCGCAATCTGAAGTTAACAAATCAGCCGCGTCAGCATCGGTTCGTGCAACCAAGAGCGTAGGAACGCCGAGGACATCAGCAGCTAAACGGGCAGAAATCAGCTTCTGCACGGCTTCCTGAGTCGGCACCAACACTTTGCCGCCCATGTGACCGCATTTCTTCACCGCCGCCAGTTGGTCTTCAAAGTGCACCGCCGCAGCACCCGCCTCAATCATCGCCTTCATCAGCTCAAACGCGTTGAGCACGCCGCCAAAACCGGCCTCAGCGTCGGCAACAATAGGTAAGAAGTAATCGGTGTAGCCCGCCTGTCCCGGCTCAATATTATTCGCCCACTGGATTTGATCCGCGCGGCGGAAAGTGTTGTTAATGCGATTCACCACTTCGGGGACAGAGTTAACCGGGTAGAGTGACTGGTCCGGATACATGCTCGACGCGGTATTGGCGTCGGCGGCGACCTGCCAACCAGAGAGATAAATGGCTTCAAGACCGGCCTTCGCCTGTTGCAACGCCTGCCCGCCGGTCAATGCACCGAGGCAATTGACGTAACCTTTGCGAGACTCGCCGTGTAATAAGCCCCACAGGCGTTTTGCGCCATTTTGCGCCAGCGTGCATTCTGGATTCACGGAACCGCGCAGGCTTATCACCTCAGCGGCGCTGTATGGGCGCGTGATCCCCTCCCAGCGCGATTGGGACCAATTTTCTTCAAGCTGCTGAATTTGCTGAGTACGTGAGTTTTTCATGGCAAGGTATCCTGTTCTTTATTTTATGGGTTTGTAGGGAGATAAGTGCATTAAGCCAGCAGGGCATAGCCCGGCAAGGTGAGGAAATCGACCAGTTCCTCTTGAGTGGTGATGCGCTCCATCAGCGCCGCCGCTTCGCTAAATCGCCCGGCGCTGAAACGCTGCTCACCTAATTCTTGCTGGATGACCTGCATCTCTTCGCAAAGCATTTTGCGGAACAGCGCCTTGGTCACTGGCTGCCCGTCACTCAAGGTTTTGCCATGGTGTATCCACTGCCAAATGGAGGTACGGGAGATCTCGGCAGTCGCGGCATCCTCCATCAGCCCGTAAATCGGCACGCAGCCGTTGCCCGAAATCCAAGCTTCAATGTATTGCACGGCAACGCGAATATTGGCGCGCATCCCCTCTTCGGTTCGCTCTCCCGCGCAAGGCTCTAACAGCTCGCTGGCGGAGATAGGGGCATCTTGGTCACGGGAAATATCCAGCTGGTTTTTGCGTTCGCCCAGTGCCCGGTCAAAAATAGCCATTACCGTGTCGGCGAGGCCCGGATGAGCAATCCAGGTGCCGTCATGACCATTTTGAGCTTCTAACTCTTTGTCACTCTTCACTTTATTCAGCACCCATTCGTTACGCTGGGCATCTTTGCTCGGGATGAAGGCAGCCATGCCTCCCATAGCAAAAGCACCTCGGCGATGACAGGTTTTTATCAGCAGCCGCGAGTAGGCACTGAGGAATGGCTGGGTCATGGTGACGGCCTGACGATCGGGCAAAACGCGTTCAGGATGGTTCTTCAATGTTTTGATATAGCTGAAGATATAGTCCCAACGCCCGCAGTTCAGCCCCACAATATGGCTTCGCAGGTGGTAGAGAATTTCATCCATTTGGAAGACCGCAGGCAGTGTTTCAATCAGCACCGTGGCCTTAATGGTCCCACGCGGCAGGTCGACGTAATCTTCCGCAAAGCTAAAGATGTCGCTCCACCAAGCAGCTTCCTGATAAGTCTGGGTTTTAGGCAGGTAAAAGTACGGTCCGCTGCCTTTTGCCAGCAATGCGCGGTAGTTATGGAAAAAGTACATTGCGAAATCAAACAAGCCGCCGGGGATCGGTTCGCCTTCCCAATGAACGTGTTTTTCTGGCAGGTGCAGCCCGCGCACGCGGCATACCAACACTGCCGGATCGGGTTTTAACTGGTAAATCTTCCCGGCTTCATTGGTGTAACTGATGATTCCGTTAACGGCATCGCGCAAATTGATCTGACCTTCGATCACTTTATTCCAGTCAGGGGCTAATGAGTCCTCGAAGTCCGCCATAAAGACTTTTACGTTAGCATTTAAGGCATTAATCACCATTTTCCGCTCAACTGGCCCGGTGATCTCCACTCTTCTATCCTGCAAATCGGCGGGAATATTTTTAATCTTCCATTCACCTTCACGAATGGAATGAGTTTCCGAAATAAAATCCGGAAGTTGACCCTGATCGATTCTACGCTGTTGCTCAAGACGACTTTGCAAAAGCTGGTGCCGAGGAGCGCTAAAACGCGTCACCAGTTCTGTCAGAAAGTCGATCGCTTCGTCTGTCAGGATTAATGCGTCGTTACTGCTTAATTGACGGGTAAATTGCAATGGGGCATGGGTTATCTGCTGATTCATCGGCATTCTCCTGACTTATCTCTTCTCTTTCAGCCAGGAATACTCAAGTCCGGCCGGCTAATTTCAGAGGATCTAGGGCTCGGACATCAGGATCATTTAACCTCAATAATCACAACCGAAACGCAACCTCAGTAAGATCTAAGCGTAATCAGTAAATTAATAAAATCAAAAACGATTTCCATTTTATTTTTAATTTAATTTTTTATCGATTTTAATCATTAAGTTACGAGAGAAAATATTTTCTCTAAAAAGGAATTAGCTTTCATAAAAAGCGAGATTGGATTTAGCAAAGGAGTTGCAGAGGAAAAGAAGGATTTAAGGCAAGGGATTGAGTCTAGAGATTGAGGCGAGCAGCAAGCTCGCCTGAGAAACGGATAACTATTCGAGGGTGGGATTCATCTGGCGCAGATCGAACGGCGTGATCTGATAAACGTAATAATTCAGCCAGTTAGTAAACAGCAGGTGGCCGTGGCTGCGCCATGTCGCTTTCGGCGATAAAGCAGGATCATTCTGAGGGAAGTAGTTAAAAGGCATATCGGGAGATAAACCTGCATCTCTGTCGCGCAGATACTCACCGGCTAACGTGCCCGCATCATATTCAGGGTGACCAGTGACAAAAGCCATACGCTTATCTTTGGTGGCAAACAGGTAAGCACCGGCTTCTTCGGATTCAGCCAGAATATCAAGATCGGTGTATTTACGCAGCTCGTCGATTGGGAAGTCAGCATAGCGAGAATGAGGTGCTAAAAAGCTCTCATCGAACCCGCGGGTGAGTAAAGCCAGCGGCTGTAAGGTCTGATGATGGTAAACGCCGGACAATTTGGTTTCGCGAGTCATTTTCGGCGTGCCATAGAGCACATTCAAAGCAGCCTGCACCGCCCAACACACGAATAGCGTTGAGGTCACGTGCTCTTTCGCCCAGTGAACTACTCGCTCAATTTGCGGCCAATAGGCGACGTCACAGAAGTCGACTAAGCCAAGTGGCGCGCCGGTGACGATCAGGCCGTCGTAATTCTCGTGCTGAATGTCTTCAAAATCACAGTAGAAGTTGTTCAGATGCTCAGCTGGCGTGTTTTTCGACTCACGGCTATCAATGCGTAGAAGCTGAACGTCGATTTGCAGGGGTGAGTTCGAGAGGAGGCGCAAAAATTGATTTTCAGTCTCAATTTTCTTTGGCATCAGGTTTAAGATCAACACCTTAAGCGGTCGAATCTCCTGAGTTTTTGCACGAGATGAGGTCATTACAAAGACGTTCTCATTTCGTAAAAAATTCACTGCTGGTAATTCATCAGGAACCCGAATTGGCATAGCAACTTCCTCACTGCATCCGTATATACGTTTAGACTTCTAGATGCCCGACAATAGCGGTTTTCACCTGTAAAGTCGAGTGAGGTATCTTCAAGGTGAGAAATCTTCAGCTTTAAGTAATATGTTTAGCTAATTTTGTTCTATGGGGGATGTGAGGACAGGGAGACTAGTTGTTAATTGGGGGGGAAATACAAAAGAAAAAGCTTTTTGTTCTACTTCTCTTCTCGAGTAGAAAACCGCCGGAAAGCAAAAAAGAAAAAGCCCCGTACTTTCGTACAGGGCTTGTTCTTTATTTGATGCCTGGCAGTTCCCTACTCTCGCATGGGGAGACCCCACACTACCATCGGCGCTACGGCGTTTCACTTCTGAGTTCGGCATGGGGTCAGGTGGGACCACCGCGCTACTGCCGCCAGGCAAATT